>ERZ507357.3-NODE-3-length-406355-cov-17.4895_pt1 | contig 406355 bp, 368 predicted proteins | sample MGYA00513951_ERZ507357 | MGnify/ENA metagenome assembly ERZ507357
CTACGGTTCCGGACCGTCGGGTAGCCCGGATAAGGCGCTACGCGCCGCCATCCGGAGTATTCCCTGCTCGCGCTGCGCTTAGCAGGGCTACGGTTCCGGACCGTCGGGTAGCCCGGATAAGGCGCTACGCGCCGCCATCCGGGATATTCCCTGCTCGCGCTGCGCTTAGCAGGGCTACGATTCCGGACCGTCGGGTAGCCCGGATAAGGCGCTACGCGCCGCTATCCGGGAAAAGCTCAGTGGCTTTTGCGGATCAGATAGCGGTACGGCAGGGCTTCGGTTTCCTGCGCCACCAGCTCATGCTCCATAAAGCGGCAGAATCCCGGGATATCGCGGGTGGTGGCCGGATCGTCAGCAATAATCAGCAGCGTCTCGCCGACCGGCATCGTCCGCACGGTTTTACGCACCATCATGACCGGCTCCGGGCAACGGAGCCCCAGGGCATCCAGGGTATGGTCAGGAGTGGAGAAAAGTTCGCTCATTTTAGTCTCACGTTAACAAAACGGCCCTAGTTTACCCCCAGTTCGCCAGTACGCAAGCCAGGTTAACGTTTGCGCGAAAAACAACCATTGCATTACGCCGACAACGCAGTATCATGCAGCCGTTTTTTATTGGGTTCCCTCACCCCAACGTTCCGCTGCCGATTGCTCATTCACCTGAAGCATGACGGGCATAAAAAGGTCACAATATGAATCCGTTTACTACCGTACAGCGCAAAAAAGCGCTCGTCTGGCTTTCGCTATTTCATCTGCTGGTCATCACCTCCAGCAACTATCTGGTTCAGCTGCCGATCTCCATTTTTGGTTTCCATACCACCTGGGGCGCGTTTAGTTTTCCGTTTATCTTTCTCGCCACCGATCTGACGGTACGCATTTTTGGCGCACCGCTGGCGCGACGCATCATTTTCGCGGTGATGGTCCCGGCGCTGGTTATCTCTTACGGCATCTCTGCGCTGTTCTACATGGGCGAGTGGCAGGGCTTTGCCGCGCTGGGCACCTTTAATCTCTTCGTCGCGCGCATCGCCATCGCCAGCTTTATGGCCTATGCACTGGGGCAGATCCTCGACGTCCACGTCTTCAACCGCCTGCGGCAGAGTCGCCACTGGTGGCTGGCCCCCACCGCCTCGACGCTGTTCGGCAACATCAGCGATACCGTCGCGTTCTTCTTTATCGCTTTCTGGCGCAGCCCGGACCCGTTTATGGCCGCCCACTGGGGGGAAATCGCCCTCGTCGACTACAGCTTTAAAGTGCTTATCAGCATTATTTTCTTCCTGCCGATGTACGGCGTGCTGTTAAATATGCTGTTGAAAAGACTGGCGGATAAATCTGATTTGTCGGCATTACAGCCGAGTTAAAGGTACTCGCGGGCCGATGTGTTAAGATAGCCGGATGAGCCATTAGTGGCCGTTTATCGAAAGGAAGATGTCAATGCGCAATTTGGTTAAATATGTCGGTATTGGCCTGCTGGTAATGGGGCTTGCCGCCTGCGATAACAGCGATTCAAAAGCGCCAACCGTTGGCGCAGCAGCGGAGAGCAATGCCAGCGGCCAGGCAATCAGCCTGCTGGATGGCAAACTGAGCTTCACCCTGCCTGCGGGCATGGCCGACCAGAGCGGCAAACTGGGTACCCAGGCGAACAACATGCACGTCTACTCTGACGCTACCGGCCAGAAAGCGGTCATCGTCATCGTCGGCGACAGCACCAATGAAGATCTGGCGGTACTGGCGAAACGACTGGAAGATCAGCAGCGTAGCCGCGACCCGCAGCTGCAGGTGGTGAGCAACAAATCGCTGGAGATGAAAGGCCATACCCTGCAGCAGCTGGACAGCATCATCTCTGCCAAGGGGCAGACCGCCTGGTCTTCAGTGATCCTCGGCAAAGTGGATGACAAACTGCTGACCCTGCAGGTGACCCTGCCGGCGGACAACCAGCAGCAGGCGCAGACCGAAGCAGAAAGCATCATCAACACCCTCACCATCCAGTAATTACTGGCCTGGTGCGATGGCCTCCGGTTCGCTAACCGGGGGCCGTTTTTTTAGCCGCCAGCCCAACAGCAGCGCCGCCATCACCAGCCCAGCCGCGGCGAGATAAATCATCGAGATCCCGGTCCACGCCATCAACAATCCGGCCAGCGGCCCGGTGACCCCCAACGACAAATCCATAAACACGGTATAGGTCGCCAGCGCCGACCCCTGATTGTGCTGCGGCACCGCTTTGACCGCCACCACCCCCAGCGCCGGGAAGACCAGCGAGAACCCCGCCCCGGTAAGGAAGGTACCGATTTTCGCCAGCAACGGCGTATCGGCAAAGCCGACCAGCAGTAGTCCGATAATCTCCACGCTAAAGCAGAGCATCGCCACGTTCAGTCCACCGAGGCGATTAATGCCGTTAGGAAACAGCAGCCGCGTGCCAACGAACGCGCAGCTGAATAACGTCAGAGCGAAAGCCGCGCCGTCCCAGCCTTTGGCGTCATAAAACAGCGTGATAAAGGTGGCGATCACCCCGAAGCCGGCGGAGGCCAGCGCCAGCGCCATACCGTAGGGCCAGACCCGGCCAAGCACCGCGCGAAACGACATCGCTTTACCTTTGGTAGCCTTCACCGCCGCGCGGGGCAGCGCACAGAGGATCGCCACCAGCGCCACCGCCATAATGACTACCGCCAGGCCGCTGAGGCCAATGTGTGAATAGCACAGCACGCCGAGCGGCGCGCCCATCGCCATCGCCCCGTAGGTCACAATCCCGTTCCACGAGATCACCCGCCCGATATGCAGCGAACCGACCACGCCGACGCCCCACAGCGTCGAGCCTGTGCCGGCGAAGCTCTGGCCGATACCAAGGATCACCCGTCCGAGGCATAACAGCAGCAAGCTAACCAGAGGCCAGCCGCTGCTCCAGGCCGCCAACAGATAGCTCAAACCGCTCAAAAAACAGCCGCAGAGACCGAAGACGACAATCTTTTTAGGCCCCAGCAGGTCGGCATAGCGCCCGGCATGCGGGCGGCTGAGCAGCGTGGCGAAATATTGCAGACTAATCACCAGCCCGGCCCAGAAAGCGCTAAAGCCCATGACATCATGCACATAGCCGGGCAGCACCGCCAGCGGCAGGCCGATGGTGAGATAGCTGGCAAAGTTAAAGATAACGACAGAGACAATCCGCAGATTGAGGCGCAGTCCATTGAGCGCCGGCTCGGCGACGGGTTCGGGCATCAGGTTCCACCAGATTTCGACAATCAGCTTTCACTATTACCACGCTGTCGGCGGAAAAGCAGCCCTCCTTTCGGAATATTGGCAGTCGGCGAACCGCTACACTTATCTGGCGCGACTCATAAAAGGAATACCTATGTCCTCTCCGCAGGCTGATAAAGCCGGGCTCCATATTTTACTTAAGCTGGCAGCGTTAGTGATTATCCTCGCCGGGATCCACGCCGCCGCCGATATTCTGGTGCAGCTGCTGCTGGCGCTGTTTTTCGCTATTGTTCTCAACCCGCTGGTCACCTGGTTCATTCGCCGCGGGGTGCGGCGTCCGTTCGCCATTACCCTGGTGGTGACGGCGATGCTGGTGATGCTCACCGCGCTGCTTGGCGTACTGGCGGCGTCGCTCAATGACTTTGTCGCCATGCTCCCCGATTTCAACCGCGCCCTGACGCGCAAGATCCTCCAGCTCCAAGAGTATCTCCCCTTCCTTAATCTGCATATCAATCCGGAGCGCATGCTGCGGCGCATGGATTCAGAACGGCTGATGACCTGGGCCACGACGCTAATGACCCAGCTTTCCGGGGCGATGGCCAGCATCGTGCTGCTGGTGATGACGGTGATCTTTATGCTGTTTGAGGTTCGCCACCTGCCCTACAAACTGCGTTTTGCCCTCAATAACCCGCGCCTGCATATCGCCGGCTTGCACCGGGCGCTGAAAGGCGTCACCCATTATCTGGCGCTGAAGACGCTGATTAGCCTGTGGACCGGGCTGATTGTCTGGCTGGGGCTGCTGGCGATGGGGGTACAGTTCGCCCTGATGTGGGGGGTGCTGGCGTTTCTGCTGAACTATGTGCCGAACATTGGCTCCGCTATCTCCGCTATCCCCCCGATGCTGCAGGCGCTGCTGTTTAGCGGCATTTATGAGTGCCTGTTGGTCGGGGCGCTGTTTCTGGTGGTGCATATGGTGCTGGGCAACATGGTGGAGCCGCGCATGATGGGCCATCGGCTGGGAATGTCGACCCTGGTGGTGTTCCTGTCGTTGCTGGTCTGGGGCTGGCTGCTGGGGCCGGTGGGGATGCTGCTCTCGGTACCGTTAACCAGCGTCTGTAAAATCTGGATGGAGACCACCGTCGGAGGCAGCAAGCTGGCGATCCTGCTCGGCCCGGGCCGTCCCAAAAGCCGGCTCCCCGGCTAGCGGCGTTTGACCGGCCAGAAGATGGTCAACACGCCGGCGACAATGATCGTCACGCCCAGCAGCGATTGCCAGTAGAACGGCTCATGCCAGCCGGGCAACCAGATGGCGGCGGCCCACACGAGGATATAGCTCAGGCTCAGCAGGGCATACGCTTTCGACAGCGGCAGGCGATGCAGGGCAAAGTACCAGCAGACCATCGACAGCAGGTAGCCCAGCAGGCCGAAAAACAGGCCGAAGGTCCCGGGCTGGAAATGCAGCAGATGCTGGAGAAATGCCACAATATCGGTCAGCGGCGGCAGGGCCACCATGGCGCTGCGCAGCAGCAACTGCGCGGCGCTGACGAGGCCGACGCTGAATAATGCCCAGAGAAAGCCCATCAGACGCTGGTCCCCAGAATGACAATGCCCACGACGATCAACCCGACGCCAAGCCAGTGACGGCGAGCGACCGGCTCATGCCAGATGCCCCAGCCCGCGAGGGTAACCCAGACGAAATTCAGGCTCAGCATCGGATAGGCGATGCTGACCGGAATAGACTGCAGCACGCTCAGCCACAGCAGCATGCCGCAGCCCAGGCATAACAGCGCCATCCCCAGCCAGAAGAGTATATGGCGACTCCGCCGTCCGCGACGGGACGGGCGGGTCGCCTGTTTCTGGCAGAGTTGCCCGGCGCAGCTCAGCAAGCTGGCGAACACCAGACAGATCCAGACGCTCATTGCGGCAGATACTGAAGGAAGACCACCCGACCCAGCTCGTAGGCGTTATCTGGCTTCGGTAACGGTAAGTCAACCATACTCTCTCCTTTATCCATCAACAGCACCAGCGAGACCGGCCCCTGCTGACGGTGCGTGGCCAGCCAGTCGGCAAAACCGGCCTGGCTGACAAAGCTTCCCTGAGCATCCGGCCAGTCGAGACCGTACTTCAGCTCACCCTGTTTGTCGAACATAATAATATCGCTGCGCTTCAGCTCCCAGGCCAGGCCGCCGGCGATCCCAACGTTGTTGGTCAGGACGTAACGGCTGGGCTGCAGGGATTCACTGACGATATCCACGAGGAACTGCGGCTGTTTGCTGTCGATAATCCGGTCCGGGATGGCGAAACCCACCAGCAGCGCCAGGCCGAGCGGACAGAGCGCGGCGAGGCTCCAGCGGCGGCCAGGGTTTTTCATCGCCAGCCAGCCCATCAGCGCCCAGACGGCGAAGGCGATCGCCGCCAGCAGACATTTATACAGCTCAATCTTGGTCCACACCGGCTTGTGCATCACGCCCCAGGGTGAGACCACCAGCACGGCGATCAGCCCCAGCAGGCCAACGCCCAGGTTGATCATCCCGTTGATGCGCAGCGCTTTTGCGCCGGTCTTTGCGGCCTCCAGCGCGTAGCGGGCCATCAGAATCGACAGCGGCGCAAAGCACGGCAGGATATAGGTCGGCAGTTTGCCTTTGGCGATACTGAAGAACAGGAACGGCATCGCCACCCAACCCAGCAGATACAGCGCGCCGCGAGCCTCATCGCGCTCAAGCCAGCCGCGCTTCAGCGCCCCCGGCAGCAGGGCCAGCCACGGCAGGCTGCCGGCGATCAGGAACGGAATGTAGTACCAGAACGGCGCTTTGTGCTGGGCATCTTTTTCGGCAAAACGCTGAATATGCTCGACCCAGAAGAAGTAGCGCCAGAAGTCCGGCTCGCGCTGGGCGATAGCCAGCCCCCAGGGCAGCACCACCAGCGTACAGACGATCACCGCCAGCCAGCCGTAGGTCAGCACTTCACGCCAGCGTTTACGGGCGATCACCCACGGCAGCACGCCCACCACCGGCACCGCCAGCGCCAGGAAGCCCTTGGTCATCACCCCCATACCGCAGGCGACGCCCAGCAGCGCGTAGCCCAGTATTTTGCCGCTGCGGCTCTGCGCCTGCGCCGCGCCCCAGAAGCTGCACATCGCCAGCGCCAGCCACAGGGTGATCATCGGGTCCAGCACCGCATAGGTGCCAATCGCATACACCAGCATCGCGGTAAGGAAAATCACCGGCGACAGGACAGCCACCTTTTTGTCGCGAAAGACGCGCCACGCCAGCCAGGCCACCAGCAGGGCAGTCATGGTGATAGCGAAGACCGACCCAAAGCGTACGCCGAAGTTATTATGGCCAAACAGCCACTGACCGATACTGTTGATCCAGTAACCGGCAATCGGCTTTTCGAAGTAGCGCAATCCGAGAAAATGCGGCACCACCCAGTCACTGGTGGCCAGCATTTCACGGCTGATCTCCGCATAGCGGGTTTCATCGGGTTGCCAGAGCAAACGAAAATTAAGCGGCAGCAGGTAATACAGCGCAAACAGCGCAATCAGAGAGACGCCATAGCGAATGCTTTTCATCAAACACCCGAAGTCAGTAATTGTTCACGTCCGAGCCAGCCTTCCCGGCCAGCCAGTTCACCCCGAACCACTTTGCCAGACGGCAGCTCGCTAAAGTCAGCGGGCAGCAGCTGGCTCAGTGGGCAAAACTGAATTTCCTCTTCCGCCGCCATGGTCAGCAGTTCATTGAACTGATCGGCGTAAGCAATACCTTCCACTTCGGCGTGAATGGTATAGACCGGCACGCCCGGGTCGCGATGGATGCAGTCGAGCAGGTAGCGGTTAAAGCCGGCGATATCGACCGCCGTGCCCACCGCCTCATCCCAGGTCGGCAGCGTGACCGGGATCTGCACCGTACCGAACGTGCCGCTACCGAGCTGGGGCAGGAACGGCCGCGTGCCGCGACAGTCGCTGTTGTAGAGAAAATCGAAGGGTTCTTTGGCTTTGACCACCCGCTGATCGGCGCGCCAGCCGGCGACAGCCGAACAGGTGACCGGACGGCCGATGATGCGTTCCAGTTCGAGCAGGCCGCGCTCAACCTCCAGTGTCAGCCGTTCCTGCGGCCAGACGCCGCTCCACGCCTGCCAGCTGTAGTGATCCCAGGCGTGCAGCCCGACTTCATGAGACTCGGCGGCCGCGCGGATCACCGCTTCGTTCCCCGCGCCGATGCGGCGTCCCGGCCACGCGGTGCCAGCCAGCAGAATATCCCAGCCGTACAGCGAAGCCGCTCTGGAACGCAGCATCTTCCACAGAAACTTCGGTTTTACCAGGCGCCACAGATGGCGCCCCATATTGTCCGGCCCGACGCTGAAGAAGAAGCTTGCCTGGATCCCGTGCTGGCCCAGCAGGTCCAGCAGCCGCGGAACGCCGTCCCGCGTTCCGCGAAAGGTATCGACATCTATGCGTAAGCCGACCTGTTTCATGGATTTTTATCGTCCACCAGTTCAACTGTACGCAGGAAGAAGTCCAGCGTGTGTTCGACCGTTTCTTCCATCTCCACCTTCGGTTCCCAGTTCAGGCAGCGTTTGGCGTTGCGAATGCTCGGCTTACGATGCTCAACGTCCTGGTAGCCCTTCCCGTAGTAATCGCTGCTTTCCACTTCACGGAAGCCGGCAAACGGCGGGAAGCGATCGCGCAGCGGATGGCGTTCGAAGCAGGCGAGCAGCATTTCGGCCAGCTCTTTGATGCTCGCTTCGTTTTCCGGGTTGCCGATGTTGATGATCTGCCCGTCGCAGCGGCCGTCTTTGTTCTCGATGATGCGGAACAGCGCTTCGATACCGTCGCTGATATCGGTGAAGCAGCGCTTCTGCTTGCCGCCCTCGATGAGCTTGATCGGCGACCCTTCCACCAGGTTGAGGATCAGCTGGGTGATGGCGCGGGAACTACCGATACGCGCGGCGTTGAGGTTATCCAGGCGCGGTCCCATCCAGTTGAACGGACGGAACAGGGTGAACTTAAGATCGTACTTATCGCCGTAGGCCCAAATCACGCGGTCCAGCAGCTGTTTAGAAACCGAGTAGATCCAACGCTGTTTGTTGATCGGCCCGACCACCAGATTGGAGGTATCTTCGTCGAAGTTTTTGTCGGTGCACATGCCGTACACTTCAGAGGTCGACGGGAAGATGATGCGCTTATTGTATTTCACGCAATCGCGGATGATCTTCAGGTTCTCTTCGAAATCCAGCTCGAACACGCGCAGCGGGTTGCGGGTGTATTCGATAGGGGTGGCGATGGCCACCAGCGGCAACACCACGTCGCATTTCTTAATGTGATACTCGATCCACTCGGAGTGAATGCTGATATCGCCTTCCACGAAGTGGAAACGCGGGCTCTCAAGGAAACGGCTGATGGCGTCGGAGCCGATATCCAGGCCGTAAATTTCATAGTTGTCGTCCTGCAGCAGGCGCTCGGTCAAATGGTTACCGATAAAGCCATTGACGCCAAGGATCAGCACGCGGGTGCGACGCTTAATCGCCACCACCGGTTTGCTGCTGATCACCGCCCCGGACACCAGGCCCAGCGCCTGCGCCAGCTGAGCGCCCTGCATGTACACACCGCGTTCGGTCTGGCCGGTGACAATTTCCAGCGCCCCGTCCTGGCACGCCACGATCAGCGGCGCAACGGAGATAACGGTACCCGGTTTGGCTGCCGGCAGATCGTGGCGGACGCGGGATTTCCAGACGATAAACTTGTTCGCGCCAGCGTAGCCGAAGGCGCCCGGCCACGGATCCGAGACGGCACGCACCAGATTGTGCAGGGTCTGCGCCGGCTGCTCCCAGTCGAGGCGGCCATCCTCCGGGGTACGACGCCCCACGTAGGTCGCCTGGCTGTGATCCTGCGGGCGCTCTGCGGTTTTTCCTTCAAGGATCGCCGGCAACGCCTGGCCCAGCAGCTCAGTGGCGGCGGCGCACAGCTTACGATGCAGCGTCAGGGCCGCGTCATCCGGGCCAATCGCCACGGTTTGCTGGGCGACGATATCGCCGGCATCCGCGCGGTTCACCATGCGGTGCAGGGTGACGCCGGTTTCGCTTTCGCCATTGACCAGCACCCAGTTCAGCGGCGCACGGCCACGATATTTCGGCAGCAGCGAACCGTGCAGGTTGAACGCCCCTTTCGGCGCCAGATTGAGGATCTCATCGCCCAGCAGGTTGCGGTAGTAGAAGGAGAACAGCACGTCCGGCTTCATCTCGCGGATACGCTCAATCCACAGCGGATGGTTCACGTCTTCCGGCGCCCACACTGGAATGCCCTGCTCGGCGGCAAGGCGCGCCACGGAGCCAAAGAAATGGTTTTCGCCAGGGTTATCCGGGTGGGTGAAAATAGCAGCGATATCATACCCGGCGTCCAGCAGGGACTGGATACCGGTGCAGCCCATATCGTGATAAGCGAAGACTACGGCTTTCATGAACGATCTTCCTCTTTAGATGCCGTTTCCGGCTGGCGAACAACACGTTGAATAAAGTAGCGGGGACGAGCGCGAACGTCGTTATAGATGCGTCCGATATACTCGCCGAGCAGGCCCATACCGATAAACTGGGCGCCGATGAACATAAACAGCACGGCGAAGAGCATGAACACCCCTTCCGCCGCCCACTGCGGGCCAAAGGCCAGGCGCAGCACCACCAGCAGCAGGCCGAAGGCGAAGCCCAGCAGGGCAATCACGCTGCCGAAAATGCTGAGCAGACGCAGCGGCGTGGTGGTCAGACAGGTCACCAGGTCGTACATCAGGTTGATCAGGCGCATGAAGCTGTATTTGGAGTCGCCGAATTCGCGCTCGGCATGCATCACCGGGATCTCGACCGCGCGACGGGCGAAGGTATTCGCCAGGATCGGGATAAAGGTGCTGCGCTCGTGGCAGTTGAGCATCGCGTCGATAATATGGCGGCGGTAAGCGCGCAGCATGCAGCCGTAGTCGCCCATCGCTTTGCCGGTGGTGCGCTGGATCAGGCGGTTGATCATCTTCGAGGCGCTTTTGCGGAAGATGCTGTCCTGACGGTTCTGGCGGACGGTGCCCACCACGTCGTAGCCTTCATCAGCCTTCTCTACTAACCGCGGAATTTCCTCCGGTGGGTTTTGCAGATCGGCATCAAGGGTAATAATCAGATCGCCCGTCACATGGCTAAAGCCGGCCATGATCGCCGAGTGCTGGCCGTAGTTACGGTTTAACAGCACGGCGACGACGTGACTGCCTTCCGCCTCGGCGGCTTCGGTCAGCATGCGCGCGGAATCGTCGCTGCTGCCATCGTCGATCAGCAGAATTTCATATTGCCGCCCCAGCGTGGCGCAGGCGGTATCCGTACGACGAAGCAGTTCCGGCAGACTATCCTGTTCGTTATAAACCGGGATAACCACCGAGACCTTCTTCACGGGAGGGTAAGTAAGCATATCAACGTCCTGACAGCTGGCGCAGTGCGGAAATGACGCGAGTGACATCGTCATCGGTCATGTCCGGGAACAACGGGAGAGAACAGATGCGGGCGCTGTTCCATTCGGTATTTGGCAGGGAAACCTCAGGGAAGCGCTCGCGGTAATATTTTTGCGTATGAGCCGCACGGAAATGCAGACCCGTGCCGATACCCATCGCCTTCAGCTTTTCCATCAGCGCGTCGCGGCTGATGCCGCATGCGGCCTCATCGACGCGGATGATAAACAAGTGCCAGGCGTGCTGGTGATCCCATGCCGGGACGGTCAGCGGTTTAAACGGCGTGTCCGCCAGCTCGCGCAGGTAGCGCTGGGCAATCTCGGTCCGGCGCTGATTGGCGTGGCTCAGTTTTTCCAGTTGGACCAGCGCCAGAGCGGCGTTGATATCGGCAAGGTTGTACTTGAAGCCCGGGGTGATCACCTCCGCCTGCGGCGCGCGGCCGTGGGTCTGACGATCATAGGCGTCCACGCCCAGACCATGGAATTTCAGACTGCGGATACGGGAGGCCAGCTCGTCGTCGTCGGTGACAATCAGCCCGCCTTCGGCGCAGGTCATGTTCTTGATCGCGTGGAACGAGAAAATGGCGGTCCCCTGCCAGCCAATGTGGCGGCCTTTATAATGGGTACCCGCCGCATGGGCGGCATCTTCAATCACCGGAATGCCGTGGCGCTCGCCCACCGCGCGAATGGCGTCGATGTCGGCTGGCGCGCCCGCGTAGTGCACGGGAATTATCGCTTTGGTACGCGAAGTGATCGCCGCTTCCACCGCGTCAGGGGTAATCATCAGATTGTCGTTATCGACATCGATCATCACCGGCGTAGCGCCCAGCAGGCAGATCATATTGAGAGTGGAGACCCAGGTCTGGGAAGGCGTAATGACTTCATCGCCGGGGCCAATACCCAGCGCCATCAGGGTCACATGCATCCCGCCGGTCGCTGAACTGACGGCAATCGCGTGGCGGTTGCCGGTCAGCTGGCAGAATGCCGCTTCGAGTGCCTGATTCTTCGGTCCGGTGGTGATCCAGCCCGACGCTAAAACTTCACGCAGCGCAGCCAGCTCTGCGTCGCCCATCGACGGGCGCGAAAACGGCAAAAAATCGCTCATCATCATCCTGTTCTGTAGTTGACCCACGCACAAATCAGGGTCGTTAGAATAAAATATCCTGCGCCTGCGGACTTAAACGAAATTAAAATGAAGTGAGTTCAGCGCGGCATTCCATTTCAGGGTATTTCGACCACTATTAATGTAGTCGACCATGCTTAGGATAATATTAAGAAATTAATATTTTCTCAGAATAAGTAATAACTCATTACTAAACAGTATGATAGGAATTTTTTATGGCAGGGGTATGACAGGAAAGCGTTCCTGTTAAGCGGCAAGAAACAGGAACGCAATAGCAAAAAGTAAACGGGAATTAAACCAATACACAATACTTAAATTAGCGATCGTCACGCTTAATGACAAAATGTTAGCGCAGATCACAAAGTTATTTCTGCTGAATTACAAATTTGCAGGAAAATCCGCAGGTAATTCGCTCGCCGGGCAATTAATGACCTCGTCATTATCGGCGCCACAGTCGCGAATGAAGGTGATAGTGGCGAACTCGTCAATCACTTCCGTTGGATAGGCCGGGCCGGCATCACGGTACGAATTCATCAGCGGAATATGGTCGTTCTGGAAGCAGACGGTTTTTTCCGGGTTATTCATGATCCAGCGCGGGAAGAAAATGGTGCCGTGGAACAGTTTGTCGCCCAGGTTGACGATCAGGCTGACGTCGGTGCCGGTCGGTTCGGTCCAGGAGATTTTGTAGATACTTTCCCCCACCCGCACGATGTACGCTTCCTGATCTTTCACCCAGCGATTGCCGACGATGCCGCTGTGAATACGGTAGTCGAGGGTGTGGCCATTTTTGACGTAAATCTCGTAGTTCCAGCCGTTGTCGTAGGTATAGACCAGATGTTTACCGATAAAGCCGCTGAGGTCATGTTTGTCGAAAGTGCTCATCATTTATTCTCCTCTGTTTTGTTGAGGACAGCATACGTCTTTAAAAAATGAATGAATAACGCTATGTTTGGATTAAATACATCCAAATTTTAGATTGATTATGCACAAGACAACCCTGGAGCAATGGGCGTTACTCGAAAAGGTAGTGGAATTGGGGAGCTTTGCCAGAGCGGCGGAGGAGACCAACCGCAGTCAGTCTTCGGTAAGCTATAATCTCGCGCTGCTGCAGGAGCGCTTAGGCGTGGCGCTACTGGCGCCGTCCGGCCGGCGGGCGGTGCTGACCCCGGCCGGCGAACTGCTGCTGAATCAGGTCAAACCGCTGCTGCAGGCCTTCGCCTACGTCGAGACCCACGCCGCCACCTTACGCAACGGGGCGCGTACCCGCCTGGATCTGGTGGTCGACAGCATTTTCCCGCGCCAGCGGCTGTTCGCGATTTTACGCCAGTTTCAGCAGCGCTATCCCCAGACCCAGGTCAGACTCACCGAAGTGCTGGAAAACGTTGATGACGAGAGCGCGGCGCGGACAGAAGCTGATGTGATGGTGCTGACCCGCCGCCAGGATATTACCGGCCGCGGAGAGTGGCTGATGAATATTGATTTTATCGCCGTCGCCCACCGCGACCACCCTCTCGCCACGCTCGACGGGCCGCTGGAGGACAGCACGCTGGCGCCGTGGCCGCTGGTGCGCATTGCCGATCAGACCGGCAATGGTCAGGCGACGCGTGACGCCTGGACCTTCTCCACCATTGACGCCGCCATTGATGCGGTGATGTATCAGGTCGGGTTCGGCTGGCTGCCGGAAGAGCGCATTCGCCCCCATCTCGACCAGGGCGTGCTGAAGCGGCTTCCCCTTAGCCACGGCGCGCGCCGCGCGACGCCGCTGCATCTGATCGTCAAGCGGGACCTGGCGCCGATCGACGAACAGGTAGCCACGCTGCTGGGCTTATTCCGGGCGCCCTGAGAAGCGCAGGCGGTGTTTACCGCTCGTATGTAATGATACGATTTTCTTATACTTTCCGGCGCAATATTGATCCAGGTTACTCCCAAAGTATGATGAATCACTAAAATCGTCATACTTTCCTGTCGCTGAGATCGCCGTCTTGTCTATTATCCGCCTCACCCTGCTGGCGCTGGTTGCCTGCGTCCCTTTACTGGCTCAGGCCGCGCCGCACCAGCTCACCACCGCCTGGCCGGTTAACGTCGGCCCGCTGAATCCCCATCTCTATACACCCAACCAGATGTTTGCCCAAAGCATGGTCTATGAACCGCTGGTGAAGTATCAGGCTGACGGCAGCGTACAGCCCTGGCTGGCGACCCGCTGGCGTCACGCCGCCGATGGTAAAACCTGGTGGTTCACCCTGCGCGACGATGTGACCTTCTCCAATGGCGAACCGTTTAACGCCCAGGCCGCGGCGGCCAATTTCCAGGCGGTGCTGGCCAACCGCCAACGCCATGCCTGGCTTGAGCTCGCCAACCAGATCACCGACGTGCGGGCGCTCAGCGCCACTGAGTTGCAGATCACTCTGAAAAGCGCCTACGCGCCCTTACTACAAGAGCTGGCCCTGCCCCGCCCGTTCCGCTTCATCGCGCCCTCACAGTTTATCGATGGCGGCACCGCCAGGGGCATTAAAGCCCCGATCGGCACCGGTCCGTGGCGACTGGCGAGCTCGCAGCTCAATCAGCGCGATGTGCTGGTACGCAATGAGCGCTACTGGGGTCGCAAACCGGCACTGCAGCAAATCACCATCAAGGTGATCCCCGACGCTACCAGCCGGGCGGTGGCGTTCGAAACCGGGGAAATCGATATGCTCTACGGTGACGAAGGGCTGCTGCCGCTGGACACCTTCGAACGTTTTCGCCATCACCCCGGCTACGTGGCGCGCCTGTCCGCCCCGGTGGAAACGGTGATGCTGGCGCTGAACGCCAGCCAGGGCCCGACCCGCGAGCAGGCGGTTCGTGAGGCGCTCAACTACGCCGTCGATAAACAGACCCTTGTCGATAGCGTGTTGTATGGCACCCAGCAGGTTGCCGACACCCTGTTTGCCCCCTCGGTCCCCTACGCGCCGCAGGATCTGACGCCGCGCCGTTACGATCCGGCAAAAGCCCGCGCCCTGCTGGAGCAGGCTGGCTGGCAGCAGCCAGAGGGCCAGCCCTGGCGACAAAAAGCCGGGCAACCGCTGGCGATTGAGCTGGCGTTTATCGGCACCGACGCGCTGGCTAAATCAATGGCCGAAATTATTCAGGCCAATCTGCGGCAGGTCGGCGTCCAGGTCACCCTGGTGGGTGAGGAGGAGAGCAGCATTTACGCCCGCCAGCGCGAAGGCCGCTTCGGTATGATCTTCAATCGCACCTGGGGCGCGCCCTACGATCCGCATGCCTTTTTAAGCTCGATGCGCGTCCCGTCGCATGCGGATTACCAGGCCCAGCGAGGCCTGCCGGACAAGGCGCTGATTGATAAAGAGATTAGCGAAGTACTGACCACGGGGGACGAGGCGCTGCGGAGAAAACGGTACCACGATGTGCTGACCCGCCTGCATCAGGACGCGGTGTATCTGCCCATCAGCTATGTCTCGCTGATGTCGGTTGCGCACCAGGAGGTCGGGGAGATCCCGTTCGCCCCGGTGACCACCGAGATCCCTTTCGATCAGATTAACCCGGTAACGCCATAATGCTACGCTATATTTTACGCCGCCTGCTGCTGCTGATCCCGCTGCTGCTCGCCGCCTCCGCCATCATCTTTCTGCTGCTGCGGCTCGGCACCGGTGACCCGGCACTGGATTATTTACGCCTGTCGAACCTGCCGCCCACTGAAGAGATGGTTGCCTCGACCCGCGAGCTGCTGGGGCTCAACCAGCCGCTGGCGATGCAGTATCTGCACTGGCTGTGGCGGGCGCTGCACCTGGATTTCGGTCTCTCCTATGCCACCCAGCGCCCGGTGCTGGATGACCTGCTGCACTTCCTGCCAGCCACCCTGCTGCTCACCGGCGCGGCGCTGGCGCTGATCCTCGTCACCTCCCTGCCGCTGGGCATCTGGGCGGCGCGCCATCGCGATCGCCTGCCGGACTATGTGGTACGGCTGATTGCCTTTCTTGGCGTCTCAATGCCGAACTTCTGGCTGGCCTTTCTGCTGGTGATGCTCTTTTCCGTGCATCTGCAGTGGCTCCCGGCGATGGGGTATGGCGACTGGCAGCACCTGATTTTGCCCGCCGTCTCCATCGCCTTTATGTCGCTGGCGATCAACGCCCGTCTGCTGCGCGCCAGCATGCTGGACGCCGCCAGCCAGCGTCACGTGATATGGGCGCGGCTACGCGGATTGAGCGCGCGCCAGGTGGAGCGCCGACATATCCTGCGCAATGCCACCCTGCCGGTGGTGACCGCCCTAGGCATGCACATTGGCGAGCTGATCGGCGGCACCATGATTATCGAAAATATCTTTGCCTGGCCCGGGGTCGGCCGCTACGCGGTTTCCGCCATTTTCAATCGCGATTACCCGGTGATCCAGTGCTTTACCCTGATGATGGTGACGGTGTTCGTGCTGGCTAATCTGGCGGTGGATGTGCTTAACGCGGCGCTCGACCCGCGCCTGCGCCGCCACGAGGAGGTGAGCGCATGAGATGGCTACAAAGCTTTCGCTGGCCGGTAAAACTGGCCATGCTGGTTATCGCGCTGTTGGCAGTCATCGCCATCGGCAGCGGCTGGTGGCTGCCCTGGGATCCAGCGGCGATTGACCTTCAGCAGCGGCTGCTACCGCCGGGCGCAGCGCACTGGCTCGGCACCGATCATCTCGGCCGGGATATTTTCTCACGCCTGCTGGCCGCCACCCGCGTTTCGCTGGGGGCGGTGATGGCTTGTCTGCTGCTGGTGCTGCTGATCGGTCTGGCGGTCGGCGGCTGCGCCGGGCTGCTGGGCGGCCGCGCCGACCGCGGCCTGATGCGCCTCGCCGAACTGTTTATGACCTTTCCGACCTCGATCCTGTCTTTTTTTATGGTGGGGGTGCTGGGTACCGGGTTGACCAACGTGATCCTCGCCATTGCGCTGTCGCACTGGGCCTGGTATGCCAGAATGGTGCGTAACCTGGTGGTTTCCCTGCGCCAGCGCGAATTTATCCTCGCCGCCCGACTGAGCGGCGCCAGCCAGTGGCGGCTGTTCAGCGACCATCTGGCCGGGGCGGTGATCCCCTCGCTGCTGGTGCTCGCCTCGCTGGATATCGGCCATATGATGCTTCACGTGGCCGGCATGTCGTTCCTCGGTCTCGGCGTCAGCGCGCCGACGGCGGAATGGGGGGTAATGATCAACGACGCCCGACAGTATATCTGGACCCAGCCGCTGCAAATGGTCTGGCCGGGGCTGGCGCTGTTCATCAGCGTGATGGCTTTTAACCTGCTGGGCGACGCGCTGCGCGATCGTCTCGATCCCCACCTGATCGCGGAGCATAGCCACTGATGCCGCAGAAGATCCAACTGGAACAGATCTCGCTTGCCGCTGACCGACCGCTGGTCAGCGACGTTTCCTTCACCCTGCGCCGCGGGCAGGTGCTGGCGCTGCTCGGCAGCAGTGGCTGCGGAAAATCGCTGACCTGCGCCGCCGCGCTGGGCATGTTGCCGCCTGGCGTCAGGCAAACCGCCGGCCGGGTGCTGCTCGACGGCATTCCGGTGCACGGCGAACAACTGCGCGGCTCGACTATTGCCACCATCATGCAAAACCCACGCAGCGCCTTTAATCCACTGCAGACCATGGCCGCGCACGCCCGGGAAACCTGCCGGGCAGCGGGTCGTGAAACAAATGACGCCGTGCTGCTGGCAGCGATGGAGGAGGTCGGTCTGGACAATCCGCGGGCGCTGCTGAAGCGCTACCCCTTTGAGATGAGCGGCGGCATGCTGCAGCGGATGATGGTCGCTCTCGCCCTGCTCAGCCGCGCGCCCTTTATCATCGCCGACGAGCCGACGACCGATCTCGATGCCATCGCCCAGGCGCGCATCCTCGATCTGCTGGCGGATATCGTCGCCAGGCGCGGTCTGGGGCTGCTGCTGGTGACGCATGACATGGGCGTCGTGGCGCGGCTGGCGCATCACGTGACGGTCATGGAGAAAGGTCGCCTCGTTGAACACTGCGATGTGAATACGCTATTTAGCGCCCCGCGGCACCCGCTCAGCCAGCGCCTGCTGGCCGCGCATCTGGCGCTGTACGGCCTGGAGAAAACACCATGAATTTACTCAGCGTCACCGGAGTGAGTCACGATTATCCTCACCACGGCAGGGTCCTGCATGCGATCCATCTCGCCATCGCCCCCGGCGAAACGGTGGCCCTGCTCGGACGCAGCGGCTGTGGGAAAAGCACCCTGGCGCGGATGCTGGTGGGTCTGGAAACGCCGCAGCACGGTGATATTGCCTGGCGCGGCACGCCGCTGACTGCCCTCAAGGGCGAGGCCATCGGCGCCTTCCGCCGTGATATTCAGCTGGTATTTCAGGATGCCTTCAGCGCGGTGAATCCGCGCAAAACGGTGCGCGAGATCGTCAGCGAGCCGCTACGCCATCTGTTACGCTTGTCGCGTGAGGCGCGTTCGCGGCGGGTGGAAGAGATGCTGCTGGCCGTCGACCTCGCGCCGTCGCTGCTCGATAAGCGCCCGGCGCAGCTCAGCGGCGGGCAGCTGCAGCGCGTCTGCCTGGCACGCGCCCTGGCGGTGCGGCCGCAGCTGTTGATCCTGGATGAAGCGGTTTCGAATCTCGATCTGCTGCTGCAGGCGGAGATTATCGCCCTGCTGAAGCGTCTGCAGGCGCAGTTTGACACCGCCTGCCTGTTTATCACCCACGACCTGCGGCTGGTGGAGCGCTTTTGCCAGCGAGTGCTGGTGATGGAGCACGGGCGCATCGTCGAAACCGCGACGGTCAGCTTACCGCTGCGCCTGCACTCCCCTGCCGGACAGGCGCTCCAGCAAGCGGTGCTCCCCCCTTTTCCTGCCACTCTGCTAAACGAGGCCATGCCATGCAGCGCGTAACCCTGACCCTTGATGATGACCTGCTGGCCGCCCTCGATGCGCTCAGCGCCCGCCGTGGCTACCACAATCGCTCGGAGGCGGTACGCGATATTCTGCGCGACGCCCTCAACCAGGATCCTGCGTCGCCGGAATCACGGCGCGGGTATGCCGTCCTGTCGTACGTGTATGAACATGAGAAACGCGAACTGGCGAGCCGGCTGGTGGCCACCCAGCATCATCATCACGATCTCTCCGTCGCCACGCTGCATGTGCATATCAGTCATGACGACTGCCTGGAGATTGCGGTGCTGAAAGGTGACATGGCCGAGGTACAGCATTTTGCCGACGACGTGATTGCCCAGCGCGGCGTGCGGCATGGGCATTTGCAGTGTTTAGCGGATGAAAATTAAAACGATGGCGAGCTGCTGCATACTGTTTTAAGCCTGTTTGAGACGTTCATTGAGCGTCTCAAGGATCCAGGTATTTACGGAAACCTGCTCCTCCGCAGCGGCGGAGCTAAGACGCTCGCCAAATGACTCAGGATAGCGCAGCGTGAAGGTTTTCATCTTTTCCGGGTGAGCATAAGGCTCAATCCCCGCTTCATGACAATCTGCGAGATACTCCTGTAATGATATCTCGCCCTCCTGTTGTAACCCTTGAATACTATCGGAAACAAAATCGCAATATCCTGATAATCCAAGGAACTTACCGCGGAATGCATTGAGCTCAGGCACGTAATTGATAACGGCAGGCTGGCCGGCAATCTCCATTGAGTTTGGCGTTTTAGGTTTGATCATGGTTTTACCCCTATAGTGATTAACCAATCGCGCACGCTCTCCACGGCGCCTTTGTCAGTATCCGGCGAAGGATGAGGCCTGTGAAAGCTGGCAATGCTGTGGTTCAACAAAAATTTACAGCGCGAGCCGCGTCCTTCTTTAATCTCCCCGCCTAACGCTTTAATTAGCGATTCAATGTCGGCCCATTTAATGCCCTGTGGCACAGGGATTTTAAACAGTTGCTCCAGCGTGTGGCGCTGTTTATTACGTAAAGATAAAACCTGCTGCTCCATCGCCCTGCCCCATGACTTCATCCATTGAAGTCAAGCTAATGATAGCACAAGATGAAGTCAAGCCAAATTCTGATGAAGTTTGTTTATCAACAGTTGATAAACCACATAAATTATACGCTTTGTTAATTATCCCGCTTCGCCAATAATGGCGCCTCATTTAACGATCTCGTTATGGCGAGGCTCCTGCATAAATACAAGTTACCGCCCTGTTGGTATCGAGAGAGACCACTCAGGGAAATACAGGCTTCCATCGAATCAAGGTGTTGCCAAGGTAACTTCTGGCGGTCATGACCGTTCAGATACGTTATGCAGTGCTAAAACCAGGACGTAGGGATCTGCCTGCGCTAACCCTGTCTTGTTCGCCCCTATGAGTGATTTTTTATAGGGATTTTAATCATGTCTTCCATTCAACTCTGCGCCGCCCATCAGGCGACCTCTGGCTTCGACGGCGATGCGATCGCCCAGTACATGCGTACCGATTTTATTACGCTGCAGGAACATCTCAGCGTCCATGAGGCGCGCGAACACTTTATCTCCCAGCTGGACAGCGATGATATTCCCGGCCAGGTGTTTGTCGTCGCCGGCAGGAAACTGCGCGGCAGCCTGTCGGTCAAAAAGCTCCTGCAGGAAGGGGATGTCGGGCAGTCTATCCGCTACCTGATGGACAGCTGCCTGTTTCGCGTCAAACCTGACGACGAGCGCCCGCAGGTGATTGCCGAACTCACCGAGCGCGGCCTCGATCTGGTACCGGTTGTCGATAAAGGCGAGCTGGTCGGCTGCCTGATGGAAAAGGAGATCGCCCATCTGCTGGAGGATGACGTCACCGAAGACGCCCAGCTGCAGGGGGCGACGCTGCCGCTGGAAAAACCGTACCTCGAGATCAGCCCGTGGACGCTGTGGAAGAAGCGCTCGGTGTGGCTGCTGCTGCTGTTCGTGGCCGAAGCCTATACCAGCAGCGTGCTGCAGCATTTCGAAGAGGCGCTGGAATCGGCCATCGCCCTCGCCTTCTTTATTCCGCTGCTCATCGGCACCGGCGGCAATAGCGGAACGCAGATCACCTCGACGCTGGTGCGCTCGATGGCGCTGGGGGAAGTGCGGCTGCGCGATATGGGGCGGGTGATCCGCAAAGAGGTGTCGACCTCGTTTCTGATTGCCCTGACCCTGGGTCTGGCGGGCTGCCTGCGCGCCTGGATGATGGGGATTGGCATGGAAATCACGCTGATCGTCAGCCTGACGCTGGTATGTATTACCCTGTGGAGCGCGATTGTCTCGTCGATCATTCCGATGGTGCTTAAGCGGATCGGCATCGACCCGGCGGTGGTTTCCGCGCCGTTTATCGCTACGCTGATTGATGGCACCGGGCTGATTATCTATTTCAAAATCGCCCAGTATTTTCTTGGGTTGAACTGATCAAGTAAGCCCGGGTGCCACAGTACCCGGGCCCTTGGATTACCCTTCCACCAGCGCCTGCGCGCAGGCCCAGGCGCTTGACCACGCCCACTGGAAGTTATAGCCGCCGAGCCAGCCGGTGACGTCCATCACTTCGCCGATAAAGTAGAGACCCGACGCCTTACGCGCCTCCATGGTACGTGACGAAAGTTCGTTGGTATCCACGCCGCCGAGGGTCACCTCCGCCGTCCGGTAGCCTTCGGTGCCGTTCGGCTGCACGCGCCAGGCGGTCAGTGTCTCCACCAGCGTCTGCTGATCGCGAACGTTCAGTTGCTTCAGTGTTACATCAGGTATCTGTCCCAGCTGCTGCAGACACTCCACCAGCCGCTTCGGCAGCTGCATCGCCAGGGTATTTTTCAGGCTCTGGTTGGGATGCGCGCTGCGCTGCTCGTTAAGGAAGTCCTCAAGATTGCAGTCCGGCAACAAGTTAACAGTGACGAACTCGCCGGGCTGCCAGTAGCTGGATATCTGCAGCACCGCCGGCCCGGAAAGGCCACGATGGGTAAACAGCAGATTTTCGCGGAACAGGGTGCCGTTCTCGGCGGTAATGGTAGAAGGCACCGAAACACCGGAGAGCACCTGAAGCTGCTCGAGCAGCGGCTTATGCAGGGTAAACGGCACCAGCCCGGCGCGGGTCGGCAGTACCTTCAGGCCGAACTGCTCGGCCACCTTGTAGCCAAACGGCGAGGCGCCGAGCCCCGGCATCGACAGACCGCCGGAGGCAATCACCAGCTTTTTGGTCATCAGCGTTTCGCCGTTCACCTGTAGCCGGTAGCCTTGTTCATCTCGCTCGACGCTGAGAATTTCGCTGCGCAGGCGGATCTGCACGTCGCCCTTTTCGCATTCCGCGAGCAGCAGATTGACGATCTGCTCCGCCGAATCATCACAAAACAGCTGGCCGAGCGTCTTCTCATGCCAGGCGATGCCATATTTGCCAACCAGCTCGATAAAGTCCCACTGGGTGTAGCGCGCCAGGGCAGATTTGCAAAAATGCGGGTTTTGGCTCAAATAGGCCGCCGGCTCAACATACATGTTGGTAAAGTTGCAGCGGCCGCCGCCGGACATCAGAATTTTTCGTCCCGGCTTTTTGCCGTTATCGAGCAGCAGGACGCGGCAGCCGAGCTGGCCCGCCTGCGCTGCGCAAAACATTCCCGCCGCTCCGGCGCCAACGACAATGGCATCAAACCTTTCCACACCGCGTTCCTCGTTCCCCAATTGTCGGGTTTTGTAAATATTTCACTCTGGTCACACCAGCGGGAAAAATCCCGCATTAGATACATCATTGAAAGATATAGGATTACTCCCAACAGGGTAAAACCTAAACAGGAAGAAAATCAAAAAAAGTCTATATTTCACTTTGCCCGCGCCGCTAAAGTCACTGATAATGCGCCGCGTTCATGTCCTCAAAATGGCGTAACGTCCTATGCTACATTTATTTGCCGGTCTGGATTTACATACCGGACTATTATTATTGCTTGCTTTAGCTTTTGTACTGTTTTACGAAGCGATTAACGGTTTCCATGATACCGCAAACGCGGTGGCTACGGTTATCTACACTCGCGCAATGCGGTCGCAGCTTGCTGTGGCGATGGCGGCGCTCTTCAACTTCTTCGGCGTTCTGCTGGGCGGTCTCAGCGTAGCCTATGCCATTGTGCATATGCTGCCCACCGATCTGCTGCTTAACATGGGTTCCGCACATGGCCTCGCCATGGTGTTCTCTATGCTGCTGGCGGCGATCATCTGGAACCTCGGCACCTGGTATTTCGGCCTCCCGGCCTCCAGTTCTCACACCCTGATTGGCGCCATCATCGGTATTGGTTTAACCAATGCGCTGATGACCGGTACTTCAGTGGTTGATGCGCTGAATATCCCGAAAGTCATCGGCATTTTTGCTTCGCTTATCATCTCGCCGATCGTCGGTCTGGTGATTGCGGGCGGCCTGATTTTCATTCTCCGTCGCTACTGGAGCGGTACCAAAAAACGCGCGCGTATCCACCTGACCCCCGCAGAACGTGAAAAGAAAGACGGTAAGAAAAAACCGCCGTTCTGGACCCGTATCGCCCTGATCCTGTCCGCTATCGGCGTGTCGTTCTCCCACGGCGCCAACGATGGGCAGAAAGGCATTGGTCTGGTGATGCTGGTGCTGATTGGCGTCGCCCCGGCGGGCTTCGTGGTGAATATGAACGCCTCCGGTTACGAAATCACTCGTACCCGCGACGCGGTCAACAACGTGGAAACCTTCTTTCAGCAGCGCCCTGACCTGCTGAAGAAAGCCACCGGTGTTGACCAACTGGTTCCGTCTCCGGATACCAATACCGCGGCCAACGGTGAGTTTCATTGCCATCCAGCAAATACTATCAACGCGCTTGACCGCGTGAAGACTATGCTGACCGGCGTTGAAACCTACGATTCACTGTCACCGGATCAGCGCGGTCAGCTGCGTCGCATTATGCTCTGCATCTCCGACACCACTGATAAAGTGGCGAAGCTGCCGGACGTCAGCGCTGACGACCAGCGTCTGCTGAAGAAACTGAAAACCGATATGCTGAGCACCATCGAGTACGCGCCAATCTGGATTATTATGGCGGTCGCGCTGGCGTTAGGTATCGGCACCATGATCGGCTGGCGCCGCGTGGCGACCACCATCGGCGAGAAGATTGGTAAGAAGGGCATGACCTACGCTCAGGGGATGTCGGCACAGATGACCGCAGCGGTTTCTATCGGTCTGGCGAGCTACACCGGAATGCCGGTTTCCACCACCCACGTGCTCTCCTCCTCGGTGGCGGGGACAATGCTGGTGGATGGCGGTGGTCTGCAGAAAAAGACCGTGACCAGCATCCTGATGGCCTGGGTGTTGACCCTTCCGGCAGCGATTATCCTTTCAGGCGTCCTTTACTGGCTCTCCCTGAAACTGATTTAAACGTCATTCGATCAAAACGGGTCAGCTTGCTGGCCCGTTTTTTTATCCCGAAGATGTCGTTAGTGCCAGATCATCAGCGCAATCAGGCTCACCACCACCAGACCGCACAGCGCGCTGGTCAGGATAAACTGACGACGGACACGTTCGCAGCGACGAATAAATTCATCATCGTGATGGTCACGGTAACGCTGGGCGTAGATATACCAGACCAGCCGCATCTGTTTGCTGGGCTGCCCATGCGAGGTAAAAAAGCCGCCGCCATCAACATACTGATAGAGCAAGGGATCGCAACCACGTAGCACCACCAATAATGCACGCAACGATGAGAAGTAGCGTGCCATATTCACCACACAAACGACACACAGGGCCCAAAACAGCGCAATAGTGCTGATCATACCTCCTCCCCGGCGACCCGCCCACGGAGAAATCCTCCGCGGCTACCGCTCCCCAAATAACCCACGACGATACCGTAAAGAGTGCGATTCCGATCACATTTATTTTTCCGACCGGCTCATTAAATAGTGTAGGAGATCCATTAATTTTTTTACCACAAGGTTATTCGTTATCAATACGTAAGACGGATAAATTTGTTTAACTTTTAGGTGAACCCAGTGCATTGACGGAGTGCGGGGGGCGCTATAAGGTAGGAAATATCTTCTACAATGAAGTCCTTAAAGGCTACCCTCCCGCGAATGTAGCACGCAGGACGCGGGCGAAACGGCAGCGCCAGCTGTCAGGTCCAATGGTCATCGACAAACTTATGGAAGGAGTAACACTATGGCTTACAAACATATTCTTATTGCAGTAGACCTGTCCCCGGAGAGTAAAGTACTGGTTGAAAAAGCCGTTTCTATGGCCCGCCCGTATAACGCAAAAGTGTCCCTGATCCACGTGGATGTGAATTACTCCGACCTCTACACCGGGCTGATTGACGTTAACCTCGGCGACATGCAAAAACGCATCTCCGAAGAGACCCATCACGCGCTGACCGAGCTCTCCACCAACGCGGGCTACCCGATCACCGAGACCCTGAGCGGCAGCGGCGACCTCGGCCAGGTGCTGGTCGATGCGATTAAAAAATATGATATGGATCTGGTGGTCTGCGGCCACCATCAGGACTTCTGGAGCAAGCTGATGTCCTCTGCCCGCCAGCTGATCAACACCGTCCATGTCGACATGCTGATCGTCCCGCTGCGCGACGAAGAAGACGAATAACCGTCCCATTTTATCCGCGTAAGACGCCCGCCGATGCGGGCGTCTTTATTTTCGCTTTCCCCTCACCGCATGGCAGAGATTAAAGCCATAAAATCGCCATTCAATTAGTGTGATCAACCAGTTATTCGCCAAAACATCTATATAATAATCTATTCATTAAGCCAATAACCGCAGCATGGCGAGTTATCAGACATTTTCGGCGCGTTCTGGCATACGCGTTCATACTTTTTGGGAAAGTAATACAAGGCGAAGGAATATGAATACAACTGCACCTACGGGCTTGCTGCAGCAACCTCGTCCGTTCTTCATGATCTTCTTTGTGGAGCTCTGGGAACGTTTTGGCTATTACGGCGTTCAGGGGATCCTGGCGGTCTTCTTTGTCAAACAGCTGGGCTTCTCTCAGGAACAGGCCTTTATCACCTTCGGCGCCTTCGCGGCGCTGGTTTACGGGCTGATCTCTATCGGCGGCTACGTGGGCGACCATCTGCTGGGGACCAAACGCACGCTGGTGCTCGGCGCCATTGTGCTGGCTATCGGCTACTTTATGACCGGGATGTCGCTGCTGAAACCGCAGCTGATATTTATCGCTCTCGGCACCATCGCCGTCGGCAACGGTTTGTTTAAAGCCAACCCGGCGAGCCTGTTGTCAAAATGCTATCCGCCTAAAGACGCCCGTCTCGACGGGGCGTTTACCCTGTTTTATATGTCGATAAACATCGGTTCACTGCTGTCGCTCTCGCTGGCGCCGGTGATCGCCGAAAAGTTTGGCTATGCCGTGACCTATAACCTGTGCGGCGCGGGGCTGATTATCGCGCTGCTGGTCTACTTCGCCTGCCGCGGGATGGTGAAAGATATTGGCTCCGAGCCGGATCATCGCCCCCTCAGCCTGCGCAATCTGGCGCTGGTGCTGGCCGGGACGGTGGTAATGATTTTTCTCTGCGCCTGGCTGATGCATAACGTGATGGTCGCCAACCTGGTGCTGATTGTCCTGTCGATCGTGGTCATTGCGTTCTTTTTCCGCGAAGCGTTTCGCCTCGATAAAACCGGACGCAACAAAATGTTCGTCGCCTTTATCCTGATGATCGAGGCGGTGTTGTTCTACATTCTGTATGCCCAGATGCCGACCTCGCTAAACTTCTTCGCCATCAACAACGTCCATCATGAGATCCTGGGCTTTACCATCAATCCGGTCAGCTTCCAGGCGCTCAATCCCTTCTGGGTGGTGGTTGCCAGTCCGGTGCTGGCGGCGATCTACACCCATCTCGGTCACAAAGGGAAAGACCTGACCATGCCGGTGAAGTTTACCCTCGGGATGTTGCTCTGCGCGCTGGGCTTCCTGACCGCCGCAGCCGCCGGGATGTGGTTTGCCGACGCCCAGGGATTAACCTCGCCGTGGTTTATTGTGCTGGTCTATCTGTTCCAGAGCCTGGGCGAACTGCTGATCAGCGCCCTGGGGCTGGCGATGGTTGCCGCGCTGGTGCCGCAGCATCTGATGGGCTTTATTCTGGGGATGTGGTTTCTGACCCAGGCCGCCGCGTTCCTGCTGGGCGGCTATGTGGCGACCTTCACCGCGGTGCCGGAAAACATTACCGATCCGCTGCAGACCTTGCCGGTCTATACCAATGTGTTCAGTAAAATTGGCCTGGTGACGCTGGGCGTCACGGTGGTGATGGCGCTGATGGTGCCGTGGCTGAACCGGATGATTAATACCCCGGCCAGCGCCGAGTAAACGTTTAAGATGGCCGATCCGCGCTGGCGCCGTTTGTTCAGATATTGCGGTTCCCGGCTTGCGCTACGCTGAGCCGGGCGACAATTCGGTAGCCCGGATAAGGCGCGTTGCGCCGCTATCCGGGAGATACCACCACGGCGTAATATTACTCCGGCGTACCGGCGTAAATATCAAACCGATGCCCTTTGGTCACCACCGCGTTCGGCGTGGCGACCTCCGCCAGCGGCGGCGCGTAATCCGGGCGCTTCACCACCACCCGTTTGGTCGCCAGCTGGCGCGCCGGGGCCAGCAGGCCATCGGCGTCTAAATCGGGCCCCACCAGCGACTGAAAGACGCGCATCTCTTTCTTCACCAGCGCGCTTTTCTGCTTATGCGGGAACATCGGATCGAGGTACACCACCTGCGGACGCGGGGTGATATCGGTCAGCGCCGTCAGGCTGGAGGCGTGGATCAGCTGCAGCCGCTCCTCCAGCCAGCCGCCAATTTCCGCATCGGCATAGCCGCGCGCCAGGCCATCGTCGAGCAGCGCGGCGACCACCGGATTACGCTCCAGCATTCGCACGCGGCAACCGACCGACGCCAGCACGAAGGCATCGCGTCCCAGCCCGGCGGTGGCGTCGACGACATCCGGCAGGTAATCACCTTTAATACCCACCGCTTTGGCGACCGCTTCACCGCGGCCGCCGCCAAACTTGCGCCGGTGGGCCATCGCCCCGCCGACAAAGTCGACGAAGATGCCGCCAAGTTTGGGCTCATCGCGCTTACGCAGCTCCAGATGCTCCGTCGTCAGCACCAGCGCCATCAGGTTATCTTCATCCTGCTCCAGCCCCCAGCGGGCGGCTAAAACAGATAAGGCGCCGTCTCCGGCGCCTGTTTCATCAATTAAGCAGATCTTCACCGCAGACTTAACCCTTGATCCCGTAGTGCTCCAGCATCGCGTCCAGCTGCGGCTCACGGCCGCGGAAGCGTTTGAACAGCACCATCGGCTCTTCGGAACCACCGCGGCTCAGGATATTGTCGAGGAACGACTGACCGGTTTCGCGGTTGAAAATCCCCTCTTCTTCGAAGCGTGAGAAGGCGTCCGCCGCCAGCACGTCGGCCCACAGGTAGCTGTAGTAACCTGCCGCATAGCCGCCGGCGAAGATGTGGCTGAACGCATGCGGGAAACGGCCCCAGGTCGGGCCCGGCACCACAGCGACCTGCTTTTTAATCTCGGCCAGGGTCTCAAGAATTTTCGCCCCCTGCTCCGGCTTGTATTCCGCATGCAGGCGGAAATCGAACAGGCCGAACTCCAGCTGGCGCAGAATAAACATCGCCGCCTGGTAGTTTTTCGCCGCCAGCATTTTCTCCAGCAGCTCCTGCGGCAGCGGTTCACCGGTTTCATAATGACCGGAGATAAACGCCAGCGCTTCCGGCTCCCAGCACCAGTTTTCCATAAACTGGCTCGGCAGTTCGACTGCATCCCACGGCACCCCGCTGATGCCGGAAACGCCGGCGGTATCAATGCGGGTCAGCATGTGGTGCAGACCGTGGCCGAACTCGTGGAACAAGGTAATCACTTCGTCGTGGGTGAACAGCGCCGGTTTGCCGTTGACCGGGCGGTTGAAGTTACAGGTCAGGTAGGCGACCGGCTTCTGCAGGGAACCATCCAGTTTACGCATTTGGCCGACGCAGTCGTCCATCCACGCCCCGCCGCGTTTATGTTCGCGGGCATACAGGTCAAGATAGAAGCTGCCGCGCAGCTCGTTGTGTTCGTCATACAGCTCGAAGAAGCGCACTTCCGGATGCCACACATCGACATCGGTACGCTCTTTAGCGGTAATGCCGTAAATGCGCTTAACCACTTCGAACAGGCCGTTAACGGCTTTGTTTTCCGGGAAATAGGGGCGGAGCTGCTCATCGCTGATGCTGTAGAGGTGCTGCTTCTGTTTTTCGCTGTAGTAGGCAATGTCCCACGGCTGCAGTTCATCAACGCCAAACTCGGCTTTGGCGAAGGCACGCAGCTGGGCCAGCTCTTTTTCGCCCTGCGGACGGGCGCGTTTTGCCAGGTCGGTGAGGAAGTCGAGCACCTGCTGTGGATCCTCCGCCATTTTGGTGGCGAGGGATTTAAAGGCATAGCTGTCAAAGCCCAGCAGCTGCGCCAGCTCATGGCGCAGAGCGAGGATCTCCGCCATCACCGGGCTGTTATCCCATTTACCGGCATTCGGGCCCTGGTCGGAGGCACGCGTGGAGTAGGCGCGGTACATCTCTTCGCGCAGCGCCTGGTTGTCGCAGTAGGTCATCACCGGCAGGTAGCTCGGGATATCCAGGGTCAGCAGATACCCTTCCTGCTCTTTCGCCTGGGCCTGAGCCTGAGCGGCGGCCAGCGCACTTTCCGGCATACCGGCCAGATCGGCGACGTCGGTCACCAGCTTGTTCCAGCCCATGGTGGCGTCGAGGACGTTGTTGCTGTACTGGTTGCCCAGCTCAGAGAGGCGCGCGGCGATTTCACCGTAGCGTTTCTGCGCCTCCGGCGGCAGGCCAATACCGGATAATTCAAAATCGCGCAGCGCATTATCAACCGCTTTTTTCTGCGCAGTATTCAGCGTGGCGTAGTTATCGCCATCGCGCAGGTCGCGGTAGGCTTTATACAGCCCTTCATGCTGGCCAACCCAGGTACTGTACTCGGAGAGCAGCGGCAGGGTCTGTTCGTAAGCTTCGCGCAGTTCCGGGCTGTTTTTTACCGAATTCAGATGGCTGACTGGCGAGAAGATGCGTCCCAGCACATCGTCCACTTCCGCCAGCGGCTGGCAAAGATTTTCCCAGCTATACGGCGCGCCGTGCGCCACCGCGCTTTCCACCGCGGCCCGGCAATCATCCAGCGCTTTGGTGACCGCAGGGACCACGTGTTCCGGTTTGATCGCAGAAAAAGGCGGCAGGGAAAAAGGCGTCAGTAATGGATTGGTCATATGCGCTGTCCTGTTGAAAAGGGTGAATGAAGCGCGCGTCCGGCGCTTATGCATGAGATCTAGAATGGGGGATAGTTGGGGGAATTTCAATGACGGGCGGTGCGTCATCCTGGGTATTGCTGCGATAAGTCCGCCCGTTGCGGGAAAAGGCCGACACGCGGTGCAGCGTGCCGGAAACCGCATTAATGCCTTTTTTGCGCCATCTCCCAGGCCGCCGACAGATTCAGCCGCTGCCAGAACTGCTGTTCGGGGGTGGCGCCGGAAAGGGGGTAACCCGCCGGCAGCGCGGTGTTGACCATCAACGCCCGACGCTGGGCCGCTGACAGTTGCGGCAGGGCAGCCTCCAGCAGTACTTCCGCCCCCTCAGGCACCTGCAGACGCGGCTGCGGCCCCTTCTGCTGCGGCAGATCGTAGGTCATGGTGAAACGAGAGAAATCACGCATCGCCGGATCGCGCCAGGGATCGTCTTTCACGCTGCTCTTCGCGCACTCAGCAAGCGATGTGCCGCAGGCTTTCGCCAGCGCGGCGCGCAGCTGATCGCGAGCTTCGTTAAATAATACCCGGTAGTGCGGATCGTTAAGATAATGGGCCACGTTGCGCTCGGCCACCATCCGCGAGCCGATCAGGTCCAGCGGATAGTGGACGCCCAGCACGATGCGCGAGTAGCCATAGCGGGCGCCGCGGGTTACCAGCGCGTCGTAGCGCTCCGGGATCATCGCCGCCAGCAGCAGCGCATCAGTATAGCCGGTGTTGGTGTGGCCGCTGGGGAACGAGCCGCCGTCGGCGGTATAGGGCTGGTTATCCTTCACCACCACATCGTCAGGCACCAGGTGAATGGTGTTGCCCTGAACCAGAAACGGCCGCGGATTGTTGAAGTGCTTTTTCGCCTCGCCGGTGCTGACCTCCGAGGCTTTGATCAATGCTGCCGCTTTCCCCAGCGCGCCCTGGTCATAGGCGGTCAGAAACGCTTTGCCCAGCCGCGGCCCCAGCGCATCGCTGAGGAAGTAGAGGTAGCTAATCCCTTCCGCATCTACCAGCGCCTGACGGCGTGTCGTCTGCGCGGCATAGCGATTGATGCTAGTCACCGTCGCCAGATTCTGCTTCACGACGGTCTCCGGCAGGGTGCTGAACGCCGACAACAGCGCAATACCCGCCTGCTGGTTGGCCCGGGTCTGGAAGTCATAGCCGCTGGCCTTCAGCCAGGCGGTATCGGCCTGAGTTTTGTTTTGTTTCGTGTGCGCCAGCCGATCGCGGGTCAGCGTGGCGGCATCCCCCTGCAGAGCGTGACGTAGCTGCGTCAGCGCCTGTTGCTCAAGATCGTCATACGCCTGGCTGGAGGCAGCCGGCGTCACGCTATTAGCGAGGGCCGCCGCCCTGTCCAGCGGAATGTCTTTGGCCAGAACCGGTTGCGCCAGCAGCAGCGCGACGGCCAGCAGTGAGAGTTGCCTTTTCATTATTTTTCCTTTTATTCAGATAATTACCTTGCCTGCACCCGACGCTAGCGCGGCCGTTTGACGTTTTTATGACAGCGTTATGTTTTGCAACGCTTTTGGCAGAAATGAAACAGCGCGGCGGCGCAGCGGTAATCTCGGCCGATCTGCGGTAAACTATCGGTTAACTTGTTTACTTCCCGGAATCTCTGTATCCATGCTCAGTTATCGCCACAGCTTTCACGCAGGCAACCACGCCGACGTCCTCAAACACACCGTTCAGAGCCTGATCATCGAAGCGCTGAAAGAGAAAGAAAAACCGTTTCTCTACCTGGACACCCACGCTGGCGCGGGCCGCTATCAGCTGAGCGGCGAGCACGCCGAGCGTACCGGCGAGTATCTCGAAGGCATCGCCCGCATCTGGCAGCAGGACGACCTGCCGGCAGAGCTGGAGCCGTATATTTCCGTGGTCGAACACTTCAACCGTAACGGCCAGCTGCGCTACTACCCTGGCTCTCCGCTGATCGCCCGCCAGCTGCTGCGCGAGCAGGACAGCCTGCAGATGACCGAGCTGCACCCGAGCGACTTCCCGCTGCTGCGCGCCGAGTTCCAGAAAGACAGCCGCGCGCGCGTCGATAAAGCCGATGGCTACCAGCAGCTGAAAGCCAAACTGCCGCCGGTATCACGCCGTGGTCTGATTCTGATCGACCCGCCGTATGAAATCAAAACCGACTATCAGGCGGTGGTAACCGGGATCCACGAAGGCTACAAACGCTTCGCCACCGGCACCTACGCCCTGTGGTATCCGGTCGTGCTGCGCGCACAGATCAAACGCATGATCAAAGAGTTAGAAGCCACCGGCATTCGCAAAATTCTGCAAATCGAGCTGGCGGTGCGTCCGGACAGCGACCAGCGCGGCATGACCGCCTCCGGGATGATCGTCATCAACCCGCCGTGGAAGCTGGAGCAGCAGATGAACAATGTGCTGCCGTGGCTGCACAGCAAGCTGGTTCCGGCCGGCACCGGCCACGCTACCGTCAGTTGGATCGTACCGGAGTAATCGCAACCATCGGTGGAACCTTTTAAGCCTCGCGCTACAATCGCGGCAATCAACGATTAAGGACATATGGGCATGAGCAAACATTATGATTACCTCGCCATCGGCGGCGGTAGCGGCGGTATCGCCTCGATTAACCGCGCGGCCATGTACGGCCAGAAGTGCGCGCTGATTGAAGCCAAAGAACTGGGCGGCACCTGCGTCAACGTCGGCTGCGTGCCGAAAAAAGTAATGTGGCATGCGGCGCAGATCCGCGAAGCGATTCATCTTTACGGCCCGGACTACGGTTTCGATACCACCATCAACCATTTCGACTGGGAGAAGCTGGTCGCCAGCCGTAGCGCCTACATCGACCGCATCCATACCTCCTACGACAACGTACTGGGTAAGAACAACGTCGACGTGATCAAAGGCTTCGCGCGCTTTGTCGATGCCCATACCGTGGAAGTGAACGGCGAGACGATCACCGCTGACCATATCCTGATCGCCACCGGCGGCCGGCCGAGCCACCCGAATATTCCGGGTGTGGAATACGGTATTGATTCCGACGGTTTCTTTGAACTGCCGGCGCTGCCGAAGCGCGTGGCGGTGGTCGGCGCGGGCTATATCGCCGTTGAGCTGGCGGGGGTGATTAACGGCCTCGGCGCCGAAACGCACCTGTTCGTGCGTAAACACGCGCCGCTGCGCAGCTTCGATCCGCTGATCGTGGAGACACTGGTGGAAGTGATGAACGCCGAAGGCCCGCAGCTCCACACCAACGCGATCCCGAAAGCGGTAGTCAAGAATGCCGACGGCAGCCTGACGCTGGAGCTGGAAGATGGCCGCAGCCAGACCGTAGATTGCCTGATTTGGGCGATTGGCCGCGAACCGGCGACCGATAACTTCAACCTGGCGGCTACTGGCGTCAAAACCAACGAAAAAGGCTACATCGTCGTTGATAAGTTCCAGAACACCAACGTGCCGGGCATCTACGCGGTGGGCGATAACACTGGCGCCGTCGAGCTGACCCCGGTGGCCGTGGCCGCAGGCCGTCGCCTCTCCGAACGCTTGTTTAACAACAAGCCGGAAGAGCATCTGGACTACAGCAACATCCCGACCGTGGTCTTCAGCCACCCGCCTATCGGCACCGTCGGCTTAACCGAGCCGCAGGCGCGCGAGCAGTACGGCGACGATGCCGTGAAGGTCTACAAATCCTCTTTCACCGCGATGTACACCGCCGTCACCTCGCACCGCCAGCCGTGCCGCATGAAGCTGGTGTGCGTCGGCCCGGAAGAGAAGATTGTCGGGATCCACGGCATTGGCTTCGGGATGGATGAGATGCTGCAAGGCTTTGCGGTGGCCCTGAAGATGGGCGCCACCAAAAAAGACTTCGACAACACGGTTGCCATTCACCCGACGGCGGCAGAAGAGTTCGTCACCATGCGCTAAGACGCGATCGCCGGATGATAAAAAGAAGCCCCAGGGGCTTCTTTTTTTATGTTCAGGCCACGCCGTTATTGCCGTGGCGCATAAACGCCGGGCGCTGGTTGAGCGCCATATACCAGCGTTCCACGGCCGGCATCTCCGGATGGGCAAAAGGGGTCATCTTCCAGCGATGCACCGACAGCCCCAGCACGATATCGGCGAGGGTGAAGCGCTCGCCGGCTATCCACGCCCCGGTTCGCTGCAGTTGCGCTTCGACAATGCGCACGCAGTGGGTCCAGGTGGCAATACTCTCTTTAATCGCCGCCGGATCCTGAAAGCGCGGATCTTTACGCACCAGCCCCATAAAGGCATGGCGCCAGGCAGTGTTAAACTCGGTCGCCTGCCAGTCCATCCAGTGCTCCACCTCGGCGGCGGGCTGTGGCTCGGCGGGCAGCAGATCCCAGCGCTCCGCTTTCCGCGCCAGATAGCGGCAGATACTGTTCGACTCCCAGAGCACGAAGTCACCGTCCAGCAGCACCGGCACCAGGCTGTTAGGATTCAGGCGCTGAAACTCAGGCGTATCCAGAGGCTTAAATCCGCTACCGTAATCCTCCTGCTGGTACGCCAGCCCGGCTTCCTCGCAGGTCCACAACACTTTCCGTACATTGATTGAAGAGCGTTTGCCCAGAATTGTTAGCATTGTCAGCGATTCCTCAGCCATAAAAGAGAGATCTTTCACTCTACTCTATTGTCAGCCTTGCCAGCCAGCAACAAGGCAGAGTAGTGGATAATGTGTATAGTTGATTCCAGCCTGTTTGCCGAAAAGGAACCCGACATGTTGACCCCTTTTACCGTTTTGATGCCCGCAAATATTCGTTTTGGCCGTGGTCAGGCCCTGAGCGCTGCCCCCTGGCTGGCGCAGCAGGGCGGCCCCATTCTGCTGGTGCATGGCGCCAGCCCGCAGCGGGCGGCGTTTCTGCGCCATCAGCTGGAGGCGCTGCAGCTGAAGGTCACGACGCTGGCGATAAGCCGCGAACCCTGGCTCAGCGATATCGAGCAGGGCGTCCAGCTGGCGCGCGAGAAAGGCGTCCGGGCAGTGGTCAGCCTCGGCGGCGGCGCGGTGATTGACGCCGGTAAGGCGATTGCGGCGCTGGTGCCCGCCGCCGGCCCGCTGGTCGACTATCTGGAGGTGGTGGGAACGGGTCGTCAGCTGGAAGCCAGTCCGCTGCCGTTCGTGGCGATCCCGACCACCGCCGGGACGGGCGCGGAGGTCACCAAAAATGCGGTGATCAACGTCCCGGAACAACAGCGGAAAGTGAGCCTGCGCGACGACCGAATGCTGCCTGACCTGGCGATTGTCGACCCGGCGCTGACCGACAACGCGCCGCGGAGCATCACCCTGAGCTCCGGCCTCGATGCCCTGACCCAGGTGATCGAGCCCTGGCTCTGCAGCCGGGCCACTCCCTTCACCGATGCCCTCTGCCAGCAGGCGATCCCGCGGGGCATCCGCGCGCTGAAAATCCTGATGGAACAAGAGTGTCCGGCCAGCCGCGACGAGATGGCCTGGGTCAGCCTGTGCGGTGGACTGGCGCTGGCGAACGCCGGGCTGGGAGTGATCCACGGCCTTGCCGGCCCGCTGGGCGGCCTGAGCTGCGCCTCGCACGGTGCTTTATGCGGCAGCCTGCTGCCGTTTGGCCTGGCGCTCAATGAGTCGCAGATAAGCGACCCTGCCCTGCGCCAGCGCTTCAACGACGTTCGCCGCTGGCTGGCCGACGGGCTGGACGTCCCTGTGGATCGGGTCTGGGACAGTCTGCGGGAATGGAGCCATCGCGCTGGCCTTGGCACCCTGCGCGACCTCGGCGTAGCGCGCGATGCGCTGGAACCGGCGGCGCTGGCCGCCAGCACCTCCTCATCAATGAAGGCCAATCCGGTCAGCCTGAGCGGCGAACAGCTGCTGGAGATGCTGGAGGCGGCGTGGGAGTGAGCGCCCCGGGATAAAATTTTGTTGCATAATGAATGCTCCGAATTTCATCTGTGCCAGGATGTACAATTTTTAATTACTTATCAACAGCATACTTTAAAATGACAGCTTTTCTTCTCGGCGGAAAAGCGTGATCTCACGCACAGTTTGCTTCACACTCACCGAAGCGACTGTCTACGCTTAATAGACAAGGCCGGGTATGCCCGGCCCCGAACTCACGCTATCCGGAGGTCCGTATCGCTATGTTCAGCCAGAAATTACGCCACGTTGAAGACGACGAGTTAAGGATCGACATCGATCCCTGCTACGAAGCCGATCCGTACGAATTAAAGCTGGATGAGATGATAGACGCTGAACCGGAGCCTGAGGTGATCGAGGGGCTTCCGGCGTCCGATGCCCTTACCCCGGCGGATCGCTATCTTGAGCTGTTTACCAACGTGCAGAAATCACGCATCTTTGCCGACAGCAAAACCTTCCCCGACTGCGCGCCGAAACACGATCCGCTGGACATCCTGCGCAACTACCGCAAGGTCAAACGTCAGCCCGACTTCGACCTGCGACAGTTCGTGGAAGACAACTTCTGGCTGCCGGAGAACCAGACCGACGTCTACACCTCGGACCCCAGCCTGACGCTGAAGGAGCACATCGATAAGCTGTGGCCGGTGCTGACCCGCGAGCCTCAGGATCATATCCCCTGGTCGTCGCTACTGGCGCTGCCGCAGGCCTATATTGTGCCTGGCGGTCGCTTTAGCGAAACCTATTACTGGGACTCTTATTTCACCATGCTGGGGCTGGCGGAGAGCGGCCGGGAAGATCTGCTGAAATGCATGGCCGATAACTTTGCCTGGCTGATTGAAACCTACGGTCACATTCCGAACGGCAACCGCACCTACTACCTCAGCCGATCGCAGCCGCCGGTGTTTGCCCTGATGGTCGAACTCTTTGAAGAGGATGGCGTGCGCGGCGCGAAGCGCTATCTGGACCATCTGAAGATGGAGCACGCCTTCTGGATGGACGGCGCCGAGTCGTTGATCCCGCACCAGGCGTATCGCCACGTGGTGCGTATGCCGGATGGCTCCCTGCTCAATCGCTACTGGGACGACCGGGACACGCCGCGGGATGAGTCCTGGCGCGAGGACGTGGAGACCGCCCGACACTCCGGGCGGCCCGCCAATGAAGTGTACCGCGACCTGCGGGCGGGCGCCGCGTCCGGCTGGGACTACTCCAGCCGCTGGCTGCGGGATATCACGCGGCTGGCCAGCATCCGCACGACGCAGTTTATCCCCATCGACCTGAACGCCTTCCTGTTCAAGCTGGAGACGACCATCGCCAATCTCTCCGGCCTGAAGGGCGATCGCGAGACAGAGGCGGCCTTCCGCCAGAAGGCTCAGGATCGGCGGGCGGCGGTCAACCGCTATCTGTGGGATGATGAGAACGGCTGTTTCCGCGATTATGACTGGCGCCGTGAACAGCTGGCGCTGTTTTCCGCGGCCAGCATCGTCACCCTTTACGTCGGCCTGGCGACTCACGAGCAGGCAGAACGCCTTGCCGATGCGGTGCGGGCCCGCCTGCTCACCCCCGGGGGGATCATGGCCACCGAATATGAAAGCGGTGAGCAGTGGGATAAACCTAACGGCTGGGCGCCGCTGCAGTGGATGGCGATCCAGGGATTTAAACGTTACGGCCAGGATCCGCTGGGGGATGAGATTGCCTGGAGCTGGCTGCAGACGGTCAATCACTTTTACAAGCAGCATCACAAGCTGATTGAGAAATACCATATTGCCACCGGCGTCCCGCATGAGGGTGGCGGCGGGGAGTATCCCCTGCAGGATGGCTTTGGCTGGACCAACGGCGTGGTGCGCCGACTGATTGGCCTGTACGGTGAGCCAACCTAGTCGGGCTGTTCCCGGCGGCTTTCTCCTGCTATGTTCAGAGGATTCGCCCTGCCTGGAATGACGCTTATGCCTGAACTCCTGACGCCGCGCCTGCGCTGCTCACCGCTGCAGCTGGACGACTGGTCGTTTTTTCTTTCCCTGCAGCAGGATCCGCAGGTCATGCTCTACGTCGCCGACCCCCGGCCGCAGGCGGCCATCCGCGAGGCGTTCGATTCGCGGCTGCCGCCGTGGGCGCCGGGGGATGAACACTGGCTGTGCCTGGTGGTGCGCGACAGGCTCACCCATACCCCGCTCGGCCTGACCGGTTACCAGCATCATCAGCGCGAGATTGCCGAGGTCGGCTTTCTCTTCGCTCCGGCGGCGCAGGGCCGGGGCTACGGCTACGAATCGCTGCGCGCGCTGTGCGACTACGCCTTTACCACCGGCGGCGTCCGCCGCCTGACCGCCAGCGTCACCGCCGGCAACGAGGCGTCTAAGCAGTTGTTGCTCAAAGCCGGCTTCCGGCTGGAGGGGGAGTTGCGGGAGAACTACTGGCTGAACGGCCGCTGGCACAATGACTGGCTGTTCGGTCGGCTGCGTGGGGAGGGCGATGCGCCGTAGCGCACCGCCCGGCGTCAGTCTGGCTCAGAGGAACATCCCGCCCGAGACTTCCACGCGCTGCGCGTTCATCCACGCCAGCTCATCGCTGAGCAGGGCGGCGATGGCGTCGCCGATATCATCCGGCAGCCCGACGCGCCCCAGCGCGGTCTGGGCGGCGATATGCCGATTCACCTCGGCGTTATCGCGCACCACGCCGCCGCCAAAGTCGGTCTCGATGGCTCCCGGCGCAATGATATTCACCGAAATACCGCGCCCGCCCAGCTCTTTCGCCTGATAGCGGGTCAGGACCTCCATCGCCCCCTTCATCGCGGCGTAGGCCGCATAGCCCGGCAGGGCAAAGCGCGCCAGGCCGCTGGAAACGTTGAGGATCCGTCCCCCGTCCTGCAGGAGGGGCAGCAGCCGCTGGGTCAGGAAAAATGGCCCTTTGAACTGGATGTTCATCAGCTCGTCAAACTGCGCTTCGCTGGTCTCGGCGAAGGGGACGTTAAGGCCGATCCCGGCGTTGTTCAGTAAATAATCAAAGGTGGTTCGCCCCCACTTCTGCGCCAGCACCTGCGCCACCTCGCTGGCGAAAGCGTCGAATGTTGAAGAATCGCCGACGTTCAGCGCTAATGCCGCCGCTTTGACCCCTTTTTGCTCAATCTCCGCCACCACGTCGAGGGCCGCCTGGCGGTTGCTGTGGTAAGTCAGAAGAATATCGGTTCCCTTCGCCGCCAGCTTCAACGCGGCGTTTTTACCCAGACCGCGGCTGCCGCCGGTCACTAAAGCGATACGTTGTGTCATCAGAAGACCCCTTTCAGGTTGCGTTGTGATTGTGTTCTAGCTTATTAACTGCCAGTGAAACAATAAATACGCTACATTACGTTTTACTGTTTCATTCATAACAACAATAGGCGATCGGCATGGATAAAATTCATGCAATGCAGTTATTCATTCGCGTAGCGGATCTGGAGAGTTTTTCCCGCGCCGCCGAGACCCTGGCGCTGCCGAAAGGCAGCGTCTCGCGGCAGATTCAGGCCCTGGAAAGCCATCTTGGCGTGCGGCTCCTGCACCGTACCACCCGTCGGGTTCAGCTCACCCAGGATGGGATGGTCTACTACGAGCGGGCGAAGGATCTGCTGAGCAACCTCGACGAACTGGACGGCATGTTCCAGCACGATCCGGCGAGCATCAGCGGCCGGCTGCGGGTGGATATGCCGGTCGGTTTTGCTAAAAAACTGGTGATCCCTCATCTGCCGACTTTTTTACAGCAGTATCCGGGCATCGAACTGGAGCTGAGCAGCAGCGACCGGCTGGTGGACGTGATCCGCGAGGGGTTTGACTGCGTGGTACGCGTCGGCGCGCTCAAAGACTCAGGGCTTATCGCCCGCCCACTGGGCAAGCTGACGCAAATTAACTGCGCCAGCCCGGACTACCTTGCGCGATTTGGCTATCCGCAATCCCTTGAGGATCTGGCGGATCATGCCCTGATCCACTACGCCAGCACCCTCGGGGTCCGTCCCCCCGGCTTTGAGGTGGTGATCGATGGCGCGGTGCGCTGGGTAAAAACCGGCGGCATATTGACAGTCAACAGTACGGAAACCTATCAGGCAGCCTGTATCGCCGGGCTGGGGATCATTCAGGTGCCGCGTACCGGCGTGCGCGAGGCGTTACGCGCCGGCGACCTGACGGAGATCCTGCCCCAGTACCGCGCCGAGCCGCTGCCGGTCTCGCTTATCTACCCCCATCGGCGCAATCTCTCCCGTCGCGTACATCTGTTTATGGAGTGGCTGGGCGGGTTGATGAAAGATTATGTCGATTGATCCCCGCGGATGGTGAACGGGTGGCGGGTAGATGCGTTCCTGCAGGATACGCCATTTAAGGTATACTTTTTGCTGAATCTCGCGGTAAAAAAGGAAGAAATCACGTATGACGCCGGAAAACGACGATCGACGCCCACCACAGGAACCGGACACGCAGCCGGAGAAAAACAAAAGCCCCCTCGACGCTCTCAATGACACGGCCGTCGGGCAAAAAGCCAGCCAGGCGCTGAAGACCGTCACCGGAACGGCGGCCAAAGTGCAGCGCAACCCGGTGATCGCCCACTTACTGCGCGCCGCAGAACGTTTCAATGACCGGCTGGGCAATCAGTTCGGCGCGGCCATCACCTACTTCTCGTTCCTGTCGATGATCCCAATCCTGATGGTCTCCTTTGCCGCCGCCGGTTTCGTGCTGGCCTGGCACCCGACCCTGCTGCAGGACATTTTCGACAAGATTCTGCAAAACGTCAGCGACCCGACGCTGGCGGCGACGTTGAAAAACACCATCAACACCGCGGTGCAGCAGCGCACCGCCGTCGGTCTGGTCGGCCTGCTGGTCGCCCTCTATTCCGGTATTAACTGGATGGGCAATTTGCGCGAAGCGATCCGCGCCCAGTCGCGCGACGTCTGGGAGCGCCGGCCGCAGGACGAAGAGAAAATCTGGATAAAATACTTCCGCGATCTTATCTCGCTGATCGGTCTGCTGGTGGCGCTGATTATTACGCTGTCCATCACTTCTGTCGCGGGTTCCGCCCAGCAGTTGATTATCTCCGCGCTGTATCTCGACAACATTGAATGGCTGAAGCCCGCCTGGCGGCTGATCGGCCTCGCCATCTCGATTTTTGCCAACTATCTGCTCTTTTTCTGGATCTTCTGGCGGCTGCCGCGCCATCGTCCGCGGCGCAAAGCCCTGTTTCGCGGCACGCTTATCGCGGCGATTGGCTTTGAAATCATCAAAATCGTCATGACCTGGACGCTGCCGGCGCTGGTGAAATCCCCCTCCGGGGCGGCGTTCGGTTCGGTGCTGGGGCTGATGGCTTTTTTCTATTTCTTTGCCCGCCTGACGCTATTCTGCGCCGCATGGATCGCCACCGCGGAGTATAAAGACGACCGGCGGATGCCTGGCAAAACCCACCGTTAACGCATTGCGAGGATGAATTGAAGAGGCAAAATTCATCCTCGCGCTTTATTTCAGTAGATAAATCCACCCATTAACTTTTATTTAACCAAAAACTGGTTTTATCCTCTATCTTTTTAATTGTGTGAAGCATTTCATAGAACCATTTTTACTGGTGTAAAAATTATCCGCTTTTTGCCTGTTTTTTGCCCACTTTCCACGTTTGTTACAGATTGAAATGTCCCTGTGGCTGTGGCTATATGGCTTTTCGTTCGCGCAAAAATAAGAAAGATCTATGCAAGCCACAGCCACCACACTCGAAAACTCGCAGGAAACCGCCCCGGTCAATTCACGCAACAAAGTCGTTGTCGCCTCGCTCATTGGCACCGCCATTGAGTTTTTCGACTTCTACATCTATGCCACTGCCGCGGTCATCGTCTTCCCGCATATCTTTTTCCCGCAGGGCGATGCCGCCGCGGCCACCCTGCAGTCGCTGGCCACCTTCGCCATCGCCTTCGTCGCCCGGCCGATCGGCTCCGCGCTGTTTGGTCACTTTGGCGATCGCGTCGGCCGCAAGGTCACTCTCGTGGCCTCGCTGTTAACCATGGGGATCTCCACCGTGGTGATCGGCCTGCTGCCCGGCTATGAAAGCATTGGCATTGTCGCGCCGATGCTGCTGGCGCTGGCGCGCTTCGGTCAGGGGCTTGGCCTCGGAGGGGAATGGGGCGGCGCAGCGCTGCTGGCAACGGAAAACGCCCCGGCGCGCAAGCGCGCCCTGTACGGCTCCTTCCCGCAGCTGGGCGCGCCGATCGGCTTCTTCTTCGCCAACGGCACCTTCCTGCTGCTCTCCTGGCTGTTAACCGATCAGCAGTTTATGGAGTGGGGCTGGCGCGTGCCGTTTATCTTCTCCGCGGTGCTGGTGATCATCGGTCTGTACGTGCGCGTCTCGCTGCACGAAACGCCGGTCTTCGCCAAAGTGGCAGCGGCGAAAAAACAGGTCAAAATCCCGCTGGGTACCCTGTTGACCAAACACGTCCGCGTGACGGTGCTGGGCACCTTCATCATGCTGGCAACCTATACCCTGTTCTACATCATGACCGTCTACTCGATGACCTTCAGCACCGGCGCCGCGCCGAATGGCCTGGGCCTGCCGCGTAACGAAGTGCTGTGGATGCTGATGATGGCGGTGATTGGCTTCGGCGTGATGGTGCCTGTCGCCGGCCTGCTGGCGGACGCCTTTGGCCGTCGCAAGAGCATGATTGTCATCACCACGATGATTATTTTGTTCGCCCTGTTCGCTTTTAAACCGCTGCTGGGCTCCGGTAACCCGCTGCTGGTCTTCGCCTTCCTGCTGCTGGGTTTAAGCCTGATGGGACTGACTTTTGGCCCGATGGGCGCGCTGCTCCCGGAGCTGTTCCCGACGGAGGTGCGCTACACCGGCGCGTCGTTCTCCTATAACGTGTCGTCGATCCTCGGCGCCTCGGTCGCGCCGTATATTGCCGCCTGGCTGCAGGGCAACTATGGCCTGGCGGCGGTCGGCACCTATCTGGCGGCGATGGCGGCGCTGACGCTGATCGCCCTGCTGCTGACCCACGAGACCCGCCACCAGTCGTTGTGATCCTTCGCCCTGACGCCGCTGGCGTCAGGGCTCTCCTCTACTTTTTCATCTGCGACAAAATGGTCCGGCACTGGTTGCTATCGCCCTCCGCCGGGGAGATCAGCGCCAGCAGCGCGGCAGCCGGCGTCACCAGGGTCGCCAGCGCCGCCGCTACCGCACCGCGGACAATCAGCGGCCCGGCCTTCACTCCCGCCTGCGGCGATTTAAAGGTGCCCCGTACATACAGCGGTGAACGCAGGGTGATCACCCGGAAGCCTTTGCTTTCCGGATCGATGGTCAGGTCCAGCTGCTCGGAGGCGAAGCTGGCGGTTCCGGTCACATTGATCAGCGCGTTTTCCGTATCGAAGGCAAAAATCTGCGGCCGGGCGACGCCGTTGGTCACGTCGATATTGGCCGCCGCACAGTTCACCCGAACTTCCTCATCACCAAAAATCTGGCCGATCAGGTAGTTACCGACGTTAAGACCGAGAATTTCCATCAGGTTACGACTGATCAGGCCGTCGTTCATCAGCAGTTTCAGGTTGCCATTACTGTTGCCGAGCAGGGCCGCCACCGAGTTGCCGCTGCCGCGCAGCTGAACATCGCCATTCATCTCGCCAAGGGTTTTCTGCATCATCTCGACGTTCGGCATCAGCGCCTTCAGCTTCAGGCGTCGCGCCTGCAGATTGGCCTCACCCTGCAGCGGCTTTTTATCGCCCTGCAAGTGTACGCTGCCGGCAATCGACCCGTTGGCCAGGCCAAAGCGCACCGGCTGCAGGCGCAGGTCGCCATCTTCCAGGATCACATGGGTCGACAGATCGCTGATCGGCAGGGTGCCGCCGTGCTCAATTCTCCGGCCCTTAAAGCGTACATCGGCATCCATCACCTGCCATTTATCGGTTTCAAAACGGTCTGCCGGCAGCACTTTACCCGCCGGCTGCGGTCGGTCGCCCGCCTGGCGCGCAGCGCCTTTCTTCGTCCCTTTGCCGGAATCGACGCCGATTAACGGCCCGAGATCCGCCAGCCGCAGCTGCTTCGACTCCATATCGCCGCTGAGTTTCGGCCGCGGTTTGCCGGTGGTATAGGTGAGGGAACCATGAATGTCGCTATCGCCGATCCGACCATTAAAATCCTGGTAGTCAAAACGCATGCGGTTTTTCTGCTTAAAGTCGGCGCGCAGGCGGCCATCGGTAGAGAACGATGGCGTCTCCGGCAGCAGCACACCGGTCAGGTCGTAGAGATCGCGCAGCGAGTCGCCGGCGAATTTCAGCCGCAGGTCAATACCGCCGACGTTGAGCGGGTCGCTGACCGTGCCGCTGAATGCCACCCGGGTGTTGCCGGAGTGGAAGTCGCCCTGCAGCGGGAAAGGGGTGCTTGCGCTGCGCAGGGCCAGCATGCCGCCGATTTTACCGTTGCCGGTGACCGGCTGGTCCTTGTAGCGGCCCTTCAGCGACAGGCCAAAGACATAGTCACCCACTTTCGCCGCGCTATGCCGATCCTTCGTGCCGGTCACTTCGCTGAACGGCAGCGGTTTGCCGAGGGGATCGACAAGGATGGTGATATCGCTGCGGGTGATCTTGTCATCAATGGCGATAGTCCCGCGGTCAAAGAGAATATTATCGAGGCGAAAGGACCAGCTGGAGGGCGCGCTGTCGCCCGACGTACGCTGATCGCCAGCCAGCTGAAAGGTCCAGTTATTATTGTCTTCCGCCAGGCGGATCAGCCGCACGTCGGGCTGTTCCAGCTTGATCCACGGCAGGTACACCGTTTTGCTCAGCAGCGCCAGCGGGGCGAGGGTCGCCTCCACCCGCGGCAGGTGGATCATGGTCACCTGGGGGATGGCCGGCGGGTTGCCCAGCACGATATCTTCCGCGTGCACATGGGGCCACGGGATCCAGCTGCGCCAGCCGCGCTCGTCCGGCTGCCGCTCCCAGACCACGCCGAGATCGCCGCGGATGGCGAACGGTCGGTTAAGTTCGGCGGACACTTTCTGATTGATCGTCGGCTTCAGCCGGTTCCAGTCAAAGGTGGCCAGCACGATAAAGAAGAGAACGATCAGCAACAGTATCGTTCCTGTGATGATAACCAACGTTTTACGGGTTCTGCTCATCCCTACTCCGCTCCTTTTGCATCACGTCAGTCCTGAATATAGTCAAAACGCGGCGTTTATCCTGGAAATGCGCTTTTCGTCACATTACGCGCGTCAGGTCAAAAAAATAATGGAACGATGTTTTAATATGATTGACCAGCAAAACAGCGCAGCGCACACTAGCGCTTATATCGATTCCATTGCAGGTTCTGGCTATGTCTAAAAAAATTGCCGTTATTGGCGAATGCATGATTGAGCTGTCAGAGAAGAACGGGGCCGTTAACCGCGGCTTTGGCGGCGATACCTTAAACACCTCGGTCTATATCGCGCGGCAGACCGATGCCAGCGCACTGAGCGTCCACTATGTCACCGCGCTGGGAACCGATGCGTTCAGCCAGCAGATGCTCGACAGCTGGCAGCAGGAAAACGTCAACACCGATCTTATCCAGCGGATGGCCGACCGCCTGCCGGGGCTGTATTACATTGAAACCGATGACACCGGCGAGCGCACCTTCTACTACTGGCGCAACGAGGCGGCGGCAAAGTTCTGGCTGGAGAGCGATCGCGCGGCGGCGATTTGCGAAGAGCTGGCCACTTTCGACTATCTCTATCTGAGCGGCATCAGTCTCGCCATTCTCAGCCCAGCCAGCCGCGACAAGCTGTTCACGCTGCTGCGTGAGTGCCGCGCCAACGGCGGCAAGGTGATCTTCGACAACAACTATCGTCCACGCCTGTGGGCCAGCCAGGCGGAGACGCAGCAGGTCTATCAGGAGATGCTTGCCTGCACCGATATCGCGTTTCTGACGCTCGATGATGAAGACGCGCTGTGGGGGGAAAAACCGGTTGCTGAGGTGATCGCCCGCACGCATGCCGCCGGCGTGGAAGAGGTGGTGGTGAAGCGCGGGGCGGATGCCTGCCTGGTCTCGGTTAGCGGGCAACCGCTACAGGAAGTGCCGGCTGTCAGGCTGGCCAAAGAGAAGGTGGTGGATACCACCGCCGCCGGAGACTCCTTCAGCGCCGGCTACCTGGCCGTTCGCCTGACCGGCGGCGATGCTGAATCCGCCGCCAAACGCGGACACCTGACCGCCAGCACGGTGATCCAGTATCGCGGGGCGATCATCCCGCGGGAAGCGATGCCGCAGTAATTCTCCGCAGGAAGCGCTCTCCGGCCGCCGCTGGCGCGCCGGAGAGGCGTTAGTTACTGCCCTGGCGGGATGTCGCTGGCCTCGCTGTGGGCGTCAACTGTATCAGCGCTGCCGCTGACCGCCGCGGCCGCCGGATTCGGCGTCATCAGTTTTTCCCACGTGGCCTGCAGCTCCTTCATGTTGTATTCCGGTTCGCCTTTCGGCTGCTGTAGCACCAGCGCCATATCCTGGGACAGCTGCTGACGCAGGTACTGATTCAGCATGTCTACCGTCAGGGAGTTGAGGAACTCCTGGCGCAGCTTCTGATACTGCTCCGGCGCGATATCCACCACCTGATTCTGCAGGGAGCGCATGCGCTGGCTCATCAGAATATCGGTGTCAGTGCGCGCATAGGTGGCAAACAGCCTCTGCAGCTCGAGGCTTTTCTGGGCGATAAGCGCGTCAAACTCCTCCTGCGGCAGGCCGTTGTCCCGCACTTTCGCCAGCTCGCGCGAGACCACGCTCAGGTTGTTGTTCAGACGCTCGCCCGGCGATTCGATGTTGATCGCGCACTGCGCGCGCTGATAGAGCACCCGGCAGTCAAAGCCAAGACCAATATCCTTCACGTTATTTTTGCTCAGGCTCTGCTGCACGTGCCAGAACAGCGCTTCGCGGGCGAGGTCGTCGCGCCAGTAGCGCTGCAGCGCCGCGGAGTCGCGGATTGGCTGCCAGGGCGCATCCCACATGATGGACAGTTTGTCCTGACGCACCGCGCTGGTCATGATGCTGACCGGCACGGTAGGCAGTGGCGATAAGGTCGGCACCGCCGCGGGCGTTTCCCGCTTGCCCTTCAGATCGCCGAAGGTTTTGCTGATTTGCTCAGCGACGCTGCGGCTGTCGACGTTACCGACCACAATCAGCGTCATGGCGTCGGGGGTGTACCATTTATGATAAAAGTCTTTCAGCTGCGCCACGTCTATCGGCTGCTTCAGCGGCGCGGCAGGATCATGGCCCAGCATGGTGGACCCTTTCAGGCGGTAGCGCCACCAGCCCTCTTTGGTATCCAGCGGCCACGTCGCCACCATGTCGCTGCCCTGCAGCGCATGATTGATCGATTCAGGCGTAATGGTCAGCTTACCGCTGGCGTCCGCCAGCCAGCTCAGCGCCTCTTTCAGCAGATCGTTGCGGTTATTGGGCAGACTGAGATTAAACATTGTGTAATCGTAGGAGACGATGGCCGGCGGCAGAGGACGCTTCGGGTCAATACTCTGCTGCCATAAAGAGCGCGCCTGCATCGTCGGCAGACTGCCGCTTTGCGTCAACGCCAGGCGAGGAACAAAGCGGCTGAAACCACTCTGCTGAGTGCTTTCGCTCAGCGAGCCAATATTCACGGACAGACGGACTTCAATACGGTCGCTGGGACGCTGCGGCGTGGCCAGCACCTGCCACGTCAAACCATTCGCTAAGGTCCCTTGTTGCCAGGCCGGATCAGGCTGGAGCGCTTCTGCCTGCACATAACCGGCCGCCGCTACCATCAGCAAACCGCCCGTTAAGAGTTTAATTGTTGTGCCCTGCATGTGAACCCCTGATGAACATTCCTGGTTACAACAGCACCCCACTGACGGGCTGCCGAAAAAAGTGAGAGTGAAATACGTCGGTTAGACCACACGGAGACGAAAATGTCGCATGACAACGCAAAATAATCATTTCGTGTCATTTCCGCCAAGCGGAAATGACCTCTAATTATGCGCAGGAGCCCGTACTCCAGCAAGGGAGTACGGGCCTAAGAGGAGGATTTAAGAGGATAATTCGTGCGATTTGTTCGCTGGAACACGGTTATTCAGAACATCATCCATCTGTTTGGCATCGAGTTCTTTGACCCATTTAGCCACCACCACCGTAGCGACGCCGTTACCCACCAGGTTGGTCAGCGCACGGGCTTCGGACATAAAGCGGTCGATACCGAGGATCAGCGCCAGGCCCGCCACCGGCAAATGTCCGACGGCGGAGATGGTCGCCGCCAGCACGATGAAGCCGCTGCCGGTCACCCCCGCCGCCCCTTTCGAGGAGAGCAGCAGCACCACCAGCAGGGTGATCTGATGGAAAATATCCATATGGCTGTTGGTCGCCTGGGCGATAAAGACCGCGGCCATCGTCAGGTAGATGGAGGTGCCATCGAGGTTGAACGAATAGCCGGTCGGGATCACGAGGCCCACCACCGATTTGCGGCAGCCCAGCTTCTCCATCTTGTCGAGCATTCTCGGCAGCGCTGATTCTGACGAGGAGGTACCCAGCACAATCAGCAGCTCCTCACGGATATAGCGGATAAATTTGAAGATGCTGAAGCCGGTAGCCCGGGCGATACTCCCCAGCACCACCACCACGAACAGAATACAGGTGATGTAGAAGCAGATGATCAGCTGCCCCAACTGCACCAGGGTGCCGACGCCATATTTACCGATGGTAAAGGCCATGGCCCCGAAGGCGCCAATCGGCGCCAGGCGCATGATCATATTGATGATGCCGAAGATAACCTGGGAGAAGCTTTCAATGACGTTGAAAATCAGCTGGCCCTTGCTGCCCAGACGGTGCAGGGCAAAACCAAACAGGACGGCGAACAGTAGCACCTGCAGAATGTTGCCGCTGGCGAAGGCGCCAATGACGCTGCCCGGGATCACATCCAGTAAAAAGGCCACCACCCCCTGGTCTTTCGCCTGCTCAGCGTACACCGCCACCGCTTTCGCATCGAGCGTTGACGGGTCGACGTTCATCCCGGCGCCAGGCTGCACCACGTTGACGATAATCAGACCGATAATCAGCGCGATGGTGCTGACCACTTCGAAATAGAGCAGCGCCACCGCCCCGGTACGACCGACGGCTTTCATGCTTTCCATCCCGGCGATCCCCGTCACGACGGTACAGAAGATAACCGGAGCAATCACCATTTTAATCAGCTTAACGAAGGCGTCGCCGAAGGGTTTCATTTGCGCGCCCAGTTCCGGGTAAAAATGGCCCAGCAGAATACCGATCGCTATGGCCGTCAGAACCTGGACATAGAGGCTTTTAAAGATAGAGGTTTTCATAGGGTGTCCTTTGGGAATAACCACAGAGCAAGAAGGGATATTTGACGTCTGTGGCTTAAAAATAACACCCTGGAAACATTTCAGAAATAACTAACGCCGAAAGTGCAACGCAATTGTTAAAATCTTTGAGCTGACTCGCACAAGTCAACAAAACATTTACAAATTTTCATCCTCACGAACCGGGGAGAGATAGCGCGCGCTGAATGCCTCCAGCGGCAAAGCGCAACCGAACAGATGGCCCTGGAGCACCTCGACGCCCGCGGCTTGCAACCAGCGGTACTGGGCGTCGTTCTCCACCCCTTCCGCCACGATACGCAGCGACAGGCCGCGCGCGAGCTGGATCATCGCCGGCACCATGCTGACATCCTCCGGCAGCATATCGATGAATACTTTATCGATTTTCAGAATATCCACCGGCAGAGCTTTCATCTGCTGCAGCTGGTGCAACCCGGCATAACCCATGCCAAAATCATCCAGCGCAATCTGTACCCCGGCCTCGCGCAGCGGTCGCAACCGCGCCATCACATCCTGCGGATCGTCCATCCGGCAGCTCTCCGTCACCTCGAGGATGAGGGTGCCAGGGGCGATACGGTAGCGGGCGATCAGCTTTAGCATCTCCTCGCCACGGTCGTGTTCCAGCAGCTGGAGCAGGGAAACATTGACCGACAGCGGCAGCATAATCCCCTGGCTTTGCCAGGCCGCCAGCTGGCGGCAGGCCTCTTCCATCACCCAGTAGCCGACCGGGATAATCAGCCCGCAGGACTCAATGCGCTCAATCAGCGACGGTGGTAGCGACCAGCTGCCATCCGCCTGCCGCTGGCGCAGCAGCACTTCGGCGCCGCAGATCTCGCCGCTGGCGCAGGCCACCTGCGGCTGCAGCCAGATAGCGAACTGCTGGTTGTCGAGGGCGGTCATAATGTCGTGCTCTTCCATCAGACGGCGCTGAGCCTTTTCCATCTGCTCGGGATCGAAGAACTCAATCTGGTTTTTGCCTTTACGTCGTGCGGTGACGGCAGCCGACACCGCGCGCCGGTAAAACTGCTCGGCGCTGAGCCCGGCGTGGAACATGGCGATCCCGACGCTGGCGTAGGGCCGCAGCTGCAGCCCATGCAGCGGCAAACGCTCATTAATAATAGTGAGCACTTGCTTACTTAACGTCACCGCCTGCCACGGTTCGGCAAGGCCATCGGCGAGAATCGCGAAGTCATACCCGCTCACCTGAGCCAGCACCATTTGCGGCGGAATGGCGGCTCGCAGCTTCTCCACCAGCGTCAGGAGCAGCATTTCGCGCTGGCTCTCCTTGAGGACCCCGGCGGCATCCTGCAGGGTTTCGCAGGCGACGACGATTAGCGCGGCGCTCTGGGGGCGGGCCACCGTCTGCTCCAGCATCGCCAGCAAAAAGGCTTTATTCGGCAGCTCTGAGACCGGGAAGCGGGTCGACTGGATGGACAGTTCATCATGCTGGCGCACCAGGCTCTGCTGGTTGCGGTTATAGCTGCGCACCAGCATACCGATCTCGTCGTCATGGTGCAGGCGCGGGAGCGTTAGCTGATGGCCGAGACGATCCTGCTGGGAGAGATCGTTCAGCTCGCGGGCGATACGCCGCAGGGGGCGCACCATCAGCCGGTTGATGCACCAGGTAAGCGCCACCGTCAGCATCAGCACCAAAAGTAAGTAAGCCGTCACTAACGTAGCAAGGGCGCTCATGACGAATTTATACATGCGGTATGAATCCGCCTGCAGCACCAGATAGGCCAGCGGCTGGGGATTAGCCGGCCGTTCCAGTGAATAAATAGGCAGCGAAATCTGCACCGGCAGCTCAAACAGCCGGGTGACGGTCACCGGCACCGGCCGCTCGGGGATAAATCGCATCCGCAGCGCCTGGAACTGGTTCGGCAACACCACATCCGCCCGGCTGACGATGCCAGCAGGCTGGATACGGCTTAAAATGGCTTCCGCTTCCGGAATATCGGCTTTCAGAATAGCCGCAGACAGCGGTTCGCGAACGGATCGCGCGATACTTTCTAACTGCGTGGCCGTGGTAAAGCGACTCTGTTGCACAAAGTGAAACAGCAAAATAGTACAAAAAACCAATACAAAGGCCATGGACACGCTCGCGACCATCGCCATCTGTTTGATTGTAAGTGAACGGCTGACGCGCAACGGTGTTCTCCACTGATACTGAATGCATACCCGGTATCAATCCTTCAATGCCGGTCGTTTCAGGCTGATTATATACTCAAATCCTTCGCCCACGCCCGCGAGGGATGAAGTGACGGGATATTTCCGCGCGGTGGCGCAGACGCCGGGGAAATCGCCCCGGCGGCCGACGGTGGGCAATGCCTCACGAGTATACGCGAAGCGCGTCGTGGAGTGGCGCTCTGTGACGTAATTCAGCCTATTCTGCTACCAGTCGGCGTAGGGCACCAGCGGCTGGGGCGGCATATCCAGATCCCCCTGCCAGCCGGCCGCCGAGTAGCGGACGTAAAGCAGCGCATGGCTCGGGGTGTAATCCTTCGCCTGCTGAATATCGACCGCGGCGCCGACGAACCAGTTGCTGGTCACCCGCCGCTCCACCAGCGCTCTGGCGGTGTAACCGAATCCCTGACTGCTGCTCCCCTCCTCCGTCAGCTCGCTGGCGCGCTGGCGGTAGTCGGACGGGATCAGGTTCAGCAGCGGATAACGGGCTTGCGTCTGGGTGCGCGAATGGGACCATGACACCGACCCGCCGAGCTCCCAGGACCAGTTCTCGGTACGCTGACGCCAGGTCACCGGCACGGCGAATGAGAGATACTCCTGCGGGCTGTAATAGCCGCCCTGGCCGAGGGTGTAACCGCTGAGATCTTTGTCGTAGTGCCAGATCATATTGTTGAGGCCGACGGTGACGCGACGATTATTCTCGTTGATGACCTTGTAGTAGTACCCGGTCATCCAGCGCACGCGCCAGTTATCCGCCACGTTTTTACCGGTCAGCGAATCGGCCCCCAGCGAGGACCAGATGCCGTGCGCTTCGCCCCGGTCATAACTGAGGCTCAGGCCGCCGCCGTCGGCGCGGACGCCGCCCCAGGTGGTGCCGGTATGGCTACTGCTGTCTTTCTGCCCGCCAAAGGAGAGCAGCGAGCTGGAGATGGGGCGCCGGTGGACGTTGACCGTGTACCCCACCGGCCCGACGTCGCTGCTGTAGCTCAGCCCCCCCACCACATCGACGACATTGAAGCCCATCGGGGTGGTGCCGATATCGCCGCTCCAGGTGTCATTCTTCCAGCCGACCGCCACGCTGGCCCCGCTGTCGGTCTGGTTTTTACTGCCGCTGGTACAGGCGATCTCCCCGCAGGTGCCCCAGCTGGGCGAGTAGCTCCCGTCGCTGTGGGTGGAAAAGCTGCCGGCATCCATATTGACCAGATCGGTGCGAAAGAACATCCGGCCATCCGCCAGCGGAGCATCCACCTGCAGCATGGTGGTATGCGCCTTCAGGTCGGAATAGCCGCCGGTGCCGCTGGAACCCCAGAAGTCGTGTTCCAGGGTGACGTTCAGATCCTGCTGGCGATAAAGATCGGCGGCATCGCTACGGATCCCGCGCTTCAGCCAGTCATCCTGGCTGTCGTTGCGCGTCAGCCGCGTAAAGGTATCGTTATTCTGCGGCTGCACGGGGGCGATGCCGGAGGCCACCATCGCCTCCCGGTAGTGCGTCAGCGCCTGCTGCGGCGCCCCGGTCTGGGTGGCAAAGCGCGCGGCATCGCGCAGCACCAACGCGCTCTCCATCGAGGGCGGCTGCGCCTTCGCCTGCGGCACAATCTGGTTAAAAATCTGTTGGGCATCAGCGGTATCGCCAAGGCCGGCTCGCGCCAGCGCGACCCGACGCTGCATATTCATGGATTCGGTCTCTGCGCCTTTCAACTGCATGACCTGCGCCCGGGCGGCCTGTTTATCGCCCTCGGCCAGGTAGACTTCCGCAAGGCCGAGGCGCGCATCGCCATTGTCGGCCTCCTGGCGCAGCACCCGCTGATAGTCGGCAATCGCCGTCTGGCTGTCGCCGCGCTGCTGCGCCCAGTCGGCCAGCGTCAGGTCATAGCGCACCGAGGCGGGCTGCTGTTGGATAAGGGCGATCGCCTGCGCTTCGTTACCGCTGTCGCGCAGCTGGTTGGCCTGGCGCAGCACCCGGTCGCTTTGCAAACGCGCTTCGAGCTCACGAATATTATCCGTCCACGCGCTGCGCGGCAGAGCGGCGATTTGCGCCAGGGCCAGATCGTCCTGGTCGTTCCCCGACAGGTACAGCCCCGAGGCGTAGACCCGTTCAGCATCCTGCGGCTGGCGGTTGACCATCGCCCGCATCAGCGCGTCGGCCTCCTGGCGTTCACCGGCGCTAACCAGATCGCGCGCCAGACGGTAGGTTATCCACACGCTGTCCGGATCCAGCGCCAGGCGCCGACGCTGGACTTCCGCCGCCTGCGCCCAGTTGCCCTGACTTTCCAGGGCCTGCGCCTGTTTCTCCAGCCGGTCGTTGGTCAGACTGCGCTCAATATCATCGATGCTCCGCCGCTGAGCGGGAGGGAGGCCGGCGATCCAGGCGCTGGCTTTCTCCGGCGATTCGGCGCGATAGAGGTTGGCCAGACCGCGCACCGCCAGATTATTACCGCGATCCAGGCGCAACGCCTGCTGGTAATAGCGCTCCGCCGCTGCCGACTCTTTGCGCGCCGCCGCGACGTCCCCCAATCCCAGCACGGCATAACTGTCGGTGCGATCGACCCGCTGCGCCTGGGCATAATAGTTCTGCGCCTGCGAAAGCTGGCCGGCTTTCAGGGCGTTATCCCCCTGCTTGATCAGCAGCCAGTAACGGTTGGTTTGCAGCAGGCTGTCCCATTTGCCGCGGTTCGGGCTGTCGGGGTCCATGGCAATCGCTTTATTGAGCTGCGCCACTGCCCGCGCGCGATCGCCGCGCTGGGAATAGGCCTGACCGAGGGCGCCCACCGCATCGCTGTCGCGGCTGTCGGCCTGAACGGCTTTCTGAAGATCCGCGACCGCCTGCGAGGCATTCCCGGACTTGACCGCCGCCAGCCCTTCCGAGCGGGCGCGGAAGGTCGGATCCTGCAGCTGCGCCTGCTGCTGGTCGAGCAGAACGCGGGCGTTCGCCGCCACCGAGCCGGTGGGAAACTGCAGGAGAAATTGCTGCAACGCCTGCACGCTGGCCTTGCTCACCGGCATGCTTTTCACTTCACTGAACCACATGTCGGCGGCGATGCCGCGTCCTGAGGCCGAGCGGGCCATCTCCGCCAGATAGGCAAACCCTTCCTGCGGTTTGTTATCGGCAAACATCTGCTTCGCCAGCGAAGTCAGCAGGCTGACGTTGCCCGGCGCGCTGGCGTTCAGCTTTTTCAACTGGCTGACGCCTTCGCTATGGCGAGCGGGCAGGCGCGCCACCAGCGTCCAGTATTCAATGGCGACGTCAACGTCATCCGGCACCCCGCCGTACAGTTTTTCATAGGCGGCGATGGCTTCATCGACCTTCCCGGCCACGCCCAGCAGTCGCGCCTGCTGCAGCGCCTGCCGGCCCTCGCCGGTGTTGCTTTTCATCTCATTGCGCGACGCCTTCAGCTCCGGGGAGTCCGGCGCCAGCTTCGTCAATCGTTCCAGCTCTTTTTGCGCCCCGGCGGCATCCCCCTGACGCAGCAGGTAGCGCATCCGCGCGGCAATCAGATCCGGGTTGTTGGGATCAATCAGCTCCAGGCGGTACAGCGACTGGCGCACCAGGTCTTCACGATTACTGGCCTCGCCAAGGCGGACCTGCTCCAGCAGATGCTCCTGGGCAGGCGTCGTCGCCGCCTGCGCTAACGGCAGCAGCGCCACGCCGAGGGACAGCGTGAGTAAACTTAGTGAGAGCTTGCGCATTCCTGGTTCCAGTCAGGTTGTAATTCGCCACCCGCAGTGAAACGAAAACGGTGTTGATCCCAACCCTGGCCGAACAGCGTCAGAACTGCGCTGTAGTAGGCATCCGCGCCGGGATAGTTATCGGCGACGCGCTGGCGTTGCACCGACCGGGCCTCGTCGTCCTGTAAAAACGGTAGCATCACCGCGGAGAAGCCCACGGGCCCCTGGCCGCTGGTTTTGCCGGTGGCGATATTCACTTTCTCCGGCGGTACCCCCTGCTCCGTGGTCTGCGCCGCCATCGGCGCGAAGCGTTGCAGCAGGCGCGCTTTCTGCTTATCGCCATCATGGAGCATGCCCACCCACAGGTAGACGCGAATCGCGTCATAGCTGCCGATCAGCGGCTTTTCGGTTTTCAGCTGCCAGCTTTTCCCTTTCTCATAGCGCACCCAGTCCGGGGTAAAGCCTTTCGGCGCGGTCTCCAGCAGCAGGCGCAGGTTGCTGTCGCGCAGGGCAGGCCACGGCGCGCCAAAACGCACAAAGTAGGTGGCCAGCTGCGGCGGAAGATAGCTGGGGTTAAACCGCCAGCCGCTGTCATCGGCAAAACCGACTTTTCCCGGCAGCAGCATCGTGCCAAGACCGGGCACCGCTACCGTCTCTTCCTCGACAATCCGCGCCAGCAGTGCTTTGCCGGTCTCGGTGTACTGCGGCTGCTGCCACAGGCGGCCCGCCTCCAGCAGCGCCCAGGCTATCCACAGATCCGAGTCGGAGGCCGAGTTGCTGTCCAGCAACGTCCACTGCTCATCGTCCTTTTTGCCCCACAGCCAGCCCGGCAGATGTTGCCGCAGGTCGCCTTCCGCCAGGTTGTTCTGCGTCCAGGTCAGCAGTTTGTCGAACCCCGCGCGATCGTTGGCGGCCAGGGCGAAAAACAGGCCATAGCTCTGTCCTTCCGAGGTGGAGATTTTGCGCGCATCGCTGGGGTCAATCACCCGTCCCTCAGGGCTGACGTACGCTTTTTTAAACTGCTCCCAGGCGGGCCACTGGCAGGCGGCGCTCACCGGGCCCGCCGCCAGCAGCAGCGCGGAGAGCACCGCGCCACAAAGTACTTTCATCATGGTTTATTCATCATCCAGGCTAAGACGGCGGCGACTGATGATGCGCAGCATGCGCCACAGCACCCACGCCAGCAGCACAATACTGATAGCGGCGAAGATCGCCAGCAGTATCGGGTGGTTAGAGAGCGCGAACCAGATACGCTCGAACCAGGGCAGATGACCCACGTAGTAGATATCCCCTACCCGCAGACTGTTGACGCCGGACTCGCGGATCACCGCTACCGAGCCAAACATTGCTGCCCGCTTACCGCTGTCGTTGAGGGCGTTGGTCAGCAGTTCATTACCGCGCGGGCTGTCGGCCAGCAGGGCCACCACGCTGCGCTGATCGTTATACGGCGACTGGAAGCCAATCACCGCCGCCATCGGCCCGGAAGAGGTAATGTCGGTGCGGGTATTGGGCGTGCGGGCATCGTCATCGGGATAAATGCTCGCCAGGTCATAGTGGCGCATCGGCATTTTCACCCAGCTTTTGGTCGCCTCGACCAGCAGGTTGATTTTGGTGTCGTCCTTGAGGGACGACGGGATCGCGCCGATCAGCAGCAGATCCGCATCTTTGTTCTTGATCTGGTTGCCATCGTCGGTCATCTGCAGATTAATCGCCGCCAGACCGGTCTGCGAACCGATACCGCCCAGCGCCTGCAGCAGCGTCGCCACCTGGCCCTGGGTCGGCGCTTTCGGCACCACCACCAGCGTGTCGGAGAGGTCGGCCATACGGCTGTAAGGGAAGCCCGCATTGGCAAAGACGCGCAGGTCCGGCAGGGCGATAAAGTGATAATACTTCGAGAAGTCGATGGTCGAATCGTCGCCAATCACCACATGGTTCTGCACCGGCTGGAAGGTAATACAGTTGTCGATGGAGCCGCCCGGCATCGGGTTCATGTACTGGAAGTCAAAGCGCAGCTGGTTGACCGCCCCGAGACGCAGCGCGGGGATGGTGACCTCTGATTTGCCGTCCAGCAGCCCCTGCAGCACCGGCAGGCGCAGGATCAGTTTGTTCACGTCCTGAGCGCTGTTCAGGCTGAACGACTGCAGGAACTGGTCGTTGAGGCTGATATCCATCCGCGAACTGTCCTTCACCGGCGGCATGGTGTAGCGATATTTCAGATCCATATCGATGCCGTTGGCCCGCAGCAGATAGAGATCCGGCGGCAGATTAAGCGCCACGGTGATGGCATCCGGCACCAGCCCGCTGGACTGCAGCTGTTGCTCATAGGTTTTCAGCTCAGCGAAGGTGACCGAGCGGTCGGTGCGCACCCAGTTCGGTGCGTCGTAAGGCTGACGCGGCTGCAGGGTTTTGATGCCGTCCACGGTGACGCTGCTGCCGCGGAACAGAATATTGCCCTGGGCAATCCCCTTCGCTGCCAGCAGCAGGTCGTTATCATCGCGGCCGAAAATTACCAGCAGCTTGACGTAAGGATCGTTCGGGTTGTCGATCATTTCGATGGTCGGCGCCTTGACCGGCGGATGATCGCGCAGGAAGTCCGGGCGCTTGTCGTTGGTGGCGAAGACGATGGCGTTACGATCCGGCAGTTCGTTGAAATAGACCGGGAACTGCTGGCCGCGCCAGCCGGCCTTGCTGCCGAACCAGGAGGCGACAATCGCCGCCGCCTGCTGCTGGGCCACCGCTGGCGAGCCCGGGAAAATCATCGGTAGCGTCAGCGGGCGGTTATCGCGCGGATCGTAGAACGGCACCGGGAAGTGTGACAGATCGTTATGCACCTTCAGCGACTGGTAGGTGAGATCCAGATAGCTTTCGCGCCCGACGTCCAGCCACAGCGTGCTGCTGGCGGGGTTTTCGCAGACATCGCGGTAGTGACCGACAAACTCCAGCCGTACGCGGTTGAAGTCGGTGATGTACAGCGGGTCAATCGGCAACTGCGCGCGGATCTTTTTCCCCAGCTGCTCTTTGGTCACGGGCAGGACGCCCATCAGCTCATCGTTGAGATAGACTTTCAGCTGCGACTGCACGGGCAGCAGCGAAGGCGATGGGGTGTATTCCAGGTTGAGCAGCGCGTTGGCGACCAGCTCATCGCTGCGCATGCCGAATTCGACCGACGCGTCAGGCCGTGAGCCGCGCAGCACGATGCTGCCGGGCGGCGGCGCGATGGTGGCAAAAGTCAGTTTCACCTCCCGCTGCGGGACGTTCTCGGCCACCGCCGCCGGGGCGGTCGGTTCGGCAAGGGCCGCCGTTGGCTCGCCCACCACGATCGGCGCGCCCGGGGTCGCTACCTGCGGCTGAACGCCAGGGGCGGCGTTCGCCACGACGGCCGGCGCCGCATAAGAGGCCAGCGGATACCAGCTGCACATGCCCACCGCTACTGCACACATCCAGGAAAGTTTTCTTTTCATCGCATTATCATCATTGTTGAGCCATTGCCGGGTCTGCGGAGAGCGTCGGCGCGGCGCGTTCAGGGCGTCGGGGTACAAACGACACTATCCAGGCCACCAGCGAAGTGAGCGCGCGGAAAACCACCTTCACCGACGGCGGCGAAAACTCCGCCAGGTGACGATAGCCACGGAAGCCCAGCTTGAGGATATCCAGCAGGCTTTCCATCGGCTTGTCTTCCGGGAAGCTATCCTGCCAAAGCGCCCACGTATCAGCGCGGGCAAACGTACACTGCACAAAATCGATATGCTGTTGGTTGGTCAACGGCAGTAGCTGGAGCCCCACCTCGCTGCCGTTGACCCGCGCGACCCTTACCGGGAAGGCATACTCCTGCTGTCCTCGTTTGAGCAACAGCCTGGCGTTCTGGCCTTCCAGCACCTGCGCGTCGCCGTGAATTTTGATCCCCAGCCCGCCGTCGGAATAGTCGTGAACCGTGCAGGAGAACAGATGGCCATCTTCGCGAGCAATCGCCGCCGGCATGCTCATTTCGACACGATGCGAACGGCGAACCTGCTTGCTTTCGACCGAGACCGCCACCGCGCCGCCAAGAATAATCAGGTTGTAGAACACCCAGACAATACTCACCCAGACGGTGAGAATTTCGTTTTCCGGGCCATACATAAATCGCCAGATCCCCACCGCGACGCCGACCAGATTGAGCAGTACAAGGTAGATATAGGGCCGGGAGATCACCCAGTCGACATACTCTTCTTCCACCAGCCCGCCCTTCGCGGTGACGTTGAACTTACCTTTATGCGGGTTAATCAGCGCCACAAAGGTGGGCGGCGCGATATACCAGGCCAGCACCGTCTCGTAGATTTCACTCCAGAACGAATGGCGGTATTTGCCCTGAATCTTCGAGTTGGTCAGGCTGGCGTGGATCATGTGCGGCAGCACGAACAGCGCGATCATCAGCGCGGGCGCATAAATGATATAGGCATGGAGCAGCAAAAAGGCCAGCGGCGCCGTGAGGAAGATGAGGCGCGGAATACCGGAGAGGAAGTGGAGCATGGCGTTAGCGTAGCAGACGCGCTGCGCCAGCTTCAGGCCTTTGCCAAACAGCGGGTTATCGAGCCGGAAAATCTGCACCATCCCGCGCGCCCAGCGGATGCGCTGGCCGATATGCGCGGACAAACTCTCCGTCGCCAGCCCCGCCGCCTGCGGGATCCGCATATAGGCTGAGGTGTGTCCCCGCCGGTGCAGACGCAGAGAGGTATGGGCATCTTCGGTTACCGTTTCGACGGCTATCCCGCCAATCTCATCCAGCGGGCCGCGACGGATAACGGCACAGGAGCCGCAGAAGAAGGTGGCGTCCCACATGTCGTTCCCGTCCTGCACCAGGCCGTAGAACAACGTCCCTTCGTTCGGCGTTTTGCGAAAGCGGCCAAGGTTGCGCTCAAAGGGATCGGGCGAGAAGAAGTGGTGCGGGGTCTGCATCATCGCCAGCTCTTTCTCTTTCAGGAACCAGCCCATGGTCATCTGCAGAAACGAGCGCGTCGGCACATGGTCGCAGTCAAAGATCGAGACGAACTCCCCTTTGGCGTATTTCAGCGCATTGTTGATGTTACCGGCCTTGGCGTGCTCGTGGCTGGTACGGGCGATATAGTGCACCCCGACATCTTTGGCAAACTGGCGAAACGCTTCCCGTCCGCCGTCGTCGAGGATCCAGATGTTCAGCTTGTCCTTCGGCCAGTCGATGCCCTGCGAGGCGTAAATGGTGTTTTTCACCACGTTGAGATCTTCGTTATAGGTGGGGACGAAGATGTCCACGGTTGGCCACAGATCCATATCCTCCGGCAGCGGCACCGGCTGGCGATTCAGCGGCCAGACCACCTGGAAGTAGCCCAGCACCAGCACCACCCAGGCGTAGGTCTCTGCGAACAGCAGAATGATCCCGCACACCAGGCTTACCGGGTCGTTCCAGTTCAGCGTCGAGGTGTAGCGCCACCAGATATAGCGGCACGACACCGTCAGCGACAGTACAATAAGCATCAGCGCCGAGAAACGCCCCGGGATGCGCCGCACCAGCAGCGCCACGCCCCACAGCAGCATCAGGAAGATAAACTGCGACAGCGGGTTAAAGGGCTGCGTAATACACATTAGCGCCAGCACCAGCGAGCAGAAGGTCACCCCCCCAAGGATCGCCCGGCGCAGCTTCGGATTAAGGTGCGCCAGCTCTTTCTGTTTATCCAGATGGCCGGTGCGGGCATTCACCTGTTCAGGCAATTTTTCCAGCCATTGCGTATAGCGACCGTGCACCCCTTCCAGGGCCGCCAGCGAGCGCCAGTTGACCTTTTTTTCCGGCTCCGGCACACGCGTCGCCAGCAACCACAGGGATTGCAGCAGGTAGCGCAGCGGATCCAGCGGACGCGGGCGATGCGGATTAATATGGGGAAAATAGGTTTCATGGTGGGCCAGAATCGCCTGCCAGCGCGGCGTCTCCAGCGGCATCAGCGCCCAGACCAGCGACGCCCACAAACAGCCAAGCGACGCCGAGAGCCAGGAGGCCCCGTGCTGCCGATAGTCGTCATAGCGCGCGCGCAGCCGTTCCCCCACCGGCGGAGCCAGCAGCAGCGTGCTGAGGCGGATCATGCCAGCCTCCCGCCGGAATAGTGGATCAGGCACCAGTTCGCCAGGGTCAGCACCTCTTCCGCCGCCAGGGAGTCCTGACGATACTCCCCAAGAGGCTGTTTCGCCGCCAGGCACTCGGCCATCGCCTCGTCGCGGTGAATCGTCACCGGCAGGATGCGCGGCTGGCTCTCCAGCCACAGCTGGTAGAGATCTTCCTGCAGCTGGCTGCCGACCCGCAGGTCGTTAACCAGAATGTCGCTGTTGGCCGGGAGGGGCTGCTGGTGTAGACGGATATGGCTATTGGCGTCGGGATGAACCACCACCAGCGTGCGATCGCACAGCGTCAGCAGCTCGCGGGTTAATGGCGAATAACCGTTCGGCAGATCCAGCAGCAGCCAGCGGTACTGGCTCTGCAGCTGCTGCACAGCCTCCGCCATCGCCCCCAGCGCGGGCTGCAGCTGGTCAGCATTTTCTCTTTCGCCGGCGCTGAGCTGGCCAAACGGCAGCAGATCGATATGTTGCGTATAGCGCAGACCCGCGTCGCGCCAGTCCCGGCCGTCGAGCAGCGCCCGCGCCCAGCCGTCCTGATGATGGACATCGGTATTGAAAAAAAAGCGCAGCATATTATCCGGGCTGGCGTCGATCGCCAGCACCGTTTCACCGAGCAATTGCAGCGCCCAGGCGAGTGCAGCCGTAATGGACGTGACGCCAGTCCCCCCGCGCACGCCCTGTAATCCCAGAATAGCCATCTCCGGCTTCCTTATTTTTTCTCTGCAAACTCTGCCAGTAACGGCCAGCGCTTCAGCGCCGCATTCAGCTGCTCGCGCCGGGAAATATCATGATAATCAATATCCGGCAGGGAAAATGCCCGGCTTAGCGCCAGAAAATCATTTTGAAAGGTGTACCCCAGCGTGGCGTCCGTGGGTACTGCAGGATCTTTTGCTGGCATATCTCTGTCCGTTTGAAATTTATTATTAAACCAGAGGACGAATACAGCGCATCCTTAAAAGCAGGTGTACATGCTAAAACTGATGACCTTTAATTTCAATGTTAGGTTTACTCTGCCGGTTTCGCTAGTAAACTTATCCAGTGTCAATCAGGGCGCACGAGGGATGCCGTGGATAGTGTATTTACTTTGGGTATTTCATCATTATGGGATGAAGTGTGCCATATGCCGGTCGGTGGGGTATGGTGGCTCAACGTTGACCGTTATACCGATGCCGTCAGTCTGTTTAATCAGACGCTGGCCGCGCAGGCGAAAAACAGCAAGATCGCCGCGCTGGTAATGGGAGACAAACCTAATAATATCATTTCATTAGATAATGAAGGTGGCCCGGATAATATCGCGCTGTTCACCCTGCCGAATCGTCCGGAAGCCCTGGAAGAAATACATCGTGATTTAGTCTGCTCCCTCGAACCTGGCAATTACTTGTTTATTCTGCTATGCGCTGAAAATACCTGGCAAAATATAAATAAAGATAAGCTATGCGCGTGGGTGGAAAAGACCAGCCGCTGGGCGCAATATCACCGTTGCGCTTTCCTGGCGATCAATTCCGCCCAGGATATCGATCGACAGCTCACCCCATTATTACGCGAGTACCGTTCCCTTTCCGGCCTGGCAAGTATTCGTTACCAGGGCGACCGGCATCTCTTTGATATTGCCTGGTGGGGAAGCGACAAAGGCATCAGCGCTCAGCAGCAGCTGATGGTCCAACACGATGATGCCGGCTGGCGGCTGGCGCAGGAGGCTGAAACCAACGTTCAGCCACGTAGTGATGAGAAGGTGATCCTCAGCAATATGCGCGTGCTGGAAGGCGCCCCGCCGCTGTCGGAATACTGGACCCTGTTCGATACCAACGACGAGGTTTTCAACGCCGGGCGCACCGCACAAGCGGCCACGGTACTTTTCTCCATCACCCAGAATACGCAAATTGAACAGCTGGGCCGCTATATTCATACCCTGCGTCGCCAGCGCGGTACGGCGCTGAAAATTATTGTCCGTGAACAAACGCCCAGCCTGCGCGCGACAGATGAGCGGCTACTGCTTAGCAGCGGCGCCAGTCTGGTGATCCCCAGCAGCGCGTCGCTCTCCCGCTGTCTGACGTTGATCGAAAGCGTGCAGAACCAAAAATTCTCCCGCCATATTCCGGAGGATTTCGCCACGCTGTTGACCTGGAGCCAGCCGTTAAAGCTGCGCGGCTATCAGAAGTGGGATGCTTTCTGCGAGGCGGTACAGAACGTGATGGCCAATACCCTGCTGCCCGCCGACAGCAAAGGCGTAATGGTGGCCCTGCGCCCGGCGCCAGGGCTGCGCGTTGAGCAGGCGCTGACGTTATGCAAACCCAACCGGATGGGCGATATCATGACCATCGGCAATAACCGGCTGGTGCTGTTTTTGTCGTTTTGCCGGATCAATGACCTCGATACCGCGCTAAACCACATTTTCCCGCTGCCGACCGGCGATATTTTTTCTAACCGCATGGTGTGGTTTGAAGACAAGCAGATCCTCTCGGAAATCGTGATCATGCGCGGCGTCGAGCCGGCGCGCTGGAACACGCCGCTGCCGCTGTCGGTGGGTAAAAACGAGACCATCAACGCCACCCACGATGGACGCCACTGGCGACGCTACCCCGAGCCACACCGGTTAACCACCCGCGAGGAGCAAGCCTGATGATGTCTATCGCCGATATTCTGCAACTGGTGGTGCTCTGCGCCCTGCTGTTTTTTCCGCTGGGCTACCTGACGCGCCATTACCAGCGCCGTATTCGCACGACGTTAAGATTGATGTTCTTTAAACCCCGTTACGTGAAACCGGCAGGCGTATTACGCCGGGGAGCCACGGTTAAGCAAGGCAAAGCGAACAAATGACAAACACTAAACCGACCGCGACACCGCTTCCGCTCTGGCAGTACTGGCGCGGCCTTGGCGGCTGGAACTTCTACTTTCTGGTCAAATTTGCCCTGCTGTGGGCCGGGTATCTCAATTTCCACCCGATGCTGAACCTGGTGTTTCTCGCCTTTCTGCTGGTGCCGATCCCGCGCGAAAAGCTACACCGTATCCGCCACTGGATCGCTATTCCGCTCGGCTTCGCGCTGTTCTGGCACGATACCTGGCTGCCCGGTCCGGAGACGCTTCTTAGCCAGGGTTCGCAAATCGCCGGCTTCAGCGCCAGCTATATCTGGGATCTGATCGTCCGGTTTATTAACTGGAGCATGGTCGGCGCCTTCTTTGTTTTACTGGTCCTGTGGCTGTTTATCAGTCAGTGGCTGCGCGTCACCGTGTTTGTCTCCGCGATGGTCGTCTGGCTGGCGGTCAGCCCGCTGCTGCCAGCCTTTACCCTATGGCCCGCCGGTCAGCCCACCACGGCCGCCGCCACGACCGCGCCGGCCAATACCGGGGCCAACGCCGCCGCTGGCACCGCGACCAGCCCCGCCAGCAGCGATATTCCACCGCAGACCGAGCCGCCGACGTCAGCCAATCTCACCAACTGGCTGAACGGTTTCTATGCCGCCGAGCAGAAGCGCAAAACGCCGTTCCCGGACCAGCTGCCGGCGGATGCCCAGCCGTTTGACCTGCTGGTGATCAATATCTGCTCGCTCTCCTGGTCGGATATTGAAGCCGCCGGTCTGATGGACCATCCGCTGTGGAAGCATTTCGATATTGTCTTCAAAAACTTTAACTCCGCGACCTCCTACAGCGGCCCGGCGGCGGTGCGCCTGCTGCGCGCCAGCTGCGGCCAGCTGTCGCATACCAACCTGTATCAGCCGTCCGGCGCCGATTGCTACCTGTTTGAAAACCTGGCGAAACTCGGCTTCAACCAGCAGCTGATGCTCGGCCATAACGGTCTGTTCGGCGACTTCCTGAAAGAACTGCGTTCGCTGGGCGGTATGCAGAGCCCGCTGATGGACCAGACCGGGTTGCCGGTCAGCCTGCAGGCGTTTGACGGCTCCCCGGTGTATGAGGATCTGGCGGTCCTCAACCGCTGGCTGAAGACCGAAGAGGCCAGCAGCAATCCGCGGAGTGCCACCTTCTATAACACCTTGCCGCTGCATGACGGCAATCACTTCCCGGGGCAAAGCAAAACCGCAGACTACAAAGTGCGGGCGCAGAAGCTGTTTGATGACCTGGATAACTTCTTCACCGAGCTGGAGAAATCGGGGCGGAAAGTGATGGTGGTGGTGGTGCCGGAACACGGCGGCGCGCTGAAGGGCGATAAGATGCAGGTCTCTGGCCTGCGGGATATCCCGAGCCCGTCGATCACTAACGTCCCGACGGCGGTAAAATTCTTCGGCATGAAAGCGCCGCATGAAGGGGCGCCGATTATCATCGATCAGCCCAGCAGTTACCTGGCGGTGTCGGAGCTGGTGGTGCGTGCCCTCGACGGCAAAATGTTCAGCGAGGACAGCGTCAACTGGCAGCAGTATGTCGCAAACCTGCCGCAGAGCGCAGCGGTGTCCGAAAACGCCAACGCCATCGTCATCCAGTATCAGGGCAAGCCTTATGTCCAGCTGAATGGCGGTAGCTGGGTGCCTTATCCGCAATAAGCGACAAGGCCGCCCAAACTGGCGGCCTTACATCGTGAGACGTTCCCATTCTCCCTTCCCCACCCGCATGCCTACGGGCGGGGAAGGCGGCAAATCAATCACCGTCTCTAACGCTGATCCTGTTTCGCCAGCCAGACCAACTGCTTGAGGCTGGCAGAGTAATAATCATCCTTGTCGTCAATCTGCGGCGCCTCCTGCGGTTCACCCAGCGTCAGATCGCGCACCGCCAGCAGGCCGCCGGCCATATACCAGGGTGCCACCTCGTTGGTGCTGACGTTGATCCACGCCGGGGTTTGCAGGCGCGGGTAACTCTGCATCCAGGCCTTCCACGGCGCGAGCAAAGCGCTTTGCGGATCGGCCCATGAGAGATACAGCGGGATACGAATCGCATCGAAACTCATCCGCGGCGGCCACTCTTTGGCTGGCAGCATCTTGCCATCTGCCCGCAGCGCCACCCAGTCGCTGGGCAGGTGTGATTTCCCCCACCCCATCTGCCCCAACAGCGCCTGTCCGTCGGTCTGCAATGTCCGCCAGGCGGTCAGATGCGTCCGCTCCGCGAAGGCGCGCCAGGCCGGGAAGATGAAATAGGAGGGATTAAGGTTCAGATGGTCGTTGAGATTGAACCCTTTCACGCCCGGGAGCATCACCTGACGACCGGCGAAGGTCACCACCGTATATTTCAGCAGGGAGGCGGTGATGGCATCCGAGGCAATCGCGTAGCGCTTGTCCTGCCACTGCTTTTGCGCACGCAACAGCGCCCAGGCGATGAGAGTATCACCATCAGAGGCGTTGTTTTTATCGGCGATAGGGTCCGGCGCCACCGGGTTATAACGCCAGTAAAACAGCCCGTTAGACTTATCGCGCAGGGTGCTGTCCGTCCACTGCCACAGCTTGTCGAACGCCGGGCGATCGTTATTCGCCACCGCCAGGAGCATGGCAAAGCCCTGACCTTCCGTATGCGACACATTGCCATTGGCGGTATCAATGATACGGCCGTCCGACATCATAAAACGGGCCTTATAGCGCTCCCAGGCCGTATCCGCCCACGCCCGGGGCACCAGCATCACTGCCGTTGTCACTATCACCGCCACTAAAGCACGCAGGGGCATACATTCACTCATTATGGATGGTAGTAAAGAAACTGAACGTCAGAGACAGAGAACACCCGCTCACGTTGTAAAACGACATGAGCACTGCCTCCCTGACTCTGCAGCCAGCGAGAATATAACCCCTCCAGTATGGCACAGAACGCGTTGCACCAGCGCACGCGTCCCGCGTCGTCCCGGCAGACCGGCAACGCCTGATGGCGCAGGCGCAGGCCATCCTCACCGACATCAATCGTCACCACGCCCCAGTGGAAATGGGTCAGCAGCCGGTTGATATTCGCCTCCAGCTCTCCCACCGTCTCCGACGCCGGCAGCGGATGGGTCTCCGCCAGCGAGGCGCCCATCTGACGCAGGAAGGGCTGGCTTTCCAGCTCGCCGGCATTATTTAACATACCTTCGACCATAATAACCAACAGATCGAACCATCCGGCAGGCGTCTGCTGCTGCTGGAACCAGGTCGTGACCACCGGGTTATTGTTCTCCGTCATCATCAATGATCTCCCAACATATAGCGGATATAGAGCCCGGCGGTGCTTTCGTTATAATCCCCGAAGGTGTCATAGCCAATCTGGCCCCCCAGCGTCATCTGTTTGTTAACCTTGTAGTCCGCCCCGGCGCGCAGGGTATAGCCGATGCCGCTCTTCGAGGTCGCGGAATAGTAGGCTTCCTTGGCAAACCCATTGCTCACCGCCGTCTCCAGGGTCTGCTGCCACTCCGAATTGGTCGGGAAATAGGCGCTCTTATCCTGACTGTAAGACTGGTAGCCCACCGAGCCGCCAAGCTTCATGGTCCAGTTATCATATTTCTCCGTCAGACTGACCGGCAGCGACACGCTGACATAGTTTTGCGGGCTAAAGTAGCCCCCCTGGCCATAGGTGAAGTAGCTGAGGTTCTTGGAATAATCCATATAGCTCATGCTCAACCCGGTCTGTAACTGGCGGTATTCGTCATGATAGGGCCGCAGATAGACCCCGGCATTGGCGTTAATGCTGGTGTTGCTGGCGACGTTCTGCCCCAGATAGCTGTATCCGCCACCGCCGACATAGAAGCCCGCGTCGCCGTCGTCATAGCTCAGCTGCAGGGTGCCGCCGTTTTTCGTCACCTGCCCCCAGGTTTTACCGGAATAGGCGTCTTTCAGACCAACGTAAGAAAGCAGGCTGTCGGTCAGTGAGCGGCGTTCGCCGGTCAGGATCAGCGACAGGTAGTTGCTCAGCTTAGGCGACCATTTCACCCCGCCGACAACGGTATTGAGATCCTGGCCCAGCGGCGTGCTGCCAATATCGACGCGATAATCGTCACCGCTTAACGCCAGCGCCAGCTCGACGCCGTTAGCCTTCTGCGAATCGGTTGAGCCGCTGGTCTGGTCAACGTTCGGCTTACGGCTGGAAGAGGCCAGATAGCTGGCGACCTGTCCCGAATCATAGCTCCCGAGCTTCGCCAGGTTTTCCATCCCGCTGCTGGTGGTCGGATTGAAATCTGCCGCATTCAGGGTGCCCAGGCCGCTTAAGGCTTCGGCCCCCGGATTGCTGGCAAAATAGGCCGTCCGCTCCGCCTCGGTCATCGAGGCGATCGCCGCCTGCTCGCTGGTGGCGGTACTCACCATATTGGAGACCGCGTTAGCCAGCGGGTTGGCGCCGTAGCGACGCCAGGCGTCGCCGCTGGCGGTTCCGGCGTTCAACGACACCGGGGTGACGGTAAAGTCAAAGCGCGAATCGCCAAATGGCGAAGAAGACCAGGTCAGCGGCGTCCGGAGCTCCGTCAGCTTGCTGGTACCCGATTCGCCGTCGCGCCCGCGCACGTCCATACCGCCCTGCAGCCAGCTGCCGGTTTTCTCCTGCAGAGACTCCATCATGGTGTCCACCTGGCGCAGCATCCGCGTCTCGGCGGTGTCCACTGGCAGATCGGGGCGCTGGATCCCCGGCAGCGTGGAACCGGGCGCGGCGGCCGACTGGGCGACCTGCCACGGCATATACTGTCCGTAGGTGGAAGCGGTCCGCGTCGGCGCCGACGTTTGCGACACGCCGATAAAGGGGTTGTCTGCCGCCAGCACCCCGCCGACGGTTGGCGTTTCGCTGCTGTTGGTGCTTTGCATACCCAGCAGTTTGCCGCGGGCGCTACGCAGGTAGGTCATCGCCTGCTGATGATGGCCCTGCGCCTCTGCGACTCTCGCCAGCAGCAGTAAGCGATCCGGGGAGTTATCCTGGCGCAAGCCGCCGGCCAGCTGTTCGGCGCGATCGTTATTCCCCGCCGACAGCGCCACGTCGATGGCCCCGGCGCGCGCATCCTGGTTCGGCGTATCGCGCGTCATCAGGTAGTCATAAACCACCCCGGCCTCTTTATTCATTTTGCCGCTCTGGTACAACCGCGCCATCGCGAACATCAGATCGGTATTCTGCGGGTCGCTTTGCATGGCGCGGATCAGCTTGTCATACGCCGCGGCGTAGTTGCCCTGCTCACGCAGGCGATCGGCTTCGTTGATCACATAGCCATTGCGAATGCTCGCCAGCTGCGTCGGCGTACTGCTGGCCTGCAGCTGCGGATTGCTGAGCAGGTTCTGCGCCTCGCCGGTCAGCCCGGCCTGATTCAGCACCGCAATCTGATCGGCGTAATCACCGGCGTTGCCGGACACCCCGCTGCTGATATTGTTGCGCACCAGCGAGACCGCGGTAGTCAGATCGCCGCTCTCGGCCAGCAGCCGCGCCAGCTTGCCGGCGTCCGCCGGGGCTTTCGGCGGCGTGGAGGCCATCGCCCGCAGGGTATTGCTGGCGGCAGTGCGGTTGCCCTGCGCCAGATAGTTTTCGGCGGTCGCCAGCTGCAGGTTGTAGTTCACCCGCTGGCGTAAATCGCGCATGTCGCTGGTCTGGCTGCCGCCGGGAATGCGCGCCAGCAGCGTCTGCGCCTGCTGCCAGGCGCCGTTTTCGCTGGCAAACAGGGCGGCGGCATACAGCGCATTGTTGCTGGCGCCCGGGCGATAGGCCGCCGACATCAGCGAAGAGGCCTCGCTACCGTTACCCGATTTTTGCAACAGCCGGGCCAGATCGAGGCGCAGCCAGGGATCGTCCGGATAGCGGGCGACGCCTTCGCGCAGAGTGGCAATCGCGCCGCCTGGATTACCGCTGCTGACCTGCGCCTGGGCCTGACGGCGCACGGCATCGCCCGGCATACCGGCCACCACCCGAGGCTGCAGTTTTTGCTGCAGGCTCTGGGGGAGCGTCTGCAGCATCGCCTGCGCCTCGGCGGATTTATTCTGCTCGCGCAGCACGTAATAGAGGTTTTCCCGCCCCGCCGCGTTCTGCGGATCGTCGCTTAACAGCGAGCGTAGCGTTTGCTCCGCCTGGGGCAAATCTTTGTTATGCCGCAGCACATCGGCGCGGAACAGCTTCGCCGAGGCGCCCCGCGCCCCGCTCTGCTGCGCCAGCGGCGCGGAGAGCGCCAGCGCCTGGCTAATATTGCCCTGCTTATAAGCCTGCTGAGCCTGCGCCAGCTGGCCGTAGAACAGCGCATCGGCCGCCTGCTGACGACGGGTCGCCGAGGCGTCGCCGCCGAGATCCGCCGCCCGGCTCAAATACTGTGACGCGGCCTGGTAGTCGCCGCTGCGCTGCGCGATATAACCCATGCCCGCCAGCGCATCGGCATCCTGCGGGTTGGTCTGCAGCACCTCTTCAAATTGCTGCTTCGCGGCGGCGGTATTGCCGCTGTTGAGATTGGCATAGCCCTGGCCGCGCGCCTGACCGCTGCGCCGTTCGCGAAAGTAATTCTGGACTTCACTATCCTGCGGATGCCGCTGCATCCAGGTATCGTAATACTGCTCATCCCCGGCCTGCGGGCCCAGCCAGAGCAGCGCCTGACGCAAGCCGCTGTCCGCCTCTTTATTGCCGCTGGCCATCGGCTCAAGCAGAGCGATCCCTTCCCGGCGGGTCTCTTCCCGCCAGGTTAAGGCTTTGCCCAGCGCCACCCGCGGGGCGTTCTCCTGCGGATGCTGGGCCACGTACTGGCGCAGTTCGCTGATGGCCTGCGGATAAAGCGATTTGTCGCTGGCCATGGTCAGGTAATATTCCGCCGCCAGCCCGGCAGGCGGCGTATTGCCATTAAACATGCTGCGCCAGGTCGCCAGCGCCCCGGGAATATTGCCGCCGCGCGCCTGCTGGCGGGCCAGGCTGAGCTGCCCCTGCGGCACCTGCGACATCTTTTTAGCGTTGTCTAAATCCTGCAGCCCCGGGCTGTCCGGCGCCGCTTTCGCCAGCCGGGCGCGCCACTGCGCCGCCGCCTGCATATCGCCACCCTGCTGCGACCAGAGCGCCATCAGATACAGCGCCTGGGTGTTATTGGCATCGACCGAAAGCACCTTCTGCAGCGACTCCATCGCCAGTTCGTCATGGGATTTCTCATGCCAGTAGTTGGCCTGGGCGAACAGCGCCTGCAGCGCCGCGTCGTTACCTGCCGCCAGCGCGCCGCCAGAAGCACCGAGAGTCAACGCGCCGGTGAGGCAGAACGTCGTGAGCCGGCGGGAGGTTTTCATCGTTATTGTTATCTTTCTTTTCATTAGTTATCCCCCGAACCCAGACGCTTACGGGCATGACGTTTAAACATCGCGGTCAGCGCCAGTCCCATTATCGAGGTGGCAATCAGCCCCAGCACCGCCAGGAAACCGGAATGCTGGCTGGCATACCAGACAGCCATCATGTACCACGGCATCTGACCGCTGGGGAACGGCGTGCTGACCTGGAAGCTGCGCACCCCGTTATCACTGGTGATCACCGCGGTATCGCCACGGATCCCGGCGTTGATACGCGGCGAGTCCAGATCGGTCTTCAATCGCGCCAGCTGGTCATCATTGCTGGCCATCGCCACCACCACCAGGCGAGTCGCGTTCCACGGCGAACGATAGCTGATGAACCCGCGCCAGGCGCTGCTGGACGAGAAGTAGCGATCGGCATCGAGGCTGGCCGAGGTCCAGTCGCCGGTGAGCCGACGCTGCACTTTTTGCCACAGGTCAGGCTCACGGACGCTCAGTGTGTTATCCACCGGACGATACGGTGAATCAGCCAGCAGGCTCTGGTTAAAGGCCTGCTGATCGAGAGCGGTGACCGCCAGCACGTCACGTTCGCGCAGCGACTGCAGATCCGCGCCACCGGTCGGCATCCCGAGCACGACGCGGTTATTCGCCAGCGCAGTGCCGGTCGCATTTCCGGAGCGCGCCGCCAGATTCAGCAGGGTGGCCACCTGGGTCTCAGACGGGTCCGCCGGCAGCATAAGCGTCGTTTGCGAATAGTCCGCCAGTCGCGAGAAAGGGAATGAGGCGCCAACGAAATAGGAGAGGTTTGGCAGCAGCGAGAAGTGTCGCGTTTTGCTCAAATCAATCCAGGAATCGTCAGTGATCCGGCTCTTGATATTGTTATTCAGCAGTACCGAGCACGGAACATCGTCCTTCGGCACCACATTGAAGTACATCGACAGCTGGTTATCGCCGTAGATCAGGTAAGGTGCCAGCGGGATGGTAAAGCGCTCCTGGCGCGCATCGCCCCCGAGGTGGCGCCAGACTTTCTCCAGCGGCCCCTGCTTGTTCATCGCCAGGTTATTGAGGAAAGTGCCGTTGAGCGTGACGCTCAGCAGGGACTTGTCCTCATTAATCCAGCTTTCCGACGGGAAGCGGTAGCCAACCTGCAGCGGGATCGTCTCGCCATCCCAGAGATAGAGGTCGGGCGCGGCGCGAAAGGCGATACGTAAAGGCTCATGCCAGACGCCGCTGACGGTCGGGCTTTGATCCTTACGCAACAGCTCGCTGAGCCTGACCGGACGATCGGTGGGGATCCAGCGCGGCGCATCGTACGCTTTACCAACCGGGATGGTCTGCGGTTCGACATCCAGCGTCGCGGTTTGCGGGGCGAAGTTGCCGCGGGTCAAACGCCAGGCGGCCATGCGCAGCGCGGTATCGTTTTTACCGACAATCAGCAGCAGTTTGTAGGCCGGATTGGCGGGGTTGGCGATGACGCGCAGCAACGGTTTATCGGTTTCCGGCAGCGTCATGCCGCCCACCTGCTCGCCCGGATGGCCAATCACAATACCATGGCGTTCCGGCAGGCGATCGCGCAGGGCGCTGAAGGCGATGCCGCGATAGTCCGCCTGGATACCCAGCCATGAAGAGACCAGCGCCGCGGCGCTGAAGACGTCAGCCGACGGCTTCGCCCCATAGGCGACCGCGATGTCCGCCGGGGTCATCTGCATACTGTCAAAGAAGGGGCGTGGGAAGTGGCTCAGGTCGTCGCTGATGTTCAGTTGCTGGCTTTCCCAGCTGAAATGCGACGTGGGCAGCACCGTCACCCGCGACGAATCATGGATGTCACGCTGGCACTGCAGGATATCGCCATCGTTGATCTTCACGCTCAGGTTATTGCTGGAGACCATCAGCGCGGGCGGAATATCCAACTGATAATGGGAGACATCCTCGCCATCGGCACCCAGCGGCAGAGTGCCGAGGGGCTGACCGTTGAGCATCAGCTGCAGGGTGGCGTTGCGGCTCGCCATTTCCGGCGATACGCGGACGGCAAGGCTGAGCTGGGAATGGATCACCACCTGGTCGGAAGGCAGCGTAAAGCTAACGCCCCCCTGCCGCTGGCCGCCGCTGAGGATAATGCCGTCCGGCATCCCCATTTGCGCCAGATTCAGATCGCCTCCCCAAACCGGGGCGACGGGGATGACATCGGGCGCAACCGTGTCGCTCACCGGCGGGGTTACTACGGGCATCTCAGGCACAGGCGTTGTCAACGCCGCATCGCCTGCGGGGGCGGGCGCTACCGCTGGCGTGGCCTCTTCCGGAGCGGCCGCCGGAGGTTCGTCACCGGGCTCATTGTCCACCGCGCCGTTGAGCTGCGGAAAACTCAGCGGGGTTGAAGCGCCGGCAGCCGGCTCTTCACTGTGCAGCGCTGGCGCAGAGAACATCCCTGCCAGCAGCGCCAGCGTCGTTAATCGCTTCATAACGTCCCATCCTCCTGCGCCGTTTTCGCCACATCCGTCCGGCTGCGCTGGCTGCGACGGGTTTTCCACGTCAACCAGAACAGTTCGAACACGCAGCGCAAAATAGTGAAGAAGGAGCGAAACGGGTTATCCTGCGGGCGCGGCGGATTAATCCAGGCATCCGCGCGGGCCAGCACCACCCGCACCAGTTCACGGCGGCGCGAGAGAGGAATATCTTCATCAAACTTGAGGCGCAGGAAGCGCTCGTCTGAGGTGACCAGCTGAGCCGGAATGGAGATAGCCCCGGACTGCAGGATCAGCTCAATCTCTTCGATATCATCCTCCAGATGGCGCATATCCGGCGCGGCCACGCGGCAGCCGCCCATCGACAGGTCCGCGGTATGGCTGCGGGAAACGATACCGCTGGCGTAATGGATCACCACCGGAATGTCGACATCGATACGAATGGTTTTTCGCACCTGCCGCGTTTCGCGCGCTACGGCAATCGCCGCCAGCAGGAAGATCAGACTGTAGATCCCCCACCCGACGTTGAGGGCGATAACGTTGGGATCCGAGCCAAAGTAGTCATGGCCAATCGCCCGGACGATGCCGACCACCACCCCCAGGGCCAGCAGGCAGGCCACCACCAGGTGCGGCCGCACCACGGTGAAATCGAAGTAGCCGACGTCAAGCAGCCCACCCTTATCGGTAACGTTGAATTTGCCGCGTTTGGGGAAAATCATCGTCACCAGTGTCGGCAGCACCAGGTGGAAGGCCAGCACAATATCGTAGATCTCCCCCCAGAAGCTGTAGCGATAGCGGCCGTTCATTCGCGAACCAACGTAAATAGCGAGGAACAGATGCGGCAGGGCATAGGAGACAATCAGGCTCGCTGAAGAGTAAATAATATTGAGGTTAAACAGCAGATAAGCCAGCGGGGCGGTGACAAACACCACCCTCGGGAGCGCGAACTGGTAGTAGAGCATGGCGCTCAGGTAGCACAAGCGCTGCTGGAAGGTCAGGCCGCGACCAAACAGGGGATTATCGACGCGAAAGATCTGCGTCATCCCGCGCGCCCAGCGGGTTCGCTGGATGACGTGCACCACCAGACGTTCGGTGGCGAGACCAGCCGCCAGCGGAATATCGAGAAAGGCCGACTTCCATCCCAGACGCTGAAACTTCAGCGCCGTATGGGCATCTTCGGTCACCGTTTCGACAGCGAAACCGCCGATCTGCGCCAGCGCCTCGCGGTGGATCACCGCGCAGGAGCCGCAGAAAAAGGTGGCGTTCCAGTTGTCGTTCCCCTGCTGAATCGGGCCATAGAACAACATCCCTTCGTTCGGGATGTTGCGCCCGACGGAGAGGTTACGTTCAAACGGGTCCGGGGAATAGAAATAGTGCGGCGTCTGCACCAGAGCCAGCATCGGATCTTTCAGGAAACCGCCGACGGTGGCCTGCAGGAAGACGCGCGTGGCGACGTGGTCGCAGTCGAAAACGCAGATAAGCTCCCCGTGGGTCAGGGTCAGCGCATGGTTAAGGTTCCCCGCTTTGGCGTGCTTGTTGTCGTTACGGGTGATATAGCCCACGCCGACGTCGGCGGCGAACACGGCAAACTCACTGCGTTTGCCATCATCCAGAAGATAGATCTTCATTTTATCTTTTGGATAATCAATGCATTGTGCCGCCAGGACGGTATCGCGCACCACCTCTAACGGTTCGTTATAGCTCGGAATATAGATATCGACCGTCGGCCACTTGCTCATATCATCCGGCAGTGGAACAATGCCGCGCTTCAGCGGCCAGACCGTCTGCAGGTAGTTAAGCAGCAGCATCACCCAGATATAGACCTCCGCCAGAAAGAGTCCCATTCCGAGAATGGCTTCAATGGACGAGTTGAAGTGCAGGGTCTGCGTGAGGCGAAAATACATGTAACGCGTGGACATCAGCAGCGACGTGACGACCATAATGACCGATACGCTGCGGCGCTTGCTGAAGCCCATCAGAAAGAGAATACCGATACTTAGCAGACCAAAAATATACTGCTTTTGGCTGTCCATCGGCGTGATCACCACCAGCACGGCGACGGGAGACAGCACCAGCGCCAGCAACCAAAAAAGAGATTTTTTCATTCAGCAGCCCTGCAATAAGTTAAAGCCCTGACATGCGTGGCTGGCTGTGCACCGTGCCATCGCCAATGTGGATACCCAACAGCGAAGATATTTTTTTAGCCATGATTTCAATATCAAAGGCCGCTGCGGAGGAGGCGTTGAAGTCCAGGATCGACTTCTGCGAGGCATTAGCCTCTACCACGCTTTCATCACGATGGATCACGCCAAGCAGTCGCTCGCCCAGTTTCTCTTCCATCAGGCTGGTGACGTCCCGGCTGACCTGGCGACGGCTATCGCTTTGGTTTATGACGAAATAGTGCCCGTGCTTATGATTCAGCGCCCCGCCGGTCAGGCGCTGCTTTTCCACGTGCGCCAGGGTCGACATTGAGGCGGTATCCGCCAGCAGCGGGATCAGATGCAGATCCGCCAGCCCCGTCAGGGCCTTCAGCGCCGGTGAAGGCCCTGGCGGCATATCGGCGATGGTGATAAGCCCGGGATAGTTGAGCAGCGCCGAAAGACCGCGCTGGAGAAAATGGTCATTGTGGGTCAGTTGCTCATCAAACGCCTGACGCTGCGCCTCGCTCACTTCGCCGTAAGGCAGGACGAAAATATTGCTGCCGGCGCTCAGCACACACTGGCTCCAGTCATGCAGTTCCAGCGCCTTCGCCACGTAGCCCCGCTCATCGCTCAACGGCACGCCAAAATGCAAACGCAGCGCGTTCTGGACGTCAAAATCCAGCGCCAGGACTTTGCTGCCGGTCCGCGCCAGCGAATAAGCTAAATTGGCCGCAAGGGTCGTTTTCCCCACGCCACCTTTCGGTGAACAGACGCAAATCAACGGCATGTAGCGATCCTTTCCAGAAGAGATTTCAAAGGCTGGTCTTTATTTTTCGCCACCGGCTCCGCGGTTTTTGCCGCGAACAGGTGGGCATAGTTGTCGGCGCCCGGCGCAGGCCGCGGGGCCATCCTCGGCGGCGGGGACATCACCGGTTCAGGTACTGGCGTCGCTGCCAAGGGCTCTGACGTCATCGCCGGCGCCGGAGCGACAGGTTCCGGCATTGCAGGTTCTGCGACCGGCAGTGGGATCGCGGCAATAACTGGGGGGACTGGCGCAACCGGAGGTGATGCTGGCGCGGCGACCACAGGGTCGACACGCTGGAAGAGATCCGCAGGCACGGGCTGCGGCAGCGGCGCGGAGACCGACCCTCCCAGCGCCAGAGAAGCGGGTTTCCCGGCGTCGGGATTCAGCTGATTGAGGATCGCCCAATCCCCATGTTCCCGCGTGGCGGCTTGCGAAGAAAGATCCTGAAATTTGAGGTTTTGCGTCCGCGTTTTTTCTTGAAAGCGCTGCAGATCATCATAATGGTTCATTGATAACCTCATGATTTTAAAAATTTCATATTAAGTTTGTTGTTATTTTCTGGGTATATTAAAAATATCGTGACGCTTCTGGTATGGCAGATAAAGCGCCGGTGGTGACGTACCAATACACACGATTGACAGGGTTATAATAGTTTAGAATTTGATTTTTGGGATGATTCCACGGCAGAAGTATCGCTACACTAACACTTCCCTTTCAGAAGGATAGCCCCATTTTTTAGGTATGCGTACATCCTTAACCCCCGCAACCATCGCGCTTCCCAGTCGTTTTTATATAAAAGTATTACGCCATGATGAAATCATAGCGTCAGTTGAGCGAAAGAATAAACCTGAACCATTTTAATTTCTCTTTAATTCTATAAAAATGGACTGAAAGGCTTATTTTTTCGGATAATCGACGAAGAATGCTCCGAGAGTATGGCAGAAACTGCGGTAATAAACGGTGTTGCCAGGTTTCCTCTCCGGCGGAAGAGAAACTCCCGGTCCTGGGACCGGGAGTGTGCCATCAGGCGTGGGGTTTTTGCGGATTCTCATCCTGATCGACGGCAAAGCAGGCTACCAGCTGGCCGCCGTAATCCTTAAGCTGCGGCTGAAGCTGGGTGCAGGGACCAAAGCGTCGACGGCAGCGCGCGTTAAAGGCGCAGCCCGGCGGTGGATTCAGCGGGCTCGGCAGTTCGCCGGTCAGCTTGATCCGCTCGCGCCGATCGTCCGGATTCAGACGCGGCGTCGCCGACAACAGCGCCTGGGTGTACGGATGACGCGGATTGTTGAAGATCTGGTCCTTGGTGCCCTTCTCCACGCAGCGGCCGAGATACATCACCATCACTTCATCAGCGATGTGCTCGACGACCGACAGGTCGTGGGAGATAAACACGTAGGACAGCCCTAAATCCTGCTGCAGATCCATCATCAGGTTCAGCACCTGGGCACGTACCGAAACGTCCAGCGCGGAAACCGGCTCATCGGCAATCACCACGTCCGGATCCAGCATCAGCCCGCGGGCAATAGCGATACGCTGGCGCTGACCGCCGGAAAACATATGCGGGTAGCGATCGTAATGCTCGGTTTTCAGGCCGACCTTCGCCATCATCGCCAGCGCTTTTTCACGGCGCTGCTCTTTACTCAGGCTGCTGTTAATCAACAGCGGCTCTTCCAGAATCTGCCCCACTTTTTTACGCGGGTTTAGCGAACCATACGGGTTCTGGAACACAATCTGGATTTTCTGCCGCCGCAGCTTCTGCGCCTGCGGGTCGTGCTTAAGCAGATCCTGCCCCTGATAATACAGCTCACCGCCGGTGGGGATCTCAATCATTGTCAGCAGACGACCGAGGGTCGATTTGCCGCAGCCCGACTCCCCCACCACCGCCAGCGTTTTACCACGCTCAAGGGTAAAGGAGACGCCGTCCAGTGCTTTCACCAGTCGTTCCGGGGCGAATATTCCCTTCTTCACCGGGTAGTGTTTTTTCAGATCAATGGCCTGCAACAGCGGTTGTTGCGCGGCGGCCTTTTGCGTACTCATAATCCAGGCCTCCCGGCATCATCGAGTGGGTAGTGACATTTAGACTGACGGCCGCCGGTAAGATCCGCGAGCGCGGGCTCTTCGCTCCGGCATTTATCCGTGGCATAGGGGCAGCGCGGGTTCAGCAGACAGCCGACAGGACGGTCATATTTCCCCGGCACCACGCCCGGCAGCGACGCCAGACGCGCCTTATCCTGGGCGAACTCCGGCAGCGCGCGCAGCAGCGCCTGGGTGTACGGATGACGCGGCGCGCGGAAGATATCCTTCGCATCACCGGTCTCCACCACCTGACCCGCATACATGACGATAATTTTATGCGCCGCCTCGGCCACCAGCGCCAGGTCGTGGGTGATCAGCACCAGCGCCATATTCTCTTGCTGCTGCAACTCCAGCAGCAGCTCGATGATCTGCGCCTGAATAGTCACGTCCAGCGCGGTGGTCGGTTCATCGGCAATCAGCAGTTTTGGCCGACAGGCAATCGCCATCGCGATCATCACGCGCTGACTCATCCCGCCGGAAAGCTGGTGCGGGTAAACGTCGAGCCGCGACGCCGGATCGGGAATGCCCACCAGGTTCAGCAGGTCGATGGCCCGCTGACGGCGAGTTTGCTTATTGCCGCCCTGATGAACTTTGATCGCTTCCATAATCTGGTAGCCGACGGTATAGCACGGATTGAGGCTGGTCATCGGATCCTGGAAGATCATCGCCACTTCCGCCCCCACCAGCTGACGCCGCTCTTTTTCAGAGATGCGCTGCAGGTCGCGGCCATTGAACTCCAGTTTGTCCGCCATCACCCGGCCGGGATAGTCAATCAGGCCCATAATCGCCAGCGAACTGACGGATTTACCGGAACCGGACTCCCCCACAATACCGACCACTTCACCCTGATTCACGCTATAGCTGATGCGGTCTACGGCGCGGAACGGCGCGTTCTCATCGCCGAAATGCACCGATAATTTATCTACATTTAATAACGCCATCTCGAACCTCTTACTGCTTCAGTTTGGGATCGAGCGCGTCACGCAGACCGTCACCCATCAGGTTAAATGCCAGCACCGTCAGCAGGATCGCCACGCCCGGGAAGGTCACCACCCACCAGGCGCTTTGCGCGAACTGCAATACGTCGGAGAGCATGGTGCCCCACTCAGGCGTCGGCGGCTGCGCGCCCATGCCGAGGAACCCCAGCGCTGCCATGTCGAGAATGGCGTTAGAAAAGCCCAGCGACGCCTGAACGATCAGCGGCGCGAGACAGTTGGGAAGAATATTGACGAACATCTGGCGCATCGCGCCGGCGCCCGCTACGCGGGAAGCGGTCACGTAGTCGCGGTTGACCTCCACCAGCACCGCGGCGCGCGTCAGACGCACATAGTGCGGGAGCGCCACGAAGGTTAGCGCCAGCGACGCGTTGACGATAGATGGCCCGAAGATAGCCACCAGCACCAGCGCCAGCAGCAGGCTCGGCAGCGCCAGCATAATATCGACGACGCGCATAATGATGGAATCCACCACCCCGCCGAAATAGCCCGCCACCAGGCCGAGCACCACGCCAAGGATCAGCGACAGGACCACCACCAGGCAGCCCACCAGCAGCGACAGGCGGGCGCCGTACATCAGACGCGACAGAATATCGCGGCCCACGTCGTCGGTACCAAGCAGATGCGCCAGGCTGCCGCCATCCTGCCAGAACGGCGGCGCCAGCAGCGAATCACGGAACTGATCCGCCGGGTTATACGGGGCGAGGAAGTTGGCGAACACCGCGATGATAATCATCACCGCCACGTACACCAGACCGACGACCGCGCCTTTGTTGCGTTTGAAATAGTGCCAGAACTCCTGCAGCGGGGTCATTGGCACCGGTGCAGCAATAGCTTTATTCTCAGAAACTTGTGACATGATGGCCCCTTACTTCTTATGCCGGATACGCGGGTTCACCACGCCATACAGCAGGTCGACCAGCAGGTTGACGAGGATAATCATCGTCGCCACCAGCAGCACCCCGCCCTGCACCACCGGATAATCGCGACGCTGCAGCGCGTCGATCAGCCAGCGGCCTAAACCAGGCCATGAGAAAATGGTTTCCGTCAGGATGGCGCCCGCCAGCAGCGTGCCCACCTGCAGGCCAATGACCGTGACCACCGGCAGCATCGCGTTGCGCAGCGCGTGGACCACAATCACTCGCATCCGGGTCAGCCCTTTGGCGCGCGCGGTACGAATATAGTCTTCGCCGAGCACTTCCAGCATCGACGAACGGGTCATACGCACAATCACCGCCAGCGGGATGGTGCCCAGCACGATAGCCGGCAGGATCATATGCATTAAGGCGTCAATAAAGTCGCCCTGCTCGCCCCAGATGGCGGTGTCGATCAGCATGAAGCCGGTCAGCGGCAGAGTATCGTCAAGGAACACCGTATCGCTGATACGCCCGGAGACCGGCGTCAGGTTCAACTGCACCGAAACCAGCATAATCAGCATCATGCCCCACCAGAAGATAGGCATGGAGTAGCCGGTCAGCGCCAGACCCACGGCGGTGTGGTCAAAGATGGATCCGCGTTTTACCGCAGCCAGCACGCCCACCGGAATACCGACGGCGACAGCGAAAATCATCGCGCAAACGCCCAGCTCAAGGGTGGCTTTAAAGCGCGGGACAAACTCTTGCCACACGGGAATGCGGCTTTTCAGCGAGATGCCTAAATCACCGTGCAGTACGCCCCAAATGTAATGGGCATATTGCTGCCACAGCGGCTTATCAAGGCCCATTTCGGCCAGCAGCTGCGCGTGACGCTCGGGGGAAATACCACGTTCACCCGCCATAATCATCACCGGATCGCCGGGGATCATATGGACGAAGGCAAAGGTGAGAAGGGTGATACCGATAAATGTCGGGATGACGAGTCCCAGACGTCGGAGAATAAACTGCAACATAACCCGGATTCTCTCTAGTGACGCCCCGCCTGGCGACAGGGCGTCTGTATTGCTCACAAAAGCATTCCCCGGAATAGCGGGAATACGCCCCCTACCTCTCCCGCGCGGGGAGAGGGGGTCAGGCATCGTGCTTATTATTCGACGGAGACGTTATCGAAGTGGTGTTTGCCCAGCGGATCCACCACATAGCCTTTGACTTCTTTACGCACCGGCTCATAGACGGTGGAGTGGGCGATGATCAGCGCCGGAGCCTGGTCATGCATCACTACCTGAGCCTGTTTGTACAGTTCAATACGCTTGTTGTGGTCGTCGGTAGCGCGGGCCGGCTGAATCAGATCTTCAAACGGCTTATAGCACCAGCGCGAGTAGTTGGAGCCGTCTTTCGCTGCGGCGCAGCTGAACAGGGTCGCGAAGAAGTTATCCGGATCCCCGTTGTCACCGGTCCAGCCCATCATTACGGTCTGGTGCTCGCCCGCTTTCGCCCGCTTCAGATATTCACCCCACTCATAGGTAACAATCTTGGCCTGGACCCCGACTTTCGCCCAGTCAGCCTGGATCATTTCAGCCATACGGCGAGCATTCGGGTTGTACGGACGCTGTACTGGCATTGCCCACAGGTCGATGGTGAAGCCTTTTTCCAGGCCCGCTTCTTTCAGCAGCTGTTTCGCCTTCTCCGGATCGTAGGTGTAGTCCTTAACGTCGTCGTTATAGCCCCACATGGTCGGCGGGATCAGGTTCTTCGCCGCCTGGCCTGCGCCCTGGTAAACGGCTTTGATGATCGCTTCTTTGTTCACCGCGTAGGTCAGCGCCTGACGAACTTTGACGTCGTCCAGCGGTTTCTTCTCGGTGTTGAAGGAGAGATAACCGACGTTCAGGCCCGGCTGTTCCAGCAGGGTAATGTTCTTATCTTCCTTCATGCGCGCGATATCCGCCGGGTTCGGGTACGGCATCACCTGGCACTCATTTTTCTGCAGCTTGGCATAGCGCACGGAAGCGTCCGGGGTGATGGAGAAGACCAGACGATCGATCTTCGGCTTGGTACCCCAGTAGCCCGGGAAGGCTTTATACAGAATGCGGGAATCTTTCTGGTACTGCAGCAGCTGGAATGGGCCGGTACCGATTGGATTGAGGTCCACTTTTTCCGGCGTGCCAGCTTTCAACATGTTATCGGCATACTCTTTCGACAGGATGGAGGCGAAGTCCATGGCCAGGTCAGCGAGGAACGGCGCTTCCGGGCGAGTCAGGACGAACTGGACGGTTTTATCGTCCACTTTCTTCACTTCGCTAATCAGGTCCGGTAACCCCATCCCTTCAAAGTATTCATAGCTGCCGCCAGAAACTTTATGGTACGGGTTATTGGTATTCTTCTGGCGATCGAAGGAGAACACGATGTCATCGGCGTTCAGGTCACGGGTGGGTTTGAAGTCTTTATTATCTTGCCACTTCACGCCCTGGCGCAGATGGAAAGTATAGGTTTTGCCATCAGGACTGACTTCCCATTTCTCAGCAAGCCCTGGAATAACTTCCGTGGTACCGGTTTTAAATTCGACCAGGCGGTTATAGATCGGTACGGAACTGGCGTCATAGGTGGTGCCAGAGGTGAAGAGCTGTGGGTTAAAGCCTTCCGGCGAGCCTTCAGAACAATAAACCAGGGTTTTCGCTTGCACGCTGGCGGCGACGGTCATGGCGACCAGGCTCAGACCAAGCTTCAGCATCCCTGATTTCTTCAAGGAAATACTCATTATTCTGCTCCAAAACTGTGATGTTGTTTGCATATATCCGCCGGACCTTTATTTATTTTTATTCGTCCTATTTCAAACAACGGATGCGTTGGCTGCGCTCGATCATCCCAGTCACATCGTTATCTATGCTCAGGGGAGCTCGTACACTTGCCGCCTTTCCGCAGCTCGAACTATTTAGAATATACCCGGTCCAGTCGGTGGTGCCCGAAGGCGTAGAGAGAGATGGGGATTCCTTTCGCAAAAACGACTGAGTTGCAGTACGGATTCTCCATGAAATGCCCCTCATGCCCTACAATCTGTCAACAGAATGGGGAAACGTCAATACAGCCAGCCGGGTTTTACATCCAGCGTGAGAAACGGCAGGCAAAGATTAAAAAAACTTCAAGGCGCTATTTTCAGCAGAGAAATTTATGCTACGGGTCAATAAGCAGAATAATGACCTTAATAATTTGCAACACGCAGAGGGAAACAATTCCAACAAATGAGAAAAATTTCTTGCCGTGTGACCAATATGTGAGCGATTAATAGCGCGAACGTTAAAGCGCACAGCGGAAAATGCTACATTTAGCCATAAGCTTCGCGAAAAAAGATCTGTTCATCGATAAAAAAATGCAATGGAAGATGTCACAAAATAGCGAATAGCTGGCTGGAAACGTGGGTAAAGTCGTTTATTGTGATTTTGGTGGTAATTTTGGCCAGTGGCGCACTGATGATGCCCGGCGGCGCTGCGCTTGCGCGGGCCTACGGAACACAAGTCGAACTCTGCCCCCGGAGGTTCTCATCCTCACAGGCCACAGATGCAAAAAAGCCTGCTCGTTGAGCAGGCTTTTCGAATTTGGTCGGTGATAGAGGATTCGAACCTCCGACCCCTTCGTCCCGAACGAAGTGCGCTACCAGGCTGCGCCAATCACCGAATGCGGGGCGCATCTTACTGCTGGGATGCCTACCCGTCAATGCCTTATTTTCAAAAAATCGCTCAACCGGCGAGAAACTCAGCAGCCTGAGCAGCGAATCGCCGGTTGGTCATCGTTTTCAGCGGCAGGTCACCTCAAACGCTTTGCGATACTCGGATACCTTACAGGTCACCGGCTCACCGAGATAGGTCGAGCCCGCCGGGTTGAATTTAAATTCCCCCAGCAGCATCGTCAGTTCCCCCAGCTCCGGGCAGGATTGCTGATGACGCATAATATCCGGGCGGGTATCGTTATTCACCGCGCGGGCGATGTCGCTGTATGCCAGCTTGTCGGCAAAGGCATTAGCACAAAACTGCAGTTCGCTTTGCGCCATATGCGCGGCCTGCCCCTTCAGCTCGGCATGCTGCGCCAGCAGCAGCTGGCGAACCTCGCCGGCCCGGCTGTAACCGATCGCCGTATAGCCGGCCTTATTGCTGAGGTTGACGCTGGCGCCAGCCTCAAGCAGCGCCTCGACATTGGCTTTATTATTCATTTTGACCGCCAGCATCAGCGGGCTGAGGTCGTTGGCGGAGAGCTGGTCCACCTTTGCGCCGCGCTGCACCAGCGCCGCGATCACCGCAGGCGACCCCTGACCCGCCGCCACCTGCAGCGCCGTGAGTCCTTCACGGTTCGGCTTATCCACCTCCACACCGGAGGCCGACAGCGCCAGCACCAGATTGGGATCATCCCCCGCCGCCGCCAGCATCAGCGGGGTGGTGCCGGATTTATCCGCCAGGCTGGTGTCCGCCCCGGCGTTGGCCAGCGTCGTGATGGTTTCCGCCGAACGCGCGTGATCGACCGCGAGGAAAAAGGCCGATTCCCCTGACGCATTGACGGCCTTCACGTCCGCCCCGTGCCTGATCAGCAGCGCCACGATCTCGTCGACGTTCTTCTTAAACGCGCCGGGCGCCAGTTGTAACGCCATGTCTTCGGTCATCAGCGCGCGGTTACCCGTCGCCAGCGATTTCGCCGCCGTTGCGCCGACAATTTTATCCAGCGCGCTCTCCTTCTCGACAGGCGCATCGGGCTTTTTCATCGCCAGAATATGCTGATAGTCGTTTCTGACATCCCCGCCGTCGGCAATGGCGGACATCAATGCCGTACTCTTCTCGACGCTGGTCTGATTTACCGACGCGCCGGCCTGAAGAAGATCGCCGATAATCGCGGCATCGCTGCCGCGCGCCGCCGCCAGCATCAGCGCCGTGACGCCCTGGCGCGTCTGGAGATTCGGCTTCGCCTGACGCTTAAGCAGTAACGCTACCACATCACGACGATTTTCCGCGGCAGCGACCATCAGGCCACTTAAGCCGGTTTTATCCTGACCATCCACATCAATGCCGTTATTCAGCATGGCTTCGATCGTCGCTGGCGCATCGTATTTACAGGCCAGCAGGAACTGGCTGGTCTCTTCCTCAGACTGGCAGCCCGCGAGCATCAACAGGCACAGTAAGGCCAACCCCTTTATCACCTTCATCCTTTCTCTCCATGAAAAGTTCGTGCACAGGGGGAGCGAGAAAACTGGAGGGTAATCAAAGAAGAAGAGGCAACCTGCCAGACACATCCACTGTGCGAAAAAAATCCCTCGCGCGGCGTCAGCCGGCGAGGGATTAGCTTATCCTGGGCTCAGGAAGGGAGAACAGACCCGAGAATCTGAAAATAAACCCCGTGCCTTACTTTTTCCACCGGCACCAGTTGTTATTCTCATTGATCCCGCCATCCGGCGAGGTATAGCCGAGACAGCCCATAATGGTGTCATACAGCTCGACGTGACGGCGCGGCACCTTCATCGCAGCCTGCTGCTGCAGATGGGCAAACGCGGCGGCATGATCGGGGTTCTCCAGGTATTTATCCGACATCCACACCATCATCGGCACGCGGAACTGCTCCGGCGGCGCCATCTTGCGCGGCGTTCCGTGCAGGTGTTCGCGTTCATTAATCGACTCCCCATGATCGGCGGCATAGAACACAATCGCTTTCTTATCCCGCAGCTGGTCGAGGACGCTGACGATAAAGTGATCGACGTAGGTCACGCTGTTATCGTAGGAGTTAATCAGCTCCGCTTTCGAGCACTTGTTGTCGACGCCGACGCACTCCGGCTTCCACTGGGCGAAGCTGCGCGGGTAGCGTTGGGTGTAGTTAAAGTGGGAGCCTTTGGTGTGGAGAATGATCAGATGCTTACCGGAGGCGTTGCCCTGCGCCATACCGCGTTTCATCTCCTCCACCAGCAGCATATCGTCAACGCTCTTACCGCGGTTGCGCGGCTCGGCGCCAATTTGCTCGCGGTAGGCGATATTGTTGGCCATCGTGTTGCTGTAGAACCACATCTCGCTCTGCATGGCATAGAGATTGCCGTTGAAGCCCAACTGATGAAGCACGGCAAAGACGTTCTGCTCTTTGAGCGTTCGCTGCGGGTTATCCTCCGCCCCGCCCTGACGCACAAACATACAGCGTAACGACAGCTTGGTGGCGGTATCGCAGGAGTAGCCGCGGAAAGCGACCAGATTCTTCTCTTTCTCCAGCTCTGGCGTGGTATTGCGGCTATAGCCGAGGATACCCATATGGTCCCAGCGGGTCGTTTCGCCAATGATAAACACCACGTAGGTGTCATCCAGGCCTTCCGGCGCGACGTAGGTAAACTTCTTCGCCGGGTTAATCAGCGATTTATTATCCGAGGATTCATCCACCTGCGCCCAGGCGTACAGACCCAGCGCCGACAACCAGTTCGACGGCAGGTAAGAGTTGGCGATCACCCCGCCATAGCTCGGCATATCCACTTCCGAATGGCGCTCCACATCATGCTGGCGCAGCTCTAGCAGGCGGATGGGTCCCCAGACAATCAGTCCGGCCAGCACCACGATCAATACGTTTTTAACCCGCTGCCCCGGGGTGCGCAGTTGGCGCAGCAGCGTATGACGGCAGCGGTTGCTCCAGATGAACAGCAGCGGCGGCGCGCTCACCACCACCAGCCAGAGGATCAGGTGCCAGCCGATGACCTCTTTCGACAGGTCGATATCGGTGGTCATCACCGAAGCGATAATCCCGTAGCCAATCACCACATTGAGGAACGTCATGTAGTAACTGGCGGCGGCGGAAAACAGGACAATCAGCGTCGCCAGAATGCGCCAGATACGGCGGCCGAACAGCGACAGAAGACGTAACAGGAAGAAGGTGACAAATACCGTGGCAACCAGTTCAACAACACCGGAAAGCCCTTTCCAGAAAGTGAACTCTTGAGCATAACCATCGAAACGCCGGAAAAAAACGGCGACGTTCATAAACCAGCCGATGTACAGCGCCAGCCAAAAACTAAGCTTCTGCTGCGTCATCGTTCTAATATATTTCATGCAAGCAAACCTGGAAAAAGAAGAATAAAACACCGCCTGACGCTGTGGCACGAGTCAGTAGGCTAATAGGGTGCGTTAGGGTTGGTTATCAGAAACCTCTACAAAGCGCGATAAGTAGACCACAGGGAACGGGAAAAGTATCAGGAGGGAATGTGATCCAGCCAAACATTTACAAAACATTTGGCTGGATTGGCACTATTTGCTTAGGGGATTAACCAGGGGCACGTTTCACGCTGCAGGTTTCAGGCGTGCGCCTCGCTATAAACACTGCCTTTCGGCTGACGGATGGTGGTGGACAGCGCCAGCGACAGAATCAGCAGGGCGAAGATCACGCAGAAGGTCACGTAGAAGCCGCCGAACAGCGAAGCGATGAGAGAGCCGCAGATGCTGCCGATACCAAAGCCCAGATAAATCACGCCGTAGTTTTTCGCCAGATTGTTCAGGCCAAAGAACTCACTCACCAGCGACGGGAAGACGGTGATGGTGCCGCCGAAGTTAAAGGCGACGCAGGCGATGGCGGCGAAGAAAGTCATGGCATTCAGCGGGGCGAACAGCAGCGCGGCCATCCCTACCAGCGACACGATCTGACCGAGGGTAATCACACGAATGCGGGAGATCTTGTCGGACAGGATGCCTAACACCAGGCGGCCGCTAAGGTTAGCAATCGAGATAACGGTTACCGCGTTTGCCGCCGTGGCGACATCCAGGTGGACCATCCCCTGGGCAATATCTTTCGCCACGCCAATCACGTACAGTCCGCTCATGCAGGCCGTCAGGAACATCACCGCCAGCATCCAGTACTGCGGTTTGCGCATCGATTCGGCGAGAGTAAAGTCATTTTCCACGACGCCGTTGGCCGCGGTGGTCGCCGTATGATTCGGCGCATCTTTCATCAGGGTCGCGCCAAAGACGATCATCACCAGCACGATAGCGCCCCAGATGACGAAGGTTTTTTCCAGGCCGACGGTGGCCAGCAGATGGGAATCAATGAATTTGAACCCCAGGCTGCCGAGCCCATAGGAACCAATGGAGAAAGCAGAGATCAGCCCTTTACGCTCCGGGAACCACTTCACGCAGTTCGACAGGGTCAGCAGATAGCCGGCGCCGTCCGCCAGCCCCACCAGCACGCCCGCGCTCAGCCACAGCATCATCAGGCTATTGGAGTGCGCGGTCAGGAAGAAGCCCAGACCGAGCAGGATCCCGGAGGCCATGGTCACACGCTTAACGCCAAAGCGTTCCTGCAACTTTCCGGCGACCGACGAGGAGAGCGCCAGCCCGAGGCTCAGCAGGCCAAAGGAGAAAGCCACCTGGCTGACCGGCTCGCCCAGTTTGTCAGACAGCGAACTATTAAACAGGCTCCAGGTATAGACCGAACCGAGAGCAAATTGGGTGATGATGGTGCCGATTAGCGTAAGCCAGCGGGTCGATTGACGGTTTGCAGCGTTCATAGCAGTTGTCCTGATAAATTAACTGCCGCCACAATAGCGAAGGCCCCTCATCCTGTGGGGAAAAAGGCATGAACTGCCACCAGCAGGGAATGAAATGCATTAATGGCGGAACGAATGACATTGCAAAACATTCATTCCGCGAATTTCAGGAAAAAAGTTAGTGTGCGCTATCTCACAGAAATGCGCCATTACTGAGATTTAACAATAACCGCGTCGTTTCAAACGCGTAACAATATCGGTCAAAAGTTGGCGCTGACGCCCATCAAATAGAGCGTATTTTCCCCGGATGGGACATTGTCCGCCTGCGACAGCGTCGCCCATGCCGCAACATGGGATCCCAACCGCATATCGGCGCCCAGGGTGACATCACTCCAGCCGCCCTCTCTGGCGCGGGTCGTCGGCGACCAGGCATCGCTGGTAAGCGACTGGTTATAGCTCACCTGAGCCCAGGGATGCACGCCCCACAGCGACTGATAATCCATGCGCCAGCCGAGCGTGTTGACATACCCCGTCTCGCCAGCGCTTCTCGTCACTGGCGCGGTGACGTCACTGCGCAGGCTGGCCACCGGCCCGGAGGTCATGCCATTTGCCAGCAGATAATTCCAGCCAACGCTCTGACCACGGCTGCTGTCCGGTGGCGCCAGCGCCTGGTTTAATGCCAGCCCGCCAGGCGTCTCTGAGGACCTCATCCGCTCAGCGAGAATATCTTCGTAACGTGGTTGGTGATCGCTATCCCATGTATAGCGTTCCGGCGTATTACTTTTTGTATCGATAGCGATATATTCCTGTTGCCAGGCATTCGCTCCAGAGACACACGTCATCCAGACGGATACGCTCGCCGGGAACAAGAAGCCCCGGAGACCATTGCATTTCTTTATTATCATTAATGCGACTCCAGAAAAGAGCCGAATCGGCAATATTGCTGTGTTTTTTTTGGGGATACGATTTCCCTGTATTAACTATTATCTTTATCTTTCAGCCGTCAAGCCGGGGCGTCCACTTTTTTAGCGCAGAGGGAGAAATAGCTATGCAACGTTGCGGATGGGTGAGTCAGGATCCGTTATATATCGAATATCACGATACCGAATGGGGTGTGGCGCAAAAAGAGGGCCGCCAGCTGTTTGAAATGATCTGCCTGGAGGGCCAGCAGGCCGGTTTGTCATGGATCACGGTGTTAAAAAAACGGCAGAACTACCGTCAGGCTTTTCACCAGTTCGACCCGGTGCGCGTGGCAGCGATGGGGGAAGACGATGTCGAGCAGTTGCTGCAGAATGCCGGCATCATTCGCCATCGGGGAAAAATCCAGGCCATTATCGGCAACGCCCGCGCCTATCTGGCGATGGAAGAAAATGGCGAGTCGTTCACTGATTTTGTCTGGTCCTTCGTCAACAATGAGCCGCAGGTGACCTGCGCCGCGACGCTGGCGGAGATCCCCACCACGACGCCGGCCTCCGATGCGCTGTCGAAGGCATTGAAAAAACGCGGCTTTAAATTTGTCGGCTCGACAATCTGTTATTCCTTTATGCAGGCCTGTGGGCTGGTCAACGACCATATCACCGGCTGCTTCTGTCACCCTGGAGGTCAGGATGATCCGCAAGTGGGACACTAAAGATACCGCACCGCTGCTGGCCCTGTGGCTGGACAGCACGATTCATGCCCATCCTTTTATCAGCGAAAGTTACTGGCGCGACAGCGTCGCGGTGGTACGGGATGTCTATCTTCCCGCCGCCAGCACCTGGGTCTGGGAACGCGATGGGGAATTAAAAGGCTTTGTTAGCGTGCTGGACTCCCGCTTCGTCGGCGCGCTGTTTGTCGCGCCGGACGCCATCCGCCAGGGCATTGGCCGGGCGCTGCTGGATGAAGTCAAACAGCACTACGCCTGGCTTAGTCTCGAGGTTTACCAGAAAAACGAATCGGCGGTCAGTTTCTACCATGCGCAGGGCTTCCGGATTGAAGACTGCGCATGGCAGGACGACACTCAGCACCCGACGTGGATTATGCGTTGGCCGGCGGATCAAATGCTGTAAGCGGCAGCGTCGGGCCGGTATATTTCTCCAGCCACGCCAGGGCGGTGTTCCCGGCACAGCCGTTGCCCAGCCGGGATGTCGGGATATCTTTGGTTAAGACATTCACCGCCCCGTTTTTGCAGATGCCCACCCGCGGATCCAGGTCGGGCCATGCCCCTTCATGCAGGCAAATCACCCCCGGGCGGATCCCCTCCGTCACCACCGCGCCGGCCAGCACCTGACCGCGGGCGTTCCACACCCGCACCAGATCGCCATCGGCAATCCCCCGGGCACGGGCATCCTGCGGATGAATAGTCACCGGTTCGCGTCCGGCGACAGCATAGCGTTCGCGCAGCGTGGTGTGGTTCAGTTGACTGTGCAGACGGTGGGCCGGATGGGCCGACAGCAGCTGCAGCTGCCCAGCCTCAGCGTTGCCATGCCACTCGTCGGGCTCCAGCCACATCGGGTGCGGCGGGCAATCGGCGTAGCCAAAGGCGGCGATGGTCGGCGAGTGGATCTCAATTTTACCGCTCGCCGTTTTCAGCGGATTAGCCTGCGGATCGGCGCGGAAGGCGGCGAAGCGCGCAAAACGGGCATTCTCCGGCTCCTCTGGCATCTCAATCAGCTGGTTAGCCTGCCAGAATTCGGCAAACGGCGGCAGCGTCACCTGCTGGTGAGCCCCGCGCTGGGCGGCGATCTGATAGAAGGTCTCCAGCCACTGCAAATCACTCTTCCCTTCGGTGAAGCGCTCGCGGCCGCCCACCTCCCAGCGTTCGCTGAGGTCGGCAAAGACCGCGAAATCGTCGCGCGCTTCATCTCGCGGGGCGACCACCTGCTTCATCGGCACCAGATGCTGGTTGCTGTAATCTCCAGTCATGGTCAGATCGTTGCGCTCAAACGAGGTGGTCGCCGGCAGGACGATATCGGCATGGCGCGCGGCGGCGGTCCAGAAGCATTCGGAGATGACGATCAGCTCCGGCTTCTGCCAGGCCTGAATCAGGCGGTTGGTGTCCTGATGATGAGTAAAGTTGGCCCCGCCGGCCCACCAGATAAAGCGAATATCGGGGAAGCGACGCGCCATGCCGTTGTGCTGATACTCTGCCCCCGGATTCTCCAGCGCCTCGACGATCCGCGCGACCGGGATCTTCTCCACCGCGTCCACGCCCCCGGCGACGCTTCCCTGCATCGAGCCCAGTACCGCCGCGCGGCGCGTCGGGTTGCCGCCGTTGGCGAAATGATAGGAAAGACCAAACCCGCCTCCCGGGGTGCCTATCTGCCCCAGCATGGCGGCCAGGGTGACCAGCATCCAGTGCTTCTGCTCACCATACTGCTGGCGCTGCATGCCCCAGCCAGACATCAGCATGGTGGTATTTTCATGGAAAATTTTCGCCAGTTCACGGATCTTATCCGCTTTCACGCCGCAGATCGCCGCCGCCCAGTCAGCGGTTTTCGCTACGCCGTCGCTTTCGCCGGTCAGATAGCGGGCAAAAATATCGTAGCCGCTGGTGCAGCGGGTAAGAAACGCATCATCCTGCCAGCTATTCTCCACCAGCGTATGGGCGATCCCCAGCATCAGCGCGACATCGGTGCCCATATGCGGCGCGATCCATTCCATCGAATCGCCAAAGAAATCGACGGTTTCCGATCGCATCGGATCGATGCAGATCAGGCGCTTACCGCTCTGGCGCAGCCGGTCGAACCACGGGATCCCCTGCTCGTCGGAGGCGTTCCAGGCAATTTTCAGCGTGTTCAGCGGGTTGGCGCTCCACAGCACCACCACTTCGCTGTGCTCGAGCACCAGCGGCCAGCTGGTCTGCTGCTGATACACCTCATTCCCGCCCACGACGTAAGGCATGATCGCCTGCGCCGCGCCAGTGGAGTAATCGCCAAGATGGCCGGTATAGCCGCCCGCCAGGCTCATGTAGCGCTGCAGTAGGGTGGCCGCCTTATGCAGGACGCCGTTAGAGCGCCAGCCGTAGGAGCCGGCGAAAATCGACTGCGGACCGTAGCTTTCGCGGATCCGCCGATGCTGGGCGTCAATTAAATCCAGCGCCTGATCCCAGCTCACCCGCACGAATTCATCCTGACCGCGTACCCCCTGGGGCTTGTCCGGTGAAGCAAGGAAGCCTTTGCGCACCATCGGATAGCGCACGCGGGTTTTGCTGTGGACCTGATCGCGCACCGCCGTTTGCAGCGAGTTGGCAAACGGTGTCGCCAGCGCGCCGCGGGAAGAGAGGACGTTTTCACCGTCCGTTTCCACCAGCATCGGTCCCCAGTGGGCGGCGGTTAAGATGGTTTTGGTTGCAGATGAGGTTGGCAAGGGCGGCTCCTGGTCAGCGAATGCAGGTGTCATGACGGCGTGATGGGCAACCGTTCAATGTTATTTACAAAATGAGATGGTATCCGGGGAATTTTCTACGTAATCACGCGTCATAATCAACCGTCACGTTCGCTGTGACAAAGAATAAAAAGGATTAAGGACATTAAATGAAAAAACGCGTACTTATGATTGCGGCGCTGGTCAGCGGCACTCTGGCCATTTCTGGCTGCACCACCAACCCCTATACCGGTGAACGTGAAGCAGGTAAATCCGGTATTGGCGCAGGTATTGGCTCCTTAGTGGGCGCTGGCGTCGGCGCGCTCTCCTCTTCCAAACATGACCGCGGCAAAGGCGCGCTGATTGGCGCAGCGGCCGGCGCGGCGCTCGGCGGCGGCATTGGTTACTACATGGACGTGCAGGAAGCGAAGCTGCGCGACAAAATGCAGGGAACCGGGGTCAGCGTGACGCGAAATGGCGACAATATCGTGCTGAACATGCCGAATAACGTCACCTTCGACAGCAATAGCGCCAACCTGAAGCCGGCCGGCGCCAACACCCTGACCGGCGTGGCCATGGTGCTGAAAGAGTACGAGAAAACCGCTGTTAACGTCGTCGGCTACACCGACAGCACCGGCAGCAAGGATCTGAATATGCGTCTGTCGCAACAGCGTGCAGACAGCGTCGCCAGCGCGCTGATCACTCAGGGCGTGGCGGCCAATCGCATTCGCACCACCGGCATGGGGCCGGCGAATCCTATCGCCAGCAACAGCACGGCGGAAGGCAAAGCGCAGAACCGTCGCGTGGAAATTACCCTCAGCCCGCTGCAATAAGCGCATCCTCATGTCGCCCGGCAGCCGCTCTGCCGGGCAAAATGCTTGATATCGCTATTTTTCGCGCTAAGGTGTTGGCAGATTTTCAGCAAAGGAAGCCACCATGGCGAAAGCGGCGCGTGCAACTATCAGCGATGTGGCGAAAGCCGCAAAGACCGGCAAAACCAGCATTTCACGTTATCTTAACGGCGAGAAGCATCTGCTTTCCGACGATCTGTTATCACGTATTGAAAAAGCCATTGCCGAACTCGACTACCGCCCCAGCCTGATGGCCCGCGGCCTCAAGCACGGCCGAACCCGCCTTATTGGCCTGATCATCGCCGATATCACCAACCCCTACTCGGTCAATGTCATGAGCGGCATTGAAGCGGCCTGCCGGGAAAAAGGCTTCACCCTGCTGGTGTGTAATACCAATAACGAGCTGGATCAGGAACTGCACTACCTGGACCTGCTGCGCAGCTACCAGGTGGAAGGCATCGTGGTCAACGCAGTCGGTATGCGGGAGGATGGCCTGAACCGCCTGCAGCAGTCGGCCCTGCCGATGGTGCTGATTGACCGTAAAATCCCCGACTTCGCCTGCGATGTGGTCGGGCTTGATAACGCCCAGGCCGCCACCACCGCCACCGAACACCTGGTGGAGAAAGGGTTTGAGGCCATCCTGTTTCTCAGCGAACCGCTGGGCTCGGTGAATACCCGCCGCGAGCGTCTGAGCGCTTTTCGCGCTACCCTCACTCGTCACCACGGCGTGGTGGCTGAAAACGCCGAAGTGCAGCTCAACGACGGCGCGATGATGGACAACGTCCTGCGCCAGTTCCACGCCCGTCACCGCGGGATGCGCAAAGCGGTCATCTCCGCCAACGGCGCCCTGACGCTGCAGGTGGCCCGCGCTCTGAAGCGCGTCGGCCTGATCTGGGGGAGCGATATCGGCCTGCTGGGCTTCGACGAACTGGAGTGGGCGGAGCTGGCTGGCGTCGGTATTACCACCCTCAAACAGCCGACGTGGCAGATCGGCTACGCCGCGGTCGAACAGGTGATTCGGCGCATTGCCGGCACTAACGACCCCATCCGCGAGCGGGTCTTCTCCGGCGAGCTTATCGTCCGCGGATCAACCTCCCGTTAACGATCCTTCGTGATGCCGATCATAAATTAAACATCTCGCCCTTTCTTATGGAACCGATACCATCTAGCGTATTAAGGAGATTAAGCAACAAACGCCGGGAGTAAGAGCGCGATGGCCAGAAAAATTATTGTCGTTACCGCTGCGTATGGTAATGACCATGTTAAATCCTTAGGCGGCCAGGCCGCTGTCCTGCCGTTCATCGCCGACGCCGGTGCGGACGGTGTCGAAATCCGCCGCGAGCTGTGCAGCGCGGAAGAGCTCAACGCTCTGCCGTCGCTGGCGGCCACCATTGAGCGCCACGGCCTGCTGGCCTGCTACTCCGCGCCGCAGGCGCTGTTCGCCGATAACGGCGAGCTCAACCCGGAACTCCCGGCGCTGCTCGCGGAAGCGCAAACCCTTAACGCCCTGTGGCTAAAGCTCTCCCTTGGCCATTTCCTTCACAATCAGCAGTTGGATGAGCTGCGCGAGATCCTCCGCGACAGCGGCATGGCGTTGGTGGTAGAGAATGACCAGACCGACTGCGGCCAGCTGGCGCCGATGCAGCGCTTCAAAGCCGCCTGCAGGGTCCATCAGTTGCCGGTCACCTTAACGTTTGATATGGGCAACTGGCTGTGGGTCGGCGACTCGCCGGAAGAGGCGGCACGCCACCTTGCGCCGGCGGTCAGCTATATTCATGTGAAAGCGGCGGAGCCTCATCATGAGAAATTCCGCGCGGTACCGCCGGATCAGGCCGCCGATCGCTGGCTGGCCCTGCTCGATAATCTTCCTGCCGACGCGCCGCGTGGAATCGAGTTCCCGCTGACTGGCCATGACCTGACGGCCGTGACCCGCCGCTACGTCAACCTGTTACGCGAGGATTAAGCCGTGGAAAATTTAGATGTCATCACCATCGGCGAAGCCATGGCCATGTTTGTCGCCACCGAAACCGGCGATCTGGCCGAGGTGGAGCATTTCATGAAGCGTGTCGCCGGCGCCGAACTGAACGTCGCCACCGGCCTGGCGCGCCTGGGTCTGAAGGTCGGCTGGGTCAGCCGCGTCGGCAACGACAGCTTTGGCCGCTTCGTACTGCAATCGCTGGCGAAAGAGGGGATCGATAGCCACGCTGTCGCCATCGACAACCGCTTCGCTACCGGTTTCCAGATGAAATCGAAAGTCGAAAATGGAACCGATCCCATTGTGGAGTATTTCCGCAAAGGCTCTGCCGCCAGCCATCTGTCGCCGGACGATTTTCGCGCCGACTACTTCACCAGCGCCCGCCATCTGCACCTGAGCGGCGTGGCCGCCGCGCTCTCTGAAAGCTCATATGCGCTGCTGGAGCATGCGGCGAAGGTGATGAAAGCCGAGGGAAAAACCCTCTCTTTCGACCCTAATCTGCGCCCGGTGCTGTGGAAAAGCGAAGCCGAGATGGTGGAGAAACTCAACCGTCTCGCCTTCCAGGCTGACTGGGTTTTGCCAGGCTTAAAAGAGGGCGTGATTCTCACCGGCCAGCAGACCCCGGAAGGGATCGCCGATTTTTATCTCTCCCGCGGCGTCAAGGCGGTAGTCATTAAAACCGGCTGCGACGGCGCCTGGTTCAAGAGCGCCAGCGGCGAACAGGGAACGGTTGATGCCATTAAAGTCGAAAACGTCGTCGATACCGTCGGCGCCGGCGACGGCTTTGCCGTCGGGGTGATTAGCGCCCTGCTGGAAGGCAAAACCCTGCTTCAGGCGGTGAACCGTGGCAATAAAATCGGTTCGCTGGCGATTCAGGTCCAGGGCGACAGCGAGGGGCTCCCCACCCGCGATGCGCTGGGCGAATAACATTTATACGCAACAATAACAGCCGTCCTGTACCCTACCTGCAGCGCGGCACAGCAGCGTCCGTTTCGACGGACGGATGTCACCTCATTGACAGAGGCAAGCCTATGAATAGCTCAACAAATGCAACGAAACGCTGGTGGTACATCATGCCTATCGTGTTTATCACGTATAGCCTGGCGTACCTCGACCGTGCCAACTTCAGCTTCGCCTCCGCGGCAGGCATTACCGAAGACCTGGGCATCACCAAGGGGATCTCCTCCCTGCTGGGGGCCCTGTTCTTCCTCGGCTACTTCTTCTTCCAGATCCCCGGCGCTATCTATGCGGAGCGCCGCAGCGTTCGCAAACTGATCTTTATCTGCCTGATCCTCTGGGGCGGCTGCGCCTCGCTGACCGGTGTTGTGCATAATATCCCGGCGCTGGCGGCCATTCGCTTTATCCTCGGCGTCGTCGAAGCGGCGGTGATGCCGGCGATGCTGATCTATATCAGCAACTGGTTCACCAAATCAGAGCGCTCTCGCGCCAACACCTTCCTGATCCTCGGTAACCCGGTGACGGTCCTGTGGATGTCGGTGGTCTCCGGCTACCTGATTCAGGCCTTCGGCTGGCGGGAAATGTTCATCATCGAAGGGGTGCCGGCAGTGATCTGGGCCTTCTGCTGGTGGGTGCTGGTAAAAGACAAACCGTCGCAGGTTAACTGGCTGGCGGAGAGTGAAAAAGCCGCGCTGCAGGAACAACTGGATCGTGAACAGCAGGGCATCAAAGCGGTGCGTAACTATGGCGAAGCCTTCCGCTCCCGCAACGTGATCCTGCTCTGCGCGCAGTACTTTGCCTGGAGTATCGGCGTGTACGGTTTTGTACTGTGGCTGCCGTCGATTATCCGCAGCGGCGGTGAAAATATGGGGATGGTGGAAGTGGGCTGGCTCTCTTCGGTTCCGTACCTGGCGGCCACTATCGCCATGATCGTGGTCTCCTGGGCCTCCGATAAAATGCAGAACCGTAAGCTGTTCGTCTGGCCGCTGCTGCTGATTGGCGGACTGGCCTTCATCGGCTCCTGGGCGGTCGGCGCCAACCACTTCTGGGTGTCTTATACCCTGCTGGTGGTGGCCGGTGCGGCAATGTATGCGCCTTACGGCCCCTTCTTCGCCATTATTCCGGAAATGCTGCCGCGTAACGTCGCCGGAGGCGCCATGGCGCTGATCAACAGTATGGGCGCTCTGGGCTCCTTCTGCGGCTCGTGGTTTGTCGGCTACCTGAACGGTGCCACCGGCAGCCCCGCAGCCTCCTATATTTTTATGGGGGTGGCGCTTTTCGCCTCAGTATTGCTGACTTTGATTGTTAAGCCTGCTAATAATCAAAACATTCCGCTTGGCGCTCACCACGCCTGAACTATTTCTACTACGGAGATTCGCATGAAGCCGTCTGTCATTCTCTATAAAACGCTTCCCGACGACCTGCTACAGCGCCTGGAGGAGCACTTTTCCGTCACTCAGGTAAAAAACCTGCGGCCGGAGACCGTTTCGCAGCATGCAGAGGCCTTCGCCCAGGCTGAAGGCCTCCTGGGCTCCAGCGAAAAGGTTGACGCCGCGCTGCTGGAGAAGATGCCGAAGCTGCGTGCGACCTCTACCGTTTCCGTTGGCTATGACAACTTTGACGTCGAGGCGCTGAACGCTCGCCGGGTGCTGCTGATGCATACCCCGACCGTACTGACCGAGACCGTCGCCGATACGGTCATGGCGCTGGTGCTGAGCACCGCGCGCCGGGTAGTGGAAGTGGCGGAGCGCGTCAAAGCGGGCGAGTGGACGAAGAGCATTGGCCCGGACTGGTTCGGCAGCGACGTGCACCATAAAACCTTAGGTATCGTCGGCATGGGCCGCATCGGTATGGCGCTGGCGCAGCGCGCCCACTTCGGGTTCGGCATGCCGATCCTGTATAACGCGCGCCGCCAGCATCCGCAGGCGGAAGAGCGCTTCAATGCCCGCTATTGCGATCTCGATACCCTGCTGCAGGAAGCCGATTTCGTCTGCCTGATCCTGCCCCTGAGCGAAGAGACCCACCATCTGTTCGGTCAGGCGCAGTTTGCCAAAATGAAATCTTCCGCCATCTTCATTAACGCCGGACGTGGCCCGGTGGTGGACGAGCAGGCGCTGATCGCTGCTCTGCAGGCGGGTGAAATTCATGCTGCCGGCCTTGATGTCTTCGAACACGAACCGCTGGCAAAAGACTCGCCGCTGTTAACCCTACCAAACGTTGTCGCGCTGCCGCATATCGGCTCTGCCACCCATGAGACGCGCTACAACATGGCGGCCTGCGCGGTGGACAACCTGATCGATGCCCTGAACGGTAATGTAGAGAAAAACTGCGTTAACCCGCAGGTCAAATAAGCCATAAAAAAACCCGGGTAGCGGCGGCAATCGCCCTCCCCGGGTTCTTTTTGCATCTTATCCATCATCCTGCTCGTTCGCCGCAGCCAACGTCAGTCAGATGAGACATTAACGGGTGGCGTTCACCGCTGCCGTCCATGCCTGATTAAACGCCTGATGCTGCGCCGCCAGCGGCCCAATCAGCGCATTGTACTGGCTGGCCTGCTGCGAGGTGGGGAACTGAATGCCGTTGGCCACAAAGCTCACCTGGGTCCCCTGCTGAGCGACAAAATCCCCCACCTGAACCAGCTGCTGGGTAAAGATTTGCGCGGCCGGGATCAGCGGCTGCAGCGCGTCAGCTGGCGCGGTCACCACCTTGGCGTAAACCTGATCGAAGACCGGCTTAAGATCGTCAGCCTGCTTCAGAGCGCTATGCGCGGCATCGGCCTGCATTTTCGCATTCTGCAGCTGCTGGCTGAGCACGCCCAGCGCGCCGTTCGCCTGACGCAGCGGCTCACGCTGGGTCATATAGTCCTGCGGGACGCGGATAGCATTGACGCTGTCCACCACCGGGCGCAGACCAGCGTCCATCGCCTGGCTCACCTGCTGCGAGTAACCGTAGATCACCGCGTAGTCAGAGACAAAAGGCCCAAACTGTTTTTTCTGATCGGCGGTCAGCGTCGGCAGACGTTCACCGCTACGCATCGCCGTATTCTGCAGGAAGTCGATAAACGCTTTGCGCTGATCGCCTTCTTTATCAAAACACCCACTCAGGCTAACCACCATCAATAAGGCCGCCATAGCCGCAAACCAGCGAGAGCAGGACTTTCCTGTCGCCATTTTTTTACTCCTTTCAGCCAAAAAAAGCGCACAACGACACACACGTGCCAGACGCTGACAAGGATAGTCCAGCTCGGCCTCGCAGGATACCCTTTACTGCTAATCTTACGCAGGAAAAACGCCATTTCGCACGCCATCGTCGCGGTGTAGAACGTCTGTTATGCACATCACAAATATAGTCATCACATTCTGCGAGCGAAGTTTATATAACCATCTGATTTTTATGGCACTAAAAAAGTTTCCGTACGACGTGGCGTCCTAAAACGGACGATAATCGCACGCTTTGGCGCGCGCCTGCATTGCCTGCCCCCCACTTCAATGATTTGATGAATGAGCGATTAACGGCGATACGTTCGATTATCGCACAAATCAAACTCAATGACGCGAGGACGACGATAAAAACAGACCTCTGTCCCTCGCTCAGTCTGCCAGGAAAGCCGTATGACTAAGACAACCATCGACATTCAGGCCTTTATCAACGAGCACCCCTTCACCCGCTACCAGTGGATGATCCTTGCGCTCTGCTTTATCACCGTCGCGATGGACGGATTCGACACCGCGATCATCGGATTTATCGCCTCCGACCTGGTACAGGAATGGGGCGTGGAAAAATCGGCGCTCGGCCCGGTGATGAGCGCCGCGCTGGTGGGCCTGGCGGTCGGCGCCTTAACCGCGGGGCCGCTGGCTGACCGCATCGGCCGCAAAAAAGTGCTGATTATGTCGATCGTGGTGTTCGGCGGATTCAGCCTGCTTACCGCCTTCGCCACCAGCCTTAATCAGCTGACGCTGCTGCGTTTCCTGACCGGTCTCGGGCTCGGCGCGGCGATGCCGAATGCGGCCACCCTGATGAGCGAATATGCGCCGGAGCGCCGTCGGGCGCTGCTGGTGAACCTGATGTTCGTCGGCTTTCCGATGGGATCATCGCTGGGTGGCTTTTTATCCGCCTGGATGATCCCGCACTATGGCTGGCAGAGTGTGCTGGTGCTGGGCGGCGTGATGCCCCTCCTGCTGGCCGTAGCGTTAATTTTTCTGCTGCCGGAGTCAGCCCGCTATCTGGTGGTGAAGCAGCAGCCGGCGCAGCGCATTGCCGCCATCCTGAAACGCATCGCGCCGCTGCCGGAGGTGGTGGAATTTGAGCTGCGCGAAGCAGGCCAGGTGAAAGAGAAATCGGCCATCGGCGTCATTTTCTCCCCACGCTACGCGGTGGGTACCGTGATGTTGTGCCTGACCTACTTTATGGGCCTGCTGATTTTCTACCTCCTGACCAGCTGGCTGCCGCTGCTGATCCGCGAAACCGGCGCCTCGATGAGTCAGGCCTCCATTATCACCGCCCTGTTCCCGCTGGGCGGCGGGATTGGCGTACTGATCCTTGGCGCCCTGATGGACAAGATCAATCCCAACAAGGTGGTGGCCGTCGGCTGGTTGCTGACCGGCGTTTGCGTCTGCCTGGTGGGTTTCTCCACCAGCAGCCTGGTGCTGATGGGGGTGATGGTGTTTATCGCCGGTAGTATTATGAATGGCGCGCAGTCGTCGATGCCCGCGCTGGCGGCAGGCTTCTACCCGACGCAGGGGCGCGCCACCGGCGTCGCCTGGATGCTGGGTATCGGCCGCTTCGGCGGGATCCTCGGCGCGTTCAGCGGCGCCTTCCTGATGCAGGCGCAGCTCTCCTTTGAAACCATCTTCACTCTGCTGGCCATCCCGGCGTTCCTGTCAGCCCTCGCGCTGCTGATCAAATACCGGGTCAGTAAATCCGCGCCGGCGACGAAAGACGACGCGAGAGGTCTGCAGAAAGCCTGATTGTTAAGCCGGCGGCCCGCGCCGGCTTTGCCGCTTTTTTCTTATCCGTTTACAAAAATTTTCGAAGCCATCTCATCGCGTTAGTAATCATTCTCTTAGGCTCCACTGCCGTTTGGCTGCCGGGGCCGATTCGATAGCCTGTTGGCAAATAATCACGGACGTTACCATCCGCTGCACGATTTTCTGACTATTCTTAAAGAGCTTTATAAAAAATCTCTTCCGCTGTGTGATAAAAGGAGTTCTCAATGGAATATAAAGATCCCGTGTTTGAACTGCTGAGCAGCCTGGAACACATCGTATTTAAGGATGATAATCAGAAACTTACCTCAAACCGTAAGTCCACTGTGTTTAGTGAATTTGAGCAGCTGCGTAAAGGCACTGGACTTAAGATTGACGACTTTGCCAACGTCATGGGCGTGAGCGTCGCCATGGTAAGAGAGTGGGAGTCGAGACGGGTTAGACCGTCTCCCACCGAGCTGAAATTGATGCGCCTGATTCAGGCCAATCCACAGCTTTCACGACAGTTACTCGATTAATCCAGCGCGCAGCGGCATGGGTCAGTAAGGGGGCTTTTGCCGCTGCACCGTAAAAAAAAGTTTGCTATCAGGTGCTGAACGTGCGTTAATGCTCGCAGGTTTGATGTACAGACCACAGAGCAGTCGAATAGAGCAGTCCTTCTAAGGTTATCCAAAGATACCCCCGTAGTGAACTTTCCCTTTATCGCTTTAAATCTGTAGTCCAGACCGCTACGCCGCAAGGCTCACTTATTTTTTTAAAGGTAATTCACTATGTCCGGTAAAATGACTGGTATCGTAAAATGGTTCAACGCTGACAAAGGTTTCGGCTTCATCACTCCTGACGATGGCTCTAAAGACGTGTTCGTACACTTCTCTGCTATCCAGAACGATGGCTACAAATCCCTGGACGAAGGTCAGAAAGTTTCCTTCACCATCGAAAGCGGCGCTAAAGGCCCGGCAGCTGGCAACGTAACTTCTCTGTAAGTTCAAGCCGCTAAGAATCGAGAATCCCTGCCTGATGGCGGGGATTTTTTTTATCTGTCGCCAACAGCCGCCAGCATACGATGGCGGCTGTTGGGCATTCAGAGCAGGGAAAAGTGCCAGCCCGTCTCCCGCCACGCCAGGCTATGGGTCAGCTTCAGACCATGTAAAAAAGCCTCATCATGTGACACCACCAGCATCGCGCCTGGAAACGCCGCCAGCGCGCTTTCAATAGCCTGTGTCGATGCTAAATCGAGATGGTTGGTCGGCTCATCCAGCAAAAGCAGCTGAGCGGGATCGCGTCGCCAGAGCACGCACGCCAGGGCCGCTTTCAGACGCTCGCCGCCGCTGAGCGTCGCCAGCGGCAGAGTGACCTTATCCGCGCCAAGCTGGAGCTGCGCCAGACGGGTGCGCAGAAGGCCCTCATCCAGCGGGGTATCGTCCAGGCTCAGGTGCGCCATGACCGATAACGACAGATCCAGCTGCGTCAGATGTTGATCCAGATAAGCCGCACTCACCGACAGCCGGACATCGCCTGAGACGGCCTGCTCCAGCCCCAGCAGCGTTTTCAGCAAAGTGGTTTTGCCACAGCCGTTCGGTCCCTTTAGCGCAATACGCATCGGACCATCCATACGCCAGTCCAGCGGCGCAGCGGGTGAATGGGCGAGCTGCAATGCTTCCACCACCAGAACCTGCTTGCCGGCGGCCACTTCGCTACCCGGCAGGGTGAACATCACCGGATTGTCGTCTTCTACCCGCTCCCGTGCCTGCTGCACGGCGGCATTCAGACTGCTGTTCTGTTCACGATGCTGACGGCGCAGCGTTCCCGGGCGCTCTTTTGCCGCACCTTTGTACTTCACACGTTCAAACGAGGCGATATTTAGCGTATCAACGGTCCGCAGCGTCTGAGCCGAGCGCCGCTGCGCGGCGTCATGCTCCTTTTGCATTCGCGCGCGGGTGCGCCGTCGCTCGGTCACAGCATGCTCCAGCGCCGCGCGCGCAGCCTGCTGCTCCGCCATACGCTGGCGCTGATATTCATCATAGTTGCCGCCGTAGCTGCGCAGCGCCGTCGGCGTCAGCTCAATAATCCTCGGCATCCGCGTCAGTAACTCGCGGTCGTGGCTGGCGATCAGAGCCCCACCCTGCCAGCTTTCCAGTTGGTGATAGAGCCACTCCCGCCCCTGGCGGTCCAGATGGTTGGTGGGCTCATCCAGCAGCAGATAATCGGCGCCGGAGACAAAGGCGCCGCACAGCAGAGCCTTCATCCGCTCGCCGCCGCTGAGTGAAAAAACGGGACGATCGGCAGAGAACGGCGGGAGATCGGCTTCACGGAAAGCTAAACTCAGGCGATCGGGGAGATCCCAGTGGCCATCCAATAGATCGAAATCGGCAGCCAGCACTTGACCCTGTTCAAGGCGAGACAAGGCATCAAATATCGGCGCATAGCCCAGCAGCGCCGCGAGGGTCATCTCTGGCGTGACGTTCGGCTGCTGCGCCACCCAGGCAATGGAAGCCGCGCGTTCAATATGACCGTCGGCGGGGGAATCCAGACCGGCCAGCAGACGTAGCAGACACGTCTTGCCGACGCCGTTCCGGCCGACCAGGCCGCAAAGCGACGATTCCAGCGATAAATTCAGCGGACCAAATAGCGTATCTCCCGTCGCAAACTGACAGGTGACCTGATGTAAAACAAAAGCGGGGATATGGGCGCAATGAGCCATAAGCACTCCTGAATGAAATCAATACTCCCCTACCCGCAACATCTGCGAGGTAAGGCGTGAAATTCATCAGTCGTGTTTGTTCATTTGTGGGGCGCGCTCCGGTGAGACGAGGAATTCGTCGGGACATAGGATAGCCACACTCCGGTATGCGTTGCAAGCCTGTTTTATTCAACGATCGTGTAAAAATAAAAAGGCCTCCTGATATCAGGAGGCAAATGATTTATTTGGTGAACAATGAAAGGGTGCATTGAGAATGCCTGACACTGCAAGCATGGTGGGGATAGATCCCCACCAGATGCTCTTACTGTTTAATATCACAGGCTAAGAATGCCACCAGCTCAATATTTCCCTGCCTGAGCTGTAATTCACATAGCGAATCACGAACCATCCAGGTCAATAATAAAATAGTGAAGCAAATCACTACTAAGCCAAACAACAGATACTTTTGCGGCATTCCTCGCCTCCAGTGTTGATTTTCAACAAGTAAGAGGCTACTCTTATGGTGTTCATGCATAGGGGAGTCTCACTTTGATTACTATCAGGTGGGGCTTTTCTCTGTCTGTCTCCCGCTGAATACCTGAGACACACAGTCTCAAGCACCCGCCGCCATTCTAGCGTAAATACCTCACGGAATTATGTTTATATATTCCTAAAACATTTCTTATCGATGAATGTAAATAATGGAGATATCAATGACAGAATTATTAACGGTTCATCTATTTATATTTCCCGTATAAAAAAACCTGCCCTGAGGCAGGTCTTTTATTATTACCGATACGCTTACTGCAGCAGAGAAATATCCGCGACCTGCAGGAACAGTTCACGCAGTTTGGACAGCAGCGTCAGACGGTTGATGCGAACATCTTTGTCTTCAGCGTTAACCATCACGTTCTCGAAGAACTCATCCACCGGCTCGCGCAGCGCAGCCAGCTCAATCAGCGCATCCTGATAACGGCCTGCGGCGAAATACGGCTGCAGTTTGTCGCGCAGCACCACCAGATTGCCCGCCAGCTTGATTTCCGCCGCTTCTTTCAGCACTGAAGCGTGAACGATGTCGTTCAGCGTCTCGTCGGATTTCGCGAGGATGTTGGAGACACGTTTGTTTGCCGCCGCCAGCGCGGAGGACTCTTCCAGGGTACGGAAGTGCGATACGGCTTTCATGCGCGCATCAAAATCCGCCGGGCGGGTTGGACGACGCGCCAGTACCGCCTGGATCGTGTCGACGCCGTAACCTTCGTCCTGATACCAGGCGCGGAAGCGGCCCAGCATAAAGTCGATCACATCATCAACCACGTTGGCGTTGGTCAGCTTCTCACCGTACAGACGCACCGCTTCTTCGGTCAGCGTTTGCAGATCGAGATTCAGGTTCTTCTCAACGATGATACGCAGCACGCCCAGCGCGGCGCGGCGCAGCGCAAACGGGTCTTTATCGCCTTTCGGATGCTGCCCGATACCAAAGATACCCGCCAGGGTGTCCATCTTATCGGCAATCGCCACCGCGCAGGCCACCGGGTTAGACGGCAGCGCGTCGCCGGCAAAGCGCGGCTGATACTGCTCGTTCAGCGCCACGGCCACGTCTTCCGCTTCGCCGTCATGGCGCGCGTAGTGCATCCCCATCACGCCCTGGGTGTCGGTGAACTCGAAGACCATGTTGGTCATCAGGTCGCACTTGGACAGCAGGCCCGCGCGGGTCGCATGGTTCACATCAGCGCCAATCTGCCCGGCAATCCAGCCCGCCAGCGCCTGGATGCGATCGGTCTTGTCGCGCAGGGTCCCAAGTTGCTGTTGGAACAGCACGGTTTCCAGACGCGGCAGGTTATCTTCCAGACGTTTTTTACGGTCGGTGTTGAAGAAGAATTCAGCATCGGCCAGACGCGGACGAACCACCTTCTCGTTACCGGAGATAATCTGCTGCGGATCTTTGGACTCGATGTTCGCCACGAAGATAAAGTTCGGCAGCAGTTTGCCGGCATTGTCGTAGACCGGGAAGTACTTCTGGTCGCCCTTCATGGTGTAAACCAGCGCTTCGGACGGCACCGCGAGGAATTTTTCTTCGAACTTCGCCGTCAGCACCACCGGCCATTCCACCAGCGAGGTGACTTCTTCCAGCAGGCTTTCGCTCAGATCGGCTTGACCGCCAATCTTACGCGCCGCTTCTTCCGCATCGGCTTTGATTTTGGCTTTACGCTGTTCGTAATCGGCGATGACTTTACCGCGCTCCAGCAGGATCTGCGGGTACTGGTCGGCATGATCGATAGTGAACTCCGGCTCACCCATAAAGCGATGCCCGCGAATCACGCGATCGGACGGAATACCGAGGATAGTGGCCGGGATCACTTTGTCACCCAGCAGCAAAGTCACCGTGTGAACCGGACGCACGAAGTGGACGTCAGACGCGCCCCAGCGCATCAGTTTCGGGATCGGCAGCTTCGCCAGCGAGCTGGCAATCATGTTCGGCAGCAGCGCTTCAGTGCTTTCGCCCTTTACATGGGCGCGATACAGCAGCCACTCGCCTTTGTCGGTGGTCAGACGTTCGGCCTGATCGACGGTGATACCGCAGCCGCGCGCCCAGCCTTCGGCCGCTTTGCTTGGCTTGCCTTCGGCATCGAACGCCTGGGCAATAGCCGGGCCGCGTTTTTCCACTTCGCGATCGGCTTGCGCCGCCGCCAGGTTGGCTACCTTCAGCGCCAGACGACGCGGGGCGGCAAACCATTCCACTTTACCGTGTGCGAGGCCGGCATTATCCAGCTCCGCGGTCACGTTCGCAGCAAAAGATTCCGCCAGGCTGCGCAGCGCTTTTGGTGGCAGCTCTTCAGTGCCGATTTCCACCAGAAAAGTATTCTCAGACATGGCCGCCTCTTATTTATTCTTGTTGCACATCGGGAAGCCGAGCGCTTCACGGGAAGCGTAGTACGCTTCCGCCACTGCTTTAGTCAGGGTGCGAATGCGCAGAATATAGCGCTGACGCTCGGTGACGGAGATGGCTTTACGCGCATCCAGCAGGTTAAAGCTGTGAGCCGCTTTCAGGATACGTTCATAGGCCGGCAGCGGCAGCGGAGTCTCCAGCGCCAGCAGCTGCTGGGCCTCTTTCTCATACTGCTCAAAGCAGGAGAACAGGAAGTCGACGTCGGCGTATTCGAAGTTATAGGTGGACTGCTCCACTTCATTCTGGTGGAACACGTCGCCGTAAGTGGTTTTACCCAGCGGGCCATCGCTCCAGACCAGGTCATAAACGCTGTCCACGCCCTGGATGTACATCGCCAGACGCTCCAGACCGTAGGTGATCTCGCCGGTCACCGGCTTACACTCGAGGCCGCCCACCTGCTGGAAGTAGGTGAACTGCGTCACTTCCATGCCGTTGAGCCACACTTCCCAACCCAGACCCCAGGCGCCCAGCGTCGGGTTTTCCCAGTTGTCTTCGACAAAACGAATATCGTGAATGGTCGGGTCCATACCCAGCTCTTTCAGCGATCCGAGGTACAGCTCCTGAATGTTGTCCGGCGAGGGCTTAATCACCACCTGGAACTGATAGTAGTGCTGTAAACGGTTCGGGTTTTCGCCATAGCGGCCATCGGTTGGACGACGGGAAGGCTGCACGTAGGCGGTCGCCATTGGCTCCGGCCCTAACGCGCGCAGGCAGGTCATCGGGTGAGAGGTGCCGGCGCCGACTTCCATGTCCAGTGGTTGAACAATGGTGCAGCCCTGACGAGCCCAGTAATCCTGTAAGGTCAGGATCAGGCCCTGGAAGGTCCTGGTATCAAACTTTTGCATATGATTTCGTGCTGGATACGTGTGGATTTAAAGGAAGGAGTCAGTATACCCGCTGGCTGCGAGATATACAGTACGAAACGGCGTTGTTTCAGGAAAACGGACGAAATTTACGCCAGCCGGGGTCGATTCAGCGCATCGAAAGATGCATAAACTGGCCGTCCGGGTCAAAGGAACAGATGAAACGCTCATTCTTGCCGGTCCGCCCCGAAAGCTCATAGCTCGCCTGGAATTGTTCAAAATGGTTCACGTCAACGAGCTGCGTTTGCGTGTTGTAGCGAATAGCGGCCTGATCCTTGCAAAGCTGGGCCATATTGAGCGTCGTTTGCGGAGTAATGCGTGCGCGCTGCGCTTTTTGCGCCGGGGGAGAAATGGTCTCGCTGCAGCCCGCGAGGAGCAGCACCAGCATAATGGAAACAACACCTTTCACCACGTACTCCTCCACCGCCTTGTTAGCAAGTTGTTATCGTAAAGATTCAGTATTACAGGTATTTTGCGAATATCATAAAACCGCGACAAGTCTGTGACCGAAAACTCAGACTAATCTATTGCGACACCGGGACATAAGGCGGGTCAGACCTTATTTCGCCAGCAGACTTTGAGGGACTGATGCAAGAAAAGCTACACTGGATCACCAACCTGCGCGGTATCGCCTGCATGATGGTGGTGATGATCCACAGTACCAGTTGGTATATCACTCATCCGCATGCCATCACCCTTATGGAATGGGACATCGCCAATCTGCTCAATTCCGCCTCCCGCGTCAGCGTGCCGCTGTTTTTTATGATCTCGGGATACCTGTTTTTTGGCGAGCGCAGCGCCCAGCCGCGCCATTTCTGGCGAATTGGTTTGTGCATTGCGTTCTATAGCGCGCTGTCTCTGCTGTATATCGCGCTGTTTACCCATATCAACGTCGAGCTATCGTTAAAGAATTTGCTGCAGAAGCCCGTCTTCTACCACCTGTGGTTTTTCTTTGCTATCGCCGTCATCTACCTGCTCTCGCCGCTGATTCAGGTTAAGTCCGTCAGCGGTAAAATGCTGCTGGCGCTGATGGCGATCCTCGGTATTCTGGCCAACCCCAATATGGTCAGCGTCAAAGCCGCCGGGATTGAGTGGCTGCCAGTCAACCTCTATATCAACGGCGATACCTTTTATTACGTGCTCTACGGCGTGCTGGGCAGAGCCATTGGCACCCTGGACACCAATAAAAAATGGCTGACCCCGCTCTGCGCCGCGCTGTTCATCGCCGCCGTGTGGGTTATCTCCCGCGGCACGCTGCATGAGCTGCGCTGGCGCGGAGACTTTGGCGACACCTGGTATCTCTACTGCGGGCCGGCGGTGTTCGTTTGCGCGGTCGCCCTGCTGACGCTGGCCAAAAACTGGCTTAACGCACGTCCCCTGCCCGGTATCGCCTGCATTGCGCGACATTCACTGGGGATCTACGGGTTCCATGCCCTGATAGTGCATGCACTGCGCGCCAGCCATCTGGAGCTGTCCCGCTGGCCGCTGCTGGACATTGTGTGGATATTTAGCGCCGCCCTGCTCGGCAGCCTGCTGCTGTCAGGCCTGGTGCAGCGGATTGATAGCCGCCGGCTGGTCAGCTAACTGTCCGCCACCCGGAGGGGCCCGACTTACGACTCAGGCCCCTCTTCCGTCACGCTGAGAGGTTCCCGTAAGCGCGTCGGGTCCCAGGCATCACGCACGTTTTTCTGCACCGCAACAGCGCCAAACAGGCTCAAAAAGTACGCCAGCCCATAGAACCCTTTCTCGCTGAGCAGCAGAGTGGCATTCCACAGTCCGATAACCAGCAGACCTACAGCGATAACGAAGACCACCAGGCAGGTGGTGTAGTACAGCGAGGTGGTCGGAATGGCTTCATACTTATCGCGCACCGTCTTTTGATAAGATGCCGCGGCAAACAGCCCCAGTACCAGGACAGCAAAATAATAGCCTTTCTCATTCAACTGCATATCGGCATTCCACAGCCCCACCAGATAGGTGACGATGCCGCCGATCAGGGCAATCCAGGAGATCAAATGAAACGCCGGAGAATACGTCGCGTGCTTGTTTTCCATCACTTTTTACCTTTTACGCGCCTCGGAGCGGCGCTTATTCCATTTTTTGCATCGCCCGGGCGACGCGGGTCCGTTCGGGGGTTGCCGATGCGCCATATAAGCAGACAAACCATGCCGCGATATAGACGGCTTTTTCATGCCAGTCTGCCGGCACATACCAGGCGCCGACCAGCAGCAGGCCGACCGATAGCAGCAGCACCAGCCGACATAAGGCAATAAAACCGTCGTCCTGTTCCTGCCACTGGCTGGCGCGCTGATGGGCGAGGACGGCAAACATCCCCATCACCAGTACGCCGAGAAAATAACCTTTACCGCTAAACAACGGGCAGGTTCGCCAGATACCGAGCAGATAAACCAGCGATCCTGCTGCCATCATCACCCTGGCAATGTTGCGTTTTGTGTTCATCTCACCTCCCTGGTCGACAGGGGCTGATTATGACCGACTCTCCCGGCGATGCCGCAGGTTACGCACCGGAAAGCAGAGATTTCGGAATAAACAAATACGCTTTTTGGGATGGATGTAGTCGAGACATTCAGGGAGGGAATCCGCCCGGCGCTGCCGGACGGACTGAGGCTAAGACATCAGCGGTTTCAGTTGCTGATAAATCTGGCGGAAGGTTTCCCGCTGTGGCGCATAGTGGGCCACACGGCGATCGTCCGGGCGATGGGCTTGTTCAAGCGGCAGCGGCTTCAGCAGCCCGGCGCGGTCTGCCTCGTCGTGCACCGCCAGTTGCGCCAGCCGGGCCGCCCCCAGCGCCGGGCCGACATCGCCCCCGGTACGGTAATCGAGCTGCAGGCCGCTAATATCCGCCAGCATTTGCCGCCAGTAAGCGCTGCGCGCCCCGCCGCCGATAAGCGTGATGCTCTGCGGCTTGATGCCGCAGGCGTGTACCACGTCCATGCCATCCGCCAGCGCATAGCCCACTCCCTCCAGCACCGCCCGCGCCAGCTCTGCCGGCCCATGCTGATGCGTCAGGCCAAAAAAGACGCCCTTGGCCTGCGGGTTGTTGTGCGGCGTGCGTTCGCCCGACAGATAGGGCAGGAACCACACCGGACCGGCGCTTTCATCCGCCGTCTGCGCCGCCGCGATCAGCGCCGGCACGCTGGCCAGGCCGGTTAATTTCGCCGCCCAGTCCAGGCAGGAGGCCGCGCTGAGCATCACCGACATCAGATGCCAGCGGCCCGGCAGCGCATGGCAGAAGCTGTGCACCGCGCTTTCGGGTTTGCTGAGGAACCCTTCGCTGACGGCGAAGTAGACGCCTGAGGTGCCCAGCGACAGCATTGCCTGCCCGGCGTCGGCCATTCCGACCCCGACCGCGCCTGCGGCGTTGTCGCCGCCGCCGCCCACCACCAGCGCCTGCGGCATATTCCACGCCTGCGCCACCTCAGGTCGCAGTTGTCCGGTGACGTCGCTGCCTTCAAACAGCGCCGGCATCGCATCCCGACTGAGATCGCAGGCGGCGAGCATCTCATCGCTCCAGTCACGCCGGGCGACGTCCAGCCACATCGTACCGGCGGCGTCAGACATGTCGCTGGCAAGCTCGCCGGTCATGCGCAGGCGCAGATAGTCCTTCGGCAGCAGCACTTTATCGACCTGGTTGAACACCGCCGCCTCGTGGCGCTGCACCCAGAGTAACTTCGGCGCCGTAAAGCCCGGCATCATCAGGTTGCCGGTGATCTGCCGGGAAGCGCTGACTTTTTCCTCCAGCAGCTGGCACTCTTCGGCGCAGCGGCCGTCATTCCATAAAATGGCCGGACGCAGCACCTGTAACGATTTATCCAGCAACGTGGCGCCGTGCATCTGACCAGCGATGCCCAGCGCCTTCACGTCGCGCAGGCTATACTGCGCGCCCAGGGCTTTCATCGCCGTGTCTGTCGCCAGCCACCACTGTTCGGGATCTTGTTCCGACCACAGCGGATGAGGACGCGAGACGGTGAGTTTTTCGGTATGCGATGCCACTACCTCACCCTGCTCATTCAGCAGAATGGCTTTGACGCCCGATGTTCCCAGATCGATGCCGATATACATACTACCTCTCCTTAAACGCGCGCCACGGCTAAGCGTGGCGCGAACAGAGCATCCTGGTTGCGACGCCGGTCACGCCGGGCGCCGCCGCATGATTACTTATCAAACAGATAATGGTTGACCAGGTTTTCCAGTTGTTCCTGCTGGCCGCTGCGATGCTGCGGCGCCAGCTGATGCTGAGTGGCATACTGGGCTATGTCGCTGAGGGTCATCTGCCCGTTAAGGATCTGCTGCCCCAGCTCACCGTTCCAGCCGGCGTAGCGTCTGGCCACGCGTTTATCCAGCTCACCGTCCTCAATCATCCGCGCCGCAACTTTCAGCGACAGCGCCATGGTATCCATCGCGCCAATATGACCATAGAACAGGTCGTATTTGTCGGTACTCTGCCGGCGCACTTTCGCATCAAAGTTGAGGCCACCGGTGGTGAAGCCGCCCGCTTTAAGAATTTCATACATCACCAGCGCATTCTCTTCGACGCTGTTCGGGAACTGGTCGGTATCCCAGCCCAGCTGCGGATCGCCGCGGTTGGCGTCGACGGAGCCGAACAGCCCCAGCGCGATGGCCGTCGCGATTTCATGATGGAACGAATGGCCGGCGAGCGTGGCATGGTTAGCTTCAATATTCAGTTTAATCTCTTTTTCCAGACCAAACTGTTTGAGGAAGCCGTAAACGGTAGAGGCATCATAGTCATACTGATGCTTGGTCGGTTCCTGCGGTTTGGGCTCAATCAGCAGCGTGCCTTTAAAGCCAATTTTATGCTTATGCTCCACCACCAGTTGCATGAAGCGGCCAATCTGTTCACGCTCCTGGCGCAGGTCGGTATTCAGCAGGGTTTCATAGCCCTCGCGACCGCCCCACAGCACATAGTTTTCGCCTCCCAGCTGATGAGTGGCATTCATGGCGGTGACCACCTGGGTGGCCGCCCAGCTAAACACTTCCGGATCCGGGTTGGTGGCCGCGCCAGCGCCGTAGCGCGGGTTGGTAAAACAGTTTGCGGTCCCCCACAAAAGCTTCACGCCGCTCTGCTGCTGTTTCTCTGCCAGCACCTCGACCATGCGGGCGAAGTTATTGCTGTACTCCTTGAGCGAAGCGCCTTCCGGCGAGACGTCAACGTCGTGGAAGCAGTAGTAAGGCACGTTGAGTTTGTGGAAGAATTCAAACGCCACATCGGCTTTACGTTTGGCCATCTCCAGGGCGTCGCCAGGCTGCTGCCATGGACGGTCGAAGGAGCCCACGCCAAACATATCGGCGCCATTCCAGCAGAAGGTATGCCAGTAACAGGCCGCAAAACGCAGATGATCTTCCATCCGTTTGCCCAGCACCAGTTCATCCGGGTTGTAGTGACGGAAAGCCAGCGGGTTAGTGGATTTCGGGCCTTCGTAACGAACGCGATCGAGTTGATCGAAATAGGTCTGCATAGAGAACTCCATATTCAGAGATGCGGCGAATAACCAATCAGATACCCTAAATAATTCGAGTTGCAGGAAGGCGGCAAGAGCGTGAACCTCCAGGCGCTGGTACCAGCAAGAGGTCGGAGCAACGAATGTCACCAACCCACCTACAACTTGAAGTATGACGGGTTTAAGCCAATATAGAATTTCACTTTCCATCTCCTCAATTACGTTATTTCACACCGCCATTGAGAGAATCCACAAACGTGCGCCAGCTCGCAAAAAATAATATACTTCCGCCTTCTCCGTGCCTTGTCGGACAAGTCCAGTGCAATAATAAGAGTGTGCATGAATAAAATACGATCGCCGTCATAATTTGCACATTAAACGAAATTTCATAACGGCAAAATAAGAACCGGTAATTGCCAGCCCTGCTTTCCGCGTTAAGAATCTGTAACGTATCCGCAACCTCATGTATCAAACATTATTTTTCCGTTCGTCTTATCTACCCTTACAAAAAAGGTATCATTATTATGAAGATAAAGAACCTTTGCCTTACACTTTGCGCCAGCTCCCTCCTGCTCGCCAGCATGGCGGGGATGGCGAAAGAAGTGAAGATTGGCATGGCCATCGACGATCTGCGTCTGGAGCGCTGGCAGAAAGACCGTGATATTTTCGTCAATAAAGCGGAATCCTTAGGCGCCAAAGTTTTTGTCCAATCCGCCAACGGCAATGAAGAAACGCAGATGTCGCAAATTGAAAATATGATCAACCGCGGCGTCGATGTGTTAGTCATTATTCCTTATAACGGTCAGGTACTCAGCAACGTGATTAAAGAAGCCAAGCAGGAAGGTATTAAAGTCCTGGCCTATGACCGTATGATTAATAATGCTGATATTGATTTCTATATTTCTTTCGACAATGAAAAAGTTGGTGAAATGCAGGCGCAAAGTCTGGTCGACAAAGTGCCGCAGGGTAATTATTTCCTGATGGGCGGCTCGCCGGTGGATAATAACGCCAAACTGTTCCGCGCCGGGCAGATGAAGGTCCTCAAACCGTATGTGGATGAAGGCAAAATTAAGATTGTCGGCGATCAGTGGGTTGACGGCTGGCTGCCGGAGAACGCGCTGAAAATAATGGAAAACGCGCTGACGGCGAATAATAACAAGATCGATGCCGTGGTCGCCTCCAATGACGCCACCGCCGGCGGCGCCATCCAGGCCTTAACCGCCCAGGGGCTGGCCGGTAAAGTGGCGATCTCCGGTCAGGATGCTGACCTGGCGGGTGTGAAGCGCATTATTTCCGGTACTCAGACGATGACCGTCTATAAACCGATTACCACCCTGGCCACCAACGCCGCTGAAATCGCCGTTGAGCTGGGTAACGATAAACAGCCGAAGGCCGATACCACGCTGAATAACGGCTTAAAAGATGTCCCTTCGCGCCTGTTAACGCCCATTGAGGTGAATAAAGAGAATATTGACGCCACGGTGATTAAAGACGGTTTCCATAAAAAGAGTGAATTGTAATGGCTGACGCCCCGCTCCGGGGCGTCATTTTCATCCCGCCGGATATCACTTTTGCGGAGTCTTTATGGCCTGGCTACTCGAAATGAAGAACATCACCAAAACCTTCGGCGCCGTTAAAGCCGTGGATAACGTCAGCCTGCGTCTGAACGCTGGCGAAGTGGTCTCGTTATGCGGTGAAAATGGGTCGGGGAAATCGACGCTGATGAAGGTGTTGTGCGGTATCTATCCGCACGGAAGCTATGAGGGCGAGATTATTTTTGCCGGCGAAACGCTGCAGGCAAACCATATTCGCGATACCGAACGCAAAGGCATCGCCATTATTCACCAGGAGCTGGCGCTGGTGAAACATCTCACCGTGCTGGAGAATATTTTCCTCGGCGCCGAGATCTCCCGCCACGGTCTGCTGGATTATGAAACCATGACGCTGCGCTGTCAGAAGCTGTTGGCGCAGGTCAATCTGCCCATATCGCCCGACACCCGCGTCGGCGACCTCGGCCTTGGCCAGCAGCAGCTGGTGGAGATAGCCAAGGCGCTGAATAAACAGGTTCGTCTGCTGATCCTCGACGAACCGACCGCTTCCTTAACCGAACAAGAGACCGCGACGCTGCTGACGATCATTCGCGATCTGCAAAACCACGGTATCGCCTGCATTTATATTTCTCACAAGCTCAATGAGGTCAAAGCGATCTCCGACACGATCTGCGTGATCCGCGATGGCCAGCACATCGGCACCCGCGACGCCAGCGGCATGAGCGAAGACGATATCATCACCATGATGGTCGGCCGCGAGCTCACCGCGCTCTATCCCAGCGAGCCGCACGCCCACGGCGAGGAGATCCTGCGGGTCGAACATTTAACCGCCTGGCACCCGGTAAACCGCCATATTAAACGCGTCAATGACGTCTCGTTTTCCCTGCGTCGCGGGGAAATCCTCGGCATCGCCGGGTTGGTCGGCGCCGGACGTACCGAGGCGGTACAGTGCCTGTTCGGCGTCTGGCCGGGGCGCTGGCAAGGGGAGATCTTTATTGATGGCCAGCCGGTGAGCATTTCTAACTGCCAGCAGGCCATTGCCCACGGCATCGCCATGGTGCCGGAAGACCGCAAAAAAGACGGCATCGTGCCGGTGATGGCGGTGGGCAAAAACATTACCCTGGCGGCGCTCAACCAGTTCACCGGCGCGATGAGCAGCCTGGACGACGCCGCCGAGCAGCACTGCATTCAGCAGTCCATTCAGCGTTTGAAAATTAAAACCTCCTCGCCGGAACTGGCGATTGGCCGCCTGAGCGGCGGCAACCAGCAAAAGGCGATACTCGCGCGCTGTCTGCTGCTCAATCCGCGCATTCTGATCCTCGACGAACCCACCCGTGGCATCGATATCGGGGCGAAGTATGAAATTTATAAACTGATTAACCAGCTGGTGCAGCAGGGCATCGCGGTCATTGTCATTTCATCAGAACTGCCCGAGGTGCTCGGTCTCAGCGATCGGGTGCTGGTCATGCACGAAGGTAGACTAAAAGCCAATTTGGTTAATCAACATCTGACCCAGGAACAGGTGATGGAAGCCGCGCTGAGGAGCGAACGCCATGTCGAAGAACACGTCGTCTGAAATCAAACTCACCCCAACCGCCCCCGCCGCCTTGCCGGTGCTGAAGGGGCTGAATCTCCAGGTCTTTGTGATGATCGCCGCCATCGTCGTCATTATGCTGTTTTTCACCTGGGTTACCGATGGCGCCTACCTGAGCGCACGCAATATCTCCAACCTGCTGCGCCAGACGGCCATCACCGGCATCCTCGCCGTTGGCATGGTGTTTGTGATTATTTCGGCAGAAATCGACCTGTCCGTCGGCTCGATGATGGGGCTGCTGGGCGGCGCCGCGGCAATCTTTGACGTCTGGCTCGGCTGGCCGCTGCCGCTCACCATCCTGGTGACCCTGGTGATGGGCCTGCTGCTCGGGGCGTGGAACGGATGGTGGGTGGCCTATCGCAAGGTTCCCTCGTTTATCGTCACCCTCGCCGGGATGCTGGCGTTTCGCGGCATTCTGATCGGCATCACCAACGGGACCACCGTCTCGCCCACCAGCCCGGCGATGGCGCAGATCGGCCAAAGCTATCTGCCAGACGGTATTGGGTTTGGCATCGGCGTTGTCGGCATGGCGGCGTTTATCGTCTGGCAGTGGCGCGGGCGGATGCGCCGTCAGGCGTTAGGTCTGGCGACCTCGTCCTCCACCGCCGCCGTTGGCCGTCAGGCCATTACCGCGGTGATTGTGCTGGGCGCAATCTGGCTGCTCAATGACTATCGTGGCGTGCCCACCCCGGTGCTGATCCTCGCTGCCCTGCTGCTGGCAGGTCTGTTTATGGCCACCCGCACCGCCTTTGGTCGTCGCATCTATGCCATCGGCGGCAACCTGGAGGCGGCCCGCCTCTCAGGGATCAACGTCGAGCGAACCAAGCTGGCGGTGTTTGCCATTAACGGCCTGATGGTCGCCATTGCCGGGCTGATCCTCAGCTCGCGCCTCGGCGCCGGGTCGCCCTCGGCGGGCAATATCGCCGAACTGGACGCCATCGCCGCCTGCGTCATCGGCGGCACCAGCCTGGCGGGCGGCATCGGCAGCGTCGCCGGAGCGGTAATGGGGGCGTTTATTATGTCAGCCCTGGATAACGGCATGAGCATGATGGACGTCGCCACCTTCTGGCAATATATCGTTAAAGGCGCCATTTTGCTGCTGGCGGTGTGGATGGACTCCGCCACCAAGCGGCGCGCGTGAGGAGAGACTCTCTGGAGAATGTCTGAATTCTTTGCGCTACCGCCAAACTTCGCCACAAGGCGCTTGAAATATCTCGGGCATTAGCCGGTAGTGTATACCCAACAGCATTCGGGTTGCAGACGGCGCCCCCGGGCTGCGTACCGGCGTACGTGGCCCGGGTGAGTGAGGAAGCCAGGCCATCGGCAACATCATGAATGAAGGGGTATGACCGGGGTTAGAGCAGGAACATTATCTATGTTTGAAAAGCGTCACCGTATTACGCTGTTATTCAATGCCAACAAAGCTTATGACCGCCAGGTGGTTGAGGGCGTCGGCGAGTATCTGCAAGCCTCCCAGCTGGAGTGGGATATCTTTATTGAAGAGGATTTTCGGGCACGAATCGAAAACATCAAAGAGTGGTTGGGCGATGGCGTTATCGCCGACTATGACGATCCCGAAATTGAAAAGCTGCTGGCCGATGTCCACGTGCCCATCGTCGGCGTCGGCGGCTCTTATCATCAGCCAGAGCAGTACCCGCCGGTCCACTATATTGCCACGGACAACGCCGCGCTGGTGGAAAGCGCCTTTCTTCATTTGAAGGAAAAAGGGGTGCACCGCTTCGCGTTTTACGGACTCCCCACCTCCAGCGGTAAACGCTGGGCGGTAGAGCGCGAGTATGCCTTCTGCCAGCTGGTCGCGAAGGAGAAGTATCGCGGCGTGGTCTACCAGGGGCTGGAGACGGCGCCGGAAAACTGGCAGCACGCGCAAAACCGGCTCGCCGACTGGCTGCAAACCCTGCCGCCGCAAACCGGCATCATCGCCGTCACCGACGCCCGCGCCCGCCACGTCCTGCAGGCCTGCGAGCTGCTGCATATCCCGGTGCCAGAGAAACTGTGCGTTATTGGCATCGATAACGAGGAGCTGACCCGCTATCTCTCTCGCGTCGCCCTCTCCTCCGTCGCCCAGGGCACCCGCCAGATGGGTTATCAGGCGGCAAAATTACTCCACCGGCTGCTGAATAACGAGGTGCTCCCGCTGCAGCGCCAGCTGATCCCGCCGATGCGCGTCGTTGAGCGACGCTCCACCGACTACCGGTCATTGAACGATCCCTCCGTGATTCAGGCGATGCATTACATTCGCAACAACGCCTGCAAAGGCATCAAGGTGGAACAGGTGCTCGACGCCGTGGGCATCTCTCGCTCCAATCTGGAGAAACGCTTCAAAGAGGAAGTCGGCGAGACCATCCACACGGTGATCCACAGCGAGAAACTGGAAAAGGCGCGCAGCCTGCTGGTGTCCACCAGCCTGTCGATCAATGAGATTTCACAGATGTGCGGCTACCCATCGCTGCAATATTTTTATTCGGTGTTTAAGAAGGAGTACGACGTGACGCCGAAGGAGTACCGTGACCGGCACAGCGAGGTGATGCTGTAGGGCAAAAAAATGCCCGGCGACAAGGCCGGGCATCCGGATTACAGATGGGCGGCGATGAGCCGCTGATTGTCCTGATACATCGCGAAGAGATAGTTGTTGTAGCTCGACCCTTTGGTCGAATAACCCTTCAGCTTATGAATCATGGTACTGGCCGTCACTTCCTGATCCGCCTTGCGCAGCTGCAGGCGCGATTTGCGGAATGAAGAATAAGCCGGGTGGGTGTTCAGGTTGGTGACATAAGCCTGCACCGACTGCTCCACTGATTCGAACTGCGAGTAGCCTTTCATCGCCCCGCGGCAGCGACCGGCGCCGCACTTCATGCCAAACAGGTTGTTGTTCTCACGCGCCAGCTTGGAGGTACCCCAGCCACTTTCCGCCGCCGCCATGGTTGCTACCATGCTGTTCGGAATAATGTCGACACGCTCAAGCAGCGCGTTCCAGGGCACATGACGCGTATTGCCTGACCACTTCACCTTATAACGGGCAGCGATATCTTTCAGGCGCGCCTTCTCAGTCGGCGACCAGCGAGCATCGTACTGCTTGGAAACAAGCCAGTTACGATCCGCAGTAATCGCCTGATTCTGCTTGGTAATATAAGGCATGACCGTCCGGAGAAACGCTTTTTTCCTTGGTGTTCCGGAAGGGTATTTTCGCAAGTCAGGAAGTGAACTGCTCTTTACACTATTGCGAGAATACTCTTGTTTACTGCTTACCTTAGTACTACTGATCTTCTTAACCGTTGGGGCTTTATGACTCTTTGTTGCTGTGTGCGTTGTTGCCAACACACTACCTGAAAATACACAGGTTAGTAACATAAGTATGGCGGCCCCATATCGTCGTATGGGATTCGATATCATCAGGTCTCCTGGTCGGATATATGCATTCCAACACCTTGTTTTTCACAAAAAAACGATAGCTGAATCGCTAATAGTATCAAAAATACGCAATGAGAGCATCAACAGAAATAGTCCAATTCCGAATTGGTGTCATCTGAAATCGGTTTCTGCGACGCATCGCCAGTGCGAAAATGCTAGCTTCGTCTCATTTTTAGCCTATTTTTTGAGCGGTGTCACTCACCCCTTTTCATCCTCCTGGTAAAACGCCCGCCAGGAGGAGTTCACCCGTGCGGCAACAAGGCACACTAGATAAAAACCGCTCACAGGATCCCGCAATGAAACTCGCTGCGCTTGCCACGTTATTCGTGCCTGGGATGGCCTTTGCCGCCTGGACTACTACCGACTTCCCTGCCTTTACCGAAGAAGGGACGGGCCGATTCATCAGCCAGAAAGTGGTTGAGAAGGGTACACGTCCTCTGCAGCTAAATTTTGACCAGCAGTGCTGGCAGCCTTCCGGCGGCATTAAGCTCAACCAGATGCTGTCCATGGAGCCCTGCCGTGGCACCCCGCCGCAATGGCGCATCTTCCGCCAGGGGTTGTATACCCTGGAGGTGGATACCCGCTCCGGCACACCGACAATGATGATTTCGCTGGAGGAAAAAGAGGCCAGCGCCGCGGCGCCGCAGATCCGTCAGTGTCCGAAGTGGGATGGAAAACCGCTGACCATCGACGTCAGCAAAACCTTCGCCGAGGGCAGCAAGGTCCGCGATTTCTACAGCGGCAATGTCGCGACCGTCAGCGGCGGCAAAATCACCCTGCAGCCCGCCTTCGGCAGCAATGGCCTGCTGCTGCTCGAGCGTGCCGAGACCGCCGCCCCGGCGCCGTTTGACTGGCACAACGCCACTGTCTACTTCGTCCTGACCGATCGCTTTGTAAACGGTAACCCGGCCAACGACAACAGCTATGGCCGTCATAAAGACGGCATGCAGGAGATCGGCACCTTCCACGGCGGCGACCTGCAGGGATTAACCAGCAAGCTGGATTATCTGCAGCAGATGGGGGTTAACGCCCTGTGGATCAGCTCCCCGCTCGAGCAGATCCACGGCTGGGTCGGCGGCGGCACGAAGGGCGATTTCCCGCACTACGCCTACCACGGCTATTACACCCAGGACTGGTCGAAACTGGACGCCAACATGGGGACCGAAGCGGATCTCCGCCGGCTGGTGGATGAAGCGCATAAGCGCGGCATACGCATCCTGTTTGACGTGGTGATGAACCATACCGGTTACGCTACCCTGGCCGACATGCAGGAGTTCCAGTTCGGCGCCCTGTATCTGCAAGGCGATGAGTTGAAAAAAACCCTTGGCGAGCGCTGGACGGACTGGAAACCGGGCGCGGGCCAGACCTGGCATAGCTTTAACGACTACATCAACTTCAGCGACAAAGCCGGCTGGGATAAATGGTGGGGCAAGAAGTGGATCCGCACCGATATCGGCGATTATGACAACCCAGGCTATGACGATCTCACCATGTCGCTGGCCTTCCTGCCGGACCTGAAAACCGAATCGAAGGAAGCCTCAGGCCTGCCGAACTTCTATAGCCATAAACCAGACACCGCAGCGAAAGCGATCCCGGGCTATACGCCGCGCGACTACCTGACCCACTGGCTGAGCCAGTGGGTACGCGACTACGGCATCGATGGCTTCCGCGTCGATACCGCCAAACATGTGGAGATGGACGCCTGGCAGCAGTTAAAAACCCAGGCCACCGCCGCGCTGGCGGAGTGGAAGAAAGCCAATCCTGATAAAGCGCTGGATGCGGCGCCGTTCTGGATGACCGGCGAAGCCTGGGGACATGGAGTGATGCAGAGCGATTACTATCGCCACGGTTTTGATGCGATGATCAATTTCGACTACCAGGACCAGGCGGCGAAAGCGGCGACCTGTATGGCTAATATTGACCTCACCTGGCAGCAAATGGCGGACAAGCTGCAGAGCTTTAACGTCCTGAGTTACCTCTCCTCGCACGATACGCGCCTGTTCCGCGAAGGCGGCACCACCGCGGCGGAGCTGTTGCTGCTGGCCCCTGGCGCCGTGCAGATTTTCTATGGTGACGAATCATCACGTCCGTTCGGTCCCACCGGCTCGGACCCGCTACAGGGCACCCGTTCGCAGATGAACTGGCAGGATGTTAACGGCAAGGCGGCCCGCAGCGTCACTCACTGGCAGAAGATCGGTCAGTTCCGCGCTCGCCATCCGGCAATCGGCATGGGCAAACAGACAACGCTGTCGATGCCGCGTGGTTACGGGTTCGTGCGTGAGAGCGGTGAAGACAAAGTGATGGTCATCTGGGCCGGACAACAGCAGTAATCCACAGGTGGCTCTCCGCCCTGGCGGGGAGCCATTCAGAACAAAACGCTAACAAAATAGCAATTTACAGGATAAAGATAAAAAGCCGTCTCCTCCCGTCGATTTGCACCACGCTAGCGCTGGCGTTATGGTTAGCCACTTTCCAGAACCACCGATAGACTATTCGCGATGACATTTTCCCTTTTCGGCGACAAATTCACCCGTCATTCAGGCATCACCCGCTTGATGGAAGACCTTAATGACGGTCTGCGCACGCCGGGCGCTATTATGCTGGGCGGCGGCAACCCCGCTCAGATCCCGGAAATGAATGACTACTTCCAGCAGCTGCTGTCCGACATGCTGGATAATGGCAAAGCCCTTGATGCGCTTTGTAATTATGATGGTCCGCAGGGCAAAAGCGAGCTGCTGAGCCTGCTGGCGAACATGCTGCGCGACGAGCTGGGCTGGGAGATCGAACCACAGAATATTGCGCTAACAAACGGCAGTCAGAGCGCATTTTTCTACTTATTTAATCTGTTTGCAGGCCGTCGGGCAGATGGCACCACGCGTAAGGTACTGTTCCCACTGACGCCGGAATATATTGGTTACGCCGATGCCGGTCTGGAAGAGGATCTGTTCGTTGCCACCCGGCCGAACATCGAACTGCTGCCGGAAGGCCAGTTCAAATACCACGTTGATTTTGAACATCTGCAGGTGACGGAAGAGACCGGGATGATCTGCGTCTCGCGCCCCACCAACCCGACCGGCAACGTCATCACTGATGAAGAGCTGATCAAACTGGATGCGCTGGCGAATCAGCACGGGGTCCCGCTGGTGATTGATAACGCCTACGGCGTACCGTTCCCGGGCATTATCTTTAGCGATGCCCGACCGCTGTGGAATCCAAACATCGTGCTGTGTATGAGCCTGTCCAAACTGGGCCTGCCGGGCAGCCGCTGCGGGATTATCATCGCCAACGAGAAAATCATCACCGCCATCAGCAACATGAACGGCATTATCAGCCTCGCCCCTGGCGGCATTGGGCCGGCAATGATGTGCGAAATGATTAAACGACAGGATCTGCTGCGCCTGTCAGAGACGGTGATCAAGCCCTTCTATTACCAGCGGGTGCAGGAAACCATCGCCATTATTCGCCGTTATTTGCCGGAGGAGCGCTGCCTGATCCACAAACCGGAAGGAGCCATTTTCCTCTGGCTATGGTTTAAGGACCTGCCGGTCTCCACCGAGCTGCTGTATCAGCGGCTGAAAAAGCGCGGCGTGCTGATGGTGCCGGGGGATTACTTCTTCCCGGGTCTGGATAAGCCGTGGCCGCACACTCACCAGTGTATGCGCATGAACTATGTGCCAGACCCGCAAAAAATTGAGGCCGGGGTGAAAATTCTCGCCGAAGAGATTGAATTCGCCTGGCGCGAACAGGAAGCATAGCCGCTGACGCCACGGGCGGGTAACGCCCGTCAGCGCCCCCACTCACGCCAGCGCCAGCCGCTGGCGTTTTTGCGCACATAGCGCCTCCAGCTCCGCGGGAACCATCACCCGCAGCGCCTGCGTCGGGCAGGCGGCCACGCAGGCTGGTCCTTCAGCGCGGTGATGGCATAAATCGCATTTCAGCGCCTGCGCCTGCTCCTTCACTACCGTAACGGTCATCGCGCCGTACGGGCAGGCCACCATGCAACTTTTGCAGCCGATGCAGCGCCGCTGGTCGACCCACCAGACGTCATTGTCGCGCTGAATCGCCCCTTGCGGGCAAACGCTGGCGCAGGGCGCATCCTCGCATTGCCGGCACGCCGTCGCCGTCGATATGTCACCGCTTTTCACCACCCGGATACGCGGCGCGAAATGGTTCGTCGACAGGGCGGCGACATCCTGCGCCTGCTGGTGCGCCACCGCACAAGCCACTTCACAGGTACGACAGCCAATACACCGCTGGGCATTGGCAATAAGAAACTGGTTCATCCTCTGCTCCCTGGGGATAAAACCGCAGGGTGCCAGAATAGTCCCTGCCCGCGCTTTGATCTTGAATGGAATCAGCGCTGTTTTTTGTCAGATGGCCTGCAGGATGTGGTCATTTGCCTGACGCTTCACGCACCGTGAAACCCAGCTCACGCGAAATTGCTTCGGCGGTCTCACGCAGCGGTTTAATAAGCTTTCGCCAGCTCCCCGGCGCGAAGTCCGCCGGGGAGCTGGCGTGAATGATTACAGAAACAACGCCTTATCGCGCAGGATATGATCGTTACCGCGACGGCGGGTGAAGCCAATCCGATCGAAATACTCCAGGATCTGGATCGCCAGCTTGCGCCCGACGTTTAAGGTATCGCGGAAATCCGCGGCGCAGGTTGATCCGCGCAGCTGATCCAGCTCGCGCACCCGTTGGGCGAATTGCACAATGCGATCGTTGCGGTAGTAACGATCCTTGACGATCGCAGTAATCATCCCCTGCTGCGCCGCCTGGCGCAGCACCGCGCGCATCAGCGACTCTTCGACATGGACTTCGCGCGCGAGATCGCGCACCCACCACGGATCGTCGCCGAACAGGGTTTCCACCTTCTGCCAGACCGCCTGCTGCTCGTCGGTAAACCCGGCTTTATGCTCCGGCAAATGCAGCCAGCCGTGATGGCTGTGGACTAAGCCGCTCTCGCGCATCTGCTCAATCAGCAGCAGCACCAGCGCTTCATCTTCCATCGGCAGCGCGATGCGGCGCAGGCGCTCCCGGCCCGGCCCGGGCTCATCGCGATGCTGCTCATGGTAACGCGCCAGAGCATCCAGCAATTTTCGCTGCCAGCGGGCGGCAAGCGGGGCACTGAGCAGGCGCTGTCCGGCCTGCAGATAGTCTGGTCGCTGGATCAGGGCGGCCATTCCGGCTTCGCTGAGCTGCCGTGCCCAGGCGAAGCGCTCAAGCCGGACGGCATCCCGCTGCAGATGCAGCTCAAGCGCCTGCGCATCGTCAGCGCCGACCGCCGCCAGGGCGTGCAGCCACTGCAGATATTCCGGTTTACGTTTGCCGCGGCGCGGGGGATCCAGCGTCACCACCCGTGCGCCGGCCAGCGTCATACGCGCAGAGATATCGCGGAGCACCAGCCGGTCGTTATCCGCCAGCCACAGCGGGGTATCCAGCACCAGCTCCGCCAGGTTGTCCTCGAGGAGCGACACCCGGCCGGTAATGTGGCTGGCAGCATGGTGAATATGCAGCGGTTGCCACTGGCTGAGCGGCGTATGGCACCGCAGCTCGACAATCACCCGTTCCGCAGGCTCCGGCGGCGGTGAGGACAACAGCCAGTCGCCGCGGTGCACTGCCTCTTTCTGTGCATCGCCGACAATATTCAGCGCAATGCGCTGCCCGGCGTGCGCCTGCTCAACCGCTTGATTCTGGGCATGCAGACCCCGCACGCGCATCGGCGTGTTCACGCCGGTGAGCCACAGAGTATCCCCGACCCGGACTTCGCCGGAGAGCGCCGTCCCGGTGACCACCAGCCCCGCGCCTTTGACGGTAAAAGCACGGTCCAGCGCCAGGCGAAACCGCTGCTGCTGCGGGTGGGGGCGCTCCGCAAGCTGCAGCAGATGGCTGCGCAGTTCGGCAATACCGATGTTTTCCGCCGCCGCGGTGGGAAAGAAAGCGACGGCGTCAAAGCCCAGCTCGCGCAGAGTCTGCTCGACCTCCGCCCGGACCTCCTCCACCCTGGCGGCCGCCACGCGGTCCGTTTTGGTGAGCGCCACGGTCAGCGTCGGCTTTCCGGTCAACTGCAGGATCGCCAGGTGTTCGCGGGTTTGCGCCATCACCCCGTCATCGCAGGCCACCACCAGCAGCGCATGGTCAATACCCCCCACCCCCGCCAGCATGTTGGACAAAAACTTTTCGTGTCCGGGAACGTCAATAAATCCCAGCACCCGCCCGTCCGGCTGCGGCCAGTAGGCATAGCCGAGATCGATCGTCATTCCCCGCGCTTTCTCTTCCGGCAGACGATCGGCATTTACGCCGGTTATCGCCTGCAGCAGCGTCGTTTTGCCGTGGTCAACATGTCCAGCGGTGGCAATAATCATCGTAACAACATCTCCATAAACCGGGTTTCATCTTCCAGACAGCGCAGGTCCAGCCAGAGCCGACCATCATCAATGCGGCCAATCACCGGACACGGCAGCGCGCGCCAGCGGGCAGCCAGCGCCTCCAGCCGGCTGCCGCGGCCGTCATGCGGGGTAAAGGTCAACGCCGCGCTGGGCAGGCGGTCAACGGGTAACGAACCGCTGCCAATCTGCGACTGGCAGGCTGCCACGCTGACGGCAAAGTCAGCATAGTGTGCCGCCAGGTCAGGCAGCAGGCGTTCAGCCAGCCGGCGGATCTCTTCCGCCGGACGGGTGAGCAAGCGCAGCGTCGGTAATCTCTCCGTCAGCACCTCCGGGTGCTGATAGAGGCGCAGCGTGGCTTCCAGCGCCGCGAGGGTCATTTTATCCGCGCGCAGGGCCCGCTTCAGCGGATGGCTTTGCAGCCGGGCAATCAGCGCGCGTTTGCCGACGATAATTCCGGCCTGCGGGCCGCCGAGCAGCTTGTCGCCAGAGAAACTGACCAGGCTCACCCCGGCGGCGATCATCTCCTGCGGCATCGGCTCCTTCGGCAGGCCATACTGGCTGAGATCCACCAGCGACCCGCTGCCCAGGTCGGCCACCACCGGGATGTCCAGTTCGCGGCCAATGGCCGCCAGCTCCGCTTCGTCGACGGCTTTAGTAAAGCCTTCAATGCTGTAGTTGCTGGTGTGAACCTTCATCAGCAGCGCGGTATTGTCATTCACCGCCTGACGATAGTCTTTGGCATGGGTGCGGTTGGTGGTACCCACTTCGTGCAGCTGACAACCCGCCTGACGCATCACATCAGGAATGCGAAATGCGCCGCCGATCTCCACCAGTTCGCCGCGGGAAACCACCACTTCGCGGCCGCTGGCGGTGGCCGCCAGCATCAGCAGAACGGCCGCCGCGTTGTTGTTCACGATACAGGCATCTTCCGCGCCGGTGATCTGGCACAGCAGATCGGCAATGGCGCGATCGCGATGGCCGCGCCCGGCGTCGTTGAGATCATATTCGAGCGTCACCGGCGCGCGCATCGCGCTGGCAACCGCCTCCACAGCCGACTCCGCCTGGATGGCGCGCCCCAGATTGGTATGCAATACCGTACCGGTGAGATTAAACACCGGACGCAGGGCGCTCCGCTGGCCGGCGGTGAGCCGCTGCTCACAGGCGTGCAGCCAGTCATGGCTCCAGTCAGGGAGCGTCTGCCGTTGGCTAATCTGTTCCCGCGCCTCATCCAGCATCTGGCGCAGCTGCGCCACCACCTGCGAATGGCCGTGCTGCGCCAGCAGGGGAGAAAAAGCGGGGTCGCGTAGTAAGCGGTCAATGGCCGGAAGCCGGGTATAAAGCGCACGAATATCGGTAGTCATGAATGGGCCTGGCGGTAAGTTATTTTCCCCCCTCCCGACGGGAGAGGGAGTCAACAATCAGCGGCGATTGTAACGCCTCCTTGCGCAAACTGTTACCTGCCTGGGTCAAGTCCGCGGCGGTTCGGTACGCGCAAAGCTGGCGCGCTGGAACAACGCATCCACCAGCTTCACCAGTTGCGGCCGGGTGGCGCACCAGCCGGGCGCGACCCGGCGAAAGTTCAGATAAGCAATGGCGCAGGCCGTTGAAATGGTCGCCAGATTAACCTCGTCGCCGCGCAGCGTTCCGTCTGCCGCGCAGGCTTCCAGCCGGTCGAGGCCGCGAGCCACTTTCTCCCGCTGGCGGAGCAGCTCTTGCTCTGACTGTTGCGCGCCCGGGCGAGCCTTTTCACGCACCAGCGCCTGGGCGGCCTCCATCACCCCATCCGCAAGCGCCTCTAGCTGACGCATCCTGAGAGCGGCTCTGGGGTCGGCGGGGATCATCGGCGGCGCCACGCCCAGCAGCTCCAGATACTGGGCGATGACCGGGGAGTCAAACCAGCACTCACCGTCGTCCGTCACCAGCGCCGGTACCTTGCCCAGCGGGTTATAGCGCGCCACACCGTTGCTTTCGCTGTAGGGGGATTCGTTGACAAACTCAAAAGGGATGCGCTTTTCCAGCAGGATCACGGAGATTTTGCGCACAAAGGGACTGGTGTAGCTGCCGATCAGTTTCATAACCTGCTCCTTATCGCCAACAAATTATCGCCAACAAAGATATGAGTATGGCTCAGGGCAGGACAAAAGGCAGGTGAGCGTCCCGCTCAACCTGCCGCCGATCGCATTAATGATCGAGATAGAGGTAGTGCATCCAGCTGGTCATCCGCAGCAGCACTTTACGCATCACCGAGACGTGGGCGAAATGGTCGGAGTAGACCGCCACCTGCGCGTAGATACCATCAGGCAGCGCATCAATTTCGGCATTGGGGTCGAGCTCGATGGTCGCCAGCACGCCATCGCTGCCCGGCGTCACGGTCAGCGACTGTAACGCCCCTTGCGCCTGATAACTTCCTCCCGGCACCACCGGTAAAATACTCACCAGTTTGCCGTGGAACACCTGCCCGGGCAGGGCGTTAAACACCGCTTCCGCGTCGTCGCCTTTCTCCAGCCTTAACAGGGAATTTTGCCGAAACTGGGCGACGATCAGCCGTTTTTGCTCGGGGATAAACACCATCACCGGACGCAGCGGCAGCGAGGCGGCATAGGTCCCCGGACGGATCAGCACCTGGGTGATATACCCATCGCTTGGCGCCCGCACGGTGGTCTGGTCGAGATTATATTTCGCCTCCGCCAGCTGGGCGCGCAGGCTGGCCACTTGCGACTGCTCGCCGTTGATCATGCTGTCCAGCTGGCTCTGGATCTGCGCCTGCTCCGCCACCGACGCCTTGACCAGCGCGTCCTGGGCAAGGTAATTCTGCCTGGCGTTATCGATGTCACTTTCCGAGAACGGGTTCACCCGCGCCTGGCTCCCTTTCAGGTAGCGCTGATAGTCCTTGTATAAGCGATCGCGCTCCGCCGACACGCGGGTGGTGTTGGCCTGGGCTTCAGAGAGCTGCGCCTTGAGGGTGTTAATACTGTGCAGCGCCGTCACCAGGTCGGCCTGCAGACGGTCGACCCGCGCCTGATAGCGTGCCGGGTCAATAGTAAAAAGCACCTCACCCTTTTTGACGCGCTGATTCGCTTTGTCGGTGACGCTGTTAACCACTCCGGTAACCTGCGGCGTAATAGGAATAGATATCACCGCCTTTTGCGCCAGAAAGGTGTAAGGGTGGTTATAGTTCATTAATAAAATAAGCGCGCTAACAATAAATACGCCCCCCAGCGCCGCGGTAGGTACCGTCCATTTATTTACCGGTATTTTGAAGATTTTAAATATCGACCAGGCGATGGCCACGTAGGTCAAAATTATCAACAGATCCATAGATTATTTCTCCGCCGCAGAGATGGACTGCGGGCGCTGGATGGCCGCCACCTGGTGTTCAAGGTCGCTCAGTCGTTGGCGAAGCTGTTGTATATCGGTCTCTTTTTCAGGTTCATCAGGGGCCGTATTCGCCTTATGCTGCATGCCCCAGCCGCGCTCAGGCTGGTACAACGTGGCCCAAATCCATAAAAACGGCCAGATGACGTGGAGAGTAAAAAGACTGACCCATCCGGCGACATGAATAGCATCGGAATGAGGGTGGTTGCGTTTTTTGGCGATCAAATAAGGAATATCGTGAATAATGATAATCCCATAAAAAATGACCAGAAAAACGAAGATCAGAACGCCCAGCGCAAAATAATTGAGAAACATAATTCCCTCGGCTTTACGCTAATAATTTATATGAATTTTATTCACGACCCACTGACATTCGGGCCGCTATTTTGAGCATAATTCACGCCTTTCATTTTTGCCATCCGGCGTAAAAAAGTTATTCGGCAGTTAAGGTTGCTTAGTTACAGAGCCATCTCGCCCTGGCCGCAAAACCGGGCCGAGATCACAGCGGCAAAAATCCACCGTGAAATTCTTTGTGATCAAAATCACAAACAAACAACAAAACCACGAAACAAAATTGTGACAAATATCACACAAAAAGGCAGATCAGCGGCTAAAAAGGCGCTGTGTTGTTTTTTTACACAGGAATTATGTGATCAGCATCACTACAAAAAGCGCTTTGCCCCCTATATTCATGTGATCCGTATCACACAAAAGGGCGCTGGCTGGACAGCTAAACGATTCAGTGCCAGATTTCGCACTATCAATCAGGGCCCGGCTACCTCTGCCGCCACATTAACAACAAACCTCGGGCTTTAAGCCTGCGCGATACGCAAAACAGAAGAAGGGGTGTTTTATGTCATCCGATATCAAGATCAAGGTGCAAAGCTTTGGTCGTTTCCTCAGCAATATGGTGATGCCGAATATCGGCGCGTTTATCGCGTGGGGTATCATCACCGCGCTTTTCATTCCGACAGGGTGGTTGCCAAACGAAACGCTGGCGAAGCTGGTCGGTCCGATGATCACCTACCTGCTGCCGCTGCTGATCGGTTACACCGGCGGTAAATTAGTCGGCGGCGAACGTGGTGGCGTGGTCGGGGCGATCACCACCATGGGCGTTATCGTCGGCGCGGATATGCCGATGTTCCTCGGCTCAATGATTGCCGGCCCGCTGGGCGGCTACTGCATCAAGAAGTTCGATAACTGGGTAGACGGTAAGATCAAATCCGGTTTTGAAATGCTGGTGAATAACTTCTCCGCTGGCATCATCGGGATGATCCTCGCCATTCTGGCCTTCCTCGGCATTGGCCCGGCGGTTGAAGTTCTGTCGAAAATTCTGGCGGCTGGCGTTAACTTTATGGTGGCGCACGACATGCTGCCGCTGGCGTCTATCTTTGTTGAACCGGCGAAAATCCTGTTCCTCAATAACGCGATTAACCACGGTATCTTCTCGCCGCTGGGTATTCAGCAGTCCCATGAGCTTGGCAAATCCATCTTCTTCCTGATTGAAGCTAACCCGGGTCCGGGGATGGGCGTTCTGCTGGCGTACATGTTCTTTGGCCGCGGCAGCGCGAAGCAGTCTGCGGGCGGTGCGGCAATCATCCACTTCCTGGGCGGTATCCACGAAATTTACTTCCCGTACGTGCTGATGAACCCGCGTCTGATTCTGGCCGTGATCCTCGGCGGTATGACCGGTGTCTTCACCCTGACTATCCTCAACGGCGGCCTGGTTTCCCCGGCTTCCCCGGGTTCCATTCTGGCGGTACTGGCGATGACGCCAAAAGGCGCCTACTTCGCTAACATCGCGGCCATTATTGCGGCGATGGCGGTCTCCTTTATTGTCTCCGCCATTCTGCTGAAAACCAGCAAAGTGAAAGAAGAAGACGATATCGAAGCCGCAACCCGTCGCATGCACGACATGAAAGCCGAGTCCAAAGGCGCGGCGACGCCGCTGGCGGCGGGCGACGTGGCTAACGACCTTAGCCACGTGCGTAAAATCATCGTTGCCTGCGACGCCGGTATGGGTTCCAGCGCCATGGGCGCCGGGGTACTGCGTAAGAAAGTCCAGGATGCCGGACTGAGCAATATCTCTGTCACTAACAGCGCGATTAACAACCTGCCGCCGGATGTCGACCTGGTGATCACCCACCGCGACCTGACCGAGCGCGCCATGCGCCAGGTACCGCAGGCACAGCATATTTCGCTGACCAACTTCCTCGACAGCGGCCTGTATACCAGCCTGACCGAGCGTCTGGTAGCGGCGCAGCGCCACATCGACAACGAAGTGAAAGTCACCGATAGCCTGAAAGACAGCTTTGATAATACTGACAAAAACCTGTTCCAGCTGGGTGCGGATAACATCTTCCTCGGGCGCAAAGCGGCGACCAAAGAAGAGGCCATTCGCTTCGCCGGTGAACAACTGGTGAAAGGCGGATACGTTGAGCCGGAATACGTGCAGGCGATGCTCGACCGCGAGAAGCTGACCTCAACCTATCTTGGCGAATCTATCGCGGTACCGCACGGTACCATTGAAGCGAAAGACCGGGTACTGAAAACCGGCGTCGTCTTCTGCCAGTATCCGGAAGGCGTGCGCTTCGGCGAAGAAGAAGATGAAGTCGCGCGTCTGGTCATCGGCATCGCGGCCCGCAACAACGAGCATATTCAGGTTATCACCAGCCTGACTAACGCCCTGGATGACGAAACCGTGATTGAGCGCCTGGCGAAAACCACCAGCGTCGACGAAGTTCTGGCACTGTTGAATAAATAACCAAAGCGGTCCATTCCCTCTCCCTTTGGGAGAGGGTTTGGGTGAGGGGCAAAGCCTCACCCCAGCCCTCTCAGGTAAAAACATTAATTGAAGGTTAATACTATGAAAGCATTACATTTTGGCGCAGGTAATATCGGACGTGGCTTTATCGGTAAATTGCTGGCCGACGCGGGCATTGAACTGACGTTCGCCGATGTCAATCAGACCGTACTTGATGCCCTGAATGCCCGTCATAGCTATCAGGTTCACGTCGTCGGTGAGAATGAGCAGGTGGATACTGTCTCCGGCGTCAATGCCGTCAGCAGCATCGGCGATGAGGTTGTGGACCTGATCGCTGAGGTGGATCTGGTCACCACCGCCGTCGGTCCCGTCATACTCGAGCGCATCGCCCCGGCCATCGCCAAAGGGCTGGCGAAGCGCAAAGCGCAGGGCAGCGAACGTCCGCTGAACATTATCGCCTGCGAAAATATGGTGCGCGGCACCACGCAGTTAAAAGGCCACGTGTTTAACGCGCTGGCGGAAGAAGATAAAGCGTGGGTTGAAGCCCATATCGGCTTTGTCGACTCAGCCGTTGACCGTATTGTGCCGCCATCGGCTTCCGCCACCCATGACCCGCTGGAAGTCACCGTGGAAACCTTCAGCGAGTGGATTGTCGATAAGACGCAGTTCAAGGGCGCGCTGCCGACTATCCCGGGAATGGAATTAACTGATAACCTGATGGCATTTGTCGAACGCAAGCTCTTCACCTTGAACACCGGGCATGCTATAACCGCCTACCTCGGAAAACTGGCGGGCCACCAGACGATTCGCGACGCGATCCTCGACGAGAAAATTCGTGCCGTCGTGCAGGGCGCGATGGAAGAGAGCGGTGCGGTGCTGATCAAACGTTACGCCTTTGACCCGCAGAAACACGCGGCTTATATCCAGAAAATTCTTGGACGTTTCGAGAACCCGTACCTGAAAGACGATGTTGAGCGCGTTGGCCGTCAGCCGCTGCGCAAACTGAGCGCTGGCGACCGTTTAATTAAGCCGCTGCTGGGTACCCTGGAATACGGTCTGCCGCACCGCAACCTGGTGAAAGGGATTGCAGCGGCGATGCATTTCCGTAGCGAAGACGATCCGCAGGCGCAGGAGTTGGCAGCCCTGATCGCCGACAAGGGGCCGCAGGCCGCGCTGGCGCAGATTTCCGGCCTGGATGCCGCAAGTGATGTCGTCGCGGAGGCCGTTAACGACTACAACGCGGAAAAATGATGCACAACCTGGCGCGACCAACGTCGCGCCCATTACGACTCCTGTCAGATATGCAGGCAATGATGGAAGAAACACAAGCATTTGAAAACCGTGTGCTTGAGCGTCTGAATGCTGGCAAAACCGTACGAAGCTTCCTGATCGCCACCGTCGAACTGTTAACGGAAGCGGTCAATATTCTGGTGCTTCAGGTGTTCCGTAAAGACGACTACGCGGTGAAATACGCCGTCGAGCCCTTGCTGGAGGGCAGCGGGCCGCTCGGCGATCTCTCTGTACGCCTGAAGCTGATTTATGGCCTTGGGGTGATAAGTCGTGCCGAATATGAAGACGCCGAACTGCTGATGGCCCTGCGCGAAGAGCTTAACCACGACGGCAATGAGTACAGCTTTACCGACGACGAAATTATCGGGCCGTTCGGCGAGCTGCACTGCGTCGCCGCCCTGCCGCCAACGCCGCAGTTTGATGATAGCGATGCCGAACTGCTGGCAATGCAGAAGCTGCGTTACCAGCAGATGGTGCGCTCAACAATGGTGTTGTCCCTGACTGAGCTGATTTCGCGAATCAGCTTAAAAAAAGCCTTCCAGAAATCAACGCTCTGACTCCGGCTCCGTCTGGTCGCAGGTCGGCCGGTAAAGCTGACGATAATATTCCAGACGCTGCAGAAACAACGCTTCCTTATCCTGGGGAATATCTCGCGGTATATGCTGCAGACGCGGAGATTTTTTCAAATACTCCATAAACGCCTGACTGGAAGCCATAAAATCAACCGCTTTATCGATTAAACGTGGTACGCCGTCGCCGATCTTTGCCATCACGTCCTCCTTTTGGGAATAATCTGATTAAGCATTAGCCAAATCACCGGCGCGGGTTAAGGAAAACGTGCTTATCTTCCGACGGGCTTCACAGAAATGAAATTAGAACGGGTATTAGGCGGAATATTAATAAAATTCAAATTATTAGCGAGCGCTGGTATAGCATTCTGCGGGCGATAAACGGCGAATTTTTGATAAATAACTATCAACAATGGCGGTCACGGCACATACTATAGGCGAATGAAGCCCCTTTATTAACAGATTAAGTCACCATGAAAGAAGTCGAAAAAAATGAAATCAAGCGCCTGAGCGACCGTCTCGACGCCATCCGCCATCAGCAGGCCGAGCTGTCGCTGGTGGAAGCCGCCGACAAATACGCCGAGCTGGAAAAAGAAAAAGCCACCCTGGAAGCGGAGATTGAACGTCTGCGTTCCGTCCAGAGCCAGAAGCTGAGCAAAGAGGCGCAGAAACTAATGAGCCTGCCGTTCCGCCGCGCGATCACCAAAAAAGAGCAGGCCGATATGGGCAAGCTGAAGAAAAGCGTTCGCGGTCTGGTGGTCGTCCATCCGATGACCGCCCTGGGCCGGGAAATGGGTCTGAAAGAGATGACCGGTTTCGCCCGCAGCGAATTCTGATCCCCTGCCCTCTCCGCCCGGAGAGGGTCATTCTGTCTTCACTTCCCACATTTTTACCCTCAGTCAGGTCGATTGGTCCAACCAATAATTTCATCTACCCCCCAGCAGTTCACAAATCCATCAAAATACATCACAAACACGTTGCTTAAGAGCAACATCTGGTTAACCATTCGTTGTCATCAACCCTGATACCCTTAATTGGCCGGGCCAATTTTACCTACGATGGGATCGGCAATGAGCGCAGACTCAGCCCTCCTCTCCTGGCGGCCCGATGGAGACCCTGCATGAATCTCTGGCAACAAAACTACGATCCCGCCGGTAATATCTGGTTATCCAGTCTTATCGCATCGCTACCGATTCTGTTTTTCTTTTTTGCGCTGATTAAGCTCAAACTGAAAGGCTACCTCGCAGCCACCTGGACCGTCGCTATTGCGCTGGCCGTCGCCTTGCTGTTCTATAAAATGCCGGTGGACCGCGCCTTAGCCTCGGTGGTCTACGGCTTCTTCTACGGCCTGTGGCCTATCGCGTGGATTATTATCGCCGCGGTCTTCGTCTATAAAATCTCGGTGAAGACCGGGCAGTTCGACATCATCCGCTCATCGATTCTGTCGATTACGCCGGACCAGCGCCTGCAGATGCTGATCGTCGGCTTCTCGTTCGGCGCCTTTCTCGAAGGGGCGGCGGGTTTCGGCGCGCCGGTGGCGATTACCGCCGCGCTGCTGGTCGGCCTTGGGTTTAACCCGCTGTATGCGGCTGGCCTGTGCCTGATCGTCAACACCGCGCCGGTGGCCTTCGGCGCGATGGGCATCCCGATCCTGGTCGCCGGCCAGGTGACCGGTATCGACAGCTTTGCTATCGGCCAGATGGTGGGCCGTCAGCTGCCGTTCCTGACCATTATCGTCCTGTTCTGGATCATGGCCATCATGGATGGCTGGCGCGGCATCAAAGAGACCTGGCCGGCGGTGATGGTGGCAGGCGGTTCGTTCGCTATTGCCCAGTACCTCAGCTCTAACTTCCTTGGCCCGGAGCTGCCGGACATCATCTCGTCGCTGGTCTCCCTGGTCTGTCTGACCCTGTTCCTCAAACGCTGGCAGCCGGTACGCATCTTCCGCTTCGGCGATATCGGCGCCTCGCAGGTGGATATGACGCTGGCCCGCACCCGCTACACGGCGGGACAAGTGATCCGCGCCTGGTCGCCGTTCCTGTTCCTGACCGCCACCGTGACCCTGTGGAGCGTACCGCCGTTTAAAGCGCTGTTCGCACCGGGCGGCGCAATGTATGACTTCGTCATCAATATTTCGGTGCCGTTCCTCGACAAAATGGTTGCCCGTATGCCGCCGGTAGTTAGCGCCGCGACGCCATACGCCGCGGTGTATAAATTCGACTGGCTGTCGGCAACCGGCACCGCCATTCTGTTCGCCGCCCTGCTGTCCATCGTCTGGCTGCGCATGAAGCCAAAAGACGCGCTGACCACCTTCGCCGGGACGCTGAAGGATCTGGCGCTGCCGATCTACTCTATCGGCATGGTGCTGGCGTTCGCCTTTATCTCCAACTACTCCGGGCTGTCGTCGACCCTGGCCCTGGCGCTGGCGCATACCGGCCACGCGTTTACCTTCTTCTCGCCGTTCCTTGGCTGGCTGGGGGTATTCCTGACCGGTTCGGACACCTCGTCTAACGCCCTGTTCGCCGCACTGCAGGCAACGGCCGCGCAGCAGATTGGCGTCTCCGATATTCTGCTGGTCGCGGCCAACACCACCGGCGGTGTCACCGGCAAGATGATTTCCCCGCAGTCGATCGCCATCGCCTGCGCCGCGGTAGGCCTGGTGGGTAAAGAGTCGGATCTGTTCCGCTTTACCGTCAAACACAGCCTGATCTTCACCTGCATGGTGGGCCTGATCACCACGCTGCAGGCCTACGTTTTAACCTGGATGATCCCGTGATAGTGATGCCTAAACGCCTGGCCGACGACGTGGCGCGTCGCGTCCGGGCGCTGATTGAAGAACAACAGCTGGAGGCGGGCATGCGACTGCCCGCGGAACGCCAGCTCGCCGCCCAGCTCGGCGTCTCGCGCAATTCCCTGCGCGAAGCGCTGGCGATGCTGGTCAATGAAGGCGTGCTGCTGAGCCGTCGCGGCGGCGGCACCTTCGTCCGCTGGCAGCATGAACCGTGGTCGGAGCAAAACATCGTCCAGCCGCTGAAGACGCTGCTGGCCGATGACCCGGACTACAGCTTCGACATCCTCGAAGCCCGCCACGCCATCGAGGCCAGCACCGCGTGGCACGCAGCGATGCGGGCCACCGACGCCGATAAAGAAAAAATTCGTCTGTGCTTTGAAGCGACCCAGAGTGAAGACCCGGATATCGCCTCGCAGGCGGATGTCCGCTTCCATCTGGCCATCGCCGAAGCCTCGCATAACGTGGTGCTCCTGCAAACCATGCGCGGTTTTTTCGACCTGCTGCACTCCTCCGTTAAGCAGAGCCGCCAGCGCATGTATCTGGTGCCGCCGGTGTTTGCCCGCCTGACTGAACAGCACCAGGCCGTTATGGAGGCTATTGTTGCCGGTGACGCCGAGGCGGCGCGCCAGGCGATGATGGGCCACTTAGGTTTTGTCCACGCCACGATTAAACGTTTTGATGAAGACCAGGCCCGCCAGGCGCGAATTACCCGCCTGCCCGGTGACCACAATGAAAATTCCAGGGAGAACTCGTGATGATTATTTCCGCCGCCAGCGACTATCGCGCCGCCGCACAGCGTATCCTGCCGCCGTTTCTGTTCCACTATATCGACGGCGGCGCCTACGCCGAACATACCCTGCGCCGTAACGTCGAGGACCTGTCCGATGTGGCCTTGCGCCAGCGTATTTTGCGCAATATGTCGGATCTGAGTCTCGAGACCACTCTGTTCAATGAGAAGCTGGCGATGCCGACGGCGCTGGCGCCGGTCGGGCTGTGCGGAATGTACGCTCGCCGCGGCGAAGTGCAGGCCGCCGGCGCGGCGGACGACAAAGGCATTCCGTTCACCCTCTCTACCGTTTCCGTTTGCCCGATTGAAGAGGTCGCCCCGACCATCAAACGCCCGATGTGGTTCCAGTTATACGTCCTGCGCGACCGCGGCTTTATGCGCAATGCGCTGGAGCGCGCCAAGGCCGCCGGCTGCTCGACGCTGGTCTTTACCGTCGATATGCCGACCCCTGGCGCCCGCTACCGCGACGCCCATTCCGGCATGAGCGGCCCGAACGCCGCCCTGCGCCGCTACTGGCAGGCGGTGACTCATCCGCAGTGGGCGTGGGACGTCGGCCTTAACGGTCGCCCGCACGATCTGGGCAATATCTCCGCCTATCTCGGCCAACCGACCGGTCTGGAGGATTACATCGGCTGGCTGGCGAATAACTTCGATCCGTCGATTTCATGGAAAGACCTCGAGTGGATCCGCGATTTCTGGGACGGTCCGATGGTGATCAAAGGGATCCTCGATCCGGAGGACGCCCGCGACGCGGTGCGCTTCGGCGCTGACGGCATTGTGGTCTCTAACCACGGCGGCCGCCAGCTCGATGGCGTGCTCTCCTCGGCCCGCGCCCTGCCGGCCATTGCCGACGCGGTGAAAGGCGACATCACTATTCTCGCCGACAGCGGCATCCGCAACGGTCTCGACGTGGTGCGGATGATCGCCCTGGGCGCCGACAGCGTACTGCTGGGCCGCGCTTACCTGTACGCCCTGGCGACCCACGGTAAGCAGGGCGTGGCGAATCTGCTGAACCTGATCGAAAAAGAAATGAAAGTGGCGATGACCCTGACCGGGGCGAAAACCATCCGTGAAATCAGCCGTGATTCGCTGGTGCAGAACGCCGAAGCGCTGCAGACCTTCGATGCGCTCAAGCAGAATAACGCCGCGTAGGCGGCGGCGTCATTCTCTCCCCTCACCCTAACCCTCTCCCTCAGGGAGAGGGGACTGTCCGGCAGACAGGTTAGCGGCGGCGTTTCCCTGAGCCTCTGTCCACGAAAAGTATCGACTGATGGGTGAGTCCTTTACCCGCACCCTCCGATCCACCGACCGGCGCCGGTTTTCCCCCTCTCCCTCAGGGAGAGGGCCGGGGTGAGGGTTCGCCAAATATCTGCTATTCTGCCCCCCGCAATTAAGGGGGCAGTATGCTGAACATCGTGTTATTCGAACCAGAGATCCCGCCGAACACCGGGAATATTATCCGCCTGTGCGCCAACACGGGCTTCAGTCTGCATATCATTGAGCCGATGGGCTTTACCTGGGACGATAAACGCCTGAGACGCGCCGGACTGGACTATCACGAGTTCACTGCCGTGCAGCGCCATGCGGATTACGCGGCGTTTCTCGCCAGCGCGCAGCCACAGCGGTTGTTCGCCCTGACCACCAAAGGCACGCCGGCGCACAGCGCAGTGAGCTATCAGGATGGCGATTTCTTGATGTTTGGCCCGGAAACCCGCGGTCTGCCGGCCAGCATCCTCGATGCCCTGCCGCCAGAGCAGAAAATCCGTATTCCGATGATGCCGGACAGCCGCAGCATGAACCTGTCAAACGCGGTGTCGGTGGTGGTGTATGAGGCCTGGCGCCAGCTGGGGTATCCGGGCGCCGTGTTGCGCAGCTAACCTGAGCCATTCCCGGATGGCGGCGCACCGCGCCTTATCCGGGCTACATATCTGAGCTTAACAGCGGCAAATGGCAATACATCAAATCCCGTCGCCGTACTCGAAGGTGTGGTGGATGCCGTTGAAATGCTGATCCATGTCCATCGCCGGCTTGTCGCTCTCCGGCTTGCCAACGATGCGCGCCGGTACGCCCGCCGCGGTGGTGTGCGGCGGAACCGGCTGCAATACCACCGAACCGGCGCCAATCTTCGCCCCACGTCCCACTTCGATATTACCGAGGATCTTCGCCCCGGCGCCAATCATCACGCCTTCGCGAATTTTCGGGTGACGGTCGCCGCTGGTTTTACCGGTACCGCCGAGGGTGACCGACTGCAGGATAGAGACGTCATCTTCAATCACCGCCGTTTCGCCGACCACAATGCCGGTGGCGTGGTCGAGCATGATCCCGCGGCCGATTTTCGCCGCCGGGTGGATATCCACCTGGAAGGAGACGGAGACCTGATTTTGCAGGAAAATCGCCAGCGCACGTCGGCCCTGAGTCCACAGCCAGTGGCCGATACGGTAGGCCTGCAGCGCATGGAAACCCTTCAGGTAGAGCAGCGGCGTGGAGTATTTATCCACCGCCGGGTCGCGCGTGCGCACCGCCTGAATATCGCAGGCGGCGGAGGCGATCATTTCCGGATCGGCGGCATAGGCCTCTTCCACCACTTCGCGAATGGCGATCGCTGGCATAATCGGCGAGGCCAGCTTGTTGGCCAGCATATAGCTCAGCGCACTGCCCAGATTTTCATGCTTGAGTAGCGTAGCGTGGTAAAAACTGGCGAGCATCGGCTCACAGTCAGCCAGAGCCCGGGCTTCGGCTTTAATATTATTCCAGACGATATCCAGTTCTTCACACGGCATTGCATACTCCAGACGATATGATAATGACCTGCCAGTTCTGCGCTGGCAGGGTCATTCAGGTGACAAAGGAAAGCTAATTGCTGCTGCGCTCGTCCTTGCGGGCGCGACCCAATAAGGTCAATGCTGCCTCGCGCGCAATTTTTCCGCAATACAATACCTGATAAATTTCCTCGGTTATTGGCATTTCGACACCTAAACGCTGTGCCAGAACGCGAACTTCCTTGGTATTGCGGTAGCCTTCGACCACCTGGCCAATCTTGTCCTGGGCGCTCTGCACGTCCATACCCTGGCCGAGCATCATGCCGAAGCGACGGTTACGGGACTGGTTGTCGGTGCAGGTGAGCACCAGGTCACCGAGACCGGCCATGCCCATAAAGGTTTCCGGATCGGCGCCCAGCGCCGCGCCGAGACGGGACATTTCCACCAGCCCACGGGTAATCAGCGCCGTACGCGCATTGGCGCCGAAGCCGATGCCATCCGACATACCGGCCCCGATGGCAATGACGTTTTTCACCGCGCCGCCGAGCTGCACGCCGATAAAGTCCGGATTGATGTAGACGCGGAAACTTTTGCCGCAGTGCAGCAGGTGCTGCAGATCCTCGGCAAACTGCGGATCCGTCGCTGCCAGCGAAATCGCCGTCGGCAGACCGGCGGCCAGCTCCTTGGCGAAGGTTGGCCCCGAGATCACCGCCAGCGGGATATCATCGCCCAGCGCTTCACGCGCTACGTCCTGCAGCAGGCGGCCGGTTTCAGCCTCGAGGCCTTTGGTCGCCCACACCAGACGTGCGTCGGGACGCATCAGCGGTTTAATCTGACGTAATACCTGGCCGAACACATGGCTTGGCACCACGACAAGGATGTCGCGGCTGGCGGCCAGCGCGGTGGCCAGGTCGCTCTCAAGATGCAGCGTATCCGGGAAAGGCACATCGGGAAGGAACGCGGCGTTGCAGCGATCGTGTTGCAGCGTCGCGATATGTTTCGGGTCATGGCCCCAGAGCACAACGTGGTGGCCATTTCTTGCCAGGGTGATGGCAAGAGCGGTGCCGTAAGAGCCGGCACCGATCACAGTCATTGCAGCATTAAGTGCGTTCATCAGGCATCCTGATGTTGTTCAGCACCTTCGCCAGCCTGCTGCTGCAGATAGTTCATAAACAGCGCGTCGAAGTTCACTGGCGCAAGGTTAAGTTGCGGGAAGGTGCCGCGGGAAACCAGGCTGGTGATGCACTCACGCGCGTACGGGAACAGAATGTTCGGGCAGTATGCGCCGAGGCAGTGCGCCATCTGGGTGCCTTCGATGCCGTCGATGGAGAAAATACCGCCCTGCTGTACTTCACAGAGGAACGCGGTTTCTTCGCCCAGCGCGGCGGTCACGGTCACACGCAGCACCACTTCATAAACGCCTTCAGCCAGCTGGGTGGAGGCGGTATCCAGATCAAGTTTAACTTCCGGCTGCCAGTCTTTCTGGAAAACTTGCGGCGCGTTCGGCGCTTCAAAAGAGATATCTTTGGTATAGATACGCTGGATCTGGAAGGTCATTTCGGTGCTGTTTTGTTCTGACATAGTAAAACCCTTTCGTGTTGTCCTTAAATACGCGCTTCCGCCAGGGAAAGCGCGCAAAAATTAGCGCAAGAGGGGATCAAGTCCACCACGTGAATCAAGCGCATACAAGTCGTCACAGCCGCCAATGTGCTGCGCATCAATAAAAATCTGCGGAACCGTCGTCCGTCCGCTGCGCTGGATCATCTCCTCACGCTTCGCGGCATCGCCATCGATCGGCAACTCATGGAACGTTACGCCTTTGCTGTTCAACAGCGCTTTCGCGCGTACGCAGAACGGGCAGGTCGCTTTGGTGTAGATCTCAATATTGGCCATGACTTTACTCCTGTTTTTACCCTGGGGTTTTACGCCGCAGCCTGAGCTTCCCCTCACGTCAGGCATGAAGGGGAAAGCGCGGCGGCATTACCACGCGAGGTAAGTTATTTGCCGCGTACCAGAGGAAGGTTTTCGCCGCTCCAGCCAGCGATGCCCTCTTTCAGTACAAAGACTTTTTCAAACCCGGCTTTGTTCAGCGCGCTGGCTGGCTCTTGCGCCTGCATGCCGGAACCGTCTACCACAATAATGGGTTGCGATTTGTGTTTTTCCAACTCGCCGACGTTATTGGCTTTGATATCGGCAGGCAGCAGGTTGATGGCGCCGGCAATATGGCCTTTACGGAAATCGTCACGCTGACGCAGGTCGACCACCACCGCATCTTCTTTATTGATAAGACGCGTCGCTTCACCACGGGTGATGACTTTAACTTTCGACATCAACCCTTTAAAGGTGGTGAACAGTACCGCACCCAGCAGCGCGATCCACGCGATGCTCAGGACCGGGTGACGGCCGATGAATTGCATAATTTCTTGCATGGGGGGTTACAACTCCCGACTAAGTGATAAAAAACCAGGGAAGGAGTATACCTGTGCATTGCGGCAAATACAGCCAGTGAGCGCGATGTAATGTATTTTCTGCGGGCGGTCACGAAAAAAAAGCCGCCTTCATCATCGCCTCTGACGCCGCCCCTTCCCTTTCTTTGATCTTTCACGGGGATTTAAACGATTCAGCTGTAGTAAAATTACGCAAAATTTCTGTCTTTGAGCATGAGGTTGTCGCAATGTCGGTTTCTAAAAAACCTATGGTACTGGTGATTCTGGATGGCTACGGCTATCGCGAAGACCAACAGGATAACGCCATTTACAGCGCTAAAACGCCGGTAATGGACGCCCTGTGGGCCAAACGTCCGCATACCCTGATCGATGCATCTGGCCTGGAAGTCGGCCTGCCGGACCGTCAGATGGGGAACTCCGAAGTAGGCCACGTCAACCTGGGCGCCGGTCGTATCGTCTACCAGGACCTGACCCGTCTCGATGTTGAAATTAAAGAACGCACCTTCTTCGCCAACCCGGTACTCACCGCCGCGGTCGACAAAGCGGTTGCCGCCGGTAAAGCGGTCCACATCATGGGCCTGATGTCTCCGGGCGGCGTCCACAGCCACGAAGATCACATCATGGCCATGGTGGAGCTGGCAGCAGAGCGCGGCGCTGAGAAAATCTATCTGCACGCCTTCCTTGATGGCCGTGATACGCCGCCGCGCAGCGCGGAAAAAACGCTGGCGACATTCGAAGCCAAATTTGCCGCGCTGGGCAAAGGCCGCATCGCGTCTATTATTGGCCGCTACTATGCCATGGATCGCGATAACCGCTGGGATCGCGTGGAACAAGCTTATGATCTGATGACCCTGGCGAAAGGCGAATTCCAGGCCGATACCGCCGTCGCGGGTCTGCAGGCCGCCTACGCCCGTGACGAAAACGACGAATTCGTCAAAGCCACCGTTATCCGCGCCGCCGGCCAGGCCGATGCCGCGATGGAAGACGGCGACGCGCTGATCTTCATGAACTTCCGTGCTGACCGCGCGCGTGAAATCACCCGCGCCTTCGTCAACGCCGACTTCGACGGCTTCGCGCGTAAGAAAGTGGTTAACCTCGACTTCGTGATGCTCACCGAATACGCCGCCGACATCAAAGTCGCCTGCGCTTATCCGCCCGCCTCACTGGCTAACACCTTCGGCGAGTGGATGGCGAAGCACGATAAAACCCAGCTGCGCATCTCCGAAACCGAGAAATACGCTCACGTCACCTTCTTCTTCAACGGCGGCGTAGAAGAGCCGTTTAAAGGCGAAGAGCGTATTCTGATTAACTCACCAAAAGTGGCAACCTACGATCTGCAGCCAGAAATGAGCTCCGCCGAGCTGACCGAGAAACTGGTCGCCGCCATCAAAGGTGGCAAATACGACACCATCATCTGTAACTACCCGAACGGCGATATGGTTGGCCATACCGGGGTGATGGAAGCGGCAGTGAAGGCGGTTGAAGCGCTGGATCACTGCATCGACCAGGTGACTCAGGCGGTGGAATCCGTTGGCGGCCAGTTGCTGATCACCGCCGACCACGGCAACGCCGAGCAGATGCGCGACCCGGCCACCGGTCAGGCGCACACCGCCCATACCAACCTGCCGGTTCCGCTGATCTACGTCGGTAACAAAGCGGTCAAAGCGGTCAATGGCGGTAAACTTTCCGACATCGCCCCGACCATGCTGTCGCTGATGGGAATGGAAATCCCGCAAGAGATGACTGGCAAGCCGCTGTTCATCGTGGAATAATCCTTCCCCATGAGGGGAAAGGCGACGTATTCAACTACATGGATCGCAACGGCAGTTCGATCCGTCCTTTACGCCAGCGCGCTCAGCGCTGGCGTATTGCTGTGCGCGTCATCTGCGCACGCCGACGATCGCGATCAGCTAAAGTCCATCCAGGCCGACATCGCCGCCAGGCAGCGGGCGATTAAGCAACAGCAGCAGCAGCGCGCAAACCTGCTCGCCCAGCTCAAAGCGCAGGAAGAGGCGATCGCCGCCGCGGCCCGCAAACTGCGTGAAACCCAGGACAGCCTGAACCAGCTCAATAAGCAGATTGACGAGATGAACGCTTCTCTCGCGAAGCTGGAGCGTCAGCGCGCGTCTCAGGAACGTAACCTCGCTGCGCAGCTTGACGCCGCGTTCCGCCAGGGGCCGCATACCGGCATCCAGATGGTGCTGAGCGGTGAAGAGGGCCAGCGCAATCAGCGGATGCAGGTCTACTTCAGCTATTTCAACCAGGCCCGTCAGGAGACTATTGCGGAGCTGAAGAAAACGCGCGAAGAGATGGCGGTGCAAAAGTCGATGCTCGAAGAGAAGCAGAGCCAGCAGCAGACGCTGGTCTACGAGCAAAAAGCCCAGCAGGCGAAGCTGGAGCAGGCGCGTAACGAACGGAAAAAGACCCTTTCCGGTCTGGAGTCCGCCATTCAGCAGGGTCAGCAACAGTTAAGTGAATTGCGGGCTAACGAATCGCGCCTACGCGGTCGTATCGCCCAGGCGGAGGCTGCCGCCAAAGCCCGAGCCGATCGGGAAGCTCGCGATGCGCAGGCGGTGCGCGACCGCCAGCAGGAAGCATCGCGCAAAGGCACCACCTATAAACCAACGGAAAGCGAGCGTTCGCTGATGTCACGCACCGGCGGGCTGGGCTCGCCGCGCGGCCAGGCGTTCTGGCCGGTTCGCGGTCCGCTCCTTCATCGATATGGCGAACAGCTGCAAGGTGAACTACGTTGGAAAGGGATGGTTATCGCCGCGTCTGAAGGCACCGAAGTCAGAGCCATTGCCGATGGTCGGGTCATTCTGGCCGACTGGCTGCAGGGCTATGGTCTGGTGGTGGTGGTCGAACATGGCAAAGGCGACATGAGCCTGTATGGCTATAACCAAAGCGCGCTGGTCAGCGTCGGTACGCAGGTTCGTGCCGGTCAGCCTATCGCGCTCGTAGGCAGCAGCGGCGGTCAGGGCCGTCCGTCGCTCTATTTCGAAATTCGCCGCCAGGGTCAGGCGGTCAATCCACAGCCGTGGTTGGGAAGATAAGTTTTGCTTCAATTTCGCGCAATTGCTCTTGCCGTAGCCGGTTCGCTGGCTCTGGCGGCGCCAGCGTTCGCTGGCAAACTCTCCATCGTTATTGACGATTTTGGCTACCGCCCGCAGACCGAGAATCAGGTGCTGGCGCTGCCGTCAACTATCTCCGTCGCCGTGCTGCCGAACGCGCCGCACGCCCGGGAAATGGCCACGAAAGCGCATAATCTGGGCCATGAAGTGCTCATCCACCTGCCGATGGCGCCGCTCAGCAAACAGCCGCTGGAAAAAGACACCCTGCGTCCCGAAATGAGCAGCGAGGAGATCGAGCGCATCATTCGCGAGGCTTACGGCAAAGTTCCCTACGCCGTCGGGCTGAATAACCATATGGGCAGCGCGATGACCTCCAACCTGTTTGGTATGCAGAAGGTGATGCAGGCCCTGGAGCGCTACAATCTCTATTTTCTCGATAGCGTCACCATCGGCAACACCCAGGCCATGCGCGCCGCGCAGGGCACCGGGGTGAAGGTGATTAAGCGCAAGGTGTTTCTTGACGATACGCAGAATGAAGCCGATATCCGCACCCAGTTCAATCGCGCCATCGCCCTGGCGCGGCGCAACGGTTCGGCAATAGCCATTGGCCATCCGCATCCGACGACGGTGCGGGTGCTGCAGCAGATGGTCTATAACCTGCCGCCGGATATCACGCTGGTGCGCCCGAGCAGCCTGCTCAACGAGCCACAGGTCGACAACTCGACGCCAAACTACGCTCAGCCGCCCGCGCAACAAACGCCGCCGCAGCAGCAGAAGCCGCGTAGTCCGTTCCACGGCGTGAAGTATTGCAAGCCGAAGCGCCCGCTGGAGCCCGTGAACGCCAGCCGCTTCTTCACTATCCTCAGCGACAGCATCAGCCAGAGCGCGCTGGTCCAGTACTATCGCCTCAAATGGCAGGGCTGGGACAATCCCGGCAACTAGACCACTCAGGGGTCCGTTCGCTTTTGCGCGACGGGCGCCTGGTTATCTTCGTGGGCGTACCACGCCTTAAAATATTTGAGAAAGCTGTAAAACGTGGCGTACAGGCCGGTGACCACGCCGACTTTGCCATAGCGCCACGCTCCGCTAAAGAGATACCACTTAAAGAAAGCGCCAATGGCGCTGACGATCCCCCGCGTCAGCGAAGGTTTGATCTGCTGGTACTTCACCAGCCGGGTGGTATAGCTGTTCAGCTTATTAAACACTTCATGCAGCGAATAAAAGGTGTCATGGCGTACAAAGCCCGGCAGCCTGACGGAGCGTGCGTGTCCGACCACCTGGTCATCCACCGGCCGGTCGTTAAACCGCGCCTGCTGGCGGTTAAAGAGACGCACCGGGTAATCCGGCGAAGAAATAGGGTAGATCGTTCGCACCTGCGTGCCGAGCACAAACCAGTAGCGCGGCAGACGCCAGGCGCAGGTTGGGTCTGGCTCCTCGCCCGCTTTTAACGCCTGAATGGCCGCCACCACGTCGTTATCAAGAATCTCATCGCTATCCATACACAGCACCCAGTCATGGCTGGCCAGCCCGATGGCATAGTTCATCTGGGCGCCGTGGGCTTTATAGGCATGATGATGGACGGTGAGACCAAACTGCTGACAAATAGAGACCGTTTCGTCGGTGCTGCCGGAGTCGACGACGATACATTCATCGGCCACCTTCAGCAGCGGCGGCAGCACCTCCATCAGCAGGCGCGCAGAGTTACAGGTCAGTAAGCATACGGAGAGTTTAAGCATGATAGTTACAAAGTTAAACCGCGACTAAACACACTGTATAAGCGAATAACCGTAAAATCGATGTAGAAATTGTGCGCTTAATATTAAGCAGGCTAAAAATGTTATCCAAATCTAAATTAAGGCGCCCGCAGGCGCCTTTTTTGCTGATTTTTACAACAGTCCGGAGGCGTTATTCCCAGCTCAGAACCACTTTACCGGACTGGCCGGAGCGCATCGCGTCAAAACCTTTCTGGAAGTCATCAATGCCGAAGCGGTGGGTGATGATCGGTGAAAGATCCAGACCAGACTGGATCAGCGCCGCCATTTTGTACCAGGTTTCGAACATTTCGCGACCATAGATACCTTTAATAAACAGCCCTTTGAAGATGACCTTGGTCCAGTCGATGGACATATCCGACGGCGGAATGCCCAGCATCGCGATACGGCCGCCGTGGTTCATGGTATCGAGCATGCTGCGAAACGCCGGCGGCGCGCCGGACATCTCCAGACCCACATCGAAACCTTCGGTCATGCCCAGCTCGGCCATCACGTCATTGAGGTTCTCTTTGGCCACGTTCACCGCGCGGGTGACGCCCATTTTGCGCGCCAGCTCAAGACGGTACTCGTTAACGTCGGTGATCACCACGTTACGCGCGCCGACGTGTTTCGCCACCGCCGCCGCCATCACGCCGATCGGACCGGCACCGGAAACCAGTACATCTTCCCCGACCAGATCGAAGGAGAGCGCGGTGTGCACCGCGTTGCCGAACGGGTCGAAGATAGACGCCAGGTCATCAGAGATATTGTCGGGGATTTTAAAGGCGTTAAAAGCCGGGATCACCAGATACTCGGCAAAGCAGCCCGGGCGGTTGACGCCCACGCCGATGGTGTTGCGGCACAAATGGGTGCGGCCCGCGCGGCAGTTGCGGCAGTGGCCGCAGGTGATATGCCCTTCGCCGGAGACGCGGTCGCCAATCTTAAAGCCGCGCACTTCCTGACCAATCCCCACCACTTCGCCGACGTATTCGTGACCGACCACCATCGGCACCGGAATGGTCTTCTGCGACCACTCATCCCAGTTGTAGATGTGCACGTCGGTTCCGCAAATAGCAGTCTTGCGGATTTTAATCAGCAGATCGTTATGGCCGACTTCCGGTTCCGGTACGTCGGTCATCCAGATGCCTTCTTCCGCTTTCAGTTTGGATAACGCTTTCATCTCACACCCTTATTAGGCGATGACGCCCAGTTGTTTGCCGATGCGGGTAAAGGCTTCCACCGCACGCTCAATTTGTTCAGGGGTATGCGCCGCCGACATCTGGGTGCGAATACGCGCCTGGCCTTTCGGTACCACCGGATAGAAGAAGCCGGTGACATAGATCCCTTCTTTCTGCAGCTCGCGGGCAAAGTTCTGCGCCACCACCGCTTCACCCAGCATCACCGGAATGATGGCGTGGTCGGCGCCCGCCAGCGTGAAACCTGCCGCGGTCATTTTTTCGCGGAACAGACGCGCGTTAGCCCACAGCCGATCGCGCAGGTCTGCCCCCTCTTCAACCATCTCCAGCACTTTGATGGAGGCGGCCACAATGGCCGGCGCCAGAGAGTTGGAGAACAGATACGGACGGGAACGCTGGCGCAGCCACTCAACCACCTCTTTGCGTGCGGCGGTGTAGCCCCCGGAGGCGCCGCCCAGCGCTTTACCCAGCGTGCCGGTGATGATGTCGACGCGACCCATCACGTCGCAATATTCATGAGAGCCGCGGCCGTTTTCGCCGACGAAGCCGACGGCGTGGGAGTCATCGACCATCACCAGCGCATCGTATTTATCCGCCAGGTCGCAAACGCCTTTCAGGTTGGCGATCACGCCATCCATCGAGAAGACGCCATCGGTGGCGATCAGCACGTGACGCGCGCCGGCCTCGCGCGCTTCTTTCAGACACGCTTCCAGCTCCTGCATGTCGTTGTTGGCATAGCGGAAGCGCTTCGCTTTACACAGGCGCACGCCGTCGATGATCGAGGCATGGTTCAGGGCGTCGGAGATAATGGCGTCTTCCGGCCCGAGCAGCGTTTCAAACAGGCCGCCGTTGGCGTCAAAGCAGGAGGAGTAGAGGATCGCGTCTTCCATACCGAGGAAATCGGCCAGCTTCTTCTCCAGCTGCTTATGCGTGTCCTGGGTACCGCAGATGAAGCGCACCGAGGCCATCCCGAAGCCGTGGCTGTCCATACCGGATTTCGCTGCGGCAATCAGTTCCGGGTGGTTCGCCAGACCCAGATAGTTATTGGCGCAGAAGTTAATCACATGGCTGTCGCCGACGGTAATGTCCGCCTGCTGCGCCGAGGTGATGATCCGCTCTTCTTTGAACAAGCCTTCGGCCCGAGCGGTTTCCAGATTACTCGTTAACTGTTTGTAGAAATCACCACGCATTGCAACTCTCCAGATTCGGCAAAATTTGGCACATATTACCCAAAGCTATACGCTGATACGAGATGATGCAGGCCTGAATGAATTATTTGCAGCATAAATCACGTCAGCCCAGCACCTTATTCTGCGAATGGCTGTAGGCTTGCTCATGTGGTGATATGATATGAGCATTCATGCCCGGATTGTCTTCGGGCTCCCAACTTCAAAGGTACAGTTATGATCATCGTTACCGGCGGCGCAGGCTTTATCGGCAGCAACATCGTTAAAGCGCTGAATGACAAAGGCATCACCGACATTCTGGTTGTCGACAATCTGAAAGACGGCACCAAGTTTGTGAATCTGGTTGACCTGAACATCGCTGACTACATGGATAAAGAAGACTTTCTGATCCAGATAATGGCGGGTGAAGAGTTCGGTGAAATCGAAGCGATCTTCCACGAAGGCGCGTGCTCTTCCACCACAGAGTGGGATGGCAAGTACATGATGGATAACAACTATCAGTACTCTAAAGAGCTGCTGCACTACTGCCTGGAGCGCGAAATCCCGTTCCTGTACGCCTCTTCCGCCGCCACCTACGGCGGACGCACCAGCGACTTCATCGAGTCCCGTGAGTACGAACAGCCGCTGAACGTCTACGGCTACTCCAAATTCCTGTTCGACGAATACGTCCGCCAGATCCTGCCGGAAGCCAATTCGCAGATCGTCGGCTTCCGCTACTTCAACGTCTACGGGCCGCGCGAAGGCCACAAAGGCAGCATGGCGAGCGTCGCTTTCCACCTCAACACCCAGCTGAATAATGGCGAAAGTCCGAAACTGTTCGAAGGCAGCGACGGCTTCAAGCGCGACTTCGTCTACGTGGGCGACGTGGCAGACGTCAACCTGTGGTTCTGGGAAAACGGCGTGTCCGGGATCTTCAACCTTGGCACCGGCCGCGCGGAATCCTTCCAGGCGGTTGCCGATGCGACCCTGGCTTTCCATAAAAAAGGCAGCATTGAGTACATCCCGTTCCCGGACAAACTGAAAGGCCGCTACCAGGCATTCACCCAGGCCGATCTGACTAACCTGCGCAAAGCGGGCTATGACAAACCGTTCAAAACCGTTGCCGAAGGCGTAACGGAATATATGGCCTGGCTGAATCGAGATGCGTAAGAGATAACATGAAAATTCTGGTGGTAGGCCCGTCTTGGGTGGGCGACATGATGATGTCGCAAAGTCTTTATCGTACGCTCAGGGCGCGCTATCCCCAGGCGATTATCGACGTGATGGCGCCAGCCTGGTGCCGTCCGTTGCTATCGCGCATGCCGGAAGTGAATGAAGCGATCCCGATGCCGTTGGGCCACGGCGCGCTGGCTATCGGCGAACGCCGCAAGCTCGGCCATAGCCTGCGCGAGCGTCGCTACGATCGCGCTTACGTGCTGCCGAACTCGTTTAAATCGGCATTAGTCCCCTTCTTTGCCAACATCCCGCTGCGCACCGGCTGGCGCGGCGAGATGCGCTACGGTCTGCTCAACGACGCCCGGGTACTGGACAAAGACGCCTGGCCGCTGATGGTGGAACGCTACGTGGCGCTGGCCTACGACAACGGCGTGATGCGCTGCGCCAACGATCTGCCGCAGCCGCTGCTGTGGCCGCAGCTGCAGGTCAACGATGGCGAAAAATCACAGGCCTGCAACGCCTTTAATCTCTCAAACGAGCGGCCGATCATCGGCTTCTGCCCCGGCGCGGAATTCGGACCGGCCAAACGCTGGCCGCACTATCACTATGCTGCGCTGGCTAAAAAGCTTATCGACGATGGCTATCAGATTGCGTTATTCGGCTCGGCGAAAGATAACGAGGCCGGCAAAGAGATCATCGCCGCCCTCAGCAGCGAGCAGCAGGCCTGGTGCCGTAATCTGGCGGGTGAAACCCAGCTGGAGCAGGCGGTCATTCTGATCGCCGCCTGTAAAGCTGTAGTGACTAACGATTCGGGGCTGATGCACGTCGCCGCCGCGCTGGACCGCCCGCTGGTGGCGCTGTATGGCCCGAGCAGCCCGGATTTCACCCCGCCGCTGTCGCATAAAGCGCGGGTTATCCGCCTGATTAGCGGCTACCACAAGGTGCGCAAAGGCGATGCCGCGGAAGGCTATCATCAGAGCCTGATCGACATCACCCCAGAACGCGTCCTGCAAGAGCTGAACGAACTGTTAGCGGAAAAAACCGAGCACGAGGAAGCGTAACGGATGCGGGTATTGATCGTAAAAACCTCGTCCATGGGCGACGTGCTACACACGCTGCCCGCGCTAACCGACGCTGCGCAGGCCATCCCCGGCATTCGCTTCGACTGGGTGGTTGAAGAGGGTTTCGCGCAGATCCCCTCCTGGCATGAAAGCGTCGAGCGGGTGATCCCGGTGGCGATTCGCCGCTGGCGTAAAGCCTGGTTTTCCGCGCCGATTAAAGCGGAGCGTCAAGCCTTCCGCGAGGCCGTTCAGGCGGTAAAGTATGACGCCATCATCGACGCCCAGGGGCTGGTGAAAAGCGCCGCGCTGGTTACTCGCCTGGCGCACGGCGTCAAGCACGGTATGGACTGGCAAACGGCCCGCGAGCCGCTGGCGAGCCTGTTTTACAACCGCCGCCACCATATCGCGAAACAGCAGCACGCGGTGGAGCGTACCCGCGAGCTGTTCGCCAAAAGCCTTGGCTACACGAAACCCCAGACCCAGGGGGATTACGCCATTGCGCGCCATTTCCTACAGCACGAGGCTAGCGCTGCCGCGCCCTATCTGGTGTTTCTGCACGCCACCACCCGCGATGATAAGCACTGGCCGGAAACCCGCTGGCAGGAGCTTCTCGATCTGCTGGCCGACAGCGGCGTCCGCATTAAGCTGCCGTGGGGCGCCCCGCACGAAGAGGCGCGGGCAAAACGACTGGCGGAAGGCCGGGAGTATGTTGAAGTGCTGCCGCGCATGAGCCTTGAGCAGGTGGCGCAGGTTCTGGCCAGCGCCCGGGCTGTCGTCTCGGTCGATACCGGACTGAGTCATTTGACCGCCGCGCTGGATAAACCGAACTTCACGCTCTACGGCCCGACCGATCCGGGGCTGATTGGCGGATACGGTAAAAACCAGCATATCGTCAGGCCGGAAAACAGCACCAGCACCAGCGATATTCCGGCCAGCCGGGTTCATCTTCTCCTGCAAAATCAGGGGCTGCTCTGATGGGATCCCTGTTTAAACAGATCTACCGCTATACGCGCCCTCGCGCTTATCGCCACAATGAAAATCTGTGGCCTTTTACCCGTATTACGCGCGCGCCAAGCGGCGAAATCAGCGCGTTACGCTATAAAGGGAAAACGGTGCCGCTGGTCAGCCTGAGCGCGCTGAAAAACAGCATGCAGGGCGAAGTCCTGCTGACCGCCACCGGCCCCTCAACCCGCAATATCGATTTTTCCCTGTTGTCGAAAACGATCCCGGTGATGGGCGTCAATGGCGCCTGGCATCTTGCTGACCGGTTGCACTTTTCGCTCTATACCATCGTCGACATGGAATTTTTCGATAAGAAGCCTGATATTATCCGCGCCATTGTCAGCCAGCCGGAGATTCTGCTGTTCACCACCATGCACGGGATCGCCAAAATCCTCGATCGCTATGGGGACGCACTACGCTGCCGTTTGGCGTTGATTGAGGACGGTTGCTATAAGATTTACCAGCCGAAAGTCGCCAGCGAAGCGATAAAGCGCACTTACCAGCAGAATGCGGCGATGTGCTTTCATCCTCAGCGCCCGGATATCTGTTTTAGCACCGATATTCGCCAGGGCATCTTTGATGCCGGCACGGTGGTCTACTGGGCGCTGCAAATTCTCGCCTGGCTGGGCTTCAATACTATCCTGGTGAGCGGCCTGGATATGACCAACTTTAACCAGCCGCGATTCTACGAAACACAACAAGAAAAATTGCCTTCTTACCTGGCAACAAAAGTGGATACCCTCGTCATGCCCTCCTTTGCGCATGCCGCGCAGGTACTGCAGCAACGTCAGATTCGGGTGATTAATTTTTCCCCAGAAAGCGCTGTGCCGGATACTATCTTCGAAAAGGTTGCGTTTAATGAGTACTTTAAAAGTGAGTAACTTCGCCAGACAGGGTTACTCGATTGTCTTTCCTTTGTTTTTATTTTTCAGCGCGATTTTTTGCATGTCCACCCGGACCAATAATCTGCTGCATTTATCGATCCTGCTGCTATTGCTGTCGCTGGTACGCCAGGAAAACCGCCAGGCGCTGGCCGGGGTGTTACGCGAGCAGTGGCAGACCTGGACGCTGCTGGCAGCTTTCTTTATCTATTACGCCCTCAGTAACCTGTGGGGACATACGCCACAGCATATTGACTCGCCGATCACCCACGGCGTGTATCTGACGGGGTACCTGTTACTGATGACGATGCTGCTCAGCGACGAACGAACCCGCCGCCTGGCCATGCTGGCGGTGGTTGGCGGGATCACCGTGCTCTCCCTGTGGACGCTGATTATCGACCATACGCTGGTCCTCACTGCACGAGCGGTCTCCCCCGAGAACCCCGGGCCAACGAACGTTATCGACCTTGCCGGTTACTGCGGCATCGGCATTTTAATCTGCGGCATGCTACTGAAAGAAAAAGCCAGCCACTGGCTCTATCTGCCGGTGGTCATCATGCTGGTGATGCTGCTGCTCACCCAAAGCCGTGGGCCGATCATCGCCCTGGTGCTGGCGGTCGGCTGCACGTTGCACCTGCACGTCTTCACCCGCCGCAACCTGCTGATCGCCGCGGCGCTGGCTGTGCTGATAGCGCTGCTTTTGGTCATGACGCCGGTGGGCGACATGCTGCTCGCCCGTTTCGAGGAGCTTGGCACCCAAAGCGGGCTGCGCCTGAGCATCTGGCACCATACGCTGTCGGAGATGGCCAGCCAGCCGTGGCTGGGGCGCGGTTTCAGCTATGAACTGGATTTCATCAACTACAGCGGCGAGCACATCACCACCACCCACAGCGTGTATATGGGCGCCCTGCTGAAAGGCGGCATCCTGGGGTTACTGCTGCTGCTGGCGGTCATTGTCTGCGGGCTATGGCAGGCGTGGCGCAAGCGCCACACCGACAGCCGCTACAGTCTGGCGATCCTGTTTTACGCGCTGGTGTTTATGGCCTCGCAGGGGATGTTTATCATCAGCAACCCCCGGGAAACCTGGGTGCTGTTCTGGCTGCCGCTGGGCATCGCGCTCAGCAAAGGGCTGGCGGAAAAACGCTAACAAAAAGGGCCGTCAGCGGCCCTTTTTTATATTCACTTTTAAATCAACTGCGGGCGGCGACAAGCCGGTCGGCCTGCTCTTTAATCATGGGCCACACCGACTCAATCGCCACATCGGCGACATTCGCTTCTTCACAGACGATCTGTTTCGCCTTGTCATAGCCCGGCGCCCAGATGTGATAGCCGGGCAGCCCGGTATCCTTGAGTTTGCGCTTGTTATAGACCGCCACCATCGGTTTATCGAAGGCCCGGGCGATATGCACGATCGAGGTGTCTGGCGTAATGACTAAATCACAGCTGCGGATCACTTCGACGGCGGAGTTGATGGTGCTGTCGGCGATATACAGCGCCATATCCAGCCCCAGCTGGCGGATTTTCTCACTACGCCCCACCATCACGATACAGACCCGGTAAGGTAGGGCGCGTAACCGCTCGACCAGGGTCGCCACTTGGTGACGACAGAAGTCTTTATCCTCAGACGCGGTAAAAGGGTTAATGGCGATACGCAGTTCGACCTCTCCGGCCTGGGAAAGCAAGCGAGCCACTTTCTCCCGCTCATGGCGACAGCCGGGGAGATGATAGTGGTATGGGTGGTCGTCAACGATGCCAAACAGCTTCACCACCTGCTTATAGCGCAGGGAAATATGGCTGTTGCTGTCAAAAAAAGCGATCGAATGATCGTAAAGTTTATAGGGCTCTTTATTAAAACCAATCACGCTGGCCGCCCGTAAATCGGCGAGTAATTTAAAGCGTTCATAGCTGGTGACGTCATCAAAATCGATAACTGCATCAAAACCTACCGCCCGCAACGTATTTAAGGACATGCGCGGCCGATATAAATATACTTGCTGAATGAATTCTGAGCCTGCTAATATTTCGCAGCATATTGGTCCGGTTAACACCGAAACCTGATATCCCCGTTCGGCCAGTATTCTGGCGCAACCGGTCGTGACCACCATATCCCCGACTTTATCGTCCAGGCGCAATAGCAGTACGCGGCGGACAGCCGCTGGGTCGAAGGCTTTACGCGCCGGCTTATTTCTGTATCGATAGTTAATTAAATTAAATTTAATGCCGCGGAAAAAAGCATTCTTTTTCCGCGTTAATTGTTTAAGGATACGCATACGGTACCTTGAGCTGTGTTAGCGCTGTGTGATTTTCCGCTGGTAATATTCTGCCAACGTCATGCCCTTCACCTGCGGCGCCAGCCAGCTAAAAAAGGCTTCAAGGTCAGCGTATAAACGCTCAATATCCCGTTCATTCTGGAACGTGGGGCTGCCGCCGGGCATATACTCTGAAGAGTGGAGCATATATTCCACGTAGTCATTGCCCTGCGTCAACGTTTGTTCGACGACTTTTTTCATCGTCTCCACGTTGCCGCCCATCGGACGCAGCCAGTGTACGGAGGGGGAACGCACTTTACCCCGCAGGCGATCGTAGCCCTGCTTCAGGCTGTTCATCCACGCTGAGTGCTTGTACTGAATGCTCATCGGCACTTCCAGCAGCGGAGAGTGGCCTTCGCGGCTGATATCATTTTCATCGAGAAAATAGGCATGCTGCGGGAAGCGGCGATAATCGGTCCCGCCATCGCCCTGCGGCGCTCCCTTGGCGGTCTTCCAGTTCACCCGCGGGGTCACCGAGCAATCCACCTGATAACCGTGCTCCACCAGCAGACGCGCATAGCGCTCGTCAAAGGCCCAGCGCCCGGCGCGATGGCTGACCATTTTGGTCTGGAAAGTATCCTCCAGCAGATGCGTCATATAGTCGACCTTCTCACGCATCATGGCATCGCTGTATTCAATGAGATAAGGCTTATGCCGCCAGTCATCGGCGGTCAGCGGCTCGGTCGGCGGGCTGTTCCACGCATGCAGATGCATGCCGACCTCCGCGGTGCCGCGGGCAATCACGTCTCTGGCGAATTCGATATAAAAGGGGTCGATGGCCATTTCATAGTTGGTCAAATAGACCGGTTTAAAGCCATACTTTTCGCAAAGCTGCTGAAAACGCGGGAGATAACGCGCATTCTCGGTGGTGATGCTGTCATGTTTTTGCCAGAGGTTATCGCCCTCTGTATCAATCGTGATGAGAAATGCGGGATTGTGCACGAAAACGTCCTCAGGCCATACGTATCGGGTCATGGTAGAGCAATACAACGCTTCTCTCAATCTGTCTGATCCCCTAGAATCGGAACCCTTATCCTGGATGAAGAACAGAGTATGACGCCTGAAACCCTCTCCCGCGGCCCGTTGAACCCGGCGCGGATCCTGGTCATTAAGCTGCGCCATCATGGCGACATGCTGCTGATCACGCCGCTTATTCACGCGCTGAAACAGCAGTATCCCGCCGCCAGCGTGGATGTGCTGCTGTATGAAGAGACCCGGGATATGCTCGCCGCCAACCCCGATATCCATCATATTTATGGTCTCGATCGCCGCTGGAAAAAGCAGGGAAAAAGGCATCAGTTGAAGATGCAATGGCAGCTCATTCAGACGCTGCGTCAGCAGCGATACGATATGGTGCTTAACCTTGCTGACCAGTGGCCGAGCGCGATTATCAGCAAACTGACCGGCGCCGCGACGCGGATTGGTTTTGATTTTCCGAAGCGCCGCCACCCGGTCTGGCGCTATTGCCACACCGCGCTGGCCTCCACCCAACAGCATAATCAGCTGCATACGGTACAGCAGAATCTCTCTATTCTCGCTCCGCTCGGTCTCCCGTTGAACGACGCGCCGGCGCGGATGGGCTACAGCGAAGCAGACTGGGCCACCAGCCGCGCCCTGCTGCCGGAGGAGTTCCGGGAAAACTACATCGTCATCCAGCCAACGTCGCGCTGGTTCTTTAAATGCTGGCGCGAAGATCGTATGAGTGCGCTGATCAACGCGCTGTCTGCCGAGGGGTACGCGGTGGTGCTCACTTCCGGCCCCGACGATCGAGAGAAGAAGATGGTGGACACCATCATCGCCGGTTGCCCGCAGGCGCGTCTGCACTCTTTAGCCGGCCAGTTAACGCTGCGCCAGCTGGCGGCGGTGATCGATCACGCCCGCCTGTTTATCGGCGTCGACTCGGTGCCGATGCATATGGCTGCGGCGCTCGGCACTCCGCTGGTCGCCCTGTTCGGCCCCTCGAAGCTGACCTTCTGGCGTCCGTGGCAGGCGAAAGGCGAGGTGATCTGGGCCGGCGACTTCGGTCCGCTACCCGACCCGGATGACATCAACACCAACACCGAAGAACGTTATCTCGATTTAATTCCTACCGACGCCGTGATCGCGGCGGCGAAAAAGGTACTGGCATGAGTAAATTCAGGCTGGCTCTGGTGCGGCAGAAGTACCGCCCGGACGGCGGCGCAGAACGGTTTGTCTCCCGTGCGCTGGAAGCCCTCGACAGCAGTCATCTGCAGCTGAACGTCATCACCCGCGAATGGCAGGGGCCGGTGAAACCGGACTGGCAGATCCATATCTGTAATCCGCGCAAATGGGGGCGCATCAGCCGCGAGCGCGGCTTTGCCAACGCCGCGCGCGCGCTCTGGCAGCGCGAGTCTTTCGACCTGGTGCAGAGCCATGAACGTATTCCCGGCTGCGATCTCTACCGCGCTGGCGATGGCGTTCATCGCCGCTGGCTGCAGCAGCGCTCGCGCATTTTACCGGCCTGGAAAAGCCGCCTGCTGTTCGCCGACCGTTATCATCGCTACGTCATGCAGGCGGAGCGCGAGATGTATGAAGACTCACACCTGCGCGGGGTGATCTGCAACGCCGAGATGATCAAGCGCGAAATTATCGAAGACTTTGGCCTGCCGGCGGAGAAGATCCACGTTATTTATAACGCCATTGATAACCAGCGTTTTCTACCGCCGGGCGAAGAGACCTTTGCCGCCTTACGCGCCAAATGGCAGCTACCGCTGCAGGCAACCTGCCTGATTTACGTCGGCTCCGGCTTTGAGCGCAAGGGACTGGCGGCGGCAATCCGCGCCATCGCCCCCACCGATCGCTATCTGCTGGTGGTTGGCAAAGATAAGGATCAGCCGCGCTATCAGGCGCTGGCGAAGAGTCTCGGCTGCGAAGCGCGGGTGCGCTTCTTCGGCATGCAGTCGGAGACGCTGCCCTTCTATCAGATGGCCGATGGTCTGCTGCTGCCCACCCTCTACGATCCGTTCCCCAACGTCATTCTCGAAGCGATGGCCTGCGGTCTGCCGGTGATCACCACCACCGGCTGCGGCGGGGCGGAGTTTATCGTCGACGGCCACAACGGTTACGTCTGCGACGCCCTGGATATCCCGGCGCTGCAGCAGGCGGTGATGGCCCTGCCTGCCCGCGCGCTGGGCTCCGCGCAAGGCGGTCGCGCCCGCGAGCGCATCATGGCCTGCACCAGCGAGCGACTCTCAACCCAGCTGCTTTCTCTTTATCAGGATCTGGTGAAATAACGATGCGCATCTTATTTGTGATTGACGGTTTACCCGGCGGCGGCGCGGAAAAAGTGGTCCTGACCCTGGCAGCACAGTTCCTGCGCGACGGCGATCGGGTGTCGCTCATTTCGCTGCGCGATGTCTGCGAGTATCCGTTGCCCGAGGGTCTCGACTATCAGGTGGTGGCCGATCGCTGCCGTAAACCGTGGCGCAAGCTGACCGAGCTGTCCCGCCGCGCCCGCCAGCTGGACGCCGCGGTCATCCGGGCCGAACAGCAGGGGCAATTTGACCTCGTGCTTTCCAACCTGCACAAAACCGACCGCATCGTCGCCCGCAGCCGGGCGCTGCGCGAGCGTAACGTCTGGTTCTGCCTGCACGGCGTATTCTCTGCCTCCTATCTCGGGCACCGCACCGGCTTTGACCGCTGGATGAAGCAGCAGAAAATTAAGCGAATTTACCAGGGTCGCAACGTGGTGGCGGTTTCCGACGCCGTGGGACGCGATCTGGTGGAAGCCTTCGCCCTGCGTCCGGCACAGCTGAAAACTATCTACAACCCCTTCGATATCGCCACTCTGCGCGCCGAGGCGGAAGCCGACAGTGAGCGACCGGCCGGTGACTATCTGATTCACGTCGGCCGCTTCCATCCGGGCAAACGCCACGACCGCCTGCTCGAAGCCTATGCGCAAAGCGGCATTGACGCGCCGCTGGTGCTGTTAGGCCAGGGAAAACCGGAGCAAGAGCAGCGCCTGCGCCAGCTGGCCAAAACGCTGCAGGTTGACGATCGGGTGTGGTTCAAGGGTTTTCAGAAAAACCCCTTACCGTGGATCAAAGGCGCACGGATGCTGGTTTTAAGCTCCGATAGCGAAGGATTCGGCAATGTGGTGGTGGAAGCGCTGCTGTTGCATACGCCGGTTGCCAGCACCCGCTGCCCCGGCGGCGTCACCGAGATCCTCACCGGCGAACTTGCCCGCGGTCTGGCGGATCTGACCAGTCCGGCGCTGGCTCAGACGATGCAAAGCATTTACCATAACCCGCCGACTATCGACGACGCCGCGCTGGAAAAATTCAGCGTCGTGTCCATTTGTCAGCAGTACCGTCAGCTGCAGCGCACCTGACGCCGTTAGTTAACCAGGATCGAAGATTTATGAGTCAAACGCCTTTATTGAGCATCGTGGCTGCCGTCTACAACGGTGAGAAATTTCTTGCGCAGTTCTTTGAGTGCCTTGAACAGCAGCAGCTGGAAAGCTATGAACTGATCCTGGTGAACGATGGTTCGACAGACAACAGCCTGGCGGTGATCGCCGAATGGCGGGATCGGCTGCAGAACGTCCAGGTACTGGAGCAAGAAAACCAGGGCGTCTCGGTCGCGCGCAATACCGGCCTCGCCGCCGCCAGCGGCAAATATCTGGCGTTTCCGGATATCGACGACAAACTCTATCCGGGCATGTATCGCACGCTGCTGGAGATGGCCGAGAAAGAACATCTCGATATCGCGACCTGCAACGGCACCTACGTGTATGAAAAGCGCCGCGAGAGCCACCCGATCTTCCCGCTGGATCGCCTGCCCTCGACCGGCGTGCTGCCGGGTCATGTCTGGCTCAAGCAGGCCCTGGACTCGCGGAAGTTTCTACACGTCACCTGGCTCAACATCTATCGCCACGACTTTATCCGCCAGCATCACTTCCATTTCGAACCCGGCCTGCGCCATCAGGATATCCCGTGGACGACAGAGGCGCTGCTGGCCGCGGAGCGCGTGCAGTACACCAGCCAGCAGTTCTATGATTACTACATCCACTCTGAGTCGGTGTCGCATAAGCCGGACAACGACGACACGCTGATGCGTTCGGCGCGCCACTATATGAAGATTTTGGAGATGCTGGAGGCGATCAACCAGCGCTACCCGGATAAAGTGCGCCATATCGCCGCCTGTCGCTGGCAGATCGCCAAAGAAGGCCTGGGGATCATCCACACCTTCGACAGCATGAAAGATGAGTCGAAAAAGCATGTTATTATTAAAGAATTCTTCGACCGCGGTATCTGGCGGTTAATCTGGAAAAACGCCTGTACTTTCCGTTTACGCTGGCGCCTGGGACGCCGTTATCTGCGTATTAAGCGTTATCGCCACGCGGTATAGACCAAAAACCCGCTGTTTCCGCCAAAGAGATAGCTTTACGCGGGCTAAATGCTTAGAATTTGCCCGCCAAAACAGAGAACGGATAAATAGTTTGGAATTGCTTTATACCACCCTACTTTACCTTATTCAGCCGCTGGTGTGGCTGCGGCTGCTGCTGCGCAGTCGTAAGGCTCCTGCCTATCGTAAACGCTGGGCGGAACGCTATGGCTTCTGTCAGAACAAGGTAGAGCCGGATGGCATTCTGCTGCACTCCGTTTCCGTCGGAGAAACCCTGGCCGCCATTCCGCTGGTTCGCGCTCTGCGCCACCGCTACCCTTCGATGCCGATCACCGTCACCACCATGACGCCGACCGGCTCCGAGCGCGCCATGTCGGCGTTCGGCAAAGATGTCCATCACGTCTATCTGCCCTACGATCTGCCCGGCGCCATGAACCGCTTCCTGAATACCGTTCAGCCGAAGCTGGTTATCGTGATGGAAACCGAGCTATGGCCGAATATGGTGGCCGCGCTGCATAAGCGTAAGATCCCGCTGGTGATCGCCAACGCCCGCCTTTCTGAACGTTCCGCCAAAGGCTATGCCAAACTGGGCGGTTTTATGCGCCGCCTGTTAAGCCGTATTACACTTATCGCCGCGCAGAATGAAGAGGATGGCAACCGCTTCCTTGCTCTCGGACTGAAGCGCAACCAGCTGGCGGTCACCGGAAGTCTGAAATTCGATATCTCCGTCACCCCGGAGCTGGCGGCCCGCGCGATTACGTTGCGCCGCCAATGGGCGCCACACCGCAAGGTCTGGATTGCCACCAGCACTCACGACGGCGAAGAACAAATCATCCTGCAGGCGCATAAAAAACTGCTGGAGACCTTCCCGAACCTGCTGCTGATCCTCGTTCCTCGGCATCCGGAGCGCTTCCCCGACGCGCGTGAGATGGTGCAAAAGGCCGGAATGAGCTTTACTCTGCGCAGCACCGGCGAGATCCCCTCCTCCAGTACCCAGGTGGTGATTGGCGATACCATGGGTGAACTGATGCTGCTCTACGGCATTGCCGACCTCGCCTTCGTTGGCGGCAGCCTGGTGGAGCGCGGCGGCCATAACCCGCTCGAGCCGGCGGCGCATGCCATTCCGGTGCTGATGGGGCCGCATACCTTCAACTTCAAAGATATCTGCGCCAAGCTGCAGCAGGATGATGGCCTGATCACGGTCACCGACGCCGACTCGCTGGTCAGGGAAGTGTCCACGCTCCTGACCGATGAAGACTACCGCCTGTGGTATGGCCGTCACGCGGTGGAAGTGCTGCACCAGAACCAGGGCGCGCTGTCGCGTCTGCTCAATTTACTGCAACCTTACATGCCGCAACGGAGTCATTAATGTCGAACCGGCTTTCCGTGGTGATGATCGCCAAAGATGCAGCGGACCTGCTGCCGGATTGTCTGGACTCCGTTAGCTGGGCAGATGAAATCATCGTCCTCGACTCTGGCAGTACCGACAACACCGTCGAGCTGGCCCGCCGCCTCGGCGCCCAGGTCTATACCCATACCGACTGGCGAGGCTATGGTATTCAGCGCCAGCGCGCGCAGGACTATGCCACCGGCGACTGGGTGTTGATGATCGATACCGATGAGCGCGTCACGCCAGAACTCAGGCAGGCTATTCTTAAGGTGCTGGCAGCGCCGCAGCGCGGCGCTATCTACAGCATCGCTCGTCGCAACTACTTTCTCGGACGCTTTATGCGCCACAGCGGTTGGTATCCCGATCGCGTGCTGCGCCTGTACGAACGCGCCCGTTACCGCTATAACGATAATCTGGTCCATGAATCGCTGGATAGCCTGGGCGCTGAGGTCATTCCGCTAACCGGCGATCTCCTGCATCTGACCTGCCGCGACTTCGCTGGCTTCCAGCAAAAACAGCTGGCGTATGCTGCAGCGTGGGCGCTTGAGCGCCACCGCAAGGGCAAGAAGACCTCGATGGCGGGCATTTTCAGCCATACCCTGGGCGCGTTCCTGAAAACGCTGCTGCTGCGCGGTGGGGTGCTGGACGGTAAGCAGGGCTGGTTACTGGCGATGGTCAACGCGCAGTATACGTTTACGAAATATACCGAGCTGTGGGCGCTGAGCCACGGCTACTCGGAGAAAGGGTAATCATGAGCACAAAAGCGATCTATCCGGGTACCTTTGATCCCATCACCAACGGTCATATCGACATTGTCACCCGCGCGGCGAGCATGTTCGATAAAGTGGTGCTGGCTATCGCCGCGAGCCCGAGCAAAAAGCCGATGTTTACCCTCGACGAGCGTATCGCGCTGGCCACTCAGGCAACAGCGCATCTGGTTAACGTGGAGGTTATCGGTTTTAGCGACCTGATGGCCAGTTTCGCCCGCGCGCAGCAGGCCAATATTTTAATTCGCGGCCTGCGGGCGGTGGCGGATTTCGAGTATGAGATGCAGCTGGCCCACATGAACCGCCACCTGATGCCCACCCTTGAGAGCGTGTTCCTGATGCCGTGCAAAGAGTGGTCATTTATCTCTTCCTCACTGGTGAAGGAAGTGGCGCGTCACCAGGGCGACGTTTCTCATTTCCTGCCAGCTAACGTCCACCAGGCGCTGTTGAATAAGCTGAAGTAACGCATCTATCTGCTGGGGCATGAGCCACGCAGGCTGGCGCTGCACTGCGCCGCCCATCCACACCGGCTCTGTCCCGGTCTTTGTGCCAGGTGGCGCTACGCTGACCTGGCCTACAAACGTTCCTGTTCCTGAGAACTACTTCTGGCACTGACGGCAATAAAAGGTCGCCCGCTGGGCATGTTTGGTCCCGACAACCGGCGTGCCGCAGATCCGGCACGGTTCGCCCTTGCGGCCATAGACCTGCAGCTCCTGGGCAAAATAGCCCGGCTTGCCATCGCTTTGCAGGAAATCCTTCAGCGTGGTGCCGCCCTGCTCTATCGAACGCAGCAGGACCAGCTTAATCACTTTCACCAGCTGCTCACACTCTTCCCGCGACAGTGAAGAAGCCAACCTGTCGGGATGGATCCCGGCCGAGAACAGCGACTCGCTGGCGTAGATATTGCCGACCCCTACCACCAGCTTGTTATCCATCAGCCAGGGTTTGATCGCAGTTTTTTTCTTCGCGCATTTCTGCTGAAGATAGTCGGCGTTAAATTCATCGCTGAGCGGCTCCGGGCCAAGGTGGGCCAGTACCGGATGATCTTCCAGCGTTTTGGTCCACAGCCAGGCGCCAAAGCGGCGCGGATCGGTATAGCGCAGCACCTTGCCATTACTCATGACCAGGTCAACGTGATCGTGTTTTTCGGCCGGTAGCTCTTCGCTCAGGATACGCAGGCTTCCCGACATCCCGAGATGAACGATGATCCAGCCGTCCGGCAGTTCCAGAAGCAGGTATTTGGCACGACGCCGCACGCTGAGCACCGGAACGTCGCTCAGGCGATAAATCTCTTCGGAAACCGGCCAGCGCAGCCGTCCGTTGCGCACGACGGCGTGCAGAATGGTTGCGCCAACCAGGTGCGGCTCGATGCCGCGGCGGCTGGTTTCAACCTCTGGTAATTCAGGCATGATTTTCCTCATCTACATAGGCAGGCGTCACTATTTTACCTCGTTCAGGAGGCAACGACGCGATTAGTGGAGAAAATTCACGCCAACGGTCATCCGCCTGCCATCAGGCTGCGGTTTAAAGTTCCAGCGCCACAGCATATTGACCGCCTGCGCATCATACTGTTCCACTTCGCTGCTTTTGCTGATGAGAACCAGCGTCGGCATGCCAGTATCATCGATATCAACGGTCAGTTCCGCCCGCCGTTCGTCCGGCCTCTGCGGCGCCTTCCACTCCACGTTGAAGAGAGCGGCGTTCAACACCTCATCCCGATCGATATCAACCGTCATGCGCGGCGCTGGATCCAGGGGAGTGATGGTTTCCTGACGATCCAGTTTTTTACTGGCAGGTAAGATCGCCGCGGCCTTCGCCGTATCTTCCCCTTTCGCTCTTTCCCCAAGGATATCGCCATAGTCGGCGTAGACCTTTGCCGAAAGAATCGCCTTACGTGGCCCCATGCCAACCCGCATCAGTAGCTTCGTTTTGATATTCGCTATTTTCTGCTCGGTATCCTCGGTAAGCGGCTGTAGCAGCATGGAAGCGATCATCGCGCCCATATACAGCTCAGGATCGCGCTCGGCCCACACGCTCCCCCAGGCCATCCACACCTGCGGATCCTCTGGCGCCAGCGCCAGCAGCTGCGACCATGCTGCCCGCTTCTCCTCAAAGGAAGCGTAACTTTTTCTGAACGCCAGATCTTTGAGTAGCGGCGCGTAGTACGGGTGCGTCTCCACCAGGGCTTCCATCGCCTCCGTCATTTCAGTAAAGCTTTCCATTCTGCCTTTGGGCGTTTTATCGCGTTTTTTTAGGTAGATAAGCTGTAACTGATGCGCCTCTTCCGCGCTCAGTCTCTGTTGCGGAAACAGCGCTTTCATTCGCGTAAATCGCGCAACCATTTCCTTCGAGGCGCTTTCCATCCCCGTTTTATTATGGCGAGCGGCCAGCCGGGAAATGCGCATCGCCCGCGCCTCCATCTCCCCATAGTATTCTTCCGGCGGTACGCGATCGCTGATAAAGCTCACTGGCATCAACACGCGTTTTCCCTGCCGGTGAGAACCAAAACGCCACTCCTGTGCATAGTGCAGCGCCGCCTGGTCGAACTCGGGAACGCCACTGCTGCATTCAACGACCACGTTTAACAGCTCGCCGCTGGCGTCGGTATCCAGCGAGAGTATGGTCGTCGCTGACTTGATATATTTATGTATCGCCGGATACAGCATCGCCTGCAAACTCTCTTTCCTGATGCCATAGCGCTCCGTATCAATGCTGACATGGCCAGGAAAGCGTTCGTTAATCGGGCTGACGCTACGCACGGGGGCAGTTTTAAACACGATTGATTTTGCCAAAGGCAGCACCTTGCTCGCTTCACCCTGTTCTGTTGCATACTTATCCAACGGCAAGTCGCAGGAGCGCGTCTGCATCCGCGCCTGCAAAATGAGCAGGATTTGCCGATCTTCCACCGGCATTTGCGCGATGTATGCTGCCAGCCGCTGCTGTAGCGCAGGCTGCCGCGGGCTCTCCTTCAGACCCTCCGCCATTAACAATCCGGTCGTAATGCTCTTTGTGAACGGCTGAAACTGCGATTTTCGCACCCGCTCATCATCGCGGGCCTGGATCAGCGCGACTGCCCAGCCCAGCCAGGCATCCGGGTTTTCCGGCACAATGGCGATGGCCCGGCGAAACGCCGTTTCCGCCTGCGCTTTATCCGCCTCGCTCGTCAGCGTCAGGATGGCCGTGGCCAGCGTCAGATCGCCCCGGTCCGGCATCCAGGCCAGATACTCCATCATTTTAGGTAATGCTTTCGCTTCCCGTTCACGATAGCCCAGCGCCTGCTGCCAGAGCGCATCCGCGGCGGCGGCATCTTCTTCATTCCAGCCAAGCGGCAGCGCCGCCAGCGGTTTTTTCTGCGCGAGAAATTGCTCGGTGATGTTGTGCTGATTCAACGGCCCCCCACGCAGCGCTATCTGAATAAAACGAGCATGGCGGTCATAGAGAAAATCGCTCCAGGCGGGTGTTTCCAGCTGATTCATACTCTGCCAGCGCCGCTGGTTTTGTTCGCCAAAAGGCACCTTGCATAAGGTAATGCCGATGACAAAAACAATCTGCGCCACAGCAACAATCAGATAGCCTTTATTGTGTCGGGTAACCGCCACCCACATCAGAGCGGAAAAATAGATCGTTCCCCCCAGCCACAGGCCATAGAGATATAAACGCTGGGGATCATTGAGCGCGGCAGGTAACAGCGGCAGTGTATCCATTAAGCGGAACGGTGCGGACCACAGCAAGGAGACTAAATCCGGCGCCACAAAAGCCATCAACAACGCGAAAAAGAGAATGAGATATCTTAATTTCAGCGTCATTTATGGCTGACTCCGAATAATGGACCGGAGTATCAGCGCCGCCACCCAGATAAAAATAATCAGTAACGCCGCAATATCGAACCATGCTGGACCAGAGCCGTTGAGCCGGGCAAAACTGCGCGCCAGCCCCCCCATAATCAGCGTACTCATCAGCGCCAGCGCGCCATGCCAGGCAAATGAAGGAACGTTGCTGCGAATACTGCGCCACAGCAGGGTTAACGGCCCCGGCCCGGTAGGTTGACGAGGTACGGCGGCGGCTGGCGCCCTGCGAGGCTTCTGCATTACCGGTGCGACCCGCGGGCGCACGGTTTCCGCTTGCTTACGCTGCTTTGCCTGCTTTATTCCCGCAACAACCTGTTTTTTCCGCGCGCAGACCAGGCATGGCATCCCGGCGAAATGCTGGTGTTTTTGATGACAAAGAATAATTTTTTGCGTGCTACGTAGCGCATAAGGACGCAGCACCTGCGCCCATTCATCGGCGGAAGGTCGTCGGGCGGGCGAATCGCTAAATGCGCGATCGAATAGCTTACGCAGCTCAACCGGCAGCAAATGGTGGGTACTTGCCGGCACCGGTGAGATAGTCGTTGCTGCGTTGATCCCGTAGGCGTAGCAGCCAGCGGCGATACGGCCGGGTAAATCATCCGGTACCTTCGCCATTTGCGAGCGACCGCTGTAGGGATGAATACCATGGTTGAGCAGTTGGAAAATGATCACCGCCAGCGAGAAACGATCCTGCGCTTCTTCCTGCTCACCGGGCACCTGCCCAATACGCTGAAACTCCGGCGCCAGATAATCCGGCGTGAACTGCCCTGCAGGGAAACGCTCTCCCTCGCCCTGAATGCTAAAGCCATCGCAGTCCAGCAGCGCGATATAAAGGCTGTCGCGATAGAACCGCAGGTTGACTGGCTTCATGTCGATAACCCGGTGCTGTCGCGCATGCAGCGTAGAGACCAGGGTAGCAAGGTTACAAGCCAGGCTCACTTTCGCACCGATACCTTCCGGCAGATGGTGCGCCTTCGCCTGCCGCGCCTGTAAAATATACTCCAGCTCAATGGTGCGCTGGGTGTCGAGAACCGGCATGACAAAGCCCACTACGCGCTTGCGCTCGTCGTAGAGCAAATAGTCGGGCCATGCCAGCTGGACAATCGACTCACCTTCCGCGGGGGCGGGGATCTCAGGCCGCTGCGCCAGCATGGCGCTGAGCTTGCGCTGGTAGTAAGCGGTATCGGTCTGCGGATGGTAAAGTTTAGCAACACGGGAAGGGTCATCCGCCAGGAAATAAACACTCCCCGCGCCGCCGCTCTTGATCAGTTTCCCCAGACGTACCGTGCGGCGCTGTCCGTCATAGCAGGCTGGCAGCTTTTTATGCTTCATGACGCAGGGCTACCAGAAGTGTCTTGTCATCACCGGTTATCGCCCAGGTGCGCGGGTCGTCCAGCGTGGCGCGCAGCGCTTCGCTTCCTTCAGCCTCTGAAACCTGCTGCACATAACGCAAAACCGGATCGATAAACGGAGAGAACAGCGCATCCCCACGCCGATTGAGTGCGAACGGCTGCACGCCGTCAGTCATCATCACCAGTCTCGTGGCTCTGCCAGAAAACTGGCTGATATGTAAATGCTCCCGCCAGTCGTCGCTGGTCAGGAACCAGGTCTGGTTAGCGTATTCGCCGTTTTCAGGCAGGGAGAAGTGCTGTTCGGCATCCAGGCTTAACGCCGCAGCGCCATCGCCAATATGCACTATCACAGAGGCGGTCTCTCCCAGCCAGGCAGCCAGAACGGTACAGGCAAAATCGCCCGCGGAAATTTCCCGCGCCTGCGCCTGTAGCAGCACGGTCTCGCGCACACTACCGAGCAGCGTCGCCAGCTGATTTTCATCCGGCGCCGTGATGAATGTCGCCAGGCGATCGGCCAGCGCATGCGCGACCAACGCTGCGCCCTGCTCGCTATACGCGGCAGAGCCCGCCCCATCACACACGACGGCGACAAGCCGATCGCCCAGATGGCGATAGCAAAAGGCATCCTGGCAGGGAAGTTGATTTTGTCGGTGGCTGCTACCCATGACCGACGCTGCGTATACGCGCCAGTTCATGGTGTCAGACCGAAATTTCGGACCAGCTATCCGTCGGCGGTAGCTGTGCTTTACCGCCCGGTGTCGACTGCGACACCACCTGCATACTGGCGCTGAGCCAGAGGAATAGCTCGCGGAACTGCAATCCCTTCAGCTGCTTCACGCCGTTAATGCCGCTACGGCTGAACTGCCCCATCGACTCAGTTGCTTCGTGTCCTACGCTAATCGGAAACACAGCGACTTTATTTGCCGCCTGCGCATCACGGCACGCCTGCGCTGCCGCCTGCCAGTTGTCGGTGGGCTCGCCATCCGACATTAAAAACAACCATGGCCGGGTATAGGGGACGCCAGCCGCTTTCAGGCGCTGTTTTTCCGCTTCAATTTCGCCCAGCGCCAGGCTAACGGCCTGCCCGGTGGGCGTCAGGCCACTGGCCTCAAGCTCGGGGGCAATGAAGTCCATCGCATCACACCAGTCGCCATACAGCTCGCATTCATCATAGCCGCCGTATTTGATCACCAGCAGGCGAACGCGCTTAGCGGCGATGACATCCTGCTTAAGTTCCTCTTCCAGCAGCTTTAATCCCTGATTCAGCTGGGCGATTGGCTGGCCCTGCATGCTGCCTGAGCAATCGAGGACCAAAATTAACGGTGTGCGCTGTTCGCTGTTATCGATAAATGAAACATCTGGAATAAAAGAGGCCATAACAATCCCTGTCGCTGGTTTTCTGTACCGGAAGAATAGACAGACTATACAAGCAAGACAAGAAAAACCTTTATATTCATTATGTTAATTGATTTGTAGTAAATAATTAAAAGAGGGATATATGATAAGTTTTGAAGGTGTTTTGCCTGAATAATGGCAATAAAAAACCCCGCCGGGGCGGGGTTTTCATTACAAGAAAGCGAAAATTATTTGATTTTAGCTTCTTTGTAGATAACGTGCTGACGTACAACCGGATCGTACTTTTTCAGTTCCATTTTTTCCGGTTTGGTACGCTTGTTCTTCGTGGTGGTGTAGAAGTGACCAGTACCAGCGGAAGAAACCAGCTTGATTTTCTCACGAATACCTTTAGCCATGATTTATTTCCTCTAAGTACTTAGTACTTTTCGCCACGGGCACGCAGTTCAGACAGAACTGTATCGATGCCTTTCTTATCGATTACACGCATACCTTTAGCAGATACGCGCAGGGTGACAAAACGCTTCTCGCTCTCAACCCAGAAACGGTGAGAGTGCAGGTTCGGCAGGAAACGGCGTTTAGTCGCGTTCAGTGCGTGGGAACGGTTGTTACCGGTCACCGGACGCTTGCCAGTAACTTGGCAGACTCGGGACATGTCTATTCTCCAAAAATCAAATTAGCTCGAGCTTCGTATGGGGTATTGGCGCCTCGTCAGGCTTTACAGCCTGGTCATCGCAGTTCAATGTGAACTCTCGACTGCCAGGCCCAAATGCCAAACCCGAGATTCTCAAAGGTGGCGTAGTATACGCTGACTCGGCGATGTGCTCAAGTCCCGAACAGACAAAGATCCCGAAGGATCGCCAGTTCGGGGCTAAATCCAGCCACGCTCGGCAAAAGATACATACGCACCGCGGCCGATAACCAGATGGTCAAGCACGCGTATCTCCATGAATCGACAACATTTTACCACCCTTTCGGTAATCAGCCTGTCTGCCTGGCTCGGCTCCGGACTACCGGAGGGATGATTATGCGCAAGGATCACGGCGGCAGCGTTCACTTTGATGGCTTCGCGTACAATTTCTCGCGGATGCACCTCAACGTGGCTAAGAGTACCAGAAAAAAGGCGACTATGTTTCAACACCCGATTCTGATTATCTAAAAAGATCACCATAAAGATCTCGCGCTCTTCTTCCGTAAGCTGGCTTTGTAAAAATTCCCGCGTCGTCGAGGGACTAACCAGCGCAGCCTCCTCGACCAGCTGTGAGCTAAAATAGCGTCGCGCCAGCTCGGCAATACCCTTCAGTTGCGCATATTTCGCCAGCCCCAGTCCATCCACGGCAATCAGCTGCGCTTTATCCGCGGAAAGCAGAGCGTAGAGCGAGCCAAAACGCTGCAGTAACGCCTGCGCATAGCCGAGCACATCCTGACGACGCGTGCCGACGCGCAGAAACAGCGCCAGCAGCTCAACATCCGTTAGCGCTTCGATGCCGTACTGCAACATCTTTTCTCGTGGCATCAGATTTTCCGTTTCGTCCATGCGCCCTCCTGGGTGAATTTGCCTATCCTGGCACAGCCTGACGGCGCTGCCGACCCACTGCTTTTCACCCTGCGTAGCCGCTCGCAAAGTGAATGCCCACCAGAGGCACGACGACGACAGGATTGTGATAAGATGCGCGGATTCTGGTCTACGGCAACAGGAAGACATCATGATGACTCTGGCGGGTAAAAAAATCGTCCTGGGCGTCAGCGGCGGTATCGCGGCGTATAAAACCCCGGAACTGGTGCGCCGACTGCGCGAACGCGGCGCGGAGGTGCGTGTCGCGATGACGGAGGCGGCAAAAGCGTTCATCACCCCACTCAGCCTGCAGGCGGTATCCGGCTATCCGGTTTCCGACAGCCTGCTCGATCCGGCGGCGGAAGCGGCTATGGGCCATATTGAGCTCGGGAAATGGGCCGACCTGGTGATCCTCGCCCCGGCAACCGCTGATTTAATCGCCCGCGTGGCGGCCGGCATGGCCAACGACCTGGTGTCGACGATCTGTCTTGCCACCCCTTCCCCGGTTGCCGTGGTGCCCGCCATGAACCAGCAGATGTATCGCGCGCAGGCCACCCAGCAGAATCTGCGGACGCTGGCTTCCCGCGGCCTGCTGCTGTGGGGACCGGACAGCGGCAGCCAGGCCTGCGGCGACGTCGGCCCGGGGAGAATGCTCGATCCGTTAACCATCGTGGAGATGGCCGCGCAGCATTTCGCCTCCCCTGTCAAAGATTTGCAACATCTCAACCTCATGATTACCGCGGGCCCGACCCGTGAGCCGTTGGATCCGGTGCGTTACATCAGCAACCACAGCTCAGGCAAAATGGGCTTCGCGATTGCCGCCGCCGCCGCGCAGCGGGGCGCGAACGTGACCCTGGTCAGCGGCCCGGTATCACTACCGACACCGCCGTTTGTGCAGCGCATTGATGTCACTACCGCACTGGAAATGGAAGCCGCCGTCCAGGCCGGCGCTCAGCAGCAGCATATTTTTATTGGCTGCGCCGCAGTGGCGGATTACCGCGCCGCCGTCATCGCCGAAGATAAAATTAAAAAACAAGGTGATGAATTAACAATAAAAATGATTAAAAACCCGGATATCGTGGCCGGGGTTGCGGCGCTAAAAGCCCATCGCCCTTACGTCGTTGGGTTTGCCGCCGAAACGAATAATGTGGAAGAATATGCGCGGCAAAAACGTGCCCGCAAAAACCTCGACCTGATTTGCGCTAACGATGTTTCTCAGCCTGATCAGGGCTTTAATAGCGATAACAACGCATTACACCTTTTCTGGCAGGATGGGGAAAAGCGCTTACCACTTGAGCGCAAGGAACTCCTGGGCCAATTATTACTCGACGAGATCGTGACCCGTTATGATGAAAAAAATCGACGTTAAGATTCTGGACCCGCGTGTCGGCCAGCAATTTCCGCTGCCGACCTATGCCACCTCCGGCTCCGCCGGACTTGACCTGCGAGCCTGTCTCGACGACGCCGTAGAGCTGGCGCCGGGTGCAACCACGCTGTTGCCGACGGGCCTTGCGATTCATATCGCCGATCCCTCTCTGGCGGCGGTAATTCTGCCACGCTCCGGCCTGGGCCATAAGCATGGCGTAGTACTGGGCAATCTGGTGGGCCTCATCGACTCCGATTACCAGGGGCAACTGATGGTGTCCGTCTGGAACCGCGGTCAGCAGAGCTTTATTATCGAGCCGGGCGAACGTATCGCGCAGATGGTCTTTGTGCCGGTCGTGCAGGCGGAATTTAACCTGGTGGAAGAGTTTGACGCCACCGACCGCGGCGAAGGCGGCTTCGGTCACTCAGGGCGTAAATAAGCCCAGCAACACGGAACCTGCATCCCAACGCGCATAACGCAATAACATCACCGCAAACTCCGGTTTGCGGTCGCGTTGTGGATGTCTGCCTGACAAGTGCTTATTTTCAGGGGTATTTTATAACATGGCAGAAAAGCAAACTGCGAAACGGAATCGTCGCGAAGAAATACTTCAATCTCTGGCGCTCATGCTGGAATCCAGCGATGGTAGTCAACGTATTACCACCGCGAAACTGGCGGCTTCCGTCGGCGTCTCCGAAGCCGCGCTGTATCGCCATTTTCCCAGCAAAACCCGCATGTTTGACAGCCTGATCGAGTTCATTGAAGACAGTCTGATTACGCGCATCAATTTGATTTTGAAAGATGAAAAGGACACGACCGCGCGCCTGCGCCTGATCGTTCTGTTGATTCTTGGGTTTGGCGAGCGTAATCCTGGGCTGACGCGTATCCTCACCGGGCACGCGCTGATGTTCGAACAGGACCGGCTACAGGGCCGCATCAACCAGCTTTTTGAGCGCATCGAAGTGCAGCTGCGTCAGGTGATGCGCGAGAAAAAAATGCGTGAAGGCGAAGGCTACACCCTCGACGAAACCCTGCTGGCCAGCCAGCTGCTGGCCTTCTGCGAGGGTATGCTGTCGCGCTTTGTGCGCAGCGAGTTCAAATATCGTCCGACGGATGATTTCGAGGCCCGCTGGCCGCTGGTCGCCGCACAGCTGCAGTAATCTGCTTCTGAGATGCCCGGTAGCCTGACGCTTACCGGGCGTATGTCTTAGATGCCGTAGGCTTCACGATAGGCACGAACTGACGCCAGATATTCCGCCATCTCGGGTTTCTCTTCCAGATAAGCAATCAGCTCTTTCAGAGTGATGATTGAGATAACCTGGCAGCCGTAATCCCGCTCCACTTCCTGAATAGCGGAAATCTCGCCGCGGCCGCGCTCCTGACGATCCAGGGAGATCAGTACGCCCGCCAGCTGGGCGCCCTGGGCCTGGATAATCTCCATGGATTCGCGGATCGCCGTACCGGCGGTGATCACGTCATCCACCAGCATCACACGCCCCTGCAGCGGGCTACCGACCAGGTTGCCGCCTTCGCCGTGGGTTTTTGCCTCTTTGCGGTTAAAGCAGTAAGGCAGATCGCGGTCATGATGCTCAGCTAACGCCACCGCGGTGGTGGTGGCGATCGGAATACCTTTATAGGCCGGGCCAAACAGCAGGTCGAACTCAATCCCGGAATCCACCAGCGCCTCGGCATAAAAACGGCCCAGCAGTGCCAGATCGCGCCCGGTGTTAAACAGGCCGGCGTTGAAGAAATAGGGGCTCTTGCGCCCGGATTTCAGCGTGAACTCGCCAAACTTAAGAACCTGCTTGCTAAGCGCAAACTCAATAAACTGGCGCTGATACGGCTTCATGGATTCGCTCCTTTTGGTACTTTCATCATTGTCAGACTACGCGCTCATCCTTTGCAGGTGTAATGAAGGATGAAGCGCAAAAAAAAGGCGACTTCTCAGTCGCCTTAATCATTAATTTTCTAACGCCGCCTTCTGCGTCGTGATAATGGATTCGATCCCCCCTCGGGCTAACGCCAGGAGAGTGAGGAGCTCTTCATGGGTGAACGGCTCGCCTTCTGCCGTCCCCTGCACCTCAATAATGCGGCCATCTTCGGTCATCACCACGTTCATGTCGGTTTCCGCTGCGGAATCTTCGATGTACTCCAGATCGCAAATGGCTTCGCCGTTAACGATACCAACGGACACCGCGGCAACCATCCCCTTCATTGGGTTGGTTTTCAGCTTGCCGGCTGCCACCAGTTTGTTCAGCGCATCGGCCAGCGCCACGCAGGCCCCGGTAATCGACGCCGTACGGGTGCCGCCATCGGCCTGCAGCACATCGCAGTCGAGTGTGATGGTGAATTCACCCAGCGCTTTCAGGTCAACCGCCGCGCGCAGCGCGCGAGCGATCAGACGCTGAATTTCCATCGTCCGGCCGCCCTGCTTGCCTTTTGCTGCTTCACGCGCGTTACGCGTGTGCGTTGAGCGCGGCAGCATGCCATATTCAGCGGTGATCCAGCCCTGCCCCTGTCCTTTCAGGAAACGCGGAACGCCTTCGTCAATGGAAGCGGTGCACAACACTTTGGTATCACCGAATTCGACCAGCACGGAGCCTTCAGCATGTTTTGTGTAATTACGGGTCAGGGTGACGGGACGCACCTGATTAGCGCTACGGCCTGCTGGACGCATGATAGAAATCTCCGGCTTGAAACGAATGTGGGGCGCATTATACGAATTTCATGGCGAAAAGCCTATGCCAACACGTGCCGGGCACGCACATAATGTCAGTCCAGTGTTTTACGATAAGATTTCAACCCCACGCCAATCACTATCACCGCCAGGCCGATCAGTGGCAAAAGGTCGGGTAATAATGCCATCGCAGAATAGCCTTTCAGCATGATGCCCTTAACCAGTCGGATGAAATAGGTCAGCGGTAAACAGGAGCCAATGGCTTTCGCCCAGTCAGGCATACTAATAAAGGGGCTGATAAAGCCGGAAAGCATAATGGAAGGAATAAAGTAAAATGACGACATTTGCAGCGCCTGCAGTTGGTTTTGTGCCAGGCCAGAAATACCAATGCCAATTGACAGGCAGAGGAAAACATATATTAACAGCACAAAAAAAAGCAGAAAAACGCTACCATGAAGGGGAATATCGAACAATAGCACAGCGGCAATTAGAATTAACGTCGCCTGGAACAAACCGATGACAACAAAAGGCGTTATCTTCCCGACAATGACCTCAAACCCGGTCAAAGGAGAGACCAGTAAATTTTCTAACGCCCCGTTTTCTCGCTCACGGGTAATAGACAGGGCGGTCATCAGGATCAAGGTGGTACTGAGTATCGATCCCATAATACCTGGAATAGTATTAAACTGGGTAATCCCCTCAGGGTTAAACATCCGATGGATAATAAGCTCGAAATCATCCTCTTTTTGCGAGACACGCATGTCGCCCGGCAAATCGTGTTGAAACATCGATTTCGCCACCTGTACAAGGGCACTTAGCGCATTCCCCGTGGTTATCGGATCGATGGCATCCCCCTGAATTAACAGCTGAGGCTTTTCTCCACGCAGCATGTTGCGCGTAAACCCCTCAGGAATTGTCACGATAAAAGTGACATCTCCCCGAACGAAAGCTTTCTGCGCCGCCTCTTCTGAATCGACAGGAATCATTGAAAAATACCCTGTATTTTGCGCTTCCGTCACAAAAATATGACTCATGCGTTCGGTATCGTAATTTAATAACGCGGTAGGAAGATTATGGGGATCCATATTGATCGCATAGCCAAGAATGATCAGCTGAAAAATAGGTGTCAGGAGCACCATACTAATGCTGACTTTATCACGACGTAATTCGTGGATTTCCTTAATAACCACGCCGATCCAACGGGTAAAGGAGAAGCTTAAATTAATTTTTTTCACAATCGTTTTTCATCAAGTAGGTAAATGCATCTTCCAGATTGGTAGCCACCTGACAGAACTCATAGCCCTGTTGTGTAAATGCAAAAAGCGTGGACTTTAATTTGGCTTCATCTCTGGAAGTAATATAAAGCTGATTGCCAAAAATGACCGTTTGCTCAATATCCGGCAAGCGTTGTAGCTGGTTTTCAAGCAGCGTCAGACCGGTGCCACTGGTTCGCATGGTGATCAGATTCTGGGACGCGATAATCGACGAAATAGTGCCATTCGCCAACAGACGGCCATAAGACAGATAGGCAACCTTATGGCAGCGCTCAGCCTCATCCATATAATGCGTGCTCACCAGGATTGAGATCCCTCTGTCCGATAACTGATGCAGCATTTGCCAGAACTCTCGCCGCGCTTTCGGATCCACGCCAGCGGTTGGTTCATCGAGAAACAACAAAACGGGTTCATGCAACATGCAAGCGGCGAGGGCCATTCTTTGCTTCCAGCCGCCAGAAAGCTCCCTGGCCTGCTGATGCTGTCGGGTAGTGAGGCCTAACTCTGAAAGCGCGCGTTCAACCCGGGCTTTACGTTGGTCGAGGCTATACAACCGCGCGATAAAAAGTAAGTTTTCCCGGATGGTTAAATTTCCCCACATTGAGAAATACTGGGTCATATAACCTATCTTTTTTTTTATTTTTTCCCGCTGCGTAAAGATGTCCATGCCCAGACAAGAGCCTTCACCTGAATCCGGGGTAATCAAACCACACATCATCCGAATCGATGTTGTTTTCCCGCTACCGTTCGGCCCAAGAAAACCATAAATTTCGCCTTTGGCCACCTGCAAAGAGAAATCCTTTACGACGTGATGCTCACCAAAATACTTATTGAGATTTTTTACATCAATACAAAGATTATTCATTACCAATAACCTCCACATCAAACGGCTGGCCGATTTTCATCCGCTCAGCCTGCTTCCGGGCAGGAACAGCCTCAGCCATAAAAATGAGTTTCTCCCGGCGTTTCGTACTATAAATAACCGGAGGCGTAAATTCCGCTTCAGGACTGATGTAGTTAATCACGCCAGCAATGGGCTCAGCGCAACCATCGCATATCAGTTTTACCTTAGTTCCGATTTTAAATTTACCAAGCATCGCCTCGGGTATAAAAAAGCGTACTTTTATATTCTCAGGAGGTAACAGACTAATTATTGGTCTGCCGGCAGTGGGCCGTTCCCCGGCACGATAAATAATATCGAAGACTTTAGCATTGACCGGAGAAACAATCGTCGTTTGCTGGACATCCCAAAGCGCCTTATCACGTTCGAGTTTTGCCGCGGCCACCATCGAGAGCTGTTTGCTAATCTCATCCTGACGGGCAGGCAGTTGCCGCGCTTTGAGTTGATTAATTAACTCTTCAACCTGCGCGCCTTTTTGCGTTAACTCATCCCGGATATCCTCCCATTCTGCGAGCGAGATGGCGCGACTGGCGTAAAGATTACGATACCGCTCAAGCTGACGCTTTACCTGGGATTCCGCCGATCGTGCTTTTTTAATCTGGGCACGAATAATATCCAGCTCTTCAGGCCGTTCTCCCGACTCCAGATTTCGCAATAATGCGCTCTCTGCAGAAAGTTTTTCCTCAGCTCGCAGGAAAATATTTTGCGCATCAAAGGACTCAATTTTCACTAACTCTTGTCCAGGCGTGACATTATCTCCTTTCTTAATGAATAGCTGTTCAATTTTTGCAGTGGAAGAATAAGAAAGATAGACAAATTCGCCATGTGAATAACCAGATAACCTGTTCTCCGGTTTGTTATCACACCCCGTAATCATCAGCATCGCTATCACAACAATAAATATATTTACTGGCTTTTGCATTAAAACGCATCCGTACGCATAGAGTTTTTCATTACTGATGTCTGGATTGAATTATTCTCATTCCAAACCCTAACGTTATCGTCAGTTTAATCCTTTAAATAATGCTTAAAGTATATTTCATTCAATTTATCGAGAGCACTCAGGTTTAAACCAGCGATCGAGTGAAAAGCATCATCTTTTGTGAATGCAAGAATCGACGACCCGCCTGGAGAAAACCATTTAGCGCTCTGTTTAAAAGGCCATGGTAGTTCATAACCTTTTTCTCTCAGTAAATCGTTAAGCACACGCCAGTCGTCTCTAAAATCATTTCCGGAAAATGGGCTATCACTTTGTGCACCTTCTGCAGTGAATAATTGAATTGGCGTACAAAAGTTAACCGAACTGGGAAAGTACATATTATAAAAGCTTACAATGAGTTTCTGCACCTCTTCAGGAAAAGAGCCGGGAATCGTCAACACACCTAACAAATATTTATAGTCTGGATATCTTTTTATAAAATCAAATATCCCGCGCCATAAATAATCAAGAACATTACTTTTTTGATAAGGCTTCTGGATAAATCCACGGCCGATTTCCACACACTGGCTTAAACAGGAATAGGCATTATTATGGTACTTGAACAGGCTGTTGCTATAGAGGCCTGTTATTCCATGTTGCGCTAACTGCTCACCAACGGGTATTAGACGATAGGCACCCAGTATTTCTTCATCAGAAGGATCCCATAAAATGACATGGTAATAGGTTTCATCAAAAACATCATTATCTCTGTCTTTACCGGATCCAGCGCCAATATCGCGATAACAGCGCTCGCGTAAGCGCCCTAGCTCATCAATAATGGGTGAGTCTCCGAGGGTATTACAGCGAAATATCAATAATTTACTACCATCATCAAATTGTCTTAATACTTCGCACTCTTCTATTGCGTTTATTAAACTCTCTCGACTACCTGTTAATTGTTGCGGAGAAACCGTATCTACCAGCGCCGGGCCATTCTCTCCGATGCTCTGGAGATGCATCAAGCATACACTTGACGCGGCAGACAGATCTTTATTAAATCGATTAAACGAAGATAAGGCTATTTGCTGCCCTACTTTGATTTTCATGGTCTTACCACGATGGCGTAGCGCTTCACGAATAATCATTATATTTGACAGTTGCCGCCAGACCGTCGCAGCTAAATAATAAGTTTTGCTGTTTGATCCCGTAATATGGACAGGTACCAGCGCCGCGTTGTTTCTCATCGCCAGTTGTAAAAAACCGGGATTCCATTGATGTTCCTGTAAACCTGAAAGAGACCAGCTAGCCAACTTACCTGCAGGACAAATAATCAACACACCACCGTTCTTCAGGTGATCGTTCATTTCCCTGAATTTCTTATGGCTCATCTTACCAGCCATATTCTCAATACCAATGGTAAGTTCTGCCACCTGTGGGAATATCATTGGCAAAATATGGTTAGCCACTATTTTTATATCTTTCCTGACCTGAGCGATAGTATGTATTAAAGCAATACCATCCATTACCGTCGGATGATTTGAAATAACAACTGTAGCACCCTGTCGGGGTATATTATTAAAGTCAGAGTATTCCGTTTCACATTGGACGTTAAAAAAATCAATGACCGAACTAACCCAATGCACACCATTTTTATCAATTAACCGTTCGTCGTTTATTAAACGAGAGAATATCCTATTGCCAAATGCGGCTCTGAAAACCCATTTTTTCCAGTGTGGAATATGGGTATCCGGGAAAAACTCTCTAATGACTCTGTCAAAGATAGCGTTCATATTAAAATCCTTTTTATAGAACTAATCTAAAACGACTATACTCGTGATCCTTCTGTCGGACAATACCGCCCAAAATGAAAACCCACTAATACAAAATTAATGAATATAGTTGAAGTGATAATATTCATGAAGACAATATAAACAATAGCAGGTTTAATATATTCGCCGTAATAAATTCAAAAAAAGCATACATAATACTTAAAGATAATAGACCATAGTATTTCCAGTGGTTATATTTGGCACGAAAGCATCACTCTGCTCAGATTTTCCGCCAAGAAACCAGCTCGTATAGCATCATCTGTATTTGATGCTCACGCCAAATAACATAAAACCATTAACTACAGCAAAAAGTAATATCTCCCCGCGGTCAACAAAGCGCAGAAAAACCATTTCTTCAGTAAGCCAAAATAATTAACCACATATGACTTAACAGCATCATGGACGCAAAATTGCCAATACAAAACGTCTTATTTTTACCCACAACAGAAGCATACCGCTCGCTTAACTTAGTAATTGCATGAAATAGATTGTGGCTATGCCCCTCAAAACAATCGCCATCCAGGTATTTCATCACTATTCCTGTTAAGTCACCGCCCGCATAGCTATAATCCTTGCATTCATTATTACGAAAACAGGAACGTCTATGATCCGCAGTATGACCGCCTATGCCCGCCGTGAAATCAAGGGTGACTGGGGTAGCGCCGCATGGGAGCTGCGCTCGGTAAACCAGCGCTATCTGGAAACGTACTTCCGCCTGCCGGAGCAGTTCCGTAGTCTGGAGCCCGTGGTACGCGAGCGCATTCGCGCCCGCCTGACTCGCGGTAAAGTCGAATGCACCCTGCGTTTTGAACAAGATCCCAGCGCTCAGGGTGAACTTATCCTCAACGAAAAGCTGGCTAAACAGCTGGTCAACGCTGCCAACTGGGTGAAAATGCAGAGCGATGAAGGGGAAATCAACCCGGTTGATATCCTGCGCTGGCCGGGCGTGATGGCCGCCAAAGAGCAGGATCTCGACGCCATCGCCGCCGACATTCTGGCCGCTCTTGATGGCGCGCTGGACGACTTCATCGTCGCTCGCGAAACGGAAGGCCAGGCCCTGAAAGCGCTTATCGAGCAGCGGCTTGAAGGGGTGAGCGGCGAAGTGGCGAAAGTTCGCGCCCATATGCCGGAAATTCTCCAGTGGCAGCGCGAGCGTCTGGTTGCCAAACTGGAAGACGCGGAAGTGCAGCTGGAAAATAACCGTCTTGAGCAAGAGCTGGTGCTGATGGCGCAGCGTATCGACGTTGCCGAAGAGCTGGACCGCCTCGAAGCGCACGTTAAAGAGACCTACAACATTCTGAAAAAGAAAGAGGCTGTGGGTCGCCGTCTCGACTTTATGATGCAGGAGTTCAACCGTGAGTCGAACACCCTGGCGTCAAAATCGATTAACGCCGAAGTCACCAACTCCGCGATTGAGCTGAAGGTACTGATCGAGCAAATGCGCGAACAGATCCAGAATATCGAGTAACGCTTTCTCACCCATCCAGGCACTACCGTATAAAAGGCCATGATCAATCATGGCCTTTTTATTTATCTCTCCCGCCGGCTGACGATAAGAATCTACGTATAAAAATAGTCGTCCAGTTTTCGGTTGTGGCAAATGAGCCCAACGCGGCACAGTCTGGGGACACACCACCGCGGGAGAAAAGAATGAACTTCAACGCGCTTCACCAGCAAAACCAACCGTTGTTGCTTGCCAACGTCTGGGATGCCAGCAGCGCTCAGGCCGCTCAGCAGGCCGGTTATCAGGCGCTGGGCTCCTCCAGCGCTGCTATCGCCGCAATGTTAGGGTATGAAGATGGCGAAGAGATGAGTTTTGACGAGCTGTTATATATCGTCTCACGCATCAAAGCTGTTAGCGAACTGCCGTTAAGCGTCGATTTAGAGGCGGGCTACAGCGCCACAACCAGCCACATCATTGACAATATCCAGCGTCTGGCGCATCTCGGCGTGAGCGGAATAAACCTCGAGGATAGTCATGTGGTGAATAATACGCGTCGTCTTGACGATGCCGTGGTCTTTGCCGCCAAAATCCAGGAAATCACCCACGCTTGTCCCGATATGTTTGTTAATGTCCGCACCGATACCTTTCTTCTCAACATACCAAATGCACTGGATGAGACGCTCTATCGCGGTCAGTTATACGCTAACCATGGTGGATGCGGTTTTTTTGTGCCTTGCGTCACCCGCGCGGAAGATATTACCGCCATTGTCCGCCACGTGCCTTTACCCTTAAACGTAATGTGTATGCCTGAGCTGGCAGACTTCAGTACCTTATCGGCACTGGGCGTAAAACGAATTTCGATGGGCAATTTTATTCATGCTGCCACACAGGCCAGACTGAAAGACTTATTATGTCAGGTGCAAGCTAACTACTCTTTCTCGGGTGTTTTTTGACCATGAAAATTACCGACAGCATCCAGTGCGATATCTGGTATCAGGCGCTGCTTGAACGCGCTGTGGAGTTTACCGGCGTCTTTTTCGTTGGCGTGAAAACCACCGGCGTTTTTTGTATCTCGGTCTGTCGGGCGCGAAAACCCAGGCGGGAAAACGTCGAATTCTATAATGACGTTAAATCCGCGCTGGATGCCGGGTTCCGGCCATGCAAAGTCTGTCGCCCGACGGAGAATGCCCGGACAGCCCCCGCCTTTGTTGAGCAAGCGCTCCGCCTGCTGCGAGAAGACCCGAAGGTTCGTCTCAGTGATAGCGAACTACGTCAGCACGATATTAGCCCGGAACGCGTTCGCCGCTGGTTCCTGCAAAACCACGGGATCACCTTTCAGGCTTTTCAACGGATGCAGCGCGTTAATATGGCGCTTCAGGAGCTGAAAGCAGGCCGATCAACCACCGATGTCGCTTTCGATAGCGGCTATGAGTCCTTAAGCGGTTTCGGCTATACCTGCAAAAAATTGACCGGTTCCGCACCCAGCGCGCAACGCCAGGTTGTTTTAATTCATCGTTTTACCACCCCGTTAGGGCCAATGTTTGTTTGTGCAACGCAGCGGGGGATTTGTCTGCTGGAGTTTGTCGACAGACGAGCGCTGGAGACAGAATTCAGCGACCTGCAGCGACGGTTCGACGCCAGCATCATCGCCGGTGAAAACGCCCACACCCGGCAGGCGCAACAGGAAATAACGGAGTATTTTGCCGGGCGGCGTCAATCGTTCGAGGTGGCGCTTGATACCCCAGGCAGCGAATTCCAGCGAGCGGTCTGGCGCCATTTACAGTACGTTAGCTTCGGTGAGACGACGCATTATCAATCGATTGCGATGGATATAGGTAAACCAACGGCCACGCGCGCGGTGGCTGCAGCAAACGGCGCTAACCGCGTCGCGATTATCATCCCCTGCCATCGAATTATCGGCAAAGATGGTTCGATGACCGGTTACGGCGGCGGCGTTGCACGTAAAAAATGGCTTATTAACCATGAGGCAACCATCAGGGAAAAATGCGGCTGATTTTACTTCCCGGATGAAGGGCCCCTCCCTGTTCACTTTCACTGCGGCTCGGTAAACCTATTTTTTGTCCAGCGCCCGGCAGGTTAAAAACGCCCCTGCCGCGCACAGCAGCGCCGGAGCCAGATAGCTGTGATCCATGTGGGTGAACTCCATCACCAGCACCACCGCAGTCAGCGGCATCTGCATGGAGGCGGCGAGAAACGCGGCCGCCCCCACCAGAGCGAAGCTGCTTTTATCTCCACCAGGGAAGCCGAGCTGCCAGAGCGCGCAGAGCAGCAGACTGACCAGTCCGCCTACCGCCAGCCCCGGGGTTAACAATCCACCCTCCGCGCCGCCGCGCAGCACCGCCAGGATCACCACCATCTTCAACACTAACAGGATAGCGACCATAGAGAGAGGCAGCCCGTCGCTGAGCGCCAGCTGCATTGGTCCCTTGCCGTTGCCCGGAAGTTCCGGGAAATAAAGGCTCAGGATGGCAAGAAGGGAAAACCCCAGCAGACAGAACACCGGCATCTGCCAGTTACTTCGGACGCGTGAACGCGCTGCGCTGGTCGCTTTACGAAAGAGCCAGGCGCCGGTGCCAAGAATCGGGCCCGCCAGAATCGCCCACCAGAGAAAGGAATGCGGAAGCGTGCTGGAAACAAAATGGTATTGCGATTCATCCCCTAACCCCAGGGTAGCCGTCCACGCGGCAATCGCCGAGGTCATTATCGCCGCCAGCGTTTTTTCCCAGCTAAACGACAGCAGCATGACCTCAAGGCTGAACAACGCCCCTGCCAGCGGGACGTTATAGACCGCCGCCAGACCGGCGCCCGCCCCACAGGCGATCAGGGTGCGGGTTTCATCTTCCAGCAGGCCCAGCTTACGCGCCACCATCCCCGCCCCCAGCGCGCCCATTTCCCGGGGCGCCACTTCGCGGCCAAGCGGGGAACCCAGCGCTACGGTGACGATCTGCAGCAGCGCGTGGATCGTCGTGGTGCCTGCTGGCATGGGTACGGAAGGGTTGGCCACCGCCGCCGCAATGGAAACCCGCTTCTGCCCATAGCGACCAAGCAGCCACCAGCCAAATCCGGCGACGCCACCGCCGGCCACGATTGCCGCGATGCGGCGTGGCCAGGACGACTCCGTGACGCCCTGTAAAAATGACACCGAACCGACGATCTGCCCGGCACTGTAGCCAAAAGCCAGGTGCTGTATCGCATGTAAAATCAGCGCCAGCACCATGCCGGCCAGGCCAGCCAGAATCCCGGTTAATACCACGGCTATCAGGCGGGTCAGATTGTTTTTATTCCCGGCGGCGACGCTCATTTTCTCAGGCCTTGAAAAGGAAAAATAAAAGAATAAAGGACGAGACTTAAACATTGCGTAATCATAGTGTCTTCGATAGTGATACCCGTCGCTTCACTTAGCATTACTTTTTCTAATCAATAAAAACGCCTAAAAAATCAATAAACCTTTAAATCAAGCCATCACAGATACTACTTCCATTAATTTTTCCTGGCGTAAATGATTCGCTTTAGAAAATCTCAATCGTGATCCTGCGCACAAATCGTTAACCTGCCCGCCATTATCTGGGGGGATCTATGCTGCTTCATGTTCTGTATTTAATCGGTATCACCGCGGAAGCCATGACCGGCGCGCTGGCTGCCGGGCGCCGGCGGATGGACACGTTTGGCGTCATCATTATCGCCACCGCGACCGCGCTGGGCGGGGGTTCCGTTCGCGATATCCTGCTGGGACATTATCCTCTCGGCTGGGTGAAACATCCGGAATATGTCATTATTGTCGCTGTCGCCGCCGTCCTCACCACCATTGCCGCTCCAGTGATGCCTCACCTTCGCCGGCTGTTTCTGGTGCTGGACGCGCTGGGGCTGATCGTGTTTTCCATCATCGGCGCGCAGATCGCCCTGGATATGGGCGAAGGTCCGATCATCGCCTCTATCGCCGCGGTCATCACCGGCGTTTTTGGCGGCGTACTGCGCGATATGTTCTGCAAACGCATTCCGCTGGTCTTCCAGAAAGAGCTCTATGCCGGGATCTCGTTTGCCGCAGCCGTACTCTATATTGCCCTGCAACATTACGTCAGCAGCCACGATGTGGTGGTGCTGGCTACGCTGCTGTTCGGCTTTACCGCCCGCATGCTGGCACTGCGCTGGAAACTGGGGCTACCGGTCTTCCACTACACCCATGATAGCCACTAACCGCCTCAAAATCCGGGAATGCGCTGCCCACTGAGCCATTGCGCCAGCGCCACCACATCCGGATGGTGCAGGAAGGCCACCAACTGGCGGGATCTGATCTCCCCCACGTCCGGCAGCGCGCGCCATTGCGCTTCACTTTTTGCCGCCAGCAGATGCCAGTTTTCGCTTTCGAGCTGCGTCAGCGCCCCCTGAGGCACCGGGAGCCCCATCGCCAGCACCCAGCGGATAAAAGGCCGTTTGCGAACGAGATCAAATTGATGCCAGAGGTGCTGCCCGCGGGCGGCGGAGATCCCTGGCACCGCCTGCAGCTGCTCCACCGTAAGCGCCAGCCAGGAAAAAATATGCGTCATCGGGTTTTGCTGCTGAATGGCGCGCCATAAATGTTCCCCCACGCCATCGACATCCAGCGCGGACTTTGATGACAGCCAGATCAGCCGGGAAAGAAACTGTTCGCTGCACTCAGGGGTGGCGAAATAGCAGGTTAGCGCATTGAATTTCGCCGCCGGCGGCGTCGGTTTATGGCGCTCGGCCGTCCGCCAGACGACGGCGTCGATCCGAGGAATCCCCTGCCCTGCCAGACTGATCTGCAGCTGATCGCCAACCCCAATATCCAGCGCCTGCCAGCGGGCCACAGAGCCAACATTAACCCGCTGCACGCGTTTATCATCCAGCCGCTGGGGCTCAAGCTGGGCCACGACGTTGAGCCTGCCGCTGCGGCCAGTGCTGAAATGGATCGCCCGTACCTCCATCACTTGCGAGGCCGGAGGATACTTCCAGGCCGCCAGCCACTCTCCCTTTCCGGGAGACCAGGCACGTCCCGGCGGTTCGCGCCCTTCGCGCACAATCACGCCATCGCTGACGAAGGGAAGCGGCGAGCGATACCAGCGCTGGCGCCACTGCGCCACCTGTTCGACGCGTGTCACCGGGTGGGTATATTGCCCGCTGTACTTAAACCCCGCCTGCGTCAGCAGCTGCTGTCGACGGCGCATATCCGACGGGCCGTCTGGCCAGGCCCAGATAAAAACGTCCAGTTGACTGAGCGCCGCCGCCGCGTCGGCTCGCATCATCAACCCGGCGACTTTCGCCCGCGCGTTCATCCCCCCAGCCTGCTGCTGAACATGGCCGTCCCGGCGCAGAAACAGCTCCCCCTGCAGCACGCTGTTGGCCAGTTCACCGGTCGTCACTTTCGCCAGCGCCGGGATCTGCCGCGCTCGGGCGGTCCATGCCTCACCGCGCAGACCATCGCCGCGGCTAATGGCCTGAACCAAACTCCCCTGGCGATAGACCAGGGTCACCGCCACGCCGTCCACTTTAGGCTGTATCCACAGGTCGGTTTTATTTTTCATCCAGTGGGCCACGCTGACCTCATCCGCCAGCTTGCGCACGCCGGTATGGGCCACCGGATGACGCGCATCGCCGGTGGGCGGAGGCAGATCGTCATCTTCAGGCGTCGTGCCCGGAAAGCATTGTCGCCACTGCGCCAGGCGCAGGGTGAGCTGGTCGTAAACCTCATCGCTCACTTCGCTGGCGCCTTGTCGCCAGTAGTCCTCTTTCCAGGCGACAATTTGCTGATGAAGGCGTGAAATCTCCTGCCTTCCTCTGGCCGGCGGCCAGTCCGGACACGTCGCCAGCGCGCTGGCAGAGAACATCCCTAGCGCCAGCCACCACCCTCCTTTTCGCATAGCAGTCCCTCCTTCATCACCTGGCGGAGAGTCTGCTGCAGAATACCGCGAGCCGCGACGGAAGCTTTTTCGCCTTGCGAAGCGCCTTCCAGGATTTACGCCTCATTGCAGCAACGGCTGGCGAATTCAGGAAAACGGCAGGCAAAATGAAAGAAACAGCGGCAAAAAGTGTGACAATGACTGCGTCACGCCGCGGCGACGTGTATAATAGGCTCGTATGTAGGACCTCTTTCGATAACCACATACAAAAGACACTCATGGCTCAAGGCACGCTTTATATTGTTTCCGCCCCTAGCGGCGCGGGTAAATCCAGCCTGATTCAGGCTTTATTAAAAACCCAACCGTTGTATGACACCCAGGTATCGGTTTCCCATACCACGCGGGCGCCGCGTCCGGGTGAAGTGCACGGCGAACACTATTTCTTCGTGAATCACGACGAATTCCGCTCGATGATTGGCGAAAACGCGTTTCTGGAACATGCAGAGGTCTTTGGCAACTATTACGGCACGTCGCGTAAAGCGATCGAGCAGGTGCTGGCGACCGGCGTCGATGTCTTCCTCGATATCGACTGGCAAGGTGCGCAGCAGATCCGTAAAAGCATGCCCGGCGCACGCAGCATTTTTATTCTGCCGCCGTCAAAAGATGAACTGGACCGTCGCCTGCGCGGCCGCGGCCAGGACAGCGAAGAGGTGATCGCGAAACGGATGGCCCAGGCCGTTGCGGAAATGAGCCATTACGCGGAATATGATTACCTGATTGTGAACGATGATTTTGACACCGCCCTGAGCGACCTGAAAAATATCATCCGCGCTGAACGTCTGCGCATGAGCCGCCAAAAGCAGCGACATGGCGCTTTAATCACCAAACTATTGGCAGACTGAACCCACATTCAGTATCATGCCCAGTCATTTCTTCACCTGTGGAGCATTTTAAGTATGGCACGCGTAACTGTTCAGGACGCTGTAGAGAAAATTGGTAACCGTTTTGACCTGGTACTGGTCGCCGCGCGTCGCGCTCGTCAGATGCAGGTAGGCGGAAAGGATCCGCTGGTACCGGAAGAAAACGATAAAACCACCGTTATCGCACTGCGCGAAATCGAAGAAGGTCTGATCAACAACCAGATCCTCGACGTACGTGAGCGCCAGGAACAGCAAGAGCAGGAAGCCGCTGAATTACAAGCCGTTACCGCGATTGCTGAAGGTCGTCGTTAATCACACAGCGGGTCGCCCTTGTATCTGTTTGAAAGCCTGAATCAGCTGATTCAAAACTACCTGCCGGAAGAGCAAATCAAGCGCCTTCGGCAGGCGTATCTCGTTGCACGTGACGCTCACGAGGGTCAGACACGTTCAAGCGGTGAACCCTATATCACGCACCCGGTCGCGGTAGCCTGCATTCTGGCCGAGATGAAGCTCGACTATGAAACGCTGATGGCCGCGCTGCTGCATGATGTGATTGAAGATACCCCCGCCACCTACCAGGACATGGAACAGCTTTTTGGTAAAAGCGTTGCCGAACTGGTAGAGGGGGTGTCGAAACTTGATAAGCTCAAGTTTCGCGATAAGAAAGAGGCGCAGGCCGAAAACTTTCGCAAAATGATCATGGCGATGGTGCAGGACATCCGCGTCATCCTCATCAAGCTTGCCGACCGCACCCACAACATGCGTACTCTGGGCTCGTTACGCCCGGATAAACGCCGCCGCATCGCCCGCGAAACGCTGGAAATTTACAGCCCGCTGGCGCACCGTTTAGGTATCCATCACATCAAGACCGAGCTCGAAGAGCTGGGCTTTGAAGCGCTGTACCCTAACCGCTACCGCGTCATTAAAGAGGTGGTCAAAGCGGCGCGCGGCAACCGTAAAGAGATGATCCAAAAAATCCTCTCCGAAATCGAAGGACGGTTGCAGGAAGCGGGCATCCCCTGCCGCGTCAGCGGTCGCGAAAAGCATCTGTACTCCATCTACTGCAAAATGGTGCTTAAAGAGCAGCGTTTTCACTCGATCATGGATATCTACGCCTTCCGCGTTATCGTCCATGATGCCGATATCTGCTATCGCGTGCTCGGCCAGATGCACAGCCTCTACAAACCGCGTCCAGGTCGTTTCAAAGATTACATCGCCATTCCGAAAGCGAACGGCTATCAGTCTTTGCATACCTCGATGATCGGCCCCCACGGCGTCCCGGTCGAGGTACAAATTCGTACCGAAGACATGGACCAGATGGCGGAGATGGGGGTTGCGGCGCACTGGGCTTATAAAGAGCACGGCGGCGAAAGCAGCACCACCGCGCAAATCCGCGCTCAGCGCTGGATGCAAAGCCTGCTGGAGCTGCAGCAGAGCGCCGGCAGCTCGTTTGAATTTATCGAGAGCGTAAAATCCGATCTGTTCCCGGATGAGATTTACGTTTTCACCCCGGAAGGTCGCATTGTCGAACTGCCCGCCGGCGCCACGCCGGTGGACTTCGCCTACGCGGTGCATACCGATATCGGCCATGCCTGCGTTGGCGCGCGCGTCGATCGCCAGCCTTATCCGCTGTCGCAGCCGCTCTCCAGCGGCCAGACTGTCGAAATTATCACCGCGCCGGGCGCACGCCCGAATGCCGCCTGGCTGAACTTTGTCGTCAGCTCGAAAGCGCGCGCCAAGATCCGTCAGCTGCTGAAAAACCTCAAGCGCGACGATTCGGTCAGCCTTGGCCGTCGTCTGCTCAATCACGCGCTGGGCGGAAGCCGCAAACTCGCCGAGATCCCGCCGGAGAATATCCAGCGCGAACTTGATCGCATGAAGCTGGCCACGCTTGACGATCTGCTGGCGGAAATCGGTCTGGGCAACGCCATGAGCGTCGTGGTGGCGAAAAACCTGCAGCAGGGCGAAGCCGCTGCGGCGCCGGTACCGGCTAACGCGTCGAACCACGGCCATCTGCCGATCAAAGGCGCCGATGGCGTGTTGATCACCTTCGCCAAGTGCTGTCGCCCGATCCCAGGTGACCCGATTATCGCCCACGTCAGTCCGGGTAAAGGGCTGGTTATCCACCATGAATCCTGTCGAAACATTCGCGGCTACCAGAAAGAGCCGGAGAAGTTTATGGCGGTTGAGTGGGATAAAGAGACCGCTCAGGAGTTCATCACCGAAATCAAGGTGGACATGTTTAACCACCAGGGCGCGCTGGCTAACCTGACGGCGGCGATCAACACCGCGTCTTCCAATATCCAGAGCCTGAATACGGAAGAGAAAGATGGCCGCGTATACAGCGCCTTTATCCGCCTGACCGCGCGCGACCGCGTGCATCTGGCGAATATCATGCGCAAAATCCGCGTCATGCCGGACGTGATTAAAGTCACCCGTAACCGAAACTAGCTTTATGAACTCAAAGCGCTACGAGCGTATCTGCGAGATGCTCGCCAGGCGTCAGCCTGACCTGACGGTCTGCATGGAGCAGGTCCATAAGCCTCATAACGTCTCTGCGGTCATTCGGACCGCAGATGCCGTTGGCGTACACGAAGTGCATGCCGTCTGGCCAAGCAGCCGGATGCGTACCATGGCCTCCGCCGCCGCGGGCAGCAACAGCTGGGTGCAGGTGAAAACCCACCGCACCATCGCAGATGCCGTCGGCCACCTGAAAGGCCAGGGTATGCAAATCCTCGCCACTCACCTTTCCGACAAAGCCATCGATTTTCGTGAAATCGACTATACGCGTCCAACCTGCATCCTGATGGGCCAGGAGAAAACCGGCATCACCCAGGAAGCGCTGGCGCTGGCCGATCAGGACATCATTATCCCGATGATCGGCATGGTGCAGTCGCTGAACGTCTCCGTCGCCTCGGCGCTGATCCTTTACGAGGCGCAGCGCCAGCGGCAAAACGCCGGGATGTACCAACGCGCCAACAGCATGCTGCCGCCGGAAGAGCAGCAGCGCCTGCTGTTCGAAGGCGGTTATCCGGTGCTGGCCCGCGTCGCCCGACAAAAAGGTCTGCCTTACCCCCACGTCAACGAGCAGGGCGAAGTGGAAGCCGATGACGCATGGTGGGCTACCATGCAGGCAACGAGGTAAACCTGATGTCAGGCCGCCTGCTCGATGCCGTTCCGCTCAGCTCACTCACCGGTGTGGGCGCTGCGCAAAGCAGTAAACTGGCGAAGATCGGCCTGCATACGGTTCAGGACCTGCTGCTGCACCTGCCGCTGCGTTACGAAGATCGCACCCATCTTTACCCGATAGCCGAGCTGCTTCCCGGGGTTTATGCCACCGTGGAAGGCGAAGTGCTCAACAGCAATATCACCTTCGGCGGCCGGCGGATGTTGACCTGCCAGATCAGCGACGGCACCGGCATCCTCACCATGCGCTTTTTCAACTTTAACGCGGCGATGAAAAACAGCCTCGCGACTGGTCGTCGGGTGCTGGCCTACGGTGAAGCCAAACGCGGGAAGTACGGCGCCGAGATGATCCACCCGGAATACCGCGTCCAGGGCGATATGAGCACCCCGGAGCTTCAGGAAACGTTAACTCCGGTCTATCCGACCACCGAAGGCATCAAGCAGGCGACCCTGCGCAAGCTCACCGATCAGGCGCTTGAGCTCCTGGAAACCTGCGCGATTAGCGAACTCCTCCCACCGGAGCTGGCGCAGGGGATGATGAGCCTGCCGGAAGCGCTGCGTACGCTGCACCGTCCGCCTCCCTCCTTGCAACTTAGCGAGCTGGAAAGCGGCAAGCACCCGGCGCAGCAGCGTCTGATTCTGGAAGAGCTGCTGGCGCATAACCTCAGCATGCTGGCGCTGCGGGCAGGCGCCCAGCGCTATCACGCCCTGCCGCTCGGCGCCAACGATACCCTGAAAAACCAGCTGCTGGCCTCCCTGCCCTTTAAGCCCACCGGCGCGCAGGCGCGGGTTACCGCCGAGATCGAACACGATATGGCGCTGGACGTGCCGATGATGCGCCTGGTGCAGGGCGATGTTGGCTCCGGTAAAACGCTGGTCGCCGCGCTGGCCGCCGTGCGCGCTATCGCCCACGGCAAACAGGTGGCGCTGATGGCGCCCACCGAACTACTTGCCGAACAGCACGCCAATAACTTCCGCAGCTGGTTTGAACCGCTGGGCATAGAAGTCGGCTGGCTGGCGGGCAAACAGAAAGGCAAAGCCCGTCAGGCGCAGCAGGAGGCTATCGCCAGCGGCGAAGTGCAGATGATTGTCGGCACTCACGCCATCTTCCAGGAGCAGGTGCAGTTTAACGGCCTGGCGCTGGTGATTATCGACGAACAGCACCGCTTCGGCGTGCATCAGCGGCTGGCGCTGTGGGAAAAAGGTCAGCAGCAGGGGTTCCACCCGCATCAGCTGATCATGACCGCCACGCCTATCCCCCGCACCCTGGCAATGACCGCCTACGCCGATCTGGACACCTCGATTATCGACGAGCTGCCGCCGGGCCGAACCCCGGTGACTACCGTCGCCATCCCGGACACCCGGCGCAGCGATATTATCGACCGCGTACGCAACGCCTGCACCCACGAAGGGCGCCAGGCCTATTGGGTTTGTACGCTAATTGAAGAGTCCGATCTGCTGGAAGCCCAGGCGGCGGAAGCGACCTGGGAAGAGCTCAAACTGGCGCTGCCGGAACTGAATATCGGCCTCGTCCACGGGCGGATGAAACCGGCCGAGAAGCAGGCGGTAATGCAGGCCTTCAAGCAGGGCGAGATGCATCTGCTGGTGGCCACCACGGTGATTGAAGTCGGTGTTGACGTGCCTAACTCAAGCCTGATGATTATCGAAAACCCGGAACGTCTGGGTCTGGCGCAGCTGCACCAGCTCAGAGGGCGCGTCGGGCGCGGCGCGGTCGCTTCCCACTGCGTGCTACTCTATAAATCGCCGCTCTCCAAAACGGCTCAGAAACGCCTGCAGGTCCTGCGCGACAGCAACGACGGTTTCGTCATCGCCCAGAAAGACCTCGAAATCCGCGGTCCCGGCGAGCTGCTCGGCACCCGCCAGACCGGCAACGCCGAATTTAAAGTAGCGGACTTGCTGCGCGATCAGGCGATGATCCCCGACGTTCAACGCATTGCTCGCCATATTCATGAACGCTATCCGCTGCAGGCCCAGGCGCTTATCGAGCGCTGGATGCCGGAAACCGAACGCTATTCCAACGCGTAGCGCGCGCTTTTGCCGCGCTGCGGGCAATTTTTCTACACAACGAGTGGATTATGAAACGAGAACTGGCCATCGAATTTTCGCGTGTCACCGAAGCCGCCGCGCTGGCGGGCTATAAATGGCTGGGCCGCGGCGATAAGAATACCGCCGACGGCGCAGCGGTTAACGCCATGCGCATTATGCTTAACCTCGTCAATATCGACGGCACCATCGTCATCGGTGAGGGCGAAATCGATGAAGCGCCGATGCTCTATATCGGCGAAAAAGTGGGTACCGGCAAGGGCGATGCGGTAGATATCGCTGTCGATCCCATCGAAGGCACCCGCATGACGGCGATGGGCCAGGCCAACGCCCTGGCGGTGATGGCGGTCGGCGATAAGGGCTGCTTCCTCAACGCGCCGGATATGTATATGGAAAAGCTGATCGTCGGCCCGGGTGCTAAAGGCGCTATCGATCTCAATCTGCCGCTGGAAGAGAACCTGCACAATATCGCCCGCGCCCTGAAAAAACCGCTGGGCGAGCTGACCGTCACCGTGCTGGCGAAACCGCGCCACGACGCGGTCATTGCCCAGCTGCAGCAGCTGGGCGTGCGTGTATTCGCGATTCCCGATGGCGACGTCGCGGCCTCTATTCTCACCTGCATGCCGGATAGCGAAGTCGACGTACTGTACGGCATCGGCGGCGCGCCGGAAGGGGTGGTTTCCGCCGCGGTGATCCGCGCCCTCGACGGTGATATGCAGGGGCGTCTGCTGGCTCGCCACCACGTGAAGGGCGATAACGAAGAGAACCGCCGCATCGGTGAAAACGAGCTGGCGCGCTGCAAAACCATGGGCATTGAAGCAGGCAAAGTGCTGCGTCTGGATGAAATGGCGCGCAGCGATAACGTCGTCTTCTCCGCCACCGGGATCACCAAAGGCGATCTGCTGGACGGCATCACCCGCAAGGGCAACATGGCCACCACCGAGACGCTACTGATCCGCGGCAAGTCTCGCACTATCCGTCGTATTCAGTCGATTCATTACCTCGACCGTAAAGATCCGGACATCCAGCAGCACATCCTGTAATACCGCTTTTTCTCTCCCAGGCAACCGTCCGCAGGCGGTTGCCCTGTTCTTCGTTTATATTTGATCAATAGAGCTTTCTTGTGCCTTCGGGGTGGAAATCTTACTCGTCTGGACCGAAGATAAGGCATCGCTTGGCAACAGGAGAAGACGATGGCGGACTGGGTTAGCGGCAAAGTGACAAAAGTGGAGTACTGGACGGATGCCTTGTTCAGTTTATACGTGCGGGCGCCTGTTCATCCGTTTACCGCCGGGCAGTTTACCAAGCTCGGACTGGAAATCGACGGAGAACGCGTGCAGCGCGCCTACTCCTACGTCAATGCCCCCGGCAATCCCGATCTCGAGTTCTATCTGGTCACCGTCCCGGAAGGCAAGCTGAGCCCGCGTCTGGCGGCGCTGAAGCCGGGCGATGAAGTCCTGGTGGTGAGTGAAGCGGCAGGTTTCTTCGTCCTCGAGGAGGTACCGGATTGCGATACCCTGTGGATGCTGGCGACCGGCACTGCCCTCGGGCCGTACCTGTCAATTTTGCAGGAAGGCAAAGATCTTGAACGCTTTAACAACCTGGTGCTGGTCCACGCCGTCCGCTACGCCGCGGACCTGAGCTATCTGCCTCTGATGCGCGAGCTTGAGCAGCGCTACGCCGGTAAATTACGCATCCAGACCGTGGTCAGCCGCGAAACCGTGGAAGGCTCGCTGACCGGCCGGGTGCCGTTCCTGATTGAAACCGGCGCGCTGGAAGAGGCGGTTGGCCTGCCGATGACCACCGACACCAGCCATGTGATGCTGTGCGGCAACCCGCAAATGGTGCGCGATACCCAACAGCTGTTAAAAGAGACCCGGCAGATGACCAAACATCTGCGTCGCCGGCCAGGCCACATGACGGCTGAGCACTACTGGTAATCAGGCGTCCGCTTTCCAGCGCACGTCCTGGGTCTCCTTGCCGAACTTATTCTCGCCCTGGGTGCCGACAAACGCCCCCAGGTCGATCAACATCATGACGATAATCAACGTCGGCACAAAGCGCCCGACGCCCCACTGCCAGACCTGCGGCAGCATCGCCCAGTTCCCCGCCAGCAGCATCCACGCCAGAATCATCAGCAGCGCCCACAGTCCGGATTTGCCGCGATCGTGCAGCCGCTTGACCACCACCGCCGCCGTCGGCCACAGCAGGCAGACGATAATAAACGCCGCCGTCTGCAGGTTGAGAAGATTGCTGCCTGCCAGGGTAAACAGGGCGCTCATGGTCACCAGCCAAATGGCAATCCAGATCCAGAAATCGCGGCGGCCAATGCGCCCTTTAATTGAGAATAACCACTGCTGTAGGGTCATGCGTTTTTCCTTATCATCATCGTCTGCGTAGTTTACCCTGGCGTCGTGACTTTTTGACAAGCGCCGCGCTTCCCGATTTAATCGTCAGCAGGCAAAAAAAGGAACGACGGGCATGAAGAAGTGGACAATCTTGTGTTTAAGTGGGCTGATGGGCCTGACCGTCGGCCCGCACGCGTTGTCCGCAGAAAGCGAATCGGCGACTGCGGCGCCCTATCTGCTCTCTGGCGCCCCGAGTTTTGACCTGTCGATCAGCCAGTTCCGGGAAAAATTTAACGCCGATAACCCGAAGCTGCCCCTGAACGAATTCCGTTCCATCGCCACCAGCCGGGATCAGGCTAATCTGACCCGCGCCGCCAGCAAAATTAATGAAAATCTCTATGCCTCGACCGCGCTGGAGCGCGGCACGCTGAAGATCAAATCCATGCAGATCACCTGGCTGCCGATCCAGGGGCCGGAGCAAAAGGCGGCGAAAGCCAAAGCGCTGGAGTATATGAGCGCCATGATCCGCGCCTTCGTGCCCACCCTTAGCCCGGCGCAGAGCCAGCAAAAACTGCAGAAACTGCTGACCGCCGGCAAGGGCAAACGCTACTTCGCCGACACCGAGGGCGCCGTGCGCTATGTGGTGGCAGATCATGGCGAAAAGGGTCTGACCTTCGCTATTGAACCGATTAAGCTGGCGTTATCTGAAACGCTGGAAGGCAACAATAAATGACAAAAAGCAAAGCCTTTCCAGTGACGAGTCTCTATACTGTTTCACAGACCATGCTGCCCTCTGGGGCGGCTATATTCCTTAATTCGCTTAAGTAGCGTGGAGAATTAAAATGCGACATCCTTTAGTGATGGGTAACTGGAAACTGAACGGCAGCCGCCACATGGTAAACGAACTGGTTGCGAACCTGCGTACCGAGCTGGCTGGCGTAAGCGGCTGTGCAGTTGCCATCGCCCCGCCGGAAATGTATCTGGACCTGGCTAAACGTGCGGCAGAAGGCAGCCACATTCACCTGGGCGCGCAGAACGTTGACGTGAACCTGTCCGGCGCATTCACCGGTGAAACCTCCGCCGAAATGCTGAAAGATATCGGCGCACAGTACATCATCATCGGCCACTCCGAGCGTCGTACCTACCACAAAGAATCCGACGAGCTGATCGCGAAGAAATTCGCTGTGCTGAAAGAGCAGGGTCTGACCCCGGTACTGTGCATCGGTGAAACCGAAGCCGAAAACGAAGCGGGCAAAACCGAAGAAGTTTGCGCACGTCAGATCGACGCCGTGCTGAAAACGCAGGGCGCTGCCGCTTTCGAAGGCGTGGTTATCGCTTACGAACCGGTATGGGCTATCGGTACCGGCAAATCCGCGACCCCGGCTCAGGCTCAGGCGGTGCACAAATTCATCCGTGACCACATTGCTAAAGCTGACGCGAAAATCGCTGAGCAAGTGATCATCCAGTACGGTGGTTCCGTTAACGCTGGCAACGCAGCAGAGCTGTTCACCCAGCCGGACATCGACGGCGCGCTGGTTGGCGGCGCCTCCCTGAAAGCTGACGCTTTCGCGGTGATCGTTAAAGCAGCAGAAGCAGCGAAAAAAGCGTAATTCGCTTTTCCCGGTGGCGAAACGCGACCGGGGTGACTGACAAAACTCGGGAGCCCGGCTTAGCACAGCGCAAGCCGGGCTTTCTTTTGCCGTTACAGTTTCCCCAACAGCTGATACCACGCGTAGTCCAGCGGCAGTAAAATCAGATAACTCACCGCCGCCAGCACCAGACACAGTTGCATCCCCGCCCTCGCCGGGACCTTGCCTAACCCCATCGCCACCACGATCGGCGACGCCTGATAGGGCAGCAGCGGCGTGGAATACCCCAGCACCTGAATCATGATCACGCTGAGCAGCGGGAAACCGGTCGCGTCGGCAAAGCTCTGCGCAAAAGTGGTATACAGCGCCGGCACGCCGTTGGCGGTCATAATAAAGTTCAGCGCGCTGGTTATCCCGGTCAGGGCGAGGAAGCTGGTGAACGGATTGTCTTTATCCAGCGGCATCACCTGCAGCAGCGCATTGCCCACCGCACCGCCAATTCCGGTTTGGGTAACGGCGATCGCCAGTCCCAGAATCCCGGCGACGTAAATGCAGGTGCGCATATTCACCCCGCTGGCAAACTCCTCACCGTTGATAAAGCCCACCCGCGGCAGCAGCGTGACCACTGCCGCCGCCAGGCCGGTCCACGCCGGGCCGACGCCGTGCCAGCTCTCGGTCACCCATAGCGTAAGGACGACCGCCAGCAGCCACGCCAGACGTTTCTCGTCGCGGCTCATCGGCGGCAGCGGCGCCAGGTCACGCGGTGGATGCGGCTTGCCGGGAAACAGCCAGCAAATCAGCGCCACCAGCACCGCCCCTTTCAGCCAGCCAAGCACCGGCGTATGCAGCAGCAAATAGGGAACATAATTCAGATGGATACCGTACGAGCCTTCCGCCGCGCCGCTCATCACCAGATTTGGCACGTTAGCGGGCAAAATCGTCGCCGAAAGCTGAAAGGTGCCGAACCCCACCGCCAGCGCCAGGCCGAACCAGCCGCGGCTGCCATCGACAATGCCCGCGCGGCGGGCCATCGCCGCCACGATCGGCATCAGCAGCGCGATACGTCCCATGTTGGAAGGCATGACAAACGCCAGCGCGTAGCTCAGCAACACCACGCTGCCGACCATCCGCGGCCAGGAGTCAGTGAGCCGCGCAGACAGCACCTGCGCCGCCCGGTCTGCCAGCCCGGTTTTACGGATCGCGATGCCGAGCACAAAGCCGCTGAACACCAGCCAGAACGCCGAAGAGGCAAAGCCGCCGAAGATCACCTCCGGTGGAGCGATTTTCGCCATCATCGCCGCTGCGAAGAACAGCAGCGCGGTGATAAATTCCGGCAGCAGCGACGTCGCCCAGAGCACAATGGTGACGCCGACAATCAATGAAGGAAGGAACAGCGGGTGGGTAAGCCAGAGCGACATGCCTGTCTCCTGTCGTTTTTTTCAGCAAGAATACGACGACAGGTAAGACAGGTAAACGCCAGAACTAGTGGTTTGCGTTAAGGATGGCGCAACGATGATCCTGAATTTCTTCCGCTGAAGCCCGGTTCAGGGTCAGCAGGTTACGCTCCGTCGCCAGCAGCACCAGCGAGCCGTCGCTCTGCTGCGCCATCGCCAGCGCGAAGCGTCCCATATGTTCACGCGCCTCCGGCACCTCTTCCGCCAGCATCAGGAACGGGCTGCGCTGGGCCAGTTCGGCCTCCGTCACCCGGCGCGCCAGGTATTCATGGCCCTGAAGCCCGCCCGGCAGCGGCAGCCAGCGGCTGCTGACCGCCGCCGCATCCTTATCTAACTGCGCGCGCACATCGGGGCGCAGGCAGGAGATATGAATATGGAAATGGTTTTGCGTGCGTCCGCTGCGCGAGTTAATCGCCAGTGATATCGCGTTATCAGGAACCGGCGCGCCGTGACGCTGACTCATGATTTCACGTCCCTGCCAGGCCTGCCAGAAGAAGTTCGGCGTCAACGGGTCCAGCAGCAGCGGGCTTTCGGTGCCGTTAATGCGGTAGGTCGGCATTAGCAAATACTGCAGCGGGCCGTTACGGTCTTTAAACAGCACATAGCCGCCCTTGAGGTTCACTTCCGCGCACGGCGACGGATTTTGCTGCTGTTGCTGATGGGGTACGCACTGCTGCAGGACAATCTTGCGTAATGCGTCCGGGTTGCCGGAGTGCAGCCAGTAGTAGCCGCCCGCCAGCGCCGCGAGGATCGCCACCAGCAGCGCCAGCAAAAAGTATCTTACTCTTCTCATTTTCATTCCCTGTTAAGCCTGAAGCGGAAGAGTAACGTAATTTGATGACTAAATGAAAACAGATGGCGGGTGGGGCGTTATCCCGGGTGGCGGCTGACGCCTTACCCGGGCTACCAGACGAAGCAGAACTGTAGCCCTGCTAAGCGTAGCGCAAGCAGGGATTCCTGGGTGGCGGCTGGCGCCTTACCCGGGCTACGTACGGCGCAAAACTGTAGCCCTGCTAAGCGTAGCGCAAGCAGGGACAAGAGGATTAACGCTGGCTAATCTGGTCGAACGTGCCGCCGTTGGAGAAGTGCTCTTTCTGCGCTTTCGTCCAGCCGCCGAACTCCTGATCGATAGTAAACAGCTTCAGTTTCGGGAACTCGTTAGCATATTTCTTCGCCACATTCGGATCGCGCGGGCGGTAGAAGTTCTTCGCCGCAATCTCCTGGCCTTCCGGCGAGTAGAGATACTTCAGGTACGCTTCCGCCACCTGGCGCGTGCCTTTTTTATCCACCACTTTGTCGACCACAGAGACGGTCGGCTCAGCCAGAATCGACTCACTCGGGGTCACGATTTCAAACTTGTCTTTGCCCAGTTCGTTGGTCGCCAGCAGCGCTTCGTTTTCCCAGGCAATCAGCACATCGCCGATGCCGCGTTCTACGAAGGTATTGGTCGAACCACGCGCGCCGGAGTCCAGCACTTCCACGTTTTTATACAGCGCCTTGACGAATTCCTGGGCTTTGGCCTGGTCGCCGTGATTCTGATGCAGAGCATAGCCCCAGGCTGCCAGATAGTTCCAGCGGGCGCCGCCGGAGCTTTTCGGGTTCGGGGTAATGACCGACACGCCCGGTTTGATCAGGTCGTTCCAGTCATGGATCTGTTTCGGGTTGCCCTTGCGGACGAGGAACACGATGGTTGAGGTATACGGTGCGGAGTTATCCGGCAGGCGTTTCAGCCAGTTTTTATCGATACGGCCGCGTTCAGCAATGGCGTCTACGTCGTAGGCCAGCGCCAGCGTGACCACATCCGCTTCAATACCGTTAATCACTGAGGTCGCCTGTTTGCCAGAACCACCGTGCGACTGGCGGATCACCACGTTGTCGCCGGTCTCCTGCTTCCAGTGCGCGCTAAACGCTTTGTTGTACTGTTCGTACAGCTCGCGCGTTGGATCATAAGAAACGTTTAAAAGCTGAATGTCTTTTGCCAGAACGCTGGCGGATGCCAGCAACAGAGTTAACCCTACGCCCCACTTATTCATCGCACCGCTCTCTTTATGTGTGTTGTGATGGGCTAAGCGTGCCAGAAAGCGATTCAATGATTAAAGAATAAAAAAAGATTGGCTATAACTTGTGGATATAAAGAGGTGAATAAGGATTGCCCCCTCCCGGGCGGGAGAGGGCGCGAAGCGATTAGACTTCTTCCATACGGCCCAGCAGCGCCTGCAGGCGATCCTGCCAGCCCTGCTGTTGCTCTTTCAGCTGGCTGTTTTCGCGCTCCAGCTCTTCACGACCGTGCTGCGCGCTCTGAACTTCCTGAACCAGAGTGTTGTTCTTTTCTTTCAGCTCTTCGATTTCCATCTGCAACAGAGTGATGGTATCAATCGCCTGCTGAACTTTAGATTCTAATTTCTCAAACACTTCTAATGACATCGTCATACCTCTCCTGAACTTGCAAGGCGTTGATAGAAACTCGTGTTTCGTATACGCGGTCCCGCCTTAACGAAAATTAGCGCACATAGCGGTGTTATCGTCGATTGTATGAATCCCCGCCGCCCCTGTCCAGCGGCAAGCCGCGCAGATTGCGGTTTGCAACACTTTTCAGTCTTTACCTGGTGCTTTCAGCGCAGTTCGCTCGTACTTCATGGGTCATTGTTAATTTTATGGTTAACAAAATGCGAGGTGAAACGCTCCGACACCGGTCTCAATGCGCGCGGATGGCGCGAAAACGCTCATTTTCTTGACGCGGTACACACATTTGAAGTTCGATATTTCTCGTTTTTGCTCGTTAACGATAAATTAACACTATGCCTACATGGCAATATGGTCGTCTGTGACCACCCTACATACAATAATCATCACCACGCTTCAGGATTCGATTATGAGCCAAACATCAACCTTAAAAGGCCAGTGCATCGCAGAGTTCCTCGGTACCGGGTTGTTGATCTTTTTCGGCGTTGGGTGCGTGGCTGCGCTCAAGGTCGCGGGAGCCAGCTTCGGGCAATGGGAAATCAGCATCATCTGGGGTCTGGGCGTCGCCATGGCGATCTACCTGACCGCTGGGGTCTCCGGTGCGCACCTTAACCCTGCGGTAACTATCGCACTCTGGCTGTTCGCCTGCTTCGATGGCCGCAAAGTGGTCCCTTTTATCATTTCGCAATTCGCTGGCGCCTTTTGCGCTGCGGCATTAGTTTACGGGCTTTACTACAATCTTTTCCTCGATTATGAAACCACCCACCATATGGTCCGCGGCAGCGTAGAAAGCCTCGATCTGGCCGGCACCTTCTCCACCTATCCGAACCCGCATATCAATTTTGTGCAGGCCTTCGCGGTAGAGATGGTGATTACCGCTATCCTAATGGGCGTCATCCTGGCGCTGACCGACGATGGCAACGGCGTGCCGCGCGGCCCGCTTGCTCCGCTGCTGATCGGCCTGCTGATTGCGGTGATTGGCGCCTCCATGGGACCGCTGACCGGCTTCGCCATGAACCCGGCGCGTGATATCGGCCCGAAAGCTTTCGCCTGGCTGGCCGGCTGGGGCGACGTCGCCTTCACCGGCGGCAAAGATATTCCTTATTTCCTGGTGCCGCTGTGCGCACCGGTGGTCGGCGCGGCGCTGGGCGCATTCAGCTATCGTAAGCTGATTGGCCGTCACCTGCCTTGCGACACCTGCGTGGATGAAGAGCAACAGAGCCCCTCCTCTTCCACCACTCAACATAAAGCTTCGCTGTAATCTGACTACGGGACACCGACTATGACCGACAAAAAATATATCGTTGCGCTTGACCAGGGCACTACCAGCTCCCGGGCCGTTGTGATGGATCATGATGCCAATATCGTCAGCGTCTCCCAGCGAGAATTTGAACAAATTTATCCTAAGCCAGGCTGGGTCGAACATGACCCGATGGAAATCTGGGCTTCCCAAAGCTCGACGCTGGTCGAAGCGCTGGCCAAAGCGGATATCAACTCCGATCAGATCGCGGCCATCGGCATCACCAACCAACGTGAGACCGTGGTGGTGTGGGAGCGTGAGACCGGTAAACCCATCTACAACGCCATCGTCTGGCAGTGCCGCCGTACCGCGGAGATCTGCGAGCAGCTCAAGCGTGACGGGATGGAAGAGTATATCCGCAAGGCCACAGGCCTGGTGGTGGACCCCTACTTCTCCGGCACCAAGGTAAAATGGATCCTCGACCATGTCGAAGGTTCCCGTGAACGTGCGAAACGCGGCGAGCTGCTGTTCGGCACCGTTGACACCTGGCTTATCTGGAAGATGACCCAGGGCCGCGTGCACGTTACCGACTACACCAACGCCTCACGTACCATGCTATTCAACATCCACGAGCTGGACTGGGACGACAAAATGCTCGACGCGCTGGACATTCCGCGCGCCATGCTGCCGGAAGTGCGTAAGTCATCCGAAGTGTACGGCCAGACCAACATCGGTGGTAAAGGCGGGACCCGTATCCCTATCGCCGGGATCGCCGGTGACCAGCAGGCGGCCCTGTTCGGCCAGCTATGCGTCAAAGAAGGGATGGCGAAAAACACCTATGGCACCGGCTGCTTTATGCTGATGAACACCGGTGAAAAAGCGGTTACCTCCACCCACGGTCTGCTGACCACCATCGCCTGCGGCCCGCGCGGCGAGGTGAACTACGCGCTGGAAGGGGCGGTGTTTATGGCCGGCGCGTCCATTCAGTGGCTGCGCGACGAGATGAAGCTCATCAGCGATGCCTTCGACTCCGAGTACTTCGCCACCAAAGTGAAGGATACCAACGGCGTATACGTGGTACCCGCGTTCACTGGTCTTGGCGCACCATACTGGGACCCGTATGCCCGCGGCGCGATTTTCGGCCTCACCCGCGGCGTGAACTCCAACCACATTATCCGTGCGACGCTGGAGTCCATCGCCTATCAGACCCGCGATGTGCTGGAGGCGATGCAGGCAGACTCTGGCATTCGTCTGCACGCCCTGCGCGTGGACGGCGGCGCGGTGGCTAACAACTTCCTGATGCAGTTCCAGTCCGATATCCTCGGCACCCGTGTCGAGCGTCCGGAAGTACGCGAAGTGACGGCGCTGGGCGCAGCCTATCTGGCGGGTCTGGCGGTCGGTTTCTGGCAGAATCTGGACGAGCTGCAGGAGAAAGCGGTGATTGAGCGCGAATTCCGCCCGGGGATTGAAACCACTGAGCGTAACTATCGTTACAGCGGCTGGAAGAAAGCGGTGAAACGCGCGTTAGCGTGGGAAGAGCACGACGAAGCGTAAGATTGTGAAGGTATTCCCGGCTTGCGGCGTAAACGCCTTAGCCGGGCTACAAAACCCCAAACAGCACGATCTTGTAGCCCGGACAGGTGCGCAGCACCGCCTCCGGGTTTTTTATCAGCCAAACATCGGCAGCAGCAGGTATAGCTTAATCACCAGTGCGTTGACGATGTCGATAAAGAACGCTCCCACCATCGGCACCACCAGGAAGGCCATATGTGACGGGCCAAAGCGGTCGGTAATCGCCTGCATATTAGCAATCGCCGTCGGCGTTGCGCCCAGACCAAACCCGCAGTGGCCCGCCGCCAGCACCGCGGCATCGTAATTCTTGCCCATCATCCGGTAGGTAACGAACACCGCATACAGCGCCATCGCCAGCGCCTGCACCGCCAGGATAATAATCATCGGCAGCGCCAGCGAGGCCAGCTCCCACAGCTTGAGGCTCATCAGCGCCATGGCGAGGAACAGCGACAGGCTGACGTTGCCCAGCACCGATACCGCGCGATCGAACACCCGGTACAACCCCGCCAGCGCCAGGCTGTTGCTAAGGATCACACCGATAAACAGCACGCAGACGAAGGTCGGCAGCTCGAAGACGCTGCCCGCCAGCAGTTGCGCAACCACCTTGCCCACCGTCAGACAGATAGCGATCAGGGCGATACTTTCGATCAGCACCAGCGAGGTGATCACCCGCCCCACGTCCGGTTTTTCAAAGGCGGTTGGTGCCACCTGATCGTCCGGTGTGCCGTCCGGAGAGGAAGAGTGCTTCACCAGGTAGCGAGCCACCGGACCGCCGATCAGGCCGCCCAGCACCAGGCCGAAAGTCGCGCAGGCCATCGCCACTTCGGTGGCGTTGGCAAAACCGTAGCGTTCAACGAACAGCTTGCTCCACGCCGCCCCGGTGCCGTGGCCGCCGGATAAGGTAATCGACCCGGCCAGCAGGCCCATCAGCGGATCCAGCCCCAGCAGCGTCGCCATGCCGATACCGAGGGCATTCTGCAGCAGCAGCAGGCCAACCACCACGATCAGAAAAGTGCCCAGTACCTTGCCGCCGGCCCGCAGGCTGGCGAGGTTGGCGTTAAGACCGATGGTGGCGAAGAACGCCAGCATCAGCGGGTCTTTCAAACTCATATCGAAATCAATTTCGATATCCATGCTTTTCTTCAGCACCAGCAGCGCCAGCGCCACCAGCAAACCGCCGGCAACAGGTTCAGGAATGGTGTATTTCTTGAGGAAGGGAACGGTTTGCACGAGTTTTCTGCCGAGCAATAGCACAAGCGTTGCGGCAACGAGCGTCGATAAGGTATCGAGGTGAAACATAAAAAGCTCCTTATGGGCGCATGATCCATTCACACGCGACGTAATTCCTGGTGTCTTTAGCTTCTCATCATGAGGAGTCAGAAGGGGATTTTACGCAGAACGGCGGAAAAAATGACAGAAAAAGATATTTTGTATCCTTAATGATGCGATTTAGCATACAAAATGTTAATAACCTCGTTGCGCATATTCACGGCATAAATTTTTATGACCAAATGCTGGCAAACGTTTGCTTTTGGTCTACAGTCCGATAAAATTCCCGCTTTGCCACCTTGGGATTGCTTGTGATGTCCGTTAACACCGCAGAGTCAGAAAATGCGCAACCGGTTGCGCATAAATCAGCTAGCGAATTAATCTACCGCCTCGAAGATCGCCCACCGCTACCGCAAACCCTGTTCGCCGCCTTCCAGCACCTGCTGGCGATGTTTGTCGCGGTGATCACTCCAGCGCTGTTAATCTGCCAGGCTCTCGGTCTCCCGGCGCAAGATACCCAACATATCATCAGCATGTCGCTGTTCGCTTCCGGTGTCGCCTCTATTATTCAGATCAAAGCCTGGGGCCCGGTCGGCTCCGGATTGCTCTCCATCCAGGGCACCAGCTTTAACTTTGTCGCCCCGCTGATCATGGGCGGTACCGCATTGAAAACCGGCGGCGCCGACGTCCCCACCATGATGGCCGCCCTGTTCGGCACCCTGATGCTGGCCAGCTGCACGGAAATGGTGCTCTCCCGCGTCCTGCACCTGGCGCGCCGCATCATTACCCCGCTGGTCTCCGGCGTGGTGGTGATGATTATCGGCCTGTCGCTGATTCAGGTCGGACTGACTTCCATCGGCGGCGGCTACGCGGCGATGGCCGACCACACCTTCGGCGCGCCGAAGAACCTGCTGTTGGCGGGCATCGTGCTGGCGCTGATCATTATTCTCAACCGCCAGCGTAATCCCTATTTGCGCATTGCTTCGCTGGTGATTGCCATGGCGGCGGGCTATCTGGCGGCATGGTTCCTCGATATGCTGCCAGCCAATACCGCCCCGACCAACAGCAGCCTCATCACCGTGCCAACGCCGCTCTACTATGGTCTCGGCATCGACTGGAGCCTGCTGCTGCCGCTGATGCTGGTATTTATGATCACCTCTCTGGAAACCATCGGCGATATCACCGCCACCTCGGACGTCTCCGAACAGCCGGTTTCCGGTCCGCTGTATATGAAGCGCCTGAAAGGCGGCGTGCTGGCTAACGGCCTGAACTCCTTTGTTTCCGCGGTCTTCAACACTTTCCCGAACTCCTGCTTCGGCCAGAACAACGGCGTGATCCAGCTGACCGGCGTTGCCAGCCGCTACGTCGGTTTCGTGGTCGCCCTGATGCTGATCGTCCTCGGCCTGTTCCCGGCGGTGAGCGGCTTCGTGCAGCACATCCCTGAGCCGGTGCTCGGCGGCGCCACGCTGGTGATGTTCGGCACCATTGCCGCGTCCGGCGTGCGCATCGTCTCCCGTGAGCCGCTGAACCGTCGGGCGATCCTGATTATCGCCCTGTCGCTGGCAGTGGGCCTCGGCGTGTCGCAGCAGCCGTTAATCCTGCAGTTCGCCCCAGACTGGCTGAAAAACCTGCTCTCTTCGGGGATTGCCGCCGGTGGTATCACAGCGATTGTTCTGAATTTAATTTTCCCGCCAGAAAAAGCCTGATCTGACGCGCTCCCGGTCGTGCTATCGGCCGGGACGCTCTCCACGACCTGCCTCATCACGGAAATAAACCACGCCCGCCTTGAGAAGTGCGCCTAAATCGGGCATAACACGGTGATGTGCATCTCACAGAATGGAAGACCATGAAATTTCTTGGAAAGCTGATTCTCTGGCTGCTAGTCGCTCTGCTGCTCGTCATTGTTGGCGCGTGGTTCCTGCTGCAAACCCACTGGGGCGCCCGCCAGGCCAGCGCCTGGCTCAGCAATGGCACCGGCTGGCAGGTCTCCTTCGATGCGATGGAACACGATTTCTCCTCCCCTCTTCATGTGCAGTTGCAAAACGTCACCTTTGGCCGGGAAGGCAAGCCGGCCACCCTGGTGGCAAAAACGGTCGATATTGGCTTCAGCACCCGCCAGTTTAGCGATCCGCTGCATGCGGATGAGATAGTCCTTAACGACGGCACTCTGAATCTGTCACCCCACTCTGCAGACCTGCCGTTCGCTGCCGACCGGCTGATGTTGCGCAACATGGCTTTCAACAGCCCGGAAACCGGCTGGGCGCTCAGCGCGCAGCGCGTCACCGGCGGCGTCAGTCCATGGACGCCGGAAGCGGGCAATGTGCTGGGGAAAACGGCGCAGATCCAGATGAGCGCGGGCTCGATGACGCTCAATGGCGTCGAAGCCAGCAACGTTCTGATTCAGGGCAGGATTGATCAGGGTGAAGTGACCCTCTCCACCCTCGGCGCCGATGTCGCCCGCGGCACCTTAACCGGCAATGCGAAACGCAGCGCCGACGGCAGCTGGCTGGTGGATAACCTCCAGCTCAATGAGATTCGACTGCAGAGCCCCGCCTCGCTGGCCGAGTTTTTCGCGCCGTTAACCACGGTCCCCTCTCTGCAGATTGGCCGCCTGGATATCACCGACGCCCGCCTGCAGGGGCCGGACTGGGCGGTAACCGACCTCGACCTGAGCCTGCGCAACCTGACGCTCAGCCACGGCGGCTGGCAGAGCCAGGACGGCACGCTGTCGATGAACGCCAGCGAATTTATCTACGGCTCGCTGCACTTCTTCGACCCGATTCTGAATGCTGAATTCTCTCCCCAGGGTATTGCGCTGCGCCAGTTCTCCTCGCGCTGGGAGGGCGGCATGGTGCGCACCTCCGGCAACTGGCTGCGCGCTGGTAACGCGCTGGTGCTCGACGACACCGCCTTCGCCGGACTGGAGTACACGCTGCCGGCGAACTGGAAACAGCTGTGGATGGCGCCGATGCCAGCCTGGCTGCAAAGCCTGACGCTGAAAAAATTCAGCGCCAGCCGTAACCTGATCATCGATGTGGATCCTGCCTTCCCGTGGCAAATTACCGCCCTCGATGGCTATGGCGGCGAGCTACAGCTGGTGAAAAACGGCAACTGGGGAGTATGGAACGGCAGCGCGACGCTGAACGCCGCGGCGGCGACTTTTAACCGGATCGACGTGCGCCGCCCGTCACTCAAGCTGAGCGCGACAGCGTCGACGGTCAATATCACTGAGCTTAGCGCCTTCACCGAGCGCGGCATTCTGCAGGCCACTGCCGCGGTATCCCAGCTGCCGCAGCGCCAGGTCAATCTGAGCTTTACCGGCCGCGGCGTGCCGCTGAATATTCTGCAGGCCTGGGGCTGGCCGTCGCTACCGATAAGCGGGGATGGCAATCTCCAGCTGACCGCCAGCGGCAGCGTGCAGGCCGATGCCCCGCTCAAGCCGACGGTCAACGGGCAGCTCAGCGCCGTGAATATGGAGAAACAGCAGGTGGCGCAAATCATGCGCAACGGCGAGGTCAGCCCCGCCCCCGCCGCGCCGCAGTAAAATCCCCCTCATCTAGCCCTCTCCCCACGGTGAGAGGGCATGCTTTCCGACAAACTCCGCTCTGGCCACTCCCTCTCCCTTTCAGGGAGGGGGTTGGGGTGCGAGTCCTGAAACCTGTGTGCAATACGCGGCTATCTGTACCTATTTAGCGCAACTGGTTCCTTTCAAATATCAGAATTGCTATAACCAAATTACTGGAAGTCGATAAAAGACCGCTCCCTGTACCTACAAAAATATAAAAGGATCAATCATGCCTGAAATACGTCAGCGTATTCTGGAGAATATGCAAAAATTCTCCCGGGCCATGATCGGCGCCGTATTGTTCTTGCCGGTCATTGGCTTAATTCTGGCCCTCAGTTCAGTATTAACTAATCCGACATTAATTGCTGAAACCAGTTTCTTACATCAGCTTGGGCAAATGCTCGGCGACACTTTTTGGCCTTTATTTGGCAACCTCGGCTTATTATTTTGCGTCGGCATTAGCTATGGCCTGGCAAAGGATAAAAAAACCGAAGTCGCGCTGGTTGCAGTGATGTGCTTCATTATGTTCCTTGGCGCCAACCACTCCTGGCTGGAACACACCCACGGACTCGCCGAAAAAATTAACGGTGAATATTATGGCACCGGGCAAACCCAGCTGCTGGGCTTTGTGGTGGTGGATATGGGCGTTTTCCTGGGCATTATTCTCGGCTGCACGATTGCGTGGGTGCACAATAAAGTCTCTGCCATTGAGCTGCCTGGCGCGCTGTCGATGTACGGCGGCGCCAAGCTGACGCTGGTGGCGATGACGCCGGTGGTTATCTTCTACGCCATCGCCTTTACCTGGATTTGGCCCTTTATGACCCACGGCATCTCCGCGCTCACCGGTTTTATGAAAAATGCCGGGGTCGCCGGGGTCTTCGTCTATGGTTTCTTTGAAAAATTCCTTATCCCCACCGGCCTGCACCATTTCGTCTGGTCCCCCTTCCAGCTCACCCAGATTGGCGGCACCCTGCACGTGGACGGTCAGGTGGTCTCCGGGACCCAGGCCATTTTCCTCGCCTATATGCGCCACCCCGACCTGACGCCGGTCATGAACGACGCATTACGTTTTTCGCAGCAAGGGATGACCACTATCTTTGGCCTGGCAGGCGCCTCGCTGGCGTTCTACCACACCGCGAAACCGGAGAAGAAAGTGATGGCGAAGGCGATTCTGCTGCCGGCGATCATCACCTCGATGCTGACCGGTATCACCGAACCGATTGAGTTCACCTTCTTGTTTGTCTCGCCGCTGCTGTGGGTGATCCACGCGACGTTAACCGCCGCCTCGCAAGCCATTTGCGACATTTTCACCGTACGTCCCTGGGGAGCATCGGGCCTGATCGAGTTTCTGATCTATAACCTGCCGCTGCCGGTCTCCTTAACGCGCTGGCCGGGCTACGTCCTTATTGGTATCGGCCAGTTCGCCGTTTACTACGTGATTTTCCGCACCCTGGTGGTGAAGCTGAATCTGAAAACGCCGGGCCGGGAAGATGACGAGAACGTGAAGCTCTACAGCAAAGCAGAGTACCGCCAGAAAGTCGCGCAACCGCAGTCGGTCACCGATGACATTATCCGCGGCCTCGGGGGCAAGGCGAATATTCTCTCCGTCGATAATTGTTTTACTCGTCTGCGCGTGGCTGTGCGCGATATGGCGCTGGTTGATGACGCGCAATTAAAAAATACTGGCGCCAATGGCGTCGTACGAAATCGTAATGAAGTTCAGGTTATTTATGGCGTAAAAGTGGGACAGGTACGTTCCCGGGTTGATAACTGGTTAGCAGAAAATTAATGAGGAGTTTGTATGAAATTAACCGTATTAGGCGGGGGCGGCGTTCGCTCTGCATTTTTAGCGAAATCTCTGGCCTATAACGCTCATCGTATTGGTTTAACAGAAGTGGTTTTTCTCGATAACTCTGCTGATAATCTGGCGATATTTGGCGAAATTGCCCGCTATGTATTTAATACTATTCGCCCGGATATTCAGTTTAGTACCACTACCGACCCGGTCGCGGCGCTGCAGGATGCCAACTATATCATTACCACCCTACGGGTTGGCGGTGACGAAAGCCGCATTCGCGACGAACGCATTGCGCTACAGCATAACACCCTCGGCCAGGAGACCACCGGCGCCGGCGGTTTCGCGATGGCCATGCGTTCGATCCCGGCGATCCTTCGCTATTGCCGGCTGATCGAAGAACATGCCGCCGAAGACGCTATTCTGTTTAACTTTACCAACCCGTCAGGCCTGGTGACGGAAGCGATCGTCAAGTCCGGTTTTAAGCGCCGGGTCTATGGGATCTGCGATGCTCCCTCCGAGCTGATTCGTGAACTGCCGGCGATCCTTGGTTGTGAAGAACGCGACCTCAGCGTGGAATGCTATGGGCTGAACCATTTCTCATGGTTTACCCACTTCACCGTACGCGGGGAAGAGGTAACCGAACGGCTGATCGCCAGCCCGGAACTGTACCAGAAGACGGCGATGCAGTACTTCTCCCCGGAGCTGGTGCGGCTTTGCGATAATCAGCTCCTCAATGAATATCTCTATTATTACTACTATCGAGAGGTGGCGCTGAAGGCGATTCAGGAAGCCGGCGAGACGCGCGGAGAGCAGATCGCCCGTATCAATCAGGAGATGCGCGAAGCGCTGCGCACTGTGGATGCCAGAACGCAACCGGAAGCCGCTTTCACCATCTGGATGCAGCATTACCTGCGCCGGGAAAACAGCTATATGCAGAATGAGTCGCAGCAGGAAAAATTCCACACCCGCGAACCGCTGACGCTGCGCCAGTTTATCGAAGAGCCGGACACCGGCGGCTATGCCGGGGTGGCGCTGGATATCCTGGAAGCGGTGAACAGCACCACCACCAAGCGTATCGTGGTATCGATCCAGAATCACGACACGCTCGACTTTTTGCGCCCTGACGACGTGATCGAGATCAGCTGCGACCTGAGCCGGGATGGCCTCAAGCCGGTGACGCCGGTGAAGGTGCCGACGGCGCAGAAGAATATGATTTCCTGCGTGAAGGAGTATGAGCGGCTGGCGGTGGCGGCAATCCTGCAGCAGGATAAATCGCTGGCGGTGCGGGCGCTGATGGCGCACCCGCTGATCGGTTCCTATTCGCTGGCGAAAACCCTGGTCGAAGCCTATCTCGACGATGAGCAGTTCGCCGCCTGGCGGTAATCCGCTGCCGATGGGATTCCCCCGCTCGCACCGCGCTTAGCGGGGCTACGAACGGAGCGGTTTGTGTTTTATGTAGGCCGGGTCAGGCGTAAGCCGCCTCCCGGCAAAATAGCCGCATCACCCGGTAGCCCGGATAAGGCGCCAGCCGCCATCCGGGAGCTCCCCACACTCGCGCTGCGCTTAGCGGGGCTACGAACGGAGTGGTTTGTGTTTTATGTAGGCCGGGTCAGGCGTAAGCCGCCACCCGGCAAAATTGCCGCATCACCCGGTAGCCCGGATAAGGCGCCAGCCGCCATCCGGGAACTCCCCCGCTCGCGCTGCGCTTAGCGGGGCTACGAACGGAGCGGTTTGTGTTTGATGTAGGTCGGGTCAGGCGTAAGCCGCCACCCGGCAAAATTGCCGTATCACCCGGTAGCCCGGATAAGGCGCCAGCCGCCATCCGGGAGCTCCCCCCGCCCGCACCGCGCTTAGCGGGGCTACGAACGGAGCGGTTTGTGTTTTATGTAGGCCGGGTCAGGCGTAAGCCGCCTCCCGGCAAAATAGCCGCATCACCCGGTAGCCCGGATAAGGCGCCAGCCGCCATCCGGGAACTCCCCCCGCTCGCGTCGCGCTTAGCGGGGGCTAACTATTACTACGTAGGCTGGTAAACCACATCTTCAACAGTCGCTCAAAGCCTAAGATGCAGTAGCCGAAAAACGGGTTGCTCCAGTAAATATCATCGTCGAACTTCTGCGGGTCGTGAATAATAAACGCCGTATCCGCAGCCTGCGCCAGCGGGCTTTGATAGTCGCCGGTAAAGCAGACCAGATTAATCTCCTTCCCCTCCAGGGCCTTCACCCAGTTAAGCGCCGAGCTGCTGCGCCCGGATTTAGAAACGATCCAGATGGAGTCGAAGCGGGCGGCGTTTTTCTGTTCGAGGATTTCATAATCGGGCCACAGCGCCAGGCTGGCATTCACGCCGGTGACGAGGAACTTGTTGTAAATATACTGGGCGATTAGCTGCGAAAAGCCGCTGCCGTGGATCAGGATGCGCTGCTGTTTAAGGCTTGCCAGCAGCGGCGTCAGCGCTTCTTCCGGCTGAACGCTCATGTAGTCGATATCGTTGGTGACATCGAGCTTCGGCATGGTGATATTGAACTTGATGAAATAGACCAGCTCCAGCCAGCCGCTGAACTTCAGTTTCTTCGCCAGCCGGACCAGCGAAGAGGGGTTGCTGTAGCACTGTTCGGCCACAGCGCGGACTCCCTGGCGGATACACTGCTCCGGGTCGTTCTGAATAAAGCGCAGCACGGTCATTTCCGTTTTGCTTAGCTTCACGTCACGAAAGATATTTTCTAAGTCCATGGCGGGCTCCTCTCAACGGCAGAATACGCTAACACCGTTCGGCGACAGCGTCTGCGGCCTGAGTCACCACTATGAAATGAACGTTACTTTTTGTACAAAAATGAAATAAAAAAACCCTCGCCGCTGGCGGAGAGGGTTGCAGCCGTTAAGATGGTGTTTTACAGGGTAATCGTCAGCGTATTGCCCTCGGCGCTCACTACCATACCCCATTCGCTGCCGGCCTGAGTCCCGCCCTGCACGCCCGCGACCTGCGGGATATTGCGCAGGCACAACGTCCAGCCGCGGGCCTCGCCTTCGCCGCTCACGGCGATGGTGTTGCCCTGGCGCCTGGCCTTCAGGGTGAAAATCGTCGAGCCGTCTGCCGCCGGAACGTCACAACGTGCCTCGCGTCCATCCTCGAGGTGGAACAGCTGGAAGGCGGTGCCCTCATGCCAGGCATAATCGGGTTTCTGGTCATTGTTGCCCAGCGCCAGCAGGGTGTTGTCACGAACGTAGACCGGCAGGCTCAGCGCATCGTGATGCTGCTTATGCCAGCGGCTACCCGGTAATTCATCGTTATGCCACAGGTGCGTCCAGCGCCCATCCGGCAGATAAAATTGCACCTCGCCCGCTTCGGAGAACACCGGCGCCACCAGGACCGAATCGCCGAGCATATACTGGCGGTCGAGATAGTCGCAGGCCGGATCGTCCGGGAACTCGAGCATCATCGCACGCAACATCGGCGTGCCGAACTCGTTGGCCAGCGCCGCCTGGCGATAGAGATACGGCATCATGCGGCATTTCAGCTGCGTGAAGTGGCGCACCACGTCACAGGACTCTTCGTCGTAGGCCCATGGCACCCGATAGGATTTGCTGCCGTGCAGCCGGCTGTGGCTGGAGAGCAGGCCGAAGGCGCACCAGCGCTTGTAGACGTGGGCCGGCGCGGTGTTTTCGAAACCGCCGATATCGTGACTCCAGAAACCGAAGCCGGACATGCCGATCGACAGCCCGCCGCGCAGGCTTTCCGCCATCGATTCGTAGTTGGCGTAGCAGTCGCCGCCCCAGTGCACCGGGAACTGCTGCGCGCCCACCGAGGCGGAACGGGCGAACAGCACCGCCTCCTGCTCGCCGACGGTCTCTTTCAGCACCTTCCACACCAGCTCGTTATAGATGAATGCGTAGTGGTTGTGCATTTTCTGCGGATCGGAACCGTCAAACCACTGGACGTCGGTCGGGATACGCTCGCCGAAGTCGGTCTTGAAGCAATCGACCCCCATCGCCACCAGGCCTTTTAACTTGTCGGCGTACCACTGGCAGGCTTCCGGGTTGGTGAAGTCATAAATCGCCAGCCCCGGCTGCCACTTATCCCACTGCCACAGCGAACCGTCCGGGCGCTTCAGCAGGTAGCCCTTCTCTTTCAGCTCCTTGAACACCGGCGAGCGCTGGCCGATGTACGGGTTGATCCACACGCAGACCTTCAGCCCTTTCGCCTTCAGGCGTTTGATCATCCCTTCCGGGTCCGGGAAAGTTAGCGGATCCCATTCAAAATCGCACCACTGGAAGGCCTTCATCCAGAAGCAGTCGAAGTGGAAGACGTGCAGCGGCAGATGGCGCTCAGCCATGCCGTCGATAAAGCTATTTACCGTCGCTTCGTCATAGTTGGTGGTGAACGAGGTCGTCAGCCACAGACCGAACGACCATGCCGGCGGCAGCGCCGGGCGGCCGGTGAACTGCGTATAGCGGTTAAGCACCGCTTTCGGCGTCGGGCCGTCGATCACGAAGTACTCAAGGTATTCGCCTTCAACGCTGAACTGGACCTTAGAGACCTTCTCCGAGCCCACCTCGAAGGAGACGCGCTGCGGATGGTTGACCAGCACGCCGTAGCCGTGGTTGGTCAGATAGAAGGGGATATTTTTGTAGGATTGCTCGGTGCTGGTACCGCCGTCTTCGTTCCAGGTTTCTACCGTCTGGCCGTTGCGCACCAGCGCGGTAAAGCGCTCGCCGAGGCCGTAGACGGTTTCGCCGACGCCGAGGTCGAGGCGCTCAAACATGTAGTTGCGCTGGGTCTTACTATCCTGCACGTAGCCGTTGTTTTTCAACTGGCTACCGGTGATGCGCACGCCGTCGCGCAGAAAATCCAGCGCCCAGAATTCACCTTTAGTGACGCGCACGCTGAGGTTGCCGCTTTTCAGCTCGGCGAACCCGGCCGTATTTTCTATTTCGACATGGACGTCTTTCTGCACGTTCAGCGGATAGTGCGGGCCGTTATCCAGCGCGCCCTGGAAGTGCGCCATGCGCACGCCGATTATCCCTTCCTGAGGCGAGAAAAAGCGCAGGGTGAACAATGGCGTATCCAGCTGCCAGGCACGTTCGCGAACATCGCGCGGCGCGGCATAGACCACCATTTCATTCCCCTGCTGTTCCACCTCGTAAACCTGTACGGGTTGGATCAGGTTGAGCCCTGGTTGAATGAGCCAGTTTCCATCACTGATTTTCATTAAAACGTCCTCTTAGTTTTGCCATTCTTTATCGATCGGGGCTGCGGTGAAATCTTGTTCGTTGCGACGCGCGCCCTCGGCCAGCTCGGCCATCATTTTTTTCAGGAACGGCGTTTTCAGCGTGTAGTAGCGTTTGGCGATCACCGCGCTCAACAGGTAGCACACCGCCGGAACGAGGGTGAACAAGGCGATAATGATGGTGAGGGTGGCGCTGTTCTGGGTTTTAGCGGCGGCGTCATAGCCGCCGCCGGCCAGCATCCAGCCGATCAGCGCGCCGCCCAGCGCCAGCCCCAGCTTGAGCACAAACAGGGTGCCGGCGAAGCTGATGCCGGTCAGACGTTTGCCGTTGCACCATTCGCCGTAGTCGACGGTATCGGACATCATCACCCACTGGATTGGCGTCACCAGCTGGTGCAGTACGCCAATGATGAAGATAAAGGTGAACATAGTGATTTCGGCGTCCATCGGTACGAAGAACATCGCCACGCTGAGCACCGCCAGGAGGGCGTTGGTCCACCAGAAGACGCTGACTTTGCATTTCCAGTCGGTCAGCGGTTTCGCCAGCGCCGAGCCAATCAGGTTGCCGACGCAGTAGGTGGTGAGGAAGACGGTGAACAGCGCCGCCGAGCCCATGATCCAGGTGGTGTAGTACATCATCGCGCCGCCGCGAACGCAGACCGCGAGGATATTGAGGATGGTGAGCACGCCAACCACCCGCCACTGGTCATTGCGCCAGATATCGCGCAAGTCTTCACGCATCGAAGTGCTGCTCGGCGGCGCTTCGACACGCTCTTTGGTGGTGAAAAAACAGAAGGCCAGCATCAGGAAGGCAATCACCGACAGCACCGCGATGCCCCCCTGGAAGCCGAGCGCTTTGTCTTCGCCGCCGATAAAGTTGACCAGCGGCATCATCAGCACGGTGGAGAGCATGCCCCCCGCCGTCGCCAGCACGAAGCGCCAGGACTGCAGCGAGATGCGCTGTGTGGGGTTGTCGGTGATCACGCCGCCCAGCGCGCAGTAGGGGATATTCACCACGGTGTAGAGCAGGGTCAGCAGCGTGTAGGTCACGGCGGCGTAGATCAGCTTGCCGTTGTGGCTTAAATCCGGCGAGCTGTAGGCCAGCACGCAGACGAGGCCGAACGGGATAGCGCCGAAGAGGATCCACGGGCGGAACTTACCCCAGCGGCTACGGGTGCGGTCGGCAAGCAGGCCCATGCACGGGTCGGAAATCGCGTCCAGCGCGCGCGCCAGCAGGAACATGGTGCCGACAAAGCCGGCGGGGATACCGAAAATATCAGTGTAGAAAAACATCATGTACAACATGACGTTATCAAAAATAATGTGGCTGGCGGCATCACCCATGCCGTAACCAATTTTCTCTTTGACGGACAAAATGTGATCTTTCATATGCGCACTATTCCCTTAGCGGCACCGCGGATTGGTACCGGTTACGATTTTTGTAAACCTTTGCCGCAGTAAGATGAATTGCGATATCTCGTTATCAGATTACGTTTCTTGTTTTCTGTGATCGTGGTAGGGAATCAGGGAGTGAAAAAGTGTAACTCACGGATTTTGTGAGGATTTGTCCAGGACTGTTCTGTAAAGTCCAGTTTTAACAGTAAAAAAGTGCGTTTAGGTATGTGGTAAACGGCTGAAAGTAGCTATAATGCGCCCCGCCTCCATGTAGCAATCGAGGCGCGGAAGATCGTCATCTCCGGTGAGGTGGCTGGACTTCAAATCCAGTTGGGGCCGCCAGCGGTCCCGGGCAGGTTCAACTCCTGTGATCTTCCGCCAGTTTGCCTCTGCTCCCCCAAAGCCACGCCATACCAACCTGAGCACCCCCAAACTCATCATCCCAGCCAATCATTTTCATCCAAACCCTGCGTTATTTTGTCTCTCGCAAACCCGTTACACTGGCGCGGTGGCCGCGTGCCGTTGCCAACCGAAACAGGAGAGCCATAATGACCCCCGAACTCAGACACTGTTTTTCCATTACCATCCAGGTTGATAAACCGATAATTGTCTCCCGCAGCCCGCAGACCGGTAAGCGCCAGCTGATCCCGATTATCGGCGGCAGCGTCTGCGGTCAGCTTCGCGGCCACGTGCTGCCCGGCGGCGTCGACAGCCAGATAATCGAACCCGACGGCACCTGCAGGCTGTCCGCCCGCTATGCCCTGCAGGTGGCGGAAGGCACGGTCTATGTGGAAAACAATGGCATCCGCCGGGTGCCGGCCCAGTATCATGACCAGCTATTCGCCGACGATATGCGCTTTTTTAGCGATATTCCGCCAGAAGCCATCTATTTTCGCACCGTTCCCTCCTTCGAGGTGGATACCCCCGCGCTCAGCTGGCTAACCACCTCGCTGTTTATCTGCGCCGGTGGCCGGACCCAGGATGGGGTAATGCTCGATTTCTATCAGGTGGGCTGATTTTCACTTTCTGCATATAACTGTTATTGCCGTTAGCCCGTTTTTCCCCTCCCGGCAGCGGTCTACTATCGCGTCATCTTTTCATTCACCCGAATCACAGACCGGAGCAGTTATGAAAGCTATCGCCATTACTCAAGCCGCCGCTGACGGCAACAACATCCCTTCTTTAACTGAGATCGACCTGCCGGTCCCCACCGCCCACGGGCGTGACCTGCTGGTCGCCGTGAAAGCCATCTCGGTCAATCCGGTAGACACCAAAGTGCGCGCCGGCTTCCAGGGCGACACACCGCGGGTGCTGGGCTGGGACGCCGTTGGCGTGGTGCAGTCCGTCGGTGAGGAGGTGACGTTGTTCGCCCCGGGTGATGAGGTCTGGTACGCCGGCGCGCTGGGCCGGGCCGGCAGCAACAGTGAATATCAGCTGGTGGACGAGCGCCTGGTGGCGCACAAACCGCGCACCCTCGATAACGCCGCTGCCGCCGCGCTGCCGTTGACGGCGATCACCGCCTGGGAGCTGCTGTTTCACCGTCTCGGCGTTAAGGAAGGCGGCAATGCGGGCGACACGCTGCTGATCGTCGGCGCGGCGGGCGGCGTGGGGTCAATCCTGACCCAGTTGGCCAGCAAACTGACCGCCATGACGGTGATCGGCACCGCCTCGCGTCCGGAGAGCCAGCAGTGGGTCCGCGAGGCGGGCGCGCACCATGTGATCGATCACAGCAAGCCGCTCGCCAACGAGCTGGCGCGCATTGGCATCAGCGCGGTGACCCATGTCGCCAGCCTGACCAACACCGAGCAGCACTTCAACGCGCTGATCGACGCCCTCGCCCCGCAGGGCAAGCTGGCGCTGATTGATGACCCGGAGACCCTCGACGTGGTGCCGCTGAAAGCGAAAAGCCTGTCCCTGCACTGGGAATTTATGTTCACCCGTTCAATGTTTGAGACGGATGATATGATCGCCCAGCATCAGTTGCTCACCCGCGTGGCGGCGCTGATCGACAGCCACACGATCAAAACCACCCTCGGCGAACACTACGGCGCCATCACCGCCGCCAATCTGCAGAAAGCGCATCGCCAGCTGGAAACCGGGCGTGCCGTCGGCAAGATTGTGCTCGAGGGGTTTTAAGATGATATCGCTTATCGCCGTGCTCAAGGCGAAACCGGGCCAGACGGACGCCCTGCGCCAGGCCCTGCAGGCGCTGCTCCTGCCGACAAGACAGGAGCCGGGCAATCTCGACTACGCCCTGTTTCAGCTGCGCGACGCGCCGGACACCTTCTACATGCGCGAGGCGTGGCAGGGACAGGACGCCCTCGATGCGCATGTCGCGATGCCCTATTTTCAGGCGTTTATGACGCAAATGGAGTCCCTGCTGGCTGAGCCGCTGCGGCTGGACTTTCTGACGCCGGTTGAGCCTTAGCCCACCGGCTGACGAGGGGTGGGAAAATCACGCCCCTCCGCCGCGCGGGTTTAAAAGTGAGCGGGAAGCGGGTGGGCGATGGTCCTCAGCACACCGCGATGGATCGTAATATAGTCACCTTTACGCAGCTCCGACAGAATCGACATGATGCGGCTACGCGACAAGTTGGTACGGCGCTGAATAAAGCTCAGGACGTTGATTTGGCGACGATATGCCTCCGGATAGTCCGCCAGCTCTGTTAGCAGGGTTCGCACCATCAGATAAGAATCCACCCCCATCAGCTCTTGCTCACGCATGCTCAACACCATCAACCGCTGCGCCAGGATATGCGTGACATGGCGCCACAGGTTTTGCTCATTCAGGATATCAACAGCAGCCTGGTGTGATATCCAGCGCCCATGCAAATCCGTCTCGGCAAACAGCACGTAGTGCCGTTTTTGTGGGATATCATCAAATAGCCCATAACCATCCATAAATCCTAATATCGACGGAGAAAAAAGCGGGGTTACCACCATCTGTTTTTCCCCATGACAAATTGAAGCAATCCCCTCTTCAAGCATAATGACCCCAGGCTCGGCCTGATCTGGACGAAAATCATAATTGCTCTCTCGCGCCAGTTCAAAGGGCGCACTGGCGGGACGAAATGCCGTGAATAAGGACTCCAACGCCAATAATGGTTTTGTCCGGCTTCCGTAATAAAAAGACGGTAACGCCTGGTCGGTAGAGGGGCTGGCTGCAGTTATCGACATGGTTTTTATGCTATCGGTCAGGTTGAAAAAGAGATTCGTTGAGAATCATAGTAACAACAGGTGAAATAACGAATAAAAGACAAGACGTTACGGAGATAAAAAGAGTGTAAGCATCGTTATCTACAATAATTATTTCTCTCTATTTTACAGGATTAAATAATATTATTTGCCGTAAATACCTATAAGGCTTAGCGGCGATAAAGATAAGGCCAGCTTATTATTTACTGCGCTGGCTTACGCCGCGCCTGAGGGTTTCTCAACCGCTTTCCCCCTCGCATCTCGGCCAGTCCAAGCTACGCTTATCGATGCCACTGACCACCCGCTTTCCCCTCCCGTTCTATTGAGTCCATTCATCAAGAAGAGGTTTCGCTATGCTGATCAACGCTATTGGTACCTACTCCGCCAGCCAGCCGCTGGAATCAATGGCCATCACCCGCCGCGAGCCGGGGCCACAGGATGTACAGATCGCCATCGCTTACTGCGGCGTCTGCCACTCCGATCTCCACCAGGCGCGTTCGGAATGGGCGGGAACGCTCTATCCCTGCGTGCCGGGGCATGAAATTGTGGGTCGGGTGACCGCGGTCGGCAACGCCGTCTCGCGCTACGCCGTCGGCGATCTGGTGGGCGTCGGCTGCATGGTCGATAGCTGCCAACAGTGCGAAGAGTGCGCTGAGGGGCTGGAAAACTACTGCGACCACATGGTGCTGACCTATAACGGCCCGACCCAGGACGCGCCGGGCCACACTCTGGGCGGCTATTCCCAGCAGATCGTGGTCAAAGAACACTACGTGCTGCGGATAACCCATCCCGAAGCGCAGCTGGCCGCCGTCGCGCCGCTGCTGTGCGCCGGGATCACGACATACTCGCCGCTGCGCCACTGGCACGTCGGGCCGGGTAAAAAAGTCGGCGTGGTCGGCATCGGCGGCCTCGGGCATATGGGGATCAAGTTGGCCCACGCCATGGGGGCCCACGTGGTGGCCTTTACCACCTCCGAATCCAAGCGTAATGCGGCCAGAGCGCTGGGCGCCGATGACGTGGTGGTGTCGCGCAACGACGACGAAATGGCGGCCCACGTCAAAAGCTTCGATTTTATCCTCAACACCGTGGCGGCGCCGCATAATCTCGATGCCTTCACCACGCTGCTGAAACGCGATGGCACCATGACCCTCGTAGGCGCTCCGGCCACGCCGCATCCGTCGCCGGAAGTGTTCAATCTGATCTTCCGCCGCCGGTCGATTGCCGGCTCGATGATCGGCGGTATTCCGGAAACTCAGGAGATGCTCGACTTCTGCGCCGAACACGGCATCGTCGCCGATATCGAGCTGATCCGCGGCGATGAGATCAACGAAGCCTGGGAAAGAATGGTCAAGGGTGACGTGAAATACCGCTTCGTGATCGACAGTGCGACCCTCGCCGGCTAAGCGCCGCGACGAAAGGTGCGCCGCCATTCCGTCGGGCTGACGCCAAAGCGCGCTTTAAACTGCTGGCGCCAGGTGACCGCTGAAAGATAGCCCACCGCCTCCGCCACCTGCTCGACCGGCAGATCGCCCGCCTCAAGCAGACTCTGGCTGCGGCGCAGACGTTCGGCGGTCAGCCAGTCGGTAATGCTCATCCCGGTCGCCCGGGCGAAGTGGCGGGTCAGGGTACGGCGGCTCATCGCCACCACCCGGGCCAGCGAATCGAGACTGTGCGGCTCGGCAATATGCTGCTGGAGATAATCCAGCAGGCAGTTGATTCGCGCATCGCGGGTGTTTTTCGGCACCGGCTGAGCGATAAACTGCGCCTGGCCGCCTTCGCGGTGCGGCGAAACAATCATCCGCCGGGCGATCTGGTTGGCCGCGAGGCTGCCGAAACGCTGGCGGATGAGGTACAGGCAGCAGTCCAGCGCCGCTGCGGTGCCCGCCGAGGTGATCACTCGCTGGTCATCCACATACAGGGCATTGATATCCAGTTGCACCTGCGGAAACAGGCGCTGGAAATCCTGCTCGAACTCCCAGTGGGTCGCCGCTCGCCTGCCGTCCAGCAGCCCGGCGTAGCCGAGGACAAACGCGCCGAGACACAGGCCGACGATTTCCGCGCCGTTATCCCGCGCCCGCACCAGGCTATCAAGCAGTGCCTGCGGCGGACGCCGATCGACCTCGCCCCAGTAAGGCACCACCACGATATCCGCCTGTTCCAGCGCGGCGAAATCGCCGGTGGCGTACAGCGCAAAACCATCGCGGGCGCGCAGCAGCCCCGGCCGCTCGGCGCAAATGTGCAGATGAAAGCGTTTGATTTCAGAGACCGAATCGCCAAACAGCATGCAGGGGACGGCGTAGTGAAACGGGCTAAAGCCCTCTACAGCGACAATCGCCACGTCGGTGAGTTTCATCGTCCTTTCCCCTTGCGCATGTTAATAAACCACGGTTTCCCCATCCTGCGGGATACTCACCACATCGGCAATCTGATTATCCACCGCATACTGGCGCATCTCTTCCCGGCTCACCAGACAGTGGTTGACCGCCTCGAGGTGGATAGCCATGATTTTCGCTTCCGGCAGGGCGAAGTGCACGTTCAGGAGATCTTCCTTGCCCATGATTATCGGGCCAAAGCCGATGACGTGGGCGTAGCCGGCGTTGAGGACCACCACGTCCGGGCGCAGCTTCAGCAGGTCGGCTGCAATGTCATCACGCCAGATGGTATCCCCCATCAGCCACAGCGTCTTCTCCTGCGGATGGCGAAACACCACGCCGCAGGCTTCTCCCAGGCGCTCAGCCATCGCCGGCACCGCGTAGGTACGGTCGCTGCCGTGTTGGCCGGAGGTGGTTTTCTGCAGGCGCACGCCGGCAAATTCGCTGTCTGCCGACAGCAGGCGCAGATCCTGAAATCCCTGGCTGCGCAGCAGCGCGGCGTCGGCCTCATGCTGGACGAACACCGGCAGGGTTTTCGGGATCGCGGCGATCGCCGCCGCGTCCCAGTGATCGTCATGGGTATGGGTGACGATCACCGCATCAACGTCGATAATTTTATCGCGGGAAAACGGCAGCTCAACCAGCGGATTGCGCAGCTCGCTGCGCGCAGTGCCAGGAAAACCTGGCCAGGCGCCCTTGTCAGCCAGCATCGGGTCGATGAGAAATCTTTTCCCGGCGTAGTCAATCCTCTGGGTCGCATTACGGATGTGGGTGATGTTCATGTTGGTGTTCCTCAGTGGGGTCATCTGACGAACATCGTACTGAGTCCGCACCTGGCTCAACAGGGGCATTTGGGCAATGATCGATGGAATCGGGCCAACCTGCGGCGGTTGCCATCCGCCTCCGGCTATGATGTTCTTAAGGCTCAATTTTTGACAGGAGTGGCACGATGAAAAAGAAACTGACCGCCGCCGATATGCACGACCCGCAGGTCATCGCCGAGACGCCGTGGTTCAGCATGTGTAAGGTGGGGATTGATGTCGCCTCCGGCGAGCGCCGCGACTTTTATTCCATTCATTACCCGCGCCCGGCGGTGGGGATCGTGGCCATCCAGGATGAGAAAGTACTGCTGATTCGCCACTACCGCTATCTGATCGATCAGGTGGTGTGGGCCATTCCCTCTGGCGGCGTCGATGAAGGGGAAGATCCGGCGGTCGCCGCGCTGCGCGAGCTGCGGGAAGAGACCGGCTGGCAGGCGCAACGCGTCGAGGAGATCATTCGCTTCAACCCCTCCTACGGCAGCAGCGATCAGCTGTTTATCACCTGGCTGGCCACCGGTTTACGCTGGGTGGGCATGGATGCAGATCAGGATGAGGTGATGGAGACCGGCTGGTTTACCTTCGAGGAGATAAACCAGCTGATCGCCCGCGGCGAAATGCCGGACGGGCTGTCGCTGGTGCCGCTGCTGCAGCTGATGGCGCAGCGGCGAAGCGGCCCGCTTACGGCTTAAGCATCCGCCAGCGGAACCACAGCTGGGCCACCAGGATCAGCACGCCGCCGATAATCTTCTGTAGCGGCAGCTGTTCGCCGTACCACAGCGCGGCGGCAATGACCGTCAGCAGCGGTTCGAGCACCATGATGATCGCGGCGCTGGCCACCGCCGCGTACTTCTGCCCCTTCATCTGCAGACCGAAGCGCAGGCTGGTGGCGATGACAATGCTGGCCACCAGCCAGCCGAGAGTCGGCAGGGTCATCGGCTGGTCCCAGCGTTCAACGGCAGCGGAGATGGTCAACCCGACGATACCGGTGATCGCCAGCTGCACGGTGGTCAGGGGGATCAGCGGTACTTCACGCGCGCAGCGGCTGGTGTAACAGAACCAGATCGACTGCACCAGCGCCGTCAGCAAAAACCAGCCCTGGCTGGGGTGGAAGGCTATCGGCATATGCAGACTGAGCAGCCCCAGGCCTACCACCGCGATCGGCAGGCACTCCCACCAGGCGCGAGGCGGGCGCACCTTCATCATCACCCACGCGGTTAGCGGGACGAACATCATCGACAGGCTCATGATAAACGCCCCTTCGCCGAGCGACGCCGTCGTGGAGACCGAATAGATCCACAGGCAGAGGTTGAGCGCAAACCAGAGTCCGCTGATGATGAGTTTTGGCCAGTGCTGCTTTTGCGGGCGAAAACCGCGGCAGAACGGCAGCAGAAGCAGCGCGGCGAAGAAAAAGCGCAGCCCAAGGAACGCGAATACCGGCATGCCGGCGATCGCCTCGCGGGAAAAAATCCAGCCGCAGGCGGCAATCACCGTCGCGGCAATCAGCAGCAGGTCAGCCTGCCGTTGGCGTACCATACGCGCCTCTCCCTGTGTGTAGGCTTACCAGCCCGGCACCGCGCCGCCGTTGAAGATAGTCTCTGCCGCCTTCGCCACCTCCGGCGACTGGTACGACTGCATAAACTCCCTCACGTTTTCCGCGTCTTTATTGTCTTCCCGGGTCACGATGATGTTCACGTAGGGCGAGTTTTTATCTTCGATAAAGATGCCGTCACGAACCGGCGACAGCCCGGTTTGCTGCAGGTAGGTGGTGCTGATGATAGCCACGTCGACTTTGGGATCGTCGAGCACGCGCGGCAGTTGCGCCCCTTCCAGCTCCATAATTTTCAGGTTACGCGGGTTATCGGTGATATCCACCGCCGTCGGCAGCAGGCCGGTCCCGGCTTTGAGGGAAATCAGCTTCTCTTTTTGCAGCAGCAGCAGCGCCCGCCCGAGATTGGTCGGGTCGTTGGGGATGGCGATCGTCGCGCCGTCTTGCAGTTCGGCGACTGACTTGATCTTGCGCGAATAGCCGGCCATCGGGAAGACGAAGGTATTGCCGACCGCCACCAGATGATAGTTATGCGCTTTGTTGTCCTGCTCAAGGAAAGGCCGATGCTGGAAGACGTTGGCGTCCAGATCGCCGGCGTTGGTCGATTCGTTAGGCAGCAGCGAGCCGCTGAATCCCACCAGTTCGACGTCCAGACCGTACTTCTCTTTGGCCACCTTCTTCGCCACTTCCGCCACATCCTGCTCGGCGCCGTTAATCACGCCGACCTCAATGTGCTTCGCTTCATTACCCTTTTGGTCGCAGCCGACCAGCGCCAGACCCGCCAGCATCACTGCGGCGGCGGCCCGTAAACGTAATCTCATCCTCTTCACCCTGTCTGTCCTGACTGTCATTGTTTTTTTCGTGCAAAACTATAGCGACTTTCGGGTCGGGTAATAAACAGCAAACCACGCAACTGGAAATAAAATCATCTTCGCGAAACGCGAGGCGCTAGCCCCGTCGCCACTCACCCGGCGTCACGCCATAGCGCATTTTGAAGCGCTTCGAGAAGGACGCCAGCGACTGAAAGCCGCAGCGTTCGGCAATGACCTCGAGGTTGGTCTGACGCTCCAGGCGCAGCAGCCGGGCGGCCAGCGCCATTCGCAGCTGCGACAGCCACGCCTGCGGCGTCAGGTGATAAACGCGGGCAAAATGACGGGCAAAGGTGGCCCGCGAAAGAAAGGCACGGGCGGCCATGGTTTCCAGCGTCCACGGCTGCTCCGGGGTCGCCATCACCGCCAGCACCGCCGGCATCAGGCGTTCATCGCTCATCAGACGCAGCAGTCCACCGGGCGGCTGTTGCTCGCCAAGCAGCATGCGCAGCAGGAGCACCAGCAGCGTATCGCCGAGGCTACGCACGATAGCGCTGCCGCCGGGACGCTGCGCCAGGCTCTCGCGCACCAGTATATTAAGCAGCGCGTCCAGCTCCGGGCAGTCTTCACGCGCATCGGTATGGAGATGGATCAGCGTCGATGCTTCACTGAACAGCCAGCTGACGTGCGGACCAAAATAGAATTCGCCGCACAGCATCTCCAGCGCCCCCTCCGCCGGGCCGGCGCGCATTTCCGTCACCGTGCCGTTAAACCGGTGCGCTACCGGCAGCACCTGGCCCCACTCCACCAGGCTCTCCATCAGATGCGGCGAACCGTGCGGCAGGAGGACCACATCTCCCGCGCGCAGGTGATGAGTCTGGCCGCCGACGTTGAGCCGCCCCTCGCCGCGCAGCACCACGTGCCAGGGCACCACGCCGCTGCGCATTTGCTGGTGCCCGGCCTGCCAGCGGCCGCCGAAGCGACAGTGCAGGTTCACTTCGCAGCGCGGCGCCAGCAGCGCCAGCAGATGACTGAGACTGTCCATGCTTCTCCTGAGACGATAAGACAAAAAGGTGAGACGAAGACCGCCAGTCTAGCATGCGGCAAGCGCCTAAGATGACCCCATTGCCAACACACCCTCGATAACAACAGGAGTTAACCATGAGCCGTTTAGCAGATATCCGTGAACAAGACGCCACCGGCAAAGCCGCCGATATTTTCGCCGGGATCAAAAAAGCGATGGGCAAAGTGCCGAACGCCTATCTCACCATCGGCGGCCACTCGCCGGCAGCACTGCAGCAGGCGCTGGCGCACAATGCGATGCTCCATAAAGGCAGCCTCAGCGCCCAACAGCTGGAAGCGATTAACCTGTCGGTCAGCGAAGCCACCGGCTGTGACTACTGTCTGGCCGCGCATACCCTGATGGCGAAAAAAGCCGGCTTCAGCAGCGAACAAATCCACGCCCTGCGCCGCGGGGAGTATGCGGAAGAGGCGCAGCTTGATGCGCTGGTGAAATTCGCGCAGACCCTGGTGACCACCACCGGTACGCTGCCGGAAGCCGACGTCGCCGCGCTGCGCAACGCCGGTTTTAGCGACCAGCAGGTGATTGAGATCATCAGCGCCGTCAGCGCCATCCTGTTCACCAACATGGTGAACCGGGTTAACGACACGGTGGTCGACTTCCCGAAAGCCGATTAATCCGTTGCGCCGCGCCGGTTTTACAGCCCCAGATCGCTGAGCCCCGGATGATCGTCCGGGCGGCGCCCCTGGGGCCAGTGGAACAGGCGCTCGCTTTCGGCGATCGGCAGGTCGTTGATGCAGGCGTAGCGCGTCTGCATCAGTCCGTGCTTATCAAACTCCCAGTTCTCATTGCCATACGAGCGAAACCAGTTGCCGCTGTCGTCGCACCACTCGTAGGCGAAGCGCACGGCAATGCGATTCTCCTGCCATGCCCACAGCTCCTTAATCAGCCGGTATTGCTGCTCCTTGCGCCATTTTCGCTGCAGGAACTCAACAATTTGCCCCCTGCCGTGGACAAATTCGCTGCGGTTGCGCCATTCGCTATCCACGGTGTAGGCCAGAGCGACTTTTTCGGCATCGCGACTGTTCCAGCCATCTTCCGCGGCGCGGACCTTCTGGATAGCGCTGTCGCGGGTAAACGGCGGGAATGGGGGACGTTGCTCATTCATCAGGAGTCTCCTTTTGAGGCTAATTGCTGCTGCAGGCGCTGATTCTCCTGCTCCAGGTCATGAATACGTTGCTGCAGGTTCTGGCTGTACTCCGCCACCTGCTGCGCGCTGTAGCGCGGCGTAATGTGCTGCGGGCAGTTCCAGTCAAACGCCTGCAAATGAAAAAGAAACAGACGTTCAATGCGGGCGCGATAGTTGGCCGGCGCCACCTGCGCCAGCAGCTGCGGATGGTCCTCTGCCGCCAGGACCTCGACGGTGGCGTAGATTTTCAGCCTGGCACGGCGCGGATAATCCATCAAAAACAGGCAGGCCCGGTCGCTGCCGCGCAGATTGCCGGTAGTGATGTACTGGCGGTTACCGCCGAAATCGGCCATCGCCAGGGTAGTGTCATCCAGCAGATGCAGAAACCCCGGCGGGCCGCCGCGATGCTGAATGTAGGGCCAGCCGCTCTGCGACACCGTCGCCAGATAAAAGCTGTCGCGGGTGGCGATCATCCCCGCTTCGCTGTCGCCGAAGCGGTCGGCCTGGCGGCGACTGTGCGGCGTTTGCCACAGCGAGTCGCTGCCCATTTCATGCTGCACATCCATCACGTCCGGGGTGATGGCGATATCGAGAAAGGTTGCTGCCATAGCGCCTCCTGTTGTCTGGCGCCATCATGGACTGTACTGTGAAGAATGATAATACGGGTAAAGTGGCAATCATCTTTCCGAAAAACGGGAGAATAATGGATCGATTAAGCGCGATGGCGCTGCTGGTGAAAGTGACCGAGCTGGGGAGCATGTCGGCGGCGGCGCGGGCGCTGAATATGCCGTTGACCACCGTCAGCCGCCATATTGGTGAACTGGAGAGCGCGCTGGGCGTGCGCCTGCTGGCGCGAACCACCCGCAAACTGACGCTCACCGACGCCGGGGTCGATTATGTCGCTGCCGCCCGGCGGATCCTTGAGGAGGTGGAAAACGCCGAACGCCAGGCGACGGGCGAATATCAGGAGCCAAAAGGCGAGCTGGTGATCTCCGCGCCAACGATGTTTGGACGCCAGCACGTTCTTCCGGTAATCAGTGAATTTATCGCCCGCTACCCGCAAATTCGCGTCCGTTTGCTGCTCAGCGATCGCAATGCCGACCTGGTGAGCGACCATGTCGATCTGGCGGTGCGGATTGGCGACCTGGCGGACAGCAGCATGGTGGCCACCCGCCTCGGCACCATGCGGATTGTGGCCTGCGCCCATCCGGCGCTGCTGGCGAAATACGGCGAGCCGCAGCGGCCGCGCGATCTGGCGGCGTTGCCGATCATCCGCATTGAATCGCCGATGCCCTATCGCGGCTGGCGCTTTCGCGCCGCTGAGCGCGAGGACCAGCTGATTAACCTGCCGCCGGTGCTATCCGTCACCACGCCAGAGAGCGCCGCCGATGCCGCGCGGCTGGGGGTGGGGGTGGCCCGCTTACTGCACTATCAGGCGCTGGATGGCCTGCGCCACGGGGAGCTCCGTCTGCTGCTGGAAAACGTCGAGCCGGATCCGGCGCCGGTCCATTTGCTGTATACCGCGCGGGATCTGGCGCCGCTTAAGCTGCGGAAATTTATCGATTTTGCCGCGCCGGCGCTGCGTCAGGCACTGCTGCGCATCGCCGGGGCCGCTTAATGCGTCGCGGTCTTCAGCGGTGCCTCCTTTAACAGCCATGAGAGGACAAACGCCACCGCCATAATGCCGGCCGCCATCAGGAACGCCGCGTGGATCGCCGCGCCGAAGGCGTCGAGGTAGTCGAGGCGGATATCCGCGGGCAGGTGCTGGACCGCCACCGGATTCATTCCCGGCGGCAGCACCGCGCCTTCCGGCAGCAGTTGTTGCAGGTTGCTCTGCAGCACGTGCGTGAACACCGCGCCAAACAGCGCCACGCCGATCGAGCCACCAATCGAGCGGAACAGGGTCACGCCGGAGGTGGCGACGCCGTACATCTGCGCTGGCATCGCGTTCTGCACCGCCAGGACCAGCACCTGCATCACCAGCCCCAGACCCGCTCCCAGCACACCGGTAAACAGGTACAGCTGCCATAGCGGCGAGTGAATGGTGATGCGGGTCAGCAGTACCATGCCGGTCACGCCGAGCAGGGTGCCGAGGATCGGAAACAGGCGATATTTACCGGTACGGCTGATAATCCGCCCGCTGATAATCGAGGTCAGCAGCAGGCCGCCCATCAGGGGGATCAGCTGCAGCCCGGCCTCGGTGGGCGTCGCCTCCTTCACCACCTGCAGATAGAGCGGCAGGAAAGTGACTGACCCGAACAGCGACATGCCGATGACGAAGCCAATCAGGCTGCACAGCAGGAAGCTGCGGTTGCGGAACAGCGCCAGCGGAATAATCGGTTCGATGGCGATCCGCTCTTCGTACATAAAGCCGATGATCCCCACGATGCCGAAGGCCAGAATGCACCACAGCTGCGGGTCATTCCACGCGTGGACGCTGCCCCCTTCCGAGGTAAACAGAATGATGCACAACAGCGCCATGCTGAGGTAAATCGCCCCCAGCCAGTCAATCTGATGCTGGCTGCGTTTATTGCTGCTGTGGAATACCGCGCCGATCACCAGCAGCGCGAACAGGCCGAGCGGCAGGTTGATATAGAAGATCCAGCGCCAGGAGGCGTGCTGCACCAGAAAACCGCCGATCAGCGGGCCGATCACCGTCGCCAGGCCAAAAACACCGCCGAACAGCCCCTGATAGCGGCCGCGGTTGGCGGGTGGGATGACGTCGGCGACCGCCGCCATGCTGATCACCATCAGGCCGCCGCCGCCGAGCCCCTGCAGGCCGCGCATCAGCACCAGCTGGGTCATGTTCTGCGCCAGCCCGCAGAGCACGGAGCCGGCGAGAAACAGCCCAATCGCCACCTGCAGCACGATTTTGCGACCGAACAGATCGCCGAATTTCCCGTACAGCGGCACCGCGATGGTGGAGCTGAGAATATAGGCCGTGACCACCCAGGAAAGCTTGTCCAGCCCGCCCAGTTCGCCGACAATCGTCGGCAGCGCGGTGGAGACAATGGTCTGATCCAACGCCGAGAGCAACATCACCAACAGCAATGCGCTGAACAGCAGGCGTATCGACTGCACCGGTGGGTTAGCGACTTCAGAAGTCATTACAACGCTCGCTTGAAATTAATTAAATGCATAATTAATATTTAGTGAAAGAATGAGTCGGGTCAAGAGATCGCCATACCATGACAGCACAAAAGGATCAGGATGCCCCCCGCCGCCCGGGTCGGCCGCGCGGTAAAAAACCGGATACTGCCAATCGCGAGCAGCTGATGGACATTGCCCTGATGCTGTTTGCCCGCGACGGGGCGGGCCGCGTATCGTTGAACGCCATCGCCAAAGAGGCCGGGGTGACGCCGGCGATGCTGCATTACTACTTCAGTTCCCGGGATGCGCTGGTGACCCAGCTGATTGAGGAGCGCTTTATGCCGCTGCGCAATCACATCAGCCGCATTTTTGTCGATCATCCGCAGGATCCGGTGCTGGCGCTGACGATGATGGTCGAGACGCTGGCGCATATGGCGGAGAAAAACGCTTGGTTTGCGCCGCTGTGGATGCAGGAGATCATCGGCGAGATGCCGATCCTGCGTCAGCATATGGATGCCCGCTTCGGCGAGGAGCGTTTTCAGGTGATGCTGGAGACGGTGCGTCGCTGGCAGCTGGAGGGCAAGATCAATCCGGCGCTGTCGCCGGAGCTGCTGTTTACCACGGTGATTAGCCTGGTGCTGGTGCCATTTTCACGCATTCACAGCGATCCGCGTTTACAGGCGGTCAACCGCCAGACCATCATCAGCCACGCGCTGGCGTTAATGGGCCACGGCGTCGGAGGTTAAGGCGTGGTTTTGACGCTTTTGTAGCCCGGATAAGGCGCCACGCGCCGCCATCCGGGAGTTTCCCTGCTCGCGCTACGCTTAGCAGGGCTACAACTTCTATGTTAATTCCCGGCAGATTGCGCTCCCGGTTGATCTTCTGCGTTATGTCTCTTATGCCGCAGGGAGCGCACAGGGGGCGGCCAGTCGCCGCCGCCCCCTGTACCCCCGGGCTCCGGCCAGCAAAATCGCCGCTGCGCGGTCCCTTCGACTTATCCCTGCAGGCTTCGGGTCGGGCCGAGGCAGCGTCCGTGCAAAACACGGCCCTCAGCCCGCATCCATGCGGGCTGCCCCGGCCTTCCGGGAACGTCTCAGCGATGTTGAGGCCGTCAGCACCGGCAGTTTCAGCAAGAAAAGTGAATAAATTAACGACAGGTCGTACGAACGTAGGCCGGGTAAGGCGACAGCCGCCACCCGGCACAAAATCGGCTCCGTGCCCGCTGTCCTTGCCCGGCGGCGCTGCGCTTGCGCGGGCCTACAGACAGTCAGAGCCGGATGCGTTGGCCGGGTAAGGCGCAGCCGCCACCCGGCATCACAAGCACCGACTCAGAAGCGCGTCACAAACGGCGCGGTATCCGGCAGGGCAATGGTGGTTGAGGCTTTTAGCTGCGGCGTCCCCAGATAGAGGAAGCCGACAATTTTATCCTGCTCGCGGCACGCGAAGCCGGCCCGCACCACCGGGCTCTCGGTCAATGCTCCGCTGCGCCAGATGCCATTGAATCCCTGGGCCAGGGCCGCCATCTGCATCGCCATCACCGCACAACCAGCGGACATCTCCTGCTCCCAGCGCGGCACCTTCGGGTGGTCTTCACAGCGCGCGACTACGGTAATGATCAGCGGCGCGCGGAACGGCGCATTGCGGGCTTTATCTATTCCCTTCTCATCCTGGCCGGCCTCTGTGGCCCCTTTTTCCAGCAGCTGGCTGAAGCGCTCGCGGCCGTCATCGGCGATAATAAAAAAGCGCCACGGCTGCAGGGTGCCATGATCCGGGGCGCGCAGCCCGGCGCGCAGAATGTTTTCCAGCTGTTCGCCAGCCGGGGCAGGTTCCGCCAGGCGAGAAGCGCTCCGGCGATTAAGCAGTAGATCGAGAGCATCCATCTGTATAACTCCTGTGATGTCATTTTTCATAAAATTAACATGCACAAGGATTTTGTTACAGCGTGGTCGGTGATTCCTGCTGACAACCGACGGCTCACTCTTTAGGATAGCCAGACGCGGCGGCCCCTGTGGCCTGCCCTTTTTAGATAACGTTAGGGAGAAGACATGCGAACCCTTTGGCGACTGATTGCCAGCTTTTTTAAATGGACGTGGCGGATACTCAACTTTATTCGCAAACTGGCTCTGAATGCGATCTTCCTGGTGCTGGTGCTGGTGTGTATCGGTATCTGGAGCCAGTTCAGCACCACTACCAGCGAACATGCCGCGCGCGGCGCGCTGTTGCTGGATATTACCGGCGTGGTGGTGGATAAACCTTCCGCCAGCAGCAAGCTCGGCGTAATTGGCCGCCAGCTGTTTGGCGCCAGCTCGGACCGTCTGCAGGAGAACTCTCTGTTCGATATCGTGCAGACCATTCGCCAGGCGAAAGATGACCGCAATATCACCGGTATTGTGCTGGATCTGAAAAACTTCGTTGGCGGCGATCAGCCGTCCATGCAGTACATCGGTAAAGCGCTGCGTGAGTTCCGCGACAGCGGCAAACCGGTCTATGCCGTCGGCAGCAGCTACAGCCAGGGCCAGTACTACCTGGCGAGCTTTGCCAACAAAATCTGGCTCTCACCGCAGGGCGAGGTTGACCTGCACGGCTTCGCCACTAATGGGCTGTACTACAAATCGCTGCTGGATAAGCTGAAGGTCTCCACCCATGTCTTCCGCGTCGGTACCTATAAATCCGCCGTCGAGCCATTCATCCGCGATGATATGTCCCCTGCCGCCCGCGAGGCGGACAGCCGCTGGATTGGCGAACTGTGGCAGAACTACCTCAACACCATTGCCGCCAACCGCCAGATCACCGCCCAGCAGCTCTTCCCGGGCGCCCAGGGCATTATCGATGGCCTGCGTAAAGTGGGCGGCGATACGGCAAAATATGCGCTGGACAATAAGCTGGTGGATGAGCTGGCGACCTCCACGGAAGTGGAAAAGGCGCTGACCAAACAGTTTGGCTGGAGCAAAACGGATAACAATTACCGGGCGATCAGCTATTACGACTACAACGTGAAGACACCGTCTGACGAAGGTTCCGCCATTGCGGTGATCTTTGCCAACGGCGCCATCATGGATGGCGAGGAGACCCCGGGCAACGTTGGTGGCGATACCACGGCGGCGCAAATTCGCGATGCGCGCCTCGACCCGAAAATTAAGGCCATCGTTCTGCGCGTTAACAGCCCGGGCGGTAGCGTGACCGCCTCAGAAATTATCCGTGAAGAGCTGGCGGCAGCCAAAGCCGCCGGTAAACCGGTAGTGGTCTCGATGGGCGGCATGGCTGCATCTGGCGGCTACTGGATCTCCACCCCAGCGGATTACATCGTCGCGAACCCGAGCACCCTCACCGGCTCCATCGGCATCTTTGGCGTAATCAACACCGTGGAAAATACCCTCGGGTCGATTGGCGTCCATACCGACGGCGTCGCCACGTCGCCGCTGGCGGATGTCTCCAGCACCAAAGCGCTGCCGCCGGAAGTGCAGCAGCTGATGCAGTTGAGCATTGAGAATGGCTATCAGCGCTTTATCACCCTGGTGGCTAACGCCCGTAAGAGCACGCCGGAGAAAATCGACCAGATTGCCCAAGGACACGTCTGGACCGGGGAAGATGCCAAAGCCAACGGCCTGGTCGACAGCCTCGGCGACTTCGACGATGCGGTGGCTAAAGCCGCCGAGCTGGCGAAGCTGAAAACCTGGCACCTCAACTACTATCAGGAAGAGCCGACCTTCTTCTCGATGGTGCTGGATAGCCTGACCGGCTCGGTACGCGCCTCGCTGCCGGCGGCCATTCAGGCCTGGCTGCCTGCACCGGTCGCCGCGGCGGCCGAGACGGTGAAAGCGGAGAGCGACAAGCTGGCGGCGTTTAACGACCCGCAGAACCGCTATGCCTTCTGCCTGACCTGCGCCAACATCCGTTAGTACGCAGCGGCTGCCCCGTCTCCCGGGGCAGCCTTTTTCCCGCACCTGCCAGCGCCGCCACAAAGCGAGCGGCCAACACTGTATTTTTTCCTGCGTCTCTTTATACTGCGCCTGTCTACGACCAACCTAAGCGATGCTATGCAAAAAAAATCGATTTACGTTGCCTACACCGGTGGGACCATCGGTATGCAGCGCTCTGAACACGGCTATGTCCCCGTTTCCGGCCATCTGCAGCGTCAGCTGGCGCTGATGCCTGAGTTCCATCGTCCGGAGATGCCGGACTTCACGATCCATGAATACCATCCGCTGATGGATTCATCCGATATGACCCCCGAGGACTGGCAGCACATCGCCGACGATATCCGCAGCCATTACGATGAGTATGATGGCTTTGTGATCCTCCATGGTACCGACACCATGGCGTTTACCGCTTCGGCGCTGTCGTTCATGCTGGAAAACCTTGGCAAGCCGGTCATTGTGACAGGGTCACAAATCCCGCTGGCCGAGCTGCGTTCTGATGGTCAGATTAACCTGCTCAACGCCCTCTACGTCGCCGCCAACTATCCGATTAACGAAGTGGCGCTGTTCTTCAACAATCGACTGTTTCGCGGCAACCGCACCACTAAAGCCCACGCCGACGGCTTCGACGCTTTCGCCTCGCCAAACCTCGCGCCGCTGCTGGAAGCCGGGATCCATATTCGCCGTCTCGGTACCCCGCCGGCGCCGCAGGGCCGCGGAGAGCTTATCGTGCACCCCATCACCCCGCAGCCGATTGGCGTGGTGACGATTTACCCCGGCATCTCCGCCGACGTGGTACGCAATTTCCTGCGCCAGCCGGTGAAAGCGCTCATCCTCCGCTCCTATGGCGTCGGCAATGCCCCACAGAATGGCGAGTTTATTCAGGTGCTGGCGGAAGCCAGCCAGCGCGGTATTGTGGTGGTCAATCTGACGCAGTGCATGTCCGGGAAAGTGAACATGGGCGGCTATGCCACCGGCAACGCCCTCGCCCAGGCGGGGGTCATCAGTGGTTTCGATATGACGGTGGAAGCGACGCTGACCAAGCTACACTATCTGCTTAGCCAGCAGCTGGACGTTGACGCCATTCGCGCGGCGATGCAGCAAAATCTGCGTGGCGAACTCACCCCCGACGAGGCTTAAGGAGGACGTATGGCACATCGAGCGCTGTTACTGGTTGATTTGCAGAACGACTTTTGCGCCGGCGGCGCGCTGGCGGTTCCTGAAGGCGACAGTACCGTCGAGGTGGCTAATGCGCTTATCGACTGGAGCCTGGCGCGCGGCGAGCCCATCGTCGCCAGCCAGGACTGGCACCCGGCGGATCACGGCAGCTTCGCCAGCCAGCACCAGGTGGAACCCTACACCCAGGGCGAACTCGACGGCCTGGCGCAGACCTTCTGGCCGGATCACTGCGTACAGCACAGCGAAGGCGCGGCGCTGCATCCGCTGCTCAAACAGCAGGCGATCAACGCCGTGTTCCATAAGGGGCAAAACCGGGTCATTGACAGCTACAGCGCTTTTTTTGACAACGGTCACCGGCAGAAAACTGAACTGGACGGCTGGCTGCGCGGCCAGGGCATCGTGGAACTGACCGTGCTCGGCCTCGCCACCGATTACTGCGTCAAATTCACCGTGCTGGATGCCCTGGCGCTGGGCTATATGGTCAATGTCATCATCGACGGCTGTCGCGGCGTTAACCTGCAGCCGCAGGACAGCAGCCAGGCGTTTATGGAGATGGCCGCCGCGGGCGCCACGCTGTATACCCTCGATGACTGGCGGGAATCTCAGGCCTGATCCCTCCCCCCGGCGCCCTCGCGCCGGGTCTTCTTCTGCCGCCTCGCTATCGTCCATAAATTGAACTCTCTCGCAGTTTCAACAGGTTATTGCTGGTAGTCTGGCAAGGCTGTTTTTTCGCCACGCCATTTCCGTGGCGTGGTTATTTTTTATGTCAAAGAGGAACCACTATGAAACGTTTGCCCTTGCTGGCAGCCTTGCCCTTGCTTTGCGCTTCCACGCTCTCTGCCCAACCTCTGATGTCCGTCGGCTATTTTAACGGCGGCGGCGACGTCACTGCCGGGCCCGGCGGCGATATCGATAAGCTGGACGTCCGGCAGATCACCCATCTCAACTACTCGTTTGGTCTTATCTATAACGATGAAAAAGACGAGACTAATGCGGCCCTGAAGGATCCTGCTCATCTGCACGAGATCTGGCTGTCGCCGAAGGTGCAGGCGGATCTGCAAAAGCTCCCGGCCCTGCGTAAACAGAACCCGGACCTCAAGGTCCTGCTGTCTGTCGGCGGCTGGGGGGCGCGCGGTTTCTCCGGCGCGGCGGCAAGCAAAGAAACCCGTAAGGTGTTTATTCAGTCTGCGCAGGAAATTGTTGAAAAATATGGTCTGGATGGGATTGACCTCGACTGGGAGTTTCCGGTCAACGGCGCCTGGGGGCTGGTTGCCAGCCAACCGGCCGATCGCGATAACTTTACCGCGCTGTTAAAAGAGCTGCGCGCAGCTTTTGGTACCAGGAAACTGGTGACTATTGCCGTGGGGGCTAACGCAGAAAGTCCGAAAAGTTGGGTGGACGTTAAAGCGATTGCGCCATCGCTCGACTACATCAACCTGATGACCTACGACATGGCCTACGGCACGCAGTACTTCAACTCGAACCTGTATGACTCCAGCCACTGGCCAACGGTCGCCGCGGCGGATAAATACAGCGCCGATTTTGTGGTCAACAATTACCTGGCCGCCGGGCTTAAACCCAGCCAGATGAACCTCGGGATTGGTTTTTATGGCCGGGTACCGAAACGGGCAGTTGAACCGGGGATTGACTGGACGAAAGCGGATGCGCAAAACAATCCGGTCACCCAGCCCTATTTTGGGCCACAGGAGGTCGCGCTGTTTGCCTCACTGGGTTATGACCTGAGCAAAGACACCTACGTAAAATACAACGATATCGTGGGCAAACTGCTCAACGATCCGCAAAAACGTTTTACCGAGCACTGGGACGATGAAGCGAAGGTTCCGTGGCTGTCAGTGCAGTCCGCGGAGGGCAAGCCGCTGTTCGCCCTGTCGTATGAGAACCCGCGATCGGTGGCCATTAAGGCGGACTATATCAAGGCGAAGGGCCTCGCCGGGGCCATGTTCTGGGAATATGGCGCCGATGACCAGAATCAGCTGGCCCGTCAGCTGGCGGAATCGCTGGGGATCAAACACTAGTCACGCCCCTTCCCCTCGGGCTGCGTGACGCAGACAACATCGCCTGCAATGCAGGTATATCGCGCAGCCCGGGATAGGTTATGATGCCAGTTATCCGCTGCGCCACGCGCTGGCGCAGCTTAACCGTTTGACAGGAGGCAGGGGGCCATGGCCTATATCCCCAAAAATTACGCGCGTCTGGAAGTGGGTTACCGCGAAAAGGCGCTCAAGCTTTTTCCCTGGGTGTGCGGACGCTGCTCACGGGAGTTTGTCTACTCCAATCTGCGCGAACTGACGGTGCACCACATCGATCACGACCACTCCAATAACCCGGAAGATGGGAGTAACTGGGAGATGTTGTGCCTGTATTGTCACGATCACGAACATTCCAAGTACACCGAAGCCGATCAGTATGGCTCCACGGTGGTGGCGGGCGAAGATGCGCAAAAGAGCGTCGGTGAGGCCACCTACAACCCGTTTGCCGATCTGAAAGCGATGATGAACAAAAAGTAAGCATGCCGATCTGGCCGCTACGCGCGGTCGTTCACGCTGATGCTGTCCGGCGCGGGGTGACCCCGACGCCGGAACCACGCGCCGCCGGCTGGCGCTTTATTGCAGCTTAACGGTGGCGATCGGCTTTGGCACGATGCCGAAATCTTCCTTCAGCTGCTGTTTACTCTTCATCACCATCTGCCCGCGAGTGTCGATGGTCATGTGCTGGGCTTCGGTGTTATACCGGGCCTGCCACAGCATCACCAGCTGCAGGCTATTTTCCTTTTGCTCCGGCGTCAGCGCCACGCCATCCGGCCATTTTCCCAGCTCCACCGCCGTCGCCAGACGCTGGTAAACTTCCGGCGTCATACTGTCGATAATTTGCTCAATATCCATCTTCCGCTCCACTCCGCTTGGAATAATTTGCTGAATCGTTTCTTCAACCCTTAATCTGCTCGCCATTCTGCTCATCAGTGAAGCTCAGCGACGCCGAATTCACACAATAGCGCTCGCCGGTCGGCTGTGGGCCATCCGGAAACACGTGGCCGAGATGGGCGTCACAATTTCCACAAAGGATTTCAATGCGCTGCATGCCGTGCGAATTGTCGGTCAGATAGCGAATGGCCTCATCGCTCACCGGCTCATAGAAGCTCGGCCAGCCGCAACCGGAGTCGTATTTGGTTTGGGAGTTAAACAGCGGCGCATCGCACACCAGGCAGTGATACACGCCATTTTTCTTGTTGTGCAGCAGCCGTCCGGTGAAAGGCGGTTCGGTGCCGTGATGCTGCGTCACGTAAAACTGCATTTCGCTTAAGCCGTTTTTCAGCTCTTCCGGGGAGGGTTTATTCGCCATGGGCTTACATCTCGCTTTGCAATGGACAACTTTCGCTCCAATTCTAACAAAACATTAACAATGAAGCGTGCACTTTTGTTCTAAACTTATGCGGTGCCAACAGGCAGCCAGATAATTGTGACTTAAATCACGTTTTTATCTTAAATGCCCTTTAAAATTCCGCGCGCAGCCCCCATATGGAATTGGGCTCAAAGGGAGAGTGAGGCAAATCAATCGCGCAAGGTGTGCTCAGGATTGATTTGTCGCAATGATTGACACGATTCCGCTTGACGCTGCGTAAGGTTTTTGTAATTTTACAGGCAACCTTTTATTCACTAACAAATAGCTGGTGGAATATATGACTATCAAAGTAGGTATCAACGGTTTTGGCCGTATCGGTCGCATTGTTTTCCGTGCTGCTCAGAAACGTTCTGACATCGAGATCGTTGCAATCAACGACCTGTTAGACGCAGAGTACATGGCTTACATGCTGAAGTATGACTCCACTCACGGTCGTTTCGACGGTACCGTTGAAGTGAAAGACGGTCATCTGGTCGTTAACGGTAAAAAAATCCGTGTTACCGCTGAACGTGACCCGGCTAACCTGAAGTGGGACGAAGTTGGTGTTGACGTTGTTGCTGAAGCAACCGGTATCTTCCTGACCGACGAAACCGCTCGTAAACACATCACCGCTGGCGCGAAAAAAGTCGTTCTGACTGGCCCGTCCAAAGACAACACCCCGATGTTCGTTCGCGGCGCTAACTTCGAAACTTACGCTGGCCAGGACATCGTTTCCAACGCTTCCTGCACCACCAACTGCCTGGCACCGCTGGCTAAAGTTATCAACGACAACTTCGGTATCGTTGAAGGCCTGATGACCACCGTCCACGCGACCACCGCGACTCAGAAAACCGTTGATGGCCCGTCTCACAAAGACTGGCGCGGCGGCCGCGGCGCAGCTCAGAACATCATCCCGTCCTCTACCGGTGCTGCTAAAGCAGTAGGTAAAGTACTGCCAGAACTGAACGGCAAACTGACCGGTATGGCGTTCCGCGTTCCGACTCCGAACGTATCCGTTGTTGACCTGACCGTTCGTCTGGAAAAAGCAGCGTCCTACGAAGAAATCAAGAAAGCCATCAAAGCCGCTTCTGAAGGCGCAATGAAAGGCGTTCTGGGTTACACCGAAGACGACGTTGTTTCTACCGACTTCAACGGCGAAGTTTGCACTTCCGTGTTCGATGCTAAAGCAGGTATCGCACTGAACGACAACTTCGTGAAACTGGTTTCCTGGTACGACAACGAAACTGGCTACTCCAACAAAGTTCTGGACCTGATTGCTCACATCTCCAAATAAGTTGAGATGAAAAAGTAATCTGTAAGAGCGACTTCGGTCGCTCTTTTTTTTGTCTGCAGAGATAGGATTGCACAATGATAAATAAAATTTTTGCTCTCCCGGTGAATGAAACCATTTCTCCCGTGATCTCCCGTCGCCAGCTGGACGACCTGGAGCTGATTGTCATCGACCATCCGCAGGTGAAAGCCTCTGTGGCGCTGCAGGGAGCGCACCTGCTCTCCTGGAAACCCGCCGGTGAAGAAGAAGTCTTGTGGCTGAGCAACAACACCCCATTTAAACAGGGCGTCGCCCTGCGCGGCGGCGTGCCGATTTGCTGGCCCTGGTTTGGCCCTTCCGCGCAGCAGGGTCTGCCGTCGCACGGCTTTGCCCGCAATCTGCCATGGACCCTGGAAGGTCATGACGAAGACGACAGCGGCGTCATGTTGACCTTTGCGCTCCAGCACAGCGCCGAAACCATGAAGCTCTGGCCGCACGAATTCACCCTCTATGCCCGCTTCAAGCTGGGCAAAACCTGCGAAATCGAGCTGGAAGCCCACGGTGAATTCGAGACCACCTCTGCCCTGCATACCTACTTCAACGTCGGCGATATCGCAGCGGTGAAAGTGAGTGGTCTTGGCGAGCGCTATATCGATAAAGTGAAGAATGCCGAAGAAGGCGTCCTGAGCAACGGCGTGCAGACCTTCCCGGACCGCACCGACCGCGTCTACCTCAACGCCGACAGCTGCAGCGTGATCCATGACGATGCGCTTAACCGCACTATCGACGTCGTGCACCATCATCAGCACAACGTGGTGGCCTGGAACCCGGGCCCGGCGCTGTCCGTCAGCATGGGCGACATGCCGGACGATGGTTACAAAACCTTCGTTTGCGTCGAAACCTGTTGCGTGACCCAGCCGCAGAAAGCCAGCGAAGAGACCCCCTCTCGCCTGGCGCAGACCATCAGCCTGAAAAAACGCTAACAGCAAAAAGCCCCGTTCCCGACGGGGCTTTTTTCTCCGCTGGCTGAGGTGCTGATTAAACCATATCCAGCCGGTTTTTTCGCTGCGGTGGTGGATAGAGGCGATCCAGCTGCGCGAGCTCTTCCGCACTGAGGACGATATCGAGCGCGGCAGCATTCTGCACCACATGCTCAATACTGGCCGCTTTCGGGATCGCCAGCACTCCCGGATGACGAATCACCCAGGCGAGCAGCAGCTGCGCGACTGTCACCCCCCGCGCGTTAGCCATATTAATGATATCGGTATGCTGAAAAAGTCCATCGCGTAAGCGCCCCGCCTGCGCCAGCGGGCAGTAGGCCATCACCGGCAGAGTGTGCTGCTGGCACCAGGGCAGGAGATCGTATTCAATGCCCCGCGATGCGAGATGATAGAGCACCTGGTTGGTCGCGCAGCGTTCGCCACCCGCCGTCCGCCACAGCGCCTGCATATCGTCGGTGTCCAGATTAGAGACGCCCCAGCGGCGGATCTTGCCCTCGGCCACCAGCCTCTCCATCGCCTCGACCGTCTCCTGCAGCGGGATATCCCCGCGCCAGTGCAGGAGATACATATCGAGATAGTCGGTCTGCAGCCGGCGCAGGCTGTTTTCACAGGCGCGGCGCATCGCCGTTCCGCCGGCGTGCCAGGGATAGACTTTGGACACCAGCACCACGCGATCGCGCAGGCCGCGGATCGCCTGCCCGACGACCTCTTCCGCCCCACCGTCGGCATACATTTCCGCCGTATCGATCACCGTCAGTCCGTGGTCGATGCCCGCGCGCAGTGCAGCCACTTCCTGCGGACGCTGGGCGCTGTTTTCGCCCATATACCAGGTGCCCAGCCCGATGGCCGGAACCGCCGCCTGCTCGCCAAAGCGTACTGTTTTTTTCACCGTCTCCTCCTCTTTAGCTTTCTGCACCACCATAAAGCAAAACAGGGCGTGAAGCCCTGTTTTGATGCATAAAGCGCACTGTAATGATGCACAATCAGAAGGTGTAGGTAATCCCGGTTGAGATCAGGCCGCTCCAGGATTTGTCCACCATCGGGCTGTCGGTAATTTCATCCGACAGACGGGTATAGCGTGCAATGCCGTATACGCTCCAGTCGCCGAGGAAGCGATAGTTAGCCGACAGCTCCAGATACGGGTTCCAGCTGCTGTCCGGATCGTAGCTGCGCATGCCGCTGCGACGGGACTCATGCTGCGAGACACCATAGTAGTATTCGTTCTGATTGTCGCTGTTCCACTCCACGCCAATGCCCGGCGTCAGCGTCAGGTTACCATTGGTGTAGCGGTACAGCCAGGCGAGATCCCAGTTGATACCATTACTGTTATCCAGCGTATCGCCTGCAATCGTCGTGCGCAGGAAACCATAGGGCGTGTTGTGGACATAAGACAGACCGGCCATCACGGTCGATTTACGTTTATCCAGTTGACGCATTTGCGCGCTGTCGCTGTCGCCCGGCTTGAAGTACATCGGCGACCAGTAGGCCGTTATTGACAGCTTATCGTTGGTGTCGTTCCACAGGTAGTAGCCCCCGCCCAGACCGTGGAACCAGAAGTTATCGCTCTCATAACTAATGACCGGCACCGGGTAGACATCCGCATCATATTGCTTATACGGATGTTCGACGATGCCTACGCCAGCCCCAAGAGTGAACTTCCCGTCGGCATGCGCCGCGCTGGCGGACGTCGCAATCAGCACGCCGAGTGCCAGAAGTTTGATTTTAGTCACAATCCATATTCCCGTTGTCAAATTATCAGCCCGTGCAGTTTACCGTCGTAGACCTCATGCCTCAAATTCTTTACCCGACATGACACAAATCGTTCACTTTCCCACCCTTCTCTTACCATGAGGTGACAGCCCGGTGACAGCTTCGCGTCCTGGCGTGTCAAAAAGCGTCATTTTCAGGATGAGTTATTGATATGTCATTGAAATTGATTTTCTGCGGCATGCAAGATTTCTAAATGCATCTACGCTTAAATTTAGAAGGTGTAATTGCAGGGCACATTCACGCTACTCCACCCGCAACCTGGCATAAGGGTTGCTGGATATCTGGAGAGCGACGTTCAGCTTATGTCTTCCGGGGGCCCCCACTACTCATATGAACGGCTCTCAACCTGTGCTAAAAAACGAAAGGACGGCATGCCATGAATATATTCGATCACTATCGCCAGCGCTATGAAGCTGCCAAGGACGAAGAGTTCACACTGCAGGAGTTTCTTACCATCTGCCGGCAAGATCGCAGTGCCTATGCCAATGCGGCAGAACGTCTGTTGATGGCCATTGGTGAACCCGTCATGGTTGATACGGCTCTCGAGCCGCGGCTATCCCGTCTCTTTTCAAACCGGGTCATCGCACGCTATCCGGCCTTTGAAGAGTTTTACGGTATGGAAGACGCCATTGAGCAGATCGTTTCCTATCTCAAGCATGCCGCCCAGGGGCTGGAAGAGAAGAAACAGATCCTCTATCTGCTGGGGCCGGTGGGCGGTGGTAAATCGTCGCTGGCTGAACGGCTGAAAGCGTTGATGCAGCGCGTGCCCATCTATGTGCTGAGCGCCAACGGCGAGCGTAGCCCGGTCAACGATCACCCGCTGTGCCTGTTTAATCCGCAGGAGGATGCCCAGATCCTTCAGAAAGAGTATGGCGTGCCCACCCGCTACCTCGGCACCATCATGTCGCCGTGGGCGGCCAAGCGCCTGCACGAGTTTGGCGGCGATATTACTAAATTCCGCGTGGTCAAAGTCTGGCCATCGATTCTTGAGCAGGTCGCCATCGCCAAAACCGAACCCGGTGATGAAAACAACCAGGATATTTCGGCGCTGGTGGGTAAAGTGGATATCCGTAAACTGGAACACTATGCGCAAAACGACCCGGACGCTTATGGCTACTCCGGTGCGTTGTGCCGTGCCAACCAGGGGATTATGGAATTCGTCGAGATGTTTAAAGCGCCGATTAAGGTGCTACATCCGCTGCTGACCGCCACCCAGGAAGGGAACTACAACGGGACCGAAGGGATCTCTGCCCTGCCGTTTAACGGGATAATCCTCGCCCACTCCAACGAATCGGAATGGGTGACCTTCCGTAATAACAAGAACAATGAGGCCTTCCTCGACCGCGTCTATATCGTCAAGGTGCCTTATTGCCTGCGTATCTCCGAAGAGATCCGCATCTATGAAAAATTGCTCAACAGCAGCGAGCTGACCCACGCGCCGTGCGCCCCGGGCACCCTGGAAACGCTGGCGCGCTTCTCGATTCTGTCGCGTCTGAAAGAGCCGGAAAACTCAAGCATCTACTCGAAGATGCGGGTCTATGATGGCGAAAGCCTGAAAGATACCGACCCGAAAGCGAAATCCTATCAGGAGTATCGCGATTACGCCGGGGTTGATGAAGGGATGAACGGGCTCTCCACCCGCTTTGCCTTTAAGATCCTGTCACGGGTGTTTAACTTCGACCATGTCGAGGTGGCCGCCAACCCGGTGCATCTGTTCTATGTCCTGGAGCAGCAGATTGAGCGCGAACAGTTCCCACAGGAGAACGCCGAGCGCTACCTGGAGTTCCTCAAAGGCTATCTGATCCCGAAATACGCCGAGTTTATCGGCAAAGAGATCCAGACCGCTTATCTGGAATCCTACTCCGAGTACGGGCAGAACATTTTCGATCGCTATGTCACCTACGCCGACTTCTGGATCCAGGATCAGGAGTATCGCGATCCGGATACCGGTCAGCTGTTTGACCGTGAGTCGTTGAATGCTGAGCTGGAGAAAATTGAGAAGCCGGCCGGGATCAGCAACCCGAAAGACTTCCGTAACGAAATCGTCAACTTTGTGCTGCGCGCCAGAGCCAACAACAGCGGACGTAATCCGAACTGGACCAGCTACGAGAAACTGCGCACGGTTATCGAGAAGAAAATGTTCTCTAATACCGAGGAGCTGTTGCCGGTCATTTCGTTTAATGCCAAAACATCAACCGATGAGCAGAAAAAACACGACGACTTTGTCGACCGCATGATGGAAAAAGGCTACACCCGCAAACAGGTTCGCCTGCTCTGCGAGTGGTACCTGCGGGTTCGTAAATCGTCCTGATGCGTCAAGCCCGGCGGCACGCCGCCGGGTCAACTGCAGCTGAATGATGATAAGCAAAGTTGGCTAATGCAGTACAGGAGGGCATATGACCTGGTTCATAGACCGACGCCTGAACGGGAAAAACAAAAGCGCCGTCAATCGCCAGCGCTTTTTGCGCCGTTATAAGGCGCAGATTAAACAGTCGATTTCCGAGGCTATCAACAAGCGCTCGGTCACCGATATTGAGAGCGGAGAATCCGTCTCGATCCCGACGGACGATATCAACGAGCCGATGTTTCATCAGGGTCGCGGCGGCCTGCGCAACCGCGTCCACCCGGGCAACGATCATTTTGTGCAAAACGACCGGATTGAGCGCCCGCAGGGCGGTGGCGGCGGCGGTGGCGGCGGTCAGGGGCAAGCCAGCGCCGACGGCGAAGGGAAGGATGAGTTTGTCTTCCAGATTTCGAAAGATGAGTACCTGGATCTGTTATTTGAAGATCTCGCCCTGCCGAACCTGAAGAAGAATCAGCACCGGCAGTTGAACGAGTTTAAAACCCATCGCGCGGGCTTTACCTCGAATGGGGTGCCAGCCAACATCAGCGTGGTGCGTTCGCTGCAGAACTCGCTGGCCCGGCGTACGGCGATGACCGCTGGCAAGCGCCGTGAACTGCGCGCCCTGGAGGAGGATCTGGAGACCATCAGCCGCAGCGAACCGGTGCAGCTGCTGGAGGAGGAACGCCTGCGCAAAGAGATTGCTGAGCTGCGCGCCAAAATTGAACGGGTGCCGTTTATCGACACCTTTGACTTGCGCTACAAAAATTACGAAAAACGGCCGGAGCCCTCCAGCCAGGCAGTGATGTTCTGTCTGATGGACGTCTCAGGCTCGATGGACCAGGCCACCAAAGACATGGCCAAGCGCTTTTATATCCTGCTGTATCTGTTCCTCAGCCGGACCTATAAAAACGTCGATGTGGTCTATATCCGCCACCATACCCAGGCAAAAGAGGTGGATGAACACGAATTTTTCTATTCTCAGGAAACCGGCGGCACCATCGTCTCCAGCGCCCTGAAGCTGATGGATGAAGTGGTGCAGGCCCGTTATGACCCGGCGCAGTGGAACATCTACGCCGCCCAGGCGTCGGATGGCGACAACTGGGCCGATGACTCCCCGCTGTGCCACGAACTGCTGGCGAAGAAAATCCTGCCGGTGGTGCGTTATTACAGCTACATCGAAATTACCCGCCGGGCGCATCAAACCCTGTGGCGCGAGTATGAACATCTGCAGGCGACCTTTGATAATTTCGCCATGCAGCATATCCGCGACCAGGAAGATATCTACCCGGTATTCCGCGAACTGTTTCACAAGCAGTCATCTAAAAGTGAAGCTTAATTAAATACTCAGCCAGTGAGTCGAGTGACTTGCTGGCTGTTTTCCTCAGACACAAGGCCCGATGGCACATCCATACATCATGTAAAATGGAAACAACGGGGCCATGGCGACGGCGCCAAGTGAGCTAATCGTTTTGGTCTTATCATTGATTGATACCACAACGGGGTGCGCTAACTGGTAGGCGGCGGCCAGATCTGACGCGTCCGATGCAGTCCAAAATCCTGTCGCTTTAAACAACACCCCGAGGCGATCGTTATCAATTTGCACCGCATGATACTGATTCACCAGCTCGCTATGCTGCCCGGCATCCAGTTTGCGCTGATCCATCACTACCAGATATTCCGCCGTCACCTCATGTTGTTCCACGACAAAGTTAACCCGCACGCCGGAAGCCTGTTGATGAAAGCGTTCATAAAAGGTCTTATAACGCTGATATTCCTGAGGCACACCGTCACGGACAAAGCGGTAACTGTATTTCGCTGAGCTGGCGACAATACCGGACTCTGTGGGTTTCATCGCCACAATGGTATCCCGAGGCGGCAAGTTTGGCGTGCTGGTACATCCTGCGAGTATCGCTACCACCACCAGCGATAAGACATATTTCATCATTTTCAGCCGTTCCTGTTTGCGATTTTCTCTATGACATCTGGCGTTTTTTTAACACTCCAGGTACAAATCCCTAACCCTGTGTATCATAACTGCCTAATCTGCTTCAAACATTCGCGCGATCGTCAGCGTTGAACTGTTTCTACTCTCAGGAGCCTGCTATGACCCCTTTTTATCAATTGACGGCTACCCGCCTGCGCGGCCAGCCCCTCTCAATGTCTGACTATGCTGGCAAGGTGGTTCTGGTGGTGAATACGGCCAGCCATTGTGGCTTCACACCGCAATACGCTGGCCTGGAAGCGCTCTACAAAAAGTACGCGGCTCAGGGGCTGGTAGTGCTTGGTTTCCCGTGCAACCAGTTTGGTAAGCAGGAACCCGGCGGTGCGGATGAAATCGAGCAGACCTGTCACGTTAACTACGGCGTGAGCTTCCCGATGTTTGAGAAAGTGGACGTCAACGGCCCCGCCGCACACCCGCTGTTTCGTTATCTGAAACAAGCGTTGCCCGGCGTGCTCGGCGGACGGATCAAGTGGAATTTCACCAAGTTCCTCATCGCTCGCGACGGCACACCCCTCGCGCGTTTTGCGCCGTTGACGACGCCGGAGAAAATGGAGGCCTCCATTGTCGCGGCCCTCACGCGCTGAGTGTTGCCGTCATGCCACGTTCACCCAGCGGCGGCTGGCTGCCCATACAAGGTAGACGTCGCTCTCACGCGGCCAGCAACCGTCTGTTGCTGGCCGATCTTCCCCCTGCCCGGTCATCAGCCTACAGTGGCGACACGGCCTCAACTTCATGCTGAAACACGTAGGGGTCGGAGAGGAGTTCGAATGCGTCATCGTCCGGATAGGTGACCGCGACGTGATAATCTTCGCCTGCGAAGGCTTTGACCGCCGCAAGATCCTGCCAGTAGGTGGCGAGAAAAAAATGCGCCCATTCGCCCTGGTTTTCCTGGCGCACCAGCGCGCCTCTGTTACCGGGGATACCCCGGGCGTGATCCACGCCGGTCTGCTCAAGGTGGCGGGCAAACCCCTCGGCATGTTGCAATGGCACACAGCCGTGCCAGGTCCTGACAATCATTTGCGTTCTCCTGTGGTGATAAACGTCTCACCTTAACATCAGAAACCACCTGCAGGGGAGCGGCACGATACCGCGCACGGTTCTGAATGGGGGAGCGCCTTACCCTCAGCTCCCCACAGCGAGCTCAGGCAGTCGCGCCTCAATCAAGGCGATCACGCTTCTGACCCGCGGCGGAATAAAACGGGCATCGGGATAGACGGCATACAGGAAACGGTCCGGTAATCGCCAGTCAGCCAGGATCGGCACCAGCCTTCCAGCCCTGAGGGCCCTGGCCGCCAGCGGTCGCTGCATCCCTCCGATGCCGATACCGGATTCCAGCGCCTGCAACAGCGCATCGCTGGTGTTGGCCCGAAAAACGGTCTTCACCTGCACGTCTCTCGTCTCGTCTGCGGAAATTATCCGCAGCGGAGCATCAAGCGGGAGGCCGCTAAACCGAACGTGTGGATACTCCGCCAGGTCGTCCACGGACTGGACGGCGTAATGACCTGGTGCCGCAAAGAGCGCCGTTTCAATCCGCGCCAGAACCCGCGCAGCATGGGATGGCGGCGGCTCATGGCCGAGACGCAGCGCCACATCCACCCCTTCGGTAACCAGATCGGCGATCCGATCGTCGAGCGACAGCATCAGGTGCAGTTCAGGATACTGTTTCTGCAGCGCCAGCAGATGCGGCAGCAGAAGACTGCCGAGACCGCTTGGCAGCTGGACATGCACTCGTCCCTGAAACTGAGGCTCCGCCGGGTTGAGCCGCCTTTCCGCCTCCTGCATGGCGTTCAGCACCCGCTGCATATCACGCCGGTAATGCACCCCCTGCTCGGTAAGTATCATGGCCCGCGTCGTACGATGGAGTAACACCACGCCAAGCTCCTGTTCGAGCGCGGCGATCTGCTGACTGACGGCAGATTGCTTCATCCCGAGCTGCCGGGCGGCTGCGGAAAATGAGCCGGCTTCGGCAACGCGCAGAAAGGTGGCGATGGCGGTGAGCTTATTATTCATTTCATGATTCTGCTGATAAGTGTCATCCGTTTCATGGGATAGGTGGCAAAAAAATAATCTAGCACACTGTGTCGGTCACCTTCCCAGGAGAAACACCATGAACAAGACATCCTCTCAGGTCGCACTGGTCGCTGGCAGCAGCGGCATCGTTGGCCGCCAGCTGGTCAACACCCTGTTACATCGTGGATGGGAGGTTATCGGCCTCAGCCACCGCGCCCTGTCGCAACCGGGGGCGATCCCGATGATTCACGTCGATTTACGCGATGCCCGGCACAGTACGCAAGCACTCCAGCCGCTGTCCACCGTGACCCACATTTTTTACAGTGCCTGGATGAATGCCGGAAACTGGAGCGAGATGGTGGAGCCGAACGTTACCATGCTGCGTAATCTGGTCAGCCACGTCGAACAAAACGCCCCGCTGCAGACGGTCAGCCTGATGCAGGGGTATAAAGTGTATGGCGCCCATCTTGGCCCCTTTAAAACCCCGGCGCGGGAAAGCGACCCCGGCGTACCCGGGGCTGAATTTAACGCCGCTCAACTTGCGTGGCTCCGCCACTTTCAACAAGGCAAAACCTGGCACTGGAGCGCTATCAGGCCCGGCGTGGTGGGCAGCCCGGTGCCGGGTAACGCCATGAATCTTGCGTTGAGCATCGCGCTGTATGCGTCACTGTGCAAAGCCCTGGGTTTACCGCTGCGCTTTCCCGGCACGTTAACCACCTGGCACAGCATTGTCGATCATACTGACGCCGACCTGCTGGCGGAGGCCACGCTGTGGGCCGCCACCTCACCGGCGGGGGAAAACGAGGCCTTCAACGTCAATAATGGTGATATCTGGCGCTGGTGCGAGCTGTGGCCGCGCATCGCGCAGTGGTTTGAACTGGAATGCGCCCCGCCCGTCAGGCTCTCATTTCATCAGCTATTCAATGACTACCGTGCCGTCTGGCGCGAGCTGGCCGGAGAGCGGCTGGTGGAAGCGGACATTCTGCGTCTGAGCGACGGTCAGTTTGCCGATTTCGTGTTCGGCTGGCAGTACGATATGTTTGGCGATGGCAGTAAACTGCGCCGGGCTGGCTTCCAACGGATGCAGGCCACAGACGAGATGTTTTTCAGCCTGTTTTCGCAGCTGAGAACGGCGCGGGTGATCCCCTGAGCGTTAGCGTCAGGGCAACGCCAGCCGGTCTTGATGGTCCGCAAAGAGGGTAATGAGATGGTCGGCGATAACCCGCACGCGTCTGGACCCGGCCAGGTCGGAATGCATCACTAACCATAACGTCTGATCCGCGCCGATCTCCGGCTGCAGGCACTGCAGCCCGTTGGCCCGCGCCATAAAGTGCGGCAGGACGCCCAGCCCAAGCCCCGCTGATACCGCGGAAACCTGGGCCACGAGCGTATTGGCTTCGACTTTACACGGTCGCCCCCGCAGGGTGCGCGTGATCCATTGGGCGGCCGGCAGGTGCTGGTGAGTTTCCGGCCACCCCACAAAGTCCGCCTCGCTGAGCGACTGGCCGTCCGCGCCGGCCAGATAGCTGGCGGCGCCATAGACGCCAAACCCCACCGTCCCCAGCCGCTTTAAGGTCAAATGCCCGGCGTCAGGCTTGACCATGCGGATCGCCAGATCGGCATCCCGACGATGCAGGTTCACCGGCTGCACGCCGCTCAGCACCTCCACCCGCAGGTCAGGATAGTGGTCCAGGAGCCCTTTCAGGGAGGGCAGAATAAAGTGCGTGGCCAGGTTGTCCGAGGTAGCCAGGCGGACAACCCCGGCGACATGCCCCTGCAGCTGCGCCGCTTCGCCGAACGCCAGGCCTGCGTATTCCAGCGCCTCCGCCCGCGCGAGCAGGGCTTCGCCATCGTCGGTCAGGCGATAGCCGCTCTGATGGCGGCTGAAAAGCGGGACTTTCAGCGACTGTTCCAGCCGATCCAGCCTGCGGGACACCGTGGCAATCCCCATGTTCATCTTGTCGGCGGCGCCGCTTAGCGTTCCCGCCCGGGCGATGGCGAGGAATATGCGCGCATCATCCCAGTTAAACTCTGCTGTCATCTACTTTCCAATTATGGAAAACGGTTCTCCGTTTTCTGCTCTTTTTTATCGTTTTCGCAGGGATGATACTGCACGCCACTCGCGGAGACAAACTGGCCATCCGATCGCCGGTTCTCTCCTCACCTGAACGTCCGTGCACCATGCGCGGCTTCCCCCCTCTTAGGATACGCCTGACATGAAAGAGATTGCTTTACCCCTTAACCCAACCCCGGCGCGCGTCTGGATAGCCGTCATTGCGCTCGGGATCTGCGCCTTTTCGATCGTCACCAGCGAACTGGCGCCGGTGGGCATGCTCAGCGCCCTGGCGGCGGATTTTCACCAGACGGAATCCGGTATGGGGCTTGCCGTCACCGCCTACGGCTGGGTGGGCGCCCTGGCGGCCCTGCTTTCCGGCGCGATGCCGGCGCGTATTTCACGCAAGGCGCTGCTGGTCGGGCTGATGCTGACCCTGGCGCTTTCCTGCCTCGCCGCGACCCGGTCTTATTCCATGTTCGCCCTGATGAGCGCCCGCATGATTGGCGCCCTGGCGCATGGCGCCTTCTGGGCCTTAATTGGCATCGTCGCCGCGCAGCTGGTCCCGCCACACCGGCTGGGGCTGGCTACGGCAATCATTTTTGGCGGCGTGTCGGCGGCAAGCGTAGTGGGGGTACCGCTGGCGAGCTTTATCGCCACCCTGGCGGGCTGGCGACACGCGTTTTTGGCGGTGGCCCTGCTGTCACTGGCCGCAGCGGCAGTGCTATGCTCGACGCTGCCCGCGCTGGCCGCGTCCACCCCCGTCAGGCTGGGTGTTTATCGCGATATCTTCCGTAATCCGCTGCTCTGCGGCCTGTATGGCGCCACGGCCTGCATCATTACCGCTCACTTTGCCGCCTTCACCTACGTTGAACCGCTGCTGATAACACTGCAGGGAGTACCGGCGACCGCTCTCTCCGGTCTGCTGCTGTTGTCAGGGGTTTCCGGGCTGGTGGGTAACGTTATCGCGGGTAAGCTTATCGACCGTCATCTGAAGGGGCTGATTTTTGCTTCACTGCTGCTGAGCGGGGGCGCGCTGGCGCTCCTCGGCACCGGACGGCTTGCGCTCCTGCCTTTCTGTTTTAGCGGGCTGCTGTTAGCCCTGTGGGGCGCCGGTATCGCGATCGTGTTTGTCGGCTTACAGACCTGGCTGCTGCGCAGCGCAGGCGCGGTCGCCCAGCCGGCGTCAGCCATTTACGTGGCTATTTTTAATGCCGCCATCGGCACCGGGGCGCTTGTCGGCGGCCAGCTGATCGCCACTGCGGGCTTGTCAGGCATGGTGTGGCTGGCGGCGGGGATCATGGCGTGCAGTACGCTGCTGATCGCCCTGCTGAAAACGCCCTCAGTCGGCTAAAGGCTGCCCTGCAAAACCGCGTTTTCACGATCCAGGGTGAAGACCTGCCATGCGACCCGGGTCGCGCTCAGGGTAAAAATGGCCGTCGCCAGCGTATTTTCGTCATCCGGATCTTCCGCAGACAGCCGGTAAATCGGTAACAGCGGATCCTGCTGGTCGGAGAGCATCGCTTTCGCTGTCACCCCATCCAGCGACGGGTTCGTCGCCAGCCACACGTCCAGGCGCTGCTGGCGTGAGCCGGAGCTCCCGGTCACGATCTGTTCAATGGTCGCAAGCTGGGGATGGATCAGATGGTTGGCATGCCCAAAGGTGGCGGTCAGCTCGCGCACTGAGCTGCCGGAGCCGGTAGCTTCCACGCTAAACAGACGGCTATCGCCCATTTGACCCAGCGTGTGGTGAAACGCGCCCGCGCGCGGTGTCGCGGTCAGCAGGGTAATGGCCTCATCTAACGTGGTGGCATTCAGCGATGCGCGGGCCAGTATCTGGCGCGGCATCCCCTCGGGGCGATGCACGGCACGAATATTGTTGACCGTATTGACTATCCCCTTCTCATTCACCGCGAAGGTGTGCCCGCACAGGGAGCCGGGGTAGGCGAAGCTGGTGAAGGCGAGGCCCACATCCGGTGTCACGTGGACGATGGCGCAGTCACCGCGCAGCTGCGGGAAACCGTCTTCGTTGTGCGCAATAATTAACTCGCCCTCAGCGCTTATCCCCGCCAGGGTAGTGCAGCCATCCGACGTCGAACGCACCAGATCGCCGCGACAGTTCCAGGCAAACACCTCATCCACCGGCGCCTGCAGCCCCTCCGCCATGCCCTCCAGCTCCTGCCAGATCTGCGGCCACTGAGCCTGGACGGCTGCGCGCATGCGCTGGGTTTGTTCCGCCGTTTTCATGGCGGTTACAGTTTGCCACAGCGCTGTTTGCCTGATTTTAGTATGCCAGGCCTCACGACCAAACGCGCCAAGCTGCTGACCGACCGCATAGGCGGAACCACGGATTGCGATTGTTTTCATATTGTCATCATTCACTTATGTTCAGGATACGTGTTGCAAAAACTCTTGCAGACGCGGATTGCTGCTGGCAGTGAGCAGCACCTCAGGTGAACCATCTTCGGCAATGGTGCCGCCATCAATAAAGATCAACCGGGAAGCCACCTCTCTGGCAAAGCCAATCTCATGGGTCACAATCACCATCGTCATGCCCTCTTCGGCCAGCGAGCGCATGACCTTTAACACCTCATGCCGCAGTTCGGGATCGAGGGCGGATGTTGGCTCATCAAATAACATCATTTTTGGTTTTACCGCCAGGGCACGAGCTATCGCCACGCGCTGCTGCTGTCCCCCCGAGAGCTCTGCCGGATAGTGGTTAGCGCGTTCGCGCAGACCCACGCGGTCCAGCAACGCCAGCGCCTGCTCCCGCGCCGCGGCCTTACTCTGCTTACGCACGCGAACCGGACCAAACATGACATTCTCAAGGGCGGTCAGATGCGGAAATAAATGAAACTGTTGAAACACCATACCGGCTTCGCGGCGAATATCACACTCATTCGCGTGCGGATCCGTAATATGCATGCCCGCCACCAGCAGCGTTCCCGAAGAGATCTCCTCCAGCTTGTTAATGCAGCGCAACAGGGTCGATTTTCCCGAGCCGGACGGGCCAATGATCACCACCACCTCGCCCGCTTCAATCTTTAAATTGATATCGTGCAGCACCTGAGTGGCGCCGAAGTTTTTCGCCACCGCGCTAAATTCAACCATGCTCATAAAATATGGATCCTTTTCTCAAGTTGTTTCAGCAGGAAGCTCAGGCACAATGTCAAAAACAGATAAATCATCGCCACCGCCGTCCACACCTCCAGCGCCCGAAAGTTACCGGCAATAATCTCTTGTCCCTGGCGGGTTAATTCTGCCACGCCAATCACAATAAAGAGCGAGGTATCTTTTATACTGATAATCCACTGATTGCCTAATGCCGGGATCATTCGCCGAAAAGCCAGCGGCATAATGACATGTAATAGGGTGCTGCGTGGCGATAACCCCATCGCCAGGCTGGCTTCTTTAAAACCTTTATTGATCGACAGAATCGCGCCCCGGGTGATCTCCGCTATATAAGCGCCGGAGTTAATCACAATGGTAATAATTGCGGCAGGAACCGGGTCAATACGCACTGGCAACACCATCGGCAGGGCGAAGTAGATAAACATCACCTGCACCATGATCGGCGTTCCACGGATTAATTCCACAAACACCAGCGATACCGTTTTTGATATTGTTCCGCCTAATGCGCGGCAGGTTCCCGCCAGCAAGCCAATGATTAACCCACCTAACAAACCGGACAAAGAGACAATCAGCGTCAGCTGCAAGCCCTGCATCAGCAGCGGTAAAGCATCCCAAATATAGCGACTGTCAAAATTCATCATTCTACCCGTCAAGAAGAAATGAGGTCGGATCGCTCCGACCTGGCAGGGTTATTTCGGCTGTTTAGCAAACCACTTTACGTAAATCTTGTCGTAGGTACCATCGGCACGCAGGGCCTGCAGAGCCTGGTTCACTTTTGGCGTCAGGCTGCTGTTTTTCTGCATCGCAAAGCCATATTGCTGTGGCAGAATGCTGTCCGTCTCACCGGTGGATTTGACCTTGCCATTACCCGCCGTCTTCACGTAGTAAAGGACATTTGGCGAATCGTGAACGACGGCATCGAGATTGCCGGCCTGCAGATCAAGGTAGGCGTTATCGATGTTCGGGAACTCGATATAATTCGCTTTATATTTGCTTTTCATAAAGCTGGCCGCCGCCGTCCCCTGCTTAAGGCCAACTTTTTTTCCGGTCAAATCACTGAATTTGGCAATGGAATTATCAGTACTTTTCACGGCTATTAACAGGTCGGCATTATAATACCCATCACTGAAATCCACGACCTGTTTACGCGCATCGGTAATGGTTATGCCGGCCATCGCCACGTCCAGATTGCGCGACTGTAGTCCGGGGATGAGGCCGCCGAAATCCATCGGCCTTAATTCGTAGCTGATATGCATTTTCTTTGCGATAGCGTCCCACAAATCGATATCAAAGCCGACATATTTATCACCTTGTTTAAATTCAAAAGGGACAAAGGCGGTATCCACGCCCACCGTTATTTTGTCCTGGGCTGTTGTCACAAAACTGGCAGAACAAATAACCAAAGCCAGCGTCAGTTTTAATTTATTAAATAGTCCAGTCATAATTACCCTCAGCGTCAATGAAATGGCATGCAACGAATATCAGCCTGCGATATATATCGCCGGAAGAACCAATAACAACACTTGATATGCAGGGCGCATTATTATGCGCCCGAATGAAAAGGCTAACTTATTCAGAAAATAGAGAGTCGGTGGTATCCGGTACGGGCGTCTGGGCGCTGTTCATCACCATGGAGAGAAAACTGTAATAACCGTTTATCCCAATCAGATCCACTACGCCCTTCTCACCCCATAAATCAACGGCTTGTTGCCAGGTGCTATCACTCACCTTTTGCTGTTGATGCAGTTGCTGACAGAAGTCATAGATCACCTGCTCATCGGGCCGGAGATCGTCTGGCGGGCGCCGTTGCTTAATCGCCCGCACCGCCGCGGCAGAGATGCCCTTCTCACGTGCTATTGGCGCATGGATCGCCCACTCTACCGGCTGTGACCAGTGCCGTGCGGTCAGCAAAATCGCCAGTTCAGAAAGACGCTGACCCAGCGCGCTGCGATAACGTAAATACTCCCCCATACGCTGGGCATGCGCCATCAGCTCGGGACTACGCAGCAGCGGCTCAAAAGGCGGCAGTAAGGCGCCGCGCGGCCCATTGATGATCTCTTCCGCTAACTGACGTTGCCGCTCGTCCCATTCCTGTTCCGCCAGGGGCGGTAAACGATTGATCATAATTTTCCCGTCTCTTCGCGGATCACGCTGTTCAGCGTATCGACCACAAAGTCGATCTGCGCCGGGGTGATGATAAACGGCGGCGCGATCAGGATGTGATCGCCATACTGACCATCGATCGTGCCGCCCATGGGGTAGACCATCAACCCACGCGCCATACAATTTGCTTTGATCGCAGCATGCAGCTTCAGGGCAGGATCGAACGGGGTTTTGTTGTCTTTATCGCGCACCAGCTCGACGCCGGCAAACAGGCCGCGTCCGCGCGTATCGCCGACATGCGGTAACTCACCCAGCACCTCGCGCAGGGCCTGTTGCAGATAGGCGCCCTGCTGTTTGACGGCAGCCAGTAAATTATCGCGCGCAATCACCTGCTGCACCGCCAGAGCTGCCGACGCGGCGGTAGCATGACAAATGTAAGTGTGGCCATGCTGGAACAACCCGCTGCCCGCCTTCAGCGCGGAAACAATGGCCTCACTCGCCAGTACCGCCCCAATCGGCTGATAACCCCCGCCGAGTCCCTTGGCGATGGTTACTAAATCAGGCACCACGTCGTCTTGTTCAAACGCGTGCAGCGTCCCGGTACGCCCCATACCGCACATCACCTCATCGGCGATATACAGGATGCCGTATTTATCGCACAGGCGGCGCACCCCCTTCAGATAGCCCGGCGTCGGCGGCGTGGCCCCCGTCGTCGCCCCCACCACGGTTTCCGCACAGAAACCGATAATCGTTTCCGGGCCGGCCTCAAGAATGGCTTGCTCCAGCTCATTAAGCAGACGTTCGGTATACTGTTGCTGGGTCTCGTCAGCCCGGCGATCGCGGTACTCATTGCAGGCTGAGACGCGGATAACATCCATTAATAAGGGGGCAAACTGGCGACGGCGCCATTCGTTACCGCCCACCGCCAGCGCGCCCAGCGTATTGCCGTGATAGCTCTGTTTACGGGCGATAAATCGGGTGCGCGATGGCTGGCCGATCTCCACAAAGTACTGCCGCGCCATCTTCAGCGCCGTCTCTATTGCTTCGGATCCGCCCGAGACAAAGTAGGCATAGTTAAGCTCGCCGGGCGCCGTGCGGGTGAGATGTTCGGCCAGCTGTTCCACGACATCACTGGTAAAAAAACTGGTATGCGCATAGGCCAGTTGATCGATCTGGCGGTGCATCGCCGCCAGCACATCAGGGTGTGCGTGTCCGAGGCAGGAAACCGCCGCCCCGCCGCAGGCATCAAGATACGGCTTTCCCTGGGCATCAAAGATATAGGCCCCCTGGGCACGTGAGGCCACGATCGGCGTGCTACGCAGGCTGCGGTGAATGACATGACTCATACTGGGTTCTGCTCCTGAATCCGCTACATTAATTGAGCGTATCTTGCAGGATCCATTTGGATCACGTCAACGAAATAAAGATATAAATGCATCCATAATTCTTATACCAGATACATTTGAATCATTTATCAGGATTTACCGGGGATCACATAGACGCCAGAATCGATAAGATAGCGTTCGGCACTTTCAATTTTACTCACCGCCTCCCGGCCGTGGCGCACCACCAGCATCGCCAGTAAACACTCCGCCAGCCCCATGCCGGAGACCACGGAAGGGAAAAATGACGGACTGTCGATGGAAAACAGCAGCGTGCAGTCTGCCGCCTGCGCTAAGGGGGAAACCGGCGAGTCGGTAATGGCGAGGATCTTCGCCCCTGCCTGCCGGGCTGCCCGTAAAACATCCAGTGATTCGCGTGAATAGGGCGCAAAGCTGGTGAGTAAGACGCAATCCCGGTTGGTCAGTTCGCGGGTGAAAACTTCGATATTGCTGGCCAGGCCATCGATTAACGATACCTGCCGGTTGAACAGTCGATAGACATAAAACAGCGACCACGCGATTGGAAAGCTGGCGCGGAATCCGCAGATATAGACATTCTCCGCGCTATCGAGCAAGGTCACCGCCTGCTCCATCTCCTGCGCATTTTCGTTTTGCGTAAAAGTCAGATTCGCCTGATGCGCCTGAAAAACCTCTTTATACAGCTGCGTTTGCGTGCCGCGGGCCATCATTTTTTCCGCTTTTGATACGTACGTATCATTGCGCAGCCCCAGGTCGTCAATGAAATCGCTTTTCAGCTCGCTCCAGCCGCGGTAACCCAGCCGCTGCGCCAGACGCAGCAGCGTCGCCGGTTTTACCCCGGCTTCCGCCGCGAAGGCACGCATCGATAACACCACCAGTTGGCTGGCATTTTGCAGTGAGAACTCGGCGGCGCGTTGCAGCTCGGGCGACAACCCGCCGAATTCATTAATGATTTTTTCCCTGAGATTCATGGCAGCTACTTACTGGTTTTAAGTGAAAGCTATCTAATCATATTTGAGATCAAGACTCTATAGGTGGCTAACGACCCCGCGGGCCACATCCGTTCCCCCTTCTCATTGCTGGCGTGCTTTACTTCAAATATGGCGCAAGAGGAATGTCACTGGCGGGTGGGAAAAGGTATGCTCTTATCAGGGGGCGTTGCACATCAAAGCCCTGTTCACTGCTGGAAATTTCACCATGGCACGCAACCGCACTTTTTCTCTCAATCTCCGTTGGCGAGCGCTGCTCAAAGACGCAGGGATGGAGCCTGAACATCTCCTCCGCCAGGCCGGTTTGCCGGACGACACCTTTTCAGACATCAATCGCGGTCTGACTACCGATGAGTATCTGCGTTTCTGGCGCGTGCTGGAAAAAGAAAGCGACGATCAGGCCTTTCCTTTGCCCTTTGTAGAAAGGGTCTCTGCGGAAGTGTTTGATCCCCCGCTGTTCGCCGCCTTGTGTAGTACCCACATGATGCAGGCGGTCCAGCGGCTGGCCAAGTATAAACTGCTTATTGCCCCCATGGTGCTGGAGACGACGGTCGTGCAGAACGGCACGCTGACAGTGTCTCCGCGCTGGCTGGGAGCAACAGAAATCCCTGCCTCTCTGGAAGTGGCAGAGCTGGCATTTTTACTTCGTCTGAACCGACTGGCCACCCGCGAACCGGTTCAGGCCGTGAAAGTAACGCTCTCAAAGCCCCTCACCCGCCAGCAGACCCACCACTTTTCAGCCTTCTTCGGCACAACCATACAGCATGGAAAGCGGGCGACCATCAGCTTTGCCGCCGCTGATGCCCTGCGGCCCTTTTTGACGGTGAACGAAGGTATGTGGCAGGTCTTTGAGCCGGAGCTGCAGCGTCGTCTCAGCCAGCTTAGCGATCAGGCCTCAACGGCTGAACGTGTTCATGCAGTCCTGCTGGAGCTTCTGCCGGGCAACGACGCCTCTATCGACAATACAGCGCAACGTCTGGGAATGAGCAAACGCACCCTGCAGCGCAGGCTGGAGCAGGAGGGAGAGAATTATCGCGCCCTTGTTCACGCTTGTCGCGAAGCGCTGGCTCGCCACTATCTTCTCAATACCACGCTTTCCGGTTATGAGATCGCCTTTCTGCTCGGTTTTGAAGATCCAAATTCCTTCTACCGGGCTTTTATGGCGTGGACCGGCCAGACGCCAGAAACCCTCAGAGACATGATGCGCCTCAACTAAGCGCGCGTCATGGCGCGCTTTGCCAGTATTGTGGCGTACCGTGCCAGCGACACCGCGCCTGACAGCAGGCACACTCAGCGCAGTCTACTTGCCGAGGTGCTTATGTTTATTCAGGAAAAGAAAACCGCGCTGGTCACCGGCGCATCGTCAGGGATGGGGAAAGCCATTGCCCGTCGTCTTATCCAGGAGGGTTACCAGGTTTACGTTGCTGCCCGGCAGCTCGGGAAAATGGACGATCTGGCTTCGCTAGGGGCCCAATGCCTGCAGATGGATCTCTCACGACAGGACGATCGGCTGGCGGTCGTGAACACCATTCTGTCTCAGACCGGAGGGGTCGATGTACTGGTCAATAATGCCGGTTTTGGCCTGTATGGCCCGGTCGAAGAGATCGGTATCGATGAGGCTCGCTACCAGTTTGAGGTCAATCTCTTCGGCGCGGCGCATCTCACGCAACTACTGCTTCCCGCGATGCGCGCCCGCCGTCGCGGATATATTGTCAATATCTCTTCCATGGGCGGGAAGATATATAGCGTCCTCGGCGCATGGTACCACGCCACCAAACATGCACTTGAGGGGTGGTCAGACTGCCTGCGGCTGGAAGTTGCCGACTTCGGCATCAAGGTGGTTATCATCGAACCTGGAGTGATTGAAACCGGCTTCGGCGATGCGGCCAGTGAAAGTATTGTCAAACGTTCGGCCACAGGACCGTATGGTCAGTTGGTAAAAGGGGTCGCCCTGTCGATCCAAAAAACGTACGGCCATGGCACCGGCAGCGACCCGCAGACGATCGCCGAGGTGGTCCTGGTCGCGGTGAAGGCCTCAAATCCACGCCCCCGTTATGCCGTCGGTAAGTATGCCAAACTGCTTATCCGGATGCGTGTCTGGCTGGGCGACCGTCTTTTCGATCGTATTATCCTCAGCCAGATGCGCTGAGGTCATGTTCTGCTCACCTTCGCCTCGCGCTGGAGGGGGATGACTCTCCCAGCCAGTCGATAAAAAACGCCATAAACGCCGACACCTGCGGCGGCTGCAGCTTTCGCTGGGGAAAGACAAACTGCAGCCCAACCTCCTTGCGGTCTAAGGGGCTGAATCCGGTGAAGCGCTCGGCAAACAGCACCTGAAGCCGTTCCTCCTCGACATCCCTCTTCACATCCCACCATGATTTACCGGCGATCCCCGCCCCGCTGAGCGCCCACTGCCGCAGCAGTGCCCCATCGTCGCAGACCATCGCCGGCGTCACCCGCACCACGCGCTCCTTTCCCGCCTCCTCGAAGCGCCATTCATTCATCACCACACCGTGCCGCTCCAGCGCCAGACAGCGGTGATGGTGCAACTCGTCGAGGGAGGCAGGCGTTCCGTGGGTAGCAAGATAAGCCTCCGAAGCCACCAGCACCCGGTGGTTGGAGCGGATATGGCGGATCGCCAAACTACTGTCTGGCAGGTTACCGACGCGAATGCTCATATCCAGCCGGTTGGCGACCAGATCCTCCACGCGCTCCCCTAAGAACACGGAAAACGTGACCTCCGGGTGACGGCGGGAAAAGTCGACGATGGCCGGGCTAAGATACTGTCGGCCAAAGTCGGAGGGGGCGGAAAGACGAATATTGCCGCTCAGCACCCCTTCCTTTTGCGTCAGCAACGATTCGGCGTGACGGGCCTCCTCCAGTACGCGCCGCGCGGCATGATAAAAATCTTCCCCCGCCCTGGTCAGGGTGATCGCGCGCGTGGAACGATGGAACAGGCGGGTCTGGTAGCGCTCCTCCATCGCCTTCAGGCGGGCCGTCATGGTGGCCGGTGAGAGCGATAACCGTCTGCCAGCGGCGGAGAGTCCCCCCGCCTCGGCGACAGCCACCAGCAGCGCCATATCTTCCAGCTTGCCCATTTTTCGTATTTCCTGAAAAGTGAATCTGATTTTAGCCTAATTATCAAAATCAGATCCCGACTGTAAAGTGATTTTCATTCCACTCGCAAGGGACACCCGTATGAACAGCCTCTCACTTTTCGATCGTTACCGCATCGGCACGCTGCCGTTGAAAAACCGCATCGTCATGGCTCCCATGACCCGGGCGCGCGCCCTGCAGCCCGGAAATATCCCCTCCGCGCTGATGGCAGAATATTACCGCCAGCGCGCCAGCGCCGGATTGATCGTCACGGAGGCGACGCAAATCTCTCCTGAGGGACAGGGATACTCCTGGACGCCTGGCCTGCATTCCGCTGAGCAGATTGCCGGCTGGCAGCTGACGACCGGGGCCGTTCACCATGCTGGCGGCGTTATTTTTTCTCAGCTCTGGCACGTGGGCCGGATGTCGCACGCTCGTTTTCATGCGGATGGGCACCCCGTGGCCCCGTCGGCGCTGGCGCCGGACGCCCAGGTCTGGGTGGTGGATGAGCAAGGCCGGGGCCAGATGGTGGACTGCCCACCGCCGCGGGCGCTCTCCCGATCGGATATTCAGCGTATTGTCGCCGATTACCGTCAGGCGGCGCGCAATGCGATAGCGGCGGGGTTTGACGGCGTGGAAGTGCACGGCGGCAATGGCTATCTGATCGACCAGTTCCTGCGGCGTACCGCCAACCAGCGTACTGATGAGTACGGCGGTAGCCTGAGCAACCGGATCCGTTTTGCCCAGGAGGTGCTGACCGCCATCGGCGACGTCATTGGCCGCGAGCGGACGGGCATCCGCCTTTCCCCCTTCATTACCCAGCGCGGGATGAACGACCCGCAGGTGATCGACGCCATCCTTGCCCTGGCGGCCTGGTGCGAACAGCAGGGTATCGCCTTTATCCACCTGGCGGAGGCGGACTGGGACGATGCGCCAGCCGTTCCCCAGCACTTTCGTGACACGCTGCGCGCGACCTTCAGCGGCACCCTGATCGTGGCCGGTAATTACGATCAGCAAAAGGCGGAACGTATCCTCACCGCCGGTTTCGCCGACCTGGTGGCTTTCGGCCGGCCGTTTATTGCTAATCCTGACCTGCCGCAGCGGCTTCAGCACCGCTGGCCGCTGGCGACCGTCAGCGATCCCGCCACGCTGTTTGGCGGGACAGAGGTGGGCTATACCGACTATCCCTTCTATACGGAGCATAAAGAGTGAAAATGACCCGCAAAATGTTACCTGCCAGCCGTAGTTTCGCTGTTGTCTGTACGCAGGCCAGACGCGGCATCGCGCTGCGGCGCTGCGCCACAGCGCTGCTGCTTGCCGGGATATCCGGCTCCGCGTTTTCAGCCCCGCAGGGTTTGCTGAAGCCAGCCCAGCTCATCGTTGACAACGGCCTTCCCCCTGCCACACGCGTCGCCAATGAATATGTCGCCAGGCAATACGCCACGTTCTGGAATACCGGTGATGAAGCGCTGGCCCGGGCGGCGCTGGCGGGGAATTTTATCGATAAAACGCCCCCGGAAGGGCGTCGGCAAGGGCCGGAAGGCGCGATCCTCGCCTCCAGAGCGTTTCGTCAGGCGGTGCCGGATTTACGCTGTGATGTCGAACAAATGATTGTGGCCGGTGACCGGGTGGTCTCACACTTACATTTTCATGGCCACTTTACCGGGACCTTCGGCACCCGGAAGGGTAAGGGACAAAATATCGATTTTATCGCCACCGATATCTATCAGATCAGCGGCGGTAAAATTGCCGCCAACTGGCATATTGAAGATAACCTGACGCTGATGAAACAGCTGGGCGCGCAATAAGCTGCCCACCCGGACGGTGAGTAAGCGATCGCCATAACCACGAGCCGCCCCGGCATCCGCCGGGGCGGCTCGCCTGGCGACAGACTGTGCTTAGATTTGCGCCATTCCGCCGTCGACATAGATCTCTGCGGCGTTAATAAAGCTCGACTCGTCAGACGCTAAAAATACCACCGTCCTGCCAATCTCCTCCGGCTCGCCCAGCCGCCCGAGCGGTACGCTGGCGGCCAGGGCGTCGAACAAGCCCTGACGGTCCGCCTCCGCGACCAGTCCTCCCAGACCCGGGGTACGCACCGGCCCCGGGCTGACGACATTGATGCGGATCCCGCGATCGTTCACCTCCAGCGCCCAGGAACGCGCCAGGCTGCGTACCGCCGCTTTACTGGCGCTATAGATGCTGAAGTTCGCCGTCCCTTTGACCGCCGCCGTAGAGCCGGTCAAAATCACCGAGGCGCCGTCGGTGAGCAGCGGCAGCGCTTTCTGGACGGTGAACACCACCCCGCGCACGTTGGTGGCGAAAATCCGCTCGATGTGCGCTTCGGTGATGGCGCTGAGTGGCAGCATATCCCCGCCGCCAGCATTGGCGAACAGCACATCCAGCCGGCCGGACTCGTCGGCAATGGTCGCAAATACCGCGTCAAGGTCGCTTAACACGGCGGCGTCGGCGCGGATCCCGCGGGCGGCGGGCCCGATGAATCTTACCGCCGCATCCAGCTCCTCCTGTCGGCGGCCGGTGATATACACCTTCGCGCCCTGCTCCGCCAGCGCTTTCGCCGACGCCAGGCCAATACCGGTGCTGCCGCCGGTCACTAACGCCACTTTATCCGCAAGTTTTTTGCTCATGGTGCATTTCCTTGGTTAGAGTATAAACAGGCCAGGCTCGCGAAAGCGCCCCGCCGGGTATGGAAAGCACTGTAATCGCCTCAAAGAGGCGGAAAAATGGCCTAATCTGAAAAACACTTTTCCCCTCCGTGGATAATGGACGCCCGCTAACCAGGATACTGCGAATAATGGACCGATTTTCAGCCCTCAAAGCCTTCACCCGCGTTGTCGAAGCCGGCAGCTTTACCCGCGCCGCGGACTCGCTGGATATGCCCAACGCCACGCTCAGCAAAACCATCAAGCAACTGGAAGCGCACCTGGGGGTTTCCCTCCTGCAGCGCACCACCCGGCGTATTACCGTGACGCCGGAAGGACGGGAGTACTATGAAAAAGCTCGCTGCCTGCTGGAAGACCTGGAAGAGATCGACGCCTCCTTCAATACCGCCCACAATAAGCCGAAGGGCCATCTACGGATCGCCATCGGTGGGTCGACCGCGTGCGATGTGCTGATCCCGCTGCTGGCGGACTTTATGACCGCCTGGCCGGATATCCGTATCGATTTGCAGGTGGCCGATAAACCCGCGGACCTCATCAGCGGCAATATTGACTGCGCCATCCGCGGCGGGCCGATGGATGACTCGACGCTGATCGCCCGTAAAATCGGCGAGGCGACGCTGGTCACCTGCGCCACCCCTGGCTATCTTCAGCGCTGCGGCACGCCCGCCTCGCCGGATGAACTCCATCATGGCCACCAGCTCATCAGCTATCTGTCGCCGGCCAGCGGCAGAGCGTTTCCGTTTCGCTTTACGCGTCACGGCGTCAGTACCGAGCTCAAGACAGAGCCCCATCTCGGCATCAATGAGAGCAACGCGCATATTGCCGCCGGCGAGGCGGGCTTAGGCATTGTGCAAACCTTTACCTATTCGCTAAAACCCGCGCTGGCAAGTGGCAAGCTGGTGGAGATCCTCGCCGCCTGGCGCCCGGCCCCCTATCCCTTTCACGTCGTCTATGCCCGGCACCGGCACGTGCCGCCCCGGCTCCGCGTCTTTATTGAATGGCTGGCGGCGGTTTTTCCGGCTGCGGTGCAGGGATAAAGCGCGTTATCTGACGCAGCGCCGAGGGTGGTCCACAATTGAACGCACTGACCGCTATTTTTCCTTTTTACGACCGTCCGAAAAACACCAATGATTAAATCTACGATTTGATGTTTCTACACAAAATATAAACGAAGATTTAAATTGATATGAATGGGTTGACAATAACATTGGCTATGGGTAGATTTCATGGGCCTAAGTTGTGGCCTTTCCTAATCTGACATAAGAGACTAATGGATACTGAATTTAGTAGCGGTCCGAATATGGCCTTAACGGTTATTCGGACAAGTAAACATAAAATCGATTGTGATCACTTCTTCGTTTTGGTGTGTCTCGCCGGAGCCTGATGCTCTCGTGTTGTCCCACCTCGACCAGAGTTTTCACGGTCCCGAGGTGTGTTATGAACTTCAAATCTACCCTTTTTCCTGGTGTCAAAACCATGACATCAACGCTGCGTGTCCGGCCGCCCCGCGATCGGGTGTCGTCTGCGCGCAAAAAACAGCAAAGCTCTATATTCTCTTCGAAAATCAGCGAGTTGAATCAACGCATTACTAACTGGCGCGTCAGTCCTGTCACCGGCCAGCTGGAGCGTCGTTGCCGCTTCTCTGATGGCGAAGACCCACAAAGTCGCCCCTTCGTCGCCTGATTCAGCCGTTACGCCGTAGGCCGTGTCTGCGCGCTATGCCGCAGCCCGTTTTCGTGCGTCACGCTGAGTTAAGTCACTGCTGGTACCTGTTTATTCACTGATGTATTCATACTTGTACATCGGCAGGAATAATCACGTCCAAATAAAACAAAATATAAACTTCACGCCTGTTTATTTTTAATAATAAACAGCGGGAAGCCCTGTGCGAAATTAATTAAAACCGATCGCTGATGCGACATCGGGCTATTTTCGGCCGCCCTTAATCCGGGTCTTACCGTAAAAAGCCTGCTGCCGCCCGGCGACAGGAGCAGCACCATGACTGTACAAATCAAGAACCGAAATAAAAAAAGCACGCTGTCTATGCGTGCCGCCCAGGAAGCCCAAAACGGTATCGCAGAAACCCTGGTCAACCTCAACACTACCCGGGAAGGGCTGCAGGAAGCCCAGGCAAATGCCCGGCTGGAGCGGGATGGCCTGAACGAAGTGACTCATGACAAGCCACCGCACGCGCTGATCCAGCTACTGATGGCGTTTAACAACCCGTTTATTTATGTGCTCGCCATTCTCGCCGGGATCAGCTTCTTCACCGACTACTGGCTGCCCACCAGCCATGGCGAAGACGGCGACCTGACGACGGTGATAATCATCGGCACCATGGTTGCCCTCAGCGGACTGGTGCGCTTCTGGCAGGAACACCGCTCGGCCAAATCGGCCGAAGCGCTGAAAGCGATGGTTCGCACCACCGCGACGGTCGTTCGTCGCGAACACGCCGGGCAAAAAGGAACGCCACGTGAAATCCCGATGCGCGAGCTGGTGGTGGGCGATATCGTGCAGCTCTATGCGGGCGACATGATCCCGGCCGACGTCCGTTTGATCGAATCACGCGACCTGTTTATCAGTCAGGCCGTCCTGACCGGCGAAGCGCTGCCGATTGAGAAGTACGACACCCTCGGCGACGTGGCGCAGAAATCCGCGCACGACAAGGCGGTTGACAACGAAAATCTGTTGGATATGCCTAACATCTGCTTCATGGGGACCAACGTTGTCAGCGGCACCGCTCAGGCGGTCGTGGTGGCGACCGGGCCAAGGACCTACTTTGGCTCACTGGCAAAAGCGATTGTCGGCACCCGGGCGCAAACGGCGTTTGACCGCGGGGTGAACAGCGTCAGCTGGCTGTTGATCCGCTTTATGCTAGTGATGGTGCCGGTGGTGTTCCTGATTAACGGCCTGATGAAGGGCGAATGGTGGGATGCCCTGCTGTTTGCTCTGGCCGTCGCCGTAGGCCTGACGCCAGAAATGCTGCCAATGATCGTCAGCGCCAACCTCGCCAAGGGCGCGGTGGCCATGGCGAAGCGTAAAGTCGTGGTTAAGCGCCTTAACGCGATTCAGAACCTGGGCGCGATGGACGTGCTGTGCACCGACAAAACCGGCACCCTGACGCAGGATAAAATCATCCTTGAGCACCACGTCGACACGCACGGTCAGAAAAATCAGTCCGTGCTGGCGCTGGCCTGGCTCAACAGCCACTATCAAAGCGGCATCAAAAACTTGATGGATCAGGCGGTCATTTACTTCTCTGAAAATGAGTCGGGCTTTGTGCAACCTCAGGGGTACAGCAAAGTCGATGAGATGCCGTTCGACTTCGTGCGCCGTCGCCTGTCGATTGTGGTGAAAGACAGCCAGAGCAATCATCTGCTGGTGTGCAAAGGCGCCGTGGAGGAGATGCTGAGCATCGCCACCCACATGGAAGAGAATGGCAAGGTTATCCCCCTCGACGATCAGCGCCGTGACGCCATGCTGGCGATGGCGAACGACTACAACAAAGACGGCTTCCGCGTTCTGGTGGTCGCTACGCGCGACATTCCGAAAGCCGAAGCAAAAAGACTGTACAGCACCGCTGATGAGCACGATCTGATTATCCGCGGCTTCCTCACCTTCCTCGATCCACCTAAGGAGAGCGCGGGTCCGGCGATTGCTGCCCTGATGGATATTGGCGTCGCAGTCAAAGTGCTGACCGGCGATAACGCGATTGTCACTACGCGGATTTGCCGCCAGGTGGGACTGGAGCCAGGCGAACCGGTACTCGGCCCGCAGATTGAGGCGTTGAGCGACACGGCCCTGCAGCAGTTGGTGGAAGAGCGCACGGTGTTCGCCAAGCTAACGCCGCTGCAGAAATCACGCGTGCTGAAGGCGCTGCAGGCCAACGGTCATACGGTGGGCTTTCTTGGTGACGGCATTAACGATGCCCCTGCTCTGCGCGATGCCGACGTGGGTATCTCGGTCGACAGTGGCACCGATATCGCCAAGGAATCGGCCGACATCATCTTGCTGGAAAAGAGCCTGATGGTGCTGGAAGAAGGCGTTATCAAAGGCCGCGAGACCTTTGGCAACATTATGAAATACCTGAACATGACCGCCAGCTCCAACTTCGGCAACGTGTTCTCGGTACTGGTGGCCAGCGCGTTCATTCCGTTCCTGCCGATGCTCGCGATCCAGTTGCTGCTGCAAAACCTGATGTACGACATCTCCCAGCTCGCGCTGCCGTGGGACAAAACGGACAAAGAGTTCCTGAGCAAACCGCGCAAGTGGGATGCAAGAAACATCGGCCGCTTTATGGTCTGGATTGGCCCGACCTCGTCCATTTTTGACATGACGACCTTTGCGCTGATGTGGTTTGTGTTCAGCGCTAACAGCGAACACATGCAGACCCTGTTCCAGTCCGGCTGGTTCGTTGAAGGCCTGCTGTCGCAGACGCTGGTGGTGCACATGCTGCGTACCCAGAAAATTCCGTTCATTCAGAGCACCGCCGCCTGGCCGGTACTGATGATGACCGGTCTGATTATGGCTATTGGAATTTACGTGCCGTTCTCTCCGCTCGGGCCGTTGGTTGGGCTGCAGGCGCTGCCGTGGCAGTACTTCCCGTGGCTGGTCGGCACCCTGCTCGCCTACTGCTGCGTGGCGCAGGGCATGAAAACGTTCTACATCCGTCGCTTCAGGCAGTGGCACTAATTCTGCGTTAAAGACGGTGATTCACGTGCCGCTTCGGCGGCACCTTTCAGGCAGGCCACACAGGCTGGAAGCATTATGGAAAAGCAACATTCCCTCATTTTCCTGATTAAAAATAAGACCATCGCGTTGATTGTCTTATTTTTAATGAAAATAACCCGCACCCTTCGCGTCCGTGCCCTGGCATGGTACGCCGGAGGGAAGATTAACTATCAACACACTAAAGCATTACTGAACCTCGCCAGCGCCACACATCGTTTTTCGATCAGGTTACTGCGTTTTATTTCACTACCCGCCCTGTAGAGGGGGAATTCATAATGTCCGGAACCACTCTGTTAATTCACCTGGCTGGCGCCATCGCATTGCTGCTCTGGGGCAGCCATATGATTTCAACGGCGCTGCAGCGCGGCTTCGGCACGCCGCTGCGCAACTGGATGGGACGCCACCTCACTAACCGCTGGACCGCCCTGCTCTCCGGCATTGGCATTACCGGCATTCTGCAAAGTAGCACGGCGGTCAGTATGATGGCGACGTCATTTACCGCCGCAGGTACGCTAAGCCTTGCCCCCGCGCTTGCGGTGATGCTCGGCGCCAACATCGGCTCCACGCTGGTGGTCCAGCTGATGAGCTTTAACATGGAAATCGCCATTCCGCTGCTTCTGCTGGCCGGGTTTGTGGTTTTCAAGCTACGCGACCATTCCAGCTTTGAAAGCGTGGGCTGCGCCCTGATTGGCCTCGGCCTGATGCTGCTGGCGCTGCATTTACTGGGTGGCACGCTGCAGGACATTGAGGTCACGCCGGTGTTTCATGCCGTGATGCAGGGGCTACAGGGCGATATTTTCATTGCCCTGCTGGTGGCGGCGCTCCTGACGCTCCTGTGCCACTCCAGCGTGGCGATGATTTTGCTGATCGCCTCCCTCGCCGGTACCGGCACGCTGACCCCGGCTACGGCCCTGGTGCTGGTGCTTGGCGCCAACATCGGCGGCGCGTTACCGCCGGTGTTAAACGCCGGGTCCGCGGTGGCCCGCCGCCTGCCGGTTGGCAACCTGATGGTCCGCCTGTCCGGCTGCGCGCTGGCGTTACTGCTTCTGCCGTTGCTGATGGCGATCGCCCGTAAATCCGGGCTGAACACGCCGCAGCTGGTGGTGTGGTTTCATACCGCCTTTAGCGTGGCGCTCGCGCTGCTGTTTATCGGCCTGAACGTGCCAATGGCTCGCTTCCTGGAGCGACTGTTTCCGGAAGAAGAGCGCGTAGGCGACCCGGGTATGCCGATGTATCTCGACGATGCGGGTCTGGAAGTGGCTTATATCGGCCTGTCCAATTCGGTTCGCGAATCGCTGCGCGCCGCCGACATGCTAACCATCATGCTGGACCGACTGCTGGTGCTGTTTGTGACCCAGGAAAAACAGGCTGCCGATGACATCCGCCAGCTGGAGCAGTCGGTCGATCTGCTCAGCGCGGCGGTTCGCGCCTACCTCGCCGACATTGGTCAGGACGGGCTGAATGATGCGGATGCCGCTCGTGCCCAGGAGATCCTGATGTTCATCATCAATGTTGAGCACGCGGGCGACATTCTCTCCAGCAATCTGACCCAGTTGGCCACGCGCCGCGCACGCCGGGGAGAACATTTTAACGACTTTGAATTACACCATATTCGCCTGCTGCATGCGGAGCTCCTCACCAGCCTGAACTTAGGAATAGCGGCATTCCTGCGTGAAGACTTGTCTGCTGCCCACCAGCTGGTGCAGCGCAAAGAAACCATCCGCCAGCTGGAGGCCTCCGCCAGCCGCGAGCACTTCAAAAAACTGCGGGAGGACAAGAATGCCTGGGCGGAATCCGGCGACATTTTCCAGCGGGTGCTACGGGACTACCGCCGCGTGCATCACCATATCGCCGCCGTCTCCTACCCGGTCATTGACCGCCTGGGCGATACCTCGCTGCGGTTTATTGAAACGCCGCCGGATGTTTAAAAAACAATAACCGCCAGCGCGCGGACGAGATCCTTTTCAAGGCAAGCAACGTTAAGGTACAAAAAATGCGAGTGTTAATCTGCTCGGGTCGGTTTTATGCCGACACCCATACCATCACCCATGTGCTGGATCTCTATGCCCGTACACAGACAATTAACGTGTTGATTCACGGAGGGCACCAGGCGCTGGGCGGCGCGATAGAAAACTGGGCGCGCGGGATCGACGTTCACGTGATCCGCTACCCGGCAAACTGGGCGCTGCACGGAAAATATGCGGAGACAAGGCGCAATTTGTTTATGCTGGAAGATAGCCGCCCTGACGTACTGCTGGCTTTTCCTGGCGGAGAAGATACGGCGGAGTGCATAAAGATGGCGAAACACAGAGGGATCCGCGTCATCGACGTCGTTTAACCTGAGTGGGTGAAGTTCGGTGACCATGGCCACAGGCAGGCGTCCGCTGAAGGGGTATTGAATGACGGCCTTGACGATTAACCAGCAATGGTCAATATAGAGAACCTTACTCGTCTAAGTGTAAGCTGAGCGCAGAGAGGAGAGTCAGGCGGGGGGCCCGGCCCCCAATTGTCCGGGAACATTATGGGCAATACCGCTCAGCATACCCTCAGGCTTCCGTTGGTCCCCGGGATGAGATTTCACGTCCACTCCCCTTATTCGTGCGGTATCGAAACCAGGAACAGCCGGACAACGACACCCGCCATACCTTACCTGGAGCGAAAAAATGACCTCATCCATTGCCATCGTCGGAGCAGGACTCGGCGGCCTCATGCTCGCACGTGTTTTACATGTTCACGGCATTTCCTCTGTGGTCTACGAAGCTGAAGCCTCTCCCGAGGCCCGCCCACAAGGTGGCTTGCTGGATATCCACGATCATAATGGCCAGCGGGCGCTGATAGCGGCAGGCCTGTACGATGCCTTCCGGGCCCTTATTCTTCCTGGTGGTCAATCCACGCGCGTACTCGATAAAGAGGGCAACGTATTGTTCGAGCAGTTCGATGATGGTTTGGGCGGCCGACCAGAAGTCTCTCGCGGCGCGCTTCGCACGCTGCTGCTGGAGTCGCTTCCTGCGGACACCGTGCAATGGGGCCGTAAAGTGGCAGATATCGTCCCCCATGATGACGGCACGCATAGTTTGTACTTTACGGATGGCGCCACCACCAGGGTCTCCCTGGTGGTGGGCGCAGATGGTGCCTGGTCGCGTGTCCGCGCTCTGGTCACCGATGCTGTCCCTGCCTATGCGGGATTTTCGTATGTCGAGCGCTGGCTTAGTCACGTTGATACTGATCATCTGGCTTGCGCGCAAGCAGTAGGCCGCGGCTCATTTTTTGCGCTCTCGCCAGGCAAGGGTATCATGGCGCACCGGGAGCCTGGCGGCGTGATCCACGTTTACATTGCTCTGTGCCAACCCCAGGCCTGGTTCGCTGACGTGACGTCCGCTAATGCACAGGTTGACGTGCAACGCATAGTCGATGAATTCGATGGCTGGGCGCATCCACTGCAAACATTGATTACGGAGGGTGATGGTGAGCCCGTATTGCGCCCTATTCACTTTTTACCTCCCGGACTTCGATGGCCGCGAACAGCAGGCGTAACGCTGTTGGGCGACGCCGCGCATCTTATGCTGCCGTTCGGCGAAGGCGCTAATCTCGCGTTAGAGGATGGCGCTGAGCTGGGACTCGCGATTGCGGCCAATGCAGATAATCCTGAAGCCGCGCTGTCCGCTTATGAAGAACAGATGTTTATCCGCGTCGAAAGTGCGGCCAACGACGCGCAGGCAATGGCAGGCATTCTCTTTGGGGACGAGACACCCGGCGCGTTGTTGCATTTTTTTAACCAGTATAAAACAGGATCCTGATCCCCGACGCTGCGGTGATTCTTGCGCCATGAACAAATAACCCTCCCGCCATCGGGAGGTCAATGTTCAGTAATGTCCGGAGAATAACGCTCCGGATATAAAATCATTAAAACGCTGTCGCAATAGCTGAAATCTGGAACGAGTTATTTTAATAACCCCTTCATGATCAAAGACAGACCGAACTCAAAACAGGTATCCGGATGTTGGTGGGTAAGCGCATCGATACGACTGATTTCTGTTGAGGGTGTAGACAATCTTTCATCATCATGTCTGTCTGTACGAGACTGCTCCTCTAATACGCATCCCAGGGTATATTCGCTCATAGTGAGTAATATCATTGCGGCTTCGGCCTCAGAAAAGCCGGCCCGCATAAGGTAAGCCACCTTTGGGTAGAACGTTTCCCCTCCTACCCGCGCCGGTGTTGTCCCCGCATGGAGCAGTGCGCCATCCCGATGAGCGAGAAGCGCGCGGCGGAAACTGCGCGCGTTATTTGCCAGCCAGTCTGCCCACTCGGCCGTGTCTTCAGCCAGCGGAAGCGAATGGTGCCTGGCCAAAACAGTTGCGGCCATCTCTTCCAGTAAGCTGGCCTTGTTCCTGAAATGCCAGTACAGCGTTGCGGATTCTACCCCCAGCTTTTGCGCCAGCTTTCGCGTCGTTATCGCTTCCAGCCCGACTTCATCTAAGAGTGCTAATGCAGCATTAATGACCTGATCCCGCTGAATTTTAGCCATGGTGTTCATCCTGTTGTTAATGCATCCAACCGAGCCCGTGGTAGATGAAAAGAGATCTTCTCCTGACCAGGAGCCTACCGGCGCCATTGATGAAAATAAATCTATCATTGATAGAAAAATTGATCAATGATAGATTTTTAACGCATCGCACCTAAAGGTCATCCCATGAATATCAATCGAGATACGCAGGTAAAGAAAACAAACCATGCTGGCCCCATCAATGCCATCCCGCCGGTTTTGTGGCTGCAAGCCGCCATCATCACCCTTGGGGCATTCGCTACCATGCTCTCATCCACCATGCTCAGTGCTGCGCTTCCGGCCATGGCAAACGGCCTTGGGGTGACGGACGCCTCCATCCAGTGGATAGCCACCGCGTACCTCATGGCGCTGGCCGCAGGCGTTCCGGTTAGCGCATGGGCGGTAAAACGGTTTGGCGCCACCCAACTTTGGCTCTATGCACTTATTTTATTTGGTGTTTTCTCGGCAGTTTGCGCGTTATCCCCGAATGTCGAGGTGCTGCTCGCCGCCAGAATAATGCAAGGTCTGGCAGGCGGGTTACTCGTGCCGGCCGGGCAGACGATCCTGGGTCTGGTGGTCGGTCGTGAGCGCCTCGGGCGGATCATTGGTACGATAGGCGTGGCTATCGTCATTGCGCCCTTACTGGGAACGTCTCTGGGTGCCGTGCTGCTTCAGGTCTGCGGATGGCGAGTCTTGTTTTTTATTAATGTCCCCTTATCTCTCTGTGCCTGGCTTGCGGGATGGAAATTACTCCCTCGCCCGACAATAAAAAATGATAAGCCGCTCTCCCTGGACTGGATGGGGTTAATACTGATTCTTTGTAGCCTTCCCCTGCTCATGGAGGGTATTAAAGGTGTCAGCCTGAATAGTGGTGAAAATAGCGGGAACATTATCTTACTCAGCGTGGGCGCACTGTTTATCGGCTTGTTTATCTTTCGCTCTTTTCGCATTGACTCGCCTTTACTTCATCTCAGCCTTTTCAAACATCGTGGCTTCACATTATCGGCGTTGCTGATGGCTATCGGAGGTGCGGTGAATTTTGGTGGACAGTTCCTGCTCCCGTTGTATTTCCGCGACGTTTGCCATGAAGCACTGGCTGATGTGGGTTTGCTCCTTACCCCGCAGTTAATCGGTTCTGCCATAGGATTCCCGGTCGCCGGTTATTTCTCAGACCGGCTGGGTCCTCGCGTGGTGCTGATCGTTGGCGGCTTGCTCTCGGTGTTAGCGACATGGCCGCTGGCCTTGATTGATGGGGGCAGTAGCTACCTCCTGGTCGGTAGCGCACTCGCTATCAGAGGGTTCGGTTTAGCCCTTGCGACAGTGCCAGCGATGGCGGCAGGCCTGGCGATGGCGGGTACCCGTCATGTTTCTGATGCAGCACCGATTCTCAACATCCTGCAGCGTGTTGGCGCGATGGCTGGCGCGGCCCTGGTGACGGCGTGCTACGTCAGACTGGCGCATACGCAGGGTAGCTTAGCCGCCTTTCAGCACGCCGGGTGGATACTGATCAGCGGCGCCATACTGCTCACCCTTTCAGCACTTTTCATGGTGAACCATCAGGGATCATCAACGCGGGAAGAAACAAGATAACCGGTCTGGCGTCCTGTCCCGCACCCGAGACGCAATAGTTAACACCTCATTCTGAATGAGCGCGAGAGAGACGTGAATGCCAGTCAACGACACCAGCGACTGGCATTGCACGCGACTCCCCACTAAACCGAACCAATCAATCCGCCATCGACCCGGATCACCGCCCCGGTAATGTAGCTGGCAGGCTGGCTTGCCAAAAAGGCAGCGGTAGCGCCGTACTCATGGGGGTGGCCATAACGTCCCGCCGGAATGCTCAGACGACTCTTCTCCGCGACCGCTTCCGCAGTGGAATGTTCCCGTTTCGCCTTGATAGCATCCAGCTGACCCACCCGGTCGGTAGCAATGCGCCCAGGCACCATCACATTCACCGTGACGCCGTCGGCCGCCACTTCAGCGGCAAGGGTTTTCGACCAGCCGAGTAAGCTCATGCGCAGCGCATTCGACAGGGCGAGACCCGGAATCGGGGCAATCACACCGGACGAGGTGGAGGTAATAATGCGTCCCCAGCCACGGCTGCGCATGGCGGGCAGTAGTTTATCGGTGAGCTGGATTAACGAGGCGACCATCACTGAAAATTGCTGTTGCCAGACGGCGCCGTCCGTCCCCTGTGCCAGCGTGGGCGGTGGGCCACCGGAATTATTGACCAGAATATCGATGTCGCCCCAGTGCTCGCGGATATCGGCGATGACCGTATCAAACTGTTCCGGGACGGCAAAATCCAGCGGCCAGGCGCGGGCGGTACCGCCCAGCTGAGTGATGCGTTCCACCGTTTGCGCCAGCTTCTCTCTGTTGCGGCCTGTCACGGCGACCTTCACGCCTTCCTGCGCCAGCGAGCAGGCGATAGCCTGTCCAAGACCACTTCCCGCACCGCAAACCAGTGCCACACGCTGTTGTATCTGCAAATTCATAAATGCTCCTGATTGTATTTTCAGGAGCATTATGTGCAATAGTGATGCCAGTTATACGCGTGGGCTTTTTACATTGACCTGGTCAAACGCGTATTGCAGGTGTTTTCTCATCAACTCTGCCGCCTGTTCCTGTTTGTTCTCTCGCAGGGCATCAATGATGGCAACGTGCTCTTCGCACCACTCTTTTACGCGACGCTTATTGTGATAGCTACCAAATTCCAGCAGGCGGCGCAGCCGGTTTTGCTGCTGAATAGCCTGTAATACAAACAGGTTGCCGCTGGCCTCTGCCAGCAACTCATGAAACGCCGCATCGGTTTCGAAAATCTCTTTGGCCGGGACCTGCGTAATGTCCGGGTGGGTGATGAGTCTCAGATGCCGGGCGCGCAGACGTTTAAGCATCTGCCGGTCAACATGCAGGTTGGGCGTCAGCAACGCCATCGGTTCAATCATCAGGCGAAAACCGTAGCTATTGCGCAGAGCGATATCGGAGTTCAGGGTTTGCAGAAAGCGCCAGCCATGCCCTGCATTGCGGGCAATCAGGCCATCCTCCGATAGCTTCACCAGTGTACGGGTCAGCACGCCGCGATCAACATCATAGCGCTGGCTGATTTCGGTCTGGGTAAAGGATTCCGGCAGGATACCTGCAATGCGGTCATGGACCAGTTGCTCGTACAACTTCTGGTCATTGCTCTTGGACTGCTCAATCTCCAGCTGATCCAGCTCATTACTGCGTTTAAGGAGGAAAAAACCCTGGTTTGGCCGCGCTTCAACCGCCCCCATTCGGGTCAGTTCCTTGAGCCCGGCACGTACCGGCGTACGCGAAACACCCAACGCATCGGCAAGATGTTGCTCACGTAAATGATGACCTGGATCGAATCTTGCTTCAGATATCAGGTCGAGTATTTGCCGGGCTATCCGGCGACTGCTCGCAGTGGAGTCAGGCTGCATGAATTCACGATTCCCTGAAGTGCATTGTTGTGGTCGATATATACAATATCACGAGCAACAAAACGCAGCAAAGTAAAGCAAGGAGTGCACGCTTAACGTGCAATACGCACCAGAATGAGACATTTTTTTCACACGCATAATTGTATTTATTGACTCACTAAATTCAATTTAAACCTTAGCCAGGAGACGACTATGTCCAGCAATTCTTTTCTGTTTCGCCATGTGCGTACTTTGATGTTCGCGCTGACCGCCCTGCCGCTGGTCAGCCATGCGGCGGTGGAAACCATCGCCAAGGGTCAACTGACCTATGGAACGGCAGCGACGTTCATGCCTTTTGAATACGTGAAAGCAGGCAAGCTTACCGGCTTCGATATCGACCTGATCAACGCGCTAAGCAAAGAGATCCAACTGACGCCGGCGCCAATGCCGATGGAATTCAAAGGGCTTATTCCGGCGCTGCAGGGTAAACGTCTGGATATCATCAACTCCGCCATGTACGTCAATCCGACCCGTGCCGAGCAGGTTGACTTCGTACCCTATCTGAAAATCGGCAGCCGCGTGGTGGTCCGCAAAGGTAACCCGGCCAACATCACCGGACGTGACCTGAGCCTCTGCGGCAAAAACATCGCCGTGACGCTCGGCGGGATCGAAGAGAGCCAGGCGCGGGCAGACAATCAGCGCTGCGTGGAGGCCAAAAAACCGGCCATCAACGTCATGACGTTCCCCGCCGCCACCGATTCCGCCGTGGCCGTCGCCCAGGGACGTGCCGATGCCGAGTTCCTCTCCACGCCGGGCACCGTCGCCCTGTTTACCGAAAAAGCCGGCATGTTCGAAGCGGTTGGCGCCGAGTTCGAAGCGAATACTCACATCGCCTTTGCCGTGCGTAAAGGCGATACCGCAACCCAGGCCCTGCTGGAGCAAGGTCTGCAGAGCCTCGTCAAAAATGGCACCTACACGCAACTGATTAAGAAGTGGAACTTCCCAGACTCCGTTGCCCTTTTCTAACCCGTTTGCCATTAACCGGAGAACGCTATGTCGATCGATTTAATGTGGCAGTACTTCCTCTCCCCCGAATTTATTCGGGGTGCGTGGATGACGCTACTGATTACCCTCTGCTCACTGTTGTGTGGCGTGGTGCTGGGCCTGGTGTTGGCGCTGTTGCAGGAAGCGCCGTTTCGCGCCGGGAAAGGGCTGGCCTTTTTCTACCTGTGGCTGTTTCGCGGGACGCCGGTGCTGTTCCAGATAATCTTTGTCTACAACGTGCTGCCAGGCTTCGGCTTACGCTTCTCCGCGTTTACCTGTGCAGTGCTGGCCCTTTCGCTCAATGAAGGCGCCTACATGGCGGAAATTCTGCGCTCTGGCCTGCAGGCGGTGAAAAGCGGCCAGCGCACCGCCGGCATGGCGCTGGGGATGACTCACGGCCAGATCATGCGAAAAATCGTTCTGCCTCAGGCCGCACGCATCGTTCTGCCGCCGATGGGTAACCAGATGATCAGCATGCTGAAATCGAGCGCGCTGGTCTCGGTTATCGCCGTTCAGGAACTGCTGCTGGTCGCTAACCAGGCCGCCAGCGCCAGCTTCCGTTACTTCGAAGCGCTTTGCGCTGCGGGCATCTATTACCTGCTGCTCACCAGCCTGTTCATGATCTTCCAGTCGTGGCTGGAAGGCGTGCTGGATCCCAGGCAGCGCCGCAGCAAAAGCCAGAAGCGGCTGACTCGCCTGTTTAAATTACCGAAAACCGTCCGGGAGGAACCATGAGTGAGAAACCGCTGCTGGAGATGATCGGCATTGATAAGACTTTTGGTCGCCAGACCGTACTCAAAAACTGCTCTCTGACCGTGCAACGCGGAGAAACCGTGGTGCTGATTGGCCCGTCCGGCTCGGGAAAATCCACCCTGCTACGCTGCGTCAACATGCTCTCGCCCGCCGACAGCGGCGATGTGTTCTTCGCCAGCCAGCACATCAGCCGGGGCGATGTGCCGGCGCACAAACTGCGTCAGCGCATTGGCATGGTGTTCCAGAACTACGAGCTGTTCTCGCACCTGACCGCAGCGGAAAACATCATGCTGGCCCCGATGACGGTGTTGGGAATGAACCGTATTGATGCCCGCAAACTGGCGGACAACCTGCTGGCAAAAGTGCGCATCAACGAACGTGCAGACCATTTTCCGGACGAGCTCTCCGGCGGACAGCAGCAGCGCGTGGCGATTGCCCGGGCGCTGGCGATGAAGCCCGAGCTGATGCTCTACGACGAGCCCACTTCCGCCCTCGACCCGGAGATGATCCGTGAAGTGCTGGAAGTCATGGCGGAGCTTAGCGCAGAAGGCATGACCAGCATGGTGGTGACTCACGAAATGGGCTTCGCCCGTCGGGCCGCTAACAAGATTCTGTTTATGGAAGACGGCGAAATTATCGATCGCGCCAACACCAGCGATTTCTTCGCCGGCCATGTCAGCGACCGCGCGCAGCGCTTCCTGACGCAAATATTACATTAATCACGGAGTTCCTATGTCCAGTTATCAGGTTGACAGCGCTCGTATGAAAAAGGACTTAGCGACGCTGGTTGCCATCAACACGGAGAATCCACCGGGCCATGAGCGCGAAGCCGCCGAATGTCTGGAAGGCTGGCTGCTGACCGCCGGGTTCGATCTCTCCTTTAGCGAATACGCACCGGGGCGGACCAACGTTATCGCCGTCCTGAACAATGGACCGGGGCCGTGTTTCGCCTTTAACACCCACCTTGACACCGTTCCGGCGGGCAGCGGCTGGGCCAGCGATCCCTTCACGCTCACCGAGCGTGACGGACGCCTGTATGGACGCGGCGCCTGCGATGCCAAAGGCCCGCTGGTGGCGATGGTTGAAGCCCTGCGTCTGCTGGCTGCCAACCGTCAGCAGTGGTCCGGCACATTGATGGGGGTGTTCACCGCCGATGAAGAGGTCGCCAGCGAAGGGGCGAAATTCTACGTCCGCGATAATCCACCGGCGATTGATTTCGCGGTGATTGGCGAGCCGACCTCGAATGCCACCTTCTCCGCCCACAAAGGCAGCTTACGTCCTCGCGTGCGGGTTAAAGGCGTCACCGCGCATTCCGGTACGCCGGAGCTGGGGGTTAACGCGATTTACCAGTCAGCGCGCCTGTTAGGGTTGATTGAAGAAGCCCACCACCAGCAGGTGCGTTGCCGCTGCCACGATCTGGTCGGCAACGCCAGCCTGACGGTAACCCGCATCCACGGCGGCCATGCGGACAACGTGGTGCCAGACAGCTGTGAGCTGCTGCTTGACCGTCGCATGGTTCCGGGCGAAGACGAAGAGGTCGTCAAAGCCGAACTGCAGCAACTGCTCGACCACGCATACGCACATGCAGGTGTGGAAGCCGAAATTATCGCCTGGCAGCCCACTACCGGCGGCGCGACGCAAACCGACAGCCGCGAAGCCATTGTCGAGCAAAGCCTTGCTGCCTGTCGCCGTCATGGGCAGAGCGAACCCGGCCCGTTTGGTTTTCAGGGGGGATGTGACCTGGTGCATTTCCGTTCGCTGGGCGCAAAAGGCGTCGTGATTGGCCCCGGTTCGCTGGCCGTGGCTCACAAACCCGATGAATTTGTCCCTGTCGATGAATTTATCGCAGCGGCCTACCTCTATCTCGATATTGCGCTCGCCATGCTGCCGCCGGAGCCCGGTTTATGAAAGCGCAGCTCTTTCGGGGAGATCTGCATTACGCCGATGTGACGCTGCATACCGCTGCCTCTGGTCCGGTGACGGCGCTCGATACGCTCTGGCTGCGTCTGGAAGACCAGGGAGTGATCGGGATTGGCGAAGTGCGGCTCAACATTCGCTACCTGCATGGCTACCGCGAAGAGCAGGTGCTGAACAACCTGCTTCAGATACTTCGCCGCTGGGACTGGCGCCAGGCGCCCGCCGCGCGACTCGCCGCGCTAGATGACGAAGACTGCACGCTCCTGCCGCCATCGCGCATGGTGCTGGATATGGCCTTGCACGACCTGCTGGCGCGTCAGCAAGGGGTAAGCGTTGCCGCCTGGCTGGGGGCGCGGGATGGCCTGCCTGCGTGGCACACCAACCAGACCCTGTTCTGGGGCAGCGAGAGACAGATGCTGGAGCAGGCGCAACGCTATGTCGTTCGCGGTTTCACCCAGCTGAAGTTGCGCACAGGCGTGGCGGATTTCGCTACCGACCTGGCCCGTCTGCAACGGCTGCGCCAGCGGTTCGGCCAGCAGATTTCGCTGGCGATTGACGTGAACGGCCAGTGGTCTCTGGCGCAGGCTCACGCGGCATTCCCGTCTCTGCGCGAGCTGAAGCTCAGCTACATCGAACAGCCGTTAAGCCCGGCAAACGACAGCCAGCTTGCGGAGCTGTACGCCTACGGCATCCCGATCATGCTCGACGAAAGCCTCAACAGTGATGCCGCCATCACCCGGCTGATCGCCGCCAAAGGTGCGCTGTGGGGGCATCTCAAACTGGTGAAACTGGGTGGCCTTGCGCCGACGCTGGCCGCCGCCAACCGGCTGCGACTCGCCGACGTGCCATTCATGATTGGCCAGATGAATGAAGGCCATGCTGCCACCGCCGCCGCGCTCCAGCTGTGTCGTGTCGTGCAACCGGCATTTGCCGAGCTGTATGGCGCCGATGGCTTAACGGATGATCCCGTCAGCGGGCTGGAATACCGCAATGGCCTGGTCACCGTCAATGACTCACCCGGTCTGGGCGTGCAGTTTAATGCCGCGCAGGCCCACTTACTCCAGGAGTTTACTCATGCAAGATGTTAACAATGTGATTCAGGGCAGTGAGTCCGCCTTTAGCGCTGATGAATATGCGCAACGCATTCGACGCACCCGCGAACGCTTAAGCCGCGCGGGCGTGGACGTCATGATCGTTACCGGCCCGGAAAACATTTTCTGGCTCACCGGTCAGCAAACACCGGGCTATTACACCTTCCAGGCGCTGTTGCTGCCGGTAGAAGGGGATCCGGTGTTTGTGATTCGCCAGCTCGAATACTTTAACTTTATCGCCAACACCTTTATTTCTGACGCCGCCATCTACCAGGATGGCGATAACCCGGTGGATTTCCTGGTGGGCATGCTGCAACAGCGCGGCTGGCTCCACAAACGGATTGGGCTGGACAAACGCGGTTGGTTCCTGCCGGTTGCCGTGTATGAAGCCCTGCAGGCCAGGCTCGGCACCATTGCCGATACCGCGGGCGTCATCGAGCCGCTGCGCGCCGTGAAATCGGCGGCGGAGGTGGAAAAAATCGCCATCGCAGCGCGCTATGTGGACGCGGGCATGCGCGCGGGCATGGCGGCGATTCGCAGCGGCGCAGACGAAAACGCGCTGGTCTCGGCGATGATGGGGGCCGCCATTGCCGCCGGTTCCGAGTATGTCGGCATGGAACCGCTGGTCTCGACCGGCCCACGCAGCGGCGTGCCGCATGGCACATGGCGTCGTCGGGTGATGCAGGATAACGACCCGGTATTTCTGGAAATGTCAGCGGCTCACGACCGCTACCACGCCGCGATGATGCGCTCCGCCTGGCTGGGGCGGCCGCCCGCTATCGCCATCGAAATGGAAAAAGTGTGTCAGGAAGCCCTGCAGGCCTCTCTTGATGCCATTCGTCCAGGCGCCACCTGCGAAGCGCCGCACCTGGCCTGCCAGAAGGTGATTGATCGCGCCGGGTTCACCGAAAACTTCAAAAAACGCACCGGTTACTCCATCGGTATCGCCTTTGCGCCGGACTGGGGCGAAGGCGGCATTCTCAGTCTGTATCGTGGCGTCACCACTGAGCTGCAGCCAGGAATGACCTTCCACATTCCACCGGCTCTGCGGATCTACGGTCAATTTACCGTCGGCGTCAGTGAAACCGTGGTGGTGACCGAAACCGGATATCGTCAGCTGGGTTCCCTGGCTCGCCCTCTCACACTGCTGTAAGGAAAGAAAAATGAAAGATATCAATGAATGCCGTGAACGCCTGCGCGGTATTTTCAACATCACCGTCACCCCGTTCACCGCCAGCGGCGCGATCGACTTTCCGGCGTTACGTGAAAATATTGAACGCGTGATTGGTCTGGGTTATGACGGTCTGCTGATTGGCGGCACCTACGGTGAATTCCCGGTGATGACCGTCGAAGAACGCCGTGAGCTGTTTCATCAAGTCATGGCCTGTGTGGATGACCGCGTGGCGGTCATGCTGTGCAGCGCCAGCGCCGACCCGCGCGATGCCCGCGAGCTGACGCTGCTGGCAAGCGAGCTGGGCGGCCTGCCGATGGTGACCGCGCCCTTTGTTAGCGAAATCACTGACCAACAGATCGTCAGCTACTTCAAAGAGATGGCTCCCTTATCCAAAACCGGCATCCTGGTGTACAACGCGCCGGGCATCGGCATCACCCTCTCCCCGGCGCTGCTGGAACAACTGGCAGAGATCCCCAACGTGGTCGGCATCAAACAGGGCGATCTCAACCCCACCGCCATCGACCAGATTGCCAACCGTCTGCGTGGGCGTCTGCGCCTGTTCTGTGCTTCCGATCTGGCCTTCCTCGGGCCAATGATGGCCGGGTTTGACGGCATCAGCACCACCAACAGCGGCGCGCTGCCGGAGCTGATTATCAATACCTTCCGGGCCGTGGAACAGGGCGATGCCGCCACGGCCCGCGATCTGCATCAGCTGTGGTACGCGTATCGCGCGCTGGCGCGCAAACATGGTCAGCCGCAGCTGGTGAAAGCGGCGATGGCGCTGCGCGGTTTTAACGGCGGCACCGTACGCGCACCGTTAAAACCGATCGACGACGCGGCGCTGGCGGAGCTGACTCACGTCATGTCGGCGCTTGCCAGCGACAGCCGTAGCGGCGTTACGCTGGCGCGTTAAGCGCCGCCCGTAAAAAGGCGACGAACAGCGGATGGGGCGCATCCGGGCGGGACATCAGTTCCGGGTGCCCCTGCACACCATGCCAGAACGGCAGTTCCGGCTGGGAGATGGCCTCCACGATATCGTCCGTTTGCGCACTGACGCTGACTCCGCTGCGATCCAGCGCCGGCAATAAGTCGGTGTTAAAGCAGTAGCGATGGTTGTAGTGCATTTCGCGGATATCACCGGGGATCAACCCGAAGGAAAAAGGGAATACGCCGCAGCGATGACGGCCATCGACAAAGGGAACAAAGCTGTGCAGAGCCTCATCCGGAGCCACTTCGGCGGGAATGGCTGATTCGCAACCCGGACGTCGGCGCACGACTGCGGTCATCATGCTCTGCATTCCCAGGCATAACCCCAGCGTGGGCTGTCCGCGGGCAAGCGTATCTTCCGCCACGCGGATTTGTCCCTTGACGGCGGCCATCGAGGAACCGCCTGGCAACACGACGCCCTGGACGTCGTGGAGGTCGTGTAACCCAGGGGACAGACTGACCGGCGAGAAGAAATGGACATCCAGCTTCAGCCCCAGCGACGCCGCGGCATCACCCAGTGAGCCAAGCGTGGCGGGGTAAACCAGACGGTGGTCTGACTCACGGCCAATCAGTGCGATGCGCAAGGACGTCCCGGCAGAGGATGGCTCCCCGGCATCCCAGCGACCATAGCGATCGGCGGTGAGGTCTAACACCGTATGTTGCCCGTCGCTGAGCGTCAGGCGCTGGTTGCGGTCATCGCTGAACAGCCGTTGGCCCGGCAGGTCGGCGATAAGCGCTGCCTGCGAGGACGCCAGCACAATGACAGCATCTGACTCAGGCAGGCTGGCGATATCGCGCACCTCTTCACGCAGCGTATCGCTGCGCCAGAGGCCGCTGGTCACGCAGTACCCGGCACGAATGACGTGCTGATGGCTGTCGGGAACATCGCCGGCGAAGTCGGGGCGAAGGCTCCAGAGAGGCAGTCCAAGACGATTAGCCCACAGGCTGGCGGTAATACCGTAGCGAGCGGGCGCAGAGGTGTTATCGAGAATAAAGATCGGTGACACGGCGAGTTTCCTGCTGAGGTTGGGGACCTAATTGTATTAATTGAATCATTAGATACAAAAGAGGATTTATGAATAACAGTCAAATCGCCCGTCGTATGCAATCTGTACGCCCTTCACCGACAGCGGTCATTTCTGACCAGGTACGGGCACTGGAAGCCGCAGGCAAGCCGGTTATCAACCTGGGCGAAGGAGAACTGGATTTTGCTACCCCGGCCCATATCAGCTATGCGGGCATTGAAGCGATCGTGCATCATCAGACTAAGTATACCGCCGTTTCCGGCACCGCCGCGTTAAAGGAGGCCATTGCCGCCAAGTTCGCTCGCGACAATCAGTTGCATTACCGTCCGCAAGAGATCATCGCAGGCAGTGGCGCCAAGCAGCTTATTTTCAATGCTTTTCTGGCCACCCTCGACGCCGGGCAGCAGGTCATCATTCCCGCCCCCTACTGGGTCTCGTATCCGGATATGGTCTCTCTGGCCGATGGCGAACCGGTGATTGTGCCCTGTGATGAACAAAACGGCTGGAAGCTGACGCCACAACAACTGGCCGCCGCCCTCACCCCATCAACGCGCTGGCTGATCCTCAACTCGCCGGGCAACCCGACGGGGGCGATTTACAGCGAGCAGGAACTGCGTGCCCTGGCTGCGGTGCTGGCGGATTACCCACAGGTGCTGGTGATGGCCGACGATATTTACGAGCCGCTGCGCTATGACAATACCCCTTTTACCACTTTTGCCCAGGCCGCCCCGCAGATGGTTTCACGTACCCTGACGGTAAACGGTGTGTCCAAAAGCCACGCCATGACCGGCTGGCGCTTGGGCTATGCGGGAGGGCCGCAATGGCTGATTGCCGCCATGCAGATCCTGCAATCACAAAGCACCTCCAACCCCAGCAGTATTTCGCAGGCTGCGGCGGTCGCAGCGCTTAACCACTCAGCCAATTTCTTCGACGGCTGGCTCAACGTGTTAGATAAACGCCGCCAGCAGGTGCTGGGAATGATTGCCGCCACCGATGGCCTGAGCGCCACCGCTCCCCAGGGGGCATTCTATGTGTTTGCTAACTGCCAGGCGCTCATGGGCCGGATGACCCCTGGCGGCGAAATCCTTCGCAACGACAGCGCGCTGGCGAACTGGCTATTAGAACAAACCCAGGTGGCCGTTTTACACGGCTCCGCGTTTGGAATGCCGGGGTATTTGCGTATTGCGTATGCGATAGAAGATGGCCTGCTAACCCAAGCCTGCCAGCGGATAGCGGGCGCCTGCGCGCAATTGCGTTAAAAGCGTGTGGTGGCGCAGCGGCTACCCACGCGGCGGCAAACCACGCTCGGCCTGAAAAATGCCGTGCTTATCGCCTACCTTGCCGATAAGCACGTTGTCATCATGATAGCTCACCGGGTAATAGCGACGTTCTCTTTCCCGGTTTTCCACTCCACCGTTGCGGCCACTACCGCACGCGGCAGGAATAGCATCCTGCGCATAGCTAATAATAAAGCAACCTCCCTGCAGCTGAATTTATACCAGACCCACAAAATAGATTTTCGTTATTTTGTTAATGCTATAAAAAACACAATGCTAACAGCTATCCCCGAATGTTGAACACGTGCAAGGTTTCAGAAATTATGATATAGTTCGCGCTTTAATGGATAGTGATTAAGGTTGAAATATTGAAAACGGCCAATTTTTCTGAGTTGATAAAAATAGCTGCGCTACAACTGTTCAGAGAAAAAGGGTTTAGCAATGTCTCAACCCGTGATTTGACGCAGAAAATGAATATTTCCAGAAGTCATATCTATCACTATTATCGAGACTGGGAAACGCTCAAGAAATCCACTATTCAGTATATGTTTGAAAATGACATACAAGAATGTCATGCGTTTTTAAACGCGTCAGAAAAAATGAGCGCTAGTGAAAGAGTAAACCTCTATATCAGAACGCTGTTACCCGATGCACCTTCGGCACACTGGCTGCTCTACCTTGAACTATGGCCAATGGCAGCACGCGATGCGGATTATGCTAAATTAGTGCACGATTACTCCCTGCAATGGATCACTATTCTTGAAGGCATCATTAGCGTAGGGATGCAGGAAGGCGAGTTCCTTGCGGAAAACGCCGCTACCTCTGCCAGACAAATAAACACATTAATTGATGGGTATTCCAGCTTGCTGATCCTCGATTATTCAGAAGACAGACGCAGCATTTTTCTTAATGAAATATCTGAGCTTGCCTTTAAAATACTTAAAAAAGATTTCTGAGTGGGTGAAGCAAGGTAGCGTATCAGTTAACCCTTTTTTATATTGAGATAACTTAAAATACGCTGCATTTTACTTTCTGCCGTCGTATTCCCTGGCGCAGCGCTGTCTATCCAGGTCTCATCGGCTTCAGGATGCGGACCTGACAGGATGATGTTTCCCTTACCATACCGGTACTTACCAATGGCGATATCTCCATTCTTGTAGTAAGCGATCGGCTGGAATCCAGTACTTGAGATACTACTGTTGAGATAAGGCCCATCCTGGTAGTAAAAAGGCTCTTGTTTATTATTCCATGTCAGTTGCAGGGTATAATCGCCTTCATCAACGGCCTGCGAACCGGGTCTTCCCACCTCTGACTCTAAAGGCGCATCAATAAGCCCTATCCAGTCTTTGTCGGCAAGATAGGCCCCCATACAAAGACCAAGAAAGGATTTGCCGCTTTTCACAAAATTACGGATAGCCTCTGCCCCTTCATCACCCAGGGCTTGATAAGATCCGGGTATATCCTGACCGCCGCCAGGTTGAATATAGAGATCGAATTTTTTCAGTGTTTGCGCATTTAATTTCAGCTTTTCTTTTTCGCCCACATAAGAAATGTGCAGAGGCAGGCCTGTCGCGACCAGCGATTTTACCACCATTTCAGAACAGCCTGGGCACCCGGCCTCCCCGCGATAAACGGCGACATTATAACTCTCTGATTGCGAGGGCTTTGCCAGCACCGATGCGGTGAAAAAGGCGAAAGAAAAGGCAACCGTTAGTATTTTTGCTTTTTTAAGTCTGGTGCCCTGGAAAAAAATTTTCATGTCAGTAGATCCCCTGGTTATGTAGTGTCATGGTTAATCACAGCGTATCACTTTTGGATCCCGCAGATGATGACAATAAATTAGAGCGATTGCTCAAATTTATCCTCAACCTCAAATTTGTCAAGCCGTTTAATTAAAATAAATAATGTTTCTTTATTCTGTAAGGTAAAGGCGACAATATTTTATAAATATCTTTTAATGAGATATTCTCATATCTTATTGCCTTCTCAATAACATTAAATACCGAAGAGAGGGTGAAAAAAGAGTCGATCATGCTCCATGTAATACCGCGGTCATCTTACCGGGCAAACGTCAACATTGCGTACTGGTCGCGCTACACAGCGATGGCAGTTCAGCAACAACACCACATGGCATGTTTTACATAAATCATCATTATATTCATGTAGTTATAAAAACAACGTCACGTGCGCCTTGATCCATCAGCACATTCAATAATACTGTATATAAAAACAGTATTCGAGGATCGATACCATGCAGTTTACTCGGCCAACTGAGATTTCGCCCCCACTCATGCTCCCCCTCTTCTCCGAGAGGGTGCCCTGCGGATTTCCCAGCCCCGCTCAGGATTATGTTGAGGACAGGCTGGATCTCAATAAATTATTGATAAAACATCCGAGTGCTACCTACTTCATCAAAGTCAGCGGAGAGTCTATGCGTGATGCCGGCATCAGTGATGGAGACCTTTTAGTGGTTGACCGCTCACTGTCTGCCGTACATGGTGATATCGTCATTGCGGCTATCGCAGGTGAATTCACCGTGAAAGAACTTCGCACTCATCCTTTTTTACAGCTAGTGCCGCACAATCGCGATTACGCTTCCATTTCGTTTCATAATGCCGAAGAATTAGAAATATTTGGCGTGGTCATTTTTAGCATTAAAGCGCATAAATAATTATGTTTGCCCTCGTCGATGTCAATAACTTCTATACTTCTTGTGAAACGGTTTTTCGCCCTGATTTAAAGGGGAAGCCTATTGTGGTCGTGTCCAATAACGATGGTTGCATTATTTCTCGCTCTGCCGAAGCGAAATCCCTCGGTATAAAAAATGGCGAACCTTTCTTTAAAATAAAAAATAACCCTTATTATTCCAGTGTTCATTTTTTCAGTTCTAACTATGCGCTTTATGCCGACCTCAGTGACCGTGTTATGCAAACGCTCACGGCAATGTCTCCGTCAATAGAAATCTATTCCATCGATGAAGCCTTTATTAATTTATCCGGAGTAATGAATTGCGTCCCCTTATCCACCTTCGGCCATGAAATAAGAACTCACGTATTGAAAAATACTGGCTTAACGGTGGGCGTAGGTATTGCGCAAACCAAGACATTAGCCAAGCTCGCTAACCATGCCGCCAAGACATGGCGCGGCACGGGCGGCGTTGTCGACTTATCCAATATTGTGCGCCAACGCAGGCTACTCGCCCTTGTCCCTGTTGAAGAGGTCTGGGGCGTTGGGCGAAAAATGAGTAAAAAACTTAATTTAATGGGTATTAATACCGCTCTGGATCTGGCTGAAAGCTCATTATGGGTCATAAAAAAGCACTTCAATGTGGTGCTGGAAAGGACCGTTCGCGAACTGCGTGGTGAGCCATGTTTTGAGCTACAAGAATTTTCCCCAACAAAACAACAGATTATTTGTAGTCGCTCTTTTGGCAACCGGGTAACGCAGTATTCAGATATGCATCAAGCCATTTGCGCCTATGCTGAGCGAGCAGCAGAAAAATTACGCAGTGAGCATCAATTTTGCCGCTTCGTTAGCGTATTTGTCCGGACGAGTCCGCACGCCGTTAATGAAACATATTATGGCAACCAAGCGTCAATGAAGCTATTAACGCCGTCTAATGATACCCGTGACATTATAAATTGTGCCACAAACTGCCTGCAGAGAATTTGGATTGATGGTTATCGATATATGAAAGCCGGTGTTATGCTTGCTGATTTCTTCAGTAATGGCATAGCGCAGCTAAACTTATTTGAAGATAACGCGCCGCGCAAAAATAGTGCTGCGTTAATGGATGTTATCGACCAATTAAATCAATCCGGGAAAGGAAAGGTCTGGTTTGCCGGTCAGGGGATCGAAAAATCCTGGGCGATGAAGCGTGAAATGCTTTCCCCGGCTTACACCACCCGATATTCAGACCTACCCGTCGCGAAATGAATGTACGCAGGTAATGACATCGCTTCGGGTGAAGGTCACTGCGTTTACCAGGCCTACGCAATCAGCGATAACGCCTTTGCAGCGCGGAAATCCCCTCCGCTCGTCAGTGAGGCCTGCCTGACCGCCGGCGGACGAGGTGCTGCTTTTGCGCGCAGCCCTCTCCCGCACGAGGTTGCGGATGAGCAGCACCGCGGCATTCGCTTGACACTGTACATTAATACAGTAAAACTATCGCCCGCGATCAGCATACAGAGGACAGAAGATGTTTGTGGAACTGATTTATGACAAGCGCAATTTTGCCGGGCTGCCGGGTGCCAGAGAGGCCATTCTTAACGAACTGACCAAACGCATGCAGCGCATTTTCCCGGAAGCGGAAGTGCGGGTGAAGCCGATGATGACGCTTCCGGCGATCAACACCGACGCCAGCAAGCATGAAAAAGAGCTGATCAGCCGTACGGTGCAGGAGATGTTTGAAGAAGCGGATATGTGGCTCACTGAAGAGTGATGCCGCCCGTCGTTGGCGGTGGCCATCTCTTTAAGAGCTTTCCCGGATGTGTCAGAGCTGCGGGCAACAGTACAATAGCGGCGGTTGCAGACTGGCAATGCAACCTTCGCTCACCTGCAGGCTCTTGCATACGGCCAGCAGGTGAGCCCTACCAGCCTCCCCTCATCGCCCTCACAGCGTCTCCGGTAGCGCCGCTATAATTCTATCCACCAGCTCGCGATGCTGATGGACCTTCCCGCATTTAACAATGATCTGCCTGGCGTTGTCATAGCCCGGGGCCCACAGCCGGTTATTGAGCAGAACGTCCTTATAGACCGCGATCAGCGGTTTGTTCCACGCCGCCGCCATATGCACCACCGAGGTGTCCGGAGAGATAATCAGCTCCGCCTGGGCAATCAGCGCCATCGCATGGTGCAGCGTGTTAAACGGATTAATCACCACCTCCGGCGGCAGCGGGATGCGGATCTCACGCCGGTGATCGAGCAGAATAACCGCCAGCCCCGGATGGCGAGCCCGCAGCTTGTCGAGCAGTTCGGCCAGCTGCGTCTGGGAGAGACTCCGGTCGGCATGGCCGGCAAAAATATTAATCACTACCGCTTTTCCGCTCAGCGACGCCAGATACTGCGCCACCTCCTGCATAATCGGCCCGGGCACCGCCAGGTCGTAAGTGTCCAGAGCGCGGGTGTCCAGTTGGAGATAGTCGGCGATCAACGCGAACGTCTTCGTTACGTGCCAGCGCTGGCAGTCAAAATCAAAAGAGTGAGAGTAATGTTTAATCGATGGCCATTTATTAAACCCGAGTACTGATTTGGCTTTTATTTGTCGAAAAAGCCGCAGGCGATGCACGGGAATATCGAACAGCGAAGGGTCAATAATAATATCGTACTTATTATTAGCCAGTTCATTAATGACGTCGCGGGGTACGTTATGGTTAAATTTACGCAAAAAATCAGCGGAATTGACCGGCTCAGCCTCATAAATATGGCGGATCCGCGGGTTATAGCGCATCACCTGGCTGTTAGAGGTCGTCAGCAGAAAATCAACGATATAACCTGACTGATGCAGGCATTTTACCAGCGCGGAATCCACCACCACATCGCCGACCGCCCCCTCATTGCGCATGAGTAAGACAGTTTTCGCGGACGACAAATCCACCGGCTGACGGCGTCGGCGGTCCCAGAGCGCTTTCGCCACTCCCACCCGCAGGGCATTACGTACTTTCTTAGTAAAGTAATTCCGCCGTCTGTTGAGCTCCCTTATTTTATTAAACTTCTTGCGTGGGGAACCCTGCATGGTTGCATCGTGCATCATCCTAACCTCATTACGGCAATTATTAATATTCTGTGTCGTCCGATAGAGACTGAGCGAAATAAAAAAAGTTCGATTGAAAATGAAAATCATTCTTTTTTTTATTTACAAAACTCATCTGCTGCGCCTGCGAGATTGCACCACAGCACTGTGAAGCAATAATGAGCGAATGGTGAATTTCCCGGCCCACCGTTGGCAGGCTGACGCAACAGCGCTAAGCTGGCGGCTTGATGATGTCAGGAGGACGCTATGCTTGAAGCAGTAGAAGGTAATATCCACCAGCGCCTGTGCGCGCTGCTCGACGAACACCAGGCGCGCTACCGGGTGATGGCGCATGACGCGGTCGGCCAGTGCGAAGCCGTCTCGGCGATCCGCGGCACCGCGCTTGGCCAGGGCGCAAAAGCGCTAGTCTGTAAAGTAAAAGGAAACGGCGTCAACCAGCATGTGCTGGCGATCCTCGCCGCCGATCAGCAGGCCGATCTCGCCAGCCTGGCCCGGCATATCGGCGGCAGCAAAGCCTCGCTGGCCAGTCCGGCGGAAGTGGATGCCCTCACCGCCTGCGTGTTCGGCGCCATTCCCCCCTTCAGCTTCCATCCGGCGCTGCGGCTGGTGGCCGACCCGCTGCTGTTTGAGCGCTTTCCACAAATCGCCTTTAACGCCGGACGCCTGGACCGGTCGATCATTCTCGATACCGAGGATTATTTACATATCGCCCGACCGGAGATCGCGACCTTTCGCCGCCTTAGCTAACCGGGCATCCGCCCTGATTTTCGCCGCATGGCGTGAAAATCCTGTTTATTCACGCCACGATGCGTAGAGTAAGCGGGATATTTTTTGGCTTTCTTTTTTTGGCAAGGACCTCTGTACATGTTTGATACCACCCTGTTGATCCTGCTGGGTCTGGCGGCGCTCGGCTTTATCAGCCATAACACCACCGTAGCGATCTCCATCCTCGTGCTGATTATCGTGCGCGTTACACCGCTAAATACCTTCTTTCCCTGGATTGAGAAACAGGGGCTGACTGTCGGGATCATTATTTTAACCATCGGCGTGATGGCGCCTATCGCCAGCGGTACGCTGCCGCCCTCGACGCTGATCCACTCCTTTATGAACTGGAAATCACTGCTGGCGATTGCGGTCGGGGTGTTTGTTTCGTGGCTCGGCGGGCGCGGTGTCTCCCTGATGGGCTCCCAGCCGCATCTGGTGGCCGGGCTGCTGGTCGGCACGGTACTCGGCGTCGCCCTGTTTCGCGGCGTCCCGGTCGGACCGCTGATTGCCGCCGGGATCATCTCATTGTTTATTGGGAAGTCGTAGCCAGGCTGCCGTGATAGCGGCCCGGCGTCTGTCCGAGCCCTTTTTTAAACATGGTGATGAAGGCGGTGGTGGAATCGTAGCCCAGCGCCTGAGCCGTTTGCTGCACCGTCTGCCCGCGGATCAGCAGCTGTAGCGCGAGGATCAGCTGCAGCTGATGGCGCCAGCGGCGAAAGCTCAGCCCCGTTTCGCGCACCACCAGGCGGGCCAGATTGCGCTCGCTCATCGCAAACACCGCCGCCCACTGGCTCAGGGTCTGCCAGCGCGCCGGATCCTCGGCCATCATCGTCACCATCTGACGAATTTTCGGGTGGTTTGATACCGGCAGCTGCAGGTGCTCCTGCGGCTGCCGGGGCAGCTCATCAAACAGAACCTGCACCAGCCGGGCCGTGGCAGGGGCGGCCAGCAACTCCCCGCCGCGTTCCGCCAGGGTGAGGATCAGCTCCCGCACCAGCGGGGAAATCTTTAACGTACAGCAGCGGTCCGGCATCGGCGCGGCGCCCGGCTCGATGAACAGGAAACACACCTGGGCGCCGGGGGTGGCGCGGTTACTGTGGGAAAGCTGTCCCGGGACCCACACCGCATACTGCGGCGGCACCATCCACATCGCGTTCTCCACCTCGCAGGTCAAGGCGCCGTGCAGGGCGAGGATCAGCTGCCCCTTACGGTGAGAATGCGCCGGAATATACTGCTCCGCCTCCACCACCTGAATACGAAAGGCAATGGCCGATTCGTGGCCACTGTCCGGTTCATAACCATCCAGACCCAGTCCGATCATCATGTTGTCCGATATTAGCGATAATCTGTCATTTTAGCTTGATTTAAACAGAGGACAAAGTCGCTATCGTAACCCCCTCGTTAGTTACCTTGAGAATGATATGTCTTCTGTGATCTCCTCTACCGGCCGCCGCCCCGCGCTGCTGATTGCCGGTATCTTGCTCATCGCCACCACCCTGCGCGTGGTCTTTACCGGCGCGGCGCCGCTGCTGGACGCGATTCGTAGCGACTATGGCCTGACCACCGCGCAGACCGGGCTGCTCACTACCCTGCCGCTGCTGGCCTTTGGCCTTGTCTCGCCGCTGGCGGCAGGAGTTGCCCGCCGGTTCGGCATGGAACGCAGCCTGCTGCTGGCGATGCTGCTGATCTGCGCCGGCATTGCCCTGCGCTCCCTGCCCTCCGCTGCACTGCTGTTTATCGGCACGGCGGTGATCGGCTGCGGTATTGCGCTGGGTAACGTGCTGCTGCCCGGACTGATTAAACGCGATTTCTCGCAGCATGTCGCGCGGATGACCGGCGCCTATTCCCTGACGATGGGCGGCGCGGCGGCGCTCGGCTCGGCGCTGGTGGTTCCCGTGGCAATGGCCGGATTCGGCTGGCGCGGCGCGCTGTTGCTGCTGATGGTCTTCCCGCTGCTGGCGATCCTCAGCTGGCTGCCGCAGTCCCGGCGCCGGGCGGAGGCGCCATTGACCGGCTCAGGCGCCATGCACAACCGGGGGATCTGGCGGTCGGCGCTGGCCTGGCAGGTGACGCTGTTCCTCGGCATCAACTCGCTGGTCTATTACGTGATTATCGGCTGGCTGCCGTCGATTCTACAGAGTATGGGCTATAGCGAAGCGCAGGCCGGCTCGCTGCATGGCCTGCTGCAGCTGGCGACCGCCGCGCCAGGTCTGGCGATACCGTTGATCCTGCATCGGCTGCGCGACCAGCGTGGGATCGCGGTGCTGGTCGCCCTGATGTGCGCCATCAGCGCCGCCGGGCTGTGGCTGCTGCCAGGGCTGGCGATCGGCTGGACGCTGCTGTTCGGCTTTGGCTCCGGAGCTACCATGATCCTCGGCCTGACGTTTATCGGCCTGCGCGCCAGCTCGGCGCACCAGGCCGCGGCGCTGTCAGGGATGGCGCAGAGCGTCGGCTATCTGCTGGCCGCCTGCGGGCCGCCGCTGATGGGTAAGATCCACGATGCCAATGGCGACTGGCATATTCCGCTGCTGGCGGTGGCGCTGATTTCGCTGGTGATGGCGGTCTGCGGCGCCCTCGCCGGACGTGACCGGGAAATCCATTCCTGAAGATGACCGGCAGCGCCCGCTGCCGGTGGGTTTATTGTGCCGCGGCGCGAATCAGCGCCTGGACCAGCGGCGAGGGACGCCCATCCAGCGCGTGGCGTTCATGCTGGAACAACGTGGCGACAAAAAACGGGTGCGTCACCAGCTCGACGGCGCGGATCTCACCCTCTTCATCCCAGCCGGTGACGCGCAGATCGCCCTGTTCCAGCTCTCCGGCAAACGCGCTGTCCACCCCGTACCGGCAGTGGTAGCCCTCTTCAATGCTCTCCCGGCCATAGGCGCGGGCAATCAGCGTATTCGCCCGCAGCTCGACGACGGCGGAGGTCTCCACCAGCGAACAGCTAAGGGGAGCGATCACCATCCGCCCTTCGCTGTCAGTTTCCGCATGACCGGCATCCTGCCAGCCGAGCACGTTACGGGCGTATTCAATCACCGCGTGCTGAAAGCCGCCGCATGTGCCGAGGAAAGGGATGCCGTTTTCGCGGGCATAGCGGATCGCAGTAAAGGCCCCCTGCGGATGACGATACGGGCTACCGGGAACGACCCAGACGGCATCGTACTCGGCCAGCGCCTCGCCGGAGACGATCGACGGGGTGGCGAGCCAATCATATTTCACCGGCTGCTCCAGCACGGCGGCAGCATCGTCTATCGCCAGGGGAATGGCCTGATGGGCAACAATATCGGGGTGATAATCGCCGACGAGGGCGAGGCGTAAAGGGGTTTTCATAGCAGGTTCCTTATGTCTGGACGAGACGAGCAGCACAAGGCACGTCAGGATAGCGATCCCTCCAGTGGAACACAATCCTTATTTTCGCCCCACCGCCCCCGCCGGCGGGTAAGGTATACTGGAGCAAGCGTGAAAGGGAGAAAGGATGAAAAGTAAGCTTTTGGTCAGCGCCTGCCTGATGGGATTCCAGGTGCGGTATAACGGTAGCGAGAAGGCACAGCTGGCGGCGACGCTGTCCCGCTGGCAGCAGACGGGGCGGCTGGTGATCCACTGCCCGGAGCTGGCGGCCGGTCTGTCCACGCCCCGTCTGCCGGCGGAGATCGTCGGCGGCGCCGGCGGGGATGTCCTTGCCGGGCGGGCGCGGATCGTGGAAAGCGACGGCCGCGATGTCACGGGACATTACCAGCTGGCCGCCTGGCTGGCGCTCAGCGCCGCCCGGGAAGCGGGCTGTCAGGCAGCGTTACTCACCGATGGCAGCCCTACCTGCGGCAGCCAGTTTGTCTATGACGGTTCTTTTCGCGGACGACGCAAAGCGGGCGCCGGGGTCGCGGCCGATCTGCTGCGCGCCCACGGCATCACGGTATTTTCCGACGGGCAAATCCCGCAGTTGCTCGCCTGGATGGCACAGAGGGAGCAGGATGATGATTCAATGTAAACGGGTGTATGACCCGCAGGAAAGCAGCGACGGCTACCGGGTGCTGGTCGACCGTCTCTGGCCGCGGGGGATGAAAAAAGAGGCGCTGGCCTGTGATGAATGGTGTAAGGCGTTAACGCCTTCCGCTGAGCTGCGAAAAGCCTTTCACGGCGAAGCGATCGATTTCGCCCACTTCAGCCAGCGCTATCGCCAGGAGCTCGACACCCATCGTGAAACGGGCCTGCGGCTGGCGGCGCTGGCGCAGCGCCAGCCGTTGACGCTACTGTACGCTGCGAAGAACACCGAGCAGAATCATGCCCGGGTGTTGGCCGCCTGGCTGGCGGCCCTGCCGGTTACGATTTAGCCGGATGATCCCGACGCCACAGCGCCCACTCGTCGAGGGTTTCGCCGCTGGGTAGTTTGCACTGGGTGCTAACGCCCTGCGGCGTTTGCACCGGCACCCGGGTACCGCCGGATTGCTGACAGTACACCGACGCGGGATTGGCCATGCCGATGGTTTTCGTCGGCGCGGTGGACTGCGGCTGGGCACAGCCGGCTAATACCAGTGGCAGAATAGCCAGTAACTTTTTCATCGTTCCTCCCTTTCCTGAATGCCCGGGGATTTTAGCCTGAATCTCCACGTTTTCTCCATCTTGCCTGCACTTTTCCCCCGTAGAGTAGCCCCTGTTCTCGAACTGACCAGAGAACAGATCATTCCATAATCAATGAGTTTTTCCCCGTCGCCCCCGACGGGGCTTTTTTTCCTGCCGCGTGGACAAGTATTCCCCAAACAGATGTGATAAATTTAAAAATATCACTGTTTATTCGACGCTGATGTCCGTTTGCAGCCCATTATGCTGGGGTGACGTTTGGCGTGCTGGAGCTGTATTATTCATGTCAGATTTTATTCTTGCCCGGGTGTCGCAAACCCTCGCTGCGGAACAGTCCCTGGAAACCCTGGTGCGCCAGCTGCTGGAGATGCTGGAGGCGGTGACCCGAATGGAGTCCACCTATCTTACCCGCATCGATATCAACGCCCAGCGGCAGCAGGTAATGTTCGCCCATAACAGCAGCGAAATGCAGATCCCGGAAGGATTCTCCGTCCCCTGGGATGAATCCCTGTGCAAACGCGCCCTTGAGGATCAGTGCACGTTTAGCAACGACGTGGCCCATCGCTGGCACTCCTGCATCGCCGCCCAGGAGCTGGGGATCGCCACCTTTTTAAGCATTCCCGTCCGCCTGGCCGATGGCTCGCTGTTCGGTACCCTCTGCGCCACCAGCCGACAGAAGCAACCTTATAATCTCGAAGGTGAACAGGTGATGGGCCTGTTCGCGAAGCTCATTTCCCACTACGTGGAAAAAGACACCCTGGTGCAACAGCTGCAGGCGGCTAACGTCGCGCTGGAGCTGCACTCGTCGACCGATGAGCTCACCCAGCTTCCTAATCGCCGTGCGCTGTTTAAGCAGCTGGCGCTACGCTTTGCCTCCGCCCGCGCCCAGCAGCAGCAGGTGTCACTGATTTTTATCGATCTCGACGGTTTTAAAGCCATTAACGATCGGTTCGGTCATCCGTGCGGCGACAGCTTCCTGGTACAGGTCGGCGAACGACTCACCGCCGTCGCGCGCCGTGAGGATATCGTTGGTCGTCTCGGCGGCGATGAGTTTTTGATCGTCGGTAGCGCCCAGGAGCCCGCGGCGCAGCAAGCGTATGTCGCGATCCTGCGCCAGGCCCTGTGCGGCGTCTACTTCCTCGGCGAACAGCATATCGACTATGAAGGCGCCAGCTTCGGGGTGATCATCTGCGATCCGCAGAGTATCGATGTTGAAGCGGCCTTACGCGCCGCCGATGAGGCGATGTACCAGGATAAGAAGTCCCGCCGTCAGGAGAATTTCATTCATATTGACTAAAGTACCGCGATATCCAGTATCATGCAGGGCATCATTCGTGGGTACAGGGACACTATCATGAAATTGGGTATTCTTTTCCCGGTGGCGATCTTTATCATCGCCGTCGTCTTTCTCGGCTGGTTTTTTGTCGGCGGCTATGCGGCGCCGGGTGGGGCATAATGAAAAAAAGCACCATTATTATGCTGGTTGTCGCCATCGTGGCGGTGGCCGGCAGCCAGTTCGGCTGGTGGTGATCGCGGCGGCGATATTGCGGAGTTATCCTATCCCATCAACAAGTTAACCCTTTACACTCACGTTATCCACCGCGGCATTCTCTGCCCCGGGGAAAGCAGAATAGCGGGAGAAGTAAGGGATGAAAAAACCGATCGTGTTACCGTTGATTATTGCGCTGTGCACGCTGTTATCGGGATGCATTATTGACGATGGGTACCACGCCCATCGCCATCACCACCATCATCACTATCATGACGATGATTAATCCTTCAGGCTGTTGATGAGCCGAAAAGACAGGGCGAACCGCGGTTCGCCCGTTGACGCTTAATCCTGGCGCTCGTCGCCGAGGAAAATAAAGCCGAGGGGGATAGCGAAGAGCGCGGTAAAGACAATGCTGTAAACCGTCACCATCGCCCCCTGCAGGAAGAACATGGACGTCGTCCACTCTGAGTACGGCATATTGTACTCGCTCACCACGCCCCCGAAGGTCGCCCGCCCCACCACCGCCAGCGCGATAGCAAACACCGCCGCGAGCGACAGACAGTATTTTTTGCAGTTTTTATTGCTGAGGAGTTTTTGCAGAATCATCGGGGCTTCCTTTTTGCTGAGCGATAAACGGCTGTATATGTAACACCAATGCAATAAAAAATGAAGGGTTTTTGTTACAGGGCAGAATAAGAGACGGCGGGCCGGTCAGCGGGTAACCGGCCCGAGGGGATCAGGACTGCAGGGTAGCCAGGCGCGCGGCGAACCCAACGAAAACCAGACCAATCAGGCTGTTGCCAAGTTTGGCCAGCTTCTTGCGGGTTTTAACGTAGCGGGTGACAAACGAGCCGGAGAGGATCAAAAAGCTCATATAGCAGAAGCTAATCACCTCGAGGGTCAGCGCCAGAATAAAGAACGCCACGCCGGGCGCTTTGGCGTTGACATCGATAAACTGCACGAAAAACGACACATAGAACAGAATCGCTTTCGGATTGGTCAGACTCAGGGTCAGAGAGCGCTTGAGGATCGCGCTCGCCGGCTCCGCGCTGGCGTCGGCCTGGCCATCGCGCTGGGTCAGCACCGCGTAGAGCATTTTACCCCCCAGCCACAGCAGGTAGATCGCCCCGAGGTAGCGGACGACGTTAAACAGCACCGGCGTGGTCTTAATCAGCGTCGCCACGCCGGCAAAGGCCAGAAACATCAGCACCGCGTCGCCAATAAAGACGCCCGCCGCCGCCAGATAGCCTTTCTTCACTCCGTGGGCAATGCCCGTCTTCAGCACAAAAAACGTATTAGGGCCAGGGACGAGAATGATAAACACCGCCCCGACCAGGTAGGTCAAATAATTCAGAACACCAAACTCAGCGAACACTTTGCACTCCTTCGCGCACGACTAAAACATGATCCGGCTCACGTTACCCCAACTGTCGGGATTTTGAAAGCGCAGCCTGTGCGGGAAGGTTAATAGACGGAAGGTTCACCCAGCGGGCGGGTTTTAAAACGACGGTGCACCCACAGATACTGCTCGGGGGCACGCAAAATCTCGCGCTCGATCACCTTGTTGATATAGCCGGCAGCGATCTGCTTATCTTCACCCGGATAATCATTCATTACTTCGCTAATATGCAGGCTGTAGCCCTGGCGATCCAGCTTGCGCACCATACTGATACTCAGCATTTTCGCACCCGATAAACGAGACAGAACATAGGTGCCGTTGGTGGTCGCCGCCTGTGGGACGGAGAAAAACGGCGCAAACACGCTGCCCTTAGGACCGTAATCCTGGTCGGGAGCAAACCACACCGCTTCACCTGATTTTAAGGCATGCACCAGACCGGTCAGGTTGTTGCGATCGATCATCGCTTTGTTCGAACGCAGGCGACCACGGGTTTGCACCCACTCCATCAGCGGGCTGTTGTGCGGACGATAAGTGGCCATCATTGGACGGCACAACCCCATCGCGCGCCCGCCCAGCTCCAGCGACATAAAGTGCACACCGACCACCATCACCCCTTTGCCGCCGCTAAGCGCATGATTAAGGTTGGCAAATCCTTCGACATCAAACCATTTTTTGACCCGCTCGTCGCTCCAGAACCAGGCCATGCCGGTTTCGATAAGCCCCATTCCCAGCGACATAAAGTTTTGATCGATCAGGGTCTCGCGCGCCGCCGGCGACATGTCCGGGAAGCAGAGCTCAATATTGCGCCGGGCGATATGTTCGCGGCGTTTGAGAAAGCGTCGGGAGAGGCGACCCGCGCTGGTGCCAATAAAATGCAGCAGCGGATAAGGCAGTTGCACGATTAACCAGAGGATGCCGAGCCCAAACCAGGTCAGCCAGTTGCGCGGGTGTAAAAGTTGTTTATTAAATACGCAGGCCATGATTTTTCCTGTAAACATTAATTATGTGGTAACGCTTAAGGAAAACAGAATCCATTTATCATCATTAGGCGGTACGTACAGCAAGTTCGACAATACTAATCCGCTGAAATTCCCTCCGGCAAGTAAAAAACAACTTGCTGACAAAAAAACATAATTGCGGCACAAATGTTACCAAATGTAAACTTAAATCTTATCCTCTTCTTAATATATTCATCGTGCATATCATTTTCACGCTAATCATCAGCGTTACTAACAGGCATAACCGAAACCCGCCGCGAGAACGCCTTGTCTGCCGGGGACTGAGCCCGCTCAGCCACATGGCCCGCAGCCTGCCCGCGTCCACAAGATCGTCGTCTGTACCGCGAAAGAATTAAAGCACTCCCGCTTCAGAGTGAAACACTTTTTATCCGTCGGCATAAGGAATATTAAAATCGCCTTAAGGGAATAATTAAGAATAGACTTATTTAAAGATGCTTTAAAAATAAGCGTCTTGCCAGTTGTTTGCACTTTAATACCGCCCTCACCCGCCGTAAAAAAAATATTTCTTTACGCCTTATACGCATAAAGCGCGGCGTTTAGCGCGGACAGTGACCCGACATCGGGTCACTGTGGGGCAAACCGCAGCGAAGGCGTGAACGACGCCCTGGCCGCAGAGGATCAGTAGGTGTGGAAATATTGCTGGATCAGCTGTGGATCTTTCGTTTGCGTCAGCGCAGTCATCAACAGAATACGCGCTTTCGCTGGGTTGAGGGAGTCGGACACCAGCCCAGGCTGGCTGTCATCCGGCGGCACGACGCCGCTGCCGGTACGGGAGGCGCGAACCACCACGATGCCCGCCTGCTGCGCTTTTTTGATGCCCGCAGCGCTACGTACCGACACCGACCCCGCCCCGGTTCCGGCGTAGATAATACCGTCGGCATGATGGGCGATCGCCGCGTCGTACATATACTCCGGGTCGTCCTGATAACCATAAATGATCACCACCTTCGGCAGGGTCTTCAGCTGGCGGACATCGAACACCGAGCGCAGGGTGTGAATTTTATCCACGCGCGTCTCGAACTGGGGTTTTCCGCCCACCACGACGCCAAGGTAGCCCTCCTCCGGCGCCCGGAAGGTATCCAGCGAAGTGGCATTGGTTTTGGTGACGAAGCGCGCCGCGCCGATGCGGTCGTTCAGCACCACCATCACCCCGCGACCCCGGGCATCAGGATCGGCGGCGACTGTGACCGCTTCCAGCAGGTTCATCGGCCCGTCGGCGCTGATCGCCGTCGCCGGACGCATCGCCGCGGTAAAGACCACCGGCTTGTTGCTTTTGACCGTCAGATTGAGGAAATAAGGGGTTTCATCGAGGGTGTCCGTGCCGTGGGTGATCACCACGCCATCGACATCATCCCGGGCCAATAACGCATTCACCCGCTTCGAGAGTTCCAGGATAATGTCGCTGGTCATATTCTCACTGCCGATATTCGCCACCTGCTCGCCTTCGACGTGGGCGATTTTACTCATTTCCGGCACGGCGTTAATCAGCGTCTGCACCCCAATCGCCCCGGCTTTATAACCCGTTGTCTGGGTATTGCTGGCCGCCGAACCGGCAATTGTCCCGCCGGTGGCTAAAATAACGATATGCGGTAGACGCGTCTCGCTAAATGCCAGACTGCTCATCGTCAGTAACGCAATGGTAAGTAATGCTCTAAAATTCATACAGGTCACTCCCTTCATAGACATTAATCAAACTAACGCTTGCTTAATGCAAAGGGCTTGCCAGAATTTATTTATTTTTTGGGGGAGAAATGGTTAACTATCAGACAATAATAAGGTTCTCGCATCAACATCGCCCAAATCTGGTGCACGGCAGGCTCTGAATCGGGCAGCGCTATGAACCTGATACATTCTGGGTATTAACCTGTTCAGCAGCCAACTACACAACACGCATTGCGATCAGATTATCGACACTTCCGTCACCCGCGAGGTCATTTTTGCCCGCCAGGTAACGCGTACGGAGAACAGAAATGCGTATTGCCCTGAAATCAGCGCTAATGCTGACGACCAGAGTCATTCAGATCATTAACCCTGAACTGCACCGGCATATGCAACGAACGGCCTTAATCGCCCTGACGCTGGCGCAAAGGCTGGGGCTGCCTGCCGAGCGACAGCAGACCATTTTTTGCGCCGCGCTGCTGCACGATATCGGCGTGCTGGGAGATAAACGCACCATTCATTCGCTGGATGCCATCGATAACATCCACGATCCGCATCAGCGCCAGGGGGCGGCGATGCTGGAAGGGTTAGTGACCTTTCTGCCCATTGTCCCCTTCATTCGCGATCACCATTTTAGCCCGGACCACCGGGGTAGCCGCGAACAGCATATTGTCTATTTCGCCGATGCCTTTGAACGGCTGCTGCCTGCCGGGAGTCACGTGGCCGGCTGGCCCACACGGGCGGTGGTGGAACAGTTCGTCTCCCTGCACCGGGAGATCGATCCGCCGCTGTGCGATATGCTGTGCGAGGTCGCTGAAAATGCGAACTTCTGGCAGCACCTTCATCCCGGCCATATTCAACGGCTGCTGGAAATTATTGGTCCCATCAACACGCTGTATCTGGATATTCATGGTCTGAAAGATATCTGCCTGCTGATTGCCAAAATTGTCGACACCTACAGCAGCTTTACCGCCACCCATAGCATCATGGTGGGGGAAATCGCCCGCCAGCTTGCCCGCTGGATTCAACTACCGGAGCCCATCTGCCAGCAAATTCAGATTGCCGGCTATCTGCACGATATCGGCAAGATCTCTATCCCGCTTTCCATCCTCGAAAAAGAGGGCGAACTGGATGATGACGAACTGGGCCAGGTGCGCGAGCACAGCTATATGACGGGCGAGATCCTCAGCGACTACAGCGAGCTCGGCGACATCATTAACTGGGCGTCGAATCACCATGAAAAACTGGACGGCAGCGGCTACCCTCTGCATCTCGAAAAAGATCATCTGACCCTCGCCGACCGTATTATCTCTATCGCCGATATTTTCACCGCGCTGACCGAAGATCGCCCTTATCGTAAAGGAATGGCCTGGCAGGAGGCCTTACAGATTATGGAAGCGGATGTTATAAATGGCGCTCTGGATAGCGATGTCTTTCTCGTTTTGCGCCACCATGCGGAAACGCTGCACGCCATCATTCTTCAGACCCTCGAACACCCCCGCAGCGAGCACCGCCCCTGAGGCAGGCCGCCGTCATGGCGGGGGGCGAGTTCTATAATTAAAACAGCTTCATCTGCATGCAAGGAAATACAGGGTGAGAATCGCCACCATCACCAACTGGGCTTACGGGATCACCGTCGGCCTGACGCTGGCATCCGGCAGCGCCATGCTTATGGCCTCCAGCGCCGACCGCGTCGAACGCCAGGCGGTACAACAGCGCCAGGTCTTTGATACCCTCTCCGACGAGGTGGAAAACGACGCCTGGGCGCTGTCTGACCTCGCCCGGCTGTACGTGGTTAAGCCTTCGCCGGAGACGCTTACGCAGTATCAGCAACTGCAGCAGACCGACAAAAGCATTGAGCAGCGGCTGGCCGGACTGAAAGATAACGGCGCCAGCCGCGAGGAGCTGGCGCTACTCCAGGATGGTCTGCGGATCGCCGATGAGCTTCAGGATGAACAGCAGGCGGCCCTGACGCATGTCGCCCGCGGCGATGCGCCAGCGGCCATCGCGGTGCTGTACGGCAAAGCGTATGAGACCGAACTGGAGCGCATGCAGACGCAGATCGATCGCTTCCGTCAGATGCTTGAGCATCGCGCCGCCATCGCTATCGACCAGGCCACCGAGCGCTCGCGGATCTGGCGTACGCTGTCGGAAATCATGGTCGGCCTGACCGCCCTGATGTTTTTGTTTGTCCTCGGCTTCATTCTCAAACGCCGGGTGCTGTACCCGGTGGTCCGTCTGAGCGACGTGGTGCAGCGTCTCGCCTCCCAGGACTATGCGGTGGAGACGCCGCACTTCACCCAGGTGGATGAGATTGGCGATATGGCCCAGGCGATCCGCATTTTTCGCGAGAACGGCCTGGCCCGCCAGCAGCTGGAGCAGCAGCGCGACGCCGACTGGGCGATCCGTGAACTGCTGGCGCGTATGACCCAGCGTCTGCAGGGCTGTGAAACCATAGAGGATGTGATTAAGGTGGCGGAGCTGTTCGCGCCGAACATCGCCCCGACGATCCCCGGTAAACTGTATATTCTGGATACCGATCCATGGCAGATGCGCTGCGTGGCGCAGTGGCTGTCGCCCGCCGGGGAGACGACGTCCTTTGCTCCCGACGACTGCTGGGCGATACGGCGGGGACTCAGCCATCCGCCGGTGCAGGGTGAGCCCGATATCACCTGCTATCATCTGCCGGAGGCGCACGCCGGCCAGTCGCTCTGCGTACCGCTCATCGCCCAGGGCGAAGCGATCGGTCTGCTGAGCTTTCAGAACGTCACCGCCAGTGACGCCCCTTCCCGGGCTTACCTGGAGCTGATGGCCGAAGCGCTGGGGCTGGCGCTTGCCAATCAGCGTTTACGCAGCGCCCTGCTGGAAAAAGCGTTGTTCGATTCGCTGACCGGCCTGCGTAACCGCCATCATCTTGATGAAGCGCTGCACTCGCAGATGGCGCTGGCGGTCCATACCCACACCCCGCTGAGCTGCCTGATGATCGACATCGATCACTTCAAAGCCATCAATGACCGCTACGGCCATGAAGCCGGGGATCTGGTGATTAAGAGCGTCGCGACCATTGTGCAGCGCGCGGTGCGCGATATCGGCATGGCTTTCCGCTACGGCGGCGAGGAGTTTTTAGTGCTGCTCCCCGGGATTGACGAAGCCGGGGCGCACCAGTGCGCCAGCGAGATCTACACCCAGGTGCACAATATGACGCTGCGCGATGGTCTGACCGAGATAGGCCAGGTGGATGTGTCGATTGGCATCGCCAGCTACCCGCAGCACACCCAAAGCGACAGCCTGCTGCGCGCAGCGGACGCCGCGCTGTACCGGGCGAAAGAGCTGGGCCGTTCAAGGATTGTCAGCTTTGGCCGCCTGAAGACCCGCTAAGCGGGATTATTGCTCAGCGGCATTAAGCAGCGAGATAACTTTCCGCACCACCGCCGAACGGAAATGGCGGTGGTAAACCATGCTCAGCTCACTCTCCGCCAGCCGATCCTGGAGATCGATATACACCACGTTATCCAGGCGTAAGGCCCTCGCCGAGACCGGCACCAGCGCCACCCCTACCCCGGCGGAGACCAGGCTAATCATCGAGGTGACATCGTTAATTCGCTGCACCACCTGCGGCGTAAAACCCGCGACGCGACAGGCGTCAATAAATACCTGCTCCAGTCCGGTGCCCTGCGGATCGTCAAGCGAGATCCAGTTGTCAGTGCGCAACGAGGCCAGATTGAGCGCCCCCACGCCTGCCAGCGGATGCTGTTGATAAAGCGCCAGGCAAAGTTTTTCCCGCACAAATGGCCTGACCACCAGCGCGTCCGGCGGTGACGCCAGCGGCGCGCGGATGATGGCGATATCCAGACGCAGATCCAGCAGCGCTTCGTAGAGCATTTGCACATCCCCCTGCACCAGCGACAGCTCAATCCCCGGCCAGTCAGCGCGCAGCTCGCGCAGGAGCCCCGGCAGTTTGCTGTCATACATCGCACTGGAGACATAGCCCAGATGCAATCGCCCCTGCTCGCCTCGTGCGGTGCGCTGGGCGTCCAGGACCGCCTGATCGGCCATCTCCAGCGCCAGCCGCGTCTTCTGCAAGAAGGCCTCGCCCGCGGCGGTGAGGGTCAGGCGCCGGTTAGCGCGGGAGAAGAGCACCACGCCCAGGCGCTGCTCGAGTTGTTTAATCTGCTGGCTGAGGGCGGGCTGGGCGATATGTAACCGCTCTGCCGCCCGATGCATATGTAGTTCTTCAGCAACGACCACAAAATGGCGTAACGCTCGCAAGGACATGGCCGGACTCCGCGGAGTAAATTGATAATAAAAATGTTATCAATAAAGCATGAATGATGCAATTGATAACCATTAGCCTGCGAAGCATACTGTGCGCATCGACACGCTAAGGAGAACATCATGACCGCACCGATTCAGGATCTGCGCGACGCTATCGCGCTGCTGCAACAGCATGACAATCAGTACCTCGAAACCGATCATCCGGTTGACCCTAACGCTGAGCTGGCCGGCGTCTATCGCCACATCGGCGCGGGCGGCACCGTGAAGCGCCCCACGCGCATCGGCCCGGCGATGATGTTTAACAATATTAAGGGCTATCCGCACTCGCGCATTCTGGTGGGCATGCACGCCAGCCGCCAGCGGGCCGCGCTGCTGCTGGGCTGCGAAGCCTCACAGCTGGCGCTGGAGGTAGGCAAAGCGGTGAAAAAACCGGTCGCGCCGGTGGTCGTTCCGGCCAGCAGCGCCCCCTGTCAGGAACAGGTCTTTCTGGCCGACGATCCGGATTTTGATTTGCGCACCCTGCTCCCGGCGCCCACCAACACCCCGATCGACGCCGGTCCCTTCTTCTGCCTGGGCCTGGCGCTGGCCAGCGATCCCGACGACGCCTCGCTCACCGACGTCACCATCCACCGCTTGTGCGTCCAGGGCCGGGATGAGCTGTCGATGTTTCTCGCCGCTGGCCGCCATATCGAAGTGTTTCGTCAGAAAGCCGAGGCCGCTGGCAAACCGCTGCCGATAACCATCAATATGGGACTCGATCCGGCTATCTATATCGGCGCCTGCTTTGAAGCGCCGACCACACCGTTTGGCTATAACGAACTGGGCGTCGCCGGTGCGCTGCGTCAGCGTCCGGTAGAGCTGGTACAGGGCGTCAGCGTCCCGGAGAAAGCCATCGCTCGCGCCGAGATCGTTATCGAAGGGGAACTGCTGCCGGGGGTACGCGTCAGAGAAGATCAGCACACCAACAGCGGCCATGCGATGCCGGAATTTCCTGGTTACTGCGGCGGCGCCAATCCGTCGCTGCCGGTCATTAAAGTCAAAGCGGTGACCATGCGAAACAATGCGATTCTGCAGACGCTGGTAGGGCCGGGCGAAGAGCATACCACCCTCGCCGGATTGCCAACGGAAGCCAGTATCTGGAATGCTGTCGAGGCTGCTATCCCGGGCTTTTTACAAAATGTCTACGCCCACACCGCGGGCGGCGGTAAATTCCTCGGGATCCTGCAGGTGAAAAAACGCCAGCCCGCCGACGAAGGGCGTCAGGGGCAGGCCGCGTTGCTGGCGCTGGCGACCTATTCCGAGCTGAAAAATATCATTCTGGTCGATGAAGATGTCGATATCTTTGACAGCGACGATATCCTGTGGGCCATGACCACCCGCATGCAGGGGGATGTCAGCATCACGACGATCCCAGGCATTCGTGGTCACCAGCTGGATCCTTCCCAGACCCCGGCCTACAGCCCGTCGATCCGCGGAGAGGGTATCAGTTGCAAGACGATTTTCGATTGCACGGTGCCGTGGGCGCTAAAATCACACTTCGAACGCGCACCGTTTGCCGATGTCGATCCGCGTCCGTTTGCGCCAGAGTATTTTGCCCGGCTGGAAAAAAACCACGGTCAGTAAAATCAGGTGGTAGCCGCCGGAGCACGGCGGCATCTTCCGGGCCAGCATCACCTGCAGCGGGTGGCTGACGCAGGGTTAGTTGATCGCGGCGGAGAGGTCTTTTTTCACCAGCTCACGCTGCTCGGGGGTCAACACCTGGCTCACGTCGAAGTAGTATTTCACACGATAATACCGCACCTGCTGGTCCAGCTGGCCAAAGGCGGCCAGCTGCTGTTTGACCTTAGCGTCATCCCATTTCCCGGAGTGAATAACGTCTGCCAGGGCACCATCCTGATAGCCGCTGATTTTAATCTGGCTTACATTGTTTTCGAATCCCTGACGCAGCGCCTGGATTTTGGCGACCTGCTCTTCACTCAGCTTCAGGTGCTGGACGACCGGATCCTGCGAGACAGACGGTACATCGGCGGAGGTCGACGCCTGGCTGGCTGCCGTAAAGCAGGTGGTCAGCGCAATGGCGAGCAGGGTGTTACGCAAGCGAGTATTCACAGTGAATGATCCTTCAGAAAAGAAAATGAGAGGCGATTATCACTGTGCTAATAAAGACTATCTGTAACAAAGGGTTAATTTAAAACTGGATAAAAAAAGGATGGTAAGAAACAGAAATCAGATCCCGGGTCAGCAGCACAGAAAGATATATTCATCCTTCCAGTAACGGCCCTGACCAATGATATCCCCGGCGGCGCTGATTAACTGTTTTTGCTTTTCGGTTTCAATCCCCTCAACGATCACATGGCTGGTCAGGGTATGAATAGATTGCAACAGCCCGGGAAAAGCGGGGTCGTTTTCTTTATCCCAGAAGTAATCTTTATCCACTTTGACGCAATCGAAGCGGAAGCGCTCCAGCAGCGGGAAGGACGTCCGTCCGCGGCCAAAATCATCCAGCCAGACCGGGCAAAGCGCCGCCAGCGTGCTCAGCGCCGTCAGCTCACGTCCGGCGATAAACTCGTGAAAGTTCTCATTTATTTCCAGAGCAATGTGTTTGCAGGAGCGCAGGAAATCACAGAGATAGCGATCCGTCAGAATAAAGTGGCTTAATAAATCATCAATATTCAGCGATATCGGTTTATTATCGACCCGGGCGAAATCAAATACAGAAAGTAACTCGATTTGCCGAATAAATAGAGCAAGCTTATCGCGTTCGGTAAGCGTGGAGAAAGAAAACGTCGACGCAGAGGTGGTATTTTGTGCGGGTGCTATAATATCTTTAGTAAGCAACTCCCACGAGTGGTAGCTGCCGTCATCGCTAATAGCGGGCTCCAGAACGAAGCGATAAGAGGTATTTTTCACGTTTTCTTCAACCATTTAAAAAATACCAAAAATAAGAAAGGGTTAAAGCATGTCATATATTTTCCGCCAACAAAAATAGTTTAAAGTGATCGATAATAATCATTCGATAGTTAAAAACTATCAAGATATAATTTATTGATCGGTAAATTGAATTAATATAAATTAGCCACTGCTGTAACTCCCTCTGAAAAGTCAATTAAAATATTGTTTCAAACCAGTCAGTTACCAGAGTATTCTGCGTAAAGCCTGGTCGTCTCACGCTTTGTGCTGCCAGGTAAAAAAAGAGAGGGGTAATAAAAATGAAAAATACAAGCCGCCAGTTTTAGTCATATCATTATGCCGAATATGAATAACGCTGCGTCCTGAGGCGCCGCTTCGCCTGGAATGCCATGAGTCCTCAACAAAAAAGTGTGACTCAGTCGACAAAACGTCATACTTTCCCGCTATCCTGCAGCGAAGAAGAGTGAAGTGGATGACAGGCAGTGAAAAAAATAAACGTGATTCCGCTGGGGCTGATGCTATTCATGCTCATCGCCAGCGCATGGCTGGGCCCTGCGCCGCGGCACACCGGCAGCATGCAGTGCGTTTGGTTTGACGGGGCAATGGTGAGCTGCCTGCCGAAGCAACGACTGGGCGAAGGCTCGCCGCATCATTTACTGGTCAGACGATAAACCGGTACTCGCCGGGTGGTGTTGAACAGATTATCGCTGGCTTCCACCTCTTCGGTGACAATTTCCATGCCGGACCGGCGCAATTGCGCAATGTCCGCCGCCACCCGCTGACTGCCGAACCAGAACAGCGCATCAAGCGCGGTAACCGGCAAGCCGGCAAGTAGCGCATGGCGAAGCCGCTCCCGGGCCGGCTTTATCTCGCGGGCAATCTGCTGGTACGGGGCTGCCGTCGGTCCCTGCGGATCGACGCGACGGATACGGTTTGACAGGTGGTAATGGAAGGACTCCGGAATCGGCTGTAAATCCTGCTTCAGACTGTAGACACAACCGTAACGTTTGCCGTTGAAAACGGCGGCTTTACGATTGAGCTGCAGCTGATCGCGCACGTCGGCGATCAGCTGCGGCGCGCGTACCAGCAGCAGGCGAAAAGGCAATTCGAAGCTGGTGACATAGTCGACATTCAATAGCGCAATGCGCAGACGCTCCTCAGCCCCGGCCTGCTGCTGACGACACTCCAGATAGACCTCACGCCACTGCGCTCTGAGCCGTGGCGTCTCACCGGCTTCGGTAAACTGGTATTTTTCAATATCGTAATCAATTCTCCCGGCCACCGCGCATTCCTTTCTGAATCAGTCCGGCGTCATAATAACATCCTCTGGCGCAGTACCCTATGCCGAGCGTCCTCGCGCATCCCCTTCCCGGTTATTTACGATACAGATAACGGGTGATGACCACATCAAGGAGATACAGCAGGAAAATAACGCTGCTTAACCACAATAAACCTGCGAATAAATCAAGTAATTGCATCGTTGCTCCCTCACTGTTAGCCATCGCCGAATGACGCCCCTCACCATAAAGTAGTTAAGTTCTGCCTTAACAGCCACCAAATAAATTTATTTAGTCAAAAGAAAGCCCGGCGCTATTGTACGTTCATTTTACTGTCATCAAATTGTCATCATAAAATGTCTATCATCAACCCGCGCCGCAGGGTTGTCCCGCGCCTCATAGCATCCTGGGGAAACGCGCGGCCACAGGTTTAACAACATGGAATAATATCGCCCCACCGTATCCTTAATGACATTGCATCATCTTATATCAGGCGCCACTGTCATCCTGCTGAATAATCCGGAAAACGCTTTAAACAATAAACGCCCTGCTGATTGGTTTACCATGGAGAAATAAGATGCCCAGCGAAAAAGCCCGCAGCCTTGACCATTTCTATGAATTACTGGCGACAGGACAACACCCGAAAATTGAACTCGATTTTGATGTCGATGCGGACGATTTTTTTAAAATCGCCACCGAGTTTGGCGACATTGGCGCGAGGATCACCCGGGTTAACGAACGATTTATTATTAAGATCAAGCCGCCGAAAGCGTAAGCGCCCCCTGCCACCTTGTTGGGTGCCACGCCAGCCGTCGCGGCCCGACAAGGTTTTCTTAACGAGCCGCGGTCTGACGTTCGGCAAAATAGTGCGCCGGTGTCGTCCCCATCGTTTTTTTGAACATGGTAATAAAGGCATTTACCGATTCATATCCTAGCTTAGCCGCCACGTTTTGTACCGAAACGCCGCTGGCCAGCTCCTGCAGGGCAATAATCAAATGCAGCTGCTGGCGCCAGCGCCCGAAGGTCAGGCCGGTCTCCCGCAGCATCACCCGGGCCAGCGAGCGTTCACTCAGCGCCAGGCGTTTCGCCCACACCGACAGGGTGCTGCGATCGTCAGGATGGCTGACCAGCCGGTCGGCCATCGCCCGAATTTTGGGATGTGCTGAGACGGGCAGATTCAGGCGCTGCGCCGGCATGGTCGCCAGTTCGTCAAGGGTCACTCGGGTGAGTCTCCCGGCATGGCTATCCGCCACGTAATCCGCCCCCTCATGAGTGAGTCGCTCCACCAGCTCGTGGATCAGGGGAGAGAGCGCCAGGGTGCAGCAGCTGCCAGGCAGCGCGGCAGCGCCGGGTTCAATAAACAGATAATTGAGGCGCGCGTTCCAGGTGGCGGACACACTGTGCGGAATACCGCCCGGGATCCATACCGCGCAGCGAGGCGGCACAATCCACAGGTTATTTTCCGCCCGACAACTCACTGCACCATACAGCACAATAATCAACTGCCCTTTGCGATGGGTATGCACCGGCACTTCCGCTTCATACTCGACAAAATCAAGATGACAGGCGACGGCCGGGCAGGACGCGGCGTCCGGATCGTACAGCGTATTGGCAAAAGGTGATGGCATACGATTGGCCAGATTCAGGTATTTTTTGACAGAATAGAGTATTTCGCCGCAAGCGCAAGCCAGCCATAATCCGCGGCATGAACATTAACCTCTTTCGCCAGGCCTCCTGGCTGCGTGCCGCAGGCGCCGTCGCGCGCCCTTTCATGCCGCAATCGACTTCAACCGTCCTGCGCAGTGATGCCCAGGCAATACTCTTTTCCGCAAAGAGTTTCGCCGCGGCGATGCTGGCGTACTATCTTGCGCTATCCATCGGTCTGCAAAGGCCTTCGTGGGCCATCATCACTGTCTATATCGTGTCGCAGACCTCGGTGGGCGCATCGCTAAGCCGCAGCGTCTATCGCCTGGTCGGGACCCTCGTCGGCGCGGCGGCCACCGTCTTCATCGTGCCCACCTTCGTTAACCAGCCGATCCTGTGTAGCGCCATGCTGGCGCTATGGATCGCGGGATGCCTGTGTCTGTCGCTGCTTGAGCGCACGCCGCGCGGATACGCTTTTTTGCTGGCGGGCTACACCGCGAGCCTGATTGGTTTCCCCGCCGTCTCCGTGCCCGGGACCATCTTTGACCTCGCGGTCATTCGGGTGGAAGAGATCGCCATCGGTATCTTGTGCGCCGGATTGATTCACCGCTTCGTGCTGCCGGTGCGCATCGCCGGGCGGTTTAACAGCACGCTGGCACAGACGCTGGCAACCGCCCGGCAGCGGATCGCCGATACGCTGGCCGGTAAGCCGGTGGCGGCGGAAACCCTGCGGCTGGCGCTGAGCCTGCAGTTTCTGCAGGGCATCAACCACCATCTTCCCTGGGATGACGGTCTCTCGGTTCCCCACCGCCAGGCCAGAAAAGCGATCCACGACCGGCTGGCGCGACTGTTGATTGTTAATGGCGAATTGTATGACCGTTTACAGAGGTGCGGGCAGCCACCTGACGACCTGCAGACGCTGCTAACGGAGGCAGAGGTCTGGCTGAGAGGTCCGGAAGCCCACAGAACGGCGCTCTCCGCCGACGGGCTACTCTCCCGCTGCGAGCAGCTCATCAACCGGTGCGCCCCTGCGCAGACGCTGAACGAGGCGCTGCGCGTTAGCCTGGTGCGCCACCTGGCGGAAGCCATCCGTCTCCTGCAGCAGAGCGAACGGCTGGCGAAGGCGATTTATCACCGCCGATCGCCAACCCTGCCCCCTGACGCCCGCGCGGCAAAGGGCTATGTTTTCCATCGCGATCCGCTCAGCGCCCTGCGGACCGCCTTCGGCGCCTTCGTCATCATCCTCAGCGGCTGCCTGATCTGGATAGGCTCCGCCTGGCCCGATGGCGGCACTGCGGTCTCGATCCTCGGCGTCTGCTGTAGCCTGTTCGCCAGCTTCGATGCGCCGGCGGCGCAGCTGGTAAAATACCTGACCGGCTGCGTGTGGGGCGTGCAGTTCAGCCTGCTGTATAGCTTCGCCCTGCTGCCGCAGGTGAGCGAATTTGTCCTGCTGGCGGCGATGCTCGCCCCGGTCTATCTGCTGGCCGGTTCGCTGCAGGCGCGGCCGCCGACCACCTTTATGGCGATGGGCATCACCCTGACGCTGCCGATATTGTGCGAACTGGGCCCCAGTTATCAGGGGGATTTCGCGACGGCGATGAATACCTCTATCGCGCTGTTTGTCGCCATCGGCTATGCCGCGTTTGGTATGCGCCTGCTGCAAACCGTGCAGGCCGATGCCGCTGTCCATCGTCTGCTGACGCTGTGCCGTCGCGATATCCGCCGCGCCGCGCGGGGCCGACTGGCGCAGAATGCCCACCGCTGGACCAACCTGATGATCGACCGGACCGCTTTACTGCTGCCGCGGCTACCGCAGAGCGGGCCAACCGCAGGTCAACTGCTGGACAAGATGCTGCACGATATTCGTACCGGCCTGGCGGTGATCCACCTGCGCCGTAGCTATCAGCCGATGGATCGAGAAGCGGCTACCGCTGTGCAGACGCTGCTTGACGCCCTTAAACAGGAGCCGGACATAGAGGCCCTCGCGCAGCCTGTTGACGCGCTGTTGGCCCACGGTTTACCGGCTGATGCCGCCTCACATGAGCGCGCGGAAGCGCTCATTTCCCTGTATTGCGCCTTACATCGGCCTGAGGAGAGCCAAAACCATGCGTGATCTCGCGATGGGCGGGGTATTTTTCCCCGGCCTGCTGGTTGTCGGCCTTGTCGCCCTGCTCGCGACGCTGCTGCTGCAACCGCTTATTTTCTCCATCCGGGGACTGGGCCGCTTGCCCTGCCGCCCGCTGTGGGGGCTTTCCCTCTATATCGTCCTCTTTTTCCTGCTCCTGCAGGAGGTTAACACGCTGGGGTTTGCCGTATGACAGTCTATCTCACTCTTCTGGGCCGCTACGCCCTGACCTTAGGCGCCGTTGCCGCCGCCGCGCTACTGGCTTTCATTCTCTGGAAACAGGAGGCGCAAACGCCCTGGACCCGCGATGGTCGGGTACGGGCCGACGTGGTGCAGATCGCTCCCGATGTCTCGGGACCGGTGGCCAGCGTGGCGGTAAAAGACAACCAGTGGGTCAATCGGGGAGATGTGCTCTATTCCATCGATCCGCGCTGGCTGAAGCTGGCGGTCAGTAGCGCCCAGGCGGAGGTGGAAGCCCGACGCCAGGAGATGGCGATGCGCCAGGATGCCGCCAGACGACGGGCGCAGATCCAGGGCGTCATCTCCAGCGAAGATCTGAAACAGACCACCAGCGCGGCCAGCGTCGCGGCAGCTAACTACCAGGGCGCGCTGGCGGCACTGGCGCTGGCGCAACTGAATTTAGCGCATGCCACCGTGCGGACGCCGGTGGCCGGGTACGTCACCCATCTGCGGCTACGCCCGGGCGACTATGCCACCGCCGGGGTGACGAAAGTGGCCATTATCGATGGCCAGCGTTTCTGGGTGGTAGGGTATTTTGAAGAGACCCGTCTGCGCCACATCCACGTTGGCGATACCGCACATATCACGCTGATGGGGTATGATCCGGTCATTACCGGCCATGTCGAGAGTATCGGACACGGGATCGGCGATACCAATGATGAGACCGGCGCCCTGGGCCTGCCGGAGGTCGAGCCGACCTTCAGCTGGGTGCGGCTGGCGCAGCGTGTACCAGTGCGCATCCATATCGATACCCTGCCCGAGGGGGTGGAACGGGTCGCCGGCTTGTCCGCGACTGTCTCGGTCATTCCCGCGCGGTTGGCGCGACGCGCCGGCAAATCCTCACCTGCCGGCGCGAATCAGGCTCAGTGATAGCCCTCGCTGCCGGAGACTTTGCCGCGAAAGACGTAATAGCTCCAGGCGGTATACATCAGGATCACCGGGATAATGAGCAGCGCCCCCGGCAGCATAAACACCTGGCTGGAGGGCGGCGCGGCGGCATCCCACAGGGAGATATTCGGTGGGATAATGTTCGGCCAGACGCTGATCCCCAACCCGCTGAAGCCGAGGAAAATCAGGCCCAGCGTCAGGATAAATGGGCGGGCGTGGCTGGCGGGGCGCGCGCTCAGGCGCCAGATCCACAGGCTCAGCGCCAACACCAGGATCGGTACCGGCAGGAACCAGAAGAAATTGGGCAGCGTAAACCAGCGCTCCGCCACATAGCGCCAGCCCAACGGCGTCCAGACGCTGACCACCGCGATCACCACCATCAGCGCCAGCAGCACCTTGCGGGTCAGCTCGCGCATCCGCTGCTGCAGCGCGCCTTCGCTTTTCATGATCAGCCACGTGGTGCCGAGCAACAGATAGGCCACCACCAGCCCCAGACCGCAGAACAGGTTAAAGGGGGTAAGCCAGTCCAGCGTCGAACCGGCGAAGCGGCGGTCAGCCACCGCAAAGCCGTTGATAAACGCGCCGACGACAATCCCCTGGCTGAAGGTCGCCAGCAGCGAGCCGCCGGCGAAGGCATAGTCCCAGAAGGTACGATGCGAGGGAACCGCTTTAAAACGAAACTCAAACGCCACGCCGCGAAAAATCAGGCCGATGAGCATCGCCGTCAGCGGGATGACCAGCGCATCGGTGATCACCGCATAGGCCAGCGGAAAGGCGCCGAACAGCCCAGCCCCGCCGAGTACCAGCCAGGTTTCATTTCCATCCCAGACGGGCGCCACGCTGTTGACCATCACATCGCGCTCTTCGCCATCATGCACCACGCTGAACAGCATCCCAATACCTAAATCGAAACCATCCATCACGATATACATCAGCGTGGCGAAGACGATGATGACAAACCAAATCACCGAGATATCGATGCTCATGATGCGTTCTCCTCATCACGCACCGGCTCTGCCGCCGAGAGCGGACGCGCCGGGGTGCCTGCGGTTTGCGAGGTCAGCTCCGTCACCGGTTGCGGCCCTTTTTTAATCAGCCGGAAAATATAGTAATACCCCACGCCAAATACCGCGCAGTAGACCACGATAAACACCAGCAGGCTGATGGCCATCTGCAGCGTGCTGTGCAACGACACCGCATCCCGGGTGCGCAGCAAGCCGTAGATCACCCACGGCTGGCGGCCCATCTCGGTAGTCACCCACCCGGCGACCAGGGCAATAAGGCCGGCAGGCCCCATGCAGAGCGCAAACCACTGAAAGGGACGCGAGTGATACAGTCGCCGCCGATAGCGCAGCCAGGCGCTGCAGATCCCTAAGGCGATCATCAACACGCCCATCCCAACCATGATGCGAAACGACCAGAAAACGGCGGGCGAATAGGGTCGGTCCTCTTTCGGGAAGTCTTTCAGCGCCGGCACCTGCTTATGCAGACTGTGGGTGAGGATCAGGCTGCCGAGAGCGGGGATCTCGAGGCCATAGCGGGTGCGCTCCTGTTCCATATCCGGCAGGCCAAACAGCAGCAGCGGCGTGGCCTCGCCGGGTCGGTTTTCCCAGTGCCCCTCGATGGCGGCGATCTTCGCTGGCTGATGCTCAAGGGTGTTAAGACCATGCATATCCCCCACCACCGCCTGGATTGGCGCTACCAGCAGCGCCATCCACATCGCCATCGACAGCATTTTGCGGATGGCCGGCGAGTCGTTGCCGCGCAGAAGATGCCACGCGGCAGAGGCCCCGACGAACATGGCGCTGCTGAGAAACGCGGCTATCGCCATATGAAACAAACGATACGGGAACGAGGGGTTAAAGATAATCGCCAGCCAGTCATGCGGAATGAGATGGCCATTTTCGATGGTAAAACCCTGCGGCGTCTGCATCCAGCTGTTGGAGGCGAGGATCCAGAAAGTGGAGACCAGGGTGCCAAGCGCCACCATGCAGGTAGTAAAAAAATGCAGCGCCGGCGGCACCTTATTCCAGCCAAATAGCATTACCCCGAGGAATCCCGCTTCGAGGAAAAAGGCGGTCAGCACTTCGTACAGCAGCAGCGGACCGGTAATGCTGCCAGCAAACTGGGAAAATCCGCTCCAGTTGGTGCCGAACTGATAGGACATCACTAATCCGGAGACCACGCCCATCCCAAAATTGACGGCGAAAATTTTCAGCCAGAAATTGTAGAGTGAGCGCCAGACGTTATCCCGGGTTCGCAGCCACATCCCCTCAAGCACCACAAGGTAGCTGGCAAGGCCGATGGTGATGGCCGGAAAGAGGATATGGAAGGAAACGGTAAAGGCGAATTGCAATCGGGCCAGATGAAACGCGTCGAATTCAAACATATTCCACACCCATCATTGTGAATCGCCCCGGCCGCAGCCGGGGCTCATGCGAACATCACTTAGCCGATGAGGAAGTGTTTTGCTTACCGGCGCCGAGTTCGGCGCCGGTCAAAGGATCGCCCTGCGGGTCAGACTGCGTTCGCTTCAGCATCGCTTTGCACAGCGCTTCCTGCTCTGGCGTCAGGCCGACAGTAGCGCTGCCATCTCCGCCATCCACGGCCGGCTGCGGATCCTTGACATAATCGAAGTGTTTGTCACTGTTCCAGCTGCCGCGTACTTCTCCACCTTCAGACATATTGTAGTAGGTGTTAGCGTACTCGCTAATGGGCGGCAGTTTGCCCGGTGGATAGTTGTTGCGAATCGACTGCAGCGCCTTCTCAAAAGAGAGCTGATGCGCCGCTTCGCGGGTCATCAGGAACGCCAGCGCGTCTTTCACTCCGGGATCGTCGGTCACGTTGATCAGGCGTTCATAGACGATCTTCGCCCTCGCCTCCGCGGCGACATTCGACCGCAGGTCGGCGGTGGGTTCGCCGATAGTATCAATATAGGCCGCCGTCCACGGCACGCCCGCCGAGTTGGTCAGCGGGGGACCGCCGCCGTACAGCAGCGAGGTAATATGGCTGTCATTACCGTTGGCGGTGAGCGAACGATAGAGTTCCGCCTCGCTCTCGGTGCCCTCCGCCAGAGCTCCTTTGGCCCCTTTATTCAGCATGCCGACCAGGGTGCCAATGATCTCCAGATGGCTCAGCTCCTCTGTCGCGATATCCATTAGCATATCTTTGCGGCCGGGATCGTCATCGCTTAATCCCTGGGTGAAATAACGACACGCGGCGGCCAGCTCGCCCTGAGGACCGCCAAACTGTTCGAGCAGTAAATTCGCGAGCCCCGGATTGGGTTCAGCAACGCGCACGGTATACTGCAGTTGTTTCACATGACGAAACATAGGCCTGCCTCCTGGGTTATTTTTTCGCTTCTACGCCGTCAGCATCTGAACGCAGGAGAAACTGCTCCGTGGTCTGAGGAATATGTTTGATCAGCCAGTCGGCCATTTCCCGCTCTTCCGCCAGGATAGCCTCAATAGCCGGGATGGAGGCGGTGTCGCCCGCTTTTTCAGCCGCCGCCAGCAGAGAGGTGTAGCAGGCGATCTCAAATTGCTCGAAGACGTACCCGCTGATCGAGCCTTTGACGATTTCATCGGAAGGAAACATTCCGCCGATGGACTGGCCGAGAGCCGCCATTTTACTCATCGAATCTTTAATCACCGAGCGCGAAATGTCGTTGCGGTCGAGGATCTCTTCCAGCACGGTAATTTGCCGTTTGGTCTCATTAATATGCTGTTCAATTCTGGCACGGAGATCCGGATAATTATCGATACGGCCAGCCATCGATTCCAGCATGGATTCTGCCTGCTTTTCCATGGCATGCGCATCGCGTAGCCAGTCATGATAATGTTCAACGTGATTCATCGTGATTTCCTCGTGTCAGGGAGCGTTTATTTTTCCGCTTTTTTATTAATGTTACCTACCGCCAAATCGGTTAATTTAACGTCGGTTTGCTTTTCTTCTTCCAGCGTTTCGGCCAGCAATTTGACCGCTTTTTTATAGCCCAGCTGTTCTGCCAGGGTGACCAGGGTGCCGTAACTGGCAATTTCGTAATGCTCGACCTTTTGCGCAGCGGCAATTAGCGCAGCATCTCGTACCTCATTTTTTTCCGTGCTCTCAACGACTTCATTGGCCTCTTCGATTAATCCTTCCATGGCCACGCATTTCATGCGTTTGATTTTCAGGCCGGATTCCTGCTCAATAATCTGGTCAATACGTTCAATCTGGCCCTGGGTTTCTTCGAGATGAGCATTGAACGCCGCGCTGAGTTTTTCACTGGACGCCGCTCTGGCCAGTTTAGCCAGCCCGCGGGTTAATTGTTTCTCTGCGCTGTAGGTATCTGAGAGCAGGTGAATAAATACATCTTCAATGCTTTTCATATTCATAGAAATACCTTCTGGAGTCAGAAAATAACTGCGAGTCTATACAGACTCGCAGGAGATACTTTCACTTCAGGGTGCAAGGAAAAAGATAATCAGGAATTATCGGACTTGCGGCCACCGCCGTGGCTGTTTTGTCCGCCTTTTTTACCCGCTTCGGACGCACGCTGCGGATCATTTTTAAAGTTCCCGCCGCTGTGCTGACCACCTTTACGACCTGCTTCAGAAGCTTTTTCACGGTCTTCAGCAAAATTACCGGAACCACCACGATGCTCTGCCATATTTCACCTCATGTATATCGGTTATGTCAGTACGATACGAAAATATTCCGTATCACTCGTCGTTCGATATTTAACTCTAGCGGGTAATGCTGGTTAGTCAAATTATTATTCCGTTTTCCCGACGTCTTTCAGCAGTAATTCGGAATAATTCTACAACACACATTAAAAATAACCAGACGGCACATCACCGCTAACTTACTGTGTGCGGGGAAATAATACCTGCAGACCTCGTATTATCGATACAATCGGAGTACTCCTGTTGAGGTATATAACGAAGCGGCGCGGCGAGGCTTCGTCGGCATGAAATTCAGAACTTTTCTAAAGATAACCAATAAAAAAAGCCGCTGGGGGAGCGGCTATCAAATAAAAAAATGGAGCGAATATCATGCCTGATTAAGGCTAGCCTTCTTCATCCGAATATGCAAATAACCCAACAAACCAAACGTGAAATAAGCGAAACGTAAAACACACCCAACAACTGAAATATCACGCAGTTCCATTACTTGTACTCTACGCTTTATTTTTACGGTGGTTTATCGGTGGCCATCGCGTCAGGTCAATATGCCTTTGCGCCTGATGCGGTCAGCCGTTCTCTCCAGGAGAATATGCAATGAAAGCACTCACTTATCATGGTCCCCATCATGTCAGCGTCGACACCATGCCCGACCCGGCCCTTGAGGCGCCGGACGATATTATACTGCGCGTCACCGCGACGGCGATTTGCGGTTCCGATCTCCATCTTTACCGCGGAAAGATCCCCGGCACGCACCACGGCGATATTTTCGGCCATGAATTTATGGGGGAAGTGGTGGAAGCGGGTTCCGAGGTCACCGCGGTCCGCAAAGGCGACCGGGTGGTTATCCCGTTTGTGATCGCCTGCGGAGACTGCTTCTTTTGTCGCCTGCAGCAGTATGCCGCCTGCGAAAGCACCAATAGCGGCCAGGGGGCGACACTCAACCGAAAAGGCATTTCGCCACCGGCGGCCCTGTTTGGCTATAGCGATTTGTACGGCGGCATCCCGGGCGGCCAGGCAGAATATGTACGGGTCCCCAAAGCCAATACCGGTCCATTTAAAGTGCCTGACACCTTACCCGATGAAAAGGTGCTGTTTCTGTCAGATATTCTGCCCACCGCCTGGCAGGCAGTAAAAAACGCCGAGGTCAAACCCGGCAGCAGCGTGGCTATTTTTGGCGCCGGCCCGGTAGGGCTGCTGTGCGCCTCCTGCGCCAGGCTCAATGGCGCAGAGCAGATATTTATCATCGATCATAACGATTACCGACTCGATTTCGCGCAGCAACGCTATGGCGCGATCCCGATAAACTTCGACACCCATGACGACCCGGCGCAGTGGATTATCGATAACACGCCGGGACATCGCGGCGTCGACGCGGTGATTGACGCCGTGGGCTTCGAGGCGAAAGGCAGCCTCACGGAAACCGTCCTCAGCAACCTGAAAATCGAGGGCAGCAGCGGAAAAGCCCTGCGTCAGTGCATCGCCGCCGTGCGCCGCGGCGGTATCGTCAGCGTGCCCGGGGTTTACGCCGGTTTCATTCATGGGTTTATGTTTGGTGATGCCTTTGATAAGGGACTGACCTTCAGGATGGGGCAAACCCACGTCCATGCCTGGCTGCCGGACCTGCTGGCGCTAATTGAGCAAGGGCTGCTCACCCCGGAGGAGATCGTCACTCACCATATGCCGCTGGAGGAGGCCGCGCGCGGCTATCAGATCTTTGAGAAACGCGAAGAGGCATGCCGCAAAGTCATCCTTGTGCCGGGGATGCAGCCCGGGAAGGCAACGCTTTGAGGCGGAAGTTAATCCGCCCTTCTCGGCAGCCAGTCCGGGCCGTGATATAAAAACAGCATGCGTTGACCCGCCGTCGCTGATACAGCCGTTAACCACAGGAGAAGTTAATGCTCGAGTTACGCCCGAATTGCGAATGCTGTGATAAAGATCTGCCGCCAGACTCACCCGAGGCGTTTATCTGCTCGTTCGAGTGTACTTTTTGCCGGGACTGCATGACGGCGCGGCTGCACGGTCGTTGCCCAAACTGTGGCGGCGAACTGGTGCGGCGCCCTGTGCGTCCCGAAGAGGCGCTGCGGCGGCACCCCGCCTCCACCCTGCGCCGCCATGCACAGTAAAACCGGATGAACTGGCGTGGCAAACGGGAGCCATCGAGCTCCCTTTCTTCATCCTTATTTCTCTGCAGAAAAGTGCCACTCTGCGGCGGTCGATAGCGTCACAAATGGCCCGGCAAGCGTGATATTGTGATGGCCGATAATGTCAGGCGCTGACAACCGTTCGTTATCCATGGTTGAGTGCGCATCCGAGATCAGCACCGTCCGCCATCCCAGCGCCGATGCCGCACGGCATGTCGTGTCCACGCAGAATTCGGTTTTCATCCCGGCAATAACCAGCTGTTTTACGCCGGCCTGAGCGAGCCGATGCGCAAGGTCAGTGTGCTGGAAACAGGAGGGGTACCTTTTAATAAAGACGATATCCCGCTCGCCGTTAACACCCATCTCAGGCAGCAGTTGGGTTAATGGACTTTGTGCTGAGAACGGAGAATCGTCCGGCCCGGTATGGCGGGCAAAGAAGACGGGCACCTCAGCCTGTCTCGCTTTTTCAATCAGCAGGCAAACGTTCGCCAGAAGCGCATCGGCCTGATACGGAGAAACCGGGCCATGGAAAAGCCCCTGCTGCATATCGATAATTAAAAGGGCATGCTCAGATGAAATCATGATGGGTCTCCATTCAGTGTGTCACGAACGGAGAGGTCTCTCCCCGTCCACATTGGCGGGGAGTGAGGATCTGTTTGTCAGGAGCCGGTCACAGATACGCCCACACCACCGCAGGTTACGGTCGTGGTGGTGGTGGTGACGGTGGTCGTTGGCTGAACTGACGTAATCATTATCTGACCTTCACTTATTCTTTACATATAAAACATACGCACCATTAAAACGGCTCTTTTCTTATAGCATTGAGCAGATACGGATGGCAATTTATGCGCGATCAACGCAGCCGCCAGCACATAAATCCCCCCCTCCACAGAGAAAAGGTAAATCTATGCAACATGCTTATACCAGCCATATCACATGGACCGGCAATCAGGGCACGGGTACTTCGGGTTACAAGGCTTATGCCCGGACCTGGGATATCGCGGTAAAGGGAAAAGAACCCATTCATTGTTCAAATGATCCATTACTGGGCGGCGATCCCGGCAAAATGAACCCGGAAGATCTCCTGCTCTCTTCTCTCTCAGCCTGCCACATGCTGTGGTACTTGCATCTGGCCTCCGATGCCGGCATTACAGTCATGGAATATCAGGACTCGCCGGTGGCAATGGGTGAAGTGTTAAAAGGGGGCGCGGGTCGCTTTATTTCTGCCACCCTCAGGCCGAAAATCACCGTACTACCAGGTACCGATCTCGACGCCGCCACGGCCATTCATCAGCAGATCCATCACGTCTGTTTTATCGCCCGCTCGGTCAATTTCCCGGTCAGTTACCAGCCTGAATTTATTATTTTTAACGCAGAGTAACGCGTTTCTGGCGCGGTAATCCGGTGCACAGGGACGGCGGCTGAGGGTATCCCCCCTCAGCCATACTTCGCTGCAGACCGAAGCATTCTGCTGTGGCCGTCAGTAGACTGCAGGGACATTCACCACGGAGCAGACTGATGATTGCAGTACTTTTTGAGGCCGACGCCTTATCAGAAGCACAGGAAAGATATTTACAGCTTGCGGCCGGGCTGACGCCTTTGCTTTCAGACACGCCGGGGTTTATTGCCATTGAGCGCTTTCAGAGCCTGAGTACGCCCGGCAAAATCCTCTCGCTATCCTGGTGGGAAGATGAAGCATCGGTGGCCAACTGGCAGCAAAATGAGCGGCATCTGGCTGCCCAGCGCGAAGGCAAAGCATCGATTTTTTCATACTACAGAATACGCGTCGCCCGCGTGTTCCGGGATTACGCATCGGATCGGGGAGCACAGTCAGATGTATGACATTCACGTGATTCTCAGCAACACGCCGGGCTCGCTTGGCGCAATGGGTATGGCGCTGGGTAACAACGGCGTGGGGCTCGAAGGCGGTGGCGTATTCACCACGCCTGATGCCGGACATGCGCATTTTCTGGTGGAAGACGGTGAGAAAGCCCGCAGGGTACTGACCGAGGCCGGTTTTGCCGTCAGCAGCGTATGCCGACCTCTGATCAGAAAGTTACCTCAGGAACGACCTGGGGAACTGGGAGACATCGCAGACACCCTGGCCCGCAATGGCATTAATATTCTGGTACAGTACAGCGACCACCGTAACCGGCTCATTCTCATTACCGATGATGACACCCGGGCAGCGGAAGTGACCAAAAAATGGGCCATACTTTCTGAATGAATCTCCTGAAAACGCAGCAAGACAGTGAGCCAGAGGAGGCGCTGGAAACCGCTATGGCGATGGTGGCCTCCGCCCTCTCTGACCCGTCAAGGGTCAGTATTCTGTGCGCGCTAATGGACGGGCGCGCATGGACGGCAACCGAACTCAGTACGGTTGCCGAGGTGTCTGCCTCCACCACCAGCGGGCATCTTGCCCGACTGCTCAGCAACGGGCTGGTGGTCTGTCTCGCGCAGGGGCGTCACCGCTATTACCGCCTGGCGGGCGCGCATATCGCCGCGCTGCTGGAAAACCTGATGGGCGTCTCTATGCAGGCGCATAAGACGCTTCTCCCCAGCACGCCGGTTAATCTTCGTTACGCACGCACCTGCTACGACCATTTGGCGGGCGAGCTGGCGGTGAATATTTATGAGTATATGCTGCGGGAAAAATGGCTGGCGGCCGATGGACTGGCCCTGACATCAGCCGGTAAAGCCCAGCTTGAACGCCTTGGCGCAGTACTGAACACCCGCCCGCGACGTAAGCCTTGCTGTCCCTGTCTTGACTGGAGTGAAAGACGTTTTCATCTGGGAGGCGATGCCGGATCGGCGCTGATGGCACTGTTTGAGCAGAAAGGATGGATAACCCGCGCGCCGGGATATCGGGAAGTGCAAGTGACGGATAGCGGCAGAGCGGCGCTGTCCCGGCTGTTTAATCTGAAGGTGAGCGGATAGCGTATTGCTTTTCAGTCACCCATTTGGCGCCTTAACGTTCGGCGCGGTTTTAACCTGCATTTTCTCCCCGAACTCACCCTCTAACTTTGGTGCATCTGTTTGCATGTCCGCATAAATTCCGCACCTCTATGTCGGGGAACGTGTGACGGGGGATTAAGGGCACCATGTGAGGATAAGCTAATCTGTGCTCATTCCTAACCAGAAACAAATAATATGTTTCACTACCTCTTCTATAATAAATTTAAAATCAATAAGTTAAACCTGTTCAGTAAGATTAATTTTTTATATTTCAATCTAAAAACAATAACTTGCCAAATCCCGACTCTTGTCGAAACTGTCAGCGATGATAGGTTTCCCATTCCCGGTAAACCGATATAATTGACTGATATTTAGATGTGTCAGCAGGACTGAAGAAAAACTGCAACTCCTTATCTTCGTACAACTCTCTGATTGGAACGTGATAAGTTTTCTTAAACGTTTCCTTGTTTAGTTTTCCTTCACGATAACTCATACAGGCTTGATCATATGCATTGAGCCAAGTTTCTTGTGCTGAATTATAATTTTTGCTGATGATTGGATAGTTGACAGCAGAGCTATCAGCTTCTGCGTATTTCATCAATGCCTCGCGCAGCTGTACTGTTGCAGTAGCAATACTATTTGTAATCTGACTTTCGAGAGCAGCTTCCTGTAACTTCAGCGCTCTTTTGGAAATAACGTTTGCATTGCGATATTGAAGTGCTGAATAGATAGAAGCCACCAAAGCTATACATGAAAGCGTAAGCGTTACAATATTTAATTGTTCTTGATTCATGGTTTCGGTCCTTTTGCTACCATTCTCATCATTGCTAGTATTTCATCATTGCTAATGGATGAGCCTGATTTAGCTAACGCCTCATAATCCTCCCTACCACTGTAGTGTTCAAGGGCGATAACATCATCGTCATACCCCAGGTCCGTCAGGGCCTTTTTTAGCTCTTCGAGCATACGAGCCCGTTGATGCTCAGTAAGAGGGTTTCCACCTACTGTTAAAGTCTGAATTTCCATCCAGATTTTATTCAATTCTATCACTCGCATATCTCCATCTTTGCATTTAGATAGGCGAGCAGCATATATTTCTGCTAATTCCTTATAAGTTTGGACTGCCATAGTATCTCTCCTTGATGTATGAATTAGAGTCTGTATAGATAAAGTAAGACTTCTTCATTGTATTGAAGAAAATTAGAAGAACAAGATTTTTAGGGAATTTCACCAATGCAACGCATTCTTTTACGCTATCAATGTTTTTTTAAAGAAAAAGAGATTCTATATATACACTTCTGGCAATGGCAAACTGCCAAGATATTTCCTAACCTGATATTTTTCTGAGTTCATAACCCGGTCATGGCAAATACTTCAGTTAGAAAGGCAGCATTGAACTGGTTGACGTCGTGCAGCATGATATCTGTCACTACACGATCCGATGAGCACCTGGGGGAATCATTGACTGAAAATCAAAAAAAACGGGAGCCCATCGGCTCCCGCTTTTACTTAATCCACCAACGGGAATACATGTTCGCGATGATAGCGTCGCCAAACTCTGAACATTTCAGCAGCTTAGCGCCTTCCATCAGACGTTCGAAGTCATAGGTCACGGTCTTGGCGGCGATAGCGCCTTCCATGCCTTTGACGATCAGGTCTGCGGCTTCGAACCACTGCATGTGGCGCAGCAGTACATAACAAAAGAACCATTAATCTATTGAATAATATAACTTTACTACCTTTTTACTTAACAATGTATACCCTAACTCAACAAGATTAACTTACTGAATATCCGAAATATCTTGTTTGTTTTGGGGAAATGTTTATCGTGGATGAATATTGAACTAAAGCTAAAATCTCCCCAAAAAATATGAATTGGAGGGTTTATTTTGAAAGCAAATGCAAATTCTATCCAGGATTATCTCCTCGCAACTCTTGAGAATGCTCAAGATCATTTCACTACCCCTCCCCAATTGATGTATATGGTTTACAATATGGATGAAATATTTCAGAATGAGATCCTATCTAAGGAATTAGAAATGCACTCGGCTGCTGGTTTTCTTGCTTTAAACTCCTATGTAATGTTATTAGCCGCGGTACGATAAGCCTTATCTGGCCATATAGTCTCTGTTTTCCCTATATTACGTACAGCTCTTGAATTTTCTTGTTATGCTTTCCTAATAGCTAATGATAATAGTAAGGGTCTGATTTGGTTGAATAGGCATAAGTCTCAATCCATGTTAGATAAATGCCGTAATACTTTTAGTGTAAACAAGGCAGTTAATGGATTAAAAGATAAGTCATCTGAGATGGCTGAATATGTTAAAGCCCACTATAATGCCTGTATCGATTTCGGTGCCCACCCAAACGAGAAATCCATATTTAACCATTTAACAAAAATTGATTCGCCCAATGATATGTTCGATGCATGGGAACTTACTGGTGTTTATGGCCCTAATAGTTGGTATGTAAACCATACCCTACTTGCTTGCGTTGAGATAGGCCAGGCAATTGCATTTCTTATCGCAGCTTCTTCCGAGAACCATCCGTTACTCAATGAACGACTAGATGTTTTTCAAAATTGGATGGCTGAAAAAAACAGAATGGCTTAAGAAATAAATGGCGAGCCCATTGATTACACAGGTCCTATGTACTCTTCAGTTGTGCCATCAACTACCCAAGATCATTAGATTTAAGGTGTTAGCAAAGCATTTCAACTATGTCATTGTAAACATACCCCCTAATGTTACCTGCTATTATGGGTGTCGAGGTCGGAGGTTAAATCCCTCTAGTTCCGACCAATAAACCCAGAAAAAACCAGCATGTTAAAGGCTGGTTTTTCTGCCTACTCATTTTAGCTTTACCCCGCAGGCACATCTCGTCGTAAATATTACGTATTCGCTTATTGTCGATTTTTCCGCACCGCGCGGACATGTAAAGCTTCGATCTCAACTGAGGTGGACCGATTTTACAATTAGCATTTTCGCGCGAATAGTTGAATTTATTCTTCTTCTGGATGTTCGGTATTTTCCCATGCTGCACCTTCAGGCCAAGCATGTACTCCACGGAGCGATTGAGAATTGAAGATTAACTGGGTGACATCTTTTCTGGAATAATGCCCGACTGGATCTGCAGAAATTTTGGCCATGTCACTCAACGCCAAATCAACATCAGCGAACAGTAATCCTTCTTCATTTTCACCCAGCGGAGTGCCCAATTGAGAACCATCTGGCCCGAATATACGCGCCCAGCCGCCTCCTGCTTTCAATAGCTGTTGGCGTTCTTCGGTATCACACATCAAATCTATCATATCCTGACTGACAATCGCGCAAGGCGCAATGACATAGCACTGACCTTCAACCGCATAGGTTCTTGATATCGCAATATTGACCTCACCGCTAACCGCATGCGCGATATCTTTGTAGAGTGAAAAACTCGGCCAGGCGCCAATGTGTAACTGTTCATGTTGGCTGTACATGGCATATTTTGCCAGGGGCTGTAAATGCTCCCAGCAACATAAAGCACCGACTTTTCCCAGAGACGTATTATGTACAGCAATATCGCTACCATCACCCTCGCCAAACACAGTACGCTCCATCATGGAAGGCTTTAGCTTCCGACGCGTAGCGATGGTTTTTCCCTCATCGGTAATAATGGCCTGTGAAATATACAGGCTACCAGCATCCCTTTCGGTAAAACCCATGATCACATGAATTTGATATTCCGCAGCGGCGCGCTCAAGACGTTGATATTGTTCGCTGCCAATAACCAATGCATGCTGACGATATTTAGCGAGAAATGGCATTGCCCACGCGGTTGCCCCTAACCAGACAAACCATGGATAACCCGGCAAGAAATTTTCCGGAAAGGCGATGAGTTTTGCACCGGCCTGCGCGGCCTGCGCAATCAGGCGAATTGACTTTTCAATACTAGCATCAAGATCCATAAAAATCGGTGCGGCCTGCACCGCAGCCACAGTATATCTGGTTACTACTTCAGCCATAAATCACCTCAATCTCTTTTAGATGTTTAACTTATCATCGGATATATTGTTTACTATTGCTGCGCCGCGTTTACTGTATAAATTGATTCTGTTTCCCAACTAAATGGATAATCACCTGGCAATTACCAGAACCAAGGCGATACTAAAAACAGACAGCAGAGTAGAGATTAAAACGACCTCAGACGACGTTTTTTTTCCCCGCTGATAATAGTCTGCTAGCATGAAAGGCCCGGTGCCGGTTGGTAATGCAGCCAGTATTACTGCTGTTTGAGCAACCAACGGGTCTAACCCAAACAATTTGTAGGCAAGAAACCAAGCTAACATAGGCTGCAATATTAGTTTGCAGCCAATAAGAAATCTCGAAATTGTGGGCTGTGGTTCTGAGGATTTTTGCCTAACGGCTAAACACAAGCCCAGAGTAATGAGTGCGCAGGGAGAGGCAGCGGCACTAAGCATATTAAGAAAGTTTTTGATAGGTTCTGGAACTGTGATGGCAAACAAGGAAAATGGAATTGCAGCCATGGGGGCAATCAACAATGGGTTTCGGATCAAGGATTTCGTAACGTTGGTAAACATACTTCCCGAAGCCTGGCCCACGTTTTGGCCGATTTCTATAAGAATAATCGCTATAGCGAAAAATACGCATATTGTCATAACGGCAGCAATTGTGGTGGGCAGTAAGGACTGAGGCCCCAGAATCAACAGTGCCATGGGAAATCCCATGAATCCCACGTTGGGATAACTCGCGTTCAATCCTTCAATCACAGCATCAGTCAGGTTCTGGCCGTTTTTAAATACTGAAATGCTAACGACCAGAGCCATGGTGATCAATCCAGTAAGACCAAATACAGCAATGAAGTCCAGTTGCCAAAGTTCTGACCACTTTGCCTTAGCCACAATATCGAAGAGCATGGCTGGCATCGCTAGCCAGATGACGAAACGGTTAAGTTCACCACCTGCCTTAGGTCCAAGGATCTGCGTTTTTCCAGCGCTCCACCCTGCTAAAATCAAACCGAAAATTGGCACTATCGCCAGTAATGAAGACAACACGGACGAAATCATTTGATTTCCTACCCCAGGAACGATGTAAATGTGGGATTCTCTATTAAATGAATTACCTTTGCTGTTCCACATTTCCCCACGATTATGACTTATTGTCCTGATGCCCGATCAGACAGGCTTTTTAAGCCTGTCTGAAAAGAGGACATTAACGACTGACCGGGCTATCACCGAAGGTTTTGGTCGCCATCTCTACCGACTGCGTGAGTGGCAGGTGCGCTGACGAGTCTCCTGCCGCAACCCGGTAATTTCCAGAAGAAATTTTCCAACCACCATCGGGTACGGAGTAATTCGCTAACAAACGCGGATCCACTTGGATACTCACCCGTTGTGACTCACCCGGCTGCAATGCGACTTTCTGCCAACCCAACAGACGTGCCATTTGTTTACCATTAACCGCAGTAAGATAAACTTGAGGAACGGCTTTACCCGCTATTCTTCCTGCGTTGGTCACAGCGACACTGACCACTAACGGCTCATGTTGTTCAACGCGAAGATCACGGTAGGTAAATTGGGTGTAAGAGAGCCCAAAGCCGAACGGGAACAAAGGTGACTCTTTCTGACGAGTGAACCATTTATAGCCAACGTCCGCACCTTCACGGTTATAGTCCACATCGACTTTAGCCGCATCCGTGCCAAATCCAGCGATCTCCTGACGAGGCAATTGCTGCAGGCTTTTCGGGAAGGTAATAGGTAAATGACCTGAAGGATTCACCTCTCCCGTTAGCACCCGGGCGATAGCTTCCCCGCCGGCAGAACCGGGATACCAGGCTTCCAGCGCCGCAGCCGTTTTATCCAACCAGGGCATCAGAACCGGGCCTCCTGTTTCTAACACCACCACGGTGTGTGGATTGACATGAGCAACGCTGTCTATAAGTGCATCCTGGCCTTCTGGCAGACTCAGATCATAGGCGTCATAGCTTTCCATCATCCACTGTGTGGCAAACACGATAACCACATCAGCATCACGGGCGAGTGCAGATGCTTCCGCCGGGTTGCGTCCGTCATTGAAGGTTATTTTGCTGTCTGGAAGTGCCTTTTTGAGCGCGTCAAGAGGAGACGATTTCAAATAAACCTGATTGCGTAATTCGGCCATCATGCCCCCCCCGCCGGTATGAATAGAGAGTGCCGGGCCCCCGACCGGAATAACCTGTGCAGACCCCGCACCTGAAATTACCCCGGCATCAGCATGTCCCCCTATCACCAGAATATGACGAGGGATATGGTTTAACGGCAGGACATTTCGCTCATTACGCAGCAGTACCATGCCCTCTTCTGCCGCATGACGTACCTGTTGCTTATGGGATTCATAATCAACAAGCGACTTTATCGGCGGATGTTCAAATAACCCTACGTCGAACATAGAGCGAAGAATGCGCCGGTTCATATCATCCAGCCGCACTCGATACTGTTCAGTGGTCTGAGCTTTATCCCGTAGCAACTTGTCAAAAAGACATTTCCGAACAACAGATTGTCAACCTGGCTCCCCATCTCAATATCTAAGCCGGTTAACGCAGCAGCGGTGTCATGTACTGCTCCCCAGTCTGACATCACAAATCCGCTATATCCCCATTTATCTTTAAGGGTCTTCTGCAATAAGTCTGGATTTTCACAGGCGTATATTCCGTTCACCCGATTATATCCACACATCACCGCGCCAGGCTGACCTTGTTCGATGGCTATCTGAAACGCCAAAAGGTCGCTTTCGTGCATGGCCGGCTCAGAGATATTTGCACTCATGCCGAAGCGAGCTGACTCCTGATCGTTCATCGCAAAGTGCTTAATCGTAGACATCACGTGCTGGCTCTGAATCCCTTTGATACTCTGCCCAACCATGATACCGGCCAGCAAAGGATCTTCGCCGTAATATTCAAAATTCCTGCCATTGCGTGGATCGCGCGCCAGATTGATACCACCTGCTAGCAGAACATTGAAACCTTTCCTCCATGCCTCATCGCCGATTAATTGCCCGTTCTTGTAGTTAAGTACCGGATCCCAGCTTGCTGCGCTGGAAAGACCGGCGGGCAGCGCCGTGGCACCATCACCAGGACGAACATTCGCCGGGTTGGCTACGCCGAGGCTAGCGTCGGTTACCTGCCAGGCAGGAATGCCATATTTTTTTTCCTCGGGGACATAACCTGCAGAGCCGATCGCACCAGCCGGAACGCTAATACCGAAAACAGGCATCGCCATTTCACTGTGTACCCGACGAATCTTTTCATCCAACGTCATTGCCTGCGTCAACGCAGATGCGCGCTGATCGGGGCTGAGTGTCTCGTCCTGCCATGCTGGTAGGGTCGCGGCATGGGAAACGGAGCTGGCGAGAGCAATGCTCATCCCCAGGGCAACATTTTTCATGGTTAACATGCTTTTTCTCTCCCTATTAAAAAGTGATACTGCTGCGCAGGCCTACGACCCAGGCGTCAGGTACATTTTTGACACCGCCTGGTGAATGGTAATATTGCAAATTAGGTTGGAAGGAGATCCAATCTGTAGCCTGCCAGCGATAGAATATTTCAGTCGTCAGTGATCCACTCCCAGGGGGAATATAGGCAGGATTGTCATAATCGCTGATGCCCGACAATGAATTGGCTATAGCGCGATTTTTTGACCATCGGCTGTTAATTTTCACCCATGTAGAGGCCAGACCGATCAAATCATCAGGACGGCTTTCGAATGGACCACGATAGTACAATCCACCACCATAAGCGTATTGCAAGACGGTGGTCGATTTATCATTTAGCACGCCATTGACAAACAGGGTCAGACCTTGTGGTTGATCGCCACTGTGGCCGGTAACCTGTTGCTCAAACCGGGCCCAGGCTGAAAGCTTATTATTATGCTGCTTATATCCTTTATCAGGATTGAGCGCTTCGGCACCGCCACTGGCACCTTCATAAACGTCATATCCGTTGACATTTGAATAAGCCACACCAATAAAATAATTTCCGGCTAAATTATTGCTTCCCCAGCGGGGAGTCCAGCCGATGAGCGTAGGATATATTTCCCCCGTTCCACCTTTAAAGCTAAGTGACTGGGCTCTGGCATTCGTATTATCACTCGGGTTCTTTTGGTATACGCCAGTTCTGATATACAGATCCGGTGTGATATTCCATGTCGTTACAGCACTCCATGATGCTACTGGCCAGCCATACCAGATACCGCTAATTCCTGGCACTGTGCCGCAGTTCATTAATGATTGAAACTCACAAGATGTGGGAAAGAAATCTTCAGCGGGTGACATTTTTCCGACTCTGAGACTAAAATTTTGTCCCAGAATATTTGCTCGTTGAAGATACGTCAGTCGTGCTAATCGGGTTACCGAACCCCCTCCCCAGATTTCTTGTGACTGCTCAGTCAACGTACCTCGCGGATCGTTTAGTCTATTGTTGTTTAATAGATTTTTATTATTTCGGTTGCTAATCGCTACACTGAATACGCCATTCACATTGTCCGTTTTATTGAGATCATAGTTTAATATTGCTACAGTTTGATCAGAGTAGTCCACAGTAGAGTGGCTGTTATAGCCACCACCGATATTAGATGCAGCTTCATTGCTATAATTTAAGAAAAAATCCATTCCATTTTCTGATAATTCATTCCTGTATCCACCCCAGTCACCTAACAACCAGGGTGAATTAAAATCAAATGCATCAGCCGCCATTGAGCTTGCCGAATAAAAAATTGATGCGATACATACTGCTGAAACAAAATGCCTATTGCTTTTTATTTTCATGCCATCTTCACCCTTCCCATCATTAAATTTATTTTTTATTAGTAAATTTAAATCATTGTGATTTAGAACGAAGACATTATTCCAATAGCCAACAACTCGGCAATAATCTGATTTACTGCAAAACTTGCTTCATTTTACTGGTTGCATTGTTGCACTATAAGGATGCATGCATTGCAACCAGATAGTGCAAGTTAGGACAACAGAGTTGAGTGAACATCAAGATTTTGCTTCTGTTTATCGAATTTTTTGTCTTATGTTCCTTTAAGCCCTTTCCATCATAATTCCAGTACGATTCTTGCATAATGCTTTAGGTGAAATTAAGAAACGGAGTAGAAATGCATCAGTACATAACCACCCAGGCACTACCACTCAATCAGCGTTTTGATTTCTGGCGGCAGACGATCTGTGACAAATTCGTTTCTCTAGATGTAGGGATCGACAAAATGGCGGTGGATGGTGGTCTGTTAGCAGAATTAGATCATTTACGGGTAGCTGAAATTGATGTGATGAAACTGGATGCTTGTAAGCAGAATGTTACCCGTAGCAATAGACAGATCCGCAACGATGATCGTGATGAGGAGTACTTTCTATTCAGCCTCCAATTGCAGGGCTGCGGTTATCTGGAGCAAAATGAGCGAATTGTTCGCATACAGCCGGGAAATTTCGTTCTATTGGATACAACCAAACCCTACTGTTTTGGTTTCGAAAATCATTTTAAGAAATTAGTACTGCGCATTCCACGCGTTCAATTGAAACACCATTTAACTTCTCCAGAACAGCTGTGTGCTTGTGCAGTACCAAGCAGTAATACAATGAATATAATTCTGACCCAGTTTCTCACTTCAATTGGAGAAAAGCTGGAAGAAATACCATCTGCTGCGCATTTATCAATATCAAATGCAATTCTTGATATGGTTGCAGGTTCTCTGCAAACTCTTCCTCAGTATAGTGAAATACAGCTAAGCAATATCAAATCCTACCATCTCAAACGTATCAAACAGCATATCAAAACTCATGTGGCTGATTCAGCACTATCCGTGTCTAAAATCGCTACTGAACTTGATATGTCCATTAGTTCTTTATACCGGGTTTTTGAATCTGAACCTATGTCTCTGGTTCAGTACATTTGGTACCAACGTCTTGAGCTTTGTCACCGCGATTTGAGTAACATTGCTTTACGTGATAGAAGCATTGCTCAAATTGCCTTTGACTGGGGTTTTATCAATTGTGCCCATTTCAGTCGTGCATTTAAAAAACAGTATGGGTGCTCGCCAAAAAACTTTCGCGATCGTATGTTTCCACGCTGAGAAAAAATAATGTAATGGTTAAATCGCCACGGATAATCTAGACACGTCGGAGCCGTTGTGGACTGACCTCACAGCAGTAGACAAATTCTGTCCTCTCGTCGAGGCCTGCTCAAGGTCCTACGGACTGGCGCCTCCCAAGTGACTGTGAAGCCTGGCCAGGTTGTAAAACACTACCTTGTCACTCCTGGCCAACGCCTGAAGGAAATCCTCTTCAAGTTAAAGGCCGCCGGCGACATGCTCAGCTCCTAATCATCATCGTGCATCAGTGTCAGCCAAGGCCCTGCCCGAACCGGAAACTGACCCTGGCCCAAATTCAGTGCAGTGCTAAATCAGAGATCTTCATCTTTCCGGAGACTTCGGATGAATTCAGCCGGAGTCATGTCATTTAATGATGAATGCGTTCTCTCATGATTATATTCCCTGCGCCAGTTGTCGAGTTTGTCCTGCGCATCTTCCAGCGAGAGAAACCAGTGAATGTTCAGGCATTCATCCCGCAGACTGCCGTTAAATGATTCAATAAACGGGTATCCGTTGGTTTTCCGGGGCGGGAGAAGTCCATTGTGACACCGTACTCATACGCCCATTTATCCAGACTTTTCGAAATAAATTCGCTGCCGTTATCTGTCTGAATACGTACCGGCAGGCGCTTGCCCAGCACCCGCAACCTTTCCATCACACCGACCACATCCTCACCTTTCAGCGACTTTCCGGCATGGATCGCCAGACACTCCCGACTAAAATTATCCACTACAGTCAGCGCCCGGAAACGTCGTCCGTTAAACAGGTTATCCGACACGAAATCCATACTCCAGCACTGATCGACACCGGTCAGGACCGGACGTTGCTGACGATGTGCTGCACTGACATGCCTGCGGGGGCGCTTTCTGCGCAGGTTGAGGCCTTCCAGACAGTAAATCCGGTGTGTTTTCTTGTGGTTAACAGGCCAGCCTTCCCGCCGCAGCTGAATATGAATACGCGGGCAACCGTAGCGGATCCGGGTTTCCGCTATTTCCCGGATACTCAGGGTTATCGCCCGATCATCCCGCCGGCTCTGCCAGTGGTAAACGGTTCTGCTCTGCATCAGCAGTCCGCATCCCCGTCGGACACTGACACGGTATGCCTCCCGCAGAAAATGTACCGCCTGACGCTTCTGAGCCGGCCTCAGAACTTTTTTTGATAACTTCCTGCAGCATCTCCTTGTCCAGACTTAAATCAGCCATCAGACGTTTCAGACGCTGATTCTCTTCCTCAAGCTGGCGCAGGCGGTGCAGCTCTGTCACGCCCATGCCGCCAAACTTTTTCTTCCAGTTGTAAAATGTGGCTTCAGAAATGCCCATCTTTCGGCAGACTTCCTCCACCCGAGTGCCGGTTTCGGCCTGTTTCAGCGCAAATGCTATCTGTTCTTCGGTATTGCGGGTCTTTTTCATGGCGATGTGCCTCTCTGTGAGATGGAAGAAAGACCGGAGACTTCAGTTTAGCCTGACACTGTTTTCAGGGAGGAGATCAACTGCAGCAAAGAGTGAGCCATGAGGGGTAAAAAAGCAGCGTGATTTTTAATTAGTTGTGGAGAGGCATTTTGGAAAAGATTTTCCAGACGCCAAAAAAAGCGGGAGCCCATCGGCTCCCGCTTTTACTTAATCCACCAAGGGGATTACATGTTCGCGATGATCGCGTCACCAAACTCTGAACATTTCAGCAGTTTAGCGCCTTCCATCAGACGTTCGAAGTCATAGGTCACGGTCTTGGCGGCGATAGCGCCTTCCATGCCTTTGACGATCAGGTCTGCGGCTTCGAACCACTGCATGTGGCGCAGCAGTAGTTAACTAATAACGTCATTACTTATTGATTAAAAAAGGAAAATAGGTGTTTTTGATGCGTGGTTAATGTTTTTAGTCTAATCTCTAACCTATTGAAATTCATTAGTATATTTTTAGTTTTGATAACCAGCTTTGAGTCTTTCAGCTCATCTGGATAGTGAATTATTAGCCAATAATACTCACTCCCTGTGAGTCGGGTTAAATATTTCCGGTGTTATAACTCATCATTTGAAAAGAAAATAAAAAAGCCTCGAAATCCGAGGCTTGCATTGGAACCAGCAGCACCATTATATTATTTAATTACTACCTACCATGTAATGATTGCTCTTTTCCATACCATCTTCCCTTTTTTTTCTTCTTTTATATACAGAATTCTTTTCATAATGAAATATAAAATAAGCGAAAACGCAATGATAGCAATATACGTCCCGATACCGAAAGATACCAGAAACATAACCAAGATCCCAAAGAATGCTACCAGTAAAGATGTGCAGATAGATATCAAATTAATTGTCTTGCGTGCGTCTCTTGATACATAACCTTTAATCTTAAAGGCATGGCAACTGTGGCAGCGGTCCTCATTAATTAAATTTGCACCACAAAATGGACATTTATCATCTTTTGTTGTCATTTATTTTAAATCTCAATATAATAGTAATCACTCATCCACAACCTTCCCTGGCAAGCGCAATCAACAACAGAATGTACTTTATTTTTTTGTTCTATTGTCTCAACTCCCTCAACAATCACGAAATTGCAGTATGATTTTACTTTATTTATTACGTTAAAGAATTCGCTCTCACTCTGTATTTCCCAGAAATAATCTTTATCAATTTTTATACATTCAAAATTAAACATATCTATAATTGTTAAGCTTGTTAAGCCGCTCCCAAAATCATCCAGCCATACTGGACACAATTTTGAAAGACACTTTAAGTCAACCATAGAGCATTTAGTATTGAATTCATGAAAATGCTCGTTAATCTCAAAAGCAATGTTTTTTTGGTTTTTTAAGTAATCACCAATATATTTATCGTTCAAAATACAATCGCTAATAAGACTATCAACATTCAACGAAACTGGCTTGGACTTCAATTTTGATGTATCAAGTCTTTCAATTGTCAATATCTGTTTCTTAAACACATCGATTTTTTCTTTATCGCTTAATGAAGTGAAACAAAAACCAACTTCATTAGCAAGATAATCATTGCAATGCTTTTTTTTAACATTTTTCGTGAGAATTTCCCAAGAATGAATAGAACCATCTTTTTTAAAAGATGGTTCTAAAACAAATCTACAGAAATCTATTTCCACACTGTTCTTTATCATTAAAAAAACACCGGAACTAGGAATAATCCTAATCGTGTCATAATTAATAATGAAAGAGAAATAGTTTAAAATGATCGATAACGATCGAACAATAGGCGAAACCTATCATATTTCATAAATTGATCGATTATTCAAATCAAATGACTCAAAAGGGAAAAGCAATTAACACGAGACCGTCATTAATTATAATAAAATCATACAGTTAAGTGGTGCCACTAATTTGGTGGCAGGTATCAAACGTTAGTTGAGATGGTGTCTGTGGTTCCGAATAAATTTATCCGTATTGGTAATGCCGATCATAAACTATCTTTAAAATTTATAAGCATAAACTCATGAGAAAAGAAATCATATCATCTTCAATTATTCGGCATGCAATATCCATTCTTCCCGTTACGTTTAACTTCATATAGCATTTCATCAGCCTCTTTGATCCACTCGATGATTGATTCTTTATTTTCTGCGCAAGAAATACCAATACTGACAGTACAGTAAATATCTTTGTGAGAAGGTAATGAAAGATCTTTAATTTTTTTCTGAATTATATGAACCATAGCTATAACAAGCTTATTATTACTATTGTTAACAATAATAGCCAACTCATCGCCACCAAATCTTGCTGGTACGTCCTTCTCGCCAGCGCAGTCTCGTAATATTGATGATATACGAGATAACACCGCATCACCTACTTCATGCCCATAGGTATCATTAATTTTTTTAAAATTATCAACATCAATGAGCATAAGATAAGAATGCGTTCTCTTTTTACGTGTCGCACGAAAAGCACTTTCCATTTTCTGCTCAAAAAAACGGCGATTTGGCAGATCTAAGCCAGGATCCATCAGAGCCTGTTTTTCCAGTAACTCCCTTCTTTTCCTCAACTTTATAGATAAGTGCCTTGAAACAATACTCAGTAATATGGGATAACAGGTCGCCAAGGGTAAAGAAAGCAATACCGTTCGGGTACTGAATTCTATCGTATATCTGAAATCATTTACTAACCAAACTGTCAGGAAACTAATCATCATCCACATTAATGCTGGTTTTAAAATTTTCCATCCACCAGCAGCATAGCGATCAGCTATTTGAACTGAGATTATGAATAATGATGGAATTGGACTAACTTGCATTACGGCTATCCAGATTCCAGCCCAGAATGAATCAAGTATCATATTCTTCTTTTCAGTACTCAGCATATCCTTCGACATCATGCTTGCAAGATAAGCAACCGATGGCCAGATGAGTGCATTCAGAATTAACAAGGCTGTTGTTATTTTTTGATGTGACTGTTCCTGGAGGACTGAATATATAGGAATAAAGCAAAGAACGACACCAATCTGACGTAAAAAATATACTCGCTTAATGAACGATGTATTTCTATCAGATATGTACTTCTCATCCGGGAAATTTGTCAACATAGAAAGCCTATTATAAATCACTAAGAACTGCCATCACGTCAACCCACTAAATAACAAGATAAAACCTTCCTGCATTACAAAGTTATAACACGAATGTGAAAATTACAAGATTGCACTTCAATTAATGATAAACGTCTCAATAATAACATTTGGCATCCATTTTTTTGAACCTATTCTCACGATTTATATCTGATGCACAGCAATATTTTAGGGCTATATCCTTAAAAATTAATTCCCAGCAGAATTTAGCACTACTTCATTATTAATTTTGGTAGGTTATTAAAAAATAACACAACATCTGACCAGTAAAACTTTACTTGAACTTACTTATCGTTTACTGCAAATTATTCTGTGATGTACACAGCAATTAATGTCGTTTCAGTTGCCCCCGGCAAGTGCCTCCGGGGGATTTTTTATGCTCCTCAACTTTCTAGTGCGTCAACTCGCCTAATCAAATCCTGTACCACGGTCACCAAATCGGCAATGATTGCCGTGTAATCCACATTCATCACTCTGAATTTTTCACCATCGATCTCCTGCTCGATGCCGAGGAAGGTATACAAGTCGTCAACTTTTTCAGCCTGCTGGGCGATAAAGCCACGCCTCCGGCGCGTTTCGCCTTTCATATTGAACTCGCATACTCCCAGCGAGTTAATGCGCCTGCAGGCCCCTTCTTGAGGCTCCATGAACGCATCTTTCAGCCGGACATCTGAGCCGGTGGTCAGGACGTCACCCTTACCGGTGGAGATCGTGCCGCCAGCCCGGAAAATCCATGCATCGGTTCGCCCGAATCCGTCAGCGTACAGAACAAGTCGGTGTTCGGTGCCTACCTGCTCCTCCATGTACATTTGGACGTAAGCGCCATCCACGTCACCATACGCTCCTCGCCCTGCCATCAATGAGCGTACCGGATTGGAGGTCAGTTGCGTTCCGATGGCTGGGTTGGCTGGCATGGTCGATGATGCTGTGATCCTCCCGTCCGTTACCCAAAAACTTTGTACCTGCGCGTTCAGGCGGTTCTGCCTGTCGTGGATAAGGCGAGCGGTATAATCCGCACTGCTGCCGTTGTAGTGGAAGTCAATGTAAGGCGTGCTCATTGACAGCTCGATCGCCTGCGTCAGAACCTTCCCCTTTGACGTGTTATCGATGTTGCCGCCAGCTGATAACCCACCGGGCAAAGTCGTCTGGTTATCGGTCCCAATAACGAGGATGTCATCAAAGGTATCTGACGGTGACACAGTGGTCGCTCTTGAACGCTGAACTCTGAACGGTGTTCCCGAGCCAACGGCAATTGTCCCGCCTTGCCCCTGTTTTTTGAGCAGAGCCAGATCTGAGTTCTTACCGAGAATAAAACCGGCATTATCGCTGGTTATAACCTGCGAGCCGTCGAGTTTGTTTCCTCCGGTGAGTTTTGCCAGCGCGTTAAGATCCGATGCCTTCGCCATCCCGCCTATCGCCGGCACGGTTACCTGCTTTCCTGTGATCGGGTCAGTCAGGGTGATATTGCCGCTGCCGGTCAGGGCCATCGACCAGCCCTCCACCACACTACGCCAGAATGCAAATGCGCTGGCCAGCTGGTTAGCAAACGACGAGGTACTGGCGGTTTCAGCGGTAATAATGCCGTAACTGGCGCCGGAAAATGCGGTGGTGATATTCCGGGTCAGCGTCAGCTGCGTGTCACTGTCCACGGATTTGATCGCATACAGGTCAGCACTACCGCTGCGGTAGACCACCAGAATCGACCCCGGCTGTATCCCCAGCGCCACCTGTGCCCACTTTGTTGTCGCTCCTGTCACCCGCGCCTGAGATGCTGCGCCCGTGACGGTGCCGACTTCATACATCGCCATAATAAAGTTCCTCCTGGATGGTTATCCCTGGAAAAAGAAAAGGCCCCTTGCGGGGCCTCTGTTAGCTGAATGAGTTGCTGTTTGTACGGAACGCCGTGGCGGTGATGTTCTGGATCGAGCAGCTATAGTCAATCGAAGCATCGTTGCCGCGCGCCTTGATAAAGAAGCTGACATTGTTGTTATCAGCCAGCAGATCAGCAGCGAAGCGGAATTCCTGAGTGAAGTCACCAGACTGGAAACCGCCGGCGTTGGCAAAGAAGCGACGTGTTACTTCCTGCCCGCCAATGTTGAACGTGATATCAACGGAATACGACTGCTGAACATTGCCCGCGCCAGTGAGCTGGTAAACCAGTGTGCACGACAGAACAATCGTCATCCCATATCCACGGTTCTGGTATGCCCCGTTACGCTGAACAGTCTGGTTGCGGCGGAAAGCCATATCATCGTAGCGGCGAGCTACTGCGATATCACCGATAAATGACTGAGCTTCCAGGGTGCCTTTGAACTTGCCGCTTGCCGCCTCAATGTGACCACGGAAGATCCCATTGTTGAACTGCGCCCCACCATCCTTGTTGATGCTCCAGCCGCGTGCCCCGTCAACAAAGTCATCCGAGCGGATCTCTTTGCCGATCTTCGCGTTCGTGATGGAACCGTCCGCGATTTTGGTTGAGGTCAGGGAACTGTTTTTGATACGTGCCGTATCGATATACAGTTCATTGCCTTCGGCAATCATCACCGGCACTGCCGTCGCATTGTTACGGTTAAACAGCGAGAAGCGGTCGGCGTAGAGGATCATGTCGCTCGTTTCACCATTGCTGCCCAGCGTAATCCCCGCGCCAACATTCTTCCCGTTAACCGTCTCAACCTTCATCGACCACAGCGAACTCACCGTACCATTCACATCCGCCACGGTTTTGGCGGTGTTCTGAACGGAAGCGCTGAGATCCCCGACACTGGATGTCAGGGTCGTCTGCTGCGTTGCCAGCGCCTCCAGTGCCGTTGCATGCGTCTGCTGGGTACTGGTGATACTGGCCACCGATTTAATCGTGTTGTCCAGCGTCGTCTGGTTTTTGATGTTGGCGGCCGCCTGCGCGTCAATCTGCGACTGAAGCGAGGTATTCAGGCTGACCTGTGTGCTCTGGCTGTCGCTCAGCGTCTTCGCCATGTTATCGACGCGGGAGTTGGCGTTATCCACTTTCGTAGCCAGTGCCGTCTGCTGCTGCGCCTGGGCAGTGATTTTCCCTTCGGCATCCGTTACGCGCGCCGTCAGGCCACTCACGGCGCTCGCCGTCGCGTCAGAGGCATCCTGTGCTGCTTTCGCATCGGTAACATCCGTGATGACCAGATCGTCGATATACAGTGAATAGCCAGGGGTACCGTTGCCGGTGGCGCCACGGGTGGAGATCCAGACCACCGCGCGTGTTCTGCCCGCCCCGTTGTTACTGGCGATACCCGTGAATTTCACCCATTTATCGCGCGCGCCCAGAGATGCTTCGCTGACAGTGACCGCCGCCTGCCAGGCATTTTGCCCGGCAGCATTCTGTGACTGGATACCGACCAGCGTTGTCCACCCGGAGGAGGGCGCCTGATCCGCCGGCATCATGGCCCAGAACTCAAACCGGAACTTCGCGTCCTCACGGACTGACTGCCAGGTGCCAAGCTGTTTATCGCTGTTGCCGCCGTTGTTCTCATCCCGTCTCAACTTCAGGCTCTTATCGCCGGTGAATTTCTGAGACGCCACCACAACGGCGGTGCCGTTCCCGCCCAGCACCTGGCCATCGCTGTAGCTTTCAAACGTACCGTCAACCCACGGATTAGCTCCCTGAGTGCGGATGGTATTGATGGTGCTGGTCAGGGACGTGATGCTCTGCGACTGGCTGGTGATGGTGTTTTCCACCTGGCTGACGCGACCGGTCAGTGAACTCACCGCGGACGTGTCAGCCTTTTTACCCAGCTCAGTATTCATCGTGGTCAGGCTGTTCTGCAGACTGGTGAGCTGCTGCGACTGCGAATCCAGTTTACCCTCGGCAGACGTCATCCGGGTGGTCAGCCCGGTGACAGCGCTTTGCTCTGCTTTCTGACTGACCGCCGCATTTGTGACAGCCAGATCGCCGCTGAGTTTCGTCAGCTGCTGCGCCTGGGTGGTGATAGCCCCTTCCGCAGCGGTGACGCGGGTATTCATCTGAGAGATAGCCCCGGCATTAGCCGCGATATCCTTTTCATCCGTAACATCGAGGACATGGAAATCATCAAAATACATTGCCCCCGCGCTGAGGAAGGTTGTCAGCTGGAAACTGGCCGTCGTGGTCTTCGTGGCTTTCCAGTCAAACGTTACCAGTTGCCAGCCAGAACTAAACGGTCCGTAGTTTGAGCCGACCAGCAGGCCAGTGCTGTCGGCCACACGAAACTTCGTGTTACCCGCATCTTTAATCGTGGTCCCCGGGTCCTGCTTCGCCCATACCCCCATGCGGTAGGTACGGCCCTGCGTGATACTGATTTCCTGTCCGACCAGGTTCGACTGGCCGGCGGACATTTTCAGCGCCTTGTTACCCGAGTGCGGAACCTGTAAATCGGCCACCGTCGCGGTACTGCTCCAGCCGGTAAAGCCCGCCGCGCCGCGCTCAAAACTGCCGTTGACAATGAGGTTGCCCGGCATTTTCCCGCTGGCGTCAATATCCGCTGCCGTCTGGCTCAGGCTGTTACTCAGTTTCGTCAGAGAATCCCCCTGCGCACTGAGTGTTTTGCCCTGCTCCGTGACCTGGTTCTGCAGGGTGTTCATCGCGCTTGCATCCGCTTTTTTGTTCACGTTCGCATTCGTCGTGGCCAGATCGCTGCTGAGTTTTGTCAGCGCGCTGTTAGCTGCCGCGATGTCATTCCCCTGCTGCGTCACCGTGCCCTGCAGCTGCGTCACCGCTGTCGTGTCAGCCTTTTTACTCACCGTATCGTTTGTCGACCGGAGGCTGTTCTCCAGCGAGGTGGTCCGCGTGCCGATGCTGCTGAGCGTATCGCCCTGCTGGCTAACCGTGGTGGTCAGTGAATCCACCGCTTTTGCAGTCGCATCTGCGGTTTTCTGCGCACTGTTCGCCACCGTCACGTTACGCATATGCCAGTCGGCAGCGTACCAGACGGTGCCGAACGGGCTGCTCTGATTAACCTGCAGGAACGGCCGCAGCAAGCTGGTATCGGATGGCACCGTAAAGCGCCAGGTGGTTCGTTTCCACGCGGAGGTGGTCTTAGTGTTGCCCCCGGACGCTTTCGCTCCGATGCCACCGGTGGCGGTAGTAGCCCGACCGATATAGAAGTTAAAGTCAGCACTGCCGGTACCACACGCTACCAGAGCAGACATTTCGAAAACGTCGCCCGGTGTCACGGCGATATTGTTGATTTTTGGCACATGGTCTCGCCCGGCCAGCCGGACGGCATACCTGAACGGGCAGTCAGCCGGCACACCATCGGCGGTGGTCTCCACCACGTCATAACCCATGCGGTCATACGCCGGATCAAATGACGGGTTTGGAATGTAATCATCCCCGGCAGCATTCCCGGCGTTCACCGCCGCCGTCAGGCTGACGATGTTGCTGTTGGCTGCCGTGAGGCCTGCCTCGGTTTTCTCCACCCGGCCAGTCAGCGCGTTAAGCGCCGTCTGATCCGCTTTGGTGTTGACCTTATCGGTGGTGCTGCTCAAATCGCCCTGCAGCTTCGTGATAGCCTGCCCCTGGGAGGTGATTTTGCCTTCCGCACTGGTGACCCGGCTGGTGAGATCACTCACCGACTGCGCGCTGGCCTTTTGTGCCACGTTGTTGTTGGTGGTGTTCAGGCTGTTCTGCAGATTCGTGATGCTCTGAGACTGCGCGGTCAGTTGCCCCTCGGCATTCGTCACCCGACTGGTGAGGCTGTTAATGGCCGATGTGTTCGCGGTAATACCGCTGGCCGCATCATCCGGACTCGGTGACCAGTCGGTCATCACGGTCCCGGTTTCCAGCTGAGGGCGGCAGAGCCAGACTTCTTTGTCGGCAGATGTCGCGCTTTCCAGACGCGCGGCAATCAGCCGTTTGGTGCCACTGGTGGCAGGAATAACCCATTTCACCCAGTAACGCGCCCATGCGGTGGTCAGTTTCGTGACCGCCTTGCCGTCACCGGCCCCGCCTTTAACGCCCTGGCTGGTTTCCGTGGTGGTGGTGTTCGACGGGTTATAGAAATAACTCGCCATCTCCTGCCCGTCATAAGCCCCTTTCGCATAGAAGCTGAATACAAATTCCGTACGCCCGGTAACGTCCAGCGTCTGTTCATCCAGCTGGGTATAACCGGATGCACCTTTCGCCAGCCGGGTGTAGGCCACGCGGTCGCCCAGATAGGTCTCTGTGGCGTGGCGGCTGCTCCATCCTTCCAGTGTGTCCGCATTGCGGATAAGGTTGGTCCCGCCCACGGCCAGGGAGGAAAAGTTGTTTTCCAGGTTCGTCAGCGCGCTGCTTTGCGTGGTCAGATCCCTGCCATGCTGTTCAACGGTGTTCTGCAGGCTCTGCAGCGCCGTTGCATCAGCCTTCTTCGCCACATTGCTGTTAGTCGTATTCAGGCTGTTCTGCAGGCTGGTCAGGCTGTCTCCCTGCGATTTCAGGCTGCCTTCGGTAGCCGTCACGCGGGTCGTCAGATTCGTCAGCGCGCTGGCATCGGCCTTGCCGCTGATATCCTTACCAAGTTGAGTCACATCCGACTGCAGTTTCGTGATCGCGCTGCCCTGAGACGTAATATTCTTCCCGTTCTGCGTGACTGACGCGGACAGACTGGAAAGCGCCTGCGCATTCGCATCGGCGGCATCGAGAGCCGCTTTCGCATCGGTCACGTCAGTGATGATCAGATCATCAATCAGGAAGGCGTCACCCAGGCGAACTTTTGGTGTATTCGGGATGGAGATCCTCACCATTGCCTGTTTCAGCGCGGTTCGGTTGTTGGTCAGATAGCCACTGACTTTTGTCCAGTTGTCCACCGACAACTCGGAGACTTTCACGTTCAGGCCAGGCCACGACCAGCCATTGGCAGAATCCTGGAAGGAAAATCCGAGCACCATATAAACGGTCGGATCGGCGGTCGAGCCAGCCGGCAACTTAACCCACGCCTCCACGTAATAGACCGCGTTATCGCGAACCTGCATGCCCGAAAAGATATGGGTATCGTTATTATCCGTCGCGTTCGGGTTGTACTCCGTACTGCGCGTAACACGCAGGCTTTTGGTCCCGCTGTGCGCAGCTTCACTGGTGATAACGGCGCGGGCATTACTGAGAACATCGCCGACGGCATAGGATTCAAAACTGCCGTCCGGCAGTACGTTGGCTCCCCGTGTCGCCTGCTGCTGCAGTGATGTATTCAGGCTGGTCAGGCTGTCGGCCTGGCTACGGATATCCTTTTCAGTCTGGGTAACCCGGTTGGTCAGTGAACTGACCGCCGACGCATCAGCCTTCTTCGCCACATCGCCTTTGATCCCTTCCAGCGCGTTATTCAGCGCCGTGATGGATTGCCCCTGCGATGTCAGGGTGTTCCCCTGGTTCGTCACCGTCCCGGTCAGAGACGAAACAGCATCGCTGGTCGCCTTGATGTTGGTTCCATCGGTGATATCAAACACCCGGACGGAATCGAGCCAGATTTCACCGTTTGTAGGATGAGAATAAAGTTTGAAGTTCTGCCCGTCCGCGCCGGCAGCCGTCAATCCGGTTTCCCAGGTGATGGTTTGCCAGTCGGTGGTCAGCGTGACCGTTTTATCCTCATACGTACTGTCCGTCTGGCCGATTTTGTTCTGGCGACGGATCAGCAGACTCATCGCGCCGGAAACACCTTTGGCCTTCACCACCACCCGGTACTTGCGCTGGCCATTCAGCGGCACCGGCTTGTTGTTGTTGGAGAAGATCCCCGGACTGGTGTTAGTCGTCCGGTTCAGTCGGACCCCCGCTTTCCCGTCCCCGAAATCGCCAAAGGTCACACCGGCAGGATACTGAATATCCCAGGCCGTGCTGCCCTGCAGAAAATCAAAGTTCGGGATCAGGTTGTCGCCGGCGTTGCGGGTGGCCGTCAGCACATTCGCCAGATTTGTCAGCTGCTGGCTCTGTGTGGTCAGTTTCCCTTCCGCCTCTGTCACCCGGTTATCGACCGAAGTCAGTGCCGTTGCATCGGCCTTCTTCGACACATTGCTGTTGGTCGTGTTCAGGCTGTTCTGCAGGTTCGTCAACTGCTGGCTTTGTGAGCTGATGGCCCCTTCCGCTGTGCTGACCCGGCTCGTCAGTCCGGTAACGGCGCCGGCGGTGGCATCGATGTCCACCCGGTCGGTAACGTCAGTGACGTAAAAATCATCGAAGTAGCGGCTGCCGCTAATCAGATAGTTACTCAGCGTCACCGGCAGGCTGGCTGTCTCCGTCGCTTTCCAGCGACCGGAAATCAGGGTCCAGTTTGTCCCCACCGTACCGCTGTTGTATGGACGCTCAAAAACCGGCTGGCCGGCAGAGTTGCCGATCCGCAGCTTGTTGTTCCCCGCGCCATTATCCGTCGTCGCTCCGGGTTCCTTGACCCACACCCCGATTTCATAGGTTCGCCCCTGAACAAACGGGATGTATTGCCCCGGAGTCACATTCCCCGGATCAACCTTCAGCGCCCGCGTCCCACTATGAGGAACGGAAACCTCCACCACACTGGTCGCGGTTGACCGCCCGGTGTAACCATCCAGCCCACGTTCAAACGAGGGATTCACGACCAGGTTACCCGGTATCTGCCCGCTGGCATCGATATCTGCCGCGACCTGCGAGAGGCTGTTCGACAGGTTCGTCAGCGAATTGCTCTGGCTCTCCAGCGTTTTGCCCTGCTGAGTCACTTTCGTGTCGAGCGTGGCCAGCGCTGTCGCATCGGCTTTCTGCGCCAGCGCTTTATCGGTATTCGCCAGATTTCCGGTCAGTTTCGTGATGGCGCTGTTCGCAGCCGTCAGGTCGTTGCCCAGCTGTGTGACGGTATTGGTCAAAGTCTGCACCGCTGTCGCATCAGCCTTTTTGGCCACTGCGGCATTGGTGGTTGCCAGCCCGTTTTCCAGCTGGGTTGTCCGGTTGCCGGTCGAGGTCAGCAGATTACCCTGTTGCGTCACGGTGGTGGTCAGGGAGTCAACCGCCGCCGCCGTGGCATCCGCAGTATCCTGAACCTTTTGCGCCGCTGTCACATTTCGCATATGCCAGTCCGTAACGAACCATACGGTGCCATACGGGCTGTTCTGCGAGATCTGCAGGAACGGGCGGATATAACCCCTGTCCACCATCGCCTGCGTGACCTTGAAGCGCCAGGTGGTTCTCTGCCAGGTCGCGGAGGGTGATTTCCCGCCCCCCGCCATGAGTGGCGCACCGGTGCTCGTATCTGGCCGAACGGCGGTGCCAACATACAGATTAAAATTCGCCGTGCCGGCGCCGCAGGCAACCAGTGCGCTGATCTCAATCACATCGTTAAGCGTGGCCGGGAACGCAGCAAAGTTAGGATGGTGATCCCGGCTGGCAATTCGGGCCGCATAACCATACGGGCAGCCCGGCGGGACCGCCTCAGCCGTCGTGGCTACCACGCTGAACCCCATCTGGTCATACGCCGGGTCAAACGTCGGGTTGGGAATTAAATCCCCGCCTGATGCGTTTCCGGCCCGTACAGCGGATTTCAGCGAGGTAATGTTGGCGTTAGCCGCCGTCAGCCCGGACTCCGTCTTCTCCACTCGTCCGGTTAGCGAGTTCATCGCCGTCTGATCCGCTTTGCTGGCCACGTTCGCGTCTGTCTGCGTCAGCGCATTCCGGAGCTGGGTGATGTTCTGCGAATTGCTGACCACATCGTTGCCAATCTGGCTGACATTCGAGCTGAGCACGCCGGCTGCGTTTGCCAGCGCGGAAACCCCGAGACCGGAGTACATCTCAGCAACCTTGTCTGACAGCTTCAGACCCAGGTTGATATACGCCTGGCCGGTCCACTGATTCACCAGAAACTCAACGGTGTTCCAGCCGGCTTTCAGTTCAAAACTGACGGTATTCCAGCTGGCGTTACCCCAGGCGACCTGAACCCCATTCACAAATATGGCGCCGGTATCATCAAAAACCCTGGCGCCGGGCGCCAGTGTGATGGTGGTATCTGCGGCCACTTTCACCTGGCAGGAATACAGCGCGATCAGATAGCTGCCGGCGGATGTAAAGTCCAGTTTGGCCGCGTCGGCCACCTCATCCACGACCGTTGGCGCCACGGCGCGAACATCGCTGAATGACGGGACTGTCCCGGCGGTAGCCAGCTGCACAGGATAGAGTCGACGGGACCAGCGATTCGGTTGGCCATTGACCAGCTGATTCGACAGGCTGGTGATGCTGTCAGTATTGCTGCGAATATCCTGGCCGTTTTGCTCTACCTGCTGCGTTAAGGCAGTGACCGCAGCCGCTTCGGCTTTCTTCGCCAGCGCGGCATTTGTCGTGCCCAAATCGCTCGTCAGTTTCGTGATGGACTGACCCTGGCTGGTTATCCTGTCACCCTGCTGGGTAACAACAGACTGCAGCCCGCTCAGCGCCTCATTCGTACCAGCCAGGCCCGTTTCCGTCTGGCCAACCCGGTTAGTGAGCGATGTTAACGCGGCGCCCTGCGATGTCAGCGTGGCGCCCTGTTGCTCAACTTTCTGCGTCAGGGACGTCAGCGCGGCCGCATCGGCTTTTTTCCCGAGGCTGGTTTCAAGTCCACCGATACGGCTCGCCTGCGCGTTCTGCTCTGTCGTCAGAGAACTCAGTTCACCAGAAACAGCAGCTTTGTTGTCGTTAAACTGCGTCTGCAGGGACTCTCTGGCCTTAACTTCCGCCGAGATGGCGGTAACGCGCGCGGTTTTTTCCTGGTACAGCAGCCCGGAGGTGACTTTCTCCAGATCGCTCCCATCATAGGAGCCACGCATCTGCGCCGCCAGCGTGCTGCGTGCCTGCGCTTCGGCGGTCAGCGCGTTACTCAGCGTACTGCGCACATCCTGCAGAGCCGCCGTACTGGCGCCGGGTGCTGGCCGGCCAACGGCGATCCAGTCGAATTCGATAAAGTTGCTGGTATCCTGCTGGTTCGTCAGGTCCAGGCGAATACGATCAATGTTCCCTGTCCACGGAATATCACGCACCGTCAGGGTTGCCACCCCATCGGCATATTCCGGCTCAGCAACAATGTATCGCTTCGTGTTATTGAAGTTTTCGCCGGCAGACACCCAGCGGATCTCACCCGCCCAGACGGGTTTGCCGGTTTTACGAAAGCGCAGCATGATGAAACGGTACGCCGCACCATCGACAGCCAGCCCGCCAGGAGAGGTAATGTACGGATCGGTGGCGCTGTCCGCCGGGCGTAACCAGCCATCCTGTGACACACCCGGTACGCCGGCGCTGCCGGTCCAGCCCTCGGTCGTCTGATTGTTGAAATGCCAGATAACCTGCGAGTCGAACTGGATATTAGCGCCGGCAGCGAGGCTGGACATTTCCCGCGCCAGATTTTCATCGGCGGTCTTCATCACCTGAGTCAGGCTCTCGATACTCGCCTCAATCCCCTGCGTTGCCGCCAGCAGTTCATCAGCGGCCTGTGACGCCTTCGCGTTAACATCGGCGATACGATCCGCGGTCTCCTGCTTCACCGCACTGGTCAGCGTGGTGTTGACCTGAGACAGCGACTGCTTCAGGCCATTTTCGGCAGTCTTTATCTGCGCATTCAATGCGGCATCGCCATCGGCCAGCGTTTTGCTGACCCTGGCAATCTCCAGGTCGATGGTGGCGTTGATTTCCGCAGCGGTATCAGTGACTGACTGTCTTACCTGGGTGATGCTGTCGGTCAGCGACTTATTCACAGTTGCGATCTGCTTGTTCGCATCTGCGACGGCGGATTTTGCCTCCTGAACGCCTTTGTTTGCCTGAGCCAGACCAGAATCGAGAGCCTCATTGACCGAGGTGATCTCATCCGTGATGGTTTTATTCACGGTGGAGATCTTCCCGTCAACATCAGCAGTGATGCTTTTCGCCGATGCATCAATATCCTGGCTGACCTGCTTCGCCTGGTCTTCGGCTTCCTTACGCAGAGCTTCAGCGGTCTGCTCCAGTTCCTGCTGCGTATTGCGGATACCTTCCTGCGTTTCGCTAATGGTGCGCTGCGTTTCCTCCCAGGCAGCCGTATCCTTGATCGCGTCGGTCAGGTTTTCGTAGTAGTCATCAAAGTTATCGCTGGCCATCCCCTGGACCCAGCCGGTCCACGGGCTTTCATTGCCAAGACGATCCACAAGGCGCGCCCGGTACCAGAATTCGGCGCCCATACTGAGGCCCATCTGCTGATAGCTTTTCCCCGGATAGGCCACGTCTGATAACGGCATTGGCGCACTGCCGTCCTGATTTTTGCTGTACTGCAGTTCCGTGCGCAGCGTATCCCCGGAGCCGGTCGGGAACTCCCAGCTAACCTGGACCCCATGAACCAGCGAACGGGTTGCCAGCGCCAGCGGTGCCAGCGGCTCGCCGACCTTGCCGGTCAGGGTTTTCTCTTCGGAATACGCCCACCCGCTCGAAATCTCCGCCGCATTGATCGCGCGGACGCGAACCAGGTAACGACCGGCATAAATGCCGCTGACCTCAAACGAGGTGGTCGAGCTGCGCGGTACATTAATCCAGTTCCCGTCGTTACGGCGCCACTGCGCCTCGTAGGCAATAGCACCGTTGACCGCTGACCAGTTAACCTGCATCGTTTCGACGCTGATCCCCTGATTCACGACCGAGCGGGATGTGATGACAATATCGTCAGGAGGTGACTGGTTGCCCGCCGGCAATACGCTAACCGGGCGCTGGTCGATAATAGCGCCGGTATCGATGCGGGGGAATTTATCCGGGTCATGTGCCACGCCGGTGATCGTGAGGGTGGCATCGCTGTTCTCTTTTACCCCTGTAACCCGGTACTGCTGCAGGAAGAGGTCATCAGATTCTACGGCCCAGACGCATTCCCGTTCTGGCGTCTCACTGTACGCCGTTGTGACCGTAATCTGCCGGCGTCCGTTAACGGCCTGGATGGTCCGGCTCTGTGAGATCCCGGATGGCAGGTTTAGCTGGAGGCGGTCGCCAGGTTTGGCATCCACATCACGATCCAGCGTAATCACCCGGCCATTCACCGCGCTGATCCGCCCGCCATTGACCCGTCCGGCCAGCAACTCATCCGCCAGGGCAATGATATAACCGGGTTGAGGAATGCGACCGTCCAGCCCCACATCAAACTCAACGACCCGGTCTTTGTTGTTGGTCAGTATGCCCCACAGCCCCTTACGGTGGGCTTCGCTCTGGCGCGTACAGCCAATCGCGGTCATTTCGAGCTGGTTAAAACTGTAGCGGGAAACCAGTTCCGGGATAAACGCCGGCTCCATTGCATCAGCATAAGCATTATCCGGATCAGACCAGGAAACCAGGGCGTTGGTGTACCGAACCTGGCTGCTGCTGCTCGAATAACGGGGTTTGCCGACAATATTGGCGCGCGTATAGGTAAAATCGACATCACGCGGCATATCAGCCTGCACAACAATCTGCTCACCGTTCCAGCAAGTCATGCCCCGGAAAATGGCGGCAAAGTCTCGCAGCACGGTGTAAGCATCGTTGCGTTCCTGGACGTAGACGTTACAGGTATAGCGCGGCTCCATGCCGTCACCACCGCGCCCGTCAGGAACCAGCTGATCGCAGTACTGTGCAATCTGGTACAGCGTCCATTTCGAAATATTGGCGCTGCTCAGACGATTACCGAGACCAAAACGGTCAGCTGTAACAATGTCGTAATAGATCCAGGCCGGGTTATCCGTCCAGGCCCATTTAAACCCGCCGGTCCAGACGCCGGTATATTCGCGGGTTTCCGGATTGTAGTTATCTGGCACACGAATCACGCGCCCACGCGGCTCACAGGAAATTTGCGGAATGGAGCCATTAAACTGGCTGGAGTCGAACTCGATATAAAGCAGCGCGGTGTTGGGATAACGCAGCTTCGCGTCAATCACTTCGGTATAGCTCTGCAGCGTCATCACGTCGCCAGTTTTGACACTGTTTGCATCCGGAGAGATTTTACGCAGGCGTAGCGTCCAGGTACTGCCGGCATGGGGCAGATCAATACGATGGCTCCGCTCATAACCGGAGGTGGTTTTACCCGTGACAGCGGTTTCCAGCACCGTCTGCCAGGCGCCACCGTCGGTCTGCAGGTCAATCGCATACTTGACGGTATTGCCCACCACGTCGCCGTCATCTTCCTGTTTCATCAGGGACGGCCATTTCAGGCGGACACGAACGGCAGAAAGCTGGGTATTAGTAAAGGTATGGGTCCAGGCTGTCTTGCTGGAAACTTCCGTTCCCACACTGATTTCATTTTCAGTGCCGGGAATACCCTGAATATAAGTCTGAGCCTGCGTGCCGGGTCGAAATTCCCAGGACACGCCACTGAAGTTTTGCGAACCATCAGCATTTTCAAGCGGGGTGCCATCAAGATAAATATCTTTACCGGTTAAACCACCTGCAAATTCACCCTCACCTAATGCGAGCAGAATTTTGGCTTTCGCAACGGACTGTAAATCATCCGGCTGTTCCGTCGGTGTACGCTGCTTTGAGCCGCCACCCTTGCGCCCTTTAATTATGTTATTTGCCATATTACGCCCATAAAAAAAGCCACCGCAAGGTGGCCTGAATTGGATGGTTTACTGAATAAAACTTATTGCTGGTCTTCTACGTAAATACCGGCAGATATAATGGCGCCGCCAATTCGGCGTTTGCCATAAAGCAAAGGGACCGGGTATCCCTGAGAGGCAGTATTCGTCACGCCCCCAAAGGCGTAGGACGCTTTATTGTCAGCGGATTCTTTTCGTGCCAGGCCAGCTGGCTGTGGAGAAAGCATTTGAACGACGCCGCCGAGCATCATCGCAGCCCCCATTTTATAACCAAATGCTGACACGGGGTTGCCAGGAACAAAGTAAGAGCCGACAGCAGAGGCAACAATAATAACTGCTCCAAGAATTGTTTGAAGCAGTCCCGCCTTTTTACTACCAATTAAAACAGGAACAATTCGGATGACTTCACCACCAACAGGAAATCCTAAATCATCCTTCCCAATATTTTTTTCACCCTTAAATACCGCATAGGTTAGTCCACGCTCTTTGCTGGTAATCATGAATTTTTCGAAGCCTGGTATCGTTGCCGATAATGCCTGCCCTGCTTCATGAACAGTGCTAATTAAACGATAGTGAATTTTCCCAAAAGTTTTACCTAATACTCCAGAAAGTATTATTTTGGTCATTGTTTCTTTCATTTGGCACCTAACAGAAAAAAGCAGCATTTCAAATGCTGCTTTTTATTTAACCTATTTTTGTTTGTCTGCCTTGATTATTAAATCACACTCTTCTTTATTAAGATCGCCACTTTGACCTATACTCCTCTCTATCCTGCAATCACGGGCAAATTTCCTTACGCCCATCCTTGCATATTTATCACCATTGCTTGAAAGGAGTTGATATATAAAGTCATCGTCTGACCTATTATATCGTTGTTGTGCATCCATTAATGCCATCATGAATGCCATGCGTTTTACATAAATATCGACAGTGGCGCTTTCTTTTAATTGCGGATGGCGTGATAAATAATCATCAACTGTTCCCGCAAAAGTTGATGATGCCAGAAGTAATGTGGCTCCGAAGATAGCTTTTTTCATTCCCTATATCCTTTTGCTGTTTCAACAAAAGGTTAACATAGAGAATGATATCGAACGATTTTCATTGTCCTTTCCATCCAGTACCCACCATACGGCACGCGCTTGCTGAGATGGCCATACAGGTGATGCAGCAGCAGGTTCCCTTCCAGCAGAATCCCGGCGTGGTTCCACTTATCCGCCTGCACCTGCATGATTACCATGTCACCCGGTTGCGGTGGACCATCAAACTCACGGAACCCGCATTCATACCAGCAGTCCTGATAAAAATTGTCCGGATACTCCTTTTCCCACCACGGATAATCGACGCGGTAATCGTGCAGCTCGATGCCGTGGGTTTGCCGAAAATAGCTCATCACCAGGCCCCAGCAATCGTAGTGGCCCAGCACGAATGGTCGCTCGAGGAGCGGCAACTCACCACGCGGGTGGATGGTACGGAGATCGCCTTCTGGCCAGCTGATAATATGCCAGGGGAGAAGGGTCGCGTCGCATTGCGCTTTATCCAGTTCGCTCGGCTGGGTGGTGGCATCAGGATGGCTGTGAACAATACCGGTGATCGTTCCCCATTCTTCAACCTCCGCATAATCCTCCGGCGCCAGCACAAAATTATCTTTCGACTCTGTGGCCAGGTTCCGGCAGGGGAAATAACGCTCCGCTCGGCCCCTCTGGGCGACGAGGCCGCAGGCCTCGCGCGGATATTCTGCGGCCGCATGTTCCTGGATGGCCTTAATCGTTTTCTGACGCATATCAGCTCCTGATTAATGAAGTGCCGGGGAACCCGCCAAACGGCAGTTCGCTATTCTCACCATGACGTAATTTGCAGGCCGTGAGCGTTCCGTTGCAGACATCCTGCGACGGGTCATCAACTGGCTGATTGTCCCTGTCAAAATACCGGGTGCCGGCATAGTCGCACCCGTTACCGCTGCGGTATTGATTGCGGATACACCAGGTGCAAATCGCATGCAGCTGGCGAGTGGGGATCATCATCCCCTGCAGGGCAAACGGGCTGGAGAGAGTAAATTCCACCTTCTCATCGTCTTCATAATGCTTTACGTCGATGAAGAAAAGGCGCCGTTTCTCCTGCGTCGGATCAGCTGAGGCATTCCCTTCCGGAAAGTTCTTCGCATCGAGATACTGTTTTTGCGTGTCGTGGATGACAACCCGCGCCAGAGCCAGATCGTCGTAATGAAGACAGAGCGCGGATATCTTTCCGTCGATATTCCCTACCCGCAGCGTTGGCTGCGCGTCGCTGCCAGTGGTGGATGACTCGATCCCTTCGATTTCACATGGCCAAGCTTTATACTCCCGCCCCTGCCACCAGATGCTTTTCGCCGGCAGCTTATCCAGGTCGCCGCCAGCGGCGAGGATTTCGGCTGCAGTATGGGGAACGTTATAGCCGTGGAAATACAAAACCTCATCCAGGCCAAACGCCTGGCCATCGATCTCCAGGAGACGCACCTCATCGCCTGGCTCTAACTTCTGATAATTCGCGTTAAGGCTCATGGTTTAAATGCCTGAATAAAAGTGGCTGAAAGTGAGTAATTTCCGCCGCCCAGCGGCACCGGTTTATATTGTTCGCAGCGGAAAAGCCCCACCTCTTCCAGAGGCGGGGTCCACTGAAACGCGCGGGTGCCGGCATGACGGTCGAAGAACTGCTTAATCGGACGGATATAGTCCTCCGTACCGACAAAACTCAGCTCCCAATCCTGTGATCGGGTGTTAATACCATCGCCGGATACCTGCGTATACCCGTCACCGAACTGCGCCTTCCGGACACGAAAGTTAACGGTCTGCTGGGGATTAACCCGCGGACTCCAGGTGAATATCTCAATAGCCATTAGCGTTGCCCTTTAACTGCATTCCAGACCATCCCGCCAGGGCGCATATCCTGCGCCATCAGCTCCCTGTATTTTTTCTCCACAAACGAGCCGATCTGCTGGCCAAACTGCTCAAAACCAGACGGCGCCTGCGTTGAGGTGTTTCCGCCTTCAATCGTGATATAGACTTTTGGCCCTTCCGACGCGCCGGCGTTCTGACCACCACCGACAGCGCGTACACCCAGCGAACCATCGCCGGCACGCGTCAGTGGCATGATGGCCTCCGGCCCGGCCTCGCCAAATACGCCGGCCCCTTTTGCGAAAGCGAAGAACTGCGGAGAGTCGTAGACCTGGTTGCTGTATGCGCTCAGCGACGGCGAGTCGTAAACGCCGCCTTTGGCGTTGAACTGGAAGTTACTGGCGGCATTCTGGATCGCCGTCCCCGAGCCTGCGCCCGCAGCGCCCGTGACAACGCTGGTCCCGACGCCCACCACGCCCATAATGGTTTGCATGACGGAACTGGTGACCAGCGCCTGAGCGGCCATATCAACGAGGTTTTTTATGATCGACTGCGTGAGCGAGGAAAACAGGTCAGCCATGTTCTCCTTAAAGCTTCTCGTCCGCGTCAGCATGCTCGTCAGGAAGTTGCTTGAGCGCTCATGGGCCGTTTCAAATAACCCGACGGCCAGGCTCTGGAATTCTCCCTGTGATCGGTATAACTCCAGTGACGTCTGATACTGCGCATCGGCGGATTCTTTCGTCGCCTTCTGCATCAGCATTTCGTACTGTTCTTTGCTGATCGCGCTGCCCTGGTAGTACGCCTGCAGCAATGCCTGCCGCTGCGCAAGCTGATTGCGCAGCGAGACCAGTGGATCAACTTCGCCGGCGATATCCAGTGCCGGCGCAGCGATTTCATCGGCATGCGCCTGCAGCAGCTCTTTCGCAGTATCTCTGGCCAGCGTTATTCGTGCGGCCTGGTACTCTTTTTCATCAAGAAGGCGGGCTTTGAAAAGCTCAGCCAGGTCCCGGCTGGCTTCCTGCTCTTTTCGCAGAGTTTCCTGGGCGGGGGAATACTGCGCGGCCAGATCCAGTCGCTGTTTCTGGTAATTCTCTGCGTTCATTAACAGCGTGCGCTGCAGGTCAGCATCACTGGCGCCATTTTTCTTCGCCGCTTCCTGCAGCTCCCTGTTACTGTCCTTTTCCTGCAGGTTAATTCTGGCCAGGCTGGACGCATGGGCTTCTTCAATTTGCTGCCGCAGCGTTTTGAACTGGTCGACCTTGGACTTACTGCCTTTCCCCGTGCCGGTACCGCCATCGCCGCCCCAGGGATTTCCATCTCCGGTCTCTTTGGGGGGCGTGCTTAACGCCCCTTTCAGATCGTCCGTAAGGGAGGTTATTTTTCCCGATAAACCCAGCTGAGCCAGTGTTTTTGCATCACTGACACGCTTAATGTTTTCCTCGGTTTTGCGGAGTCCCTCGTTAACGCTATCGAGATCCGCCCGTGCACGCGCCTGGCCTTTTGTTACCCCTTCCAGTTGGCCGAAGGGGTCAAACGCTTTCAGGCTGTCGATACGACTGTCGGCATCCTGAATCTCTTTCATCAGCTGGTTACGCTGCACGACCTGGTTTTCGTACTGATCCTCTAGGTCGAACTGCTTCACATTTAGCTGGTTAAGCGAGAGGCGCATCAGCGCTTCACTGGTTTCGACTACGGCATCTTTTAAATCAATGGCTGACTGCCTGGCCTCCTTTGCTTTCTCATGAAAGTAAAGGAGGCCCGAACCGGTCAGCATCGCGGCGCCGAACGGACCACCGATTAAATTTAATGCACCTCTTGCCAGCCCCACCGCAACGGAGGCCGCGCGAGCTGATATCGACAATTGCCGGTTTGCCGCCGCCAGTTTCAGTTTCGCCTGGCTGGCCAGATTGGTTTGTTCAGTTTCCTGTCGGATGAGGCGGGTAAACTCATCCTGGTAACTGATATTCATCCCGTACTGTTTAGCCGTCCGCTCCATCTGCCGGTAGTGGCCAAACTCAGCGTCGTTCTGTTTCAGGATGGCAGCTGTCGAATCCAGCGTTTTGCGGGCAATATCCGCATCAGCCTGCGCCCGTGCTTTTACCGCCGCCTGGCTTTCCCGCCAGGCCGCGATATTCTCCCGAAGCCCTGCAGTCAGTTTCGTGGATAACACGGGGATCAGGCTGTAAAGCGCCACGCTGGAGACGGTGTTGAAATTGTCTGCCAGGCTGTTCAGTGCCTCCGTGGCAACCTGAATCCCGCTGCGGAGTGGCCCGTTACTGCTCTGGCCGATCTTAATGACCATCCCTTCAAACGCACTGCTCAGCCCCAGCAAATCGCCGTTCAGGTTGTTAACCCTGATGGATGCCTGCTCATGCGCCGTTTTGGTACCGGTCAGGGAAGCGGTTAGCTCATCAAGCTTTGAACGGTTCTGGACCAGGATAGACGCCGCATTCAGGTTCTCCACGCCAAACAGTTTTACGGCCTGGGCCGTGGAGAGATTTTTCCCGGAAAGATTGGTCAGCGCCTGGCTGAGACCAACCACGGACGGCTTGAGGCTCTTGTCCGTGCCCTTTTCCAGATTCAGGATGACGTTACGCAGCGCCGTGCCGGCTTCACCGCCTTTAATTTCACGCTCTGCCAGCACCTGAATCGCGGCATTCAGCTGCTCAAAACCAACGCCGGCCTGTGCGGCTGCGACGCCACCATTTTTAATGGCGGCCGCTGTATCCACAATCTCCGACGACCCGTACTTCGCGCCGGCGGCCAGGACGTTGATATAACGATCCGCCTCCTGTGCGCTCGCCCCGTACTGGTTTAAGGAGAGCGCCAGCGTTCTGGTCGCATCGGGCAGCGTTGTGCCGGCGGCCTGCGCCAGGATAAGCGCGCTGTTCGTAGCCTTCTGCAGTCCATCGGACGTTTTTAAAAGCTCCGGTTTAGCCGACGCCATCAGCTTTAGCGCCTCGGCGGCCTGGCTGGCGCTGTACTCTGTCGTGCGTCCCATTTCCTGCGCAGCCAGATCCAGCGCTTTCATTTCAGCAGTAGTCGCACCGGTGATGGCCTGCAGGTCTGATAATGCCTGTCCATATTGTCTGGACGTGGTGACGATCGTACCGATGGAAATGCCGGCTCCTGCCAGCCCCGCCAGCCGGCTGGCCATCCCGGATATCGACAGACCGACCTTTTTATAGGCGTCCTCCGTCTTTTTCGCGTCCGCCTGGGCATTACGGTTGAACCGTCGTGACTGGTTCTCCGCATCGCCATACGCTCCCAGCAGCTGGGATTTAAAACTGGCTGCGTTCAGGTGCAGCCCGACCGCTAAAGATGCGACGTCTGCCATTACATTAATGCCCTCATGACTGCCGCGCATTCATCATCGACCCGGGATGGCGCAGGTGTGGTTTCGGTAGGTGGCGCGTTTTCATCGACAGGACGGCGGAAAGTGCCTTGTTTCAGGAAGTAGGCTCGCCAGTGGTACAGAGTGTTGGCCGGCAATGCGGCAATTTTGGATGGGTCAGGCTCGCCCCAGCGGTCGGCCAGCCAGAAGATCAGCTCCAGCCAGGGCGAGTCACTCAGTTTTTTTCCGCTTCCTCCAGCTTGCCGATTGCGTGTTGCTTCACTTTTTCCACAGCGGCCAGCAGTTCGGGGTTTTCATGGGCCTTCAGCAGCTCGGCTGCCGTGGGTTTAAATTCATCCGGAATGGCCGTTCCATCCGGCTGAACCAGTGCATCGATGACGATCTGAATGACTTGCTCCGATGCCTCGCGCGCTGCGCCAGCTTTTGCGGTTTCAGCCATTTTCTCTTCGTAGCTGATGAGGTAATCCCCGGTCAGGCGGCGGATGAATACGGTGGCGCCAAATAACTCGGTTTTAATGACGGTTGGCTCCGATTTAAGCAACGCGGATTTCAGCGTGGACAGGTAATCTTTATCTTTCACAGGTAGTCCTTAAAAATAAAAAGCCACCCTAAGGTGGCTGTTTACAGGTTAAGTTAATCAGGCGCCGCCGGAGACAGCCACGGTTCCCCAGGTGATCTTGTTCTGTTTACCCTGAACAGTGATCTGGATGACCTCATTCGCCGGAGCGGCGATTTCATTCATCTGCCAGCCGGACAGCGCCAGGAGCATCGTCGCGGTTCGCTTGTTGGGTAATTCGACGTATAACTGGATGGTCTTGCGGGCCTCTGCTGCGTTCAGCAGCGCGGCAAAATCGGTATTGCCCGGATCATCAATGAAGCCCAGCGACTTTTCAGGCCCGTCAGGCAGATCGCTGATGGACTGTTTCTGCTTATCCAGTAACGTGGTGCAGTCGACAAAGCCCCCCGTCTGCCCCATTGCACCCAGCGCTTTACAGTTAATCAGCGGTTTCAGCGCTGACGTGGCAGCGCCAGGCTCCCCGTATTTCACAATGGTGCCCGCCGGCAACATCGCATATTCAGGCGAAGTTTTATCAGCCATGTTTCTCTCTCTTTTTATACGGCAGCGGATGCTACCTGTTTTCAATGCCGTTTCGGATTTCCACGGTTAACACGCGCAAAACGGTCTGGAGGTTGTAATCCAGGGCGGGTCGGATAAAGGGGTCTGCAACCTGTTTAACCGTGCCAAACTCCTGCGCCAGCGCCTTCATATGGTGCTGCTTGCTGGGGCCGACACGGAGCGTTACAACCGCGTTCCCTTTACCCTTGCGGGTGGAAGAGCGGATTTTGATTGAGTCCCGCATGTGCGGCCCGGCGGACGTTTCGTCAAAGCCGGCATGCTGCTTCATATCTTCCTCGACGACCTTTAGCGCTTCGCGCCCGGCATCCCGCAATACCTTCGTCGCCACTTTTTCGCCCAGGGCCATTAACTGCCGCTCCAGCTCATCCAGCCCTTTAACTTCCATTCGGATCACGAGGAGTCCTCCACGTAGTGAATGATGAAATCGCGGGTCAGGCGATACTGAATGCGACGATTCGTCAGCTGGTTTTTATCCTGGTGGATACCGCCTCGCTCCACATACTGAACCGGGATACCCTCCAGCTGGCCATGAACGACGGACTTCAGTTCCGTCCAGATTTTTTTATCCAGCTGCAGCAGTGAGGTGTAATCATCGAGACGGTACAGATTCACCTGGATACGGGCAGATACGATCCCCGTTCGCAACATTCCCGAGACCATCTCCGGGTCAGAGATACGCTGAAAGGTCGCTCCTTCCTGGACCATGTCCGGCAGTAAAAGCGGATACGCATTCATGCCGGTGATGCGCTCCAGCGCACCCTTAATCGCCAGCTCTATCATGCCGCCCGTCAGCCTCCCCCGTGATAATGATCCGGTCTGTTTTGCGGTCGATATTCCGGACGGTATAAACCAGATTTTTCGTCGTGATTTTCCAGTCAATATCAACCAGCACGCCCGGATAGACCGTAAACAGGCAGGTTTCCACCACTTGCTGCTGATCCAGCGTGCGGACTTTTCGCCCCGATACCAGCTCCCGTTTTGCCCACGCTTTTCCCGATTCAACCTGCTTTTCCGGTAGCGGTTCGCCCAGCGGCCCACGACCGGACTGAACGTAGCTAATTGCAATGCGACAGTTCATATCACCCGGTTTCAGGCTCATAGCGTATGCTCCTGCAGGGGGAAAAGAAGATGCCTCACCGCAGCGGTTTCCAGCCACTGTCCGGTATGGCCATTCAGATACGCATCGCTGACCAGAAACTGAATGGCCAGCCGGATATCTTCATCCGCGATAAATCCGCGGACGGTCTCCGGGAGTGCCTTCAGCTCTTCATCACTGGTGACCAGCTTGCAGTAATAATCACGCTCGATGCTCCGCTGCGCGGCGTTCACCATTTGCGTGAGCATGGCGTCATGCTCCGTGAAATCCAGTTCCAGGCGTAGCTGGGTTTTCACATCATCCAATGTCAGTATCAAAATCGCTGTCTCCCGGCTTCGGTTTCAGCGCACGTTCGGCATCCTCCGGCCATACCGCGATACGCCGCTTAACCAGTTCTTCGGCGCGCGATCCTTCAAAGCACGCGATATCTCCACGGGAATAACGGTGGTGCGGCCCAAGGAACACAACGGATTTACGCTCTGCCTGTGCGACCACGGTCGCATGGTTGTCCTGTGTGCCTGTTTCTTCCGGCTCCACTGCTTTATTTTTCGCAGCCATAACATTCTCCTGAAAAGGAAAAGCCCGCATATGCGGGCCGTATTTACTGAGGGATGGGTTAGAACAGGACGCCGGTACCCAGCACCAGGCCTTCCGGATGACGGAAGCCAATATCATGCTCAGTAACAACACGGATTAGCGACTGGTTACGGGAAAACGCAGATACCAGGGTGCCATCGGCATCGATGTAAGAGGCTTCCTTCGAGAAGTCGACTTTCATATTGCCGTCTTCAGCGATAACCACATCATTGAAGTCAGCAAAGTAAATCTCAGTCTCCTTACCCCCGGTCCCCAGATTCGCAGGGATCGCGCTGGTACGCTGAACCGGATATCCTTTAAGTAATCCCTGAGCCATTTCCGGATAGACTTTGTTGCCGTTGCCGTCACGCAGCCCAAACAACTTCATATAGGTACGGTTCGACATGCCCCAGCCGCTGCTGATCATATTGCTGTTGCCGTCCATCGCCATCAAAATGATCTTGTCCAGGTACTCGTCAACCGTGTTCAGGTTGATCGCTGCATCAGCTTCCCACGGCAGCAGGCGGTTCCACTGCGTCGCGCGCGCCTTCATACCAATCGGTGTATCGCCGGTACCGTCATCGCGCATAAAAGCTTTATCCTCACGCACTGAGATGGCGGTCAGAATATCCTGCAGGACCAGTTGCTCGACGTTGAATCCGGCGCGGCCAATCAGTGCATTGGAAATAGGCACCATCGCAATCAGAGTTTTCGCCGTAAGTTTTACATCATCAAAGCGTGTTTCTGATGTCTTGGCGTCTTTGTTTTCTCCTGTGTAGCTTGCCGTTGCTCCACCGGCCACGCGTGGTAGCGTCATATTACCGTTAGGCAGCGGAACGGGACGGGCACCCAGCTTGCGGACGATGGTTCGGTCGCTCAGTAGCTCGATCACCTCACTGTGGAGGTTCTGCGGAATAAGCACACCACCGGACGCCGCTGCGGTGGAAATGGCCATCGATACGGACTGGTCATTCAGCTCTTCTGAAGCGAATTTTGCCGCGTCCTGCAGATTCCCTGCGCCTGCGGCGACAGACATAACCAGTCGGGTCATGCCAGCACCGGTGTACTGTTTCGGCTCCTGCTTAACAATAATGCCGGGGGCCTGCTGAGTCGCTTTCACGGGTTTTGCGACCAGCGCCGCAGCACGTTCGGCGGCTTCCAGGCGTTCAATTTTGGCGCTGATATCAGTGAACTGCTGCTGCAGGTTCGCAAACTCCGTCAGCTGCTCCGCAGTCAGCGTGCTGCCGCTGGCGTCAATGGTTGCCAGGGCCTGAACCTGTTCGTTGATACCCGCACGCTGACGACGCAATTCTTCAATATGTGGCATTTTATTTCTCTCTTTTTAGACATAAAAAAAGCAGCCTGCTGGCTGCTTAAGGTGACGCGGTTTGTGTTTGCGCCGGGTTACATTTTGGTTTGCAGATCCATCGCGGCTGCCTGCATCTGAATGGAGGTTTTTTGACGGGGTTGCTGATACTTTGCCGCGATAGTATTGATCGCCGCCTGGGGGTCAGAGACTTCATCCGCCAGGCCGGCAGACACAGCGCCAGGGCCAAAATACAGCCCCGCCTGCGTATCAATGACGGCCTGCTGCTTCAGGCCACGATATTCGGCCACCGACCCCGTAAACGTCTCGTACATTTCGTCGATCATGCCCTGGAACATACCCAGCGACGCTTCACTCAGTGGTTCATGTTGGGTGCCGTTATTTTTGTTATCTCCCCGGTAAATGGTGGTGAACGTCAGCCCCATTTTTTCTTCCATCTTCGACGTATCGAGGTGCTCCATGATCACACCAATCGACCCCACGCCACTGGTCTGGCTGACGATGATTTTGCTGCAGGCCGATGCGATGAAATACGCGGCGGAGTACGCGCTGTAGTTCACAATCGCCGTGATGGGCTTCGTGTCGCGAGACTGATAAATGTAATCGGCCAGCTCCTTGCACCCCACCGCTGCGCCGCCACCGGAGTTAATATCCAGAACGATTTCGCTGATTGAGGGGTCGTTTAACGCCGCCTGCAGCTGCCCGCGGATCCGCTCGTAGCTGGTCAGCTCGGAGCACATCGCCGTAATCTGCCCCCGGCGTGGAACGAGAATGCCGTGAACGGGGATCACCGCCACCCCGCCGGTGGGCTGGACCTGCTCAGCAGCAGGTGATTTACCCGGATTCAATGCCATCTGAATGGCGGCATCTTCGGTGATTCCCTGAATACGGGGGATGAGCACCGCTTTCACGGAGTCCATTGTTTGCCGCGTCACGTAATGCGGCACGCCAAAGACCATATCTGCCAGGTGCGGCAGGTTAATTAATTTCGTTGTCATGTTGTCTTCCAGGTCATCCCGCGCGGCGGGAAATAATCAGGCTCTGGCCAGAAGGGTTTCGATTTCGGCCAGCTGTTTTGCTGTCGGCGATTTATCGCCAGGAAGGATCTTCGCGCTGTCGACCATATTGAGCGGCGTCAGGTATTTATCCCCGCCGGCAATTGGCGGCAGATTCTCCATACGCCGGATATCGTTAGTGGATAGCCATCCCCACTGGCGGCCCAGCGCATAAGATTCATAGCGTGATTTCTGATCGCCTCGCAGCAGCCCGGAAACATTGAACTCGATGTACAAATCGCGGCGTTCGCTGGGCAGAAGCAGATCGCGCTGCAGCGCACCCTCATGGCGTTTCAGCCAGGCCAGCAGCGTATACATCACGAACTGCAGGCCCTGGTGCTCGATGTTGTTGTTGGTTGCTTTCGCCAGCATCTGCACCATATGTGGCGGGATTTTATAGAGCCGGCAGACCTCTTCCACGCCCCACTGCCGCGACTGTAGCAGCTGCGCCTTTTCGTTATCCTGCGACAGTTGTTTGTAGCTCATACCCTCCTGCAGCAATGCCACAGAGAACATATTGTGAATACCGGAATGGCGCTCGGTCCATTTCGCCAGCAGGCGATCAATAGCATCCTGGCTTTTAATGGTCGCAGCCTCTTTCGGACGCTCTATCACCCCGCTCATCGTTGTCCCGCGCCGGAATGTCGCGGCCGCATGCTCCTCAACCGCCAGATTCAGCCCCAGAACATCGGCGTTCGTCTGAATTGGGGAACTGCCGATATAGCCATCCAGAGAAAAGACCTTCACATGGTGCATCATGCGCATCGGCAGAATTTCGCCGACTTCCGGGAGTTGGTAATACGGCATACCGTCCGGCCCTTTCAGCACTATGACCTTTTTCGGGTTAATGGGGATCAGCTCTTTCGGGTAGCCTTTTCCGTCCCGTTCGATGATTGAGTAGCAATTTCCCTCAAGCCCCAGCAACCCCTGCTGCTGCTCGAAATACTCGAATGAGGTGTCTTTCCTGTTGGGCTGGGAGTGAATCAGGTCATAAACCGGGTGGTCCGTCGCACGCTGGCGCCCGCCATTTTTATCCCGCCGGTAGAGTTCGCACGGCAGCTGCGCGACTGACTCCGCCAGGAGGGTGACACAGGCCCGGACCGCTGAAAGTCCAAGAGCGGTTTCCGGCGTGATTATGATGCCAGTTTTGCTCTGGCTTGAACGAACCCCGCCCAGCATGGCTTCCCAGAAGCTATTACCCGAGTATTGTCGGCCCCTGAACATCTGGGGTAGGAACATTATTTACCTCCGCCATTGCTGATGCCGGAGGAAAAGGCCCGGGTTGTCATATATGACCAGCCCAGACAAATAATCCCTCCTGTTATCAATCCCACTGATGGAGAAATAAGCCAGGCACCTGCGGATAACAATCCAGCACCAGTGAGGCCGACAATAAAACTCAGAACTGAAATTAGCATGCTATATCTTCCTCATCGTATACGGATGTCATCACTGAACTGTTGAGCATGGCGCGCCCCAGCCCCATCATTAAACCAACCGCACCATCTATCTTGTTCTGCCGCCCTTCTTTCCCGGGACGCACAATATCGTCACTTCCGGGAAGGTACTGGCCGACGATATTGGAAATACACCAGTTCATGACAGGGTGTCCGTCATGATGGAATCTCCCCGAGATGAGCGCAGCCTCAATCTCTCTCATAGGATCACTCATATGGGTAAAATTTTGTCTTATCTCGACAGGCTCAAGCCCCTCTTCCTCAAGCATGTGACGTAATGAAGTCGCGCCATAAGGATCAATGGGGCATTGGGCAATTTTTACGGTATTCCGCAGCTTCAGGATCGTTTCAAATATCAGCCTGTAATCAACTTCGCCACCATCGGTCGGGATCAACTTACCCTGCCGGACAAAGGACTGATAACGTTCTGCGGTACTTTTCAGCGCGGTCTCCTGCGAGTAAATGGTTTCTTCTGGTGCCCAGAACAGAGGAGAAACACAGTAAAAATGTGTTATTCCGTCTATTTCACGACGAAAAACTGGAACCACGGCATTGAGGTCAACTTTCGAGGCCAGATCTATACCCAGCCAGCATTCTTCCCCTTCAAAATCTGACAACTTAAGGTTTTTATCGGCTGCATCCATCCATTTTCTCAGGTCGTAATAAGCTGATTTTGCGCTTACCCAGCGATTGAAATGCTTGGTCAGAATCTTGTTTGTCTGCCCGGGCGTCGACATACCCAATAATTGTTTAGCCCGGAGAAAATCTGCTTTTACCGAAATGCCATAGTTGGGGTTTGCCTTGATTAATGCCTCAGGAGTCGTCCAGTCATCATCGTCATCAAGGCCATAAATCAGCCCAAATATGGTTTCATTTTCCTCGCCATTACGGGTTCTCCGCAGGATCTCGACAACCTGAGTACGCTTTTCATAGCAAGGGGATGTAATGTCATAGCCGGCGGTGGTGATGATCAGTGTCATCGGTTGTTCACGAGCCCCCATACCGGTGGTCATGGTAGTGTAAAGCGCATCAGTAGTATGTTCGTGATATTCATCAATGATGGCGCATGATGGCGAATCACCATCCCCCGGGTCACCGATCACAGGAGCAAAAACCGAACCGTCAGGGCGCGTCATTTTTTTTGCCCAAGGTTTTATCGAGAATTTTTGCCGCAATGCCGGCAGCTTTTTCACCATTTGCAGCGCCGGAGAAAATACCTTCCATGCCTGTTTTTCAGTCGTGGCGCCGCAATAGACTTCTGCACCATGCTCGCCATCTGCACAAAACATATAATTTCCTACAGCAGCGGCAATAGCGGATTTCCCGTTCTTCCTGGGCACCTCGATATAGATTTCAGAGAAACGACGCAGGCCTGTCTTCTTGTGTACCCATCCAAACGGTACGCCAAGAGCGAACTTCTGCCAGGCTTCAAATTCAATCCGGAGTTTACGCCGGGCCCATTCCCCTGAGGTATGAGGCATTTTCTGGGCAAAACGAAGAAATCGTTCTGCTTTGTTTTTATCGAAGCGGTAGGGCCAGTGGGGATCCTTTGCTCGTTCGAGGTCGTCCAGATGTCTCTGACAGGCAAGTACCGTTAACTGACACGCCAGAATCTTCCCGCCAACGATATCCCGCGCATACTGGTTCGCCGCATTGACGTTCGGATAGGTAGCCATCAGTCAAACTCATCGAATTCATTCCCGTCATCGTCCGGATCCTTTTGTCCGCTGGTCATGCGAAGACGACTGAGCGGATCTAACCCCAACAGAGAGCCGAGGCGGGCAAGCTGGGAAACCGAGTCATTCCGGACATTAACTGCAGGGTGTTTTTTCAAGCCCCCCATTTCACTTTCTGAGGTCAGTCCGCTGGCCAGCATTTTTTCGGCTTCGAGCATCAGATGAAAAGCATTGCAGTAAGCCAGCAACAAAGGTGCGTCCTCCAGCTCAAACACCCCTCGGTCGATGAGTATTTTGCTTTGCGTCTTCCACATTCTTATTGCCGCCTCCCCCATTAACTCAGCGGGAGGCGCAATACGTGTTAATTTGCTTTTTTGCCCGGTGGGTAAAGTGGGTTTTCGGCCACCACCGGACGATCGAATTCCTCCGGCCATAAACGTTCCTTTGATAGATGAAACCTTCCGGAAAAAAGTTTCTTATTTCTGGCGTGTAAAAATAGACTTCAACGGGCAGTCCCGAAGCGCGAAAGGGGTCAGGGATTTGCTCCCCCCTACCCCTGGCTGCAGCTGCATCTGTCGAGGTGGAGGTCGTCATTCCGGCTGCGCCGGCGGCGAATACGGTTCGCACTGCGTGGGCCGGCGTATCTCAGACGTTCAATGAACACCAGTTGTTATACCGGCGATCAGGATCCTGTCGCGGTAGCGGAGCCTCCATCGGCCTGCAGTACGCTTTCTGGTAGCCGTTCATCTAATGGCTGGTTCTCGAACACCTTCATCCCAAACTGACCGATCCAGGTGCTGACTGAGTTGATGTTCCCTGCGATGAAGTCGGTCACCTCGGCGATCAATCCTTTAACGACGACATCCGTACTCTGACGCCAGTAATTCTCAATCGCGACCAGCAACGGATCGGAACCATTACTGACAGATTGTTCACCTACGCTATACGTTTTTTTCTTCGCGCTATCGGTGATACATCGCAGCTGGCTGGTCTGGACGGCCCCAGCCTCTGCAGCGATGACCTGCATCGTCAACGTAGCCACTTTGTTCCCGTCTGCATCAGCGCTGGATGCATAGAACATGGAAAGCGTCAGATCCGTGCGTTGATACATCATTGCTTACCTCCACGACGATGACGTGAACGGCGACCACCGGGAACCATTGTCTGTTGTTCCTGCACCAGCTCCCCCTCTAAAGGCTCCTGATCCAGTGCAGGTGATGAAACAGGGGCCGGAGCAATATCATGTGCAATCGTCAGTTTCAGCAGTGGGCGGCCGCCCTGGACATGCTCAAAATGGATGCCATGTACGGCTTCATTCATTCGTGACTGACCATCCGTCTCCAGAACGGTCAAAACGCCATCAACGTATTCAATTTTGAAACTCTTCATCGGGTTCTCTCTGTTGCTGTTTTCTTGCTGTGGCAGGTCCAGCACAATGACTCCAGATTAAAGTCATCATCGGTACCGCCATGAGCTTTAGGAATGATGTGGTCGACACTTGAGGCTTTCGTGGCAATACCGTCTCGCCTGCAGTTCTGACAAAGGTATTTATCCCTCTTCATGATACGGGCCCGTTTAATTTCCCACGGTCGACCATAACCACGTTCCTGCCGAGTTTTTCCGGGCTGATAGTTACGCCAGCCATCACCAGCGTGTTGCTGCCGGTGGATCTCACAGTATCCTCCGACATCATTGGTCACAGCCGTGCATCCTCTGTGCCGGCAAGGTCGTTTAGCTCGTGGCGGCATAAACATCCTCGAGCATGAGTTGAGGGAGAAGAGTTAAAGCGGTACTGTCGATGGGAAACTCTGAAACGGGCAGCGATGAGCATGACAATCCGTCACACTCAATCGCCACCAGCTTCTCGTCTACGTATGCAATTTTTAAGTTCTTCATCGCGTTACCTTTTGCGAATAAAAAAGCCCCGCAGATGCGAGGCTATACAGTCGATATCCCCACAAAGGGATAAACACCATCTTATCCCTTGCTGGGGATAGACGTTCTTACTGATTCGTAAATCCGCTCACAGGTCATTCCTGCTGTGTAGCGTTCGTCAGCGATTGCAGCATACCGTCGAGCTTCTTCTGCAAGGTTTCCAAGCATGTCGGCGAGCACTCCGGCGGTGGCGCCGGTTGTTTTGCTTCTGACGGTAGCGGCGAGACTTGCGGTGTGGCTTGCGGCGTCCAGGCGGGTGGCAAGTTTTTTTGCCTGCTGCCGCAGCTGGCTAACAGTATCAGAGAGATTAGCGGCAGCAGTACGCGCTGCAGCTGTTTGCGCTTGAGCATTTTTTACGGCCTCATCGCGGGCGATTAAACGCCCCTGTTCAATCATCCGGGCGGCGGTTTGCGCGTTAACCTCCTGGGACGATTCGGCGCTATCACGTTCTGCCCACCGCTTTTCCCATGCCCGATCGCTCCAGGCTAAACCAGCAACAAAGGCACCAGCAATAATCATTACGGCGATAGCTGGCTTTAAGTAGGCTGCACTCACTGATCAATCCCCCAGCAAGTCAGCGCACTTTCCTGATCACGGCGTGTTACCTGCCCGTAGCAGTTATTAGAGCGCACCCGGCAATCCTTCCCTCCGTCTTTAATCCACCAGCGAATCGCTTCACATGCGCCTTTACGATCACCGGCGTTAATCCGCTGATAGAACGTAGACGGGAAGCATTTACCGGGCCCGATGTTGTATGGACAGAACGAGGCAATGCCTACTTTTTGTGGTGGGGTCAAAGGGACATGGATATTCCGATCCACCCATGCCAGCGCTTTGTCGCGCTCTATCGCGTTTACCTGATCACATTTGGCCTGGGTCAGTTTCATACCCTGAGTGACGGGTTTACCATCTATACGGGTGGCCCCGCGGCAAATTGTCCAGATCCCCTGACTGCCATCGCGATACGCTGTAAGGCTGTTTCCTTCTTTCTCATCAAGGAACTGATCCATCAATGTTGGAGCCGACGCACCAGCAGCAATGAGGGCCAGCATGGTGACGCTGAGCTTATTCCTCAACTTTGACGCCATAGCCATTCAATCTGTCCTCCCTTTCCTTTCGTCGGTAATACCAGTTGACCCCGCAGGTAATGACAGTGCATGCAATACCGACAATGATCGCCCAGTCACTCAGGGTCAGCCCCGCTATTTTGTCGGCCAAAATCCATACCTCTGTTTTGACTGCCCCGGCATATGCCTTAGTGGAAACACCGCAGCCCGTCAGTGCGGTCCCGGTGCCGTATGAAAGTCTGCTATATATGGTGCTCATTCTGGTCATAACCTCACCTCCGTTGATTACGGATGGCGCTTTGTGCGTGAAGGGGTCAGGCTCATCGGGCTGATTTAACAACGAGCCGTATCGATGATGGTTCCCGTGAGCCTGAAATAAGAAAGGCCACGCAAAGCGCAGCCTTCAAATGATGTTTACCTTTTCTTTCTGAAGCGCCCTATTGATGGCGTAAAAAAGCCCGCCTGAAGGCGGGCAGAAAGTAGGCATTCTAGGTAGTAACGAAACGAAGGCACTCCTAATAGTCCGAGCTACCGATTTACCAGGAAGCATTCACTTTTGCCGTTACGTTCTATAAACATAGAAGGGCAACCGCAAAAGTAAACCTGCCATAAATCTTAAATATGTTTAGTGGAAGTGTGGTGCCGGGTGCCTCCCGGTGAGCATTTGGTCAGCCACCATGACTCGCGCATACGGTTTAGCAGATAATAACAATGCTGTTTACGCCCCTCCGCATAGGGGGATTCACCACGCCGACAATCTATGATGCTATCACTCTTATCGTCAATAGCAGGCATTCTGTCAAAGGCATCATTTCTATGCCTTTTGCACAAAGTCACGTTTTTCTTGTAAATGACCAGCACCTGCAGACCTCCAACGCCTCGAGGATAACCAGCAGCACATCCATGAGCATGCCAGCCAGTGCCATGCTACAACCAGCACAACGGCAAACAGCGCCCAGAAACTTATTCGACCGGCCCGGCGCAGATACCCAGAGGAAGGCGTCATACTCGCCTGTGGTGAATTTCGCCAGCGAGCGCGCACCGCCTTTGGCGTTGCTCTCGACTTTGGCATAATCCTTTTCCAGCCCCTACAGATATTGACAGGATGCATAGGATCCACTGATCGGCTCACGCCTGTTAAGGCTCTGAGGATGATATGCACCGGCACAGGTGCATAGATGAAAAAGCCCGCGAATGTGAGCCATACAGGTTACCGAATTGAATAAGTCAATAGTGAACTTTCATGAACATCTAACGTCTTACCGATAAATTCTGCCAAATCAAGGTAATCACATGAACAAATTTCTTCCGGTTCTTGTCATGATTTGCATCTCCGGGTGTGATGATGCTAGATCTTCTCCCCCACCAATTCCTGACGAGCCGCATGCTAAATACGAAAATCAAGCAGGAACATGGCAACTTATCGAAAAAAAGAAAAATGCCAAAGGAGATGTGACCGAGGTTCTGTTGTTTAATACGGCTGATGGTGAGCTATGCAAAATAGCCACTATCGACGACGACGATAGGCCATCCAATTCCGCTCCCGTCCGCTGTTACTCCGCAAATGACTATGAGACAGACCGAGCACCTCCTGATGGTAATTCCGATATACACAATGACAAAGGTTAGTCAGTTCACACAAATTGGTCATAGCCCACCAGGGCCCCGGCGGTGCTCTTTAACGCGCCGTCGGTGCTGCCACCACTGAGTGGCATCTTCCAATCTGGTTCAGGACTCTGCGCGGAATGGCATTGACGTGTCGCGCAGCACAGCTCTACCTAATAGCCCTGACGGGATTGCAGTTACGTAAAAGGCCCGCGAATGCGAGCCTTTTGAGAATTATGCTTACTTCAACTCATTAATAACGAAATCATTTACGCCTGAACCAAAGGTCAATTAAAAACGTTGCGAGAACTACAAGCAATAGCCAGATTACGCCCTCTGCCAACTCAATGAGATCCACTACTCCACCTTCTTATTCTCTGTTCCTCAGGGTGGATTAAGAACCCAATCAATAAAAATGTAAAGGTTTTGCAACTATTGAAGGGGCACAGGAAAAGAAAACCCCGCAGGAGCTGGGTCTCGATACATTTAGTCACATCCCCTTTCCGGCGCTTATCCCCGGAATACGCATATAACGCGGTGTTAGCTCTTTAACGAGGCAAGGAGTGATAACAATAATCGTTATCAACTAAGGAGATAAGTTCACAGTATAACCATACTGAAAATCAATCTGTGGAAGCTCGCCACAAATTCGAGCAGATTATGAACAAAAAAACCACTTAGAGAAGCTGGAGGAAAGTCGGCTACCAAGGCAGTAACGAAAGGAAGGTGTACCTAATAGTCCGAGCTACCGATTTACCAGGAAAGCCTTCGTTTTTACCGTTACGTTCGTTAATCATCGACTGACAGACATAAAGAGCTAAGGTTTTGTCATTACAGTCACTATGTTAAGGCATCAGTGTGGTGCCGGGTGCCTCCCGGTGAGCATGCCCCAGTCGGCATGGCCCGCGCTGCATTTACAGGTTTCTGTAACTGACTGGTCGCCCCTCCGCACAGGGGGATTCACCACATCAATAATTTAGGATGCAAACATTCAAAGTGTCAATATCTGACCATACCGCCAGCGCCTCTGCCATAATATAAGCCAGCAACAGCCCACTTAAATTGTATGCATTCTAATACTTGAAGCTATTGCAAAGCCCTGACTCAATGCAGCACCCACTGATATCAGGTAAATACGAGGTAAGTAAAATGCTGTCTACTGATAACCAAAGAATTTCAGAGATTTTTGAACGTTTGGCAGAAATAGCAGCTAAAACTTCCGAATTAACAAGTAATCCCAATCTATCCCCTGCTCAAAAGCAGGCAGCGTGTGACAGTTACTTTCGCGAACATGATCAGTTAACAACCGAAGCCCTGAAGATCTTCAAAATATTACTAAAAATCCCCGGTGAACGCTGAAGCCTGTGAGATTACGTATGCAACACGACGATATGACAGGGGTATTGATGCAGCGCATCTCGCGAATACCCCTGTCGTATCGCCGGAAAGCAAAAACCCCGCACGGGCGGGGTCTTCGTTATATTCAGATTGTCGCTTTTTGTCGCTGCCGAGTGGCGCAGCCCTGCCAAGCATGAAGGGATTATCTAACTTTCTGGCCCGTTTTCAATACCAAACAGGAAACATAGCACTTTTTGCTAATCCGCATGAATCGCCTTATGAACGGAAAGGAAAGCTTTTGCTCTGAATATTTCAAGGCACCAGCGCACTCTTTTCCGGGCCTCACTGTCTGTTAACCATGGCGCCACCAGCTGTATTTCCCGTGTTATGTCTGAGATTTTTTTGCGGGTGGTGTAATAGTTAACGCCAACGAGATAAACCGGATCACCCGTTTCAAATATCGCCAGTACACATCGTTCAACAAATTCAACATCATCCTCAGTGATCGCAGCGTCAATGGCGACCGTTGCAGGCTTCGGCCACAAAATGGCATGCGCCCTGCTTAATGCCTGTCGCCCGCGATACCCTTCACTTCTTGCCTGCTCGATTGCTGCCGTAAAGCGTTCTAATGCTTTATCTGACCAGTGATCACCCTTCATTCCTCGCCAGCATGAATGTCCTGATGGTTTACGCGGGGCAGCACCTCCTCTCATCCCTTCCCCCCAAACAGTAAGCAGAGATTTTATCCAGGCGGACTGAATGCCACTAAGGGGAGTGAATCGGCCCAGCCAGCTTTTGCGCGGGGCGGCGGCCACTGTTTCTAATCCTGCACGGTGCAGACGGCGTTGACGTGGTGTCATTCTGTTCTTCTCCTTACTACGCCAGAACGCCGAGCGCGTATGCCCGGTCCAGCAATTTAATAATCAATACCGGCTGGGTGCCGTATTCACGCTCAAAAGCGGCAGGGTCATGGTGCAAAGCGCGGTGGTGCTTGCGGCATAATGGGATCGTAAAAACATCGTGGGCCTTGGTGCCTACGCCGCCCTGCCCCCAGCCAATAAGATGGTGTGCATCATCTGCAGGCTGCCCGCAGCACATACACGGCTGTTTTTTCACCCATGAGATAAAGTCAGCTGATAACCATCGGCTCCGCTTAGGTCTCGCGAATAGTGTCGCCGGTGCAACAGGATCGACGTTCACAGGAACCAAAGGTTTGCCCGGCGTTGTTATTGCCGTTGGCCTGATTGCTTTTTCGAGACGGGGAGAAAGAATGCTGGTGGCCGGTACCGACGGAACAATCTCACTCTCCCTGTAAACCGATTTAATGCCATCGTCTTTAATACGCAGGGATCGGCGCGCCATTTCTTCTGTAATTTCATCGCCAATCCCGGCGCCTACCGCCCACCAGCATAGCTCCGCCAGTGACAGTAATCGCTGAGCATCCAGCCCAAGCGCGATGCGGGCAGTGTCGATTATCCAGTCAGCGTTATTAATGCCTGCCAGTTGATCGAGGGTTTGTTCTGTTTGGTTTTTCAGCTCATTATCACAGTGCCAGCATGCGATTATTACACCCGTCGAATGGCGAAACGGGACGAGCTCATGGTGATGGTAATCGGAATGTGTCCACTGACATTTTTTAACCTGCCTACGCAACCATGACTCGAGGGCACTAACCCCACCAGCCGCAGTGATAACTGCCTTCTTCATGAAAAATGGTCTGAGCCCCATATCATCCCGCAACGGCTGCCGGGCATCAGGAAGACGCCCGCTGGGTATCTTTTTCATGCTTGCCGGCGGCATTTCAACAAGAACCCGGCCGGCACCGAATAACGGCATTAATTCACTACCCGGCTTAAGCAGCACAATTCCAAGATGGCGTGCAATATCCACGTTAAGCAAAGCTCGCATCAGTCCCTCCACATCTTCTGTATGTAGGTCCTGTCAATCCGTGGCGGCTTCTTCGATTCCGGCAACAGCACGCGGATCTCCCACGATGCAAAGTCTCTGGATAAGCTCTTCTCAACCACACAGTTATTTTTACGGTATCGCTCCACCAGCTCTGTAGCCTCAGCCTCTGAAAGTTGCTCGTGTAAAAACCAACTTTTCTTCATGGCTGATCACCAAACAGTCGCAAAAACTCAATCGCTCTTTCACGCGCGCCGGGTTCTTCAGCGATCATCTCCTGCAACAGCTGCACGGCGAGCATAGGCTCCTTTCGCCCGACGATGGAAATTCCTCTGGAGACACGGCAAGAGAGTTTTATAAAATTTTTTCTCTCTAACGCACGTAGATGCAACAGAACAGCATTAGACGAGCTAACGCCGAGCATATCGGCCAGCTCAGATAGCGTAGGTGGGTAGCCATGCTGATTGATGTAGGCCACCAGCAGATCGAAAACTTCCTGCTGGCGAAAAGTTAGTTTTGAAGACGAAAGCAAACCGGCGCTCGATGAAGGAGCACCAGTCTGATGGGATTTTGATACTTCGGGGGTTTGCGTCATGGTTTCTCTCCGCGACGCAGCAGGTATAGGTTGTTCAGGCCTATGACGGGATTGTAACAGAACCAGGGGGAACCTGGTAACCAACTCCAGACTTAGCCTTTTCAATCATCTGTGAAAAAAGAGAGAGAGTCCCCACGATCTCATCCGGCTGCAAAGGCATAAACGAAACAGTGTCGCCGCGCCGGTACATCAGAGCGCGCTCACACACAGGAAAGGATGTCAGACGAGCAACTATCACCCCATCGTTGCATCTGATAATTGCATAGCCGGTGTTCGGCATTTCTTGTTTTTTACTCACAGCAAAATCCTCAAAATAAACCAGGCAAGCCACTGGACATCAACTTAACAAAACCAGTCATCAGCGCTTTCCCAGGTGTCCTGCAGGATTTCCTCTACACGTTTTTTATCTCCGTCCATTCCACCAAGCACGGTCAACCCATCAGAGCTGGCCCGACGAATCACAAGACTGCAGTTATTAAAGTTTTGATCCAATCGCCGCAGTAGCTCCTTCTCCAGAGCAGGCACAGCACCATCCGGCAATTTTTTTTGGCGATCAATTATGATTTCCACTTTCATAACTAGCTCCTCATGCAAATACTGTATAAATAAACAGTATACTTGTTAGGTGAAATGTTCAAGCGTTTAATGCCACTTTTCGCTAACCCATGCTCATGTTTAGATTGATCTTTTCTCCACAAAGGACGAAATCCGCTATCACAGGGATACAGTCATTTTTGTGGTGATCAACACCGTTGATAAGAAACGTTGCTACCTCTGGCGTACACTCGAATTTATTAAGATGGTCAGTACACAAGTGGCAACACCCGGTCACATGCTTCTGTAATGTTGGTTTAATTGACGAACGTCTTGAAATGGAATGTGCAGGAGACTTCTGCACTGATGATGCAATGCCCTGGGATGAAACCCGCTCACCTGGTAGTCATGCTGGACCTGTCGAGTCGCTTACCTCGCTTTTAAAGTGGCTGAAACTAAATTCCTGAGCGTCCGCACTTGGCACAATGCGATCCCCCTAAACTCAGCTCGCTGAACATCAAACTCCTGGCATTCATATACCACTAAAATAGTAATGATAATCATTTACATCAACGTGATATATTGAGTATGCTCATAACAAGACATATTTCTCATAGCAGAAGGTAATACTCAGTACGTGAGGAATAATCTGTGGCTGCATTGAGATGCAGCATCAATACAGTTTATGGAGATAAGATGAGAACAATTTCAGTCCGTTCAGTGCTGTTGGCCTCCACTATTACAATATCAACCGTCGTAACGGCATACGCCGATAGTCAATGGGCAGCAGCCACCACGACCTTTCCAGGTAGTATTCGTGCCGGATCTCGGGAAGTTCCTGTTAAGCCCGGAGATCACACGGTGATCACGATTAAGAACCTGCCAACAGGTGCGACTGTCACCATGCTGAATGGTGCTGAAGTCCTTACGCCGAAGCCATTGGCTGCCGATGAGAAGGGAAATCTCACTATTCCACTAAATGTTCCGGCCGACGCTGCTACAGGCCTTCATCCACTCACTGTTATCACGCAAAATCCCGCGAGCGTTTCGCAGGTTATGTTGAAATTGTCCAAGGTTGTTCCCCCGAAAAACACTGAGGCTTTCAGGCTGCAAACAATTCCCGTCGGTGAGCGGGCTTACCAGTCGGCAGTGTCGGCCGATGGGAAGCTCTTCGTGACTTCTGCACGCGGCCCGAAGGATGGTAGCCGGCTGATGAGACTGAACGCAGGAACGCTGGCTGTCGAAGCGGAGGCGACGCTGCCTAAAGACAAAAAGGGAGAGCAGATTGGAGTATTCGGAGTCGGTGTTGATAATGCCCATAACCATGTATGGACGACGAACACGCTTGCCGAGACGGTGACCGTCTATGACGCAAAGACCCTTTCTGTGGTGAAAGTCTTTCCCGAAGGGTCTGTTGTACATCCACGCGATGTGATTATTGATGAAGCCCACAATCGTGCCTATGTCAGTGCAGCGCTGACCGGATTTATCGAGGTATATGACACAAAATCACTTGAACACATCGGTCAACTTGAGTTCGTAGTGGAACATGGCAAAAACATGTTTAACAATACCGATCTTGCCCTTGACAGTGCAGGAGGGAAACTTTTCGGCGTCAGCCGTGATACGCCATGGGTAGGTTGGATTGATCTCAAAACGGGTAAGAGCACGACGGTGAAAGTGCCTGAGGCGCAGGGGGCAACAGACATCACTCGCGATCCGGCGACTGGCCGTCTTTACGTTGCTTCCCAGGAAACGAACAATGTCGTGGTTCTTGATGCGGACGGTAAGGTTCTCGCAGATACTTATATTGGTGCCGGAGGCGTATCTGTCGTCTGGGATCCAGTGACGTCTCAGGTTTTCGCCGCCACGCGTGCAGGTGGAACCGTTGCTGTTCTGAACAAGGACGGTAAACTGGTCGCTAATATTCCGATGGATGAAACACCAAACCACCTGACTGCCGCGCCTGATGGCGCCGTTTATGTGGTGTCGATGTATGGCGCTGTCGGGGACAAAACTCAAACAGGTTCAGTGACGAAAATCACCCAAAAAAAATAGCGACTTCTTTATTCGCGGGCAGACCGGCCTGACATTATTATTTACCCCCTTCCGCCCGTGGAGCGGGAGGGGGTATCCGGCATACCTGCCCAGTATTCACGTATTCATCCTCGATGCTGATTGATGTCCATTGCGATCCCCAAATGCAACCCGAATCTTTCCGCACGCAAGTCTCTAAGAGGCTGCTTTGAGCGAGAAGCGGAAGCGAGAATATGTCATGATTACCCGGATGCAGGACGAGCATCGGCCTCTGATAATCAATGGAGAGCAGGTCAGGATGACCAGTTCCCTTCTTATTTGTATATTACGGGCAGGCGACCATACGTATTTACTTAATACTCGTTCACTTTAAGGCTTCGTCTCTGCCGTGATACCAGGTTTCAAAAGCATCAGGGGTCATCGGTTTGGCAAAAAAATAGCCCTGAACTTCATCGCAGCCCAGCCTTCTTAAAATATCAACGGTCCTGGCGTCCTCGACTCCTTCGGCCAGAACGATATAGTCGAGCTGCTTGAGGAGTGTGATAACGTTGCGAACAATGATGCGGCTGGCATTGTCGCCAGCAACCTTACTCACAATAGAGCGGTCAAGCTTGATGATGTCCATCGGGATTTGTCGCAGGTAATTAATGTTGCTGTATCCGGAACCAAAATCATCCAGAGATATTTTAAATCCGCGTTGTTTGAGCATGTCCAGGCCGATAAGTGCAGCGGGGCTTTCCAGCATCTTCTCGGTTTCCAGACACTCCACCCCCAGCAGGGCGGGATCCAGACGCGCGTCCAGCATTTTCTGTTCCAGCTCATCGCAGAAATCTGGTCTTGAAAAATCACTGGCAGCCAGATTAATCGACACAGGTAAAGAAACTCCACGGCTTTGCCAGGCACTCAGTTGCACAATCGTGTGATCGATAACCCATGCTGTGAGTTCACGCATCAGGCTGGTCTTTTCGACCAGAGGAATAAACACACCCGGCAACACTTCGCCGTTTTTAGGATGTTGCCATCTAAGCAAAGCTTCGGCTCCCGTCACACGCCCTGTCACCAGTGAGATTTTCGGCTGATAAACCAGATATAAGCCCTGGTTTTCTTGTAGCGCTTGCCTAACTTCAGTAAGAAGGCTGAAATCAGTCTTCTTACGGCTATCCAGTGCGTCATCATAAACTGTAAACCGGCGCCCCTGACTTATCCCTTCATGCAATGCGCTGACTGCACGGCGCAGTATTTCATTCGATGTCAGAGATTTATCGCAAAGCCCGGAGTCACCCATGTGAATATCCAGATCAAGGGGAACTTCAGGGGTAAACCTGGCCTGGATCCCCTGAAGGCTTTGAGAGATATCTTCTAATGTCCGAATTTTTTCCTTATGGGTAAAAAAGGCAAATCGTCCAACTGCCACGGCGTAGAGCGGCCCTTCTAAAGGCAGGCGGATCTGCAGCTCTGCGACCATATTACGAAGTAGATTTTCTACGGCTGTCATACCGAGGGAGCGAGCCATTTCGTAGGCTAATGGCATATCAATACAATCAATAATGACGAGCCTGAATGCGCCTTCAGTTGAAACCTCTATATCCTTCAGCAGTCGCTGCCGGTTTGGTAATAGCGTGACTATATCGAGGTAGCCGACGGAGTGCCACGAGGCCAGAAAATCCGATATAAGTCCTGCAATCTTTTCAAAAAGATCGAGCTGCTCGTCTGAAAGTTCCCTGGGCTGAGTATCGAGGATACACAAGGTACCTATGGGTACTCCATCCTGGGTTTTAAGTGGGCAGCCTGCATAAAAGCGAATGAATGGAGCCTCTTTCACCGCGTGATAGTCACGAAAGGTAGGGTGCTGATGAGTGTCATGACAAATGAATGTCTTACTCTGTTCCTGGGTCTGTACGCAAAATGCCTCGCTCAGGCTGATTTCCGTGACGGCAACATTTTGGGCTGATTTGATGTATTGCTTTTCTTCATCGAGAACAGAAACAAAGCCCATCGGCATGTTCAGCAATTGGCATATTAGATGAGTATATTTTTTTAACGCATCATCCCGGCCCTTGTCAGGATTTTTCAACAAGTCGATTGCCGCAAGTCTTTTACTTTCATCTCTGCTGAGATCGGTCAACATGGCAAGACATCCTCCGGCGCAATAGGCTTCTGGTTATTCCACACTCAAAGGTAGCATGCATCATTCTTCCAATGGCATATGGTAATACATACGCTGTGACCTGCATAAACTTTCACATTAAAATGTTTCCAGTTGATTGTCTCCCGGAAATGTCGCCCCCGGCTGCCCAGTAATCCATTTGCTGGTTGTGTTTGTGTCAGTAATGTCCGCTCCTGGCACTCAGCGGACATCTCAGCTTTGCCTCATCCCGGAATATTTGAACTTAGCTTTAACATCCCGTACCAGATGCTGTTGATTCCATTTTAGGCATAATCAGCACCTCGTCGCATTGCGCAGGCAGCGGTTACGCATTTTGGCAAGCAACCAGAGTTCGTTTGCTGTTGTAGTCATCCCAAGCATCGATGTGTAAACAGTCGCAGCCCGGCGCCACAGCTTTTTGTCTTCCAGCGTCTTCGCCAGGGACAGTGCGTTTTGGACTTTTTTCACATCCTCTTCAGATAATGGTGTTGCAGTCTGCGGCAGGGCAACATCGGGAACCTCAACGCCTGCAACAACCCGGTAGACATACTGGCAACCGTTATGGGTTCGATGGAGTTTTCCCGCGGCATGGAGTTGCCGCAGCAAGTTACCTGCTGTACTGGCTTGCAAGTCGAGCGCATCGCAGACATCCTGCAGGACGCATTCTGGCGTCCGGCTAACGATGGCAAGCACCATCTGTGCTTTGGTTACTTTGGTTTTTGATTGTTTGGCCATGGTCAAAACTCGTTTACTTGGTTAAACCTGCCGCCTTGCGGCGTTTGTACTCTTCCATCAGAATCTGTGCTGGCGTCGGTCCCGCTGGATGTCTCGGTGCTGCCAACTGCTGACGAATTGGCGGAATCGAAAACCCGTTAGCCAGGTGTTTGGTCCATTTCGTAAGTAAGTTTTCTGCCAGTTTTTTCAGCTCTCCCTCCGTCAGGTTCCTCTCAACTCCGGTTCTGCGCATCTCAATGCAAATGTGATAGAGAACATCCTGTTTCCATGGGTATTTGTCGCTGCCCGAGTATCGGTAAGACTCATTCCTCCAGCGCTTGTATTCCGCCATTACAGATTCGGATGTCAGATTGAACGGGTTAGCACCGCTGGCAGATACCAGAGCAACGAATTCAGCCAGATCCGGTGGCCATGTGTTACCCGCGGCGCAGCGCTCCATGCACTGACTGCAGACCAGAGTAATCTGGGCTTCACTCATCGATCCAATCTGGGCAATCCACATATCCGAGGGCGCCGCCCCGTTCTTCTGGGTCCACCGGTTCGAAAATATTTCCCCCATGACTGTCCAAAGCCGCCATGCCGTATCCGCCGCCAGCAAGTCCGTTTTGCTTTTCCCAGCGTTCTCTGGCTGCCTGAATTTCCTGAACTGCCCGGGATGCGGTGTTAACTGGTTGAATTCCTGCATGGTCTTTTCCTCCGGTTGCTGGTTGTGGTTTAGATTTGGCTCTGGCACTTATCACGCTGCGGGCAAATTTCTGCTCCCACTGAATCTGAGTGAACACTTTCCCCTCGGATTTCCAGTACGCGGTGAACTCTGCCAACTCTGTCGGCAGGTATGCCGGTTCGGGAAGCGCTATACCCCAGGTAGCAGCCAGTCGCGGCCAGTCTTGTGACGGCAGCCAAAGGTCGTGCATGGTGAATTTTCCGATCGGAATATCCACTCCAGGCAGATACTTAGGTTGCTGGGGAAAATTTCTCTCCTGCGCATAGAGAGTGGGGTTTGATCCTTTTCCCTTCCCTTCCCTTCCTTTTCCGTCAGTGAGCCCTCCTTGAGGATTCACTGAGTCCTCATTGAGTCCTCCTTGATTAGTCACTCTCTTTTCTTCCTCTCCTGCCCTATCCTCAGTGAGTTCTGGCGGAAGAGGTATTTTTGAAGCTGAAGGCCTGTTTATTTTTTGATGCTTAAGGAAACCTTTAATCTGCAAATACCAGACATCATTCACTGAATACTCAGTGAGTAATCCATGAGTAATCAGTTCCTGTATTAGTGGTTCGCAATCGAGCGCGTCCGCAGGGAAGATTTGCATCTTCAACCGTTTTGGCGAACGCTCAAGGCATCCCATGTCGTTGGCGAAGTTGAACAACCCGATAAACAGGAGACGCGCTGGAATTGAACATTCCACCACCTTCTCATCTGTCCAGAATTCAGGTTTAACTGTTCTGATGCGGGCCATCTGAAACCTCTTATTAGCCAGCTGGTGCTGGTGGTCATTGTCAAAACTCGATTAGAAAAACTGCGGCGCTACGGCGCTGATGCTCGCCAGAAGTGGTCCCGCCGCATCTGCAGGAAGCATGTTAAAAAGTGCAATTGCTGCCTCCCGAACTTCACGCTCTAACTTCTGCAACGGAGCACCAAGCAATTTTGCCTGGTGCGCTTCGCTACACTCTTTGATTGCTTGAGCCACCAGCTCGCTTTCAGTCAATCCACGTTTCAATCCGTGTTTGCGCGCAATCTCAATAGGCATCGCATCAGCGATCGCTCCTGAAAGCTGCATGACGTAGCTGGTGTACTTCTCTGATCCGGATTCGTTTTTCAGGTAGCGGTACAGATTCTGTTTATTGACGTTTATTCCGCGACCGTTTTGTTTTCTCCATTGCTCATCCACCAGCTGCGCGATGTGGTCCTGTGCACGTCCAGGTAAAGTCGACTCCCATTCCTGAACGGCAGCAAAAATTGCTCTACTCTTCATCCGAGCCCGGCGTAGACCGGAAAACTGATTTTCTGAGTTCAGTTGCAGGCCCATTACCGGGTTATGTTTTTTAAAAGAGATGGTTTGCATACTTACTCCTTCGGTAATCCATCCGTTGGGTTTGGGTAGAGATCTGGTCTGAGTTCATGCGGAGTAACTTTCCACTCCAATGCCTTACTGACTTTCAGAACCAACTCGCCGGGAACTTTATGTTTGAACCAACCATTTACTGTTTGTGCTCGCCGATTAAGCCGCCGTCCGATTTCCGATTGGCTACACACGGCAAGTAATTTTTTTTGAAGTGATGGCTTCATGCGCTGCTCCACTAAGAACTGTAAATTTGAATTACAGTTTAATCAGTTTATTTCGATAGTGTCAAATCATTCGATATGAGGCCTGAAGAAAAAATCTGTATAATCTTTCTCATGTGTTTGTTTGGGTGGATGAAGATGAACTTTGGTGTTCGACTGCAACGAGTCTTAGATGAGATAGGAATGTCTCAATCAGAACTGGGGCGGAGGATCGGTGCGACATCCCAATCAGTGAATGGCTGGTGTCAGGCTGGAATCCTTCCCAGGAAAGAAATGCTTGAGCAACTTCCTGATATAACAGGAAAACCTTTGTATTGGTTTTTCATGACAGATGAAGACGAAGAGACGCTGCAGCCGCCAAGATCGGAAGATATCTATGTCCTTACCCCGGAGACCAAAAAGCTCATAGAAATTTACGATCAGCTTCCTCAAGTGGAGCAAGAACGATTCGTCGGGTTAATGCAGTTAAGGCTGGAAGAACTCGATGCTTTCATGAACGAATATTTAATGAAACGAAAGAAAGACTAGAACAGCCTTACCCGCCCCTTCATAAGCGCCGCCTTCGGGCGGTTTTTTTGTGCCTGCTCCCCACCTCACATCCAATTCTGAAATTTAAATCATCAGTTTTAATTGACAGATGTAGTTTATATCGATAATACTATCTCCGTCCTATGACGTCATCGAGGCAGGAAGCCCACGAAGTAGCTGCCGGCGGCATACGAAACACCGGATGAGATGACAGCAATATCAATCGCAGCAGGTTCAACGTTCGGCTGCCCGGCCTTAAGGGAAGGAAATGAGTATGGATAAAGCATATGAAGACTATTTTGAAAGCCTCTCTGAAGGTGAGGAGGCGCTGAGTTTCAGCGAGTTTACCGCGGCGCTTTCAGGTAAGCCGGCAGACTGCGCCTCTTCTGAAATGTAATGGAAATCCTGCGCGCTTCGTGGTGGTGAATTGCAGGGTGAAAAAGCTCAATCGTGAAGATCAGCGTCACGACACCACCGACGAAGCGCGTCGAAGTAGTGAAAATAAAAAATCAGGGTTTGCAATGCGGTGAATGCGGCTATGCGCACGCGACACAGTTAAAAAAGTAAACATGGCGGTTATTCACACATTGTGGGGAAAAAGTTGTCGGCGGTAGTTGTTAACTGGCTGCCGTCACCGGGAGGCACCCGGCGCCGCATTGCAAAACCACATCCTAATACTGAGTTAACTGGAGATAACTATGAAGGATTTTGCCCGAGCACCTACCGGGAACCAGGCGACCCGCCTGAACTGGTTCGAGGTGAGACTACGCCAGCTGTGTTACTTGCTGGCGCAGAAAGGAAACCCTGAGGCTGAGGCATGAATACCCTGTTTGCCCTTGTCATCAGCGTTTGTGCTCTCACTGGTGAATGCTCTGATGTTCTGATCGGTGTTTATCCATCAGAGGCCAGTTGCAACAGCAACGCCGATGAACAAAAAGTACAGGGCCAGTGCCTCCCCTACCGAAATGCACAAAACATGGCTGACGACCAACAGCCTGCAGTGAGTTTTTGAATCGAGTTTTGACCAATGGCCGTTACGGCCGGAGAAGTGATTATGGAATTTGGAATGAAACGCGTTCTGGCATCTGTCCAGGCCGCCGCCACTTTGAATAAGCTCTATGACGGCTCGCCCGTTTCACTGACGGCCATCAGTAAAGAGTCAAAGCTGTCTACTTCATACCTTGAGCAGATCTTCAAAAAGCTGCGGGCGGGTAACCTGGTAATTTCACAGCGTGGCCCAGGTGGTGGTTATAGCCCCCGCGGCGATGACATCACCGTTACAGAAGTGATCACTGCGGTATCTAAACTGCCAGCCCATAAAACTTTTGAGCCTATCCTGCGAGCGCTTGACGACGTTCGCGTATCACAGCTGCTGCGGGGCGATTCGCCAGCCCCATAAAGCACAAAACCCGCGCAAGGCGGGTTAAGTACCCGGTCAGCCGACCAAAGCTTTCCGGAATCGAGTTTTGACCAATGACCACCACCAGGGCGGCTGCCATCAGCTGCCGGGTATCTTACAATCCAAAGGAGCCCAAACGCAATGAACAACTACCCGTATCTCATTAAAGCGAAGGCAAAAGCAAACGAAGCGAAAAGTCTCTTCTGCTGGTTCTCTGCTAAATCCGATTCTCGCGCCGAGCGCAAAATCCTGGACATCCTGGAAGACGCTGAAATTAACGTTGGCCGCGGCGCCAGCCATCAGCTGCCGATCCGCACCAACTGGCTCATCGTTGATGACTTACCGGAAGAAGGTGTACTGGATGACACCTGGTGCGATCGCTACGAGCTTGGTGGTGAAGACGGGCTGACATGGCAAAAAATCGTTGCGCCAGCGGCTGCTGAACCACAGCCCTCCAGTAAACCAGAAAACGATATCTCTCCTGCAAATAGCGATGAAGAGGACTATTCGAACAATGAAGAAGCACTCTTCAACCTGGCGGAAATGTCATTCCGCACGCAGCTGCTTGCCCAGTATATGGCCGACGAGCGCCACGTGTATCACATTAGCATTCCTCATCGTAACCGCCTTTCAGCGATGGAAATGGATACGGATAATCACGGTGTGCAGAATCTGCTGCTGACGGCAGAAAATATTCCGGAGCTTAAAAAATATGATATGCCTGGCCTGTGGAAATTTACCAGTGCATTTAAGAGCGTATTTCCTGTGGGGAAACGCCATGAGCTCGGCAAGCAAATTCAGTTCGCCAAATTGTGGCTTGAAACGTCGCACATTGACCGCGGGATCCTTACAAAGGAATGGGCTGCTGGAAACTATATCACCTCAATAAACAAAACCGATGCCGGCGCCAATGCTGGCGGCGGTAACAAAACTGACCGCAATCCGGATTATCAGCATTCGCTGGATACTCTGGATATAGAGATCGCTCTTGCAACGATGCCTATGGATTTTGACATCTATAATTTTCCGGCATCAGTCCACCGCCGCGCGAAGGAAATAGTACAGAAGAAAGAAAGTCCATTTAAAGAATGGTCTGCAGCATTACGGAGCACACCAGGCATCCTTGATTATTCCCGTGCAGCGATTTTTGCACTGATCAGGGAAGCATCCAGTGGAATAACTCCTTTTCCAGATCGGTTGCGTGGCTACATCAACGCGAATCTGACTGAACATAAGCATGATACCCCGAGCGCTGAGACGCTTACCAAGGCGGGACATATTCCATCTGCTGCAGTCACTCTGGATGCAACAAACCAAGTAATCGCCGGAGAGGATAACAGCGCAAAACTGGAAACACTCTCCTCCGACATTAAAGCAGTTGGTGCCGAACTGGTAAAAGAGGCTCAAAAGCAACGTCCGGACGCTAATCAGGTTCTGGCCGCCGAGCGCGGCGAATATGTTGAAGGGGTTAGCGACCCTACGGATCCGAAGTGGGTAACCGAAGACCTTACCAAGACCAGGCAGCCTGAAGTTTCAAAAATTGGGGACGGAGTATTTTCCATTGAAGGTCTTGTTGACGTTACGGGCAAGGTTAACCAAAAAGAAAAAACAGATGAAGTTGTTCATCAAACGGATTCTGTAGATATTGAATCCGGTCATCATAATAAGGAGGAAGATCAGCCAATTGATTATGTTCACGTTATGGTTGATCTGGAAACCATGGGTAAAAAACATAACGCCCCTATCGTCGCTATTGGTGCGGTTGTTTTTGACCCGGCAACCGGCTCTATTGGAGAAAGTTTCTATAAAGTCGTATGCCTTGAATCCTCCGTGAACTGGGGCGCCGTAATCGATCCATCTACTGTTATCTGGTGGCTTAAGCAGTCCTCCGAAGCACGCTCTGCGATCGTAAATGATGATGCTATCCCGTTGCAGGATGCATTACTCCAGTTCAGAGAATTTGTTTCTGATAATGTCGCTGGTGGGAGCAAAAAGGCGCAGGTATGGGGTAACGGTGCGTCATTCGACAACTCTATTCTGCGTTCTTCTTACGATTGCATTGCTGAAGATTATCCGTGGGAATACTGGAACGATCGGGACGTACGAACAATGGTAGAGCTCGGCCAGGCCATTAGCTTCGACCCCAAAACAACGATCCCGTTTGAAGGGTCTCGTCACAATGCCCTCGCTGATGCTATTCATCAGGCCCGCTATGTATCAGCGGTCTGGCAGCGAATAATTGCCGGCAATCAGGTGCTGCAAAAATTGATGCAAAACTGATTTTGTATTTTCAGATACTGGCCCAGCAATGGGCCATGATGAGGTAAAACATATGCTCCAGATGTTAACCCTTGAAGAGTGGGCAAACGAGAAATACAGAAGCAATCCTCCAAGTGTTTCCACTCTCAGGAATTATGCTAAACAGAATATGTTTTCTCCCCCAGCCAAAAAAGAAGGTCGATTCTGGCGCGTCAGGGAGGATGCTGAGTTGGTCGGTACATTGACCACTCCTGTAGTAAAGAAAAGCGACCCTGTTCTTTTGCAGAGGATTTTGAACGATGGCTGCCAGACCACGTAAAAATAATATATCTATTCCAAATTTATACCCGCTCTTCAGCAGAAAGGTTAATAAAGTATACTGGCGTTATAAGCACCCGATAACTGGTAAGTTTCATAGTCTAGGAACAGACGAAGCAGAGGCCACGGCAATAGCTATTGAAGCAAATAAAAGACTGGCGGAACAACAAACCCGCCAGATAATGGCAATCACTGACAGAATTTCCACCAACTCAGGAAAATCAATATCAACTAACACCTGGCTTGAACGTTACTGGAAGATTCAGCAGGAAAGATTGAAGTCCGGAGATATTAAAGAAAACACTATCAAACAAAAAGCAAAACCAGTATCTCTGCTTAAGGAACGGGTAGGAATGAAATTAATATCCGCTGTCAATGTTCGAGATGTTGCGCAAATTCTTGATGAATATTTAGCGGAGGGACAACCCAGAATGGCTCAGGTCATTCGCTCTGTCCTAATAGATGTTTTTAAAGAAGCTCAGCATGCGGGAGAAGTACCTCCTGGTTATAACCCTGCACTAGCAACTAAACAACCTCGTAGAAAGATCACTCGCCAGCGCCTCACTCTTGAGGAATGGCAAAAGATTTTTGATATAGCCGATGAAAATCACAAATACATGGGGAACGCCATGCTTTTAGCCATAGTAACAGGACAGCGACTAGGTGATATATCCCGTATGAAATTCTCGGACATCTGGGACGATCATCTACACGTTGAGCAAGAGAAAACCGGAAGCAAAATCGCTATACCATTAGCTCTGCGTTGCAACGCAATCAACTGGAGCCTCCGAGATGTAATCAGTCGTTGCCGGGATTATGCAGTAAGCCCTTATTTGGTTCATTTCTTTAGAACCACCTCACAGGCTGAGCGAGGAGCACAGGTGAAACCCAGAACACTGACCATGAATTTCAGCAAGGCAAGAGACAGTGCAGATATTGACTGGGGACAAGGTACACCGGCAACTTTCCATGAACAAAGATCGCTTTCCGAGCGGTTATATAAAGCCCAAGGTATAAACACGAAAGATTTACTTGGACATAAAACTCAACAACAAACGGATAGGTACCATGATGATCGTGGGAAGGGGTGGACAACGGTGGCCTTGTGAGGTTTTTCGGGAGGGGTTTTGATAACTTGTTTTGATAAAATTTTGATAACCGTTCGAAAACTAATAATAAAAACGGGAACCACCAGGTTCCCGTTCTGACATAATCTGGGGGCCAGATTACATGTTCGCGATAATCGCGTCGCCAAACTCTGAACATTTCAGCAGTTTAGCGCCTTCCATCAGACGTTCAAAGTCATAGGTCACGGTCTTGGCGGCGATAGCGCCTTCCATGCCTTTGACGATCAGGTCTGCGGCTTCGAACCACTGCATGTGGCGCAGCATCATCTCTGCGGACAGGATGATGGAGCCCGGGTTCACTTTGTCCTGGCCGGCATACTTCGGCGCAGTACCGTGAGTCGCTTCGAACAGCGCGCACTCGTCACCGATGTTGGCGCCCGGGGCGATACCGATACCGCCAACCTGTGCCGCCAGCGCGTCAGAGATGTAGTCGCCGTTCAGGTTCATACAGGCGATAACGTCGTATTCCGCCGGACGCAGCAGGATCTGCTGCAGGAACGCATCGGCGATCACGTCTTTCACCACGATCTCTTTACCGGTGTTCGGGTTCTTGATTTTCACCCACGGGCCGCCGTCGATCAGCTCGCCGCCGAACTCTTCACGAGCCAGCTGGTAGCCCCAGTCTTTGAACGCGCCTTCGGTGAACTTCATGATGTTGCCTTTGTGCACCAGGGTGAGGGAATCACGATCGTTGGTGATCGCGTATTCAATCGCGGCGCGAACCAGGCGTTTGGTGCCTTCTTCAGAGCACGGCTTGATGCCGATACCGCAATGTTCCGGGAAGCGAATTTTCTTCACGCCCATCTCATCGCGCAGGAATTTGATGACTTTGTCTGCTTCAGCAGAGTCGGCTTTCCACTCGATACCGGCATAGATATCTTCTGAGTTTTCACGGAAGATAACCATATCGGTCAGTTCAGGGTGCTTAACCGGGCTCGGGGTGCCCTGGTAGTAACGTACCGGACGCAGGCAGACGTAGAGGTCCAGCTCCTGGCGCAGCGCCACGTTCAGAGAACGGATGCCGCCGCCGACTGGGGTGGTCAGAGGACCTTTGATAGCAACGCGGTAGTCACGAATCAGATCGAGGGTTTCAGCTGGCAGCCAGACATCCTGGCCATAGACTTGGGTCGATTTTTCACCGGTGTAAACTTCCATCCAGGAAATTTTACGCTCGCCCTTATAGGCTTTCTCAACGGCGGCATCAACCACTTTCAGCATCGCTGGGGTAACGTCAACGCCGATACCGTCGCCTTCAATGAACGGGATAATCGGATTGTGAGGGACGTTCAGTTTGCCGTTTTGCAGGGTGATTTTTTGACCTTCCGCCGGAACTACTACTTTGCTTTCCATTAACCTCTCCTTCGAGCGCTTCTGGTTCTGCTCTTCCCTCTTCACGCGAGCCTGGTGTTGGCTGAGTCGGCCAGCTCCAGCGTACCGGGTTTTCCCGCTAAGCGGAGCTATCGCGTCCGTGTCGCCTTCCTGCCTGTAGTGCGAATCGGTTTGAGCAATTTTTTGTTAATAATTTGTAATGAGCATGTCAATACTACCTGAATGTTTGCGTCCATGAAAGGCATTCGTAATTAGGCTATAATGCGGCAATTGATAGAGCCTGAAAATACCATGCAGAAAACTTCATTTAGAAAACATCGCGTTGAGCGATTCAGCACACAACAAGTCACCAGACAACGTAAAGAACGCCAGCCAAAAACTGTGATCTTGTTCAATAAACCCTATGATGTGTTGCCGCAATTTACCGACGAAGCCGGGCGCAGCACGCTGAAAGATTTTATCCCCGTGGCGGGCGTCTACGCCGCCGGTCGTCTTGACCGCGACAGCGAAGGGCTGCTGGTGCTGACCAACGATGGCGCGCTGCAGGCGAAGCTAACCCAGCCGGGTAAACGCACCGGCAAGATTTACTACGTCCAGGTGGAAGGCGAACCCACCGCCGAGGCGCTGGCCGCGCTACGCGACGGCGTCACGCTCAACGATGGCCCCACCCTGCCTGCAGGCGTGGAAGTGGTGGAGGAGCCCGCGTGGCTGTGGCCGCGCAACCCGCCTATTCGCGAGCGCAAATCGATCCCCACCCGCTGGCTGAAAATCACCCTTTACGAGGGACGTAACCGTCAGGTGCGCCGGATGACCGCCCACGTCGGCTTCCCCACCCTGCGTCTGATCCGCTACGCCATGGGCGGCTATACGCTTGACGGGCTGGCCAACGGCGAATGGCGTAAAGCCGAATAACTAAAAAGGAAAAGCGATGTTTAAACCTCATGTCACCGTTGCCTGCGTGGTTCACGCCGAGGATAAATTCCTCATCGTCGAAGAGACCATTAACGGCAAAGCGCTGTGGAACCAGCCGGCGGGCCACCTGGAGGCCAACGAAACGCTGCTGCAGGCCGCCGAACGCGAACTGTGGGAAGAGACCGGCATTCGCGCCACGCCGCAGCACTTCATTCGCATGCACCAGTGGGTCGCTCCCGATAACACGCCGTTTCTGCGCTTCCTGTTCGCCATCGAACTTAGCGATCTGTGCGCCACCGAACCGCATGACAGCGATATCGATCGCTGCCTGTGGCTCAGTGCTGAGGAAATTCTTAACGCGCCGAACCTGCGCTCGCCGCTGGTTGCCGAAAGCATTCGCTGCTACCTGCAGGACCCGCGCCAGCCGCTGTCGCTGATTGGCGCATTTAACTGGCCGTTCACAGGGGGTGAATGAACGGTGAGCGCGTGCTAGAATACGCCGCCTCGAAGTTCAATGTAGCGAGTATTTCCATGTCAGAAAGCCAGAAAAAAGTGATCGTCGGCATGTCCGGCGGCGTCGACTCCTCGGTCTCCGCGTACCTGCTGCTGCAGCAAGGGTATAAGGTGGAAGGCCTGTTCATGAAGAACTGGGAGGAAGACGACGGCGAGGAATACTGCACCGCCGCCGCCGACCTTGCCGATGCGCAAGCGGTCTGCGATAAGCTGGGCATTGAACTGCACACCGTTAACTTTGCCGCCGAATATTGGGACAACGTCTTTGAGCTCTTCCTGGAAGAGTACAAAGCCGGCCGCACGCCGAACCCGGATATTCTGTGCAATAAAGAGATCAAGTTTAAAGCCTTCCTCGAGTTTGCCGCCGAAGACCTCGGCGCCGACTACATCGCCACCGGGCACTATGTGCGCCGCGCCGATGTCGACGGCAAAAGCCAGCTGCTGCGCGGCCTCGACGGTAACAAAGATCAGAGCTACTTCCTCTATACCCTTAGCCACGAGCAGATTGCCCAGAGCCTGTTCCCGGTGGGTGAGCTGGAAAAACCGCAGGTACGTAAGATCGCCGAAGAGCTGGATCTGATCACCGCGAAGAAAAAAGATTCCACCGGCATCTGCTTTATCGGCGAACGTAAATTCCGCGATTTCCTTGGCCGCTATCTGCCGGCGCAGCCGGGCAAAATTCTCACCGTCGACGGCGAGGAGATCGGTACCCATCAGGGGCTGATGTACCATACGCTGGGCCAGCGTAAAGGGCTGGGCATCGGCGGCACCAAAGAGGGTAGCGAAGATCCGTGGTACGTGGTCGATAAAGACGTTGAGAATAATATTCTTATCGTCGCCCAGGGCCATGACCACCCGCGCCTGATGTCCGTCGGCCTGATTGCCCAACAGCTGCACTGGGTTGACCGTGAACCGCTGCAGGGCACCCTGCGCTGCACGGTGAAAACCCGCTATCGCCAGACCGATATCCCCTGCACCGTCACCGCGCTGGATGAAGACCGTATCGAAGTTCGCTTCGATGAGCCGGTCGCGGCGGTCACCCCGGGCCAGTCCGCGGTGTTCTATCTGGGTGAAGTGTGCCTCGGCGGCGGAATTATTGAACAACGACTGCCTCTGCAGTCCTGAACGCGCGTTATTTCCGTCGGGACGAACCGCCCCGACGGCTGACAAGGAGTATGTGTGGCGAAGAATTACTATGACATCACGCTGGCGCTGGCTGGCGTTTGCCAGGCGGCACGACTGGTTCAGCAACTGGCGCATCAGGGACATTGCGACAGCGATGCCCTGCATGTGTCGCTGAACAGCATCATCGACCTCGATCCCGAGTCGACGCTGGCGGTGTTCGGTGGCAGTGAAGCCAATCTTCGCCTCGGCCTTGAAACGCTGCTCGGGGTGCTCAATACCAGTAGCCGTCAGGGCCTCAATGCAGAACTGACGCGCTATACCCTGAGCCTGATGGTGCTGGAGCGCAAGCTCGCCGCCAGTAAAGGGGCGATGGATACGCTCGGCAACCGCATCGCCGGCCTGCACCGTCAACTGGAACACTTTGACCTGCAGTCCGAAACGCTGCTCAGCGCCATGGCAGGCATCTATGTTGACGTGATAAGCCCGCTGGGGCCGCGTATTCAGGTGACCGGTTCGCCTGCCGTGCTGCAAAGCCCGCAGGTGCAGGCGAAAGTTCGTTCAGCGCTGCTGGCGGGTATTCGCGCCGCGGTGCTCTGGCATCAGGTGGGCGGCGGACGTCTGCAGCTTATGTTTTCCCGTAATCGTCTGGTTAACCAGGCAAAGCAAATTCTTGCTCATTTAACCCCGGAGTTGTGATCTATGGAATTATCCTCACTGACCGCCGTTTCCCCTGTAGACGGCCGCTACGGCGATAAAGTCAGCGCGCTGCGCGGTATCTTCAGCGAATTCGGTTTGCTGAAATTCCGCGTTCAGGTGGAAGTACGTTGGCTGCAAAAACTGGCCGCCCACGCAGCGATCAAGGAAGTTCCTGCTTTTGCTGCCGACGCAAACGGTTTCCTTGACAAAATCGTCGCCGATTTCAGCGTCGAAGACGCGGAGCGCATCAAAACCATCGAGCGCACCACTAACCACGACGTGAAAGCGGTAGAGTATTTTCTGAAAGAGAAAGTCGCTGACGTCGCCGAGCTGCACGCGGTATCAGAGTTTATTCACTTCGCCTGTACGTCTGAAGACATCAATAACCTCTCCCACGCGCTGATGCTGAAAACCGCCCGCGACGAAGTGGTTCTGCCTTACTGGCGCAAGCTGATTGACGCGGTAAAAGATCTGGCAACCCAGTACCGCGATGTGCCGCTGCTCTCCCGTACCCACGGTCAGCCGGCAACGCCGTCCACCATGGGTAAAGAGATGGCGAACGTCGCCTACCGTATGGAGCGCCAGTACCGCCAGCTGAACCAGGTGGAAATCCTCGGTAAAATCAACGGCGCGGTGGGTAACTACAACGCCCACATCGCGGCCTACCCGGAAGTCGACTGGCATCAGTTCAGCGAAGAGTTCGTCACCTCGCTGGGCATTCAGTGGAACCCGTACACCACCCAGATCGAGCCGCATGACTACATCGCTGAGCTGTTTGACTGCATCGCGCGCTTCAACACCATTCTGATCGATTTCGATCGCGATGTGTGGGGCTACATCGCGCTCAACCACTTCAAACAGAAGACCATCGCCGGGGAAATCGGCTCCTCCACCATGCCGCACAAGGTGAACCCGATTGACTTCGAAAACTCCGAAGGCAACCTCGGCCTGGCCAATGCGGTCATGCAGCACCTGGCCAGCAAACTGCCGGTTTCCCGCTGGCAGCGCGACCTGACCGACTCCACCGTCCTGCGTAACCTCGGCGTGGGAATCGGCTATGCGCTGATCGCCTATCAGTCCACCCTCAAAGGGATCAGCAAGCTGGAGCTGAACCAGGATCGCCTGCTGGACGAACTGGATCACAACTGGGAAGTACTGGCTGAGCCGATCCAGACCGTGATGCGCCGTTACGGTATCGAAAAACCGTACGAGAAGCTGAAAGAGCTGACCCGCGGCAAACGCGTTGACGCGGAAGGGATGAAGCAGTTTATTGACAGCCTCGCCCTGCCGGAAGAGGAAAAAGTGCGCCTCAAAGCGATGACTCCGGCCAACTATATTGGTCGGGCAACCACCATGGTTGACGAGCTGAAATAATCGCCCTGCCCCTCTTTCCGCCGGAAAGAGGGGCGTTTTGTCGCCGGAAAGCAATCAGATCCAGACGTCGTTCACCGCCGTCCGCTCGCCGCCCTCATGGCCGGTATTCAGCACGCCACGCGGCTCAATCAGCATGAGCTTCGCTTCCGTCTCCGCCGAGGTCTTATGTTCCACCCCGCACGGCACGACGATCATCTCCCCGGCCTTCACCAGCACATGTCCGTCGCGGAAGTCCACGCGTAATACCCCCTCCACCACCATCAGTGTCTCATCGGTTTCCGGGTGGCTGTGCCAGATAAAATCGCCGGCGATACGCACGATCTTGAACTGATAGTCGTTCATCTCAGCCACCACTTTGGGCTGCCATTGTTCGCTGAACAGGGAAAATTTCTGTGCAAGATTAACGAGTTGATACATGGGCTGTCTCCTTGTGATAAAGGCAGTCAGCATAGTTCGCCTCGCCGCGGTCACGCTTGAACGATTGTGCAACCTGAACCGCGCTAGCCGCGGATCGCCCGCAGCCAGCGGCCCGGAGAGAGACCAAAGCGGCTGATAAACTGGCGCGTCATGTGGCTCTGATCGGCAAACCCCGCGTCGGCGGCAATATCCACCAGACGTTCCCCGGCGCGCATCCGCTGGCGGCAAAAATCAAGCCGGCGCATCATGACGTAACGCCACGGGCTGGTGCCGTACAGCGTTCTGAAATCCCGGCTCAGGCTCCAGCGGTCCCGGCCGCTGACCTGCGATAAGGTGTCGAGGGTCATATCCTGCATAAAACAGGCATGGATATACTCCCGGGCCCTCTCCGCCGCCTGATAGTCAAATGCCTGGCGACGAGAACGCTGCCCGCCGACCACAGCCAGGGTCTGCGCCAGGTCGTACAGAGCATCCTCTTCCTCCAGCGGCTCGAAGGTGTCCGTGACCGCTTTTAACAACGGCTGCGCGGCGCAACGCAGGCGCGGATCCGCCGACAGGCCGCCGGGGATAAACGGCAATGGCCTGCCGCCGAGTATCTTCTGGATCAGCGCCGGTTCGATATAGACCATGCGGTAGTGAAACCCCGCCTCGGTGCCCGCCTCGCCGTCGTGTATTTCGTCCGGGTGAAGCACCATCGTCCCGCCGGGCAGGCTGTGCTGGAGTCCGCCGCGATAGTGAAAGCTCTGCACGCCGGCGATCGTCTGGCCGATAGCATAGGTATCATGCCGGTGGGGCTCATAGCCGTGGCCGCCGAAGAAGGCTTCGATGCGTTCCGTCTGACTGGGCGACTGCGCCAGCCTGACCCAGTCCGCACTTTTCTGCTGAGACATAATGGATAACCTGCGGCGTCATTGAGAGGTGATCCCAGCACTATTACACAAAAAATTAACATCACCAACCCGCGCACTGCCCGCGCTCTGCCGCTGGGCGTTTGCTGAAATTACGCATAGAATGAAGGAGTTCCATGCACTATGCGCAAAGGGCATCGCCGAAGGCTGGCCTGCCTGGCGGTGTTATGCGCCGTTGGTATAAAAAGCTTTATTTAACAGCTGTTTATATTTTGCGTATATAATGAGCGTCAGATTACTATCAACACAGGAAGGGAGAACAGTCATGCGCGTACTCGTGGTTGAGGATAACGCCCTGCTGCGTCACCACCTCAAAGTTCAGCTGCAGGAGCTGGGCCATCAGGTCGATGCGGCGGAAGATGCCAGGGAAGCGGACTACTATCTGGGCGAACATCTCCCGGATATCGCCATCGTCGACCTCGGCCTGCCGGATGAAGACGGACTATCGCTGATCCGCCGCTGGCGCAGCCACGATGTGTCGCTGCCGGTGCTGGTGCTGACCGCCCGCGAAGGATGGCAGGATAAAGTGGAAGTGCTGAGCGCCGGGGCGGATGATTACGTCACCAAGCCTTTCCATATTGAAGAGGTTGCCGCCCGCATGCAGGCGCTGCTGCGCCGCAACAGCGGCCTGGCCTCACAGGTGATCTCCCTGCCGCCGTTCCAGGTCGACCTCTCCCGGCGCGAGCTGTCAGTCAACGATCAGCCGATCAAGCTGACGGCCTTTGAGTACACCATTATGGAAACCCTGATCCGCAACCGCGGCAAAGTGGTCAGCAAAGATTCCCTGATGCTCCAGCTTTACCCGGATGCCGAACTGCGTGAGAGCCATACCATCGACGTACTGATGGGCCGGCTGCGCAAGAAAATTCAGGCTGAATACCCGCAGGACGTCATCACCACGGTGCGCGGCCAGGGCTATCTGTTCGAACTGCGCTGATGAAGGGACTGTTGCGGCATATCTTCCCCCTGTCATTACGGGTTCGCTTCCTGCTTGCGACCGCCGGGGTCGTACTGGTGCTCTCCCTGGCCTATGGCATGGTGGCGCTGGTGGGCTACAGTGTCAGCTTCGATAAAACCACCTTCCGCCTGCTGCGCGGCGAGAGCAATCTCTTTTATATGCTGGCGAAATGGGAGAACGGCGCTATTGACGTCGATATCCCGGAAAACCTGAATATGGAAAGCCCGACGGTGACCCTTATCTACGATGAGAGGGGTAAACTGCTGTGGGCGCAGCGCGATGTCCCCTGGCTGGCGAAACGCATTCAACCGGAATGGCTGAAGCGCAATGGTTTCCATGAGATCGAAGCCGATGTCGACAGCAGCAGCATGCTGCTGCGCAACAACCACGAGATTCAGGAACAGCTGGACGCCATCCGCGAGCAGGGCGACGATTCGGAGATGACCCACTCGGTGGCGATAAACCTCTATCCGGCCACCAGCAAAATGCCCCAGCTCAGCATTGTGGTGGTCGATACCATTCCGGTGGAGCTCAAGCGCAGCTATATGGTGTGGAGCTGGTTTATCTACGTGCTGGCCGCCAACCTGCTGCTGGTGATCCCCCTGCTGTGGGTCGCCGCATGGTGGAGCCTGCGCCCTATCGAGTCGCTGGCGAAAGAGGTACGTGAGCTGGAGGAGCACCACCGCGAAAAGCTCAATCCCAACACCACCCGTGAGCTGACCCGGCTGGTCAGCAACCTTAACCGCCTGGTTCGCAGCGAGCGTGAACGCTATGACAAATACCGCACCACCCTCACCGATCTCACCCACAGCCTGAAAACGCCGCTGGCGGTGATGCAGAGCACCCTGCGCTCGCTGCGCGGCGAGAAGATCAGCGTCGACGAGGCGGAGCCGGTGATGCTGGAGCAGATAAGCCGCATCTCGCAGCAGATTGGTTACTATCTGCATCGCGCCAGCATGCGCAGCGGCGGTACCCTGCTGAGCCGGGAGCTGCATCCGATCGCCCCGCTGCTTGATAGCCTGACCTCCGCTCTCAACAAGGTCTATCAGCGCAAAGGGGTCAATATCTCGCTCGACATCTCGCCGGAGATCACTTTTGTCGGCGAGCAGAACGATTTTATGGAAGTGATGGGTAACGTTCTCGATAACGCCTGTAAGTACTGTCTGGAGTTCGTGGAGGTTTCCGTGCGCCAAACCACCGACAGCCATCTGCATATTCTGGTGGAAGACGATGGCCCGGGGATCCCGCAGAGCCAGCGCCGCGCCGTCTTCGACCGCGGCCAGCGGGCAGATACGCTGCGCCCCGGCCAGGGTGTGGGGCTCTCCGTCGCCCGCGAAATCGTCGAGCAATATGACGGGGAGATTATCGCCAGCGAAAGCCTGCTCGGCGGCGCCTGCATGGAGGTGGTGTTTGGCCGCCAGCTGATGGAAGATAAACAGGGTTAATCATTGAGTTTTTTAACGGCGCCTGCATCGCCGGGGCGCCGCATCCGTTATAATCCCTGTCAGACACCTGCAGTGGAATATCAATATGGATTATCAATTAACGCTTAACTGGCCCGACTTTATCGAACGCTACTGGCAAAAACGGCCGGTGGTACTGAAGCGCGGCTTCGCCAATTTTATCGACCCCCTAAGCCCGGACGAACTGGCTGGACTGGCCATGGAGAGCGAGGTCGATAGCCGCCTTGTCAGCCATCAGGATGGAAAATGGCAGGTCAGTCACGGTCCCTTCGAAAGCTACGATCACCTGAGTGAAAACAACTGGTCCCTGCTGGTGCAGGCGGTTAACCACTGGCATGAACCCTCAGCGGCGCTGATGCATCCGTTCCGCGCTCTGCCGGACTGGCGTATCGACGATCTGATGATCTCCTTCTCGGTACCCGGGGGCGGCGTCGGTCCGCATCTGGATCAGTATGATGTGTTTATCATTCAGGGCACCGGCCGTCGGCGCTGGCGCGTCGGGGAAAAGGTGCCGATGAAACAGCACTGCCCGCATCCGGACCTGCTGCAGGTTGACCCCTTCGAGGCGATCATCGATGAAGAGATGGAGCCGGGGGATATTCTCTATATTCCACCAGGATTCCCGCATGAGGGGTACTCGCTGGAAAATTCGCTCAACTATTCGGTCGGCTATCGCGCGCCGAATGCCCGCGAGCTGTTCAGCGGCTTTGCCGACTACGTTCTCCAGCGCGAACTGGGCAGCCAGCGCTACGCCGATCCGGACGTGCCGTCCCGCGACCATCCGGCGGATATTTTACCCGTCGAACTCGACCGCCTGCGCGAGATGATGCTGGGGCTGATTAATCAACCAGAGCACTTTAAACAGTGGTTTGGCGAGTTTATCACCCAGTCGCGTCATGAGCTCGACGTCGCACCGCCGGAGCCGCCGTATCAGCCAGATGAAATTTACGATGCTCTGCAGCAGGGCGACACGCTGGAACGCCTGGGCGGCCTGCGGGTGCTGCGCATTGACGGCGAGGTGTTCGTCAATGGCGAGAAGATCAACTCCCCGCACCGCCCGGCGCTGGACGCCTTAGCCACCCATCTGACGCTGCGCGCCGACCATTTTGGCGATGCGCTGGAGGATCCCTCTTTCCTCGCCATGCTGGCAGCGCTGGTCAACAGCGGCTACTGGTTCTTTGGCGACTGAGCCATCATCCTGCCCGGCGGCGCTGCGCTTGCCGGGCCTACAAACAGCACGATTTCCGTAGCTCCTGTATCGGTTTGCAACGGTTTCGACCCGGGAAAAACGTTTGTTCTGTGTTATTTCCGAGCAGATTGCGCTCCCAATATGTATTCTGCGTTATGTTACTCATGAAGTAGGGAGCGCACAGGGGGCGGCCAGTCGCCGCCGCCCCCTGTACCCCCGGGCTCCGGCCAGCAACATCGCCACTGCGTGGTGCCTTCGACTTATCCCTGCAGGCTTCGGGTCGGGCCGAGGCAGCGTCCGTGCAAAA